>QFCS01000302.1_pt1 | contig 93203 bp, 77 predicted proteins | sample 3576561 | NCBI WGS metagenome assembly QFCS01 | reverse complement strand
ATTCGAGCATCCGCGGGCCGGCGGCCAGCCTCCTTCCGCCTGTCGCCGAGGGCGATCACGACGTGTCGGCGCAGCGCGGCCGGAATGCGAGGAGCAGGCGGCTGAGCCAGGCGGCGTTCGGGCGGCGCCGGCGGCCGGGACTGGGCCGACCGGCGGCCGGAGGCGAAACCGGCGCCCGGTGGATCAATGCCGAGAAAGCGGCGGCGAGCGCACGAAACTGCCTTGCCAGACGGGCGGCGCCGCTGGGACCGTCGTCGAGCGCGGAAACCGATCCGGATTTGTTTTGTCGCGTGATCCTTGTCTGAACGAGATGTTCAGCCGGAAAGAGCGGCGAGATCACACATCCGACCTGCTCGGCGAGAGCCCATGCCGCCCGCTCGGCGGGACGCAGCAGCCAGAGCACGATGCGGCGGACGGGCCAGGAGCGGCAGGCCGCCCGCTCGGCAAGGCCGGCGAGCGCGAGCAGCAAGGCGACGACGCGCCGGAGCGCTTCGTGATGTCTGTCGTCCGCCGAATAACCCTTCATGCCCGTGTCCACGCTCAGGAAGCAGCAATCTGACACGGATCGGCGCGAAAGGGAAGGAAAATATTCCTCTTCCAGCTGTAAACCCGCCTTCGCCATTGCGGGACCGCAGCGTCGGCGGCGCGCCGACGACCCCGCGACGGTTCCGGAATGGGTTTCCGGCTCTCCCGCCGGTCGGCCGGATGACGGCAGCGAGGGGCCACTTCCAAGGGCTCCTGCCGGAGGTGTGAACGCGATCCCTCATGGAGAGGGGCTGAGGTGAGGGGCAGCGCCGGTCGCTGAAGCGATTGCCCTGCTGCGAATAGCTGAGCGTCGCGGGCGAGCTTACCGCCGCGCCGCTGGCGAGCCCTCGCGGCCGTAGCGTTCCAGCAGCGCGACTGCCTCGGCCGCGACGGTGATGTCGTCGGCCTGGGCTCGGCGGGCGGCGAGGCGGCGGTTGCCGGGCAGCCGCACCGCCGGTCCTTTTTGCACAGCCGTCAGCATCCTCTCCAGCCGGTCCGTGAAGCCGGCGCCACCGAATTTTTCCGGCGCCAGCGCGATGATGAACTGGCCGGTGCGCGGCGGACCGCCTTCGCAGTCGCCGAAGGACGACGCCTCGAACGACCAGTGCGAGCCGGTCAGGCCGGCTGCCAGGATGTCCACCATCAGGCCGAGGCCGAAACCCTTGTAGCCGCCGACCGGAAGCAGCGCACCCTCGAGCGCCGCGGCGGGGTCGTTGGTCGGCCGTCCTTCCTTGTCGATCGCCCAGCCGTCGGGGATGGCGGCGCCGCGCTTCATCGCGTCGACGACGGCCACGAAGGCGACGGCGCTCGACGACTGGTCGATTACCAGCGGGGCGTGATCGCGGCGCGGTGCTGCGAAGGCGATCGGATTGGTGCCGAAGAACGGCTTGTTGCCGCCGAACGCCGCCACCGTGGCCGACGCATTGGCGGCCATGAAGGCGACGAGGCCTTGCGCCGCCAGTTCTTCGACGAAATAGCCGAGTGAGCCGCAGGCGTAGGAATTGCCGACGCCGAGCGCCGCGACACCCGCCTCCCGGGCGGCGTTGGCAAGCACCGGCAGGCCCAGCGCGATCGCCGGGTGGGCGAAGCCGGCGCGCGCGTCGACGGTGATCGCCGCCGGCGTCCGCTTGTCGAGGACCGGCACGGCGTGGCCGTCGACCTTGCCGCAGGCGGCGTGGTCGCAATAGACCGGCAGGTAGGAAAGGCCGACGATCTTCTGGCCGTCGCGCTCGGCCGCCGCGATCGAATGCGCCACCGGCGTCGCGTTGGCCAAGCTGACGTTCGACGCAAGCAGCGCCTTTTCGGCGAGCGAGACGATGGCGTCGAAACTCATGGTCAGCGTGTCGCTCATGCTATCTCCTCAAAGGTCTTGCCTTGCAGCCGTGCCAGTTCGGCGATGGGAATGTGGCAGCGCAGCGCGTGGCCGGCGCGTGCCGCGATCACCGGCGGCTCGGTGTCTTCGCAGATGCGCCCGATCTTGCGCGGGCAGCGTGTCTGGAACACGCAGCCGCTCGGCGGGTTGCTGGCGCTCGGTATCTCGCCCTCGAGTTTTATACGCGCAGCGGGGGCACCATCGAGTTTCGGCACGGCCGACAGCAGCGCCTCGGTATAGGGGTGGTGCGGCCCGTCGAACACGCGCTCCGACGGCCCGATCTCCATGATGCGGCCGAGATAGAGCACCGCGATCTTGTCGGAGAGATATCGCACCACGCCGAGGTCGTGCGAGATGAACACGTAGCTGACCTGCCGCTCGGCCTGCAGATCGGCCAGCAGGTTGAGGATGGCGGCCTGCACCGACACGTCGAGCGCCGAGGTCGGCTCGTCGCACACCACCAGGCGCGGTTCGCCGGCGAAGGCGCGGGCGATCGCCACGCGCTGCTTGAGGCCGCCGGAGAGCTGCCGCGGTTTTGCGGCGAGATGCCGTTCCGACAGCCGCACCGACTGCACCAGCTCCAGCAGCCGCGCGTTGAGCGCAGCACCGCTCAGGCCGCCCAGCCGCTTCAGCGCGCGGCCGAGCAGGTGACGGATCGTATGCGCGCGGTTGAGCGCGGAGTCCGGGTTCTGGAAGACGATCTGCATCGCCTTGACCTGGCCGTCGCTGCGGTTGTCGAGCAGCGGCGGCAACGGCTCGGCCTCCAGCGCGATGGTGCCGCCGGCGTCGGGCGGCAGCAGGCCGAGCAGCATTCGGGCGAACGTCGTCTTGCCGCTGCCGGATTCGCCGACGAGGCCCAGCGTCTCGCCGGCCTCGATGCTGAGCGACACGTCGCTGACCGCGCGCAGCGCATGGCCGCCGGACGGAAAGGTCTTGCTGAGGTGGTCGATGCGCAGCACCGGCTCAGCCGCCCGCCGGGCTGCGGCAAACTTCACCTCGGCCGGCGTCTGTCGTGGCAACGACGCGGCGCGCTCGTGGTAATGGCAGCGGGAGAACCGGCCGCCGAGGTCGACGAGTTGCGGCAGTTCGCTGCGGCAGCGGTCGTCGGCGAGCGCGCAGCGATCGGCGAAAGGGCAGCCGGAAATCGCCGCGCCCGGCGCCGGCAGCGAGCCCGGGATGGTGTCGAGGCGATTATGGTCCTTGCGTTCGCCGGCGCGCGGCAGGCAACGCAGCAGCGCCACCGTGTAGGGATGGCGCGGCGCGGAAAACAGCGCCTCGGTCGGGCCTTCCTCCACCAGCATGCCGGCATAAAGCACGCCGACGCGGTCGCACATCTTCGAAACCACCGCCAGGTTGTGGCTGATGAACAGGATCGAGGTGGAAAACTCGCGCCGCAGCTGCGCCACCAGGTCGAGCACCTCGGCCTCGACGGTGGCGTCCAGCCCGGTCGTCGGCTCGTCGAGGATAAGCAGCGCCGGGTCCTTGGCGAGCGCCATGGCGATGGCGACGCGCTGCTGCATGCCGCCCGACAGCTGGTGCGGGTAGCGCTCCATCACGCCGGCCGGGTCGGAAATGCGCACCTTCCTCAGCATCTCGACCGAACGGTCGCGCGCCTCGCCGGCCGCCACCCCCTGCAGCTCGAAAATCTCCGCGATCTGCCGGCCGACGCGCAAGGTCGGGTTCAGCGCCTTGCCGGGGTCCTGGTAGACCATCGATACGGTGCCGGCCCGCAATAGCCGCAGCGGCTCGCCGGCGAGCGCCGTCACGTCCTTGCCGTCGATCGCCACGCCGCCGGCGGTGATGCGGCCGGCGCGCGGCAGGTAGCGTACGGCGGCGAGCGCCACGGTCGACTTGCCGCAGCCGGACTCGCCGACCAGCCCGTAGGCCTCGCCGCTGCCGATCCTGAGGCTGACGTTGCGCACGACGGCGCGGTCGCGGCCGCCGCTGCGATAGGCCACCGACAGGTTGGTGAGGGTGAGCGCGTCAGTCATCGAGGGCCGCCTGGAAACCGTCGGCCATCAGGTTGACGCCGACCACCAGCGAGGCGATGGCGAGCGCGTCGAACAGTACCGTCCACCAGAAACCGCCGCCGATCATGCCGTAATTGGCCGAGACGCTGAGGCCCCAGTCGGGCGATGGCGGCTGGATGCCGAAACCCATGAAGGAAAGCGTCGCGACCGCGAAGATGGCGTAGCCGAGCCGCACCGTCGCCTCCACCAGGATGGGCGGCAGCACATTGGGCAATATCTCGACGAACATGATGTGCAAGGCGTTTTCGCGCCGCAGCTTCGCCGCCGCCACGTAGTCCAGCTCGCGTTCCGACAGCACCGCCGAGCGCACCGTGCGGGCGATGACCGGCGAGAACGAGAGCCCGATCACCACGATCACCGTGAGGGTCGAGGTGCCGAGCGCGACGATCGCCAGCAGCGCCACGATCACCACCGGGATCGCCATGAAGGCTTCCAGCACGCGGCTGATCACGTCGTCGACGATGCCGCGGAAGTAGCCGGTGATCAGGCCGAGCGCCGTGCCGAGGACGGTGGCGATCAGCGTCGCCAGCGGCGCCACCGTCAGGATGTCGCGCGAGCCGACGATGACGCGCGAAAACACGTCGCGGCCGAGCTGGTCGGTGCCGAACCAGTGCTCGGCCGACGGCGGCGCGAACGAATTGATGATGTCGTCGGCCAGCGGGTCGTAAGGCACGAAATAGCGGCCGAACAGCGCGCAGACGACCCAGAACAGCACGATCGCCGCTCCGGCGAGGAAGGTGCGCGACCGTACGAGCGCGGCGGCGATCTCGGCGACGCGGCTGCGCGGGCGCGTTGTGGTCTCGACGCTGCTCATGCGACGGGCCTGTTTGGATCGCAGGTGCCCCTGCGCACCCCAAAAAGGCAATCGCCTACGGCGATACCCCCACCCCTAACCCCTCCCCACAAGGGGGAGGGGGACCGGCTTGCGTGTCCGCAAAGCACCAATCGTCGAAGGTTTTGCTCGGCATCGCGGCCGCAAAGTCCCCCTCCCCCTTGTGGGGAGGGGTTAGGGGTGGGGGTACGCGGCGCAGGAGCGCCCATTTTGCCGATCGAGCAGCAGCCAAAAGCCATCATCGCTCGCCTCCCAGCCTTATGCGCGGATTGAGCAGCGTGTAGGCGAGGTCGGCGATCAGCGCGGCCAGCGAAAACACCACGCCGACGGTGAGCACGCCGGCCTGCAGCACCGGGAAATCCTTGCCGCGCGCCGCCGTCAGGATGAGCGAGCCGATGCCCTGGTAGCGGAACAGCGTCTCGATCACCACCAGGCCGCCGATCAGGTAGCCGGTCTGGGTGGCGATGACGGTAATGGTGGGTAAAAGCGCGTTGCGCAGCACGTGGCGGCGGATCACCGTGCTCCACGGCAGGCCCTTGAGCACGGCGGTGCGCGTGTAGTCGGCGTCCAGCGCCTCGATCATGCCGGCGCGCGCCATGCGGGCGATATAGCCGAACAGCACGAGGAACAACGGCAGCGACGGCAGGATGAGGTGGTAAAGCTGGGTGGCGAAACCGGCACCCTCCGGCCAGGTCGCGGCGATCGGCAGCCATTGCAGCCAGACGCCGAGCACGAGGATCAGCACGATGCCGGTGACGAATTCCGGCAGCACGGTGGCCGACAGGCCGGTCAGGCTGATGATGCGGTCGAGCGGGCGGTTGACGTTGAGCGCCGCGATGATGCCGCCGAGAATGCCGAGCGGCACCACCAGCAGGAAAGCGACGGCCGCGAGCTTCAGCGAATTGCCGAGCGCGTCGAGCACGAACGGCGCCACCGGCGAGCGGAACACGTAAGACATGCCCATGTCGCCCTGCACGAAATGCGAGATCCAGTCCCAGTATTGCACGAGGTAGGGGCGGTCGAGGCCGAGCTGCTGGTTGAGCGCTACCACGGCGCGCTCGTCGGCGAACGGACCGAGGATGGCGCGGCCGACATTGCCCGGCAGCACCTGGCCGCCGAAAAACACCATGAGGCTGAGCAGCACCAGCGTCACCAGCGCCAGTGCGATGCGCCTGATCAGAAAGACGAGAATGGCCAGGGCTCCCCGGTTGCGACCTGCCGGCCCGGAAGCCGGGCCGGCAGGGCTTTGGTCACGCCGCCATTCGATCAGGCCTTGGAGGCGCGGTCGAGGAAGATCTGCGACATCGCCGTCGGGTTGACGCCGGTCACGCCCTTGCGCGCCGCCGACAGGTAGTCGAAGAAATAGCCGAAGACGATCGGCGTCTCTTCGAGCAGCAGCCGCTGGATCTTGCCGGCCTCGGCCTTCTGCGCCTCCAGGTCGAGTGCTGCGATATAGGCCGCAGCCATGGTGTCGTAGTCCTTGTTCTTGAAGTGGGCGGCGTTCCAGGTGCCCTCGCTGCGCAGCGGCGCCGAGAGGTAGACGTTTGGCACGCCGCGGTGGCCGAAGTCGGTGATGCCCATGGTGGAGTCCAGCCAGTTGGATTTGCCGAACACCGCGTCGCCGTAATAGGTGCCGGAATCCATCACGTTGAGTTCCAGATCGATGCCGATCTCCTTGACGGCGTTCTGCACCAGCTGCGCGTATTCCGGGATTTCCTGGTAGCGCTGGGTGGTCAGCGTGATCTTGGTGCCGGCCGGCAGGCCGGCGGCCTCGATCAGCTGCTTGGCCTGGGCGATGTCCTGCTGGCGCTGCGGCACCGACGTGTCGGTCGACGGGTAGACCGGCGCGAACGGGCTGTCGTTGCCGGGCTGGGCGCGGCCGCGCATCAGGCCCTGCACCAACTTGTTGCGGTCGATCGACAGCGCGATCGCCTTGCGCACGCGCGGGTCCTTGAACGGGTCCATGTCGTTGCGCATGTGGATCTGGTGGTGGGTCGCCGACTTCTGGCTGATGATGTCGACCGTCGGGTCGTTCAGCAGCCCGGCGCCGGCCAGCACTGGCAGCTGGTTGATGACGTCGACCTGGCCGCCCTGCAGCGCCAGGATCTGCGGCTGGATGTCGGCGAAGAACACGAACTCCACCCGTTCCGGCAGCGCCTTCTCGCCCCAGTAGTCCTCGTTGCGCACGAAGCTGGCGCCGACCTTGGGCGTGTATTTCTCCAGCTTGAACGGGCCGGTGCCGTCGAAGCTCTTCTCATAGTCGCCGGCATAGTTCGCCGGCAGGATGATGGCGTTGTAGTTGTCGGAGGAGAGCAGATACGGGAAATTGCCGTTGGCGGCGTCGAGGTGGAACTCCACCGTCTGGTCGTCGACCTTCTTCGCGCCGCCGGGGCTCATCACGCCGGCGAACACCGACAGCGCGTTGGAGGCGTTGGCCGGGTCGGCCAGCCGGTTGATGCTGGCGACCACATCGTCGGCCGTCATCTCGCTCCCTGAGTGGAATTTCACGCCCTTGCGCAGCTTGAAGGTCCACACCGTGCCGTTGTCGTTGGGCGACCAGCTTTCGGCCAGCAGCGGCTTCAGCACCAGGTCGCCGCCGCTCATGCACAGGAACTCGCCCGCCTGCTGCAGCATGACGAGGCCGCCGACGTCCGGCGTCTTCACCGGATCGACGGCGCTGTTGGGGGCGCTGCAGGCGACCTTGATGGTGGCGCCAGGCGCACCCTGGGCGCGTGCGGCGGTCGGCATGGCGCCGAAGCCGGCGGCGATGCCGATCTGGCCGAGCAACGGCAGCGACAGGCCGAGCACGCTGCCGTGGCGCATGAACTCGCGGCGGCTGATGCGGCCGGCGACGAGGCCGTCGATCAAATGGTTTTCGATCGGGTTGCGGCGGCGGCGCAAGAGATCGAGCAGGCGATAATCCTTCATGGTTTGGTCCTTTCCCCTTCAGTGTCGGCGCGTTTTGCGCGTTCGGAAATGTCCTGTCAGCGGGTCGGCCGGCGACCGCCGGTTGCCCGTTCCGGCCTCAGCATAGCGGCAGCCGCCGGTATGTCCCGGGCCTCGCGGGATCGTGATATTTGTTGCACGGCCCATTCTCGGCGAAATCGCGATGGCATGCGGCGAGCCGTTCAGCCGACAAGGTAACGCCGAGCCCCGGCCCCTCCGGCACCGGCACGACATTGTTCTTCGGCGCGAACGGCCCTTCCTCGATGATGTCTTCCGGCTGCATGCGGAACAGCGACTGGTTCGGCTCGCGAATCCAGCCGAGCGCGGCGCACAGATGCAGGTAGCAGGCGCTGCCGATGCCGGTGTCGCCGCTGTAGCACCAGAAATCGATGCCGGCATGTTCGCAGGCGCCTACGAAACGCAGCAGCCGGCCGATGCCGCCGACCGCCGTCGGGTTGCCGACGATGGCGTCGGGCACGCGCAGTTCCATGGCGCGCGCGACGTCGAGATTGTGGGTGGAAAACGGGATCGAACAGTGGCGGCGCAGCTCGCGCATCTCCTCGGTCGTGGCCACCGGGTCCTCCCAGTTGCGCACGCCGAGTTCCTCCAGCGGCCGGACCAGCCGGCGCGCCGTCGCCAGCGAGTAGGCCTGGTTGGAATCGATGCGGATCATGACGTCGCTGCCCAGTCTTTCACGGATCAGCTCGACCATTTTCAGCGAAACCTTCGGGTCCTGCGTCGAGAATTTCCCTTCGAAGAAGGTGGTGCCGTGGGTCTCGTGCAGGGCCACGCAATAGTCGGCAACCGCTTCCGGCGTCTTCTCGCCGCGCATCTTCGGCCCGTCGCCGCGCAGCGAAAAATAGTCGGTGAAGGGAATGTTCTTGCGCACGGCGCCGCCGAGCAGCTGGTAGAGCGGCTGCTTCCACGCCTTGCCGCGCAGATCCCACAGCGCCATCTCGACGGCGCCGAAGGCCATAATGCGGATGCGGTCGTTGGTGCTCTGCACGCCGCTCCAGAACGGCAGGCAGACCTCCTCCGCCCCGGCGATGTCGAAGGCGTCGCGGCCGATCAGCCGCGGCGCCATTTGCTCGGTGATGACGGCGGCCGCTCCCGGCGTTGGCGCCTCGCCGAGCCCGACCAGCCCGTCCTCGGTCTCGATCTCGACGATGGTCGGCGAAAAGCCGTCGAGCTCGCCGAACACCCAGACATAGGGCGCCTCGAGCCGGAAATTGATCGGCGTCGCGGTGATGCGGCGTATCTTCATGCCGTCAGTTCCAGGAAAGGCTTGCCGAGCAATTCCGGCAAAACGTCGATGCCGAGGCCAAAACCGTCGGGAATGCCCATGCGGCTGCCGCTGACCGGCGGGTGGTTGGCCGCGGTCTTGACCGTCACCCATTCGTGGAACGCAATGGCATGCAGCCGCCGTTCCTCCGGCGTCGACAGCGACAGATGCGCCATCGCCGCCGTGTCGATCTCGGCGCCGCCGGTGTCCTCGACGGTCACCATGAAGCCGAGGTCGACGGCAAGGTCGCGCATCTGCCTGGTCTTCGACACGCCGCCGATACGCGATATCTTCAACGTCAGGCCGTCGGCCGCGCCCTTGCGGTGGATGTCGAGCAGGGCGTCGACGGTTTCCACCGACTCGTCCAGCACCATCGGCTTGTCGAGCGAGCGGCGCACCGACAGGCATTCGTCGATCGTCGTGCAGGGCTGCTCGAACACGTAGTCGATCGCCCGGGTAGCATCGGCGAACTGCCGCGCCTGGAACGGCGTCCAGCCGGCATTGGCGTCGCAGAAGATCACCGTGCCTTTCGGCACCGCGCCGGCGACCGCCGTCACCCGGTCGATGTCGCCGCGCACGTCGCCGCCGACCTTGACCTGGATGCGGTCGAAACCGTCGCCGACGATGCGTGCTGCGAGTTTCGCCATGGCGTCGACCGGGCCGTGGGTGACCACCTTGTAGAGCGCGGCCGTGTCGCTCTCGCGGCCGCCGAGCAAGGTCACCAGCGGCACGCCGGCGGCGCGCGCGGCGAGGTCGCAACAGGCCATGTCGAGCGCCGACTTCACGTATGGATGGCCCTTGAACACGACGTCCATCAGCCGGTTGACCTGCGCCAGCGCCCGCGGGTCCTTGTCGAGGAGATGCGGCGCGATCTCGGCCACGCCCTTTTCCGTGCCGGCGGCGAAGGCGGCGGAATAAAACGTGCCGAGCGGCGCCATCTCCCCCCAGCCGGTGACGCCGTCGTCCGAGGTCAGCGCCACGATCACCGCGTCGAAGGCGTCGGCGTGCCGGCCCTTCGACATCTTGTAGGGTCCGTCGACGAATGGCTGGAGCATACGATAGGCGCGGATGGTCTTGATACGCATGGCGTTATTTGCGGTCCCGTTCGAGACTGCGCGCATAAGCGAGCAGTTCTTCCAGATTCCAGTTGAGATGTTCGTGGGCGTGCCGCTTGGCGGCGGCGATGTCGTCGCCCTTGAGCAGCCGCACATAGTCCTCATGCATGTCGACGGACGGCACCGCCTCGGCGCGGGCGTGCGAATGCAGTGCGAAATACATGGAAAGCCGGCCAGCCAGCCGCTGCCAGGTATCGAGCAGCAGCGAATGGTCGGCCCATTCGTAGATGCAGCCGTGCAGTTGCAGCGCCGTTTCGATCTGCCGGGTCAGGTCGAGCGCCAGCGTCGCCTGCTTCACCGCCTCGTGGCGGCGGTCGATCTCGGCGGCAAAACGCGCGTCGCGCTGCGGCCAGACACGATCGATGGCGAATTCCTCGATCACGTGATGCAGCGAATAGGCATCCTCGATGTCCTTGGCCGTCACCTCGATGACGTAGGCGCCGGCATAGGGGATGTTGGTGAGCAGGCCTTCCTGCACCAGTTCGCGGATCGCCTCGCGCAGCGGCGCGCGGCTGACGCGCATCTCGCCGGAAATCCGCAGTTCGTTGACCTTCTGGCCCGGTTGCAGCTGCCCGGTCAGGATGGCGCGCCGCAGCCGGCCGACGATTTCCGCGCGGCGGGTGGTGTCGACGATCGGCTCGAACGTGGTTTTCGCCATGGGTCAACGCGCTGCTTTGGAAGCGATCCCGCTACCAAAGCAGATTGTCGACAATCTAGCAATCCTATTGTTAGGCGTTATGCCGAGAATTAGGGATCGCCGGCCCGAGCCGCCGCCCCGCTCAATACGTCTTGTGCCCGTTCACCATCAGCCGCACCGCGTAGAGCGAGGTGGTGCCGCAGATATAAAGCACGTTGAGCCTGGCTCCGCCGAACACGCAATTGGCGGTGCCTTCCGGCACCTTGACCTTGCCGATCAGCGTGCCGTCGGGGTGGTAGCAATGGATGCCGTCGGCCGCGCTCGTCCAGATCCGGCCCTCCGTATCGAGGCGGAAACCGTCGAACAGCCCGGCGGTACAGTCGGCGAAGACGTCGCCGCCCGAGACCTTTCCGGCTGCGTCGACGTCGAAGACGCGCATATGCGCCGGGTTCTGGTCGCCGTGGGTACGCCCGGTGTCGACGACGTAGAGCTTGCTTTCGTCGGGCGAGAAAGCAATGCCGTTCGGCCGCACCATGTCGGTGATGACGGCCTCGACCGCGCCGCTCGGGTCGACGCGATAGACGTAGCAGGCGCCGATCTCGCTCTCGGCCTTGTCGCCCTCGTAGTCGCTGTCGATGCCGTAGGTCGGGTCTGTGAACCAGATCGAGCCGTCGGAGCGCACCACAACGTCGTTCGGCGAGTTGAAGCGTTTTCCCTGCCAGCGGTCGGCGATCGTGGTAATCGAGCCGTCATGCTCGGTGCGGCTCACCCGCCTGCCGGAATGCTCGCAAGTGACGAGCCGTCCCTGCCGGTCGACCGTGTTGCCGTTGGAGTTGCCGCAAGGCTGGCGGAACACGCTGACGCTGCCGTCGGTTTCGTCATAGCGCAGCATGCGGTTGTTGGGGATGTCGGACCATACGACGTAGCGTCCTGCCGCGAACCACGCCGGTCCCTCGGCCCAGCGGCAGCCGGTGAACAGCTTGTCGACCTGGGCGCTGCCGTTGCACAGCCGCCGGAAGCGCGGATCGAGGATTTCGTAATAGTCGCTGCTGGCCATGGTTTCCCCCAAAAGTGTCGGTGCTTGCGACGGCCGCCTGCCGCGACGTCGCCGATGCTGCGCCCGAGCCGTCGGGCGGCGCGATGCACCCTAGCAATGGCGGCGGCGGGAATCGAGGGCCGTGGAGCGACGGCGCCCGCCGGCTTACGGGCAAGGTCGCCGGCCGCCGGAGTCGCACAGCGTCATGGTCAGCGAATGAGTTTCGAGCGGTGCGGTGTCGAGCGTGATGATGCTCGACATCAGCATGCCGGAGGAGAAAGCAGCGAGGATGACCAGGGTTAGACGGACGGCCGACATAGGGCGCTCCATGGGTTGGATGCGCCATTGTCCGACATCACGCCTGAACCGTGGCCGGCCGCGATGTTCAGCGACGGTTCAAATTGCTTGACGCAATCTTAACCGCCGGTGGTCCTCGACGAACGTTCGCAGGCATCCCGGACGCTTTCCGGCCGGCCATCGAAGCCCGGGCGCCCTGGCAGTGGCCTTGTATAGCCCACAACCGCGCAGGATGGACTTCGGCGACGGCTTCGCAAACATAAGGACCGCAAATCCGGGCAGCCGACGTCTCTCCCCTGGTGTCGAGAGAGACGTCCGACAGGACAGCGAGGCGGCGCCGGTGGCCGATAACTCCACTGCGGCATTGCCGCGCGGCCGATACCGTCTTCCCGCCCGGAATGTCGCCCCTTACATCCCCTTTTCCTTCAGGATCGCCTCGGCGTTCTCCGAGGTCACCTTCTCGGTCGGCAGGACGATGGCCTTCTCGACCTTTTCGCCGTTGAGATGCCTGATCGCCTGGCGCAGCCCTTCGGCGCCCGGCGTGGCATAGAGGAAGGTGGCGCTGAGCTCGCCGTTCTTCACCCATGTCACGCCCTCGCCCGGCAGCGCGTCGATGCCGATGAACTTCATCTCCTTCTCGCGGCCGACATCCTTGGCGGCGAGATAGGCGCCGTAAGCCATCGGGTCGTTGTGGCCGTAGACCAGGTCGATCTTCTCGTTGTTCTTCAGCGCGTTGGCCATGATGTTGTAGGCCTGGTCCTGCTTCCAGTCGCCCGACTGCTTGTCGAGCAGGTATTTGATGCCCGGCTCCTTGTCGGTGAATTCGTGGAAGCCGTTGCTGCGGTCGTGCGAGGCCTGGGTGCCCAGCCCGCCCCAGATTTCGACGACGTTGCCGGCCGCCTTGCCGGAGCCGCCGAGCAGTTCCACCGCATATTCGCCCGCCGCCCTGCCGATCAGCACGTTGTCGCCGCCGATGAACTGCGTGTACTTGTCGGTCTCGACGTTGCGGTCGAGCACGAACACCGGGATGCCGGCGTCGATCGCCTGCAGCACCACGCCGGTGAGGCCGGCCGATTCCTTCGGCGAGATCAGCAGGGCGTCGACCTCCTGGCGGATCAGGTTCTCGACGTCGGCCACCTGCTTCTCGGTCTTGTCCTCGCCGTCGGTGATGATCAGTTCGACGTCGGGATGTTTCGCGGCCTCGGCGATGATGTCCTTGTTGAACTGGGCGCGCCAGGGTTCGATCGTGGTCACCTGGCTGAAGCCGATCTTCCACTTCTTGTCCTGCGCGAAGGCGTCGCCGGCGGTGAGCGCGGTGGCGGACGCCAGCACGGCGGAAAGGGCTGCAAGTCTGAACAGGTCACGGCGTTTCATTTGGCGTTTCCTCCGAGGTTTTCAGTTGCCGTTTCTTGCGGCGTCCGCTGCGCGGCCGCTTCCTTTTGCGTCGGCCGGTGCGCCGGCAGCCGCAGAAAGCTGAGGAGATCGGCGGCGTTGCGCTCCTGGACGAGCACCGTGCCGATGATGATCAGGCCCTTCAGCACGAGCTGAAGGTTGGAGTTGATGTTGTGAAGCTGCAGGATGTTGGACAGCAGCCCGAAGATCAGCACGCCGCAGAACGTGCCGGCCATCGAGCCGCGTCCGCCCATCAGGCTGGTGCCACCTATGACGACGGCGGCGATGGCGTCGAGCTCGAGGCCGGCGCCGGCGTCCGGCTTGCCCTGGCGGTACTGGGCGACGTAGAGCACCGCGGCGATGCCGGCGAGCAGGCCCGACACCGCATAGGTGACGATCTTGACCTTGCCGGCGTCGATGCCGGAGAGCCGTGCGGCCTCCTCGTTGCCGCCGATGGCGTAGACATAGCGGCCGAACGGGGTGAGCCGCAGCACCGCTGCGTAGATGACGATGGCGGCGATGAAGAAGATGCCGGGCATCGGCACGACGCCGAACACCAGCGAGCGCAGCGCGTCGAATTCGGCGACGGCGTTGGAGCCGGTATAGACCGGCAGCACCGCGTTGTTCTGGCCGGCCGTCAGCCGGGCGATGCCGAGCGCCGTCACCATCATCGCCAGCGTCACGATGAACGGCTGCAGCCTGCCGGCGACGATGATGATGCCGTTGATGGCGCCGAAGCAGAGCCCGACGGCAGGGGCGACGATGAGCACGCCGAGCACGCCGAATTTTGTCGACATCTGCGGAAGCAGGAACCACAGCAGCAAGCCGGCCAGCACGGCGCCGGCGGCGAGCGGGACGACCAGGCCGCGCAGCGGGCCGAGGCTGAGGTCGCGGCCGACATCGGAGCCGGCGCGCGCCTTCTCGATGTTGGCGAAGACGAAACGCACGATCCCGAAGCCGATGACCAGCGCCACCAGCCCGGCCATCGGCAGCCCCATCGCCGCCGCCGGCGTGCCGCCCTCGACGGTCAGCAGCATGGCGCACACCACCGTGGCGATCGCCATCAGCGAACCGACCGACAGGTCGATGCCGCCGGTGATGATGACGGCGGTCATGCCGGTGGCGATCAGGCCGGTGATCGACACCTGGCGCAAGACATCGAGCAGGTTGCCGTAGGACAGGAAGATGTTGTTGCCCTTCGAGCTCACCGGCGAGCTGAGCACGCCGATGAGGAAGATGGCGATCAGCCCCCAGTAGAGTTTCGTGCGGGAGAGAAAACGCAGCGCGGTCATGCGGCGCGCCTCGCGCGCTTCGGCGCGGCGAGCTGCATGAACCGCTCCTCGCTGGCGTCGGCGCGGCTCATCACGCCGGCCTGCCGGCCCTCCGACATCACCACGATGCGGTCGGACAGCAGCAGCAGTTCCGGCAGCTCCGAGCTGACCACGACGATGCCGAGGCCTTGCTGGCGCGCCAGATGGAAGATCAGGTCGTAAATCTCGCGCTTGGCGCCGACATCGATGCCGCGCGTCGGCTCGTCGAGCAGCAGCACGCGCGGCCGGGTTGCCAGCCATTTGCCGATCACCACCTTCTGCTGGTTGCCGCCCGACAGCGTGCCGGCCAGCTGCTCGACGCCGCTGCAGCGGATGCCGAGGGACGCCACCGCCGCGTCGGCCAGCGCCGTCTCGCGGGCGAAGGCACGGACGCCCAGCCGCGCCAGCCGGCCGACCAGCGGCAGCGCGACGTTGTCGGTGATGGAATCGCGCAGGTGCAGCCCTTGAGACTTGCGGTCCTCGGTGACGAACGCCAGCCCAAGCCGCCGCGCCGCGCGTGGCGAGCCGATCGTCGCCGGCCTGCCGAACAGCCGTATCTCGCCGCCGACCTCGCCGCCCGCTGATCCGAAGATCGTCTCCAGCACTTCGGTGCGTCCCGAACCGAGCAGCCCGCCGATGCCGAGCACCTCACCTTCATGCAGGTCGAAGCCGACGCCGTGCAGCACCTGCCGCCAGCCGCGGCGATGCGGCCTGGACAGAGTGAGATCGCGCACCGAAAGCAGCACCTCGCCGCGGTCCGGCGCCTTGCCGTGGTCGAACGCCAGAAGCGTGCGCCCGACCATGGCGGCGATGATCCTGTCCTGGTCGAGGTCGGCGATGTCGCTGGTCAGCACATGGCGGCCGTCGCGGAATACCGTCACCCGGTCGGCGAGCTGCATCACCTCGTCGAGTCGGTGCGAGATGTAGACGATCGCCACGCCGTCGGCGGCAAGTTGCCGGACGATGCGGAACAGGCGCGCGCATTCGGCCGTCGACAGCGCCGAGGTCGGCTCGTCCATGATGAGGATGCGCGCCGACAGCGACAGCGCCTTGGCGATCTCGACGAGTTGCTGCTCGCCGACGCGCAGCCCGCCGACCCGGGCGTCGGGGTCGAGCTCGATGCCGAGCCGGCCAAGCAGGTCGCGCGCCGCCGCGCGGCTCGCCTTGCGGTCGACGATGAGGCCGGCGATGCGCGGCTCGCGGCCGAGAAAGACGTTGTCGGCGACGCTGAGCTCGGGGACGAGGTTGAGCTCCTGGTGGATGATGGCGATGCCTGCGGCCTCGGCCTGCCGGACATTGGCGAAGCTCAGAGCCCGGCCGGCAACCTCGATGCGGCCGTCATAGTCGGAATAGACGCCGGACAGGATCTTCATCAGCGTCGACTTGCCGGCGCCGTTCTCGCCCATCAGAGCGTGGATTTCGCCGGCCCTGAGATCGAAATGGACGTCGGTCAGCGCGGCGATGCCGCCAAAACGCTTGCTGATGCCGGACGCGACCAGCAGCGCACCGCCTCCCCTCTCCGTTCCTGCGATGCGCGCATCGTCCACCGGGCGGCCTCCCTTCCGCGTCGTGTCTGTGAACGCTAATCTAAACGTTTCGATCTTGTCAACGGCTTCTGCGAAGATTGGAGTGACGAAGGGGCGCCATATGCTTGCAAAGCGGCTCTAAACTGCGTAGTTCTAGGCAAAATAGCCACCTAAACGTTTTGAGAATGACCGGAAAAATGCCGCGCCAGAGACGCTCGAACGGGCCGACGATGAACGATGTCGCCGAAGCCGCGGGCGTGTCGATCGCCACTGTTTCGGCCTTCCTCAACGGCACGTCGAACGTCAGCCCACAGTCGACGCAGCGCATCGAAACCGCCATCCGCGAGACCGGCTACAAGCGCAACGCCATCGCCCGCAGCCTGAAGATGGGCACGACCCATACGGTGGGGCTCACCATACCGCACATCACCAATCCGTTCTTCACGCAGATCGTCTCGGTCATCCAGCAGGCGTTCGACCGCGCCGGCTACGCCGTCATGCTGTTCTGCACCGACGAGCATTTGCATAACCAGGACGAGCAGATCCGGCTGCTGCTCGACCGCATGGTCGACGGACTGCTGGTCGCGCGCGTCGGCGACGACGCCACCTTCAAGCAGCTCGTCGACGGCGCGCGGGTGCCGGTGGTGCTGATCGACCGGCTGTGCCAGGGCGTCGACGTGGATTCGGTGACCCTCGACAATCGCCAGGCGGTATTCGAGGCGATCAGCTACCTGATCAGCCTCGGCCATCGCCGCATCGGCTACATTTCCGGCATCGTCGACATCTCGACCATTCACGACCGCGGCGAAGGCTACCGGCAAGCCTTACAGGCAGCAGGCCTGTCGCTCGACCCGGAGCTGATGCAGCTCGGCGATTTCCACGAGGGCGACGGCTACCGCGCGGCGATGCGCCTGCTGATGCTGCCCGACCGGCCGACCGCCATCTTCTCGGCCAACAACCCGATGGTCGTGGGCGCCATGAAGGCGATGCGTGACCTCGGGCTTAAATGTCCGGACGACATCTCGGTCGCCTGCTTCGACGACTTCGCCTGGGCCGACGTGTTCGAGCCGCAGATGACCACCGTGGCGCAGCCGGTCGAGGCGATCGGCGAACAGGCCGCGCAGCTTCTGCTGGAGCGCCTGCAAGGCCGCGCCCCGAGCGAGCCGCGGCGGCTGGTGCTGAAAGGCCGGCTGATGGTGCGCAATTCCTGCGCACCGATGACCCCAGGGCGGGGCACGGCGTGGCCGCGCAGCGCGTGATGCCTATCGCATCACGGAAGAACTTCGCACCGACGTCTACTGGACGGCGCCGACCAGCGGCGCGGAGCCCTCGCGGATGGTCACCCAGCGGCCGGTGTGGTTGGAGGCCTGGCGCTTGAGGAAGCGATAGCCGGTCTGACTCCAATCGCGCACCGAGGCGGTGAGATTGTCGAGGATGAAGTCTCCCCTGTCGGTGCGCACCGTGAGCACGGCATGGCCCTCGCCGTCCGGCTTGCGCACCACGGTGATCAGCAGGTTGGACAGCGACACGCCGCGCTGCGCCAGCTCCCGGCGCTTCTCCAGCACGTAGTCCTCGCAGTCGCCGACACCGTCGACCGGATAGGCCCAGACCTCGTCCTTGCCATAGATGTCGAGGTCGTTCATCGGCTTCACCGCGTCGTTGACCGCGGCGTTGACGCTGACCAGCAGGCTCCACAGCGCGCCGTTCATGCGCTCCGGCCCGGTATCACGCGGCCGGATCGAGCATTCGGCGGGAAGCGCCTTGCAGAACTCATAGTGGCCGATGGGCTGCGACGTCAGGCCTCCGGTCAGCATCGGGCCGGACGCCATCGCCTGACCGGCGGCGGCACTGCCGATGGCCGAAGCCAGCATGATCGCGGTGAACCTCGCGGCGCGACGCGCCTGAGCAGAGGAAAACATAGCCCACTCGCCCTTTTCGTTAATGAAACGTTAAGGTCTATTTGCCGGGCAAGTCAATTCGGGCGCGGGCACAGTTTTGTGTGATGGTTACCGCAGCAGGTCGGGCGCGACGAATCTGCAACAGGAACGCACGAGCGCACACGCAAAACGGCGTGAAGGGGACCTCCACGCCGTTGGTTAATGCTTGAGGCCTAAGATCAGACCTTGGCGGCGCGCACCAGCCGGGGCTTCGCCGGCATGCGATTCTCGCGGCCGTAGCTGTTGATGAAATCGACGATGCGCGGGACGATCTCCGAGCGGAAACGCGAGCCGTTGAAGACGCCGTAGTGGCCGACGGCCGGCTGCATGTAGTGGGCGCGCATGTCGTCGGGAATGTTCACGCAAATGTCGTGCGCGGCCTGCGTCTGGCCGATGCCGGAAATGTCGTCGTTCTCGCCCTCGATCGTCAGCAGCGCGACGTTGCGGATCGCGGTCGGATCGACCGGCTTGCCGCGGTGCCTCATCGTGCCCTTGGGCAGGGCGTGCTCGATGAAAACCGTTTCCACCGTCTGCAGATAGAACTCGGCGGTGAGATCCATCACGGCGAGATATTCGTCATAGAAGTCGCGGTGTTTCTCGGCGCTGTCGCCGTCGTGCTTGACCAGATGCATGAAGAACTGCTTGTGCGCCGAGATGTGGCGATCGAGGTTCATGCTCATGAAGCCGGATAGCTGCAGGAATCCGGGATAGACCTCGCGCATTACGCCCGGTGCCGGCCACGGCACCGGCATGATGACGTTGTCCCGGAACCAGCCGATGTCCTTTTCCTGCGCCAGAAGGTTGACGGCGGTCGGATTGCGGCGTGTGTCGATGGGGCCGCCCATAAGTGTCATCGTCGATGGCGCATAACGATCACCGCGCGCTTCCATCAGCGCGGCGGCGGCAAGCACCGGCACGGACGGCTGGCAGACAGCCATGACATGGGTGTTCGGGCCGAGCGTATGCAGCATGTCGATAACGTAGTCGATGTAGTCGTCGAGATCGAAACGCCCTTCCGTCATCGGCACCATGCGGGCGTCGGTCCAGTCGGTGATGTAGACATCGGCATGCGGCAGCATCGCCTCGACCGTGCCCCTCAGCAGCGTCGCATAGTGGCCGGACATCGGCGCCACGATCAGCAGCTTCGGATCGGCGCGCCGCCGCGCCGGCAGGTCGCGCACGAAATGGATGAGGTTGCAGAACGGCCGCGACCAGACCACCTTTTCCACCACCGCCGCGGGCTTCCAGTCGACCACCGTCTTGTCGATGCCAAAGGCGGGTTTGCCGTAGCGCCGGGTGGTCCGTTCGAACAGCTCGGCAGTCGCGGCGACGGAACGGCCGAACGGCGTGTGCGACAAGGGGTTGATGGGATTGGAATAAAACAGCCTGACGGCGTCCGCGAACGCCCGGTAGGGCTGCATCGCGGCATGGTTCATTTCGTAGAGCTGATAGAACATCAAACACAACCCCGCCGCCGCGGATCGCCGCGGCAATCCGCCTCCCATCCTTAGACAACGAAGTTAACGAAGTTTTGTTGCGACGCAATACGTCACGCCGGGTGACGTATTCTCATTCTTTGGTCCAATGGGAAATGCCGTCGCTTGCGTCTCGTGCCGCGCCGAAAGCGCCTGTCCCTCAGACGCCTTCGACCAGCACGATCTCGCCTTCGGCGTGACGCTGGCGGATCGCCTTGGCCGCCTGGTACTCCGTCGAGTGATAGCAGTCGTGCGCCGCCTTCAGCGATTCGAACTCGATGACGACATTGCGGCCGCGTCCCGGCCCCTCGACCATCTCGTGAGCACCGCCGCGCGCCAGCATCTTTGCGCCGAAGCGCTCGAAGGCCGGCTTCGCCGCCGCGACATAATCCTTGTAACCTTCCGGGTCGCGCACATCGACGCGGGCAATCCAGTATCCCTTCGGCATTTTTATCCCTCCGTTTTGATGCCTCTACAGCTAGCGGACTCTCGCTAGACCGCCGCCATCTCGGCCAGGATCGCCGCGGCCGCGGCGCGCCGGTCCGGCGCCTTGACGATGGGACGGGCAACGACGAGGTGGCTGGAGCCGGCGCGCATCGCCTCGGCCGGCGACAGCACGCGTTTCTGGTCGCCATGGTCGGCGCCGGCCGGACGGATGCCGGGCGTCACCACGGCCATTTCGGGTCCGACGATCTTGCGCGCCGCGGCGGCCTCGCCGGCCGAGCAGACGATGCCGCCCATGCCCGCGGCCAGCGCCTGCTCGGCGCGGCGCAGCACGAGCGTGTGCGGGTCATATTCGTAGCCGGCCGCGACCAGGTCGGCTTCGTCCATCGAGGTCAGCACGGTCACCCCCAGCAGGCAGAGCGGCGAGCCCCGCGCCGCCTCGACTGCCGCCGCCATCGCCTTGGGATAGGCATGCACCGTCAGCATCGCCATTCCCATCCTGGCGATCGCCTCGACGCCTTTCGCCACGGTGTTGTCGATGTCGAGCAGCTTCATGTCGAGGAAGACGCGGGCGCCGCCGCTCGCCAGTTCGCGGGCGAAATCGAGCCCGCCGGCGAAAGCGAGCTGGTAGCCGATCTTGTAGAAGGAGACGAGGCCGTCGAGTTCGCGCACCGCGGCTTCCGCCTCGGCCAGCGTCGGCACGTCGAGGCCGACGATCAGCCGGTCGGCGGGGGTTATCCTGTCGGTCATGCCAACCTCCTCGGCAGGTGCGTCCGCGAAGCGGCCGCCGCCCGCGCGGTCTGCCTCATCAACGCGCGCCGGGCAAGCCTAACGTTCGAGCCGCGTCGACAAAAGGGCGGCACGTTCCATCAACGCCTGGCAGAGCCGCTGCATGCCGCTACGCAGGCGCTCCTGCCGGAAATCGCCGTTCTCGTCGAACGCCTCGCCGCCGTTCGGCACCGACACCTGCGGCGCGATCACGTCGGCCTGGATGTGCGACAGCACGGCGCGCAGGTGGGCGATGCTGCGAATGCCGGCGAAGTGGCCCTCGGAAGAGGAGCATAAGGCCATCACCTTGCCGGAAAAGGCTTTCACCGGCACGCCGCGATCCTTTCGGACACGGCTGATCCAGTCGACCGTGTTCTTCAGCAGCGGCGGAATGGAGCCATTGTATTCGGGCGTGGCGATCAGCACTGCGTCGTGCTGCGCGAACAGCCGGGCGAGCCGGATTGCATTCTCCGGCACGCCCTTTTCCGCCTCCAGATCCTCATCCATGATCGGCAAGGGATAGTCGGCCAGCGAGATGCGCGTGACCTCGGCGCCCTGCTGCGCGAGTTCACGCGCCGCCGCGTCGGCGGTCTTGCCGCTGTAGGCGCCAGTGCGGATGGAGCCGGCGAAGACAAGAATCTTTGGAATGGCGGGCAAGATGGTCCCTTTCGGATCGGTTTGCCGCAGCTTAGCCCGTCAGCGCCTCGAACGGGTTCATTACTTTCGTACCAGGCGGTGGACGCGGGTCGTCAGTTCTTCCGCCCGCGCCGATAGACCCAGAGCTGGGTCGGCGGGATGTTGCGGATGACGAAGTCGAAGTGTTCCACCGAATAGCTGCCGAGCCCCGGCGGCACCGGCGACTTAGGTCCGTAGGTGAGCTGGATGATGGGGCGGCCTTCGGGAATGCGGTCGAGCAGGTCCTCGACATAGGCGACGCGCTGCTGCACCGGGAAGTTGAGCAGCGGCACCCCTGAAATGATGCTGTCGAAGCGCTTCGGCCCTTCCTTGCCGAAAGTGCCGTCCAGATCGAAGGCATCGCCTTCGACGACGTTGACGCCGGGAAAATTGCGCCGGAGGTGGCGCACGAAGTCGGGCGAATATTCGACCGCGTACAGTTTTTCCGCAGGCACGCCGCGCGCCAGGATGGCACGGGTGATCACGCCGGTTCCCGGCCCGACCTCCAGTACCGGCAGGCCCGAGCCAACATCGATCACGGAGACCATGCGCCTGGCGGTGATCGAACTCGTCGGAATGATCGAGCCGACGGCCTTCGGCTTGTCGACCCAGCCGCGGAAGAAGCGAAGCTCGTCATCGAACTTCTCGACCAGGGCCTTGCGCAACTCCGATCCGCGCCGCATGGGTCCCTCCGTATCGCTTCGGGGCGATCAATACCAAGCTGACGCCTCGATGCAAGGTTACGCAGCGTCGAAACGGCGTTTCGCCCGGCTGGTTCCGCTACCCGCCCCGATTGCAGCGCCGTGGCGGGCGGTTATCGGCTTTCGCCGAAGGACTCGAAAAAATCCTTCATGCGGGCGAAGAAGCCGCTCGACTGCGGCGAGTTCTCCTTCGACGACAGTTTTTCGAACTCCTCGAGCAGTTCGCGCTGCCGCTTGGTCAGGCTCTGCGGCGTCTCCACCGCGGTCTGGATGTAAAGGTCGCCGATCACCGGCTGGCGCAGCACCGGCATGCCCTTGCCCTTCAGGCGGAACTGGCGGCCGTTCTGCGTGCCTTCCGGCACCTTCACGCGGGTCTGCGAGCCGTCGAGCGTCGTCACCTCGAAGGAGCCGCCGAGTGCCGCCGTGGTCATCGAGATCGGCACCTTGCAATAGAGGTCGGCACCATCGCGCTGGAAGAATTCGTGCGGCTTGACGGAGAGAAAGATGTAGAGGTCGCCCTGCGGACCGCCGCGCAGGCCGGCTTCGCCCTCGTTGGCCAGCCGTATGCGGGTGCCGTCCTCGATACCGGCCGGGATATTGACCGACAGCGAGCGCTCCTCGGTGACACGGCCCTGGCCGGCGCATTTGCCGCACGGGTCCTTGATGGTCTGGCCGCGGCCGTGGCATTGCGGACAGGTGCGCTCGACCGAGAAGAACCCTTGCGCGGCGCGGACCCGGCCCGAGCCGCTGCAGAGCGAACACGTCACCGGCTGGGTGCCGGGCTTGGCGCCCGTGCCCGAGCAGTCGGTGCAGGCGATCGAGGTCGGCACACGGATCTGCGCGGTCTTGCCGGTGAACGCCTCCTCCAGCAGGATTTCCATGTTGTAGCGCAGATCGGCGCCGCGCTCGCGCCCACCTGAAGAACGGCGGCGCCCGCCGCCCATCATCTCGCCGAAGATATCCTCGAAGATGTCGGAGAACCCGCCGCCGGCGAAGCCGTTGGCAAAGCCGCCCGCGCCGCCGCCATGCTCGAAGGCTGCATGGCCGAAACGATCATAGGCCGCGCGCTTCTGCGGGTCCTTCAGCGTCTCGTAGGCTTCGTTGATTTCCTTGAACTTCTGTTCGCAGGCGGAGTCGCCGGGATTGCGGTCCGGATGGAACTGCATGGCAAGCTTGCGGAAGGCGCTCTTGAGGTCCTTGTCGTCCGCCGCTTTGCCGACACCCAGCGTTTCGTAGAAATCAGCTTTCATCTCTTGCCTGTGAGATCGCTATTGATCCCTCGAACGTTAAACAATCGGGGGGCGCCGCAATTTTGCAGGATTTAGTGGTTGAGGACGCCGAATGCCATAGGGAGCCTTCAGCAAAGCACAATTTTTGAACATGTTTGCCGTCACGCAACAGGTGACGTCCAGTCCTTTGAATTCCGCTGGCGGAATGTTCGACTAGAGGTCGCGAACGAGCGGGTCAGTGGGCGGCAGCCGCATTCCTCTACTCTGCGGCGGCCACCGGCGCCCGGGTCGGCCTGCGCTCGCCAAGCCAGCTGTTCATCAGGTTGGCGGCGGGCGTCTCGAAGAAGCGCATCGACGCCAGCGCGACGGCGATGGTCACGGCCATCGGGACGATCCAATAGACGTAGAAGCCAACCGTGCCCGAGGGCTCCAAGAGCTTGCGCCAGAGCAGGGAGAAGAACAGCGCCTCGATGACCGGGTGGATTAGATAGATGCCGAGCGAGACTTGCCCGAGCGGCTGCAGCGGCTTCAGCCAGGCCGAGCTCCGCGGATTGTTCCGCTCCGCCAGCGCGGCGAGGAACATCGCAGCGGCGAGCAGCGCGACGATGAGGTAGGACGGCTGTCGGGTCGCCATCGCCGCGATGGACAGGCCGAAGACGATCCACCCCGGGGCAAGGCTGGTAAGTTGCCAACGGCTGTCCCGGACCGACATGGCGACGAGCGCGCCCAGCGTGAAGTCGGCGAAGGCGCGATAGGCGCCCCATGTGTTGGCCTCCAGCCAGCTCTCGAACGGGATGATGCCGGTGGCGGTCCCCGTCTCCAACAGGGTTATGCACAGCACCGCCAGGGCCAGCAGGCCGAGCCGTCCGTAATAGCGGAAGGTCAAGACGATGACGGGCAGGAACAGGTAGCAGAACCACTCCGCCGACATGCACCAGGCGACGTAGTTGTAGGTGAGCTGGTCGGTCACGCCCCAGGCCTGCAGGAGCAGGATGTTGGCCGGCAGGGCCGACCACGCGTAGCGTCCTGGCCCGTCGGTGGAGACGATGCCGAGCTGCGTCGCCGCGCCGACGCAGACGAAGAAAAGCAGCGTGACCATGTAGAGCGGATAGAACCGCGCGATCCGCCGCACGATGAATTTTCGGTAGCTGCCGGGCTCGCGTCCGAGGCGGTCGCCGTAGCGCATCATGATCAGGAAACCCGAGATCATGAAGAACATTTCCATCAGCGGCATGAGGCGGTAGAGCGCCGCGCTGACGGCTTCATGCCCCGGCGGCGCGAAGCGCAGGAAGTGCCAGCCCATGATGAGCAGCGCCGCCGTCAGGCGCCAGAACTCGAACACCCGGAAATGCTGCATTTCAGCCCGCCCAACGCGGCCATGGCCGCCACCCCTTGGTGGGACGTAACACAGTTAACGCATCGATGTGTTCTTATCTAATCATTAACCTTACTAATCACGATTTTACCAAACTTTGAAATAAACGCGAGTTCGCATAAAGAAAAAAGCCCGGCGATACGCCGGGCTTTTGCTTGTCACACTTGAGGGGAAACTCAAGCCGATTTCTTCTTGTCGTCGTTCTCGTCGATCTCCTCGAAATCGGCGTCGACGACGTCGCTGTCCTTGGCTGCGTCCGCCCGGGCGTCGGCTTCGGCGGCGTCCTTCTGCGAGGCCTCGTACATCGCCTGGCCGAGCTTCATCGAGACCTCGGCGAGCGTCTGGGTCTTTGCCTGGATGGCGTCGGCGTCGTCGCCCTCGGCCGCCGTCTTCAGCGCGGCGATGGCGTCGGCGATCGCGGTGCGGTCAGCCTCCGAGACCTTCTCGCCGTAGTCCTTCAGCGACTTCTCGGACGAATGCACCAGCGCCTCGGCCTGGTTGCGGGCCTCGACCAGCGCACGCCGCTTCTTGTCCGCCTCGGCATTCGACTCGGCGTCCTTCACCATCTTCTCGATGTCGGCGTCGCTCAGGCCGCCGGAAGCCTGGATGCGGATCTGGTGCTCCTTGCCGGTGCCCTTGTCCTTGGCGGTGACGTTGACGATGCCGTTGGCGTCGATGTCGAACGACACCTCGATCTGCGGCACGCCGCGCGGCGCCGGCGGGATGCCGACCAGGTCGAACTGGCCGAGCGCCTTGTTGTCGGCGGCCATCTCGCGCTCGCCCTGGAAGACGCGGATGGTGACGGCGCCCTGGTTGTCCTCGGCGGTCGAGAAGACCTGGCTCTTCTTGGTCGGGATCGTGGTGTTGCGCTCGATCAGCCGGGTGAACACGCCGCCCAGCGTCTCGATGCCCAGCGACAGCGGGGTCACGTCGAGCAGCAGCACGTCCTTGACGTCGCCCTGCAGCACGCCGGCCTGGATCGCTGCGCCCAGCGCCACCACCTCGTCGGGGTTGACGCCCTTGTGCGGCTCCTTGCCGAAGAACTGCTTCACGATCTCCTGAACCTTCGGCATGCGGGTCATGCCGCCGACCAGAACCACCTCGTCGATCTCACCGGCCTTAAGGCCGGCATCCTTGAGCGCCGCCTTGCAGGGCTCGACGGTGCGCTGGATCAGGTCGTCGACGAGCTGCTCGAACTTGGCGCGCGTCAGCTTCATCGTCAGGTGCTTCGGGCCGGTCTGGTCCGCGGTGATGAAGGGCAGGTTGATCTCGGTCTGGGCCGACGACGACAGCTCGATCTTCGCCTTTTCCGCAGCCTCCTTGAGGCGCTGCAGGGCAAGCTTGTCGTTCTTCAGGTCGATGCCCTGTTCCTTCTTGAACTCGGCCGCCAGGTACTCGACCAGGCGCATGTCGAAGTCCTCGCCGCCGAGGAAGGTGTCGCCGTTGGTGGACTTCACCTCGAGCACGCCGTCGCCGATCTCCGGCACCGAGATGTCGAAGGTACCGCCGCCAAGGTCGTAGACGGCGATGGTCTTGCCGTCCTTCTTGTCGAGGCCGTAGGCGAGTGCGGCCGCGGTCGGCTCGTTGATGATGCGCAGCACCTCGAGACCGGCGATCTTGCCGGCGTCCTTGGTGGCCTGGCGCTGGGCGTCGTTGAAATAGGCCGGAACGGTGATGACCGCCTTCTCGACCTTCTCGCCGAGATAGGCTTCCGCCGTCTCCTTCATCTTCTGCAGGATCATCGCCGAGATCTGCGAGGGCGACTGCTTCTTGCCGCCGGCCTCGACCCAGGCGTCGCCGTTGTCGCCCTTGACGATCTTGTAGGGGACGAGCTTCTTGTCCTTCTCCGTCACCGGATCGTCGTAGCGGCGGCCGATCAGGCGCTTGACCGCGAAGATGGTGTTTTCCGGATTGGTGACCGCCTGGCGCTTGGCCGGCTGGCCGACGAGCCGCTCACCGTCGCTGGTGAAGGCTACGATGGAAGGGGTCGTGCGCGCACCTTCCGCATTCTCGATGACCTTGGCGTCCTTGCCGTCCATGACGGCGACGCAGGAGTTGGTCGTACCGAGGTCGATACCGATAACTTTTGCCATTCTTAGTCTCTCCGCTTAGCAGGTTTTCAGGACCCAATGAGGCGTTCCAGCGAAAACCCCTGTTCTCAAGAAATTCGCCCGGCAAACCGTTTCGGCGGCCCGCCCGGCGGCTGTGGCGTATATAAGAAGAGCGATTTCGCCGTGCAAGCGCCGCAAGCCGGTCAAGGCGTCGGATTTGTGGGCAAAATACCCGCCGTCCACCATATTCAGCGCATGAGCACGACCGCCACGATCGATCCCGGCGCATTGCGCCGCCACCGTTTCGTCAACGCCTTGCATACAGGCGTTCTGGCGGGCGGCAGCCTGCTTCTGCTCGCCGTCACCGCCTGGGTTTTCGGCGGCGTGGCAGGCATCGTGTTCGCCGTCGTCTTCGGCGCGCTGTCGCTGGCGGCGGTACGGCGCATCAGTCCGCAGATGGTGCTGTCGATGTACAAGGCAAGGCCGGTCGACGAGCGGACCTTTCCCGCCGGCGTGCGCATCCTGCGGCTGCTCGCGGCGCGCGCGAACCTGCCGGCCGTGCCGAAGCTCCACGTCATACCGTCGCATCTGCTCAACGCCTTCGCCGTCGGCCGGCGCGACGATTCGGTCATCGCCATCACCGACGCGCTCGCCCGCAAGCTGTCGACCCGCGAACTCGCCGGCGTGCTGGCGCACGAGGTCAGCCACATCGCGCACGAGGACATCAAGGTGATGGCGCTGGCCGACGTGGTCTCGCGCTTCACCTCGGTGATGTCGACGGTCGGCCTGTTCACGATGTTCATCAATCTCGGCGGCTTCCTCGGCGGCGCCGGCCAGCCGGTGCCGTGGCTGGCGGTGCTGGTGCTGCTCGCCGCCCCGACGGTCGGCGGGCTGCTGCAGATGGCGCTGTCGCGCAGCCGCGAGTTCGATGCCGATTTCGGCGCCGCCGTGCTCACCGGCGATCCGGACGGCCTCGCCTCGGCGCTCGCCAGGCTGGAGCAGGCGCGCGGCCGGCTGTGGGAAGGCATCCTGCTGCCCGGCGGGCGCATTCCCGACCCTTCGGTGCTACGAACCCATCCGCGCACCGAGGACCGGCTCGCCCGGCTTGCGGCGTTGAAGGCGGCAATGGCCGGCGCCGGCCCGGCGATGCCGCCGCCGGTGCCGCCGCTTCCGGCACCGGTGCGCCGCCGCTCGATGATCCCGTCGATCCGCCAACGCTCCGGCCTGTCCCCCGGCGGCCCGCTCTACGGCACGTTCCTGGCGCCGCTCGGGGAAATCGACGACCGGCCCGGCTGCGAGGCGCCGCTCAACGCGCCGGACGGCACGCCGCGCATCAGGGTCACGCGTGGCGGCGTCTGGTGGTAAGGCAGGACAAGTGCCGTTAGAAAAACCCGCGGCGCGGGCAACCATCGCCTTGCCGCCACGGTGAAATTCCGTTTTTATGCGGCCGGCCGCGACACCTGTCACGCGCCGACGCCTTGGCTTAAACTCGCCGCTACGCTAGCCGTCCCGACACGTTTCGCGAGGGGAGACCGTGTTGCCCAGATCCCGTTCCACACTCGTGCTGGCGTTTCTCTGCGCCGTTTCCGGCGCTGCGTTCGCCCAGGAGGCGGCGAAGCCGCCGGCGGCCGTCGAAACCGCGGCCGTCAAGCTCGCGCCGGTGACGCGCCAGGGCAAGTTCGTCGGCACGGTGACGGCGGTGCAGCAGGTCAACCTGATGGCCCGCGTCGAAGGTTTCCTCGATTCCGTCAACTTCCAGGAGGGCGGTTTCGTCAAGGCCGGCAGCCTGGCCTTCGGCATCGAGAAGGACACCTACCAGGCGGCGCTCGACGGCGCACAGGCATCGCTGCAGGCCGCGCAAGCGGCCGAGACCGGCGCCGAGGCGAACCTCAAGCAGGCACAGGTCACGCTCGACCGCCAGGTCGCGCTGCTGAAGACCAAGGACGTGCCGCAGTCGACCGTCGACCAGGCGACCGCCACCCGCGACACCGCCGCCGCGCAGGTCGACCAGAGCAAGGCGCAGATCTCGCAGGCCGAGGCGCAGGTGAAGACGGCCCAGCTCAACCTCTCCTATACCGACGTCACCACCCCGATCAGCGGCCGCATCGGCAAGGCGCAGGTCACCGTCGGCAACCTCGTCTCGCCGTCGAGCGGCGTGCTGGCGACCGTCGTCCAGACCGACCCCATCCGCGTCGTCTTCTCCATCTCCGACCGCGAGTATCTGCAGGTCGTCGAGGCGCTCAAGCCCAACAACCAGGGGCTGATCGCCGATGCCGGCAACTACCGCCCGAGCCTCACCCTCTCCGACGGCACGGCCTACGACCAGCCCGGCAAGATCGGCTTCATCGACAACACCATCGACCCCAACACCGGCACGATCGCCGTCTATGCCGAGTTCGCCAACCCGGCGATGAAGCTCGTTCCCGGCCAGTACGTGTCGGTGACGGTGCAGGCCGGCCAGCCGGAGCAACTGCCGGTGGTCCCGGCCTCCGCCGTGCAGCAGGACCGCGACGGCGCCTATGTGTTCACGCTCGGCGAAGGCAACCGCGCCGTCATCCGCCGGGTGACGCTCGGCGAGCGGGTCGGCACCGACTGGTCGATCCAGTCGGGCCTGGCGAGCGGCGAGATCATCATCATTTCGGGCATCCAGAAGGTCCAGGCCGGCATGGTGGTCAACCCGACGCCGGCGCCGGCGGGGAACTGAGCCGATGTTTGCCGACATCTTCATCCAGCGCCCGCGCCTGGCGATGGTCATCGCCATCCTGACGACGCTCGCGGGCGCCATCGCGCTGCTCAACATTTCGGTCGCGCAATATCCCGACATCACCCCGCCGACCGTGCAGGTGACCGCCAACTATCCCGGCGCCGACGCCCAGACGCTGGCCGACACGGTGGCGACGCCGATCGAGCAGCAGGTCAACGGCGTCAAGGACATGATCTACATGGCCGCGACGGCGAGCTCGAGCGGCACCTATACGCTCACGGTCACCTTCGCCGTCGGCACCGACCCCGACATCGCCCAGGTCAACGTGCAGAACCGCGTCGCGCTGGCGGAACCGCAACTGCCCAGCGCAGTGACGCGCCTCGGCGTCAACGTGCGCGCGCAGCAGCCGAACTTCCTGCTGATCATCAACGTATTCTCGCCCAAGGGCACGAATGACGGCCTGTTCCTGTCGAACTACGCGCAGATCAACGTCGTCAACCCGCTGTCGCGCGTCAGCGGCGTCGGCTCGGCCAACCTCATGGGGCCGCTCAACTATTCGATGCGCATCTGGCTCGACCCGGAGCGCATGGCCGCGCTGGGCATCACCACCGACGACGTCACCAACGCCATCCAGCAGCAGAACGTGCAGGCCGCGGCCGGCCTGATCGGAGCGCCGCCGATCCCCGGCGACCAGGTGCTGCAATATTCGATCACCGCGCTCGGCCTGCTCGACAGCCCGCAGGAGTTCGGCGACATCATCGTGCGCACCAGCGAGGCCGGCGGCATCGTACGCGTCCGCGACATCGCCCGCATCGAGCTCGGCGCGCAGACCTACAGCTCGATCAGCCAGCTCAACGGCGCGCCGGCCGCCACCATCGCCATCTACCAGTCGCCCGGCTCCAACGCGCTCGGCGTCGCCGCAGCGGTGAAGGCTGAACTGGAGCAGCTTAAAAGCCGCTTCCCGAACGACGTCGAATACCAGGTCATCTACGACTCGACCGATTTCGTGCGCGCAACTATCGACGAGATCATCCACACGCTGGTCATCACCGCGGTGATCGTGCTGGTCGTCGTCTTCATCTTCCTGCAGGACTGGCGCGCCACGCTGATCCCGGCGCTGACCATTCCGGTGTCGCTGATCGGCGTCTTCGCCGTCCTGCTGGCGCTCGGCTTCTCGGCCAACACCGTCACGCTGTTCGCGCTGATCCTCGCCATCGGCCTCGTCGTCGACGACGCCATCGTCGTGGTGGAAAACGTCCAGCGCGTGATGGAGGAGCAGCCCGGCGTCACCCCGGCCGAGGCGACAAGCATCGCCATGCGGCAGGTGACAGGGCCGATCGTGTCGACCACGCTGGTGCTGATCGCGGTGTTCCTGCCGGTCGCCTTCCTGCCCGGCATCACCGGCCAGCTCTACCGGCAGTTCGCCATCACCATCACGGCGTCCGTCACCATCTCGGCCATCAACGCGCTGACGCTCAGCCCGGCGCTGTGCGCCACGGTGCTGCGGCATCCGAAGGAGGCGCGCGGCCCGTTCCGCTGGTTCAACCGCGGGCTCGACGGCACGCGGCACGGCTATACCGGCGTCACCGGCTTCCTGGCCCGCCGCTCGTTGCTTGCCGGCCTGATGATCATAGCGGTCGGCGCGGTCGCCTACTGGCAGTTCGCCCGCACGCCGACCGCCTTCATCCCGACCGAGGACCAGGGCATCCTGTTCGTCAACGTGCAGCTGCCGGACGCCGCCTCGCAGCCGCGCACCCAGGCCGTGCTCGACAAGGTGAAGGACATCGGGCGCGGCATCGACGGCGTGGCCAACGTCGTCACCGTCTCGGGCTACAGCCTGCTCACCGGCGCCTCGCAGCCCAACAGCGGCCTCGCGCTGATCGTCCTGAAACCGTGGGAGGAGCGCAAGACGCCGGCGACCGGCCTGCGCGGCATCTACACCGCGCTGATGCGCGGTTTCGCCACGCTGCCGGAGGCCAACGTCATCGCCTTTCCGCCGCCCGCCATTCCCGGCATCGGCAATGCCGAAGGGTTCGACTTCCGGCTCGAGGCGCTCGGCGGCCAGTCGCCGGAAGAGCTGTCGCAGGTGATGCGCTCCTTCATCGTCGCCGCCAACGGCGATCCGGCGATCGGCACGGCCTACTCCACCTTCTCGGCCGAGGTGCCCGGCTTCTACCTGGACATCGACCGCGTGCGCGCGGAGCGGCTTAAGATCCCGATCTCGACCATCTTCAACACCTTGCAGGCCCAGCTCGGCTCGGCCTATGTCAACAATTTCAACATTCTGGGCCAGGTCTACCAGGTCAACGTCCAGGCGGACCAGCAATATCGCCGCACCGCCGAGGACATCCTGAACCTCTACGTGCGCAGCTCGACCGGCGCGATGGTGCCGGTGCGCGCCTTCGCGACGGTCAGGACGACGCTGCAGCCGACCTTGCTCAACCGCTACAACCAGTTCACCTCGGCCACCATCAACGGCCAGCCGGCGCAGGGCGTGTCGTCGGGCCAGGCGATGGAGGCGCTCACGCAGGTCGCGGCGAAATCGCTGCCTGCCGGTTACGCCTTCGAATGGTCGGGGCTGTCCTACCAGGAGGCCCTGGCAAGCAGCCAGACCATCGTGGTGTTCGGTCTGGCCATCCTGTTCGGCTACCTCTTCCTCGTCGGCCAGTACGAGAGCTGGACCATCCCGTTCGCCGTCATCACCTCGGTGGCGATTGCGGTGCTCGGCGCCATCATCGGCATCCGCATGGTCGGCCTCGGCCTCAATATCTACGCACAGATCGGCCTGGTGCTGCTGATCGGCCTCGCCGCGAAGAACGCCATCCTCATCGTCGAATTCGCCAAGGAAAGCCACGAATCCGGCAAACACATCGTCGAGGCGGCGATCGAAGGCGGCCACATGCGCTTCCGCGCCGTGCTGATGACGGCGCTCGCCTTCATCCTCGGCTCGGTGCCGCTTGTCATCGCTACTGGAGCCGGTGCTGCCAGCCGCGTCTCGCTCGGCGCCACCGTGGTGGCCGGCATGCTCGCCGCGACCTGCATCGGCATTCTGGTCATCCCCGGCCTTTACGTGCTGTTCGGCATGATCGGCGAGCGTTTCGGCTCGTTCGGCAAGCGCCCCAAGCAAGCCGTGACGGAGTAGGGTCGGGCGACACCCTTCGTCGCCACATGGAAAGCGCAGCAGCCCGGGCAGCTTCGACCGGTCCAGCGGTGTCGATTCGTCGGTCCTCGTTAGTTATGCGGCGCGCTTTCCGTTGACTTGGCGGCGGCAAGGCCGCACTGACTCTGCCGCCCGAGACTTGTGACGATTCTTTTCGCATGACGCTGCCGACCGATCCCGCCGACAACCTGGCGTTGCTGATCCGCTGCCCGTCCGTGACGCCCGCCGAAGGCGGCGCGCTGACGGCGCTGGCCGCGATGCTGGAGCCGATCGGGCTGACGGTCGAGCGGCCGGTGTTCTCCGAACCGGGAACGCCGGACATCGAAAACCTCTACGCGAGGCTCTCGGGCAACGGCCGGCACCTGATGTTCGCCGGCCATACCGACGTCGTGCCGGTGGGCGACGAGGCGGCCTGGACGCACCCGCCCTTCGCCGCCGCGGTGCATAACGGCCAGATGTACGGGCGCGGCGCGGTGGACATGAAAGGCGGCATCGCCTGTTTCGTGGCGGCGCTGGCGCGCGTCATCGCCGAGCACGGCCGGCCGAGGGGCTCGGTGTCGCTGCTGATCACCGGCGACGAGGAAGGCCCGGCCGTCAACGGCACGACAAAACTGCTCGACTGGGCAGCGGCGCGCGGCGAGACCTGGGACGCGGCGATCGTCGGCGAGCCGACCAATCCGCAATCGCTCGGCGACATGATCAAGATCGGCCGGCGCGGCTCGCTGTCCGGGGTCATCACCGTCAACGGCCGGCAGGGCCACGTCGCCTACCCGCACCTCGCCGACAACCCGGTGCGCGGGCTGATGACCTTGCTCGACGCTCTGCTGGTGCCGGCCTTCGACGAGGGAACCGCCGATTTCCAGGCCACCAACCTCGAAATCACCTCTGTCGACGTCGGCAATGCCGCCACCAACGTCATTCCGGCGCGCGCCACGGCGGCCTTCAACGTGCGCTTCAACGACAGCTGGAACGCCGAGACCTTGCAGGCCGAGATCCACAACCGGCTCGACCTCGCCGCCGGCCGCAAGAAATACCGGACCGGCCGCATCGAGAAGATCGACTTCGAGCTGACCTGGCGCGACCGGCCGAGCCACGTGTTCCTCACTCGCGACGACCGGCTGATCGCCACGCTGTCCGCCTCGATCGCCGCGGTCACCGGGCGGACGCCCACCTTGTCGACTTCGGGCGGCACATCGGACGCCCGCTTCATCAAGGATTTCTGCCCCGTCGTCGAGTTCGGCCTCGTCGGCCAGACCATGCACATGGTCGACGAACGCGTGGCGCTCGCCGACCTCGAGACCCTGACCCGCATCTACCAGCGGTTCATCGTCGACTGGTTCGGGTAAGATGGCATGCTCGCCTCAGCCGACATCCAGCGCAGCCTGACCGGCGCCTGGCGCATGATGCTCGGGCGGGCGGACGGCCTGCGCCTGCTCGACCTGTCGGCCGACGGTTTCTGGAACTCCTTCTTCGCCATCGCGGTGGCGCTGCCGGCGCTGGCTCTCGGCTGGATCGCGGCGGCGGACCAGATCGCGGGCGAGATCGAAAGCGTGTCGCGCGGCAGCCTGATCCTGCGCCTGGCCTTGCGCGATCTCGGCACCTGGATCCTGCCGCTGGTCGGGCTGGCGCTGGTGGCGAAACCGGCCGGCATCGCCGACCGCTTCGTGCATTACGTCGTGTCCTCCAACTGGGGCTCGGCGGTGCTGGTCTGGCTGACCGTGCCGCCGACCATCGTCAGCCTTGTCGCGCCGTCGGCGATCGACTTCGCGACGCTGCTCGCGCTATTGTTCTACGGCGTCTCGCTGGTGCTCGGCTGGCGGCTCACCAACGCCGCGCTGGGGCGCGGCGCGGCACTCGCCACCGCCGTCTTCGTCGCCATGTTCCTGGCCTCGCTGGTGGCGCTGTTCGCGCTTCAGTCGCTGTTCGGGCTGTCGGCGCCATAGGCGACGCCGACGAGGTAGAGGCCGTCCGGCGGCGCTACCTGCCCGCAGGCGGCGCGATCGCGGGCGGCAAGGGCGGCGGCAAGATCGTCGGCGGACCAGGCGCCCTCGCCTACCCGCTTCAGCGAACCGACCATCGAGCGCACCTGGTTGTGCAGGAAGGAGCGCGCCGCGGCCCGCACCTCGATGACCTGCCCGTCGCGGCTGACGTCCAGCCGCTCCAGCGTGCGCACCGGGCTGGCGGCCTGGCATTGCGCCGAGCGGAAGGTGGTGAAGTCGTGCCGGCCGACCAGACGCTGCGCGGCGGCATGCATGGCCTCCGCATCGAGCGGCTTCGCTACCCACCAGGCGCGGCCGCGCTCCAGCGCCGGCGGCGCACGGCGGTTGAGGATGCGGTAGAGGTAGCGGCGGCCCGTCGCCGAGAAACGGGCGTCGAAGTCGCGCCCGACCATCGTCGCGGCGAGCACGACGACCGTCTCGCCCGCCGCGCCCAGATGCGCGTTCAGCGCATCGCGCACGGTGTCGGCCGGCCAGTCGCGGGTGAGATCGACATGCGCCACCTGCGCGGTGGCGTGCACGCCGGCGTCGGTGCGGCCGGCGGCGCGCAAGCTGACGGCCTCGCCGCAAAACTTCACCACCGCCGCCTCGATCGCCTGCTGGACCGAGCGCGGCCCGTCCTGCCGCTGCCAGCCGGCATAGGGGCGGCCGTCATATTCGATGTCGAGGCGGTAGCGCGGCACGGCGTCTACAGGCCCGAAAACGCGGCGGCATACACCAGCCGGCCGCTTGTCGGCGCCTCGCCCCAGGCGAGCGCCTGCAAGGCCTCGCTCTGATAGTCGCTGTCGAACCCCTCGGCACGCCGCCGCTGGTAACCGAAGCGGCTGTAATAGGCGGGGTCGCCCAGCACCACCGACAGGCTCTCGCCGGACGCCGCCAGCCGCTCATGCGCGGCGCGCAACAACGCACCGCCGATGCCGGCGCGTTGCGCCGGCGGCGCCACGGCGAGCGGCGCCAACGCGACGGCGGCGAAGTCACAGACGTCGCGCCGCACCATAAGCCGAGAGAACAGCACATGGCCGAGCAGTTCGCCGTCGCGTTCGGCGACAAGCTCCAGAACGGCATCCCCGTCGGTCACCAGCCGGTCGACAAGGTCGGCCTCCAGGGATTGCCCGAATGCGTGCTCGACCAGCGCATGGATCGCAGCGCGGTCGGCAGCCACGGCGGGGCGTATGGTGAGCGTGTTCATGTCAGGCGATCTCCGTGGCGCAGGCCGGCGCCACGCAGGAACTCAGCGGCGGTCACCGCCCGGCCGCCGGCCCGCTGCACCTCGACCAGCCGGACCGCGCCTTCGCCGCAAGCGACCGTCAGCCGGTCGTCGAGGAGTTCGCCCGGGGCGCCCTGCCCGTCCGCGAGAACGGAACGCAGCAGCTTCAGCCGCTCGTGCTTGCCACCTGTCTGGAATTCGCACCAGGCGCCGGGAAAGGGCGACAGGCCGCGGATATGGTTGTGCGCCTCACCGGCCGGCCGCGACCAGTCGACACGCGTCTCCGTCTTGTCGATCTTCCTGGCATAGGTGACGCCTACCTCCGCCTGCGGCGTCAGTTCCAGCCGGCCTTGCTCAAGCCGCGCCATCGCCTCGACCATCAGCGCCGCGCCCTCGGTGCTCAACCGGTCGTGCAGTTCGCCGGTCGTCATGTCGGCGCCGATCTGCACAAACGCCGTCAGCGCCACCGGACCGGTGTCGAGCCCTTCCTCCATGCGCATCACCATCACGCCGGTCTCACGATCGCCGGCCATGATGGCGCGGTGGATGGGGGCGGCACCGCGCCAGCGCGGCAGCAGCGAAGCATGGCCGTTGAAGCAGCCGAGCCGCGGCGCATCGAGGATAGCGCGCGGCAGCAGCAGGCCGTAGGCGACGACGACGGCGACGTCGGCATGCAGCGCCGCGAAGGCCCGCTGTTCCGCCTCGGCGCGCAGCCCGGTCGGACAACGCACCGGCACGCCCAGCCGCTCCGCCTCGCGCTGCACCGGCGACGGGGTAAGGTCGAGGCCTCGCCGCCCGGCCGGCCGGGGCGGCTGGGTGTAGACGGCGGCGATGTCGTGGCCGGCAGCGGCGAGCGCGGCCAGCGTCGGCACCGAAAATTCCGGCGTCCCCATGAAGACGATGCGAAGCGGCATCCGGTATCCATCCTGGTCGGGCGGCGCGAGCCGGCGAACCGGCACGGTGCGGAAGCGGGCACCGTTCCGTACCTCGCGCTTCAAACGGTTTGCGAAGGGAAGGTCAAGTCACGCGGCTTCGGCACGAAGCGCAAGCGCAGCTCAGAGTGAAGCCTCCTGGTCGCGTGCCAGCGCCCGCGACAGCAGGATGACCGGCACGGTCGCGGTGGCGATGATCAGCAGCGCCGCCACCGCGCCGTCCTCGACCACGGCGCGCGAGGCGTTCTCGTAGACCAGCGTCGCCAGCGTGTTGAAGCCGAACGGGCGGAGCAGGATGGTGGCCGAAAGCTCCTTCACCGTGTCGACGAACACCAGCACCAGCGCGGTCAGCACCGCCGGCTTGAGCAGCGGCGCCAGCACCAGCACGGCGCTGCGCAGCGGCGACCGGCCAAGGCTGCGCGCCGCCTCGTCGAGGCTCGGCGGCAGCTTCTCGATGCCGGAGCGCACCGCGCCCTCGGCGAGCGCCAGGAAACGAATGGTGCAGGCGAGGATGACGGCGGCGGCCGAGCCGGTCATCAGCAGGCCGGTCGACACGCCGAACTGGGCGCGGGCGAACGCGTCGACGGCGTTGTCGGCGCCGGCCAGCGCGAACAGCAGGCCGAGGCCGAGAATCGTGCCGGGCAAGGCATAGCCGATCGAGGCCAGCCGCACCAAGACGCGCATCGGCCGCGCGCGCGAGACGCGCACCGCGTAGATGAGGAACAGCGCGATGCCGACGGTGAGCAGCGCGGCGATGCCGGCCGTCAGCAGGCTGTTGAGGAAGGCCTTGCCGAGGTCGGCGTTGATCAGCGTGTCGAGACGGCGGGAGGCATAACGGCCGAACACCCACAGCGGCACGCCGAAGCCGAGCAGCACCGGCGCCGACACCGCGAGCAGCGCCCCGGCCGCGGCAAGGCCGCGCAGCGGCGTGCGCGGCGGCCGCGCCTTGAGCTGAGTGGCGCGGGCATTGTGGAAGCGCCGGAGGCGGCGGGCGAACTGCTCGCAGGCAAGCAGGACCAGCACCAGCAGCAGCATCAGCATGGCGAGCTGCGCCGCGCCCTCCAGGCTGCCGCGGTTGATCCAGGTCGTGTAGATCGCCGAGGTCAGGGTACGCACGCCGAGATATTCGGCGACGCCGATGTCGTTGATCGTCTCCATCAGCACCAGCACCACGCCGGCGGCGATGGCCGGCCGCGCCACCGGCAGCAGCACCCGGAAGAACACCCGCGCCGGCCCGGCGCCGAGCGTGCGCGCCACGTCGCCGATGTTGCGGCCCTGCATGAGGAAGACGACGCGGCTGGTCAGGTAGACATAGGGATAGAGCACGCAGGTGAGCGTGAACGCCGCGCCGGGCGTCGAGCGCAGGTCGGGGAACCAGTAGTCCTGCGGCGTCCGGAATCCGAACAAGGCGCGGAGCGCCGTCTGCACCGGGCCGGTGAACAGGAAGAACTCGCCGAAGGCATACGCCGCCAGATAAGGCGGCACCGCCAGCGGCAGCACCAGCATCCACGACAGCGGCCTGCGCAAGGGGAAATCGAAGCCGACGACCAACCAGGCGGTGGTGACGCCGATCAGCGCCGTGCCGAGCGACACCATGGCAATCAGCGCCGCCGTCGTCACCGCCGCGGTCGGCAGGACGTTGGCCGCGAGATGCGGCCAGTCCTCGCCGGTGCCGGAGACGGCGATGGTGAGCAAGGTGGCGAGCGGCAGCAGCACCACCGCCGAGATGGCGAGGGCGGCGGCGAGCATCAGCGGATGGCGCGCGCGGCGCACCGGGAGCCTTGTGCTCGTTCCGTTTGCGGCGTGGGAGGCGGTGATGTCCATGGCGTCAGCGCTGCCGGGTCGCGCTTATGAGGCGGCGGGCATAATGGGTCAGCTTCACTGCCTGCGACAAAACCGACGAAGGCCGGGCTGCCAAAGCAGCCCGGCCTTCGCGGCGTGAACACGCGTCGGGTTCAGCTGGCCGGGCCATCGTCGAGGCCGACGCGGTCGACCATTTCGGAGGCAGCCTTGCGGTTCTTGGCGATCTCGTCGAGCGACAGCGTGTCGGCGTTCAGCGTGCCGAACGCCTTCACCACGTCGGACGGCTCGAGGCCGGGCTCCACCGGATACTCAAAGGTCTGCGCGGCGTAGACCTGCTGGGCCTTGTGGCTCGACAGGAACTGGATGAGCTTGACGCCGTTGTCGCGGTTCGGCGCGTTCTTGGCGAGCGCGGCGCCGGAGATGTTGACGTGGGTGCCGCCGTTCTCGAAGGTCGGGAAGACGACGTTGATGGCGTTGCCCCACTCCTTCTCTTCCGGGTCCTTCTCGTTGGTGCGCATCAGGCCGACGTAATAGGTGTTGCCGAGCGCGATATCGCATTCGCCGGCGAAGATCGCCTTGGCCTGCGGCCGGTCGCCGCCGTCGGGCTTGTGGGCCAGGTTGGCCTTCAGGCCCTTCATCCACTCCTCGGTCTTCTCCGGACCCCAGTGGGCGATCGCGGCGGAGAACAGGCCGAGATTGTAGTCATGCTGGCCCGAGCGCATGCAGATCTTGCCCTTCCACTTCGGGTCGGAGAGCTCGGCATAGGGGATCGCGGTCGCGGTTACCCGGTCCTTGGAAGCGTAGAGCACGCGGGCGCGCTTGGTGACGCCGAACCAGTGGCCTTCCGGGTCGCGGTATTCGGCAGGCAGGTTGGCGTTGACGGTGGCGTCGTCGAGCGCCTGGGTGACGCCCTTGGCCTTGGCATTGGTGAGGCGCGAAATGTCCACGGTAAGGATGACATCGGCCGGCGAGTTGGTGCCTTCGGCGAGGATGCGGTCCTCCAGACCCTTGTCGAGGAACAGCACCTCGGTCTTGATGCCGGTCTCGGCGGTGAAGGCGTCGAGCACCGGCTTGATGATGTCGGGCTGGCGGTACGAATAGATGTTGACGGTGCCGTCGGCCAGCGCCGGGCCGGCAAACAGCGACGCGAAGGCAAGCGCGGCGGCGGCCGCGACCTTCGAACTGAGATTCCCCTTGGTCATCGTTCTCTCCTTGTCGGCGAGGGGTGCAAGGCCCCGGGACGAAATTTCTGCGGTTCCATGCGAGGAACGAAAAAATCTATCCGGGATACGGGCGATGCCGTCAATACAAACGCTAACAGATTCAATAGTTTAGAAGAATTCTAAACTGGATGGATTAACACAGCTTTTCAATAAGTTGAGTAAAAAGCTCCGGCTTGCCCAGCCGCTGCGACCAATCGTCCGAAAGGCGGTAACGCGTTCGTTACCAGTATGGAACGCGGGGCGCGCTGCATGCCGCGACGGCGATCGCGCTGGGTGGCCCTTCCGACGTCTCGTCCTTGCCCCATCGGGCGAAAAGCTCCTCATCACCACGCTGCGGATTTTCCGCCCTGGCCATTGATCCTCCTGCTGTTCGGCAAACGCACCGCCCTCATGACGTATCGGGCGACACCAGCACCCAGTGGGCGAGGCCGTGCACGACGTCCAGGATCTCGTGCACCTCGTGCACGGGTTTGCGCCGCCAGCCCGGCGGCCGGCCGGGGCGCAGCGGCCACAGGCGGCGGGCCGGGGGTGTCCGATGCGATGTTCGGCGGCGCGGTACCCCCACCCCTGACCCCTCCCCACAAGGGGGAGGGGGATTTTGCGGTTGCGCGATACGTGCCCGCCAGCGGGCGAAGCGTCTTGCCTGGCCCGGCAGGTCGTCGAGGGCGGCGGCCAGCGCCCCAGGCGCGCGTTGAGCGGCGCCGCGTCGATGGGATCGTCGGGGCGGCGGACCGGGATCGTGAAGGGGACACTGTAGCCGGGGACCGAGATGCGCGGCACGCCGGTGGCCCGCGGCCGGGCGCGGACGGTCCACGGCGACAGGCGATCGAACAAGGGCAGGGCTGGCGCGGCGGGGTCGTGTGACGCCACGCGGGCGCGGCCGGTTTTGCGCGCCATCGCGGGCTTGCGCGGGCGCGGAGGCGGCACGACCAGCCCGCGCGCCGCCACGATGATCAGCCGCCGCACCGCCGCTTCGGCGGGGCGCAGCAGCCGGAGCACGTAGCGGTGGAGCCGGCGCGGCAAGGTGGTGCCGCCGGCGAGGGCGGCCATGCCGACCAGCGTGGCGAGCACACGCTTCAGCGCCTCGCGGTTTTTGTCGATCGCCGCATTCCAGTCCATTCGCCGCTACTCCTTTCCGACACGGGCGGCGGGATTGTCGCTCCGGTTGGGAGAGTGGGGATAAAACGGTCGAGTTTTTTGCGGTGGATAGGAGTAAGTGGCTGCCAAGGCAGGGAATTGTCTTCGAGCGTGCGATTTTCTCTTCACCGTTTCGGCGCTTGTCCTGCGAAGCCGCGCTCCGGCCGAAGCGCACTTCCCCCCCCGGTCGGCTGGGATGACGGTAGCTTGCGTTATCGTCCTCAACCGCCGCACGCCCCAGCGGCCGCCTCGCTAACCTCAGTTCGCCAGCACCCGTGTCGACGGAAACGTCACCTCCACCAGCGTGCCTTCGCCCGGCGTGGAGTTGATGGTGAAGCGGGCGCGGTTGGCTTCCACCATGGCTTTGGTCAGCGGCAGGCCGAGGCCGGTGCCTTCGCCGCGCGGCCGCTTCAGCGCGTTGATCTGCTTGAACGGCTTCAGCGCCTGCTCGATCTCGGCGGGCGACATGCCGATGCCGGTGTCGCGCACCCGCATGACCACGTCGCCGGAGAGCTCGTAGGCGGTGGAGACGATGACCTGGCCGCCGGCCTGGGTGTAGCGGACGGCGTTGGACAGGAGGTTGAGGGCGATCTGCCGCACGCTGCGCGAATCGGCGACGACGTCGGGCAGGCGCGAGGCGAAGCTGGAGCGGATGATGACGCGCTCGCGGTTGGCCTGAGGCTGCATCATCGCCACGGTCTGGGCGAGCGTCTCGTTGAGCGACACCGCCTCATGCGCCATCTCCTGCTCGCCGGCCTCGATCTTGGAGATGTCGAGCAGGTCGTTGACCAGTTCGAGCACATGGTTGCCGGAGCGGTTGATGTCCTGCAGGTAGTCGCGGTAGCGGTCGTTGCCGATCGGGCCGAAACGCTCGTCGACCATCAGCTCGGAAAAGCCGATGATGGCGTTGAGCGGCGTGCGGATCTCGTGGCTGATGCGGGCGAGGAAATCCGATTTCTGCGACGACGCGCGCTCGGCCAGCGTGCGCGCCTGGGTAAGTTCCTCCTCGGCGCGCTTCCATGAGGTGATGTCGCGCACCACGGCGCAATAGCCGGTGTCGTTGGGCAGCTTGCCGATGGTCATGAACAGCGGGATGAAGCGGCCTTGCGACTCGCGGCCGATGACCTCGCGGCCGTCGTTGAGCACGCTGGCGACGCCGTGGTCGGAAAGGCCGTTGAGATAGTCGCGCGCCGCCCGCTGGCTCTCGATGGCGAACAGCGCCACGAACGGCCGGCCGGCGATCTCGTCGGACTCGTAGCCGAACAGCGCCTCGGCCGGCCGGCTGATCGAGCGGATGGCACCGTCGCGGGTGATCAGGATGACGCCGTCGGTGGCGGTGTCGATGATGGCGCGCATTTCCGCCACGCGCGCCTTGAGCGCGCCGGGATCGGGGCCGTCGCCGGCCTCCGTATCGCCGAGGTCCACGTCGACATCGTCGCCGGCGCGGCGCACCACCAGCATCAGCGCCCGGCCGCCGCTCCACGGCACCGAGCGCAGCAGCGCCTCGACCGGAAACTCCTGGCCGTCGACGGTGCGCAGCCGCAGGGCGCGTCCGACGTCCTCGCTGCCTTCGTCGTCGTAGGATTCCGGGAAGAGGGCATCCAGCCCGCCGGCGTCGGCAAGATCGACCAGCGACGAATAGCCGGTGAGCGTGAGGAAGGCGTCGTTGGCGTAATGCAGGACGTCGCCGGAATGGATGAGGATAGGCACCGGCAGCCGCGCCAGGATCGGCGTGTCCTGCCCGGATTTGACCGGCTCGGCCGGCGCCGAGAACGCCGACGGCACGAAGCCGTTGGTCCTGAGCTCGGCGATTGCCGCGCGGGCGGCGGCGACCGGCGAGAGCGGCACCACGGTGGCGGCGATGTCGGCGGATTCGAACGGCGGCTCGCCCTGCGGCTCGCGCGCTGCGGTTTCTTTCGCCGGCGGCAGGGGCTGCTCGGCCGTCGCCGGCTGGGTTTCGGGTTCGCCGGGCGCGTTCAGGTCGCTGCCCGTGTCGTCCCGCGCCGGAACGGCTTCGGCGGCGGTCGCTTCGGCATCCGGCGCCGCCGTCGCCGCGGTCAGCGGCGGCTCGGACGCGTCTCTCGGCGCATTGGTCAGAAACGCCGGCGCGGCAATATCATCCGCCGTCGGCGACACCGTGTCATCGCCGGCCTGCCGCCCGGTCGGGTCTTGCCAGGTCGAGGCGGTGGAAGCGCTTTCCGGCAAGGCATCGCCGCCCGCCGCTTCCGCGGCGGTGATGGCCTCACGCTCAGCCGCAGGGGCATCAGTTGTGGCGGTCGACCCCCACTCCGTCTCGGGCTTCGCCCGATCCACCTCTCCCCCGTTCGACGGGGGAGAGGAAGCGCCAATCGCCGAGGCCGTGTTTCTCTCCCCCGTCGAACGGGAGAGAGGTGCATCGCCCGCAGCGCGAGACGGAGTGGGGGGCGAATGCGTATGGGGTTCATGTGTGACCGCAGCGACCGCCTTCTCCGGCGCGGCAGGGTGCACGGCATCGCCGGTTTCGTCCGGCGTCGAGTCGGGCGCATCGCTGTCGGCGAACGACAAGGTGCCGACATGGCCGCCGTGGTCGGCGGCCGAGTCTGGCTCGGCGGTCGAGGTCGACGGTTCAGCCGGCGTGGTGGCGGGCAGGTGCGGCTGCTCCGCCCCGGCGGCGCTTTCGACAACGACCGTGTCGGCCGGCGATGGCGGCGCCTCGACATAGCCGGCATCGGCATGGTCTGTCACCAGAGCCGGAGGCGGCATTGCCTCGGCGCCCGCCGTCGGTCTCGCGGGCAAGGGCTCCAGCGTGTCGGCAGCTGCCTCACCGGCGGTGATGCCGGGCCCGGCCTGCATGTCGGTCGAAATCGCGGCCGGCGCGGCGTCGTCGGACACGGTCGCCAGAGGCGTCGACTCTTCGACGGAGTCCGTTGCCTGGTGCAATGAGAGCGGCGCATCCGCGGCAACCGGCGTGAGCGTGTCCGCCGCCGTGTCGGTGCGGCCGGTGTCCGGCGCGGTCGCAGTGGCCGCGTCGTCGTCGATGCCGCCTTCCTTGCGCAGGCGCTCGCCGATTTCGCGGAAGGTGCTGCGTTCGCTGCTCGACAAAACCCGCTCGGGCTGCGGCGGGCGGTGCTCGGCGAGCCGGATGATCTTGTCGGAGGAGCGCCGGTCGGGTTTCGGCGCGATCGTCAGCGCCGGCACCTCGCCCTGGAACGGATCGGTCGCGTCCGTCCCGGCGGCCGCGTCCTGCACGGTTTCAGACAGGCTTTCGGGTGTCCCTGCCGCAGGGAGGCCGTCGGCGTCGTCGGTTTCGGCAGGCAGCGCCTGCGCCGGACCCGGGGCGTCCGGCATCTCCGCCATGTCGGCCAGGCGCGCCACGCCGAAACCGCGAAACCCCTCGAAGCGGCGATCGCGCGAATAGACCGGCAGGGCGGCGAGGTCGACCGGCACCTGACGGTTGGTGCCGGCGACGGGCCAGAACACCGAACGGCCGGACCAGGTGTCGCGGCGCGCCAGCAGGCCGGCGATGTCGCCGTCGGGGTCGAGGCCGAGCGCGGCCGAGACGTGCGCGAACGGCTGTCCGACGATGGCATCGGAGGCGGCGCCGACCGCCGCGAGGAATTCGGGCGAGACGGCGCTGAAGCGGCCGTCCGCGTCGGTCCTCCAGACGAAGCGGACGGGCGCGGCGTTGCGGTCGATGGCTGGCGGCGCGGGCGGCGGTTCCTCGTCCGCGGTCGCGACGTCGGTGGGTTCCTCGGCAGTCGCGACGTCGGCGGCCGGTGTCGTTGCGACCTCGAAGGCTGGGGCAGGCGGCTCGGCCGACGGTGCCGTTCCGGCTTCCGCCGCGCCCGTGGCGGCCGTCCCGACTATCTCGCCGACGGTCTCGGCCTGCCGATCCTCGGCTTCAAGCGGCTGCTCGCCGGCGTCGGCCCGTTCGTCTTCGGTTTCCGGCGAAGGCGCTGTTTCGGCCGCGAGCTCTCCGGTCGCTCCAGCCTCGGGCGGCACGGCGTCGGGCAAGTCGGCGTCGTCGGGCGGGGAGGCCGGCGCGAAGTCCGCTTCGGAAGGCGTGACGTCGTGATCGGCCTCGGGAGAAAGGCCATCCAGCGACGCGATCCCGGCTGCGGCCGAATGCTCCGGCGACGTGACTTCTCCGGCGGCCGGTTGCTCGCCGGGCCGGGCATCGGACGGTTCGGCTGCCGCCGTTTCATCTGGTGCGGCGCCTGCCGGCACGGCCGGCACCGCCGTCGGGGTCTCGGCGCCCTCGTCCGGCACAGCGTCAGGCTCGGCGAACTCGGCTTCGTCGACGATCACCAGCAAATGGCGGGCCGGGTAGTCGCGCAGCCTGGCGATGCCGGCAGGCAGGCGGCGGTCGTCGGGACGGATGATTTTCTTGACCAGGCGATCGTGCTCGCCACCGACCTCGGCGACCAGCTCGGCCAGCAGGGCCTGCGGGATGTCGAGCGCCTCGAAACCGGCGGAGGCGGCCTCGACCAGACCGTCGCGATCGATGAAGGCGACGTGGTGGCCAGGCTGGGTGAAGCCGCCGAGAGCGGCAGCGCCGGCGCCGTCCGCGGACGGCACGACCAGCATGATCGCCGGCTCGTCGTCTGGCAGACTGATCGCGCTGGCGGAAAACATCACGGCGCGGCTGGCCATGCCTTGCGTCAGCCGCACCGCGATGGCGCGGTCGCGTCCGATCTCGGGAAAGCCGCGGGTCGACATGATCTGCCGCCTGGCGGCGAAGGAGAGGCCGCTGTCGGCGCCGACCGCCGCCTCGATGCCGGCATGGCCGAGCAGCGCGGCGCCGGGGCCGTTTGCCCACAACACCTCGGCGAGGTCGGAAGAAAGGATGACGACGGCGTCGCCGGCGGCGAACCGCTCGCGCACCGCGTCGAGCACGGCGATGTCGATGAACGAGTAGGCCGACGGCATTTGACCGGTTGTCCCCTCCGCTCCGGCGGAATCCCTGACGGTTAACGCATTGTTAATAAAAGTTGGGCGCTTCCGCGTCCACATCGCGGCGAGGCAGACGGCGAAATTCTGGACGTTTGGTTAACCGGGGGCCTTTGATGCTGCATCGCAACAAAAATGTTGCAATGCAGCAAACGCCGCGCTATATGAGCCCCACACATGAACGAGACGGCGACCCGCACCGGGGCCGTCCACCGCAAAGGATGGAAATATGTCCAAGACCGCCGCCAAGCCTGCCGAATTCATCGAGAACGTCGAATTCCCGAGCTTCGACGCCTCCAAGGCCACCGACCAGTTCCGCGCCTTCGCCGAGAAGGGCGTCGAGCAGTCGAAGGAAGTTTACGCCAAGCTGAAGACCGGCGCCGAGTCGACCCAGAAGGCCGTCGAGTCCACCTTCGAGACCGCCAAGACCGCCGGCAGCGACCTGTCGCTGAAGACCATCGCCGCGCTGCGCGCCAACGCCGAGCTCGGCTTCTCCCACCTCGAGGCGCTGGTCGGCGTCAAGTCGGTGTCGGAGCTGATCGAGCTGCAGACCGCCTTCGTGCGCAAGAGCGTCGAGACCGGCGTTGCCCAGGTCAAGGACCTGCAGGCTGCCGGCACCAAGGCCGCCGAAGAAGTCGCCAAGCCGCTGAAGGACGTCTTCGAGAAGACGATGAAGGACATCAAGGTCGCCTAATTCGGCGCACGACCCCGAACCGAATTTTCGGATAGGGGTGATGCGACAAATCTGGACGACCTGACGAAATCCGCGGGATGGTTCCTCCTCCCTCCGTCCCGCGGGGTAAGCGGCCAGCACCTCCTCCCGCTGGCCCAAAACAGGAAAAGGCCGGCACCTCCTCCCGCCGGCCTTTTCTTTTGCCTTGAAATGGCGCGCGTTTGACCTTATGCAGCGCCCCACGAGCGGCATCGCCTTAGCGAGGCCGCCGTCTGCGGGCGCCGAGGCGCCGTGTGCGGTTGTAGCTCAGCTGGTTAGAGCGCCGGATTGTGGATCCGGAGGTCGCTGGTTCGATCCCAGCCAACCGTACCATCTCTTTCTCTTATGAATCAAGCAGATAGCCATAGCGGCGCGAGCGGCTGGCGGCTTTCCATGTCGCGCTCATGTTGCAACTGAGTTCCCTTGATTTCCAAGGGTTCACTGGCGCGCGGCTACTCGACGCGAGCCGCGTGTGCGCGATCGGCGGCGATTATCTTTGTGGGTCAGTCCGATGTTGGCTAGGGTCGGCGACCAAGTCGGCCGATTGGCCCATTGGAAACCAGGCTCACTTGCGCGCGTGCGCGAGCGGGTCCAAGCAGAGGGGCTTTCATGACCCCGTCCTCCCCGAATACGAGAAGCGCGCGATCCGGGTTCACCAGCGGGCGGACTGCTACAACGAGATTGGCCGGCCCAAGTCGATCTCGGGCGAGCGGACTGTGCCGGCGCCTCCGCTGGTTCTGAATGCCTTGAGGGAATGGCGGTTACAGTGCCCGAAGGGCCAACTCGGACTCTGCATCCCCAACGGCGCGGGACATGTCGAAACAGCTGAACAACATCGTTCGGCGCGGCTTCCAGCCGATCCAGATCGCCGCGGGCGTGTCGCTAGACACCGGCGAGAAGGACGCCAAGGGAAATCCGATCAGGCGAGCGAGGTATCCCGGTCTCCACCGCTTGAGGCATTGGTATGCCTCATGGTGCATCAACCGCCCCGCGGATGGTGGCCTTGGCCTGCCGGCTATTTTCCTCCTTCAGTATTTACCGGGGCCGCGCCGGCACGACCGTGCCGTTGCGTCCCCTCGTTCGCGGCCGGCAATCCATCGATCTCCAGGGTGGCGCCCGTGACCTTGCATGTCCCGGATACCGCAGCAGGATCGTGCTTCGGAGTGCGGCAACGCAGCCGAGGATGATGCCGCAGCGTTGAAAAATGGCACTGGAAAAGCTGGCCGTATAACGTCAGAAGTTACGATCAACTCTTCGGAAAACGGAGGGCGGACGGGGCCAGGTGAGATACAGCCCATTTCAACATCAATGCCGAAGTGAGTGATTCAGAATTGAGAGTTGTTCTTCTGGGCGATCATTCATCTTACCACTGTGGCTCCAACGCCGTTTGGCAAACAGCCCGGCGCCTGCTCGCGCGCAACGCCGAACTCGTCGAACCCTGGCAGGAACATGATGCTGTCGTCATGAACGGCGAGGGCACCATGCATCACGGATCGACGGGATTCTATGCCAAGATGAGGCGCCTCATTCAGGCGCAGAGCGTCGGCAAGCGCAGCTATCTGATCAATACGGTATGGCAGGAAAACCCGTCCGATCATGACGCCGCCATCGCCAAACTCGATGGCCTGGTCGTCCGCGGAAACGCCAGCAGAGCCGATCTGGCCGCGCGGCACGGCGCACCCTCCACCCCTTCGCTCGATCTGTCGTATCACGAACCGATCGACGAAACCGCCCCGGCCTTCGACTGGACGGGCAGAATCGTCATGACCGATTTCTGGGTGGAAAACTTCGAGTTCGCCTGGCTTTCCGCCGATTTCGCGCGTGACTGGGTTCACATCGATCTTCGCGACATTTCCTGGTCTTCGCTGGTAAAGTCGCTCAGGACCGCCGACCTGCTGGTCACCGGGCGCCATCACGCGATGTACGCGGCGGCGAAGGCCCGGCTGCCCTTCGTCCTGCTGCGGGGCAATTCGCACAAATATCTGGATCTGCTGACCGAGATCCACACGCCGATACCGATCGGCCACAAGCAGGCCGAGATCCTTCCGATGATCGCGTGGGCCCGCGAAAACCGCGGCGTGTACGGGCAACTGTTCGACGCGATGGAAGCGCGTCCCGAACCTGACCTGCTCGCAGAGCGCCCGCGGCACTGCGTTCCGGTGACGAAATTTTACGCGGTCGATGCGCTCGCGAAAGCCGCGGAAGTGCGAAGGGACCACCTCAAAGCAGGAGCTCTCTGGACGAAGGTCGCGCAAGCGGGAACGCCGGACAATGCCGCAACCCCGTTGAGACATGCGGCCTTGTCCTATTTTCGGGGAGGTCGGATCGAAGACGGGGCACGCTCGCTCGTGGAGGCGCGCGGCGCTCTGCCCGGCCGCCTGAACCTTGTCCACTTCTTTCCACGATGCCCGCAGAACATCGTCGGCGGCGTGACCGAGAAGGCGCTGCTCTTCACGACGCGCTTCTGGAGTGCCCCGGCTCCCCATTTGTATGAAAAAGGAGGGTGGGGCGAGGCCGCATTGTCCGCCGCCGGGGCGTTGCAGTTTCGGGACGATGCGTTTCAAGCGGAGGCGGCGCGCATGGTCGCCCTGGCAAAGGCGCGGTCGCCCATCGATCTCGTTGCCGCCCGGCTCGTCCTCACCTTTCACCTCATACAACAGAACCGCTACGCGTTGGCCGAGGAGTTCTGGGTTGCGAACGAGCCGGACGGGCGGCCACAGTGGGAAACAATCGAGGACGATTTCCGGGTGTTCTCCCGAACCGCGCCATTCTCGGATCGGACGCGGGCGGCGAGGGATGCGCTCGCGCATCAACTGACGACGGAGATGAGGAAACGTACGGACTTGCGATTCGCACTCATCGAGCACGATTGGTGGACACGTCTACCCGATCGGGCCCGCGCCGAAGACGCCGTCGCCCATGCGCGTGCGGCGCCCAGCGACCTCGCCATCTTTGAGGCTGCATTGTGCAGCTGCATCGAGGCTGGGGAAATCGATCTGGCGGTCGAGCTGTCGCGGAAAGCCAAACCGGCGATGCTGCTGGCCGTCGCGCAAAAAAACGCCGCCGTGGCAGCGTTCGCGCGTGACGCGGCGCTGCTTTCTCCCGATGACGCCGTCGATTTCCTGGCCGGCTTCATGCAGCGGTCACGCCAGATCGAACAGGAACTGATCGAGCGCCTGTCGAATCCGGCCCGCAGCCTTGCAATGGTCGGCAACGCGCCGTCCGAACTTGGACGAGGTTCCGGGGCTCTCATCGATCAGCGCGACGAAGTCGTGCGGTTCAACCGGTTTCGAATCGGCGGGGAGTGGGCAAAGGACTACGGGTCGCGCGTCACGGTCGTGTTCACCGTCATTGCCATGAAGGATGCGCTGAAGCACTACAGCTACCTCCCCAAGGGAACGATCCTCTGTTTCATGCCGTGCAAACGCCGCTTCATGGAGCGGAGCTGGCAGCGCGTGGCGGAGCTCGAGGCGGCAGGGTTCCGCGTGTGCTTTCCGTTCATGAACGCGCTCGGCGAACTGGGGCGAGAGCTGGGTGCCTGGCCTTCGACGGGCCTAATGATTCTTTACAGGCTGAAATCCATACGATCGCAAATCAATCGCTCGGAAATTTTCGGCTTTTCGTCCGGTCCCGACGAATCCGGGCGCTACGCCTATGACAGCCCCCGCCGAGGGAACGACATCCACGACTGGGCAAGAGAGCGAGAAACCCTGCAAGCGATCTTGTCAGAGTAAACCGCATTGCCCGCCGGTCGGAGCGACGACGGTCCCCTTGGGGCAGGCGGGGCCTGTCCTAGAGCGTTTCCGGTGTTCTTCGAATCACCGGAACCTCCCTATCTCCTTGTTTTTTCGCAATTCCGGACGCAAAACCGCGGCACACTTTTGCTGGAATTGCTCTAAAACAGCGAGCCCTGGCCGCCGAGTGCCGGCCGCTTTTCCATATGCCGTTTGCGGGTCGGCTTCTGCGCGCTGGCGGAGGTCGCGAGCGCCTGGGCGTCGCCGTCGGCGAAGCGCAGCGACAGCATTTCGCCGGGCGGCACGTCGACGGCCCGCTTGATCACCGCGCCGTCGTGGTCGAGCACCAGCGCGTAACCGCGGTCGAGGATGGCCTGGTCGGACAGTTTCAGCGTGGCGAGCAGGCGCTCGGCCTGGGCGAGGCGTGTGCGCGCCCGGGCGATGCGCTCGCCGACGGCGCGATCCTTGCGCCGCACCAGCGCCACGAGCGCGTCGGCGACGAGGCCGTTGCGGCGCTCGACCGGGACCAGCGTCAGGCGGGCGGCGGAGCGGGAAAAATGGTCGCGGCGCCGGCGCACGATGGCGGCAAGCGCCACGCCGGCGCGGGCGAAGTCGCGCTCCATGTGCCGCCGCTCGTCGCCGATCTGCCGCGACAGCAATGCGGGCTGCAGGCGCGCCGCGCCCAGGCGGGCGCGCTTGCGCTCGACATTGACGGCGAGCGCCCGCTGCAGCCGGCCGACCACCTCGTCGAAATGCCGGCGCGGCAGCGCCAGCAGCTGATCGGGCGAGGGCAGCGCCCGGGAGGCGGCACGCAGGGCGGTGCGCTTGCGTTCGGCCGACCGCGAGACCGCGGCGCGCAGCCGGGCAGCGAGCGTGGCGAGCCGCGCCGAAAGCTCGTCGCGCACCGGCACGGCCATCTCGGCGGCTCCGGTCGGCGTCGGCGCGCGCCGGTCGGCGGCGAGGTCGATCAGCGTCCAGTCGGTCTCGTGGCCGACCGCGGCGATCACCGGCAGGCGCGAGGCGGCGACGGCGCGCGCCAGCGCCTCGTCGTTGAAGCCCCAGAGGTCTTCCAGACTGCCGCCGCCGCGCGCCACGATGATCAGGTCCGGCCGGGCGACCGGCCCGTCCGGCGGCAGCGCGTTGAAACCTTGCACCGCCGCCGTGACCTCCGCCGCGCAGGTGTCGCCCTGCACCCGCACCGGCCAGACGACGACATGCAGCGGAAAGCGGTCCTTGATGCGATGGACGATGTCGCGGATGACCGCGCCGGTCGGCGAGGTGACTACGCCGATGACGCGCGGCATGAACGGCAGCGGCCGTTTGCGCGCCTGGTCGAACAGCCCCTCGGCGGCGAGCCGGCGCTTGCGCTCCTCCAAGAGCGCCATCAGCGCGCCGGCGCCGGCCGGCTCCAGCTTGTCGATGACGATCTGGTATTTCGACGAGCCGGGATAGGTGGTGAGCCGCCCGGTGGCGATCACCTCCATACCCTCCTCGGGGCGGAATTTCAGGCGCGCCATGGTGGTCTTCCACACCACCGCCTCCAGCCGGGCGCGGTCGTCCTTCAGGCTGAAATAGGCGTGGCCGGAGGAATGCGGGCCGCGATAGCCGGAGATTTCGCCGCGCACCCGCACATTGCCGAACGCGTCTTCGACGGTGCGGCGCAGCGCGTTCGACAACTCGCTCACCGTGAATTCGGCGGCGTTGGATTTTGATTCGGTCAGAAGGTCGTTCATCGGCAGATGGAGCCGCTTTCGCCCGGCACGGTCAAGTGCGGGCCTGTTCGAAGCCGTCGCATCGGCGGCCGGCTTGCGCTAAACAGGTCGGATGCAGAACGCCGTGCCTGACAACTCCATGCCCGCCAACATCAGGCGGCTGATCTGGCGCTACGTGCGCGCCGGCGTGGACGGCGCCGAAGGCAAGCAGGCACGCGGGCGCGAGCTGGTGAACTTCGTCAGCCTCGCCACCGTGCTCTCCAACACCGGCTTCGCCATCCTGTTCGCCTGCCTCGGATTCTGGAATTTCCTGCCTTTCGTCGCCGTGCTGCTCGCCTTCTCGCTGGTCTGGCTGGCGACGCCGCTGCTGCACCGGTTCGGCAACCTCGCCGCCGGCACCTATCTGTGGGCGACCGCGATGGCCGGCGACGCGGCCTATGCCTTCATCGCCGGCACGGAATCCGGCTTTCAGTATTTTCTGCTGGCCGGGCCGGCGACCCTGGTCATGGTACTGGGCTCGCGGCGGCTCGGGCTCGTCGCCTTCTATTTTTCTGTGCTGCTCGCGGCGTTCGCGTTGATCGAACTGGTTTTCCCCGAGCAATCGGCCTTCATCACGCTGTCGCCGGCGACGGCGACGGCAACCTTCCTGCTGTCGGTGTGCATGTCGGCGGTGTTCAACCTGGTGGCGGCGCTCTACACCTTCCGGCGCGCCGAGGAATACGAGGCGGCGTTCGAGGCCGAGCATGCCCGTTCGGAAGAGCTGCTGCTCAGCCTGATGCCGGCCTCGATCGCCGAGCGGCTGAAACGGCAGGGCGCCGGCGAGGTCATCGCCGACGACCTGCCCGCCGTCACCATCCTGTTCGCCGACATCGTCGGCTTCACCGCGCGCGCGGCGGCACTTCCGGCGGGGCGGCTGGTCGGCTTCCTCAACCGCGTGTTCCAGGAGTTCGACAGGCTGGCCGAGGAACACGGACTGGAGAAGATCAAGACGATCGGCGACGCCTACATGGTCGCCGGCGGCATGCCGGAGCCGCGCGCCGACCATGCAGAGGCGGTCGCCGGCATGGCGCTCGACATGCTGGCGGTGACGCGAAAGCTGTCGGACGAGTTCGGCGAGGATGTGGCGGTGCGCATCGGCATCCACACCGGGCCGGCGGTCGCGGGGGTGATCGGCGAGCGCAAGCAGTTCTACGACGTCTGGGGCGACACGGTGAACGTCGCCGCCCGCATGGAGTCGCACGGCGAGGCGGGCGAGATCCAGGTGTCCCGGCAAGCCCGCGAGGCGATCGGCGATACCTACGCGTTCGTCGAGCGCGGACTGGTCGACATCAAGGGCAAGGGGCCGATGGAGCTGTTTTTCCTGGCCGGGCGGTCGGACGCCTTCGCCAGGGCGGCCGCACTGGAACCGGCCGCCCTCGCCCTGCGATGAATGCTGTGGCCGCCTCGCTACCGAGGCGCGCTACAGGATGAAGTCGGCCGCGACGGCGACGGCGCCATTGGAGAACAACACGCGGATGTCGGCCACGCCGTCGCCATTGACGTCGGCCTCGAATTTTCCGGCTTCGGAACGAAGCTCGCCGGCGACATTGTGGAACGCTGCCGATCCGATCATCACGAACGCCTGATTGCCATCCACGCCGAGATTGTTGGCGTCGATGTCGGACAGGTCGATGCGGTCAACCCCTGAGGTGAAGTCGGTGATCGTGTCGATGAAGCCGTTGATGACCCCGGATTCGGTGACGCGGTTGTAGTCGAACAGATCGGAATCGGCACCGCCGGTCATGGTGTCGGCGCCGCGCCCGCCGATCAGCGTGTCCTTGCCGTCGCCGCCGCTCATGGTGTCATTGCCTTCGCCGCCGTCGAGCGTATCGTCGCCGGCACCGGCGCTGAGGTTGTCGCTGCCGCCGCCTCCGCTGAGGCTGTCGTTGCCGGCGTTGCTGTTGATCACGTCGGCGCCGTTGCCGCCGGAGATCGAGTCGGCGCCGCTGCCGCCGCTCACGCTGATCCGCTCGATGCCATAGGCGTCGATGAAGAAATTGCCCGAATCGGAGCGAACCGTGAAAGACGGCGAACTGCCGGCGGAGACCTGGATCGCCTGGGTTTCGGTGGAGGCGCTGACGATAAGCCGGTCGTTGCCCGCACCGCCGTCGACGATGTCGATGTCGCCGGCGATCGGCCTGGTCCTGGCGTTGATCGTGTCGTCGCCCGCTCCCGTGGCGATCGAGTCGGCCTGGGCGCCGCCGATGACAGTGTCGGCGCCGCTGCCGGTGGTCATGGTGATGCGCTCGATGTCGAGGATCGAGGTCAGGCCGGCGGCGGAAATCGCGGTCGTGGTGCCGAGCGTGAAGGCGATGCCCGCGGTTTGCGCACCCAGGTCGGCCAACCAATGATCGATGCCGCCATTGCCGTCGACGGTTCCGCCATAGGCGCCGGTGTTGATGGTGTCGTTGCCGGCGCCGGTGCTGATCTTGATGATCTCCATGCCGTAGGCGTCGACGTAGAAATTGCCGGATTCGGAGCGCACCGTGAAGTTCGGCGAGCTGCCGACGCTGAACTGCACCACCTTCGTCTCCGACGAGGCGTTGACCACGAGCGTATCGATGCCGGCGCCGCCGTCGACCACGTCGATGGCGCCATTGCCGGTGGGCCGCGTCTTGGCGTCGATGGTGTCGTCGCCGACGCCGGTGTTGATAATGTCGGCCTGAGCGCCGCCGACGATGCTGTCGTTGCCGCTGCCGGTGGTGAGCGAGATGCGCTCGATGTCGCGGATCGAGGTGAGGCCGGCGGCGGCGATCGCCGTCGTGGTGCCGAGCGTGAAGGCCACCCCGGCGGTCAGCGCGCTGAGGTTGGCGAGCCAGTGATCGATGCCGCCATTGCCATCCACGGTTCCGCCGTAGCCGCCGGTGTTGATGGTGTCGTTGCCGGCGCCGGTGGCGATCTTGACGATCTCCATGTTGTAGGCGTCGACATAGAAATTGCCGGACTCGGAGCGCACCGTGAAGGTCGGCGAACTGCCGACGCTGAACTGCACCGCCTGGGTTTCGGCCGCGGCGTTGACGACGAGCGTGTCGATGCCGGCGCCGCCGTCGACCACGTCGATGGCGCCATTGCCGGTGGGCCGTGTCTTGGCGTCGATCGTGTCGTTGCCGATGCCGGTATTGATGGTGTCGGCCTGAGCGCCGCCGACGATGCTGTCATTGCCGCTGCCGGTGGTGAGCGAGAGCCGCTCGATGTCGAGGATCGAGGTGAGGCCGGCGGCGGCGATCGCGGTCGTGGTGCCGAGCGTGAAGGCCACGCCGGCGGTCAGCGCGCTGAGGTTGGCGAGCCAGTGATCGATGCCGCCATTGCCGTCGACGGTGCCGCCGTAAGCGCCGGTGTTGATGGTGTCGTTGCCGGCGCCGGTGGCGATCTTGATGATCTCCATGTTGTAGGCGTCGATGTAGAAATTGCCGGAGGTGGAGCGAACCGTGAAGGTCGGCGAACTGCCGACGCTGAACTGCACCGACTGGGTTTCCGACGCGGCGTTGACGACGAGGGTATCGATGTCGAGGCCGCCGTCGACGACGTCGATGGCGCCATTGCCGGTGGGCCGTGTCTTGGCGTCGATGGTGTCGTCACCCTCGCCGGTGTTGATGGAATCGGCCTGGGCGCCGCCGGTGACGGTGTCGTTGCCGCTGCCGGTGGTCAGCGACAGCCGCTCGATGGCGGTGATGGAGGTGAGACCTGCCGCGGCGATCGACGTCGTCGTGCCAAGTATGAAGGTGACGTCGCTGAACAGCCCGCCGAGGTTGGCGAGCCAATGATCAATGCCGCCGCCGCCGTTCACGGTGCCGCCGCGCTCGCCGGTGTTGATGAAGTCGTTGCCGGAACCGCCGGTAAACTTGACCTTCTCGAAATTGTAGGCGTCGACATAAAAATTGCCGGAAGCCGAGCGGACGGTGAAACTCGGCGACGAGCCGGCGCCAAGCTCCACCGACTGCGTTTCGGCGGCGGCGTTAACGATCAGCGTGTCGATGCCGGCACCACCGTCGGCGACGTCGATGTCGGAGCCAGGCGCCGACGGCCTCGTCTTCATGTCCACCGTGTCGTTGCCGGCGAGCGCGTTGATGGTTTCGGCCTTGGTCGTGCCGTCGAGAACGTCGTCACCATTGGTGGCGGCCATGGCATTTCTCCCCCGAAAGAACCCCTGCCAAAAATTATCATATTATTTGATGGATGTCATTCCGACTCCCGGTTGAAATTTGATAAAAATATATCGGTTACTTCACGGCCGAAGAACATCTTCATTTTTCGCAGCCGACGAGAATAATATGCGCGAAAGAACTTGGCGCCGATCTTACCAGCCGGGGAGGACATGGTTCGGCTTGTGGCGCTTCATGCGCGACAGCGACAGCGCGGCGAAATCGAAGGAGCCGGTTTCTTCGATGGCCGGGACGGAGATGTTATCCAGGCTTTCGGAGATGTGTCGCACCAGCGCCTCGACCAGGTCCGGCCGCGTCGTGTGGCCGCGCATGATGGCGATCTTGCAGTCGGGCAAAGGGCCGAAGCCGTCCGCCTCGCCGAGCACGCGCATGCCGGGCCTCAGCGCGCATTCCGGCAGCACCGAGATGGCGAGGCCGGAAAGCACCGCGGCGGCAATCACGGTGGCCGAGAAGCTGGTGAACAGGATGCGGTACTCGCGGTTCATCTGGTCGAGCAGGTCGCAGGCGTTGCGCCGCCAGATGCAGGTCGGCCGGCCGAACGCCATCGGTAGCACTTCCTGCTCGTGGGTGGCGTGGTTGGCCGAGCTTACCCACAGCAGCGGCTCGCGCCGCACCACCTCGGCATGGCCGCGCCGCTCGCTGTGGGTGATCAGCGCCAGATCAAGATTGCCGCGCTGGATGTGGTCGGCGAGCGATGGCGTCGGCTCGCAGATGACGGTGAGCTCGACCTTGGGATTGGAGCGGGTGAAACGCGCCATGATCTCCGGCAGAAAACGGTCGGCATAGTCGTCGGGCGTGCCGATGCGGATGGTGCCTTCGAGCCGCGCGTCATCGAAGGCTGCAAGCGTCTCGCGGTTGAGGTGAATTAGGCGGCGGGCGTAGCTGAGCAGCCTTTCGCCCTCCTCTGAGAGCTTGTTGAGCCGGCCGTCCTTCTCAAACAGCGGCTTGCCGATGCGTTCCTCCAGCCGGCGCATCTGCATGGACACTGCCGACTGAGTGCGGTGCACCTCCTCGGCCGCCTTGGTGAAGCTGCCGGTGTCAGCGATCATGATGAAGGTCTGCAGCTGGTCGAGGTCGAGCGGCGCGTTCATGGCGTCTATCCATCATTGATATTGATCTTAGAGATTAAAAACATTCGTTGGATAAATCAATCTTCCTGTGGGATTGTGAAGGTGTCCACGAAAGCGGCTTGAGACGCGTGGGGCGGGAATGGGTTCCGCCCGAACGATCACGCGCGGCCGCGGGCGGATGCCGGCTCGGCGCAGGTGCGCCGGCCGGGTGAACCGAAGGAGACCGTGTCATGACCGCCCTCGATTTTGCCACCGACACCTCGCGCAGCGCACGGCGTCCGGCTCTCCTGGCGCATGGTCTGCAAGTGCTTTCGAAAGTCTACCGCTCCTGGCGAAACCGCCGCGAATTCTACCGCCTCGGCGACATGACCGAGGCAGAACTGCGCGACATCGGCCTTACCCGCGCCGATCTGCACGTGGCCGTCGCCTCGCCGTTCGGCCTCGATCCGACGACCCGGCTGCGCGACATCGTCGAGGCGCGTGTCGACGCCTGACGTCTTTTCCGCAGGCGCTCCCCAACCGCCGGCTCCCCCTGCCGGTTGCCTGCACCCCTGCCCGGTCCGCCAATGGACCGGGCTTTTTGTTGTTGGGGACCGAGCCTGCCTGCGCTGATTGATCTGTCGCCGCCGCCCTTTATCCCCTGCCGGAATATTCTCGCCGCAAGGACGGGAGGACAGTGGGTGGCAGAGCCTCCGGTCGCCTCAATCCGCCCGTGTCTCAATCAAACACACGTCGAGCAGGAAAGAACCGTCGTCCTCGATGGCGAAATGCCGCCTGGTTTCGGCGGACGCCGCGTCCTGCAGCAGCCGGATGGCGCGGATGTTTTCGTCCGGGGTGCGCATGCGCGCCGTCCAGGTCGAAAACTCCATGCGCAGCCGCCAGGTGCGCGCAGCAATCAAGGCAAAACCCGAACGCCCCAGCGCCGACACCCATTCGCCAGCCGTGTAGTCGCGCACATGCGAGGTGTCGCGCAGCAGCTCGACCGCCTGCAGATGCGTGTCGAACAACGCATGGCCGGAGGCGAAGACGTCGACGAACGCCGCCGTGGCGCCGCGCTTCAGCACCCGCCGCGCCTGCCGCAGCCCGGCTTCGAAATCGCGCCAGTGGTGGGCCGAGTAGCGGCAGCCGAGGAAGTCGAAACTTTCGTCCCCGAACGGCAGGTTTTCGGCCGGCGCCTGCACGGTGCCGATGTTGGCGAGCTGCCGGTCACGCGCCGTGGCGGCGACGGCGGCCAGCATGTCGGACGAGAGGTCGCAAGCGACGACCTGCCCCGCATGGCGGGCCATGAGATAAGAAACGTGCCCGCCGCCGGCGCCGAGATCAAGCGCACGCGCCGGCGTGGCCGCCGCGACGACGGCTTCGAGCGCCTCCAGATCCGGCCCGCGCGCATGCACGGCGCTTTCGACGTAGGCTTTGGCGCGTGGCCCGAACTGGGCTTCGACCATGGTTTCATGGGCCCTGCTCATCGTCATGTCCTTTGTCGGTTGGGCGGTCACCATCGACAGCCGCTGCCTGCATGCGCCGCCATGGCCGGCAAGCGCGTCTTGAACAGTATCTTGCCCGAGCCTCAGGCTGGTACAAGTTTGAAAATTATCCTAGTATAAAAACTGCCATGATCGATACCAGCCAACGTCGGCTTCTGGGAGCCTTCGTGCGCGCTCGTCGCGAGCGCATCCTGCCCGAAGCCATCGGGCAACGGCGGCGCACGCCCGGCCTGCGCCGCGAGGAACTGGCGGCGCGCGCCGGCATCAGCGCGACCTGGTGCGCCTGGATCGAACAGGGCCGCGACGTGCAGGCCTCGCCGCAGGCGCTCGGCCGGCTGGCTGAGGCGCTGATGCTGTCGCCACCGGAGCGCGCCTACCTGTTCGAACTCGCCGGCCGGCTCGACCCCGCCGCACCGCCGGACCCGGCGGCCGGTGCGCCGGTCTCGTTGCTTGCCGCAGTGTCGGCGCTGGCCTGGCCGGCCTACGGGCTCGACCGCCTCTGGAACGCCTGCTGCTGGAACGGCGCGGCGGCGCGGCTTTTCAGGGGCTGGCTGGATGGCGACGAGCGCAACCTGCTGCGCTTCGTCTTCCTCGAACCTGCTGCGCGCACTCTCATTCCCGAATGGCGCGAACGTGCCTGCCGGCTGCTGGAGGAGTTCCGCGCCGACTACGGGCACAATTTTCGCGATGGCCAGGTCCAGGCGCTGGTCGAGGCGTTGCGGCGGGAGAGCGAATTGTTCGCCGTCGCGTGGCAGCAGCAAGGCGTGCAGCAGCGCGCCGGCGGCCAGCGCGAGTTCGATCATCCGCAGGAGGGACGGCTGGTTTTCGTGCAGCACACCTTCAACCCGGCCGAGCGGCCGGACTACAAGCTGGTGATGCTGGTGCCGGAATGAGCGGTGAGGGCGTTCGCGCCGTTGGCTCAGCTGTGACCGGCAAATCGCATATGGGAAAAGGCGCAAAGTTCGGCCGGGGTCAACATCGCCGCCGTCATCCCGGCCGACCGGAGGGAGAGCCTGAACCCATTTCCGAAACCGTGTGATTGTCGTGTTGTACCGCCCAACGCGGAGGTGACGGAATGGATCCCGGATAGCCGCCGCCGCGCTACGGTTTCCGGGATGACGCGGTGCGGCGCGCTCACCGGTCGACGGCGCTACCGATACCGGTCCATGCCCTTGCTGAACTGGTCGAAGATCGATTCCACGCCCTTCTGGTAGTCGTCGCGGCTCTTGCGGCCGCTCTCGAACATGTCGCCGAAGATATCGTCATAGGGGTTGCGCGGGCGGCCGCTCTGATTGCTGCGCGGCTGCGGCGCGGCCTGCGGTTCGGGCGCCGGCCGCTGGGGCTGGCCGCCGCGCATCATATCTTCAAGGATTTTGCCCCACGGGTTGTCGCCCATGGGGTTTCCGGGCCGCGGCTCGGCCTGCTGCCCGCCGGCGCCGCCGCCGAACATGTCCTGCAAGACCTTGCCGAAAGGATTGTCGCCCATGGGATTCGAGGATTGTGGCGACGGCTGCCGCTGGCCGCCGCCGAGCATATCCTGCAGGACCTTGCCGAACGGGTTGTCCATCGGGCCGGACGATTGCGGCGAAGGCTGCGCCTGGCCGCCGCCCATCATGCCGCCGCCCTGGCGCATCATCTGCTCGATGATCTCGCCGAGCGGGTTGCCGCCGCCGCCGAAACCTCCGGCCTGTGCCGCCTGCCCGGTCGACTGCTTGAACAGGCCGCCCATGACCATCGAGGCGATCACCGGCAGCATCTGCTTCAGCACGTCCTGGCCGATGCCGGTGGCCTGCGCGGCCTGCGCCGCCACGGCGCGCGACAGGTCCTTCGAGCCGAACAGCTGGCCGAGGATGCCGTTGCCTTCGGCCACGCCCTGCGGCGAAAAGGCATTCTGCGCGTCCTCGAAATATCTGGCGTGCTGGCCGCTCGCCATGGCGTTCATGAAGCCGGCGATGCCATAGGGGTCGGCGGTGTTGCGCTTCAGCCCTTGCGAAAACGCCGGCATCAGCGCCTCGACCGCAAGCTGCGCCTGCTGCTGCGAAAGGCCGAACTGGCGGGCCAGAAGGTCCATGCCCTGGCCGTTCTGCGCGTTGGCCATCATGTCGAACAATGTGGGCATCGCCGGTCTCCTCCTGATGCGCCTGATCGATGGTTTCGACGCTATCGCAAATCACGGGATGGGACCACTGAGATGTGATGGCGAGGCAGCGGAGCGGACGCCCATCGGCTGCGCCCTTGACAGCGGGCGGCAAGCCCTCCAAGTCAGCGGCGAACCGCCATGTCCATTTCGCTCCCCAAACCGCCGCTGACGATCCGGCTCTGCCAGCCGCGCGGTTTCTGCGCGGGCGTCGACCGGGCGATCCAGATCGTCGTGCTGGCGCTGAAAAAGTACGGCGCGCCGGTCTATGTGCGCCACGAGATCGTGCACAACCGCTACGTGGTCGAGGGCCTGCAGAACCTCGGCGCCGTGTTCATCGAGGAACTGCACGAGATTCCGGCCGAACACCGCGAGGCGCCAGTGGTGTTTTCCGCGCACGGCGTGCCGAAGTCGGTGCCGGCCGACGCGCAGGCGCGCAACCTGTTTTATCTCGACGCGACCTGCCCGCTCGTCTCCAAGGTGCACAAGCAGGCGATGCGCCACCAGCGGCTCGGCCGCCACGTGCTGCTGATCGGCCATGCCGGCCATCCCGAGGTGATCGGCACGATGGGGCAGCTGCCGCCCGGCGCCGTCACGCTGATCGAGACCGAGGCCGACGTGACATCTTTCGAGGCGGAGGACCCGGCGGCCCTCGGCTTCGTCACGCAGACGACGCTGTCGGTGGAGGACACCGCCGGACTGATCCGCGCCCTGCAGCAGCGCTTCCCCGGGTTGCAGGCGCCGGCCGCCGAATCGATCTGCTACGCCACCACCAACCGCCAGGAGGCGGTGAAGGAAACCGCGCTGGGCGCCGACCTGTTCCTCGTCGTCGGCGCGCCCAACTCGTCAAATTCAAAGCGCCTCGTCGAGGTGGCTGAGCGCGCCGGCGCAAAAATGTCGCTGCTTGTGCAGCGCGCGTCGGAGATTCCGTGGGACGAGGTCGGCACAATCGCCACACTCGGCCTGTCGGCAGGAGCATCGGCACCGGAAATCATCGTCGACGAGATCATCGACGCCTTCCGCGCCCGCTTCGACGTCACCGTCGACCTGGCGGTTACGGCGACCGAGCTCGAGAATTTCCCGGTGATGCGGGCCTTGCGCGACGTGGAGCTGACGGCGGCCGACATGGCGTTCGTGAACGGGTAGCGGGGATGGCGGTCTACACCGATGTGTCGGAAGGCGAACTGACGGCCTTCCTCAGGGAATACGCGGTCGGCGACCTGTTGTCCTACAAGGGCATCGCCGAGGGCTCCGAGAACTCCAACTACCTGCTGCACACCTCGAGCGGCGCCTATATCCTGACGCTCTACGAGAAACGCGTGGAACGGGCCGACCTGCCGTTCTTCCTCGGGCTGATGGACCATCTCGCGGGCAAGGGCATCGCCTGCCCGCTGCCGGTGCACCGGCGCGACGGCGCGCTCATCGGCGAACTGGCAGGGCGCGCGGCGGCGCTGATCACCTTTCTCGAAGGCATGTGGCTGCGCCGGCCGACGGCGGCGCATTGCCGCGAGGTCGGCAAAGCGCTGGCCGCCCTGCACATCGCCGGCGCCGATTTCCCGCTGACGCGGCCGAACGCCCTGCAGATCGACGGCTGGCGCAAGCTGTGGGCGGGCGCGCGCGACCGCGCCGACGAGGTCGAGCCCGGGCTTGCCGCCGAAGTCGACCGCGACTTCGTCGAGCTGGCGCGCGACTGGCCGGCCGACCTGCCGTCGGGCATCATCCACGCCGATCTTTTTCCGGACAACGTGTTCTTTCTGGGCGAAAAGCTGTCGGGCCTGATCGACTTCTATTTCGCCTGCAACGATGCCTATGCCTACGACCTCGCCACCTGCCTGAACGCCTGGTGCTTCGAGAAGGACCACGCCTATAACCTGACCAAGAGCACGGCGCTGCTGGCGGGTTACCAAAGCGTGCGGCGCTTGCTGCCGGCGGAGGCCGAGGCGCTGCCGCTGCTGGCGCGCGGCTCGGCGCTGCGCTTCATGCTGACCCGGCTGTACGACTGGCTGACCATTCCCGACGGGGCGCTGGTGCAGAAGCGGGACCCGCTGGAGTTCATACGCCGCCTGCGCTTCCACCGGCAGATCAAATCGGCAGCGGAGTACGGCCTGTGAGCGAAAAGCGCATCGAGGTTTTCACCGACGGCGCCTGCTCGGGCAATCCCGGCCCGGGTGGCTGGGGCGCCATCCTGCGCTACAACGACAAGGTCAAGGAACTGTCCGGCGGCGAGGCGGCGACCACCAACAACCGCATGGAGCTGATGGCGGCGATCGAGGCGCTGAACGCGCTGAAGGAGCCCTGCGCGGTCGACCTCTACACCGACAGCAACTATGTGCGCGACGGTATTTCCGGCTGGATCCACGGCTGGAAGAAGAACGGCTGGAAGACGGCGTCGAAGCAGCCGGTGAAGAACGCCGAGCTGTGGCAGGCGCTCGACGAGGCGACCCGCCGCCACAAGGTGACCTGGCACTGGGTGAAGGGCCACGCCGGCCATCCCGAGAACGAACGCGCCGACGAACTGGCGCGCCTCGGCATGGCGCCGTTCAAGAAAGGGCCGCCGAGGCCGCCACGCCCGGCGGACCCGCTTCTGGCCGGGGGTGCCAGGCCGGCGCCGCGCAAGCCGCGGCGCTCGACGCAGAGTTATTGATATTACAGACGCTGACGATTGACCGTTGGCGCTGCCCCTCACTGTCCTGCCGGACATCTCTCCCCGCATGCGGGGAGAGACCCGCTGGCCGCTATGGTTTCGCCACCCTGCGACGCCGCCGATTTTGCGAAATCCTCGCCACCACAGCCCCTTCTCCCCGTCCTTACGGGGAGAAGGTCCCGGCAGGGGGATGAGGGGCGGCGCGGCAGTTCGAAGTCAGCGTATCAGAGCTGTTCCAGCAGCTTCGCCGCGCCCGAGGTGACGGCCTGGCCGGGGGCGTCCTCGACGTTGAGCGCCTCGACCTTGCCGTCGTTGACGATCATCGAGAAACGCTTGGAGCGCAGGCCGAGGCCGCCGGCGTGCAGGTCCATAGAGAGGTCTAGCGCCTTGACGAAATCGCCATTGCCGTCGGCGAGGAAGAGGATCTTGTCCTCGCCGCCGGTGAAGCGCGCCCAGGCGCTCATGACGTAGTGGTCGTTGACCGCGACGACCGCGATGGTGTCGACACCACGCGACAAGATGGCGTCGCGGTTTTCCAGGTAGCCGGGCAAGTGGTTGTTGCTGCAGGTCGGAGTGAAAGCGCCGGGCACGGCGAACAGCACCACCTTCTTGCCGGAAAAAACGTCGGCCGTGGTCAGCGTCTTGGCGCCGTCCGCCGTCATCGTCTTGAAGCTGGCCTCGGGCAGCTTGTCGCCAACGGAAATCGTCATGGAGGATCCTCGGTTCTCGGTTGGAGCGGGTCGGGTTCCGATTACGCGCTCCGGCGGCGTTGCGCAATCACCGGCCGGGCCGGCGATCAGAAGAAGGGCAGCACGCCGCTGACCGCGCCGGCCTCGGTGACCAAGGTGTAACGCAGGCCGCCCGACGCGGGCGGCACGTCCGGCTTGGACGCCTTAACGGTGAAGAGCACGCGGCCGTCCTTGTCCAGGCGCCGCGGCTGCTCGAAGGCGTAACCTTCCTCGCCTGCGATGAACATGGCGGCATCGCCGGAACCCTGCGGCAACGCAGCTTCGAGCGTCAGCACGCCCCGGTCGAAGCTGACGGTCTTCAGGCCGAAGGCCGGCGTCGCGGCGGCAGGAAGCGCCTCGAAGGCGCCGGCCACCAACGCGGTGTCGTCCGGGTTTTCCGGGTCGCTCAACGGGTCGACGACGAGCTCGGCCTTAACCGGCACGCAGATGGTCTCGCACACACCGAGGAAGATGGCGGCGTCGATGGTGATCGGCTTGCCCGCATCGGCGAGCTGGAAGGTGAGCGGCAGCCCGATCGGCCGGTTGTAACCGGCCCAGGAGAATTCGCCGTCGCTGTGCCATTCGGGCGCCGGAAAATCGAGCTGGGCGCTGACGACGTTGCTGCTGGCGGCGACGTCGACGGACGGCGGCACGCCGGCGGCGCCCGGATCGCGCCAATAGGTTTTCCAGCCGGGCGCCAGCTCGATATCGAGCACGCCCTTCATGCGGCCGTCGGCATCCGGCGCGCCCGCCGTGACCAGCCGCACACGGCCGCCCTGCATCGTCACCCACGGCGTCGACGAGGCGGCCGCGGCGTCGCAAAGCGCGGCGAGCGCAATCGCCGGCAGGAGAAAGGAACGAAGCACGCTCATGTGCGCGATTTGCCGCTGGCAGGCGTGTTTGGCAATGCCGTTTTGTGAACGGCGTCCGTCATTTTTGCGTGAGGCTTATGCTGCACCGCCGTCGAACCCGTCTTTCAAGCGCGCCAAAAAAAAGTTACCTTGACGCATGGACCTGTTGAAGCACAAGGCGGCCTCCAAGCGCGGATTCCTGGACGGGCATTTTCTCATCGCCATGCCCGGCATGAAGGACGACCGGTTCGCGCGCTCGGTGATCTATATCTGCGCCCACAGCGAAGAGGGCGCGATGGGGCTGATCATCAACCAGGCCCAGCAGATGCTTTTCCCGGACCTGCTCGTCCAGCTCGGCATCCTCGACGAGAAGGAGGCTATTCGCCTGCCGGATTCCGCCCGCAATTTCGTCGTGCGCAACGGCGGGCCGGTCGACCGCAGCCGCGGCTTCGTGCTGCATAGCGGCGACTACCGCGTGGAATCGTCGCTGCCGGTGTCGCAGGACATCTGCCTGACCGCGACCATCGACATCCTGCGGGCGATCTCGAAGGGCCGCGGCCCGCGCCAGGCGCTGATGGCGCTGGGTTATTCGGGATGGGGCGCCGGCCAGCTCGAGCGCGAAATCCAGGAAAACGGCTGGCTGACCTGCCCTGCGCTGCCCGACCTCCTGTTCGACGCCGACATGGACCGCAAATACGACCGGGTGATCGCCTCGCTCGGCATCAACCTCGCGCATCTGAGCCCGACCGCCGGTCACGCCTGAGCGACTGGATACTGCTCCTTCAGCACACGCAGCACGGCATCGCTCTGCATCGGCGCGCCGAACATGTAGCTCTGCACGTATTCGCAGCCCATCTGCCTGAGCTCCAGCGCGTCGCGTTCGTCTGAAATACCCTCGGCCACCACGGACATGCCGAGCTCATGCGCCATGTTGACCATGGATTTGAGCAGCACCGCGCGTTTCGGCGAGGGATCGTCGAGGAAACTCTTGTCGATCTTGATCGTGTCGAAGGGGAAACGGGTCAGGTAGGACAGCGACGAATATCCGGTGCCGAAATCGTCGATCGACAGGCCGATACCGATCTTCTTGAGCTTGTTGAGTACGTGCGCGCTCTGCTCGGGATTGTCCATCACCAGCGATTCGGTGAGCTCCAGCCGGAAGCAGATGGGTTTGATGTTGGCGCGGGCGACGACGGAACGCACGTCGTTGACGAGATCGCGGCGCAGCAGCTGGCGGCTCGACAGGTTGACCGAGACGGAGAGCGGCGTGTCGCCGATCTGCTTCTGCCAGCCAGCCAGATCCTCCGCCGCGCGCTGCATGGCGAACAGGCCGAGCTGGACGATCAGGCCGCTGTTTTCGGCGACCGGGATGAAGTCCGACGGCGGAATGGCGCCGCGGCGCGGGTGCTCCCAGCGCAGCAGCGCCTCGAAACCCGCCACCGAACGGTCCTCCAGCCGCACGATCGGCTGGTAGACCAGCGTGAGTTCCTTGCGCTCGACGGCGCGGTGCAGGTCGGATTCGAGCTGCAGGCGGTCGGTGCCGACCGAGCGGAAAGCCGGCCGGAACGGCTCGATGCGGTCGCCGCCGAAGCGTTTCGCCTGCTGCATGGCGAGTTCGGCGTCCTTGACCATCTCGGTCGCGGTGCCTTGCGTCGGCGTCCATGAGACGAGGCCGATCGAGGCGGTCAGCACGATCTCGCGCTTGGCGAAGTTCACCGGGGCGCGGATCGCCTGCTTGATCGAGTCGGCGAAGGTGGCGATGCGGGCCGGGTCCTGCTCGGACAGAAGCAGGAAGGCGAACTGGTCGCCGGAAAAACGCGACAGCGCGTCGGTCGGCTTGAGCAGGCGGTGCAGGCGCCGGGCGATGGTGAGCAGGATGGTGTCGCCGGCCGAGATACCGAGCCCGTCATTCACCTGCTTGAAGCGATCGATGTCGATGACCATGACGGTCGGGCGCACCGATTCTTCGGTCTTGGCGATCGAGACGACAGCCTCCAGCCGGGTCAGGAACAACTCGCGGTTGGGCAGGCCGGTCAAATTGTCGTGCACGGCGTCGTGCAGCAGCCGCTCTTCCGACTTCTTCTGCTCGGTGACGTCGACCAGCGTGCCGACGCAGCGGATGACTTCGCCGTCGGAGCCGACGACCGGCCGGGCCCGCAGCGCGAACCAGTGATAGTGGCCGTCGGCGCCGCGCAGCCGGAAATTCTGCATCACTCGCCCGCGGCGGTGCTCCAGCACGACGTCCAGCGTGGTGCGGAAACTGTCGCGGTCGTCGGCGTGCAGGATGGGAAGCCAGTTGCGCGCCGGCCCGCCGAGGCTGTTCGGCGCCAGTCCGAGCTGGGCGCTGACGTCCGGGCGCGTGGTGACGCGGTCGCGCAGCACGTCCCAGTCCCACACGGTGTCGCCGGAGCCGACGACGGCGAGCGCCTGGCGCTCGAGGTCGCTGAACAGCCCCTGGTGCAGGGCGCCGCCGGCAAACGCGTGCTGGATCACGGTGAAGCCGATCAAAAGGATGATCAGGATCAGGCCGCCGCCGAGCGCCGGCTGCACGATGTCGTTGTTGAGGATGCCGGTGATCGCCATCCACGACGCTGTCAGCCATGCCAGAACCATCACCCAACTGGGTACCAGCATGATCGCCCGGTCGTATCCGCGGAAGCCGAGGAAGACGATGAGCCCGAGCCCGACCACCGCTGTCGCCGCGAAAGAGACGCGCGCCGTTCCCGCCGCCACCGCCGGGTCGATGACGGCGACGCCGGCGATCAGCAGCAGGCCGGCGATCCACAGCAGCGCGCCGTAGCTGAAATGCCCGTGCCAGCGATTGAGGTTGAGGTAGGCGAACAGGAAGACGACGAAGGTTGCTGCCAGCGCCACTTCGGTGCCGGCGCGCCATATCTGCTGGTTGCCGGGGGCGATATCGATCACCTCGTTCACGAAGCCGAAGTCGACGCAGATATAGGCCAGCACCGCCCAAGACAGCGCCGCGGTGGCGGGGAACATCGACGTGCCCTTGACCACGAACAGGATGGTCAGGAACAGCGCCAGCAGGCCGGCGATGCCGATGACGATGCCACGGTAGAGCGTGTAGGAGTTGACCGAATCCTTGTAGGCGTCGGGCGACCAGAGATAGACCTGCGGCAGCCGCGGCGACGCCAGTTCGGCGATAAAGGTGACTACGGCGCCGGGGTCGAGCGTCACCTGGAACACGTCGGCGTCGGGGCTGGCCTGGCGATCCAGCGCGAACCCCTCGCTCGGGGTGATCGCGGCGATGCGGCTCGAACCCAGGTCGGGCCAGAACAGGCCGGAATTCACCAGGCGGAAATGCGGCGCGACGATCAGCCGGTCGATCTGCTGGTCGGTGGTGTTGGCAAGCGCGAACACCGCCCAGTCGCCGCTGGAGCGCGCGTCGTTGGCCTCGACCTCGATGCGCCTGACGATCCCGTCGGGGCCAGGCGCAGTGGAGACCTGGAAATTCTCTCCCTGGTTGCGAAAGATCTGGACAGCGCCCGAGAGGTCGAGCGCCACGTCGTCACGCGCGATCTTGATCGGCTCGATCGCCGAGGCCGGCACGATCGCCACGAGGCTGAGCAGGATCGCCGCCAACAGGGCGATCAGCGGGCGGAGGAGTAGCGGCAATATCAGTCCTTCGTGGTCGCGGCGCCCGGATCGTCGGCGATCAGGGCGTAGAGATAGTGGTCATGCCAGCTGCCATTGATCCGGAGATAGGATCGCAGCAGTCCCTCGCGCCGGAATCCGGCTTTTTCAAGCACGCGGATCGAGCGGATGTTGTCGGGAATACAGGCCGCTTCCACGCGGTGCAACCGCAGCGTATCGAAGGCGTAACGCGAAACCATGCGCAACGCCTCGGGCATGTAGCCCTTGCCGGCATGGCGCTGGCCGATCCAGTAGCCGATCTGGCCGCTCTGGGCGACGCCGTGGCGGATGTTGCCGACGGTGATGCCACCCATCAGTCTGCCCGTGGCGATCTCGAAGATGAAGAAGGCAGCACCCGTGCCCTGATTGTAGTCGTCGCGATAGCGGTTGAGGCGTTGCCGCCACGCCGGCCAATCCAACTCGTCGGCCGACCAGCGTGGCTCCCAGGGCTCGAGGAAGCGGCGGCTGTCGGCGCGCAACGACGCCCATTCGCGATAGTCGCCGGAAACCGGCATCCGCAAGGTTACGCGTTCACCTTTCAGCGCCGGGAAGTCGCGGCGGAAGAACGGGAGCGCGATCATGCATCGTCAGACGGCGAGTTTGCGAAGGGCAGGCGCCGGGACGGCGAGCGAGTCGCGGATCGCGTCGAACGAGGCGAGCGTACCGATCGGGCCGATGCCGGTGACGGTCGGCAAGGTGGAGAACAGCCGCTGCGACAGGTCGGTGAGACGCTCGATGGTCAGCGCCGACAGCCGGGTCATCAGCTCTTCCTTCGGGATCGGCCGGCCGAACAGCAGGATCTGGCGGGCGATCTGCGAGGCGCGGCTGGCCGCACTCTCACCCGACATGATCAGACCGGCGCGGTACTGAGCGCGCGCCCGGTCGAGCTCGGACTGGTCGATGCGCTCGCCGGCCTTCTGCAATTCCTCGACGATCACCGGCACCAGCTTGCCGATGTCGCTCAGGCCCGTGGCGGCGTGCACGCCGAAGATGCCGGTGTCGGAAAAGCCCCAATGGAAAGCATAGACCGAATAGCAGAGGCCGCGCTTCTCGCGCACCTCCTGGAAAAGGCGGGATGACATGCCGCCGCCGAGGATCATCGACAGCACCTGCGAGGCGTAGAAGTCGCGCACGTGATAGGCGCGGCCCTCGAAGCCGAGCACGACCTGCGCGTCCATCAGGTCGCGTTCCTCGCGATAGTCGCCGCCGACATAGTGGGCGGGCTGCGGCGCGATGCTCTGCGATTTCTGGCGGAAGCCGCCGAGCTTGCGCTCGACCTCGCGCACGATCTTGTCATGGCTGACGTCGCCTGCCGCCACCACCACCATGTCCTCGGCGCCGTACTGGCGCTGCAGGAAGGCGTGCAACTGCGCCGAGGTGAAGGACTGCACTGTTTCCGGCGTGCCGAGAATGGAGCGGCCGATCGTCTGGTCGCGATAAGCCGTCTCGGTGAAGCGGTCGAACACGACGTCGTCCGGCGTGTCGTGGGCGGCGCCGATCTCCTGGAGGATGACGTTCTGCTCGCGCTCCAGCTCGTCCGGATCGAAGGTCGAATCCTGCAGGATGTCGGCGAGGATGTCGATCGCCAGAGGCGCGTCGTCGCCGAGCACGCGGGCGTAGAAGGAAGTTGTCTCGACGCTGGTGGCGGCGTTGATCTCGCCGCCGACGTTCTCGATGTCGGAGGCGATCTGGAAGGCGCTGCGGCTGCCGGTGCCCTTGAAAGCCATGTGTTCGAGCAAATGGGCCATGCCATGCTCGTCGGCCTGCTCGTTTCGGGCGCCGGACCTTACCCAGACGCCAAGGGCTACCGTTTCGATGCTGGGAAGCGTTTCAGTCGCGACCGTCAGGCCGTTCGACAGACGGCTCACCTCAACACCCATGTAGATCAGACTCCCTGACGCGCCGCTCTCGCGTGACGGCTAACATAATCTTCCACCATTTTCAGGTCGGATGGAAGTACCGTGTATCTTTCCGTTGCGTCCATCAGGCCGGAGAGCCAGTTCGGCAGGACCGGCGAGACGCCGGAAGCGGCCGCCACCGCGTCGGGAAATTTCGCCGGATGCGCGGTGCCGAGCACCACCATCGGGCTATCCGTCCGCCGCTGCGAAGCGACATGCACGGCGGTCGCGGTGTGCGGGTCGAGCAGGTAGCCGCTGCGCTCCAGGGTCTCGCCGATGGTCGCGGCGGTCTCGTGCATCGAGGCGCGGCCGGCGTCGAAGTTCTCGCGGATCGCTACGAGCGTCTGCGCATCCACGGAGAAGCCGCCGGACTGCTTCAGCCCGTCCATGGCTCGGCCGACCTCGGCGCTGTCGCGGCCGGACGCCTCGAACAGCAGCCGCTCGAAATTCGAGGAGACCTGGATGTCCATCGACGGCGAGGTGGTGGCGACGACGCCGCGCGTCCGGTATTCGCCGGACGACAGCGTGCGGGCCAGGATGTCGTTGTCGTTGGTGGCGATCACCAGCCGGTCGATCGGCAGGCCCATGCGCTTGGCGACGTAGCCAGCGAAGATGTCACCGAAATTGCCGGTCGGCACGGTGAAGGAGACCGTCCGCTCCGGCGCGCCCAGCGACAGCGCCGAAGTGAAATAATAGACGACCTGGGCCATGATGCGCGCCCAGTTGATCGAGTTGACGCCGGAGAGCGACACGCCGTCGCGAAACCGGTGGTCGTTGAACATGTCCTTCACCAGGCCCTGGCAGTCGTCGAAATTGCCCTCGATCGACAGCGCATGCACATTACCTGCCTTCGACGTCGTCATCTGCCGCTGCTGCACCGGCGAGACGCGGCCGTGCGGGAACAGCACGAACATGTCGGTACGGTCGCGACCGGCGAACGCCTCGATCGCCGCGCCGCCGGTGTCGCCGGAGGTGGCAGCGAGGATGGTGGCGCGCTCGCCGCGCTCCGCCAGGATGTGGTCCATCAGCCGGCCGAGCAACTGCATCGCCACGTCCTTGAAGGCGAGCGTCGGGCCGTGAAAGAGCTCGAGGACGAAGCTGTCGGGGCCGATCTGGACGAGCGGGCAGACCGCCTCGTGCCGGAAGGTGGCGTAGGCGTCGCGGACGATGGCCTCGAAGGTCTTCGGGGCGATCTCGCCGCCGAGATAGGGCGTCAGCAGCCGCACCGCGATGTCGGCGTAGGAGCGGCCGCGCAGCGCCTTGATCTCGGCCGCGGAGAGGTGCGGCCATTCCTGCGGGACGTAGAGCCCACCGTCGCGCGCCAGGCCGGAAAGCACCGCGTCGGAGAAACCGAGGGCCGGGGCGCTGCCGCGCGTGCTGACATATCTCATCGTCTCGGCCTCCTCGCGGGTTACGGCTAAGCCGCTGGCCCGTTGTGCAAATCGCCCCGCCGCGGTCGCATTTCGGTCGCGGGGTTGCTATAGAGCAACTTCTCCGCGGGTGGGAAGAGCGGGATATGGAGTTTCGTTTGGCTTACCGTCATGTCTTGCCGGGTTTGCTTTTATCCGGCTTTATGCTTGCCGTCGCCGGCTGCCAGTCTGGCGACAGCGGCAGCGTCCTGGGCAGTGCCACCGATAGCGCCGCCAAGCCGGCGGAAGAGAAAGTCAAGGAGAGCGACCTGCGCGGCTATTGTCCGCGCGTCACGCTGCGCGACGGCACCGCCTTCTTCAACAGCTACGCCAAGGGCGGCCAGGACGATCCGACCAAGCTGCTCTACCAGGCCTCGATCACCAACGTGACGCGCAGCTGCAAGCGCTCCGGCGGCATGGTCAACATCACCGTCGCGGTGGCTGGCCGGGTGGTTCCGGGACCGGCCGGAGCGCCGGGCACGATCACCATGCCGATCCGCATCGCGGTGGTGCAGGGCGAGACGGTGCTTTACTCTCAGCTTCACAAGCATCAGGTCGCCGTCGCCGACGCTTCGACCGCCACGCAGTTCGTCTTCAACGATCCCAACATCTCGCTGCCGGAGCCGTCGCAGACCAACATCCAGATTTTCGCCGGCTATGACGAAGGTCCGCCGGCGAAGAAGAAGACCGCCTCGGCCGAGTGACGCCGCTCAGGCGTCCGACCATTCAGAGAGGGCGGCGAGCACGCCGCGGAAATCCGACCAGCGCCGGATCACCGTCTCGGCGCCGGCGTCGGTGAGCATGTCGGCGTGACCGGGATAGCTGTGGGCCGCGCCGGTGAAGCCGACCACCCGCATGCCGGCGGCCTTGGCAGCATGGATGCCGTGCACGGAATCCTCGACGACGAAGGTGTTGGCCGGCTCGGCGCCGTAGTGACTTGCAGCGTAGAGGAACACATCGGGCGCCGGCTTCGGCTTGCCGCCAGGCGTTTCCAGCGCGGAGAACACGTCGTCCTTGCCGAACAGCCGCTGAAGGCCAGTCGTCTCCAGCATGAAGCGGATGCGTTCGGTGCGCGAGTTCGAGCAGATGCACTTGCGCGCCGTCACGGCGGCAAGCGCGGCCGCCGCGCCCTCGATCGCCCGCACGTCGGTGCGCAGTCGGCGGTCGACCATGGCTTCCGCCTCGTCGATCAGCGACGCCTGCAGCAGCACCTCCGCCTCCTTCTCGATGCGCAGCATGATGTCCTTGAAGGTCAGGCCGGCGTAGCGGATGCTGAGTTCTTCGCCAGTGATCGGGAAACCGGCCTTGGTCAGCATCTCGGCTTCGATGCGGGCGGCGATGATCTCGGAATCGACGAGCGTTCCGTCGAAATCGAAAATGACGAGGTCTGGCTGGGCGGTCATGACATCCAAAACATAGGGGAAGGAAGGCGGCGCGGAGATGCGCCGGTCCGCGCCGCATACACCAACGGGCCACAGTCGGCAAATCACGGAGCATTGGAGCTGTCACATCCAGGCGCACCAACATGATCCTGGGCATGTCCGGCTTCACTAAAAATTTACGCGAAACGGTAACCATAACGGGGTGTAAACAGTCAGCGTTTCCGGGTTCATCAGCATGCATGCGTTGCAGTCCCTCGCCGCCGCGTCCGTCGAGCAGCCCGAGGCTTCCTGGCGGGATAGGATCCTCAAGGGTGATTGCGTCGCAGCGCTCGACAGGCTGCCGGAAAAATCCATCGACGCGATCTTCGCCGACCCGCCCTACAATCTGCAGCTGAACGGCGACCTGCATCGGCCCGACCAGTCCAAGGTCGACGCCGTCGACGATGCCTGGGACCAGTTCGAGAACTTTGCCGCCTACGACGCCTTCACCCGCGCCTGGCTGCTCGCCGCCCGGCGGGTGCTGAAGCCCTCCGGCACGATCTGGGTGATCGGCTCCTACCACAACATTTTCCGCGTCGGCGCGATCATGCAGGATCTCGGCTACTGGATCCTCAACGACATCGTCTGGCGCAAGACCAACCCCATGCCGAACTTTCGCGGCCGCCGTTTCCAGAACGCGCACGAGACGCTGATCTGGGCGTCGCGCGATGCCTCGGCAAAAGGCTACACCTTCAACTACGACGCGCTGAAGGCCGCCAACGACGATGTGCAGATGCGCTCGGACTGGCTGTTCCCGATCTGCACCGGGTCGGAGCGGCTGAAGGACGAAAAAGGCGACAAGCTGCACCCGACGCAGAAACCCGAGGCGCTGCTGGCACGCGTCATGCTCGCTTCCACCCGGCCGGGCGACGTGGTGCTCGACCCGTTCTTCGGTTCCGGCACGACCGGCGCGGTCGCCAAGCGTCTTGGCCGCCACTTCGTCGGCGTCGAGCGCGAGCAGAACTACATCGACGCGGCGCGCGAGCGCATCGATGCGGTCGTGCCGCTGCCGACGGTCGACCTCTCGGTGCTGTCGGGCAAACGCGCCGAGCCGCGTGTCGCTTTCGTCAGCCTGATCGACGCCGGCATCATCCGCCCGGGCATGTTCCTCTACGACGCGCGCAAGCGCTGGGTCGCCAAGGTGCGCGCCGACGGCACCATCGCGGCCGGCGACCGCGCCGGCTCGATCCACCGCGTCGGCGCGCAGGTGCAGGGGCTCGACGCCTGCAATGGCTGGACTTTCTGGCACTACGAGCGCAATGGCGGCCTGACCTCGATCGACGAACTGCGCCGCATCGCCCGCCTCGGCATGGAGCGGGCTGGGGCGTGAGGCCCGGGGCGAGCCGTTTACCCCGACTCCCTGGACAGCCGAAAATTGTCATTGACGGCACCACTCCGCCATCATCCCGGCCTCCCGAAGGGAGAGCCGGAACCCATTCCGGAACCGCAATGGATGCGCCTGAAGCCGGCCGAGGTTCCGGGTCCCGGATGGCCTCCGCTTCGCTCCGGTCTCCGGGATGACGGATTGAGCGTTCGGGTTGTAGGCTGTTCAAGGGCTTACGCGTCGCGCACGTCAACGCGCATGATCTTGCCTTCAGCGTCGAGGTAGATCGTTTCCGCGCCTTTGCGGACCAACCGTTCGCCTGTCATTGCGCTGGTGGCTACCAGTCGCCAGTTCGATCCGGCCGACCTCTCGCCGAGCGTCTCGACACGGTCGTCATGCGCGACCTGATCCGGGTATTCCGCGAAGTATTTGCGGAATGCCGCCATGATCGCCGTTTTGCCCTGCAGCGCGCCGACCCCCTTCGAGCCATAGGCCGCGTCTTCGGCGAAGAAATCCGCGATCGCGGTGAAGTCGAGAGCGTTGATGGCGTCGTGATAGCGGCGCAGCACGTCGGCCGGGTCGCTCAAGCCCGGATGCCTCGCGCCGCCAGATCGCGCTCCAGCGTCGCCGCGTCGGTGAAAAGCACCGCCTGCCAGCCGGCGGCGATGGCGCCGTCGACGTTTTTCGGGCTGTCGTCGATGAACAGCGAGGCGGCGGGCTCGATGCCGAAGCTGGCGACGTGGTGGTCGTAGATTTCGCGTTGCGGCTTGATCAGGCCGATCTCGCCCGAGACGGTGACGCCGCGCGCCCGATCGAGGAACGGAAAGCGGTGGCGGGCCTCGACGAAGGTGTCGGCGGCCCAGTTGGTGAGCAGCGTCACGTCGCGGCCCTGGTCGACCAGGCGCTCATAGACCGCAACGGAGTCGTCATAGGCGTGCGGCGCCATTTCGTGCCAGTGGCGGCGAAAGTTGCGAATGTTCTCCTCATGCGCCGGATGCTGCTCGATCAGCAGCGCCTCGGCCTCTTCCCAGCTGCGTCCGCGGTCCTGCTCGATGTTCCAGGCCGAGGTGCAGACATTGTCGAAGAACCACTTGCGTTGCCCGGCGTCCGGGATCAGCCGGCTGAACGGCAAATCGGGGTCGTAATGCACCAGCACCTTGCCGATGTCGAAGACGATGTGTCTGACGTCGCTCATGAAAACCTCAGTCTGCGGAAGGTCGTCGCTTCTTGGTCGCGCCGGGAATGGCCGCCTCGATGGCCTTTTTCATGACCGTAGGCAAGGCTTCGCCGGCAATGTCGGCCGCCGGCACCCAGCGGTGGCCGGCGGGCGCGGACAGGTTGGCGACGTCGGCGCGGTGGACGTCGAGGTCGAGCGAAAAATGCGTGAACACATGCGCGATCGCGCCGACGCGCCGCCACGCTGCCGGAAAAGGCGGGCCGTCCTTGCCGGCCCCGCCGCTGCGTCCCTCGCTCCAGCCGGTGCTCGGCACCTCGGTCATGCCGCCGAGCAGGCCCTTGTCCGGCCTGGTGCGCATCAGCACCGCGCCATCGGCGCGCACGGCGACGTAGGCGACGCCCTTGCGTTGCGGCCGTTCGGCCTTGGGCAGACGCAGCGGCAGCGGCTCGGGGTCACCGGCGGCGAGCGCCCGGCAGTCCTGGCGCAGCGGGCACAGCATGCAGCGCGGCCGCTTCGGCGTGCAGATGGTGGCGCCGAGATCCATCATCGCCTGCGCGAAGTCGCCGGGCCGGCGTGCCGGCACCAGCGTCTCGACCCGGGCGCGGATTTCCGGCTTGGCGTCGGGCAGCGGCGTACGGATGTCGAACAGCCGCGCCGTCACCCGCTCGACATTGCCGTCGACGACGGCGGCCGGCCGGTCGAAGGCGATCGCCGCGATGGCCGCCGCCGTATAGGCGCCGATGCCGGGCAGAGCCAGCAGCCCGGCCTCCGTGTCGGGAAAACCACCCGGCAGGCCAGCGACCAGGTTGGCGCAGTCCTTGAGGTTGCGGGCGCGCGAATAATAACCGAGGCCGGCCCAGGCGCGCATGACGTCTTCGACGGGCGCGGCCGCCAGCGCCCGCACGTCCGGCCACTTCTCCAGAAAATCGCGAAAATACGGTTTGACGGCCTCGACCGTCGTCTGCTGCAGCATGATTTCCGACAGCCAGACGTGGTAAGGTCGTGGGCGGACGCCGCGCGCCAGTTCCGCCGGGCTTACCCGCCACGGCAGGTGGCGATGGTGGGCATCGTACCAGCGGAGCAGACGCCCGGCGACGTCGTCACGTGGCTCGGCGGTGGGTTTGAGGCTGCTGGCGGTTGCCATTCGGGCGGGAACGTGGCTTGGGCTGGCGTCGGGTTATGTGCGAGGACGGACATGGCAGCAAAAAGGCCGTTCGGCAATCCGGTCCCGGTGAGCGATCTCGCCGCCGCCGTGCTCGACCCCGTGCTTCGCAAGCGCGCGGGACTGTCGAGCGGCCTCGTTCAGTCGTGGGAAGAGATCGTCGGGCCGCGCATCGCCGCCAAGTCGCGGCCGGAGAAACTGCAATGGCCACGCCGCGCCAGCGAGGACGACGGCTTCCGCCCGGCCGTGCTGGTGGTGGCCTGCGAGGGGCTCGCGGCGCTTCACCTGCAGCACGAGACCGGCGAGGTGATCGGCCGCATCAACGCCTTCCTCGGCTTCGACGCGGTCGACCGCATCCGCATCGTGCAGAAGCCGGTGACGGCGGCCGAACGCGCGCCGCGCCCAAGGCTGCGCCCGGTTTCCGCCACCGAGCGCTCGGCGATCGAAGGCAAGGTGCGGCTGATCGACGATGACGGGCTGCGCGCATCGCTGGAACGGCTCGGGGAGGCCGTGGTCGGCTCGCGCAAGCGCTGAAGATCGCGTTTTCGTGAAGCTTTGCGGCATGATGCCGCTTGGAAGGCGCGCGGCATTGCCTTATTTCGCGCCAAGTCTCGCTTTTTCGTGAATTCCTACCTCATCATCCAAACATCGTTCAGGTGATTCGCATGCTTCGGTCGTTGTCGCGCAGAACCGTCCTTTCGTCGCTTGCGGTGCTGTCCGCCGGCGCCGTGCTTGCCGCCTGCAGCGACAGCGGCGACAAGGCGGAGGCCGAGACCCCGGCAACGCCGGCCGACGGCGCCGCGGCGCCGGCCACTCCGGCGCCCGCCACACCGGCTGTGGCAGCTCCGGAACCTGCCGGCACGGTCGACATGGCAAAGCTGCTGGAGGCCGGTCCGCTGCCGGAAATGAGCCTCGGCAAGGCCGACGCGCCGGTCACCATCGTCGAATATGCCTCGATGACCTGCCCGCACTGCGCGCATTTCCACGAGACCACCCTGCCGGAGCTCAAGACCAAATACATCGACACCGGCAAGGCGCGGCTGATCATGCGCGAGTTCCCGTTCGACCCGCGCGCCGAGGCCGGCTTCATGCTGGCGCGCTGCTCCAACGACAACTATTTCCCGATGATCGACGTGCTGTTCAAGCAGCAGCAATCCTGGGCGGCGAGCGAAAATGCACGCGACGCACTGCTGCAAATCTCGAAACTCGCCGGTTTTACACAGGAGAGGTTCGAGCAGTGCTTGACCGACCAGAAACTTCTGGACGACATCAGGGCGGTCAGGACCCGCGGCGCGGAGGAATTCAAGGTCGACTCGACGCCGACCTTCTTCATCAACGGAAAACAATACAAGGGGGCTTTGTCGATTGAGGAAATGTCGGCGATCATCGACGGCATGCTCTGATCGCATCTTCCGCCCGGGCCGCGCCGACCCGGGTCGCTTGCGTGCGCGTTGGCGCGCATGAGGTTCAATCGCCTTCGCCTGGTCGGCTTCAAGTCTTTCGTCGAACCCGGCGAATTCGTCATCGAGCGCGGCCTGACCGGCATCGTCGGGCCTAACGGCTGCGGCAAGTCGAACCTTGTCGAGGCGCTGCGCTGGGTGATGGGCGAAAGCTCCTACAAGAACATGCGCGCGTCCGGCATGGACGACGTCATCTTCTCCGGCTCCGGCACCAGGCCGGCGCGCAACACCGCCGAAGTCACGCTGTTCCTCGACAATGCCGACCGGACCGCGCCGCCGCCGTTCAACGACGCGGACGAGTTGCAGGTGTCGCGCCGCATCGAGCGCGAGGCTGGCTCCGTCTACAGGATCAACGGCAAGGAAGCGCGCGCCCGCGACGTGCAGCTGCTGTTCGCCGACCAGTCGACCGGCGCGCGCTCGCCGTCGATGGTGGGGCAAGGCCGCATCGGCGAGCTGATCCAGGCAAAACCGCAGGCGCGCCGGGCGCTGCTTGAGGAGGCGGCCGGCATCTCCGGCCTCCACACCCGCCGCCACGAGGCCGAACTGCGCCTGCGCGCCGCCGAGCAGAACCTGGAGCGGCTCGACGACGTCGTCGGCGAACTGGAAGGCCAGATCGAGAATCTCAGGCGGCAGGCCCGCCAGGCGACGCGGTTCAAGAACCTGTCGGCCGACATCCGCAAGGCCGACGCGACGCTGCTGCATCTGCGCTGGACGTCGGCCAAGACCCAGGCCGGCGAGGCGCAGTCGGCGCTGGCCACCGCGACGTCGCGCGTCGCCGAGCAGGCGGCCGCGCAGATGGAGGCGGCGAAGGCGCAAGCCATCGGTGCCCATCACCTGCCGGCGCTGCGCGACAAGGCGGCAAGCGCCGGTGCGGCGTTCCAGCGGCTGTCGATCGCCCGCGCGCAGATCGACGAGGAGGCCGAGCGCGTCAGAACCCGTCAGGCCGAACTGGAGCGCCGGCTCGGCCAGCTCGCCGCCGACATCGCGCGTGAGGAGCGCATGGTGCGCGACAATGCCGACGTGCTCGCCCGGCTCGCCGCCGAGGAAGAAACGCTGGTGGCCGAGGATGCCGGCGCGCCGGAGCGGGAAGCGGAACGGCAGGCCGCACTCGACGGCGCCGCCTCGACGCTGACCTTGAGCGAAGGCGCGCTCGCCGGACTGACCGCCGAGCGCGCCGAGGCCACCGCGGCGATCGGCCAGATCGAGCGCGCCTTACGCGAAACCACGGAGCGGCGCGACCGTTTTGCCCGCCAGTTGGCCGAGGTCGAGCGCGAGGCGCAGGCCATCGCCGCCAAGATCGGCGGGCTCGCCGACCCGGCGGAAAAGCGCCGGCTGGTCGAGGAAGCCACCGCGGCGGCCGACGCCGCTGAGAAGGCGGCGGGCGCCGCCGAGGCCACCGTCGCGCAGGCGCGTGCGGCCGAGACGGCGGCACGCCCGCCGGTGCAGGAGGCGCGCGCCGCGCTCGCGCGCATCGAGACCGAGGCGCGCACGCTGGCGAAAATCCTGAGTGCGACGAGCGGCGGCGCGTTCCCGGCCGTGCTCGACCGCATCTCCGTCGATCGCGGTTACGAGACGGCGCTGGGCGCGGCGCTCGGCGAAGATCTCGATGCGCCGCTCGACCCGCGCGCGCCCGCTTACTGGGGCGAAGGCGCGGTCGCTGCCGACGACCCGGCGCTGCCGGAGGGCGCGCGTCGCCTCGCGACGCTGGTGCGGGCGCCGGTGCAGCTCGCCCGCCGGCTGGCGCAGATCGGCGTCGTCGAGGAAGCAGATGGCCCGCGCTTGCAGCCGCTGCTGAAACCCGGCCAGCGGCTGGTGAGCCGCAAGGGTGCTCTGTGGCGCTGGGACGGTTTTGTCGCCGGCGCCGACGCGCCGACGGCTGCCGCGCAGCGGCTGGCGCAGAAGAACCGGCTGCTCGAACTGGAAGCCGAGGCCCGTGGCACCGCCGAGCGTGTAAAGGCGGCGGAAGCGGCACTTTCCGCCGCCGAGGCGTCGGTCAAGGCCAGAACCGACGCCGAGCGGCAGGGCCGTGAGGCGTGGCGCCTCGCCCAGCGCAGCGTCGGCGAGGCGCGCGACGCGCTCGCCCAGGCCGAACGCGCGGCCGGCGAGCTGTCGGCCCGCCGCGCGGCGCTCGACGAGGCGCGCGCCCGCGTCGGCGCCGATCTCGCGGAGGCGGAGACGGCGCTGGCCGAGGCCGAGGTACGCCGCCAGGCCGCGCCGGACGTCTCGGCCTTGCAGGCCCGCCACGACCAGGCGGCGCAGTCCGTGACACGCGACCGCTCGGCGCTCGCCGAGGCGCGCGCCGCCCATGACGGGCTGAAGCGCGAGACCGCAGCGCGCGCCCGCCGGCTGGAGGCGATCGCCACCGAGCGCACCACCTGGACCAACCGCGCCGAAAACGCCGAGGCGCAGATCGCCTCGCTGGCCGAGCGGCACGCCGAGGTGGAGGCGGAGCGGCAGACGATCGCCGACGCGCCGGAGGAGATCGACCAGCGCCGCCGTGCTTTGCTCTCCGAGCTCTCCAGGGCCGACGAGGCGCGCAAGCGCGAGGCCGACGCTCTGCAGCTGGCCGAGAACAAGCAGGTCGCGCTCGACAAGGCAGCGACCGATGCGATCCAGTCGCTCGCCACGGCGCGCGAGGAGCGCGGCCGCGCCGAGGAGCGGCTGACCGCGGCCGACGACCGCCGCCGCGAGATCGAGGCGCGCATTCACGACGCGCTGAACACGCCGCCGCATCTGGTCATCCGCCTCACCGGGCTGGCGCCGGACGACCGCCTGCCGGAGATCGCCGAGGTGGAGCGGCAGCTGGAGCGCCTGAAGATCGAGCGCGAACGGCTCGGCGCCGTCAACCTGCGCGCCGAGGAAGAGCAGCGCGAATTGTCCGAGCGGCTGGAGACGATCGTGTCGGAGCGCGAGGACGTGGTCGAGGCGATCCGCAAGCTCAGGCAGGCGATCCAGAGCCTCAACCGCGAGGGCCGCGAGCGGCTGCTGGCGGCGTTCGACGTCGTCAACGGCGAGTTCAAGCGGCTGTTCACGCATCTGTTCGGCGGCGGCACCGCCGAGTTGCAGCTGATCGAGTCGGAAGACCCGCTGGAGGCCGGCCTGGAAATCCTGGCGCGGCCGCCCGGCAAGAAGCCGCAGACGATGACGCTGTTGTCGGGCGGCGAGCAGGCGCTGACGGCGATGGCGCTGATATTCGCCGTGTTCCTCACCAACCCGGCGCCGATCTGCGTGCTCGACGAGGTCGACGCGCCGCTCGACGATCACAATGTCGAGCGTTTCTGCAACCTGATGGACGAGATGGCGCGCACCACCGAGACGCGTTTCGTCATCATCACCCACAACCCCATCACCATGGCGCGCATGAACCGGCTGTTCGGCGTGACCATGGCCGAGCAGGGCGTCAGCCAGCTCGTCTCCGTCGACCTACAGGCGGCTGAGCAGCTTCGCGAGGCGGGGTAGGGCGCGGGCCGTGCCGCGGCTTTCGATCCTTAATATGCATACTCCAAAAACACCGGCTCGATCGAGCCGCCCCAGCGTGTGTGGTAGGCGCTGAGCATTTCTTCGGCGCTGGTGGTGCCGCGCGCTACCACCTCGTCGAGCGTCGACAGGAAGGTGGTCTCGTCATAACCGTCGCGGTTTTTCCGGGCGCGGCCCTTCAGGCCGTCGCGGGCGATGCCGAGCACTTCGCGGCCGATGTCGCGCAGGCTCCTTCCGCGGAAGGTCGCGCCGATGCCTTGCGCCGGCACGGCGGCGCGCATCTCGCGCACCTCCTCATAGCTCCAGTCGGCGGTCAGCGTGTCGATGGCGTCGAGTGCCGCCGCATCGTAGAGCAGGCCGACCCAAAAGGCGGGCAAGGCGCAGATGCGCCGCCACGGCCCGCCGTCGGCGCCGCGCATCTCGAGGAAACGCTTCAGCCGCACGTCGGGGAAAAGCGTCGACAGGTGGTTTGCCCAGTCTCCCATGGTCGGCAGGCCGGAGGGAACGCTGTCGCGCGCCTCGCCCGCCATGAACTGGCGGAAGGTGATGTGCGTCATGTCGTGATAGTGGCCGTCGCGGATGACGAAATACATCGGCACGTCGAGCGCCCACTTGACATAGTCGGCGAAGCCGAAATCCGGCGAGAAGCAGATCGGCAGCAGGCCGGCGCGTTGGTTGTCGGTATCGGTCCAGATCTCGCCGCGCCACGACTGCAGCCCGTTGGGCCGGCCGTCGGTGAACGGCGAGTTGGCGAACAGCGCGGTCGCCAGCGGCTGCAGCCTCAGGCCGACCTGCATCTTGCGGCGCATGTCCGCCTCGCTCTCGAAGTCGAGATTCACCTGGATGGTGCAGGTGCGGTACATCATGTCGAGACCCTTCGTGCCGACCTTGGGCATATAGCGGGTCATGATCTCGTAGCGCGACTTCGGCATCTTGGGCGTCTCGGAAAGCCGCCATTTCGGGCTGCCGCCGAGGCCTAGGAAACGGATGCCGAGCGGCTCGGCGATCTCGCGCAACTGCGCGAGATGCGCGTTGCCCTCACGGCAGGTCTGATGGATCGTCTCCAGCGGCGCGCCGGACAATTCGAACTGGCCGCCCGGCTCCAGGCTGATGGCGCCCTGGCCGGTCGGCTCGACAAGGCCGATCACCCGTCCGTCGTCGAGGATCGGGTCCCAGCCTAACGTGCGCTGCATGCCTTCGAGCAGGGCGCGGATGCCGCGCTCGCCGCCATAGGGCACCGGCGCATTGCCGTCGACATAGAACGGAAACTTTTCGTGCTCGGTGCCGATGCGCCATTTGTCGCGTGGCTTGTTGCCGGCGGCGAGATAGGCGACCAGCTCGCCGACGTCCTCGATCGGCCGGGAATCCGTGGTGTCGCGCGCCATTCTTTGCCCCTGCTGTCCTAGGTGCGCTCTGATGGACGAGACCGGCCCGCCCGATCAAGCGAAATCTGTTGAGCCTGAGCTTAGCGGCTTTGAACCTCGCCCTGGGGGTGGCGGACTACCGCGTGGCCGGGATTGAGCGAGCCGATGGCCCACACTTGCGTTTTTCGCCGGCCGCGGTTACAGGGACGTCACCAGGCCGGGCCCCTCTGGCAGCTCCAGCGAGCTGCGATGTCGGACTGGAAAGTCCAACCGGGGCCTGGCGTAATGGAAATCAAGCAACGATAGCTGCTGATCGATCCGCGGGCGAATGCGTTCCGCCGATGCAGCGCAGTTTTGTTGCATGGGTTTTCACCGATGCCGGCATCCCCATCGAGAACGGGTGCCAAATGACCGAATACTTCACCGCGGAAGCGCTGTCGGCGCTTCTGCAAGTCATCATGATCGATCTGGTGCTGGCCGGCGACAACGCCATCGTCATCGGCCTTGCCGCGGCCGGCCTGCCGAAGGAGCAGCGGGCCAAGGCCATTCTGATCGGTATCATCGCCGCAACTCTGCTGCGCATCGGCTTTGCCGCCGCCACGACCCAGTTGCTGCAGATCGTCGGCCTGCTGCTTGCCGGCGGCGTGCTGCTCTTGTGGGTGTGCTGGAAGATGTGGCGCGAGCTGCGCACCTCGCATGCCGAGGAGGTGGCCGGAGCCGAAGCGCTGGAAAACAAGGATCTCGACCAGGACGGCACCGTCGCCGGCGGCGCGCCGCGCAAGACGTTCGCCCAGGCGGCCTGGCAGATCGTTATCGCCGACGTCTCGATGTCGCTCGACAACGTGCTCGCCGTCGCCGGCGCGGCACGCGACCACCCCTACATCCTGGTGTTCGGCTTGATCCTGTCGATCGCGCTCATGGGCATCGCGGCGAGCTTCATCGCGCGGGTGCTGCAGCGCCACCGCTGGATCGCCTATGTCGGCCTCGCCATCATCCTCTACGTCTCCGTCGAGATGATCTATCGCGGCGCGATGGAGGTGATGACGGTGGTCAACGCGGTGTGATGGAAGCGTAACAGTGCCGACAGCCGGCAAAGCCCTTCATCTACCTGCAGGCATCTTCTCTCCGTGAAAACGGGGAGAGGTGCCCGGCAGGGCAGTGAGGACGGCGCCGGCAGTCAACATCAGACGGCCGGCTGCGACGCTACCAGTCCCCCACCGTTGCCTGCACCAGAGTCAGGGCCGCCACCGCCGCCGTGTCGGCGCGCAGGATCCGGGGCCCGAGCGGAATGGCGGTGACGAACGGCAAGGCGCGCAGTTGCCGCCGCTCGTCGTCCGAGAACCCGCCTTCCGGGCCGACCAGAAGCCCGAGTTTCGTCTCGGCGATCGCCTGCAAGGCGGGCAGCGGATTGTTGGTGGAAAAATCCTCGTCGCAGAAGATCAGCCGGCGCTCGCGGTCCCAGCCGGCCAGCAGCCGGTCGAGCTTCTGCACCTCCTTCACCTCGGGCACGGCGAGGACGCCGCATTGTTCGGCGGCTTCGACGGCATTGGCCTTCAGCCGCTCGGCGTTGACGTTGGCAACCTGCGTGTGACGGGTGATCACCGGCACCAGCCGGCCGGCGCCCATCTCCACCGCCTTCTGCACGAGGTAGTCGAGCCGGCCCTGCTTCAGCGGCGCGAAACAATAAACGAGGTCAGGCGTGGGCGGCTGCGGCCGCGTCCGCTCGACCGGCTTCAGCAGGGCGGCCTTCTTCGATTTAGGCTGGACGATAGCGCGCCATTCTCCGTCGCGACCGTTGAAGACCAGCACCTCGGCGCCTTCGGCCAAACGCAGCACATTGATGAGGTAATGGCTGTGCTCGGGCCCTGCGTCGATCACCGCATCGGCGGCAAGATCGGCGCTGACAAAAAGCCGCTGCATCTTGTAGTTGGCGCGCATCGCCGTTGAATGCGGCAGCTGTGGACGGCGGTCAAGCTCTAACCCGGCCGCTTAAACGTGGCTCGTATCTGCTCGACCTTGTCGCGGCAGTGGCAGCCCTCGACATGGTCGTTGACCAGCCCCATCGCCTGCATGAAGGCGTAGACCGTGGTCGGCCCGACAAAACTCCAGCCGCGTTTCTTCAGCTCCTTCGAGATCAGCGTCGAGGTTTCGGTCTTGGCCAGCGCTGCGAGCGTCGCGCGGTCGAAAGTCGTCGGGCGCTGCGCCGCTGTCGGCTCGAACTTCCAGAACCAGGCGGCGAGCGAGCCGGCTTCCGTCATCATCTCCTGCGCGCGGCGCGCATTGTTGATCGTCGATTCGATCTTGCCGCGATGGCGCACGATGCCGGTGTCCTGCAGAAGGCGCTCGACGTCCCTCTCGCCGAATGTCGCCACCGTGTCGAAATCGAAGCCGGCGAAGGCGGTGCGAAAATTCTCGCGCTTGCGCAGGATGGTCAGCCAGGACAGGCCCGACTGGAATCCTTCCAGGCAGATCTTCTCGAACAGGCGGCGGTCGTCGGTCACGGGCCGTCCCCATTCCTCGTCGTGGTAGCGCCGGTAGTCCTGCTGGTCGCCGGCCCAGAAGCAGCGAAAAACGCCGTCGGACCCTTCGATCAGTCCCGTCATTCCATTCTCCTCTCGCCGCCGGCGCGATCGTTAACGCGCTCCGCGGCGCATTGACCACGTCTTTACCAGTTTGCTGAACCCGCCGGTAACCACACTGAAAGGTTTACGGAATTCCCGGCTTTTTAGCCAATGCGATTCACTTTTCGGTTCATGCTTGCCGTCACCCTGCTGACAGGTAAGGGGCAAGGACCGCCCCCGCCGCAAACAAGTATCGCAAGCATCCTGTCGAGTATGCGTATGAAAAACAGCAAGGTCTTCCTCCTCACCATGGCGGCGCTGATCGGCCTGGCGGCAGTGCCCGCCGGCGCGGCCGAGCGCTACGGCCAGCGGCCGCCGGTCGTCGTCAGTCCCGATCTTTCGGCGCCCTGGGTCATGCAACTCGGCCGCGAGCCCGGCCGCCGCGTCGTGCAGCGGGAGCCCGTGCGCCAGCAGCCCGGCGCCCGCCAGTGGCGTGGCGAGCAGCCGGCGCCGCCACGCGCCGCCCGCCAGGGTTTCCGCATGTTCGGGCAGGACCCGGTGCGCACCGCCGCCGTGCGCGTCCCGAAAAAGCAGATGCAGCCGCAGATGGACCCGATCTACCTGCCGCAGCAGGTGGAGTATTCGGGTTCGGAGAAGCCCGGCACCATCGTCATCGATTCGACCTCGAAGTTCCTCTACCTCGTCCAGCCCGGCGGCAAGGCGCGCCGCTACGGCGTCGGCGTCGGCCAGGAAGGCATGACCTGGAGGGGCACCGAGAAGATCACGCAGAAACGCGAGTGGCCGGACTGGCGCCCGCCGGCCGAGATGATCGCGCGCGAGCGTGCCAAGGGCCGCATCCTGCCGGTTCACATGGAGGGCGGCCCGGCCAACCCGCTCGGCGCGCGTGCCCTTTATCTGGGCTCCACGCTCTACCGCATCCACGGCACCAACGCGCCTTGGACGATCGGCACCAACGTCTCGTCGGGCTGCATCCGGCTACGCAACGAGGACGTGGTCGACCTCTACGAGCGTGTCGGCGTCGGCACCACGGTCGTGGTGATGTAACCAAACCGGGGCGGTCGCGGCCAGGGGACGGCGGCGATCGACGGAGGCGGTGGGGGCCGCCTCCACGACCGGGGGGCAAGGGCAGTGCGGGCAACCGCGCTGCCCTTTCGCTTTGCACGAAAGCGCGGGTCGCGTCGCTGACATATCTGCTCTATATGGACGCCAACGACCGCCCGCCGGGCCGCCAGGCCTGGGCCGCCGCCTATTGCTGGAGTTACCAATGCCGACGTCCGACGACCACCGCTACCTGAAAGGCGCGCCCGTCGCCGCCCGCATTCTCGCCGAGGTGCGCGCCGAGGCGGAGCAGGCCACGCAGGAAGGATTCCGGCCAAAGCTGGTGTCGATCACCGTAGGTGATGTCGCCGCCGTCGAGGTATACGTCCGCAATCAGCGTTCCAAGGCCGAGGCCGCCGGCATCGACTTCGAGGAACGCCGCTTCGCCGCCGACATCACCGCCAGCCAGCTCGAGGCGGCGATCGACGGCATGAACGCCGACCCGCGCATCACCGGCATCATCATCCAGCGCCCGGTCCCGGCGCATATCCCGATCAAGGCGATCCAGGCGGCGATCCACCCGCTCAAGGACGTCGAGGGCATGCACCCGGCCTCGATCGGCAATATCGTCTACAACGAGCTCGACCTCGCGCCCTGCACCGCGGCCGCCTCGGTCGAAATGCTGAAGGCGACCGGCCTGGAGCTGAAGGGCCTGGAAGTGGTGATCGTCGGCCATTCCGAGATCGTCGGCAAGCCGATCGCCTTCCTGCTGATGAGCGAAGGCGCGACCGTCACGGTCTGCCACCACATGACCCGCTCGGTCGCCGCGCATGCCCGCCGCGCCGACGCGCTGTTCGTCGCCGTCGGCAGGCCGCGGCTGATCAAGGCCGACATGGTCAAGCCGGGCGCGGCCGTGATCGACATCGGCATCAACAGCGAGGCCACCGCCGACGGCGGCACGCGCATCGTCGGCGACGTCGACACCGAAAGCGTCAAGGAAGTCGCCTCCTGGATCACACCCGTGCCGGGCGGCGTCGGGCCGGTGACGGTGGCGATCCTGCTGCGCAACACCATGGTGGCGCTTCGCCGGCAGCGCGAGCTTTACCGCACGACCTACCAGGCCGGCACGGTCACCAGCATGCGCAAGGTCGGCTGAAGCCTTCCTCACCTGCCTCTCTTTCCCGGCCGGGGTGACGCGCCCGGCCGAATCGGCCAGTCTCGCCGCCCAACGCGTGGCGAGGCGATGCTGGAGACTGCCCTCTATCTGCCGGTCAAAAATTTCCTCGAAGGCCTTGGCTATTCGGTGAAGGGCGAGGTCGGCGGCTGCGACCTGGTGGCGCTCGGGGCCGATGCGCCGCCGGTGGTGGTCGTCTGCGAACTGAAGCTGCAGTTCAACCTCGAACTGGTGCTGCAAGGCGTCGACCGCGCCGCCGCAAGCGACGAGGTTTGGCTGGCGGCACGCCTGTCGGGGCGCGGCAAGGGCCGGGAGGCCGACAAGCGTTTCCGCAATCTGTGCCGGCGGCTCGGCTTCGGCCTGCTCGGCGTCGGCGACGACGGCGCGGTGCATATCCTGCTGAGCCCCGCCGCCCTGCCGCCGCGCCGCGACCCGCGCCGCCGCTCGCGGCTGGTCGAGGAGCACCATCGCCGCCAGGGCGATCCCGCGGTCGGCGGCGGCTCGCGCGCGCCGATCATGACCGCCTACCGCCAGCAGGCGCTCGCCTGCGCCGCCGCCCTCGCGGCAGGGCCGAAACGGCCGCGCGACCTGCGGCCCGGCGCGCCGAAAGCCGCCTCGATCCTGCGCCGCAACGTCTACGGCTGGTTCCTGCGCGCCGAGCGGGGCGTCTACGGCCTCACCGACGCCGGCCGCCAGGCGCTGGAGCGCTGGCCGCAACAGGCGGCGGAGTAGCAAAACGCGGCAATGATCGACCCGTCGACGCCGCCCCTCACTGCCCTGCCGGGCATCTCTCCCCGCACGCGGGGAGAGAGACGCCTGCAGGCGGATGAGGGGCAGCTCGGCGTGTCGCACCAGTGGGCGTCAGAGCGCCGCTGCCCTTGCTTGTGCCTCGGGCACGCCCGGCGGCTTCGGTCCGCCATAGGCCCAGTCGAGCAGGGCCACCGTGTGTACCACCGGCAGCTTCGCCGCCGAGGCGATCTGGGTGATGCAGCCGATATTGCCGGTGGCGACCAGCGCCGCGCCCGTCGCCGCGATGTTCTTCACCTTGCGGTCGCGCAGGCGCTCCGAAATTTCCGGCTGCAGGATGTTGTAGGTGCCGGCCGAGCCGCAGCACAGATGGCTTTCGCGCGGCTCCTTGACGGAGAAGCCGGCGCGGACAAGCAACTCCTTCGGCTGCCGCGTGATCTTCTGGCCGTGTTGCATCGAGCAGGCTGAGTGATAGGCGACCGTCAGGTCCGGCTTCACCGCCGGCTCCGGCAGGTCGAGCGCGGCGAGATATTCGGTGACGTCCCTGGCCAGCCCCGACACCCGCGCCGCCTTGTCGGCGTATGCCGGATCGAGCCGCAGCATGAAGCCGTAATCCTTGATCGTGGTGCCGCAACCCGAAGCTGTGATGATGATGGCATCCAGCCCGCCGGCCTCGATCGCGCGCGTCCAGGCGTCGACATTGGTCCGAGCCGCGGCGAGCGCCGCCTCCTCCTTGCCCATGTGATGCACCAGCGCGCCGCAGCAGGCTTCGCCCTCGGCCACCACGACCTCGATGCCCAGCCGGGTCAGCAGGCGCACCGTCGCCTCGTTGATGCCGGGCGCCAGCACCGACTGCGCACAGCCGGTGAGCAGCGCGACCCGTCCACGCTTCTCGCCGCGCGGCGCATGGCGGCCGGGTTTCGACACCGGCGAGGCGGCGGGGATCGAGGCCGGCGCCAGCCTCAGCATCGACGCCAGCGGCTTAAGCGCCGGCACGCCCGCGAACAGCGAGGCGAACGGCCGGCCCAGCCCGGCCAGCCTGAGCGCGGCGCGGAACCGCCTGGGATAAGGCAGCACGAAAGCGAGCATGGCGCGGATCAGCCGGTCGGCGAACGGGCGGCGATAGGTCTGCTCGATATGGGCGCGGGCGTGGTCGACCAGATGCATGTAGTTCACGCCCGACGGGCAGGTGGTCATGCAGGACAGGCAGGACAGGCAGCGGTCGATATGGGTGACGATCTCCTTGTCGGCCGGCCGGCCGTTCTCCAGCATGTCCTTGATCAGGTAGATGCGGCCGCGCGGCGAATCCAACTCGTTGCCGAGCGTAACATAGGTCGGGCAGGTGGCGGTACAGAAGCCGCAATGCACGCATTTGCGCAGGATCCTTTCGGATTCGGCGACATGCGGATCGGCAAGCTGGGCGGGCGTGAAGGTGGTTTGCATGGGGCTGCCGCTATTTGGGATTTCGCGAGGCAGGCTTCGGCCGGTTACCCGCCAGCGCCAAAAATTGCTCCGGCTTTATCTCTTTCAGCGCAGCAACGATTTGCGGAATCAGTGCCAGAACATCGTCGCGCCTGTTGGTCGGTAACACGAGAACGGCCAGGTTCCGCATTTTCAAACTCTGTTGATACGACATGCTCTTGTCGTTGGTGATCAGGACTTCGTAACCCTGCCGCTCCGCCTCGGTCAGCAAGGCGCCGTTGGAAAGCTGCTTCCAGTCGTTCGGGAAGGCTGTGGCACTGATGCCCTCCTTAAGCAGCGGCCCCGCTAGGTCTTTCGGCACGCCTTCGTCGAGCAGAACGCGCTTCACGCGGCGTCCCGATGAAGGTGGCGCGCCGCAAGAAGGATCGCCGCCTCGGCACGCTCCCTACCGATACGCGGAAAACTCTCGAGAACCTCATCCAGCGAAAGCCCCGCCGCAAGGTTTTCGAAGAGCGCATCCACGGGAATACGCGTGCCTTTGAAAACCAGCGCACCGCTGACGACGTCCGGCTTGGATTCGAACAGGTCATCTTCCGTCATGGGATTTCTCCAAAGCGAACTGATGCATCCTACCCCATACGTCCCGGGTTCAGAATGCCGGCCGGGTCGAACTCGGCCTTCAGCCGCGCCGACAGCGCGGCGAGCGCCGGCGGCTGCGGCTCGAACACCGCAGTGGCCGCGCGCTGCGCCGGGCTGGCGCGCACAAGCGTCGCGTGGCCGCCGCCGAAGTGTTTGATCAGCCGGCGCAGCAGCTCGGCCTCCGGCTCGCCTTCCATGCGCAGCCAGGCCAGCCCGCCGGCCCAGTCGAAGAAGGCGTCGACGGCCGTTTCCATGCGCAGCGCCAGCACCATCCTGTGCGCCTCGCTCGGCGCCATCGACACCCGCCACACCGGCTTGTCGGTGCCGTCGGCGAAGGGCATGCAGTCGCGGATGGCCCGCCAAAGCCGCTTCGAAGCTTCGCCCGCGACCGTCGCGGCCGCATCGCCGAGGCCGAAAAGCTGCGCAAGATGGCCGACGCGATAGGCGACCGACGGCCCGAACCCCTCGACGCGCAACACCGTCGCCGCGCCTCCCGGCAAAGCGCCGCCGATCCGGGCGGCAACGGTCTCCGGCAGATGCGCGGCGCCCGAAACTTCCGCGGACGACCCCATGGCGACCGCCATTGCCGCCCCGGCGGCATCGTCGAGCAGACCGGACAGCACCAGGGTCGTCTCGGTCTCCGCCCCTGGCAGCACCTTGAAGGTCACGTCGGTCGCCACCGCGAGCGTGCCCCAGGCGCCGGCCAGCGCCTTCGACAGGTCGTAGCCGGTGACGTTCTTCACCACCCTGCCCCCGGACTTGAACGCCTCGCCACGCCCCGAGACGGCATTGATGCCGAGCACGTGGTCGCGCGCCGCGCCCGCCTTGATGCGACGCGGACCCGACAGATTGGCCGAAAGCGCGCCACCGATGGTGCCGCGGCCGGGTTCGCCGCCGAGCAACGGCCCGAAATCCATAGGCTCGAACGCCAGTTCCTGGCCGTTTTCCGCTAGCAGCTTCTCGATCTCGGCAAGCGGCGTGCCGGCCTTCGCCGACAGCACCAGTTCTGCGGGTTCGTACAGCGTTACGCCGGTGAGTTTCGACAGGTCGATCGTATGTTCCGCCTGCGGCGGGCGGCCGATGCCGCGTTTGGAGCCGTGGCCGAGGATTTCCAGCGGAGCGGTTTCCGACACCGCCCATTGTACAGCGGAGAGGACGTCCTCGGCGGAGGTGGGGGTGAAGGTGGTCATGCTATATCGATTCCCGGTTTCCTCGCCCCCGCACAGCGGGGGAGAGGTGCCGAGCGAAGCGAGGCGGAGAGGGGGAAAACATCTCAACGCTCCTAGGCTTCGCCCGGCTCGCGCCGCGAAAAGACATACCGCAGATCGGCTGCGACGACGTCTTCGTTCAACCTGCCGTCAAGCGCCGCGATGATGGTCTCGCAAACGGCTTGGGTATCTTTGATCGCGTCTGAACTCCAGAACCGCAAGACCGAATAGCCATGCGCGCGCATATAGTCATCGCGGCGACGATCCTTGCTGCTATCGGCGTGCTGGCTTCCATCAAGTTCGACGACAAGCTTCGCGGATCGACAGGCGAAGTCGGCAAAATACGGTCCCAGCGGCATCTGCCGCACGAATTTGAAGCCTCCGAGCCGCTTCGCCTTCAACTCATTCCAAAGCTTTGCTTCCGCGATGTTATCGCCATGACGAAGGATGCGTGCGCGCGCAATCCTCTCCGGCGACCGGCGGCTCGGTTTCTCGGTCGTCCCCCTCTCCGTCTCGGGCTTCGCCCGAGCCACCTCTCCCCCGCTGCGCGGCAGGGCTATCGCATATGACGTATTTCGCGAAGTACGGCGGCGCCTTACCCCCACCCCTAACCCCTCCCCACAAGGGGGAGGGGGACTTTGCGGCCGCAATGCCGCGCAAAACTGCCGACGATTGGTACCCAGCATACACGCAACCAGATCCCCCTCCCCCTTGTGGGGAGGGGTT
>QFCS01001112.1_pt1 | contig 93328 bp, 87 predicted proteins | sample 3576561 | NCBI WGS metagenome assembly QFCS01 | reverse complement strand
CCGCTCTGCTGGGCTCCGGTCGGCGAGTCGTCGGAAAGGGCGAGCTCGCGCTCATGCTGCGCGGAGAAAGCCACCTCGGCCTGTCGCTCATCAGCGACCACGACACACGGGCCATCGAGGTGCATGTCGCCAACCTCCGGCGCAAGCTGGGCGAGTCGGCCACCCATCCCCGGTGGGTCGAGACGATTCGCGGAATCGGCTACCGCCTGACGCTCTGAGGTCCGGGCGCACCGTCGACGGGCTCGGCGACGATCACGGAGGCGTCGGAGCTGATCGCGGAACGTCCGGCCGCCTCATCTGCGGCGGCGATGAGGGTGGCCGCGTCGTGACCGACGTCGACACTCAACGCCACGCCCACGCCGATGACGGGGATGACCGCACTCCCCTGTTCGGCGAGGTCGTCGAGCACGCGGCGTTGAATCCGGCTGGTGATGCGGCGGGCGTCGACTTCCGATGCCGGCTCGAAGGCCACCAGCATCCCGTTCACGTCCGACTCCCCCACCAGCGCAAACGTCGGCGAGTAGACGCGCACCGCGGCACGCCAGCGCGTCGCGATCGCCTCTTCTTCGCTCATTCCGAATGCGATGCCGATCTGGGCGAGGTCGTCGAGGCGAAGGCTGACCACGGCGAGGAGCTCGTTGCTGGCCAGCGAGCGCGCAGTCACGCTGGGAAGCACGGCGGCGAACGAGGTGGCGGTGAGCACGCCGTCACGCGAGACCTGGATGTTGGCGTGCTCCCCGTCCTGCCGCACGGTCACCCGTCCGCTGCGCAGCATCGTGGCCGTGGTGAGCGCGACGATCGTCAGCACGATCGAGACGACTCCGGTGATGCTCGAACCGAACCAGAGGTCGAAGATCGGGCTGCCCGGCCCGAGCGTCGCGAACACCACGGCTCGGGCGGCATAGAAGAGCGCGACGCAGGCCAGCACGATCGTGAACCCGAAGGAGCTCCACATCCCGCCCATCGCCCCGCGGCGTGACTCCACGGAACCCAGCGCCGCGAACCCGGCGATCGCGGCGAACATGAACAGCGACCCGGCCCACTCCCCGCCGCTCGCGCCCGGAATCAGCGTGGAGAGGAGTTGGATCACGACTGCGGCGGCGACGACCGAACCGGAAACGGTCAAGCGACGACCGTTGAAGCTGCGGCACCCGAGCCAGAAGAACCCGGAGGTGGCCACCAGCGACGCGTTCCCGATGGCGATCGGGATCCACGGCTCCGACACCTGCTGCCACACGAGGTAGGCGGTCACGGCGAGCATGCCGCTCAGGAACGCCAGTGCCCAGACGCGACCCGCGCCCACCTCACGGCGCAACAGCGTCTCCACCAGGTACAGCACTCCGGCGGTCATGGTCACGATGGACACGAGCAGATTGACCGTGAACAGATCGATCATTGGGGCAGCTCCTCTGAGCCGGTCATCGCCGGCAGCCGGACGATGAACATGGCGCCTTCGTTGAATGCCGTGCGGACGGTGATCTCGCCGCCGTGGGCACGGACGATCTCGCGGCTGATGGCAAGGCCCAGGCCGCTCCCGTGCGTGGTGGAGTTGCGGACGAGCCCCGATCGGAAGAAGCGCTCGAACAGCTGCGGCAACTCGCTCTCGGGGATGCCGGGTCCGTTGTCGCTGACGGCCAGCCACACGTGGGCGGCGTCGCCGGTGAGGCCCACCTCGATACGACCGCCGACGTGGTTGTACTTGATCGCGTTGGAGAGCAGGTTGTCCACGACCTGACGGATGCGGTGAGGGTCGGCGATCGCGCGCACCGACTCGACGGCGCTCGTGTCGATCGTCACGCGTCTCTCGACGGCGCGCGGGAGTGCTGCCTCCACCGAGGCCTCCACGACGACGGAGAGGTCGGTGGGTACAGTGCGCAGGCTGAGTTCGACACCGCGGTGCGACGCCGCCGAGGCGGTGAGGAGGTCCTCGACGAGATCGAGCAGTCGTCCCGCGTTGCGCTCGACCACGTCCAGGCTGCGCCGGGTCACCGGGGACAGGCTCGGGTCGTCGAGCGCCAGCTCGACGTACCCGGTGATCGACGTCAGTGGAGTGCGCAGTTCGTGGGATACCGACGCGACGAGATCCTCCCGCGCCCGCAGTGCCAGTTCCTCGGCGGTGACATCGAGGGTCACGATGATCATCCCGGCATCCGACAGGTCCTTGTCGACGAGGCGACGAGCGGTCGATCGCAGCGCGCGCCGTCGCTCATCGCCGGGGTCACCGTGCCACACGAGCGCGTTCTCGAACACTTCGCCGCGGCGGGCACGCGCCAGCGGTAAGTCGTCGTCCGCGATGGGCGTGATGCCGTCTGAGGCGTAGGCACGCGAGGCGTCGGCACGCGCCCGCTGAAGCCGGCCGTGGGCCTCATTGGTGACGACCATGGAGCCGTCGGGCGTCAACCGGATGACCCCGAAGTCGACCGCCTGCAGCACTTCCGTGACGAGGTCTTCTTGGCGACGCGCCCGATCGACCGACTGCTGCAGGAATCTGGACTGCTTGTCGAGCAGCACCCGCTGGGCCAGTGCCCGCCGCGATCCCATGGCCGCGATCGTGGCCAGACCGGCGATCATCACGGGGAACAGGAACGACCCCGGATTGAGGACGTGGGCAGGGTCTGCCCAGTTCTGCACCCAGTAGGCCAGCGAGATCACTCCGCTTCCGAGCACCGCTCCCCACCCGCCGAACGCCGAGGCGATCCACACGGCAGGGAACGCCCACATCAGCCCCAGGGCCGCCGACGGCGACGCGCCGCGCATCAGCACGATCGCCGCGATGTCGGCCAGCGGCAGGATGAGCATCGCCAGCGACGGAAACCGGTTCCACGGGAGCACGAATGCCGCACCCGTCGCGATGAAGACGATCGTCACGCCCAGGATGAGCTGGATGCCGTCGGCCACCGCGTCGAAGAGGATCACCAGCACGGCGGCCAAAACCACGACCGACCCCAGCAGCACCTGGTTGAGCAGCAGCGATCGGTCACGCCCGCGACCGATGACGCCCTGGGTCGACGCCGGCGCGCTACTGGTCACCTTCTGACGTTACAGCCCACACCCGCTTCACACGCGGAAGGGCCGCGACCAATCGGTCGCGGCCCTTCCTGAGCGGTTCGGCTCAGCGGCCGGAGAGCTTCTCGCGCAGTGCGGCGAGGGCCTCGTCGTCGGCCAGCGTGCCACCGACGCCGGCGACGTCGGAGGAGAAGGACGATCCACCGGTCTCGGCCGGGGCTGCAGCCTCGGCCTCGAGCGCCTTGGCGACGGCGGCCTTGTGCTGCTCCCAGCGAGCCTGGGCAGCGGCGTACTCCTGCTCCCACTTCTCGCGCTGAGCGTCGAAGCCCTCGAGCCAGGCACCCGACTCGGGGTCGAAGCCCTCGGGGTACTTGTACTCGCCGTTCTCGTCGTACTCGGTCGCCATGCCGTACAGCGCCGGGTCGAACTCGGTGCCGTTGGGGTCGACCGACTCGTTGGCCTGCTTGAGCGAGAGCGAGATGCGGCGACGCTCGAGGTCGATGTCGATGATCTTGACGAAGACCTCTTCGCCGACCGAAACGACCTGCTCGGCGAGTTCGACGTGCTTGCCCGACAGCTCGGAGATGTGCACGAGACCCTCGATGCCGTCGGCCACGCGAACGAACGCACCGAACGGAACGAGCTTGGTGACCTTGCCCGGAGCGACCTGTCCGATCGCGTGCGTGCGGGCGAACACCTGCCACGGGTCTTCCTGCGTCGCCTTCAGCGACAGCGACACGCGCTCGCGGTCGAGGTCGACCTCGAGGATCTCGACGGTGACCTCCTGGCCCACCTCGACGACCTCGGAAGCGTGCTCGATGTGCTTCCACGACAGCTCGGAGACGTGAACGAGGCCGTCCACACCGCCGAGGTCGACGAACGCACCGAAGTTGACGATCGACGAGACCGTTCCCTTGCGCACCTGACCCTTGTGCAGGTTGTTGAGGAACGTGGTGCGCGACTCGGACTGCGTCTGCTCGAGCAGGGCGCGGCGCGAGAGCACGACGTTGTTGCGGTTCTTGTCGAGCTCGAGGATCTTGGCCTCGATCTCCTGGCCGAGGTACGGCGTCAGGTCACGGACGCGGCGCAGCTCGATGAGCGACGCCGGCAGGAAGCCGCGCAGGCCGATGTCGACGATGAGTCCACCCTTGACGACCTCGATGACCGAGCCGGTGACGACGCCGTCGTTCTCCTTGATCTTCTCCACGTCGCCCCACGCGCGCTCGTACTGCGCACGCTTCTTCGACAGGATGAGGCGGCCTTCCTTGTCCTCCTTCTGGAGAACGAGCGCCTCGACCTCGTCGCCGACCTTGACGACCTCGTTGGGGTCGACGTCGTGCTTGATGGAGAGCTCACGCGAGGGGATGACGCCCTCGGTCTTGTACCCGACGTCGAGGAGGACCTCGTCGCGGTCGATCTTCACGACGGTGCCTTCGATGAGGTCGCCGTCGTTGAAGAACTTGAGGGTCTTCTCGACCGCGGCCAGGAAGTCTTCAGCAGATCCGATGTCGTTGATGGCGACCTGCTTGGTGGCCGGGGCGGTCGTTGCGGTAGTCATGTAGTGGGTTGTCCTTGTTGGGTTGGGTGTAGGGCTGCGGCGGCGGTGCTCGACATCCGATCGAAGACGAACGGATGTCAGGTGCCGCAGCGGTGTGGATGATTGCGATGACACAGACGCATGGCGAAATCGCCACATGTGTGACAGTCCAGGGTATCAGAAGCAGGCCGGTAGCGCGGGGTGAGTCGAGCGATCGACCGGCGCAGCCGTCAGAGGGATGACACCACGCCGTCGACGTACCACCACCGGTCGTCCTGGAACACGAACCGGCTTCGCTCGCGGAGCTCTCCCGACGTCGACGATCGCTCGTCGCGCCACTCCGCGCGGAATTCCACGACACCGCGGCGGTCGCCCGCTGTCCCCCGGTCGGTGTCGACGATGCGCAGTCGCCGCCAGCGCAACGCCGCGTCGAGATCAAGACGCTCGGGACGGGTGGAGGGATGCCACGTCTCCAGCAGATGGTGTCGGTCACCGAGGGCGAATGCCGTGTAGCGCGATCGCATGAGTTCCTCGGCGCTCGCTGCCGGCGTTCCCGCCAGGAGTGGGCCGCAGCACCGGTCGAACGCACCGCGCCCGCACGGACACGCCGACCCCGAAGGGAGCGTGGGGCGACGGCGGCCGAACGCCGCTCCGCCCGAATCGCTGGAGGACTGCACCCACCGACTCTACGACCCGCTGTCCTGGGCCTGTGGATAACTCGCGAAGGGGCGTGCGGGATGTGGCTACGGTGACGGACATGGGGGAACGGCGAGGGGCGGGCGCAGTGATCGTCGCCCTTATGGCCGTGGGTCTCGTCGCGTGCACGACTGAGCCCGCGCCCGCCCCTCTCCCCACCCCATCCGCACTCTCGAGCGAAGACGCCGCCTTCGCGGCCGCAGAAGCCACCTACCGCGCCTATGTCGACGCGGTCAACGCACGACGAGAGGACCCGCAATCGCTCCCGGACCCGGAGTCGTTCCTCACGGGCGCTGCGCTTGAATCGAGCAGGAGCGCTCAGCAGCGCTTCGATGCCGCTGACGTTCGACTGGATGGCGCGTCCCAAGTGGTCGAGGTGCTGGAGCACTCGCGGGATGGTAGTGACATTGAGCTCGTCGTCTGCGTGGACAGCTCCGATACGCGGCTGCTGAATGGAGACGGCGTTGACATAACCCCCGCGAATCGACAGGAAGTCGGAGCACTTCGGGTTGGCGTCACGTGGATCAAGAACCGCGCGCTAATTGCCACTAGCGAGATAAGCGAGATTCCATGCTGATCGTCCTCGTTGCCACCATTCTTGCGTCATCGGCCGGTTGTTCACTCGACGAGAAAGACGCCGGTCTCTGCTCGCTCGGTGCTTCTACCGGCAGCGGCACCGTGGACATCACCGGCAGCACGGGCTCCCGGGGCGGCGGGTCAGGAGACGGATCCCGGGGAGACAGCGGGGGCACCGAGGACGCAGACAGTGACGGACAGCAGTGCGACGACGTGCTGGGGCGGTGCGGTGTCTACGAGGTGGTGCTCCGCCCGGACGTCACGCTCACCGATGTCGCGTCGTTCGCTCCCCGGGTGTCGCCGCTGATCCCGGAGCCGGCGGGAGTCGGGGTGGCGGGGATGCCGGTGAACATCGTCGCCTCCGCAGCACCCCACACGGCAGAGGGCGAGATCTTCGACCTGCCGGTGACCGTCCGCTTCCGCCCGGTCGCGTTTCACTTCGACTACGGCGACGGCACCACGCGCGACGCGACGACCGGTGGCCGCACCTGGTCATCGCTGGGCGTTGCGCAGTTCACTCCCACCTCGACGAGCCATGTCTACCGGGAACGTGGCACCTATACCGCTCGGGTGACGGTCTCGTTCGCCGCCGAGGTCGACTTCGGTACCGGATGGACCCCGGTCCCCGGGCTGCTGGCCGTCCCCGCCGGGTCCACCACCCTGCGCATCCTCGAGGCTCGCACCGCCCTCGTCGAACGCGACTGCGTGCAAGATCCCGGCGGCATCGGGTGCTGAACGGCGTGTCAGGATGACTTCGTGACCGACCGACTCATGCTCCTCGACAGCGCATCGCTCTACTTCCGCGCGTTCTACGGCGTCCCCGACACGGTCAAGGCAGCCGACGGGCGGCCCGTCAACGCCGTCCGCGGATTCCTCGACATGATCGCCAAGCTCGTCAGCACCTACGAGCCCACCCACCTCGTCGCGTGCTGGGACGACGACTGGCGCCCCCAATGGCGCGTCGACCTCATCCCGAGCTACAAGACCCACCGGGTTGCCGAAGTCGTCGCCACCGGCGCGGACATCGAAGTCGTACCCGACCCCCTGGAAGTCCAGATCCCCGCCATCCGCGAGGCCCTCGACGCCCTCGACGTCCCGATCGTCGGCGCGACCGAACACGAAGCCGACGACGTCATCGGAAGCCTCGCCACCCAGTCACCCCTTCCGGTCGACGTGGTCACCGGAGACAGAGACCTCTTCCAGCTCGTCGACGACGAGCGACAGGTCCGCGTGATCTACACCGGACGAGGAATGAGCAACCTCGAGGTGCTCACAGACCGCACCGTCGTCAGCAAGTACGGCATCCTGCCGTCGCAGTACGCCGACTTCGCCGCGCTCCGCGGCGACCCGTCCGACGGTCTTCCCGGAGTTGCCGGCGTCGGCGAGAAGACGGCGGCCGCTCTCCTCGCCACGCACGGCGACCTCGCCGGCATCGTGGCCGCAGCCGAGTCGGGAGACAGCATGAGCGCGGGCGTGAGGAGCAAGATCCAGGCCGCCCGCGACTACCTCGCCGTCGCCCCCGCCGTCGTCAACGTCGTCCGGAACCTCGACCTGGAGATCCCGATCGCCACGACGAGGATCACCGCACCCGACAGCGGGGTCACCGCATCCATCGCCGAGCGCTGGAGTCTCGGCGCCAGCATGACCCGCGCTCGGGATGCGCTGACCGCTCGCAGCTGAGCGACGATCCGATCGTCACGATCCGCTCGTGCTCGGCGGCTCACCGGCTCACTCTCCGCGTCGCGTCCACTCGCGGAGCCGATCCAGCGGCCAGCTGGTGACGATTCGCTCGGCCGGCACCCCTGCCCGCTCCGCCCGCGCCGCGCCCTCATCCAGCAATCCCAGTTGACCCGGCGCGTGCGCGTCGGAATCGATCGCGAACAGGCACCCCGCGTCCAGAGCCAGCGCGATCAGGTCGTCGGGAGGATCCTGCCGTTCCGGGCGCGAATTGATCTCGACGGCCACGCCCCGCTGGGCGCACGCGGCGAACACCGCACGGGCGTCGAACTGCGACGGCGGGCGTGTGCCGCGCGACCCTTCCACGAGGCGGCCGGTGACGTGACCGAGCACATCGACGTGTGGGTGCGACACCGCCGCCACCAGGCGCCGCGTCATCGCACCGGCATCCATCCGCAACTTCGAGTGCGCAGAGGCGACGACCACGTCCAGTCGTCCGAGCAACTCCTCCGTCTGGTCGAGACCGCCGTCCTCGAGGATGTCGACTTCGATACCCGACAGCAGAGTGAACCCGTCTCCCGAGAACCCCTCGACCACACCCAACTGCTCGGTCAGACGTTCCGCCGACAATCCGCGCGCGACACGCAACCGCGGCGAATGATCCGTGAGTGCGAGATACTCGTGGCCGAGCCGCCGCGCCGCCTCCACCATGAGATCGATGCTCGTCAGTCCGTCCGACCACTCCGAGTGCGCGTGCAGGTCACCCCGCAGCTTCGCGCGCAGGGCGGACCGCGCCGGGGCCGCCGCGCCCCGCAACTCGACCAGATATCCGGGCACGCCACCGGCCAGAGCCTCCTGGATCACGGCGAAGGACGTGTCGCCGATCCCCTTGCGTGAACGCAGCCGTGCCGTATCGGCCAGCTCCGCCGGGCTGAGTCCTTCGATCGCCGCGGCAGCGCTCCGGAATGCGCGCGAGCGGTAACGCGACGCCCGCTCGCGTTCAAGCAGCGTCGCGATCTCGTTCAACGCGTCAATGGGCTCCATGTCGACCTCGATGCCACTCTAGGCAACTGTGGCCGCGCACGACACGGGGCCCGCGCCTCGGCGCGGACCCCGTCCTCGAGAGAGCCTCCGTCAGGCGCGGAGCACCGATCGGCGCACCACCACGGGCGCGTCGGCGAGACGCCGCAGAGCCCAGCCGAACAACACCGACAGCACACCGATCCCGATCGCGAACGCGGCGACACCGAACGACACCACCGAGGTGAACAGCGACGCCCGCAGGAACGATGCGTTCATCATCGTGGCGCGAACCGGATCTTCCCGATCCAGTTCGGCGTACGTCTTGCCGCCCGAGGCCTCCAGGGCGTGGTGCTGGATGATGTCGGCCTGCACGAAGGCGGTGAACGGACCGGCCACGACCTGGCCCTGGAACGCGGCGGCATCGTCGGGAACGACGATGTTCTCGGCACGCAGCTGGCTCGACACCATGATCCAGACGACGACACCGACCACGATCAGGGCGATGCCACCGAGAATGCCGAGCACTCCGATGACCTTCACCACCCCGAGTTTCTTCGCGGGCGGCTCGACGGTGTCGGCGGTAGCGACAGCTTCTTCGGACATGGGGGCTGGTCCTTCCTGGAGGGGCCGGATCGGTCGATGCCGGTTGATGACCTCACCGTATCCCCGGCCCTGCCCCACCACCAGGGACCTTCGCCGGGTAAAACCCCCCGCCGAAAGGGGGGTCCCCCGCGCGCGCGTTCAGCGTTGCGTCGCCGCCACCCAGGCGTCGAGCTTCGCGGCGGCCGCTCCGGAATCGATGGCGTCGGCGGCGCGGCCCTTCGCCGCCGCCAACCGCTCGACGATCGGGATGTGCAGTTGGGTCGCGTCTTGAAACAGGTCGAACGACACGATTCCCGCTGCGGCGTTGAGGAGCACGATGTCTCGCACCGCGCCCTTCTCCCCTGCGAAGACGCGGCGCACCACCGCCGCATTGTGAGGAGCGTCGCCACCGAGGAGGTCGTCGATGTCCGCCAGAGGGATGCCGATGTCGCGCGGGTCGAGGTCGTGCTCGTGGATGTCTCCGCGAGAGATCTCCCACAGGCGGCTGTGGCCGGTGGTCGTCAGCTCGTCAAGACCGTCGTCGCCGCGGAAGACGAGTGCGGTGGCGCCGCGCGTGCGGAAGACCCCGGTGATGAGCGGCACGCGGTCGAGGTGGGCGACACCCACCGCGTTGGCCTCGGCCCGTGCCGGGTTGCACAGCGGCCCGAGGAAGTTGAACACCGTCGGAACGCCGAGTTCCGCGCGCGTCGGACCCGCATGCCGGAAACCCGGATGGAAGGCCGATGCGAAGGCGAAGGTGATCCCGACTTCCGCCAGCACCTCGGCCACCCGGCCGGGCTCGAGCGACAGGTCGATCCCGAGAGCACCGAGGACATCGGAGGACCCCGAGGCCGAGCTGGCCGCACGATTGCCGTGCTTGACGACGGGGATCCCTGCCGAAGCGGCCACGATCGCCGCCATGGTCGAGACGTTGACCGTGCCGAAGCGGTCACCTCCCGTTCCCACGATGTCGAGGACCCCGGCGGGCACGGGCAGCGGAAGAGCGGCCTCGAGGATGGCGTCGCGGAAACCGACGACCTCGTCGACCGTCTCGCCCTTCGCCCGGAGCGCCACCAGGAATCCCGCCAGCTGCGATGGGGTCGCCGAGCCGCTCATCACCTGACGCATCGCCCAGGTGGATTCCGACACGCTCAGATCGCGCCCCGCGAGCACATTCGTGAGAATCTCGGGCCAGGAGTACAGCTCTGCCATGACGACCGATCCTATCGGCACTCTCCCAGGAGCTTCTCGGCCCGCATCTATGCGGTTCCGATCCCCTCCGAAAGTTGGATGCACCCCGTCCATGAGCGCGAACCACCTTCAGTGATGAGGAAACCACTCGCCGAATCAGCCATAATGAGACGGTGACGACCACTCCAGCGACCTATTCCCAAGCCTTGCGGTCCGTCAAGCGTCCGGATCCGGTCGCTGTCGGCACCATCGTCTGGCTCGGCAGCGAAGTCATGTTCTTCGCCGGCCTGTTCGCGATCTATTTCACGCTCCGCAACGCGTCGCCCGAACTGTGGGCTGAGCGCACCGAGCTGCTGAACATCCCGTTCGCCGCGGTCAACACCCTCATCCTCGTTCTGTCATCGTTCACCGCGCAGGCGGGTGTGTTCGCCGCCGAGCGCTTCCAGCCGTACCGGCGCGGATCGATCTGGCAGTTCCGCCAGTGGGGCATGGTCGAGTGGTTCTTCCTCACGTTCATCATGGGGGCCGTGTTCGTCTCCGGTCAGGTCTGGGAGTACGCCACCCTCGTCGCCGAGGGCATGCCCATCAGTGCGGACTCCTACGCGTCCGCGTTCTACCTCACCACCGGCTTCCACGCCCTGCACGTCACCGGAGGCCTCATCGCCTTCCTGCTCGTGATCGGGCGCGCCTACGCCGTCAAGAACTTCGGACGCAAAGAGATGACCACCTCGATCGTCGTGTCGTACTACTGGCACTTCGTCGACGTCGTCTGGATCGTCCTGTTCATCGTCATCTACTTCGTCAAGTAAGAGAGCGGAGCTGAGAACCTCCATGGCATCGAAGACCACGCGCCGTCAAACCGGACGCCGCAGCAAGTGGGCAGCCGCCGCCCTCATCGGCATCGGGCTGCTCGTCAGCGGTGGCGTCTATGCCGGCGCGTCTGCGGCGATGGCAGCGACCGAGCCGAGTTCCGCCGCAACCTCGACACTCACCGTCGACGACGGCAAGAAGCTCTTCCAGGCCAACTGCGCCACGTGCCACGGCCTGAACCTGGAGGGAACCCCGGACGGCCCCTCGCTGTTCGGTGTCGGAGAGCTCGCGGTGGAGTTCCAGATGGCCACCGGTCGCATGCCCCTCCAGATGCAGGGGCCGCAGGCTCCGCAGAAGCCGGTGCAGTTCACCGAAGACCAGATCAAGGCGATCGCCGCGTGGGTGCAGTCGACCTCCCCCGGTCCCAGTTACCCCGATGCATCGATCCTCGACGGCAAGGGAGACCTCGCCAACGGCGCCGAACTCTTCCGCATCAACTGCGCGATGTGCCACAACGTCGCCGCCGCCGGTGGAGCCCTGACCGAGGGAAAGTACGCCCCGGCGCTGACGAACACGAGCCCCCTGCACATCTACGCAGCGATGGTCACCGGCCCGCAGAACATGCCGGTCTTCAACGACATGACCCTCACCACGGAAGAGAAGCGCGACATCATCTCGTCGCTGCTGTGGATGCAGCAGAACGAGTCGGCCGGAGGCTTCTCGCTCGGATCGCTCGGACCGGTGTCCGAGGGTCTGTTCATCTGGATCTTCGGCATCGGGTCGCTGATCGCGCTCACCGTGTGGATCACGGCGAAGTCGAACTAATCGAAATTCTTCACTGACGGAACGTACGAGGAGCACCATGGCACACGAGGAAGACGCGCTCGAGCACGAGAGGGCTTCGTGGAAGCCCTCCCCCGGGCTCGCTGTCGCGGTTCCCGACCCCGTGCAGAACCCCGGCCTGCCGCCGCACCGGGCGCGCACGACCGACAAGGATCCGGCCGCCATGAAGCGCGCCGTCCGCACGGTGTACACGCTCTTCTATCTCTCGCTCGCGGGAAGCATCTGGGCCATCGCCGCCTACATGCTCTTCCCGATCGAGAGCGGCCAGATCATCGACATCCGCCACAACAACCTGTTCGTGGGTCTCGGGATCGCATTGGCCCTGTTCGCGATCGGCGTCGCGGCCATTCACTGGTCGAAGGCGATCATGTCGGACAAGGAGTTCATCGAGCCCCGGCACGCCACGCGGGGCCGCGACGTCACCCGTGAGGCTGCCGTGCAGGTCTTCCGCGACGCCGACGCCGAGTCGGGCTTCGGACGTCGCGCCGTCATCCGAAACTCGATGATCGCCGCCGTCGTCGCCTCGATCGCACCGGGCATCGTGCTCTTCCGCGGCTTGGCCCCGCAGAGCAGCCCCGAGCATCCCATCGCCGGCGACCCGGTCGCCCTCCTCAGCCACACGATGTGGAAGAAGGGCATGCGCCTGGCGCACGACCCGAGCGGCGAGCCCATCCGCGCCGCCGACCTCACGCTCGGTTCGGCCGTGCACGTGATCCCCGAGCCGCTGGCCAAGCTCAGCCACCACGAGGGCTACCTCGAGGAGAAGGCCAAGGCGATCGTCCTCCTCATGCGCCTGCTCCCCGAGCAGCTGCCCGCGGATCAGAACAAGCTCGAGTGGTCGTATGACGGCATCGTCGCCTACTCGAAGGTCTGCACGCATGTCGGTTGCCCGGTGGCGCTGTACGAGCAGCAGACCCACCACCTCCTGTGCCCCTGCCACCAGTCGCAGTTCGATGTCTCGCGCTCGGCCGCCGTCATCTTCGGCCCCGCAGCACGCCCGCTGCCGCAGCTGCCGATCACCGTCGACGCCGAGGGATACCTCATCGCGCAGGACGACTTCAACGAACCCGTCGGCCCGAGCTTCTGGGAGCGCCATTGAGCACCGCGACTGTCACTGAGACAGGCACACAGACCCCCGGCGCGGAGAGCCACCAGCCCGCCGCCTCGTCGAACGAGAAGCCTCTCGGCGGACGTTTCGTCGCCGGCGCGGCGAACTACATCGACGAGCGCACGAGCATCTCGGGCTTCGTCAAAGAGCTCGGCCGCAAGATCTTCCCCGACCACTGGTCGTTCATGCTGGGCGAGATCGCCCTGTGGAGCTTCGTGGTCGTGCTCCTGTCCGGCACGTTCCTGACGTTCTTCTTCCAGGCCTCGATGGTCGAGACACACTACGAAGGCGCCTACCTGCCGATGGTGGGCGTGGAGATGTCCGCCGCCCTCGACTCGACGCTGCGGATCTCCTTCGACATCCGCGGAGGACTGCTCGTTCGGCAGATCCACCACTGGGCAGCGCTCGTGTTCGTCGCCGGCATCGGCGTCCACATGCTGCGCGTGTTCTTCACGGGAGCATTCCGCAAGCCGCGTGAACTCAACTGGGTGATCGGCTTCATCCTGTTCATCCTGGCGATGGGCGAAGGCTTCACCGGCTACTCGCTCCCCGACGACCTGCTCTCGGGCAACGGTCTGCGGATCATCGACGGCATGATCAAGGGCATCCCGCTCATCGGTACCTGGACCTCCTTCCTGCTCTTCGGTGGAGAGTTCCCCGGTACCGACATCGTCGGTCGTCTCTATGTGCTGCACATCCTGTTGTTGCCCGCGATCCTCGTCGCGCTGCTGGCCGTGCACCTCATGTTGATGATCGTCAACAAGCACACCCAGTTCGCCGGCCCCGGCCGCACCAACAGCAACGTCGTGGGCTACCCGATGATGCCGGTCTACATGTCGAAGATGGGTGGCTTCTTCTTCATCACCTTCGGCGTGATCGTCTTGATCGCCGCCCTGTTCACGATCAACCCGATCTGGAACTACGGCCCCTACGATCCCTCTCCGGTTTCGGCGGGCACCCAGCCCGACTGGTACATCGGGTTCGCCGATGGCGCGCTGCGCCTCGTGCCGCCGCACCTCGAGTTCGTACTCTTCGACCGCACCTGGTCGTGGAACATCCTGATCCCGCTGGGCGGGCTCGGACTGTTCATCGTCCTCGTGATGCTCTATCCCTTCATCGAGGCGTGGATCACCGGCGACAAGCGCGAACACCACATCGCACAGCGCCCGCGGCACGCTCCCACGCGCACGGCCATCGGCGTGGCCGGTGTCACCTTCTACGCGGTCCTGTGGGCAGCGGCATCGTCCGACATCATCGCCACGCACTTCCATCTGACGATGGAAGGCGTGATCCACACGCTGCAGGCTCTGCTCATCATCGGACCGGTGCTGGGATACTTCGTCGCCAAGCGCATCGCGCTCGCCCTGCAGAAGAAGGATCGTGAGATCGCGCTGCACGGCTACGAGTCGGGACGCATCGTCCGCCTTCCGGGTGGCGAGTACATCGAGGTGCACCAGCCGGTCGACGAGTACGAGCTCATGAAGCTCGTGGACTTCGAGACGAACGCGCCCCTGGTGGTGCGCCCCAACGATCAGGGACGCATCCCGTGGCACCAGAACCTGCGCGCATCGCTCTCGCGGTGGTTCTTCGAAGACCGTCTCGTTCCGCTCACCCAGGCCGACATCGACGAGGCGCGTGCGCACCAGCACCACACGCTGGATCACATCGCCGAAGAAGAGGCTGCCGAGATCCAGGGTGCCCACGAACGAGCCGGCGTGCCCGACGCACCGCTGCACCCCATCGACGACGGACACAACAGCGAGACTGCTAACCGGCCGTCGAACATCATCGTCCCCGACGACGACGCGTCGCCCAAGAAGGGCAAGAAGCCGCGCGGCGAGGACTGAGCCCGCACACGGCAGTTTTGCGGCGAGGAGTGACCGACACGGTCCTCCTCGCCGCATCACTTTGCCCATAGGGTCGACATCATGACCGATGCGCTCGCCTACTTCAGCAGCAAACTTCACCACGAGACCGACCCGTCCGACGTGTACGCGGCGCAGAAGGCCGGCGACGATTTCGTGCTCGTCGACGTACGGAGCGAGGAAGCATGGAACCAGGGGCACGCCGTCGGCGCCGTCCACCTTCCGTACCGTGAGATCGCGTCGCGTGCACGCGCGGAGATCGACGCACGTACGCCTGTCGTGGTGTACTGCTGGAGCCCGGGTTGCAACGCGGGCGCGAAGGGCGCCGTCGAGTTCGCACGCCTGGGGTACGTGGTCCGCGAGATGATCGGTGGCTACGAGTACTGGGTGCGAGAGGGACTTCCCACCGAGAACATCGATGGGCCGGTGGCCAGGACCTTCGACCCGCTGGTGATGCCGGTGCGTTCGAGCTGAGCAGATGTCGCACCCGGCCCGGGCGGTGGCGTCAGCCGGCGAGTCGCTCTGTGAACCGGACTGCGGCCGCCCCGGCCCGCACGGGCTGCTCTGCCCCGCGAACGCCATGATCCACGTCACAGACGATGGCGGTCACGTTGTCACGGGACCCGGCCTCGAGTGCAACGGAGACCAAGGCTGCGGCGGCCGCAGACGGATCCCTAGGAGCACCGAGCACCGCGTGGATCTCGTCGTCGGGCAGATAGTCGCTGACACCGTCGCTGCAGAGCAACCAACGATCCCCCCGTCTCGGGGCGTGTTGGCTGACGTTGACCAGGTCACCGGCATCGCCGCGCAACGACGCGGTGATGATGTTGCGGCGGGGGTGGTTCATCGCCTCCGCGGGGCTCACGAGGCCGCGATCGACGAGGCCCTGGACGTACGAGTCATCGCGCGTTTGGCGCACCAGCGCGTCATCGCGCAGCAGATATGCACGGGAGTCTCCCGTGTGAGCCAGCAGCAGCCCATCATGACCGTCGAGCCAGAGCCCGGTGAAGGTCGTCGCCATGCCTGCCAGGTCGGGGTCGCGGCGCACGTGCGCGCCGATGTCCCAGTTCGCTCCGCGAACGCGCATGGAGAAGGTGTCGGCGTCGGCCATGCCGGCTCCGCCTGCCACGAGCCGGTGCACGAACGCCGCTGACGCGAGATCTCCCGCAGGCCCACCGCCGACGCCGTCGGCGACGCCCGCGCCCCACGACGCGGCGAAGGCAGCGTCCTGGTTGTCCTCGCGGAACAACCCGACGTCGCTGACGACGCCGACACGCAGTCGGAACGTCACGAGGTCAGCGAGCGAAGTATCCGCGGTAGTACTCGTACACCCAGCCGACGATGGCGACCACGAATACGGCGACACCGATGGGTAGGAGGAAGGTGCCCACGGCGAGACCGATCATCGCCAGCGCCGCCGAGAAGGCGAGAACCAGCGGCCACCACGACCACGGGCTGAACTCGCCCTGCTCGGGGTCACCGTCGTCGATGTCGGCGGTCAGCACGTCTTCGGGAAGCTCGCCGCCCTGTGCCTTGTGCACCCGGTCGACGTAGAACGCGATCATCGCCGCCATGAAGACCGTGAACAGGAGGGCGGTCGACCCGACCCACTCGATGGCGTTGTACCACGGCACACTGGAGTGCTCGATGATGTTCCACCAGGTGTACATCGCGGTCACGACCAGGAAGAATACGGCGAGCAGCCACCAGAGGTTGACGTTGGTCTTCACTTACTTCACCTCTCCCTCGGCGAGGTCGACAACGGGCGCATCGGGTGCATCCTTCGCCGGTCCCACGCCGACCGGGATACCGGCCTCGGGGTGGTTGAGGTCGAAGGCCGGGCGCTCGCTGCGAATGCGCGGGATCGACGTGAAGTTGTGGCGGGGCGGGGGGCAGCTGGTCGCCCACTCGAGCGAACCGCCATAGCCCCACGGGTCGTTGACGGTCACCTTCGGCGCCGACCGCGCTGTGAGCCACACGTTCAGGAAGAACGGGATCATCGACGCACCGAGGATCATGGCACCGACCGTGGAGACCTGGTTGCCAAGCGTCCACCCATCCGCTGCCGAGTAGTCCGCGTAGCGACGCACCATGCCGTCGACGCCCAGCCAGTGCTGGATGAGGAACGTCATGTGGAAGCCGATGAACAGCATCCAGAAGTGCACCATGCCGAGACGCTCGTTGAGCATGCGGCCCGTCCACTTCGGCCACCAGAAGTAGAAGCCGGCGAACATCGCGAAGACGACGGTTCCGAACACGACGTAGTGGAAGTGGGCCACGACGAAGTACGAGTCGGACGTGTGGAACGTCAGCGGCGGGGAGGCGAGGATGACGCCGGTGAGGCCACCGAAGACGAACGAGACGAGGAAGCCGAGCGTGAACATCATCGGCGTCTCGAAAGTCACCGATCCTCGCCACATCGTGCCGATCCAGTTGAAGATCTTCACGCCCGTCGGAACCGCGATCAGCATCGTCATGAGGGCGAAGAACGGCAGGAGCACGGCGCCGGTGACATACATGTGGTGTGCCCACACCGACACCGACAGCGCTGCGATGGCAATCGTCGCGTACACCAGCGTTTTGTATCCGAAGATCGGCTTACGGCTGAACACCGGCAGGATCTCCGAGACGATGCCGAAGAACGGCAGCGCGATGATGTACACCTCAGGGTGCCCGAAGAACCAGAACAGGTGCTGCCAGAGCAGGACACCGCCGTTGGCCGGATCGTAGATGTGGGCCCCGAGCACACGGTCGGCTGCGGCGGCGAAGATCGCCGCGGCCAGCACCGGGAACGCCATGAGGATCAGGATGCTGGTGACCAACGTGTTCCACGAGAAGATCGGCAGTCGCCACATCGTCATACCGGGCGCACGCATGGTGATGATCGTGGTGATGAAGTTCACGGCACCCAGGATGGTGCCGAAACCGCTCATGCCGAGTCCCAGCATCCAGAGGTTACCGCCCGCGCCCGGCGAGAAGCTCGCATTGGCCAGCGGCTGATAGGCGAACCATCCGAAGGCGGCCGCGCCCTGCGGGGTGAGGAAGCCGGCGATCGCGATCAGCGATCCGAACAGGAACAGCCAGAAGGCGAACGCGTTCAGACGCGGGAACGCGACGTCGGGAGCCCCGATCTGCAGCGGCAGGATGGCGTTGGCGAAACCTGCGAACAGCGGCGTCGCGAACATCAGCAGCATGATCGTGCCGTGCATCGTGAACAGCTGGTTGTACTGCTCCTTGGTCGGGATGACCTGCATGCCCGGCTCGAACAGCTCGGCACGGATGATCAGTGCCATCACGCCACCGAGCAGGAAGAACAGCACCGAGGCGATGAGGTACATGTACCCGATCGTCTTGTGGTCGGTGGACGTGATCCACTTGACGATCACGTTGCCCTTCTGCTCGACGCGTGAGCTGCTGAGCAACGCCGCCTGCCGCGGCGGAAGCGTGGTGGGACGGCTGTGCGTCTCGCCCTGGAGCGGAAGCGTCGTCGCCATCAGTGGTCTCCCTCGGACTCGGAGTTCCCGCCGGTGCCGGGAAGGTTCTGCAGTCGGTCGTACGCGTCGTTGATGTCGCCGGTCTGCCCGGCTGCTTCGAGCGACGCGAGGTAGGCGTCGTACTCGGCCTGTTCGACGACCTTGACCTTGAAGAGCATCATCGAGTGGTACTGGCCGCACAGCTCTGCGCACTTGCCGTCGTACTCACCGACGCGGGTCGGCGTGAAGGACCAGTAGTTGTCCTTGCCGATGTACATGTCCTTCTTGTAGAGGAAGTCGATGATCCAGAAGGAGTGGATGACGTCACGCGAGACGAGCTTGATCTTCACTTCCTTGTCGACCGGCAAGTACAGCGTCGGAAGCTCGCTCGTGACGTCGCCGCGCTCGTTGGTCTGAGCCTGGACACCCATCGTCCACACGGCGTCCGCCGAGTCTTCGCAGTCGCTTCCCGTGTACTGGAAGTCCCACGCCCACTGCTTGCCGATCGCGGTGATGCACGCGTCGGGGTTCTCATACTGGTCTTCGAGGATCGCCTGGTCGCGCGCCGTGAAGGCGAAGAAGCCGATCACCAGGATGAGCGGAACGATCGTGTAGAAGATCTCGATCGGCATGTTGTACCGCATCTGGACCGGGAGACCGCTCTGGCCCTTGCGGCGGCGGTAGGCCACGGCGGCGAATCCCATGAGCGCCCAGGTGATGATGCCCACCACGAGCAGCACGATCCACGAGTTGACCCACAGGCCCGACACCATCTCGGTGCGGTTCGTCGTCGGAACGCCGTCTTCGGTGAAGCCCGGAAGATATCCGTTCAGCTCAGTCGGCGTGCAGGCCGCCAGAGCGATCGCCGAAGCGATGCCCAACGGGATGGCGGCCCAGCGGAGGCGACGTTTGACGCGCACGGTGCACCTTTCGGGGTCATGAAGGTCGAACATCAGCCAGTCTAGGGCAACCTCCCATCCGATTCAGGCCATCCGCCCAGGATGTCCCGACTCTCGGAGGGGGCGGTGACCGCTCAGTGGAAGCTGTCGCCGCAGGCGCAGCTGCCGGCGGCGTTCGGGTTGTCGATCGTGAACCCCTGCTCGGAGATCGTGTCCTTGAAATCGATGGTCGCGCCGTCGAGGTACGGCACCGACATGTCGTCGACGATGACCTCCACGCCGTCGAAGTCGACGGCCTTGTCGCCGTCGAGGAAGCGCTCGTCGAAGTACAGCTGATAGATCAGCCCGGAGCATCCGCCCGGCTGGACGGCCACGCGCAGGCGCAGGTCGTCGCGGTTTTCCTGATGCAACAGGCTCTTCACCTTGGCGGCGGCGGCTTCGGTCAGGCCGACGCCGTGGGCGGCGGTCTCGGTGCTGGGCGACGTGGCGATGTCGGTCATGACTCTCCCGGGTCTCGGGCCGTCTGTGCCTTCCAGAGGCGGAGACGGCGGGTACACCGATTCTACGCTCGCCCACGCCGGGGCGGCCCAGATGCTCAGACCGTGGTGTCGTTGAGTTCCGCCAGCAACAGCGCCTCCGAGCGCAACGCATTGCGGAAGGTGTCCAGATGGAGCGACTCGTTGGGGCTGTGAGCGCGCGCATGGGGGTCCTCGACACCGGTGACGAGGATCTGGGCCCCGGGGAACTCTCGCACCAGGTCGGCGATGAACGGGATCGACCCCCCCACGCCGATGTCCACCGGGGCGGCACCGTAGCCCGCTTCGAGCGTGGCACGAGCCTGCGCCACTGCCCACCCGCTCGTGTCGACCAAGAACGGGTCGCCCAGGTCGACATCGCGGAAGCTCAGCTGCGCACCGAAGGGAGCGTGCTCGCGCAGATGGGCCTCGATGGCGGCGAAGGCCTCCGCGGCCGGCTGCCCGGGAGCAACCCGCGCGCTGATGACGACGGACAGCTCGGGAGTGAGCGTGTTCGATGCGTTCTTCACGGAGGGGTAGTCGATACCGGTGACGGTGATCGAGGGCTTGTTCCAGATGCGACTGAGGATCGTTCCGCGGCCCACCGGGCTCACGCCCTCGGGCAGGCCCGCCTCGTCGCGCAGCGTCTGCTCGGTGTAGTCGGGCGTGGGCGCATCCCGCTCGAGGAGGCCGGCGACGGCTACTGCTCCGTCATCGTCCCAGAGTGTCGAGAGGAGCTTCGTGGTCGCCATCATGGCGTCCGGCACGGCCCCTCCGAACATGCCCGAGTGCGAGGCGTGCTCGAGCGTCTTGACGCCCATCGTGAAGCGGGCGTTGCCGCGCAGCGACACGGTGAGGGCGGGAGTGACGGCATCCCAGTTTCCCGAGTCGGCGACGACGATCACGTCGGCGCGCAGAGCGTCGGCGTTGTCGCTCAGGAACTGTGCGAACGAGGCCGATCCCGCCTCCTCCTCCCCCTCGATGAACAGGCTGATACCCAGGTCGATGTCGGTGCCGACGGTGTCCACCAACGCACGCAGCGCGCCGACGTGAGCCATCACACCGGCCTTGTCATCGGCAGCGCCCCGTCCGTACAGGCGTCCACCGATCACCGTGGGCTCGAAGGGAGGAGTGTCCCAGAGGGCATCGTCGCCGGCGGGCTGGACATCGTGGTGGGCGTACAGCAGGATCGTCGGTCGTCCGTTGCGTGCGCGGCGTGTGGCGATCACGGCCGGCATCCCGGGCTGGCCCGTCTCGGAGATGACCGCGGTCTTCACCTCGACGGTCTCGAAGATCGCCAGGTCGTCGAGCAGAGCCGCCACCGCCGTCGCGCTCCGCTCCACCTCTGCGCGGTCGAAGCCGGGAAAGGCCACGGACGGAATGCGCACCAGGGCGCCGAGATCGGCCAGCGCCGCAGGGATCGCGGCGTCTGCAGCCTCGCGCAGGGAAGCGTCACGGGAGAGTTCGGAGGTCATGCGGGTAATCTTATGTGGCACGCTCTCCACCGAACCGAGGTTGCTCCCGTGGCCAAGACTCCCGCCGCCCCCACCCCCGACACCGAGCCCGACGTCCCGGCCGGCCCCGGCAAGAACCGGCCGACCCCGACACGGGCCGAGCGGGAGGCGGCGCGCAAGCGTCCGCTCGTGGCCGATACGAAAGAAGCCCGCGCCCGCGCCAAGTCCGAACTCGCCGCCCAGCGCGAGAAGGCGCGCATCGGCATGGCCAACGGCGATGAGCGCTACCTTCCCGTTCGGGACAAGGGTCCGCAGCGCAAGTTCGCCCGTGACTTCGTGGATGCCGGCTGGCACATCGGCGAGATCATGATGCCGCTCATGATCGTCGTGATCCTGCTGAGCCTGTTCCCCAATGCCGCCGTCGTCTACTACGGGTTCATCGCCCTCTGGGTGTTCATCCTGTTCGTCATCGGCGACATGATCATCACCAGCATCCGCGTCAAGCGCGCCGCCAAGGCCAAGTGGGGCGACCGCATGGAAAAGGGACTCGGCTGGTACTCGGCCATGCGCACGATCCAGATGCGCTTCATGCGTCTGCCCAAGGCCCAGGTCAAGCGCGGTCAGCACCCGGCCTGACGCGCCCGGCCCGGTCTGGCCGATAGGCGCTTCGCACCGGCCTCAGCCGGCGCGGAGTCCTCGGTTGATCTGACGCGCCCACAGCGGACCGCGATAGATGAACGCGGTGTAGCCCTGCACCAGGTCGGCACCGGCGTCCAGGCGCTCGCGCACGTCGGCGGCGGTCTCCACTCCCCCGGCGGAGATCACGCAGAAGTGCTCCGGAACCACCGATCGCACCAGTCGCAGCACCTCGAGCGCTCGCGCGCTCACGGGAGGGCCCGACAGCCCGCCCGCGCCGGCCGCCTCGATCTTGACGGGATCGGAGACCAGACCGGCGCGCGAGATCGTGGTGTTCGTCGCAATGAGTCCCGCGAGTCCGAGTTCGACGGCCATTTCGGCGATGGCGACGACGTCCTCGTCGGGGAGATCCGGCGCGATCTTCACGAGGAGGGGCGTCGCGCCCGCGGCCCGTCGCACCTCGGTCAGCAGCGGACGGAGTGTGTCGACGGCCTGCAATCCCCGGAGGCCTGGGGTGTTGGGCGAAGACACGTTGACGACCAGGTAGTCTGCGAGCGGCGCGACCAGTCGCGTGCTGGCCACGTAGTCCTCGGTGGCGTGGTCGACATCCACGACCCGGCTCTTGCCGATGTTCACACCGATGATGGGGCGGGCACGCCGCCGCCGCAGGCGAGCCAGACGCACCGCCGCGGCCGCGGCACCCGCGTTGTTGAACCCCATCCGGTTGATGAGCGCGCGATCCGGCACGAGGCGGAACAGCCGTGGCCGCGGATTGCCGTCCTGAGCGATCGCCGTCACGGTTCCGACCTCCACGTGCCCGAACCCCAGGGCGCGTAGACCCGAGACCGCGACCGCGTTCTTGTCGAAGCCGGCGGCGACACCGAACGGAGAGTCGAAATCCAGTCCCATCGCCCGGGTGCGCAGGGATGCGTCGGGGCGCGTGAGAGCGCGCACCGCCGTCGAGATCGGACGAACGCCGAAGATCCTGATCACCGGCATGACCAGGTGGTGTGCGAACTCCGGATCCATGCGCGCGAAGACCGTGCGGAAAATGAAGGGATACATCGCTTCCCAGCCTAGGGCGCCCGCGCCCTTCGACCCGTCGCGGATCCGCCGGGACAATCCCGGGGCGCGCGGGCTCAATCGCGGTCGACGCGCCTGTTCGCGGCGTGATCAGCGCGCAGCTGCGCGATCGAGGCCTCGAAGTCATCGAGCGAATCGAACGCCTGGTAGACGCTGGCAAAACGAAGGTAGGCGACCTCGTCGAGCTCGCGCAGCGGCCCGAGGATGGCCAGACCGATCTCATTGGTGTCGATCTGCGACGACCCGGTCTGTCGGACGGCCTCCTCCACCGCTTGTGCGAGGACGGCGAGATCCGAGTCGGTGACCGGGCGTCCCTGGCACGCCTTGCGCACGCCCGACATCACTTTCTCGCGGCTGAAGGGCTCGATGACACCGGACCGCTTGATCACGTTGAGGCTCGCGGTCTCGATCGTCGAGAACCGTCCCCCGCACTCGGGGCACTGACGGCGCCGACGGATACTCAGTCCGTCATCGCTCGTGCGTGAGTCGATGACGCGGGAATCCGGATGACGGCAGAACGGGCAGTGCATGGTGACTCCAGCCTACGGGGCTACCGCACCCTCGAACCGAGCGGTGATCGCTTCGCCGTGCGCCGGGAGCGCCTCGGCCGTCGCGAGAGTGACGATCGCCGACCGGACCTCGTCGAGTGCGCCCCGATCGTATTCGATCACCTGTTGAGGCCGGAGGAAGGTCGAGGCCGACAGCCCCGACGCATACCGGGCCTGGCCCCCGGTCGGGAGCACGTGGTTGCTGCCGGCCAGGTAGTCGCCGAGGCTGACCGGGGAATGATCGCCGACGAAGATGGCGCCGGCGTTGACGAAATCGTCCACGCGCGGCTGCGCCAGGTGCAGCTCGAGATGCTCCGGCGCGTAGGCGTTGCTGAACGCCGTCGCCGCGGCCACGTCGTCGACCAGGACCACGGCCGACTGCGGCCCACGGAGGGCCTCGGTAACCCGGGTCGAGTGCGCTGTCGCCGCGGCACGCCGCTCGACCTCCGCGACGACGGCGGCGGCGAGGCTCACCGAAGGAGTGACCAGCACCGCAGCGGCCTGTTCGTCGTGCTCGGCCTGGCTCACGAGATCCGCGGCCACGAGGCGAGCATCGGCGGAGTCGTCGGCGACGATCAGGATCTCCGTGGCTCCGGCCTCGGAATCCGTCCCGACCATGCCTGCCACGACCCTCTTGGCGAGGGCGACGAAGTTGTTGCCCGGACCGCTGATGACGTCGACCGGTGTCAGACCGAGCGCCGGGATGCCGTAGGCGTAGGCGCCGATGGCTCCCGCGCCACCCATCGCGTACACCTCGCTGACTCCGAGCAGCCGCGCGGCCGCCAGGATCACCGGGTGCACCCGACCGCCGTGGTCGCGCTGGGGCGGCGAGCACAGTGCCACCTGCGACACACCGGCGACCTGGGCCGGAACGACGTTCATCACGACACTCGACGGGTACACGGCCTTGCCGCCCGGCACGTACACGCCCACCCGCTCGACCGGTCGCCACCGCTGGACGACCAACGCCCCCGGAGCGAGCTCGGTGGTCACCGCTGCGGGGACCTGCGCAGCGGATGCGCGCCGCACCCGGTCGATGGACTCCTCGAGGGCGGCGCGCACACCGGCATCCACGCCATCGAGGGCCTCGTCGAGGTGCGCCTCGGGAACCCGGATGTCGTGCCCGTGCACGCGATCGAACTCGGCGGCCTGTTCGCGCAGCGCCGTTTCGCCCCGCGCCGCCACATCGTGCACGATGCGCGCCGCCGCCGTGAGCGCCTCGTCACGGGCGGCCGACGCGCGCGGAACGGCAGCGAGGTACTCGGCCGCAGTGAGTGCGCGACCGCGCAGATCGATCGTTCGCAGCATCCCTCCAGCGTACCGGCCGCGGAGCACGCGGACGGGACGGGAGCAGCGCTCGTCGTCAGCCGCGCGTGATGTCGGAGACGTCGTGGAGATAGCCGACGCGACCGTCTTCGTGACGCACGACGAAGCTCGACCCACGGTCTTCGATGACCAGCGCCCAGGCGGTGGGACCGACGGTGAACAACGGGAGACCGTTCTCGTCGACGACCGGCCGCTCCTCGGGGGCGAGCGCCCAGAACGCCTGCGTCGCCGCAGGTGTGGCGATCTCTACGGAGGGTTCGTCGACGGGAGCGAAGACCGACGCGGTGTCGGGTTCGTCCGCAGCCGACGTCGCCGGGGCGACGACGGGGCGAGTGACGACCGGACGGGGCACAACGGCACGGGCGGGCCGCGCGTTGCGGTGCGCCACGACCTCCGGACGGTGACGGAAGTCCTCGTCGAACGGGCGGATGAAGGGGGCGAGGACGGTGAGGAACACACCGGCGGTCATCAGGAAGAACTCCACCCAGACGACCCAGCTGGCCAGCCACAGCCCCGTCTGGGCGGCACGGACGATGTTGGTCCACAGCACGCCGAGCCAGACGACCGCCGAAACCGAGAACGCCACCGAGGCGAACTGATCCACGGCCAGAGAGCCCACACGGCGAATGCCGTCGGGTGAGAACCGACGCAGCACGATGAGGAAGACGGCGACGGTGGGGACTCCGATGGTGAGGATCCAATCGATGCCCGAACTCCACACGGAACCCGACGGCAGCACCGTCGCCGAGATGGGTGACGGTGCCCACACCGAGAAGAACGACACGATGAAGGCCAGGAGCCACACGCCCAGGAGCGAGACCTCACGCAGCGAGAGCGGCCCGACCCCGTAGTGCGGTTCTGCGCCGACCTGGGCAGAACCGGCGTTGTCGGAGACGGCCTCGCTGTCCGTCGTCACGGCGTCATCGTGGGCCTGCGCCAGGGCGTCATCGTGCGTCTGCGATGTGGCAGCCTCGTGCGTCTGCGACGCGTCACCGTCGTGGGTCGCCGGGTGGGGGGTGGTGTGCTCGTCGCTCACGACGTGATCCTCTCGGATTCGTTGTTCGGTCCCTGCGATCCTACTCGCCGTCTCCGAGCTCACCCGAGGCACTGCGGCCCGAGCAGTCCCTTCAACTCGCCGTACAGATCAACGGTCACCGACACGGGCATGGGGACTTCGAAAACCTTCGCGACGTTGGACTTGTGGAGCTTCAGCGTGACCTCGGTCGATCCCGGGTGACGTCCGAGCACCTCAGCCAGCTGGGCGATCGCCGTCTCGGTCGCCCGATGCTCGGGGATCATGAGGACCAGAGGACCGGAGGCATCCACATTGCCCAGATCCGGTACGAAGGCCGACTGACCGTGCAGGTTGAGTCCGTCGTCGCGGCGGGAGACCCTGCCGCGCACCACGAGGATCGTGTCGGCTTGCAACAGCGTCTGGAACTCGGCGTAGGTCTTGCCCATGAACATCACGGTGACCTCTCCGTCGAAGTCCTCCACCGTGATCATGCCGTAGGGGTTGCCGCTCTGCTTGGCCACGCGATGCTGCACGCTCGTCACGAGACCGGCCACGGTGACCTGGTCGCCGTCCTGGACGTCCTCGGATGCCAGGAGATCGTGGATCGACGTGGACGCGTGTTTGGCCAGCGGGATCTCCAGGCCTGCCAGAGGATGATCCGAGACGTAGAGCCCGAGCATCTCCCTCTCGAAGGCGAGCTTGTCCTTCTTGCTCCACTCCGGGCGCTCGGGCACGCGGGCGGGCATGATCTCCTCCGCCTCGTCGTAGAGGCTGTCGAAATCGAACCCGATCGCGCCGGTGGCGGCCTTCCGTTTGACGTCGACGGCGGCCTCGGTCGCGTCTTCGTGGATCTCCATCAGCGCGCGACGGGTGTCTCCGAGCGAGTCGAACGCACCCGCCTTGATGAGCGATTCGATCGTGCGCTTGTTGGCCACGTGCATGGGCACCTTGGTGAGGAAGTCGTGGAACGAGGCGAAACGCTCGTTCTGACGCGCCGCCACGATGCCGTCGACCACGTTCGTGCCGACGTTGCGCACGGCGCCCAGTCCGAAGCGGATGTCCTCACCGACGGCGGCGAAGTAGCGGATCGACTCCCCCACGTCGGGGGGAAGCACCCGGATACCCATGCGGCGGCACTCGTTCAGGTACACCGCGAGCTTGTCCTTCGAGTCGCCGACGCTGGTCAGCAGCGCCGCCATGTACTCCGCCGGGTAGTGGGCCTTGAGGTAGGCGGTCCAATACGAGATCAGACCGTAGGCCGCCGTGTGCGCCTTGTTGAACGCGTAGTCGGAGAACGGCACGAGCACGTTCCACAGCGCGGTGATCGCGGCGTCGGAGTAGCCGTTGGCTCGCATGCCGCCGGAGAACGGGACGAACTCCTTGTCGAGGATCTCCTTCTTCTTCTTCCCCATGGCGCGGCGCAGCAGATCGGCCTGGCCCAGGCTGTATCCCGCGAGTCGCTGGGCGACCGCCATCACCTGCTCCTGGTAGACGATGAGGCCGTATGTCGTGTCGAGAATGTCAGACAGGGGCTCTTCGAGCTCGGGATGGATCGGCGTGATCTCCTGCAGCCCGTTCTTGCGCAGGGCGTAGTTGGTGTGCGAGTCGACACCCATCGGGCCGGGACGATAGAGAGCGAGCACGGCAGAGATGTCTTCGAAGTTGTCGGGCTTCATCAGGCGCAGAAGGCTGCGCATCGGGCCGCCGTCGAGCTGGAAGACGCCCAACGTGTCGCCGCGCGCCAGGAGGTCGTACGACGCCCGGTCGGTGAGGTCGAGGTCTTCGAGGACCAGCTTCTCGCCGCGGTTGGCTTCGATGTTGTCGAGCGCATCATCGATGATCGTGAGGTTGCGCAGCCCCAGGAAGTCCATCTTGATGAGACCCAGAGATTCGCAGGCCGGGTAGTCGAACTGCGTGACGATCTGGCCGTCCTGCTCGCGCTTCATGATCGGGATGATGTCGATCAGCGGCTCGCTCGACATGATCACACCCGCGGCATGCACGCCCCACTGGCGCTTGAGATTCTCGAGTCCGACGGCCGTGTCGAAGACGGTCTTGGCCTCCGGGTCGGTCTCGATGACCGAGCGGAACTCGCTCGCCTCCTTGTACCTCGGATGCTGAGGGTCGAACATTCCGCCCAGCGGCATGTCCTTGCCCATCACGGCAGGAGGCATGGCCTTGGTGAGCTTCTCGCCCATGCTGAACGGGAATCCGAGCACGCGTCCGGCATCCTTCAGCGCCTGCTTGGCCTTGATCGTGCCGTACGTGACGATCTGAGCGACCCGCTCGTCACCGTACTTCTCCGTCACGTACTGGATGACCTCGCCGCGGCGACGGTCGTCGAAGTCGACATCGAAGTCGGGCATCGAGACGCGGTCGGGGTTGAGGAACCGCTCGAAGATCAGGCCGTGCTGCAGGGGGTCGAGGTCGGTGATCTTCATGGCGTACGCGGCCATGGATCCGGCTCCCGACCCGCGACCCGGTCCGACGCGGATGCCGTTGTCCTTGGCCCAGTTGATGAAGTCGGCGACGACGAGGAAGTACCCCGGAAAGCCCATCTGCACGATGACGCCGCACTCGTACTCGGCCTGCTTGCGCACCTCGTCGGGGATGCCGTTGGGGTACCGATCGGCGAGCCCGTTCTCCACCTCCTTGATGAACCAGCTCTCCTCGGTCTCTCCTGCCGGCACCGGGTAACGAGGCATGTAGTTGGCCGACGTGTCGAACTCGACTTCGCACCGCTCGGCGACGAGCAGCGTGTTGTCGCACGCGATCGGGTGGTCGCGGAAGACCTGACGCATCTCGGCCGCGCTCTTGACGTAGTACCCGTCGCCGTCGAACTTGAACCGGTTGGGGTCATCGAGCGTCGAACCGGACTGCACGCAGAGCAGTGCGGCGTGGCTGGTGGCGTCGTGCTGGTGCGTGTAGTGCAGATCGTTCGTGGCCAGGAGCGGGATGCTCAGTTCCTTGGCGATCTTGTGGAGATCGGTCATCACCCGGCGCTCGATGGAGAGCCCGTGATCCATGATCTCGGCGAAGTAGTTCTCCTTGCCGAAGATGTCCTGGAACTCGGCGGCAGCTGCCCGGGCGGCGTCGTACTGTCCGAGGCGCAGTCGGGTCTGGACCTCGCCGGAGGGACATCCGGTCGTCGCGATGAGCCCCTTGCTGTACTTCTGCAGCAACTCGCGATCCATACGTGGCTTGAAGTAGTACCCCTCGATGCTCGCCTTCGAGCTCAGCCGGAAGAGGTTGTGCATCCCCTCGGTCGTCTCGGAAAGCAGCGTCATGTGCGTGTAGGCGCCGGCGCCGGAGACGTCGTCACTGCTCTGCTCGGGGCTTCCCCACCGCACGCGCGATTTGTCGGAGCGATGGGTGCCCGGCGTCACGTACGCTTCGATGCCGATGATCGGCTTGATGCCCGCAGCTTTCGCCGTCTTGTAGAACTCGAACGCGGCGAAGGTGTTGCCGTGATCGGTGACCGCGATGGCCGGCATGCCGAGGCGCTGCGCCTCTTCGACCATCGGACCGATGCGGGCCGCACCATCGAGCATCGAGTACTCGCTGTGCACGTGCAGATGTACGAAGGAGTCGGATGCCACGAATCGAGTCTACGAACCGATCCCGACATCGCGGCCGTCGGCGTCCCGGTCACCCTCCACCTGGCATCACCTTCGAGTTGAGAGTGAAGGTTGAGGGCGGCCACGCCTACGCTGAGACTCATGGCTACTCCCGACTTCGTCCTCTCCCTCCGCGAAAAGATCGGTCACCTCCCCCTGCCCTTGGTGGGTGTCACCGCCGTCGTGTTCAAGGATGAGAAGGTCCTCCTCGGCCGCCGCGCCGACAACGGCGCCTGGCAATGCGTGTCGGGCATCGTCGACCCGGGTGAGGAGCCGGCTGACGCTGCCGTGCGGGAATGTCGCGAGGAAGCCGGCGTGGAGGTGCGCGCGACACGCCTCGCCCTGGTGCACCAGGTTCCCCGCGTGAGGTACGCGAACGGGGATGAGGTCGACTACCTCGACCTCGTCTTCCGGTGCGACTGGGTCTCCGGCGACCCGCACCCGGCCGACGGTGAGCTGACTGACGTCGGATGGTACGGACTGGGCGAGCTCATCGACGTCGAGCAGCCGCACGTGCGCAAGATCGCCCTGGCCATCGCGGAGGACGATCCGGCGGTCTTCCACGGCGGACACGGAGTCACCCCGTCACGGGAGCGAACGTCGCATCAGCACGCGGGGAAAACCGCTGAGCACGGATGAGGTCTCGGCCGTGACACGAAAGCCTGCCCGCTCGAACAGTGCCCGCGTGCCGACGTAGGCCATCGTGAGGTCCGCCTTGCTCCCGTTGTCGTCGACCGGATACCCCTCGACCGCCGGAGCGCCCTGCGAGCGCGCGTAGTCGACGGCGCCGGCAACCAGCGAGTGGGAGATCCCCTTCCCGCGCCATCCCGGCCTCACCCGGATGCACCACACACTCCAGACATCGAGGTCGTCGACTCCGATTCTCCGTGCCGGGGATCCGGTAGCTCAGGCACCAGCACACGTTCGAGGTGGGCTTCTTCGGCCCCACCATGGTCGCGATGGCATCGAAGGATGCCGCGGGCCGCACGTCGATCGTCATGCGAGGATCTTCGCCGGGAGCACCGACATCGATGCGGCACGGCGCGAGCCAGCACCGGCGCAGCGACTAATCGGCGCGCAGCACGTCGAGCGCGAGGGCGAGATCGCCCGGGTAGGGCGAGGTGAAGGTCACCCGCTCCCCCGTGGCGGGGTGGGCAAAGGCCAGCTGGTGCGCGTGGAGCCATTGCCGGGACAGTCCCAGACGCGCCGACAACGTCGGATCGCCGCCGTACAACGGGTCGCCGACGCACGGATGACGGTGCGCCGCCATGTGCACACGGATCTGGTGGGTACGCCCGGTTTCGAGATGGATCTCGAGCAGGGAGGCACCCGGGAACGCCTCGAGCGTCTGGTAGTGGGTCACCGAATCCTTGCCGTCGGGCACGACGGCGAACTTCCACGAATGGGACGGGTGTCGGCCGATCGGCGCGTCGATCGTGCCCGCGAGAGGATCCGGATGTCCCTGGACGACGGCGTGGTAGATCTTCTCCACATCACGTTCCTTGAAGGCGTGCTTGAGTACCGAGTAGGCCGACTCGCTCTTGGCCACCACCATCAGACCGCTCGTTCCCACGTCAAGGCGGTGGACGACCCCTTGACGCTCGGGAGCCCCGGAGGTGGCGATGCGGTATCCGCCCGCGGCCAGGGCGCCCAGGACGGTCGGCCCTTCCCAGCCCACCGAAGGATGCGCCGCCACACCGGCCGGCTTGTCGACCACGACGATGTCATCGTCGTCGTGGACGATGCGCAGGTCGGGAACCTCGACGGGAATGATCTCCGGTTCCCGGCGCTCGGTCCACTCCACCGTCAACCAGCCGCCCCCGCGGAGCCGATCCGACTTTCCGAGGGTCCGGCCGTCGAGGTCCACGCCACCGGACTCCGCGACCTCCGCGGCGAATGTCCGCGAGAAACCGAGCATCTTGGCAAGCGCGGCGTCCACACGGACGCCGTCGAGCCCATCGGGAACGGGGAGCGAGCGAGATGGCATGTCAGGCGGGGTCGTCGGGTGTCGCGTCGGCGACCGGGTCGGCCTCGCGCGACCGCAGTTCGCGTGTGCCGTCCAGGCGTAGACCGATGAGAACCAGCAGTGCCACCGAGATCATCATCGTAACGATGAAGATGTCGGCGACGTTGTAGATGGCCGGCATCATCCACGGCGTATGGATGAAGTCGACCACATGCCCCACCGGGAACCCAGGCTCACGGAAGAGCCGGTCGGACAAGTTGCCCAGGATGCCGCCGAGGAGCAGTCCGAGCACGACCGCCCACCAGCGCGAACGCACGCGCGTGACGGCGAGCACGACGATCGCCGCCGCAGCCGCGGCCAGCACGATCGTGAAGATCCAGGTGACTTCTTCACCGAGGGAGAACGCAGCCCCGGGGTTGCGCGTCAGATAGAACTGCAGGAAGTCTCCCCATACGTGGACGGCCTGCTGGTAGGGGAGGTCACGGAGCACGGCCTCCTTGCTGAACTGATCGGCGGCCAGTACCAGCACCGCGAGAACCGCGATGGTGGCACTGGCCGCCGCTGCTGCGCGCGTCCGCGAAGACCGCGTGCTGAGAGCTGTCAAAGGCGCGACTTAGAGACCGGCGGAGGACACGGGGGTCGCCCCCGAGGTCGAGCCGGCCACATCCAGGTCACGGAGCTTCTCTTCGATGAATCCGCGCAGCTGGCTGCGGTAGTCGCGCTCGAACTGACGCAGCTCGCTGATGCGGGTCTCGAGCGTCGCGCGCTCGGCCTCGAGGCGCGCGATCTCGTCGCGTCCCTTGGCTTCGGCCTCGGCGAGGATCGACGCGGCCTGGGCCTGCGCCTCGGAGATCAGCTTGTCCTTCTGCGCCTGTCCTTCGGCGACGTGCTCGTCATGCAGACGCTGTGCGAGCTCGATGATGCCGGCGGACGCCGCCGCGGGAGCGGACTCGGCAGGAGCCTCGGCGACCGGAGCCGGTGTGGGCTCGGGAACGGACTCGACGACGGGCTCTTCGGCCGCGGGAGCAGCCGGAGCCGCCTCGACAGCGCCAGTGCCCGACTCGTACGCGGCGAGCTTCGCCTTGAGCTCCTCGTTCTCGGCGATCGTCTTGCGCCACTCGACCACGATCTCGTCGAGGAAGTCATCGACCTCGTCGGGGTCGAATCCTTCCTTGAATCGCACGTGCTGGAACTGCTTGGTGACGACGTCTTCAGGAGTCAGAGCCATTTCTTTCCTCTTTCGAAAGCTTCACGACGGGGCCGTTTGCGGGCGACCCGCGGTCGGCGAGCCGTACCCGAACAGCATAGTCCGCGTCTTCGGGAGGCGCGAGAAAGGCACCCCCGCTGCGGACCTCACGCGATGCGCATCAACACTCCGGTGATGGAGAGCAGCACAAAACAACACAGCATGGTGATCGGGAACGCGAGATCGATCGCGACCGGACCCAACCGCAGCGGAGGGATGAATCTGCGGAAGAACTTCAGCGGCGGATCGGTCAGGGTGAACACGATCTCAGCGAGCACGAGACCGATTCCCTTGGGCCGCCATTCGCGGTTGAACAGCGGGATGTACTCCAGCACGACCCGCGCGAGCAGGACGAGGATGTACACGACCAGCAACGTGTTGACGATGCCGGCGAACAGCCGAACGACCTCCACGACTACGGCGCGAAGGGGGCGGACTCAGGGTCCGCCTGCGCGACAGCGCCCTCACCCGAGACTGCGATGTTCTCGGGAGAAAGGAGGAAGACCTTGCTCGTCACACGCTCGATACGGCCGTACAGACCGAGCGAGAGTCCGCTGGCGAAGTCCACGAGGCGGCGCGCGTCGGCGTCGCTCATCTGCGACAGGTTGATGATGACCGGGATGCCGTCGCGGAACGCCTCCGCGATCGACTGCGCGTCGCGGTACTGCTTGGGGTGGACCGTGAGGATCTCGCTGACGGGGCCGACTGCGGGCTGACGCACCACGGCGGGACGGTGCAGCGGCGTCACCGGAGCCGTCTTCTCGACGACCGGCTTGTCACGCCGAGGAGCCGGCGCCTCGGCCTGCTGCTGCTCGTCGTAGACGTCTTCTTCATCGGCCAGGCCCAGGTACACCATGGTCTTCTTCAGCGGGTTCGACATCGCATCCTCCGTTTGCTCGTCTTCTTCGAGGCTAACCGGGCACCGCGCGCGGACCCGTGATTGCCGTACCTATCCGCAGGTGTGTCGCGCCGGCGGCGATCGCGTCGGCGAAATCGCCCGACATCCCGGCCGATATCCAGGTCGCATCCGGCGCCACGGATCGCAGGTTCGCCGACAGGTCGGCCACCCGGCCGAAGGCCGCCGCGGGCTCTTGTCCCAGGGGTGCGACAGCCATCAGACCGCGCAGTCGCAGCGAGGGGCAGGACGCGAGGACGTGCTCGGCCAGCGGTAGCAGCCCGGAGCCCGGCACGCCGCCGCGTTGCGGGTCATCGGTGAGGTTCACCTGCAACAGGATGTCGAGCGGCACCCCGTCGGGGTCGGCCGCATGAAGGGCATCCGCGAGCCGCTCACGATCGACCGAGTGGACGACGTCGCTGGCCGAGCGCACCGCCCGGGCCTTCTTGGTCTGCACCTGCCCCACGAAGTGCCAGGAGAGTCCGGGCATCGCCGGGAGATCCCCCCGCTTGGCCGCCAGCTCCTGCTGGCGGCTCTCTCCCACGTCACGGACACCCCACCCAGCGAGCTCGGCGACGAGCGTTGCGGGGTGGAACTTCGTCACCACGATGCGGGTGAGCTCACGCGGGTCACGCCCTGCCGCTCTCGACGCGTCCGCGATGCGGGCATCGAGAGCGGCGAGGCGCTCGCCGAGGGTGGTCGGGGGCATGTTCCGTGGATCACTCACCTGCGAACCGGCCCGCGTCCGGCGCGGTCACTTCAAGAAGTCGGGAACGTCGAGGTCGTCATCGCCGAACACCGACTCGTTCGACGTCGAGATGGAGACCGAGACCGACTCCTTCTCCGGCGCGTCAGACATTTCCCGGGCTGCCTCGTCGGCCGGCACGGCCGGCAGGACGGGAGCCGTGCGTGCGGCGGCCGCGATCGGCTCGATGCGCGTCTGGGGCTCACCACCGTCGAAACCGGCCGCGATGACGGTGACGCGCACTTCGTCGCCGAGGGTGTCGTCGATCACCGTTCCGAAGATGATGTTCGCTTCGGGGTGTGCCGCCTCCTTCACGAGTTGGGCAGCGTCGTTGATCTCGAAGATTCCGAGGTTCGACCCACCCTGGATCGACAGGAGGACGCCGTGCGCCCCCTCGATCGACGCCTCGAGAAGGGGCGACTCGACGGCCAGTTCGGCTGCCTTGATCGCACGGTCGGCCCCGCGAGCCGATCCGATGCCCATGAGCGCAGATCCCGCCCCCTGCATGACGGACTTCACGTCGGCGAAGTCGAGGTTGATGAGGCCGGGCGTGGTGATGAGGTCGGTGATGCCCTGCACACCGGCCAGGAGGACCTGGTCGGCGGTTGCGAAGGCCTCGATCATCGAGATGCCGCGATCGCTGATCTCCAGCAGGCGGTCGTTGGGGACGACGATGAGGGTGTCGACCTCTTCCTTCAGCTTCGACACTCCGGCCTCTGCCTGGCTCTGGCGTCGGCGGCCCTCGAACGAGAACGGCTTGGTCACCACACCGATCGTGAGGGCGCCGATCGACTTGGCGATCCGAGCGACCACCGGTGCGCCGCCGGTGCCCGTTCCGCCACCCTCGCCTGCGGTGACGAACACCATGTCGGCACCGGCGAGGGCCTCTTCGATCTCTTCGGCGTGGTCTTCGGCCGCACGGCGACCGACCTCGGGATCGGCGCCGGCCCCGAGCCCGCGCGTGAGCTCCCGGCCGACGTCGAGCTTGACGTCGGCATCGCTCATCAACAATGCCTGCGCATCCGTGTTCACCGCGATGAACTCGACGCCGCGAAGGCCGAGTTCGATCATCCGATTGACGGCATTCACGCCGCCGCCACCCACACCGACGACCTTGATCACCGCGAGGTAGTTCTGGTTCTGGCTCATGCCGGCCTCCGTATCGTCCGAACCTGTCTCGACGCTCTGTCTAAACCTTCAACCTCAACCAGAGGTTTAAAGAATTGCCCGGTATGCAATTCATCTCTCTGAAGGTAAGCGCCGTCCACGGTGCGCGCCCCCAGCCGGTGGGCGTGTCGCGAACAGAATGGTCCAGAGATCTGTCAGCGGACGACGACGGCAGACGGAGACGACACGTCGTAGCGCGACACCTCGGACGGTGGCTGAGTCTGCATGATCTTCTCGAGCACGACGGCCTTCTGAGCCGAGTCGGTGGCGCTACCCCAGACGACGTCGGTGTCGGTCTCGCCCAGACGCAGCGTCACGTCGTTGGGCGTGGTCGCCTTCATCGCCGTGACCTGCGTGCGGATATCGTCGGGGAGAGAACGGTAGACCCGCCCGACCGCGTCGAAGGCAGCGGAACCCACTCCCCCTGACACCGTGATCAACGGGTGGTCGGCGGGACGATCGTCGGTGGTGGCCAGGGCGACCCCGGCGGCATCCACCAGCGTGTAGCCCGCCGACGACTTCACCGCTCCGATCGGCGTGCGCTCGACGATGCGCACCACGAGATCATGCGGCGGGCGAGCCTCCAACGTGTACGACTCGACGAGCGGAAACGCCACGAGCGCCGCCTTGACCTCGCTGGAATCGACCGCCGGTAGTGGACGGCCCAGCTGCGAAGCCAGCGCGCTCTCCACGGTGGCTGCATCCAGTTGCGAGACCCCCACGACCCTCACACGCTCGACCGCGAACAACGGGCTGTAGGCGGCGGCGACCGAACCCAGCACGAGCAGCACCAGGGCCGCAGCGACCCCCCACCAGATCATCCGTCGATGACGCTGCCGCACCGTGAACCGCCGCACCTCGGCGCGCAGGGCACGACGGCGCGCCCGCGCAGCCCGCCAGACGTCGCGGGCACGCAGCGGATGATCGAGGGCCGCGGTCCCTTCTGCGTCGGGCTCGTTCTCCGCTCTCGGATGAGCGCCCTCGGGGCGCGCATCCCCCGGCGCGAACGGCACGATCGGGGCCGTCAGCGCATCGTCGCCGGCCGCCGCGGCACTGAACACCTCTGCCGCCGAGTCGCCCGGGCGGGGTGCCCCGGACCGGGGCCCTTCGACCACAGGCGCCGCGGCGGTTCGCTGTCGCTCCTCACGCGGCGGAGGGGGCGGAAGCGGCGAAGGCCGGCGCACGGGTCAGTCCCGGTCCGCCTGCGCGGCCGTGCCCGACTGCAGCGACTGGAGCACCTGGGGAATGATCTGGTACACGTTGCCGCAGCCGAGGGTGATGACGAAGTCGCCCTCGCGCGCCACGGATGCCGTGTAGTCGGCCGCCTGCTGCCAATCGGCGACGAAGTGCACGCTATCGGCGTTGCGGAACGCCCCCGACACCAGCTCACCGGTGACCCCGGGGATCGGATCTTCTCGCGCGCCGTAGACGTCCAGGACGACGGTGTGATCCGCGCGCGACTCGAGGACGTGGGCGAACTCCCGATACATGTCCTGGGTGCGGGAGTAGGTGTGAGGTTGGTGGACCGCGATGATGCGACCGTCGCCGATGACCGTGCGCGCGGCATCCAGCGCCGCAGCAACCTCCGTGGGATGGTGCGCGTAGTCGTCGTACACGCTCACGCCGCGCTCCACGCCGTGGAGCTCGAAGCGGCGCACCGTTCCCCCGAATCCCTCGACCGCTCGCGCTGCCGGCTCGAGGGCGTAGCCGAGCGTGAGCAGCACGGCGATGACCCCGGTGGCGTTGACCGCGTTGTGTGCACCGGGGACCGCCAGCTGCACGGCCTCGGACTCCTCACCGCGAGTGACGCGGAACGACACCGGACCGGAGGCGCGGACATCACTCAGCCGCACCTGCGCCTGCGGCGACTCGCCGAACGTGACCACGTGTGGGTGACGCAGCGCTGCGGCGACACGCTGGGCCCCCGCATCGTCGGCCGAGATCACGACGGCCTCGCGCGCTTCATCGGCGAAGCGCGCGAACCCGTCGTAGAAGGCGTCCCCCGTGCCCCAGTGATCGAGGTGATCGGGATCGACGTTGGTGATCAGCGCCACCGACGTGTCGTAGAGCAGGAACGTCCCGTCGGACTCATCGGCTTCGATGACGAAGAGCTCGTCCGAGCCGGTGGCGCTCGACACGCCCAGGTCAGCGATGACGCCTCCGTTGACGAAGGTCGGCGCTTCGCCGAGCGAACGCAGAGCGGTGACGATCATGCCCGTCGAGGTCGTCTTGCCGTGCGCACCGGCGACCGAGACCAGGCGCCGGCCTCCGATGAGCCAGTACAAGGCCTGCGAACGGTGGATGACCGACAGTCCCCGCTGCTTGGCGAGGACGAACTCGGGGTTCTCCGGCCAGATCGCGCCGGTGTGGATCACGGCGTCGACATCGTCCGGCAGGTGTGCGGCGTCGTGACCGACGTGCACGGTCGCCCCCCGCGCGGCCAACCCCTGCAAGGCCACGCTGTCTGCGCGGTCGGAGCCCGACACGCGGATGCCGCGGTCCAGGAACATACCGGCCAGGCCGGACATACCCGACCCGCCGATACCGATGAAGTGCGCAGCGGTGATGTGCTCCGGGATGGGCAGGGAGAGATCGGGTCGAATCATGGCCCGTCAAGTCTAGGTCGCGGCCACCGGCGCAGGCGCTGCGGCACGCTGCGGTAGGACGGGTGGGACGCCGAGGTCAGCGACCGGCGGACGCGACGGCCTCGTCGATGAGCTCGATCACCCGTTCCGTGCCGCGACGGGTGCCCACCGTCGTGGCCGCCCGCGCCATCCTCTCCCGAGCCGCGTCATCGCGCAGGAGCGGCACCACCTCGGACCGCACGCGGTCGGCGGTGAACTCCGCGTCCAGGATGAGCCGAGCCGCCCCGGCCGTCACCGCCGAGGCGGCGTTGAGAGCCTGTTCACCGTTGCCGACCGCGTAGGGGACGTAGACGGCGGGAATCGCCAGAGCACTCAGTTCACTCACGGTGGCGGCCCCCGAGCGCGAGACGACGAGATCGGCCACGGCGAACGCGAGGTCCATGCGGTCGACGTACGGGACGATCCGGTAGTCGACGTGGCGGGGGTCGACGAGATCGTTGCGCTCCCCCGCGACGTGCAGCAACTGCCATCCGGCGTCGGTGACCGACGACCACGCCTCACCGAACGCCTCGTTCAGACGGCGCGCTCCCAGAGAACCCCCGAAGACGAGGAGAACCGGACGCCCGGCGTCGAGGCCGAAGTATGCCGCGCCCTCCGCCCGCTTCGCCGCACGGTCGAGGTCGACGATCTCGCGACGCAGCGGCATCCCCACCACCCGGGCGCCTCGCAGCGGCGTGCCCTCGAAGGCGACCCCGGCCGCGGCTGCGCCGCGCGCGCCGAGGATGTTCGCCAATCCCGGCTTGGCGTTGGCCTCATGCACCACGTAGGGCACTCTCTCCCGGCGAGCGGCGATGTACGCCGGCGCCGACGCGTATCCGCCGAAGCCCACCACCACCTCGGCTCCACTGTCCCGGATGTGCTCACGCACCTGCGTCACCGCGCGACGGAAACGCATCGGAAAACGGGCGGCGGCGGCGTTCGGGCGACGGGGAAAAGGAACCTTGTCGACGAAGAGGAGTTCGTAGCCGCGCTCGGGCACGAGTCTCGCCTCGAGGCCCTCCCGGGTGCCGAGCACACGCACGCGCGCGGCGGGATCGCGCGCCCGCAGCCCGTCGGCGACAGCGAGGAGCGGATTGACATGGCCCGCCGTGCCTCCGCCGGCCAGCAGATACGTTCGGGAGCGCTCCGTGGTCACCGGAAGAGCCTACCGGCCCTGCGGCGCTGCGCCGCGGGTGCCTGGCTGCGTGAGGTAGGCCGGCTGCGAGGTGGGCAGGGTCCGGGCGAAGGAGAGCAGGACGCCGCAGGCCATGAGCACCGACAGGAGCGACGTGCCGCCCTGCGACATGAACGGGAGGGGCACCCCGAGGACGGGGAACAGACGCAGCACGACACCGATGTTCACGAGCGCCTGACCGACGATCCAGACGGTGATGCCGCCGGCGGCGATCCGGATGAACGGATCGTGGGTCTTGCGGATGACGTGGAACGCGCCGATGGCGAAGAGCGTGAACAGCCCGAGCACGACGATGGCGCCCACGAGCCCGAGCTCCTCACCGACGATGGCGAAAATGTAGTCGTGCTCCGCGGCGGGCAACCAGTCGTACTTCTCCCTCGAGTTCCCCAGGCCCAACCCGAACAGTCCTCCGCCGGCAAGACCCCACACCCCGTGCAGCGCCTGGTAGCAGTCGCCCACGGGAGCGAGGTAGCACTCGCTGGAGTCGACGTTGAGGAAGCTCATGATGCGGCGCATGCGGTCGGGGCTGTTCACGGCGAACACGATCGCCGCCACCACCACGCCGATGAGGGGCAGCGCGAAGATCCGCAGCTTCACCCCGGAGAAGAACAGACAGCCCAGCAGCACGGCCATGAGGATCAGTCCGGTCCCGAGGTCGCCACTGCCCACCGCGACCAGGCCGATGACCAGACCCCCGACCGGCACCACGGGGATGAACACGTGTCGCCACAACCCCAGGAGCGTCTGCTTGCGGTACAGCACATACGCGAGCCAAAGGGCGAGGGTGAGCTTCAGGAACTCCGACGGCTGCATCTGTACGCCACCCAGGGAGATCCAGTTGGTGTTGCCGTCGTTGTAGATGCCGATGCCGGGGATGAAGACCAGCATCTGGAGCCCGATCGCACCGATCAGAGCCGGCCATGCCATGCGCTTCCAGAAGGTCACCGAGAATCTGCTCAGCACGAACATGAGCGGCACACCCACCACCGCGAACAGCCCCTGCTTCACCACGACCTCGAACGGCGACGCCCCCGCCGAGATCGATCGTGCCATCGTCGCCGAGAGCACCATGACCAGACCGAAGATCGTGAGGATCAGTGCGGTCGAGGCGATGAGCAGGAACTCGTTGGGCACCGGTGCGAACACCCGGCCCAGTGAGACGCGCGCGGAGAACCCGCGGCCGGCATCGTCAGGAGTCGCCTGCGGGGGTCGCTCGGTCGTCGTCACCGGCATCCTCCCCGTCTGTTGTGTCCGCATCGTCCTGCGAGCGTCCGATCCATTCCCGCACGGCACGCGCGAACTGCGATCCGCGGTCTGCGTAGGACCCGAACTGGTCGAACGATGCCGCAGCCGGAGCCAGGAGGACCGTGTCTCCGTCACGGGCAACGCGCGCCGCCAGATCGACGACCTCCGCCATGACGTCTTCAGTCTGAGCGTGGTCGACCTCGAACACCGGCACCCCGGGGGCGTGTCGTGCGAACGCCGCTGCGATCTCGACGCGATCGACGCCGATGACGATGGCCGCCTTCGTCGCGGGCCCCCGGGCCCGGACGAGCTCAGCCACGTCGACACCTTTCAAGACGCCGCCCAGCACCCACACCGCGCCCGGATACGCAGCCAGCGACGAGGCGGCGGCATGCGGATTGGTCGCCTTGGAGTCGTCGACCCAGGTGATCCCTCCGCTGACGGCGACCACCTCGATCCGGTGCGGATCGAGCCGGAACGTCTGGAGCGCATCGCGCACCGCGGACGTGGAAACGCCCACGGCGCGAGCCAGCGCAGCCGCGGCGAGGACATTGGCGACCACGTGCGGAGCGGACAGCCCTGCAGCGGCGAGATCGGCCACCGTCGTCAGCTCGAGCGCACTCGTGTGGCGGTCGTCGAGGAAGGCGCGGTCGACGAGGATGCCGTCGACGACGCCGAAGTCGCTGGGACCGGGCACGCCGAGGTCGAATCCGATCGCCCGGCATCCTTCGACGACGTCCGCGTCCTCGACCATGCGTCGGGTGGCCTCGTCGGACTTGTTGTAGACGCACGCGACACGCGTGTTCTGGTAGACGACGGCCTTCGCGTCGCGATACGCATCGAAGGAGCCGTGCCACTCCAGGTGATCCTCGGCCAGATTGAGGCAGACGCTCGCATACGGGGAGAGACCGTGACCGTCCGCGTGGAGCCCGAGATACCAGAGCTGATGGCTCGAGAGCTCGACGACGAGCACGTCGAAGCCCGCAGGATCGCGAACCGCATCGAGCACGGGCACACCGATGTTGCCGCACGGCGCCGCGCGCAGCCCCCCCGCGGCCAGCATGGTGGCCGTCAGTTGCGTGGTCGTGGTCTTGCCGTTGGTCCCGGTGATCAGCACCCAGTCCGCCGGGGTTCCGTCGGCGCGCGTGATCTTGTCACGCACCCGCCAGGCCACCTCGACGTCGCCCCAGACCGCGATCTCAGATTCCAGGGCCCACCGGATGAGCGGATGATGGGGGGCAAAGCCGGGAGAGGCCACCACGACCTGCGGCGCGAACGCGCGCAGGTCAGCCGGCACGGCCGCCAATGAGCCGGTCCACAGGCGCGCTCCGATGACCGGGAGCAGACGCGCGTACTCCTCGTCGGCCGACTCGGTGACGACCAGCACCTCGGCGCCGAGCTCGGCGAGGGTGTCGGCGACGGAGAAGCCGGTGACCGACAGGCCGAGCACGGCGACACGCAGTCCTCGCCAATCGGCGTTCCAGCTGGTCAGACCGGCCAGACGCCCGGACATCCCGCTCACGCCGCGTTCCCCGTCACAGCGCCGCGAGCCAGGCGACGTAGAACAGTGCCACGCCGGTCACGGCCAGCATTCCGGCGATGATCCACATGCGAACGACGATGGTGATCTCGGGCCATCCGCGCATCTCCAGGTGATGGTGGAAGGGGCTCATGAGGAACAGGCGTTTGCCGCCGGTCGCCTTGAAGTAGTAGCGCTGCAGGATCACCGACCCGGGACCGATGATGAACACACCGGCGATGATGACGGCGAGGATCTCGGTGCGCGAGAGCACCGCCATCGCCACGACCACGCCACCGATGGCCATCGATCCCACGTCGCCCATGAAGACCTTCGCCTTGGGTGCGTTCCACCAGAGGAATCCCACCAGTGCACCCACGAACGACGCCGCGATGATCGTCAGCCCCATCGGATCGCGCGTGGGATAGCACGCGCTCGCGTAGGCATCCACGAGCGCCGCGGTGTGACAGCGCTGCTGGAACTGCCAGAACGTGACGAGGCTGTAGGCCGAAACCGTGAAGATGCCGGCACCGGTGGCGAGGCCATCGAGTCCGTCGGTGAGGTTGGTCGCGTTCGACCAGGCGACGGCCTGGAAGGAGATCCACGCGAGGTAGAGGATCCAGCCGATGACGGCGCCGAGCGCCATGAAGGAGAGAGCCGGGATGTCGCGGAAGAACGAGATGAACGGTGACGCGGGAGTCTCGCCCCAGACGTTGGGGAAATTGAGGGCCAGGATGCCGAAGGGCACGGCGACCAAGACCTGACCGAGCACCTTGCGCCAGCCCGAGAGCCCGAGGCTGCGTTGCTGGCGTACCTTCATGAAGTCGTCGATGAACCCGACGGCGCCCAGGCCCACCATCATCCAGATGACGAGCAGGCCCGATGTCGTCGGTGGAGTCCCGCCCGCGTAGCTGCCGATGAAGTAGCCGGTCAGCGACCCCACGATGAAGACGATGCCCCCCATGGTGGGCGTGCCGCGCTTGGTCTGGTGACTCGGGTTGTGGGCGTCTTCGGGCGTGCGGATCACCTGTCCCCAGCCCAGCTTCTCGAAGAGCCGGATGAACAGCGGTGTCAGAAACAGCGTGAAGGCGAGGGAGATCGTCGCGGCTGCCAGCAGGGATCTCACGAGAACGATTCTCCCAGACGATCCCCGAGATGCCGGAGACCCGCGGAATTGGACGACTTCACGAGCACGCGGTCACCGTCGCGCAGCTCGCCCTGCAGGTAGTCGAACGCCTCGTCCTGCGTCTCGAAGAACACCGCCTCCCCGTCCCAGGAGCCCTCGCCGATCGCAGCGAGGTACAGCCGTCGCGCGGCCGAGCCGACCACGACGATGCGCTCGAACCGCAGCCGCACCGCGAGCAGTCCGACCCGGTCGTGTTCCTCCCCTGCCTGTTCGCCGAGCTCGCTCATCGCTCCGAGCACGGCGACCTTGCGTTGGCCGGGCTCGGCGATCTGGGCGATCGTGCGAAGCGCGGCCGCCATCGAGTCCGGACTCGCGTTGTAGGCGTCGTTGATGATCCGCACTCGGTCGGACCCCAACGGCTGCATCCGCCACCGCTCCGCGATCTCCACGGTCTCCAGGCGTTGGATGGCACTCTCGGGCGCCACCCCGAGCACCCCGGAGATCGTGAGGGCGGCCAGCGCGTTCATGACGTGATGCTCGCCCAGGACACGCAGTCGGAGGGGGAGTCGCTGGTCGCCGATGACCACGGTGCAGGTCGTTCCCGCCGAGGTCACCTCGACGTCCTCAGCGCGTACCTGAGCCGCGGAAGACCGGCCGAACCAGCGCACGGACACGCCACGCTCCTGGGCGACCTGCGACATCGCGGCCACGCGAGGGTCGTCGGCGTTGAGCACGGCGACACCGCCGGGGCGCGTCGCCTCGACCAGTTCTGTCTTCGCGCGCTGAGTGGCCTCCACTCCCCCGAAGCCGCCGGCGTGGGCGAGTCCGACCATGAGCACCGCCCCGACATCGGGGGTGACGAGGCCCGCGAGTTCCGCGATCCGCCCGATCCGCGAGGCGCCGAACTCGCTGACGAGATACCGTGTGCCCTCCGTGACCCGCAGCATCGTGAGCGGAGCGCCGACCTCGTTGTTGTACGACGCACGCGGCGCAACGGTCTCGCCCTCGTCCTCGAGGATGCGCGCCAGCAGGTTCTTGGTCGTCGTCTTGCCGTTGGATCCGGTGATCCCCACGACCTCCAGCCGCCCCGAGGCACGAACGCGCGCGACCACCTCCCGAGCGAGATCCGCCAGGGCGCGCACGGCATCGCCCACCACGATCTGGCTGATCGGCTCGTCCACGACACGCTCGACGATCGCCAGTCGCGCGCCGCCCTCCCGGGCCGCACGGACGAAGAGGTGCCCGTCGGTCACGTCACCCGGCTTGGCGATGAAGACGCCTCCGGGTGCCATGGCCCGCGAATCGGTGTCGACGACGCCGGAGATCATGGTCTCGGGAGTGTCGTCGCCGTGGGTGCGCAAGGTCCCCGCCGTGACGCGGGCCACCTCGGCAAGACTCATCGGGATCATCGTGCTGCGCTCCTCATACGCCCACCGGTCACTGGGTGACCGGGAGCAAGGGGGTCTCGGATTCGGACGGCATGATCCGGTAGTGCTTGAGCACCTGCGTCATCGCCTTCGTGAACACCGAGCGGTTGGCCGACGACATGCGCTCCTTCTTGGGCTCGTCGAAGACCGTCAATACAACGTACTGCGGATCCTCCGCGGGCGCGTACCCGACCAGCGACGTGAAGTAGAGGTTCTTCTTGTAGCCGCCCTTGCCGTCATAGATCTGTGCCGTGCCGGTCTTGCCTGCCATCCGGTAGCCGTCGATCTTGATGTCCTCTGCGAGCGTCCCTTGCGCGAACACGTTCTCCAGCATCTCGCTGACCTCGTGCGCGGTCTCCTCCTTGATCACGCGCACAGGCTCGGGCAGATCGGGCGTCACGACCGTGCCGTCGGCCGTGGTGCACGATTCCACCAGCTGCGCCGGCATCTTCACTCCCCCGTTGGCGAACGTCTGATAAACACTGGCGACCTGGGTGGCCGTCACCGTGAAGGCCTGCCCGAACGTGGTCGTGTAGTACGTCTGGTTGTCCCAGTCGTCCGGGGTGTGGGAGAACCCGAGCTGCTCGGGCTCGCCTGACCAGCCCAGACCCTGGGGCTGACCGACACCGAACTTCGTCAGGTAGTCGTACCGCGTCTGCGGGTCGACGAGAGAACCGAACTGCGACATCGCGACGTTCGAGGAGCGCACCAGGCCCCCGGTGAGCGTCAGGTTCTCGGTGGCGTGCTTCTCCGAATCGTTGATGACCGCACCGTTGTCGAAGACCATCCGTGAGGGCGTCTTCACGGTCGACTCGGGGGTGAGGCCCGCCGCCTCGATCGCGGTCGCGGCGGTGACCGGCTTGAAGGTGGATCCCGGCTCGTAGGAGAAGCGCGCCAGTCGCGAAGCGCGGTCGTCGGGGTCCGACGCGGCAGGGTCGTTGGGGTCGACGGTCGGCGTCTCGGCGAAGGCGCGGATCTTGCCGGTGGCGACCTCCATCACGATGATCCCGCCCCACTCCGCCTTGTAACGGTTGCTTTCCTCGGCGATCAGCTGCTGCATGAACCACTGCAGGTCGCCGTCGATGGTGAGCTTCAGCGTGCCGCCGTCGACGGCGGGATCTTCCACCTCGGTGCCGGGGATCCGCACGCCGTCGTGGCCCCGCTGGTAGCTGACCGATCCGGCCGTGGGTTCCAGACAGGTGTTCTGAAGATCCTCCACGCCTTCCAGCGGGGTGCCGTCCGAACTCACGAAGCCGATGACGTTACCGGCGACGGCGCCGTCGGGGTAGGTGCGCGAGGGCACGGCCTTGAAGGTGAGGAAGGGGAACCCGAGGTCGGCGAGCGCGCGATACATCTCCGTCGACACCGACTGCTTGAGCGAGACCCACTGGGCGCCCGGGTTCTCGGCCAGCCGATCGACGACCAGGGCGGTGACCTCGGCGGCATCCTGTCCCGTGACCTCGGCGACCTTCGCCGCCAGCTCGGGCCACTCCCGGATCTCGGGCTTGCCGTCGGGACCCTTGATGACCGCGCCCGCCGCATCACGCTTGGTGATGCCCTTGATGGCCAGACTCGGGTCGATGGCCGCGTCGTAGCGCAGCGTGCTGGTGGCCAGCACCGTGCCGTCTTCGTCGACGATGTCGCCGCGCGTGCCGGCGAGTGCGATCGTCGTGCCCGTGGCGTGCTCCTGCTGTTCGGCGATGTGCTCGTTCGCGTTGACCACTTGGATGTCGACGAGGCGGAGGACGAAGGCCCCGATCACCAGGAGCACGACCAGCAGAGCGGTCACGGTCCGTCGGCGAGGACTGCGGGTGGCACGTGTGGTCATGGCTCTCAGCGCGTGTTCGGGGTCGGCAGACCGTCGGCGATGGCGGGAGGGGCGACGGGGTCGATGACGACGGTGTCGGCCGCGGCCGTACCCGCACCCAGACTCGCCGTGCGATCGGTGGCCAGCGGAACGCTGCCCACCAGGGCGTTGGGGACCGCCGCTTTCGTGAGGGCACGCGTGCTCGATACAGAGCCGGCCGGTTTGGCACTGCCGACGATCGCTCCGTCACTGAGCCGGAGGTAGGTCGGGGCGGCACCGGTCACCATGCCGAGATCGGCGGCGTTGGCGGCGAGATACTGCGGCGAGCTCAACCCGGCGACCTTGTCCTGCAGGATCTGTTGCTGCCATTGCACCGCGCGCTGTTCGGTGATCAGCGACTTCAGCTCGTACGAATTCTGCGTGGTCAGGATGGACATGCCCATCTGCGCACCCGCGATCGCGAGGGCGCCGGCGACCGCTATCAGTCCGTACGCCAGACGCGGACGACGGCGCGGCTGCGCCTGTTCGACCACGCGCAGACGTCGGGCGCGTTCCGCGGACGGGAACGGAAGGTCGTCGAGGAGCCCGTCGGATGCCAGTTGGGTGCTCATGCCGCCTCCCTCACTCGCTCGACGGCGCGAAGTCGGACCGGGGTTGCGCGGGGGTTGCGCGCGCGTTCGTCGTCGGAGGCCATCTCGGCGCCGCGGACCAGAAGTCGGAACTGCGGCGCATGCTCGGGGAGCTCGAAAGGCAATCCCGCGGGCGCTGTCGAGGTCGTCGCTGCGGAGAACGCCCGTTTGACCAGTCGGTCCTCGAGCGACTGGTAGGACATCACCACGAGCCGTCCGCCGGGCGCGAGGACTTCCAGTGCGGCGGGAACCGCCGCCTCGAGGGCCGCCAGTTCGCCGTTGACCTCGATGCGCAGCGCCTGGAAGACGCGCTTGGCGGGATGACCCGACCGTTCACGTTGCACGGCGGCAGGTGTCGCGGCGACGAGGATGTCCACCAACTGACCGGAGCGCTCGATGGGCGCCGACGCGCGCGCGGAGATGATCGCTCGGGCGTACCGACCCGCGAGCTTCTCTTCTCCGTACCGCTCGAAGATGCGGCGCAGATCACCCTCGCCGTAGCTGGCCACGATGTCGGCCGCCGTCGATCCAGCCGTCTGATCCATCCGCATGTCCAGCGGCGCGTCCTGCGCATACGCGAAGCCTCGATCGGCCTCGTCGAGCTGCAGCGACGAGACGCCCAGATCGAAGAGGATGCCGTCCACCCGAGGGGAGCCTGCCTCCGCCACGGCTGTGGCGATGCCGTCGTAGACCGTGTGGACGAGCGTCACGCGGTCACCGAAGCGCGACAGACGCTGGCCGGCGATGCGCAGCGCATCCGTGTCACGGTCGAGGCCGATCAGCCGTGCCCCGGGGAAGCGCTCCAGGATGGCCTCCGAGTGACCGCCCATCCCCTCGGTGGCATCCACGAACACCGCACCGTCTCGTCCGAGGGCGGGAGCCAACAGCTCCACGCAGCGATCGAGGAGGACGGGGGTGTGGATGTCGCGGAGGTTCATGGTGTCTGCCCTGGTTCGTGATCCGGGATCCTGATCCCCATCCGCCCCGACCTGGCACCGGGGAAGTGTGTCAGGGCGTGCGGCTGGGAGTCAGGGTCACGGCTCAGAAGAGTCCGGGGATCACCTCCTGCTCCATGTCCGAGTAGGCGTCTTCGTTTCCATCGGCGTAGGCGTTCCACGCCTCGGCATCCCAGATCTCGGCGTGGGCGCCGACGCCGGTGACGACGAGTTCGCGACCGAGGTTCGCGTAGGCCCGCAGGTGCGGCGGCAGGGTGATGCGGCTCTGGCTGTCGGGCTTCTCGTCGCTGGCGCCGGAGAGGAACATCCGCTGGAAGTCACGCGCCTGCTTGTTGGTGAGGGGCGCTTCGCGGATGCGCTCGTAGATGCGCTCGAACTCTTTCGTGCTGAACACGTAGAGGCACCGCTCCTGGCCGCGAGTGACGACGACGCCGTCGCCGAGATCGGTGCGGAACTTGGCGGGGAGGATGACGCGGCCCTTGTCGTCGAGCTTCGGGGTATAAGTGCCCAGCAACATCGGTGCCACCCCCCCTTCCATGCCGGCCGCGTGAAGTACGCGCCACTTTACTCCACTTTCCTCCACTTACCTATCGATTTCTGGGCACGGTGAGCGGTGGCGCTCCCCCGACCCCGGCGGCACGCTTCCGATCTCACGTTCCACCGTGGCCGCAGGCACAAAAAAAGCACCGACCCGAAGGTCGGTGCTTGAGGGGTGGTGCGGAGCGGAACTCCGATCAGCGGTCGTCTTGGCGGCGATCCCAACGGTCGTTCATACGGTCCATGAACGACCCTCCGCCCGCACGGGCCCCACCCGGCGACGACGGCTTACGCGCGCCGTCGGCGCGCGAACGCGCCGCAGCGCCGCGGGCGGGAGTGACGGCGAGCACGACACCACCGACCATGATCAGGAAGGCGATGACCCCGACGACGATCAACGAGGTCGACACACCCACGACGAGGGCGGCCAGACCCACGAGGACCAAGACACTGCCGTAGACGATGTTGCGGTAACTGAGGGACTGTCCGTCGCGGGGCGCGCTCACGACATCTGCGTCGTTTCGCATGAGATGGCGTTCCATCTCGTCCAGCAGACGCTGCTCCTGTTCTGACAGTGGCATGCATCCCCCTTTTTAGGTCTCGTGTGCTCACGATTGTACGCGCGCGCCTGAGAACTAGGCTAGGCCCGTGGCACCTCCCCTAGACACAATCGACCAGGTTTCTCAGCGGATGGAGAGGTTCGCCGAGGATCGCGTCGCAGAGGCCGCCCAGCTGGGTCAGGATGCCGTCTTGCTCGCCGGCGCGGCGACGGCGGCACTCATCGGCGGCAAGCGACTGCGCGCCCGGTTCTGCCTGACGGGGTGGCGAGCAGTCGCCCACGCCTCGGGACGCACCCAGCCGCCGAGCGAAGACGTCATCGCCGCCGCGGGGGCTCTGGAGATCTTTCATGCTGCGGCCCTGGTGCACGACGACCTGATCGACAACTCCGACACGCGTCGGGGGCGGCCGGCCGCTCACCGGTCACTTCAGTCGCAGCACGACGCGCACGGGTGGCACGGTGACGCGGCAGGTTTCGGCCGCAGCTCGGCGGTCCTGCTCGGCGACCTCCTCGTGGCGTGGAGCGACGACCTGCTCGAGGAAGGACTGAGACAGTCGCCACACGCCGACCACGCCCGTCGCGAGTACGCGCGGATGCGACGCGAGGTCACGATGGGGCAGTACCTCGACCTGGTCGAAGAGGCCGCCGCGGCCACCGTCGACAGCTCTGAGCATGCGGAGCGCGCGCTCCGTGTGGCCACCTACAAGTCGGCTCGCTACAGCGTGCAACAGCCGCTCCTGATCGGAGCCGCGCTTGCCGGCGGCGATCAGGAGCAGGTGGACGCTCTCGCGCGGTTCGGGCTGCCGCTCGGTCTTGCCTTCCAGCTCCGCGACGACGTGCTCGGCGTGTTCGGCGATGCCGAGGTGACCGGAAAGCCCTCCGGCGACGACCTGCGCGAAGGAAAACGCACCCTGCTGATCGCCTACGCCCTGGACAGTCTCCCCGCCGGACCGCGTCGCACACTGGAGGAGCTCCTGGGCGACCGTCAGCTCGGCGACGAGCAGGTGACGTATCTGCAGAGCACGATCGCCGCATCCGGTGCGCTCGACCGCGTGGAGCGGTTGATCTCCGACTACGCGAACGATGCCGACCGCGCTCTTCGCGGTGCGGCGCTGGACAATGCGGCGGTCGGCTCGCTGCGGGATCTCGCCCGGGCGTCGGTGAGCCGCACGTCCTGACGCGCAGTGCATCCGACGCGCAGGGGATCCGACGCGCAGGCGATCCTCAGGCCAGAGCCTGGGCGACCCGACGCACCTCACTCTTGCGACCGGCGCGCAGGGATTCGATCGGAGCGACGCCGATCGAGTCCGCGACCGCGAGCAGCCAGTCGATGGCCTCGTCGTCGGTGAAGCCCGCATCGTGCAGCACGATGATCGTGCCGCGCAGCGACGGCACCGGGCGGCCGTCGACGAGGAACGCCGCCGGCACGCGCAAAGAGCCGTCGCGGCGTGATCCGATCAGCTGACTCTCGTCGAGCAGTCTCCGCACGCGGCCGAGGGGTTCGCCTGTCAGCGACACGAGCTCGGGAAGGGTCAGCCATTCGGTGGGAAAGGTCGGGGAGGAATCACCGGTCACCCCTCCACTATCGCACTCGACTGCGGCGTCGGCGACAGTCCGCGGGCGCGCACGCGCGCGACAGCGACATTACAGAAATCACATCTTTCACTTGCGTCACTTTGGTTGACTCATCTTTACTTCCGTGACAGCGTGGCGGAGGTTCGACCGGAGGAGACCTCTCGTGAGAAAGACGACCATGCTGACTTCACCCACGACGCCGCTCGCGGTGATCGGCACGATCGCCCTCACGGTGTCGGCGGCCCCGAGCGCTGCGCACGCCGAGGCAACGGCGCAGGCGGTGGCTCCCGCGGCGCCGGCCGCTCACCCCATCGAGCTGGTCCCGCCGGTCGTCATGAAGAAGCGCCCCACCACCCACACCGTCGTTCCTGGCGACACCGTCTCGGCCATCGCCGCCGCCCACGGGCTGCGCACCGCGGACGTCCTGGCGTGGAACGACCTCGGGTGGAAGTCGATCATCCGTCCCGGCGACGTGCTGCGGCTGTCGGCATCCGCAGACGCGAACAAGAGCGGCGGGAAGACTCAGCGCGCCGGCGCACGGACGACCGCGAGCGACGCCTCGCATACCGTCTCCGCCGGCGACACGCTCTGGGCGATCGCGCGTTCGCACGACATCTCCCTCCGCACTCTCCTGAAGGCCAACGGCCTCACACCGGCGACCATCATCTATCCCGGTCAGAAGCTCACGATTCCCGGCACGTCATCGACGGCGCGATCGACCAAGAAGGCGTCGCCCGCACCGGCATCGTCGTCGTCGCGCACCTCCCAGAAGACCGCCGACCTGGATGCCGAGCAGATCGCCAACGCCAAGGCGATCATCGCGGTCGGACGCGAGCGAGGCGTTCCCGAGCGGGGCATCGCCATCGCGTTGGCCACCGCGATGGTCGAGTCGTGGCTTCGCAACCTCGACTACGGCACGTACGACTCCCTCGGCCTGTTTCAGCAGCGCCCGAGCACCGGATGGGGCACCGAGGACCAGGTACGCGATCCCCGCCGGTCCGCTGCCGCGTTCTTCGGTGGGCCGCACGACCCCAACGGAACCGACACCCGCGGGCTCCTGGATCTTCCCGGATGGCGGGACATGGGCTTTGGAGAAGCCGCACAGGCCGTCCAGGTCTCGGCCCACCCCGATCGCTACGGGATGTGGAAGGACCAGGCCTTCGCCTGGCTCGACGAGTTGGGCTGACATGTCGGCAGCCCCCGCGGGCCGCTCCGGGTCAGGGGCGAGCCGCTGCCGGGAGTCACGGCGGTCCGTCCGTAGACTCGACGCGTGAGCACGGGCCAGCAGACGGATCCGCTGATCGGCCGTCTGGTCGACGGCCGATACCGTGTGCGCGCACGCATCGCTCGGGGCGGTATGGCCACCGTCTACGTGGCCACCGATCTGCGGCTCGAACGTCGTGTGGCCCTCAAGGTGATGCACGGCCACCTCTCCGATGACACCGTGTTCCAGAGCCGGTTCATCCAGGAGGCGCGGGCGGCGGCCCGGCTTGCAGATCCCCACGTGGTGAACGTCTTCGATCAGGGTCAGGACGGCGATCTCGCCTACCTCGTCATGGAGTACCTGCCCGGCATCACCCTCCGAGAGCTCCTGCGTGAACAGCGCCGTCTCACCGTGCCGCAGACGATCACGATCATGGACGCGGTGTTGGCCGGTCTCGCGGCGGCCCACCGTGCGGGCATCATCCACCGCGACGTGAAGCCCGAGAACGTCCTGCTCGCCGAGGACGGCCGGATCAAGATCGGCGACTTCGGTCTTGCGCGGGCCACCAGCGCCAACACCGCGACCGGCCAGATGCTCCTGGGCACCATCGCCTACCTCGCACCCGAACTCGTCACCCGCGGTACGGCGGATGCCCGCAGCGACATCTACGCGCTCGGCATCATGCTCTACGAGATGCTCACCGGCGAGCAGCCCTACAAAGGCGAGCAGCCGATGCAGATCGCCTATCAGCACGCCACCGACTCGGTGCCCCGGCCGAGCGCCAAGAACCCGGGCGTGCCTGAGCAGCTCGACGAGCTGGTGCTGTGGGCCACGGAGCGTCAGCCCGACGATCGCCCCGCCGATGCTCGCGCGATGCTCGATCGGCTGCGCGAGATCGAGAAGGATCTGGGAGTCCATCCGCAGGTCGCTCGCCCCACCCCCGCGGGCGTGGTCGTCGGCGACAGCATGATCGACTCGGGCGAGCTCACCAAGGTGATCCCGGGGACCTTCACCGCGCCGGTGGTCACCGCCGATGTCGACAATGCCACCAAGCTGCGCCGGCGTGCGCGCCGCAATGCGGCCAAAGGCACCTGGCTCCTGCTGGTCGTGCTTCTGCTGGCCGGCGCCGGCGCTGGCGCGGGATGGTGGTTCGGCTCCGGCCCGGGTGGCATGGTCGCCGTGCCCAACGTCGTGGGAAAGAGCTTCGCCGACGCGAAGGCTCTCCTGGCCGAGCACGAGCTGACTGCGCGCGAAGACGGCGAGCACAGTCTGACCGTGGACGAGGGCCTCACGATCCGCACCGATCCGGGGGCGGGAACACCGCAGGACAAGGGCGCCACGGTGACCGTGGTCACCTCGCTCGGCCCGGCCGACGTCACGCTGCCGAAGCTGCAGAACCAGACCGTCGAGGCCGTCGAACAGCTCCTCGCCGACGCCGAGATCACCGTCGGAGAGAAGAACCCGTTCTTCACCTCCTTCCAAGCCGACCGCGTGGTGCGGGTCTACGTGACGGAGGAAGGCTCCGAGGATGCCGTGGCGTGCGCGGACGGCTGCACCGTGAAGCAGGGCTCGATCGCGGAGATCCGCTACTCCCTGGGAGAGGTGCCCGATGTCGTCGGTGAGACCTTCGACGACGCCAAGGACATCCTCGCCGAGGTCGATCTCAAGGCGAAGAGCACCGAGGAGTTCAGCTCCTCCGTCGAGAGGGGACGCGTCATCCGCGTGCTCGACAGAGAAGGCAGCCCGTCGTGGCGGCCGGGCGAGACCCTCACTCTCGTCGTGTCGAAGGGTCCCGAGCTGTTCGAAGTGCCGAACGTGGTCGGCAGAACGCTCTCCGACGCAGCCCAGACCCTGCGCGACGCCGGCTTCGAGCCGAGCTATCAGGCGTTCTGGAATGCCGTCCCGGATGGCCTGACCCGGGTGGAGAGCACAAGTCCGGCCGGTGGCCAGTTCCACCCCAAGGGGACGTCGATCGATCTCACCATCAGCCTGCTCGGCTGAAGGCACGGGACGCTCAGCGCTTCTCGAGCTCCTCGGCGACGAGGAAGGCCAGCTCGAGTGACTGCATGTGGTTCAGGCGCGGATCGCAGAGGCTCTCGTAGCGCGTGGCGAGGGTCGCCTCGTCGATCATCTCCGAACCGCCCAGGCACTCAGTCACGTCGTCGCCGGTGAGCTCGACGTGGATGCCACCGGGGAACGTCCCGACGGCGCGGTGGGCCTCGAAGAACCCGCGCACCTCGTCGACCACGTCGTCGAAGCGCCGCGTCTTGTACCCCGTGGGCGTCGTGATGCCGTTGCCGTGCATCGGATCGGTCACCCACAGCGGCGTCGCACCGGCGTCCTTCACGGCTTCCAGAAGAGGAGGAAGGGCGTCGCGGATCTTTCCGGCACCCATGCGGGTGATGAAGGTGAGACGGCCGGGCTCACGCTCGGGGTCGAGCTTGTCGATCAGCGCCAACGCGGTGTCGGTGGACGTGGTCGGTCCGAGCTTGACGCCGATCGGGTTGCGGATCTTCGAGAAGTAGTCGACGTGTGCGCCGTCGAGATCGCGCGTGCGCTCACCGATCCACAGGAAGTGGGCCGAGGTGTTGTACGGGGTCGCGGTGCGCGAGTCAATGCGTGTCATCGGACGCTCGTAGTCCATCAGCAGACCCTCGTGACCGGTGTAGAACTCCACGCCGCGCAGCTCGTCGAAGTTGGCGCCCGCAGCCTCCATGAACTTGATGGCGCGGTCGATCTCCGTTGCCAACCGCTCGTACCGGGCGTTGGCCGGATTCTTGGCGAAACCCTGATTCCAGCTGTGCACTTCGCGCAGATCCGCGAAGCCACCCTGGGTGAAGGCCCGGATGAGATTCAGCGTGGAGGCGGCGGTGTGGTAGCCCTTGAGCAGGCGCGCCGGGTCGGCGGTGCGGGACGCTTCGGTGAAGTCGTAGCCGTTGACGATGTCGCCACGGTAGGCGGGAAGGGTCACCTCACCGCGCGTCTCGGTGTCGCTGGAGCGCGGCTTGGCGAACTGACCCGCCATGCGACCCATCTTCACGACGGGCATCGACGCTCCGTACGTGAGCACCACCGCCATCTGCAGCACCGTCTTGATGCGGTTGCGGATCTGCTCGGCGGTCGCACCGGCGAACGTCTCGGCGCAGTCACCGCCCTGCAGCAGGAACGCCCGACCGCTCGCAGCGCGAGCGAGTCGCTCGCGCAGGATGTCGACCTCGCCGGCGAAGACGAGTGGCGGCAGTGAGGCGATCTCGGCCGAGACGGCGGCCACGGCATCCGGGTCGGTCCACAGGGGCTGCTGCTTGATCGGAAGCGAGCGCCAGGCATCCAGCGCGTCGGGTGTTGCGAGCATCCGCTCAGTCTAGTGGCGCCCGCGCACACCTCCGCGCTCCATGACGGGCGCGGTCGTGTGCCTCAGCGGGTCACACCTCAGCGCGGAGGGAGACGGTCCTTCACCGTGGAGGCGTACACGTCGTCGTACTGCTGCTCCCCCAGCCTCTGGAGGGCCACCATGATCTCGTCGGTCACCGAACGAAGGATGTAGCGGTCGCCCTCCATCCCCTGGAACCGGCTGAAGTCGAGCGGCTCACCGATGACCATGCCGACCCGGCCGATCCGGGGCACCGAACGACCGATGGGCATCACGGTGCCGGTGTCGACCATGACGACGGGGATGACCGGAACGCGCGCCTCGAGAGCCATGCGGGCAAGCCCCGTGCGCCCCCGGTAGAGCTTGCCGTCCGGGCTGCGCGTGCCCTCCGGATAGATGCCGAGCAGGTCGCCGCGTCCGAGCACTTGCAAGCCCGTGTTCAGCGACGCCTCGGAGGCCCGGCCGCCGGTGCGGTCGATCGGGATCTGCCCCGTCGCCTTCATGAACATCCGGGTCGACCACCCCTTGATTCCCTTGCCGGTGAAGTAGTCGCTCTTGGCGAGGAACGACATGGGCCGGTCGATCATGAGCGGCAGGAAGATGGAGTCACTCACCGACAGGTGGTTGCTGGCCAGAATCGCCGCCCCGCTCGAGGGCACGTTGCCGCGACCGACGATCCACGGTCGGAAGATCGCCTTGACGATCGGTCCGATCACGACGTACTTCATGAACCAGTAGAACATCGGTCAGCCTCGGATCCGCGCCAGGTCCGCGACCCCGATGAGGCCGGCGTCGTTGCCCAGAGTCGCGATCGCGAACCGTGCGATCGGCCGTTCGCCGTACCCGGGGAGGGAGGTCTCGTAGGCGACGCGCACGGGCTCGAGGAGCCGCTCGCCGAGATCGGCCACGCCCCCGCCGATGACATACAACTCGGGGTCGAGAACGGCCTGGAATCCGCCGCACGCCTCGCCGAGCGCGGTCGCCACCCGGCGCACCGCCTCGAGAGCGCCGGGGTCTTCCTCTGCCACCAGCAACGCCATCGCCGCGCCCGGCACGATGCCCCGGGAGTTGCGGGCCGCGGCGAGCCGTGCACCGATGCCGCCGGCGTCGGCGATGTCGGCGATCTCGCGCTGCAGCGCCCTCCCCGATGCGTACTGCTCGAGGCATCCGTTCTGTCCACAGCCGCAGGCGCGTCCGCCACGGATGAACCGCACGTGGCCGAGCTCCCCGCCGATGCCGTTGCCGCCCAGCAGAAGCGTGCCGTCGATGACGACTGCACCACCCACCCCAGTCCCCAGAGTCAGCATGACCAGGTTGGTCGATCCCTGACCTGCCCCGAATCGGAACTCGCCCCAGCCTGCGGCGTTCGCGTCGTTCTCGAGCGTGACGGACCGACCGATGCGGGCTTCGAGCTCCGCGCGCAGGGGTTCGTTGTGCCAGTCGATGTTGGGAGCGTGGACGATGATCGATCGCGTTGCGTCGATGAACCCGGCCGCGGCGACGCCGACCGTGCGCACCTCGTGCCGTGAGGCGAGGTCTCGGACCATCACCGCCACCGCATCGGCCAGTTCATCGGGACGCTCGGGAGTGCTCACCCGCAGGTACTCCACGATGGTGCCGTCGTCGGCCACCACGCCCCCGGCGATCTTCGTCCCGCCGATATCCACACCGACGCTGTGCACGCTGCTCCTCTCGTGCCGGCGGGTACCGCGCGGCATCCGCAGAAGTCTAGTGCGCGGTGCACCGTCGCTGCGGGCCTGTGGACCGGGTATCACCGCAGGCTACACTCGATGCCAACCCGTCACTTCCGACGCTGTACCGGTACCGAAGGAGTTGCCGCCCATGAGCGCCGTCCAATTCGAAGTCCCCGCGGTCGTCCCCGCCGACCCCGAGGCCAATGTCAGTGATCTTCTGGTCGAACGCGTCAAAGCCACCCCGTCACTGGCGCTGTTCGCCGTTCCCGAGGGTGAGGGATGGCGAGACATCACCGCCGCCGAGTTCCAGCGCGAGGTCATCGCGCTGGCCAAGGGCCTCGTCGCCGGCGGCGTCCAGCCCGGAGACAAGGTGGGCTTCATCGCCCGCACCACCTACGAGTGGACGCTCGTCGACTTCGCCCTCTTCTTCGCCGGTGCGGTCATGGTGCCGATCTACGAGACGAGCTCCGCCTCGCAGATCAGCTGGATCCTCTCGGACTCGGGCGCCGTCTTCGTCATCGCCGAGTCCGACGAGCACGCGGGACGGATCGCGGAGATCCGCACCGAAGTCCCGTTGGTCAAGGAGGTGTGGACGATGAGCGCGGGAGATCTCGACACCCTCCGCAACCGGCAGGGAGAGGTCTCCGACGACGAGATCGAACGTCGCCGCAACCTGGCGGTCGGCTCCGACATCGCGACCCTGATCTACACGTCCGGGTCGACCGGACGCCCCAAGGGGTGCGTGCTCACCCACAGCAACTTCGTCGAGCTCTCGCGCAACTCCGCCAAGGCCCTGGCAGAGGTGGTGAACACCCCGGGCGCCTCGACGCTCCTGTTCATCACGACGGCGCACGTGTTCGCGCGCTTCATCTCCATCCTCGACATCCACGCGGGCGTCAAGACGGGCCACCAGCCCGACACCAAGCAGCTGCTCCCGGCGCTCGGTTCGTTCCAGCCCACCTTCCTGCTGGCGGTACCCCGGGTGTTCGAGAAGGTCTACAACTCGGCCGAGCAGAAGGCCGAAGCCGGCGGCAAGGGCAACATCTTCCGCGCTGCGGCGCGCACCGCGATCGAGCACTCGCGACTGCTCCAGGACGGCAAGAGGGTGCCGCTGCTCACCAAGGTCAAGTTCGCGCTCTTCGACAAGCTCGTCTACTCCAAGCTGCGCGCAGCCATGGGCGGTCGCGTCACCTACGCGGTGTCGGGCTCCGCTCCGCTCGGCCCGCGCCTGGGGCACTTCTTCCACAGTCTCGGGGTGACCATCCTCGAGGGGTACGGCCTCACCGAGACGACCGCACCAGCGACGGTCAACCTCGCGACGAAGTCGAAGATCGGCACCGTGGGTCCGGTGCTCCCGGGCGTCGCGATCCGTCTCGGCGACGACGGCGAGGTGGAGGTGCGCGGCATCAACGTCTTCAAGGAGTACTGGCGCAATCCGGAGGCCACCGCCGAGGCGTTCGACGACGGCTGGTTCAAGACCGGCGACATCGGCTCGTTCGACGGTGAGGGGTTCCTCACGATCACGGGTCGCAAGAAGGAGATCATCGTCACCGCCGGCGGAAAGAACGTCGCCCCGGCGGCACTCGAAGATCCGATTCGCGCCAATCCGATCGTCGGTCAGGTCGTCGTGGTGGGCGACCAGAAGCCGTTCATCTCCGCCCTGGTGACCCTGGACCCCGAGATGCTCCCGACCTGGTTGTCGAACAACGAGTTGCCCGCCGACCTGTCGCTGGCCGACGCCGCGAAGGAGCCGAAGGTGCGCGAGGAGGTGCAGCGCGCGATCGACATCGCCAACAAGGGGGTCTCGCGCGCCGAGTCCATCCGCAAGTTCGAGATCCTGGGCACGGAGTGGACAGAGGCCAGCGGCCACCTGACACCGAAGATGAGCATCAAGCGCAACGTGATCGTCGCCGACTTCGACGCGGAGATCGAGGCGCTCTACGCGGTACCGGTCACCACCACCAACGTCTCGCTGGGCTGAAGGCCCCGACCGGCGAGGACATCAAGAAGGCCCCGGCTGATCCGGGGCCTTCTTCGTGTCTCGCTGGGCGTCAGAACCAGTCCGACTCCCTCACTTCACGCATCGCGACGCGACGCGCCTGGGGGTCGAGTCGCTCCAAATAGAGCATCCCGTCGAGGTGGTCGGTCTCGTGCTGGAGGGCCTGCGCCATCAGGCCGTCGCCTTCGAGGACGACCTCGTTGCCGTCGAGGTCGATTCCCACGACCTTGGCGTGCGGATAGCGCTGCGCGTCGTGCCAGAGCCCGGGAACCGACAGACAGCCTTCGCCGGTGGGCACAGGATCGCCCGACACCTCTACCAACTCCGGATTGAGCACGTATCCGATCTCACCGTCAATGTTGTAGCTGAACGCGCGGACCCCGACCCCGATCTGCGGCGCGGCGACCCCGGCCCGCCCGGGCAGGGCGACCGTGTCGAGGAGATCCTGAACCAGGGCACGCACGCCGTCGTCGATTTCGCCGACCGGGGCGCAGACGGACCGGAGTACGGGGTCGCCGAAGAGGCGAATCGGTCGAACGGCCATCAGACGGCGGCGAGGATGCGAAGGCCCTCGACCACGGTGGCCGCCAGCTCACGGGCGGCCTGGCGCGTGGCCGGCTGCAGGTCACGGAACGACACCGCGCTTCCGGCGGCGAGGTGCGCGTCGTAGGGCATCCGAACGACCGAACGCACGCGGGTGCCGAAGTGGGCCTCCAGTTCAGAGGCCCGCACCAAGGGCGTCCCGGGGCGCGCGGTGTTCAAGACCACGACGGCGTTGCGTACCTGGTCTTCGAATCCGTTCGTCTCGAGCCACGTGAGCGTCTCGGATGCCAGCCGCGCCTCGTCGACGCTCAACCCGGCCACGATCACCAGCACGTCGGCGCGATCGAGGGTGGCCTCCATCACCGAATGCACGATGCCTGTTCCCGTGTCGGTCAGGACGATCGAGTAGTAGTGGGCCGCGACCGAAGCGACATCGCTGTAGTCCCGATCGTTGAACGCTTCAGAGACGCGCGGGTCAGCATCGGATGCGAGCACGTCGAGGCGCGTCTCGTCGCGGGCCACGATCGACGACAGGTCGTTGAAACCGACGACGTCGCGATGCATCCGCACGAGGTCACGGACCGTCTTGCCGCTGGCGCGACCGATCCTGTCGGCAAGCGTTCCACGGTCGGGGTTGGCATCGATGGCGATCACGCGATCATCGCGCGCGTCGGCCAGCGCCATGCCGAGCAGCGTCGAGACCGTGGTCTTTCCCACTCCGCCCTTGCGCGAGAGCACGGGCACGAACTTCGCGCCACCCCCCAGCGGTGCCGCGATGCGGCGGTCGAGCTCCTTACGGGCACGTGCACGCTTGCTGTCGCCGAGATTCACGCGATGCGCCGTGACCGCGTAGACGAAATGCTGCCATCCGCCCTCGGGCTCGGGCTTGACGACGTGCGCGGGGTCGAGGAGGCGGTCGGCCGTGAGCAGATCCGAGGTCTCGCGGCCCGCTTCGAACTCCCCCAGTCGGCGGGACTGCAGGGGCACATCGGCGGTGCGTGGATGCACCCGCTCGACGGCGTGGCGGTCCGCGATCTCATCGAGGTGATGAGCCTCGCGCCGGGTGGTCGGATGGGCGTCGGCGGGCTCGTCGTCGACGACGTCGGCATCGACCGGCACCGACGATGCGCTGGCGGTGTGCAACCGTTCGGCGGGCAACGAGATCTTCCCCGACAGCGGGATCTCGTCATCGGGCAGCAGGTCGTCGTCCTCGTCGGACAGCGGAGGCAGGTCGACGTCGACCTGGGCGGTGGGACCGCCGACGAGTCCGATCCCGGCCGTGTCGATGCTGCCGGTGGTGAGCACCCCGTTGTCGAGGTCGTCGGGGCTCTGGTCGTTGCGCTCTGGCGTCACTGCTGTTCACTCCAGGTGGTACCCGGACTGCGGTTCCCGGACGATCCCCGGGCCGCTGCCCCGGTGATGGGGCGCGTCCGCGGAGTCCGAGGGCCGCGGCCCTGGTCGTATCGAGGCTGCGGTCGCGAAGGGTATCGCGGGCCACTGCCGTGGCTTCTGTGGAGCCGCTCACCCGGTTCGGTGACGGTTGCCCCGATTGTCCGGGCACGGCGCCCAAAGATCAAGGCTACTCGGCGGGATGGATGACCAGCAAAAGATCACCGGCCTCGACCTGCGCGGTGGAAGGGATCGCCACGCGTTCGATCGTTCCGTCGACACTCGCCGTGATCGCCGCCTCCATCTTCATCGCCTCGATCGATGCGACCGGCTGACCGGCGGAGACCGTGTCGCCCTCCGTCACCTTGACGGTGACCACCCCCGAGAACGGGGCGGCGACCTGGCCGGGCCGAGAGGTGTCTGCGCGCTCGGCCTGCCGCGCTTCCACCGTGATACTGCGGTCGCGGACGAAGACGGGCCTCAGTTGACCGTTGAGGGTCGTCATCACCGTGCGCATTCCCTTGTCGTCCGCCTCGCCGATCGCCTCGAGACCCACGTAGAGCTGCACGCCCCGTTCGATCTCGACCACGTGCTCGCTGCCGGGCGCGAGGCCGTACAGGTAATCGGCGGTGTCGAGCACGCTGAGGTCGCCGTAGGTCGCCGTGACCTCGCGGTAGGTGCGTGTCGGGGCGGGGAAGAGGAGTTCGTTGAGGGTGCGCCGTCGAGTCGCCGAGTCGGCTGCCAGGCTCGTCCGCTGTTCGCCGGAGATCTCGGTCACGCCGACCCGAACCTCCCGGCCGCGCAGCACCTTGGTTCGGAAGGGCTCGGGCCAGCCGCCGGGCAGGTCGCCGAGCTCACCAGCCATGAACCCGACCACGGAGTCGGGCACGTCGTACTTCTCGGGGTTGGCGGCGAAATCGGCCGGGTCGGCCTTGACCGCTGCCAGGTGGAGCGCGAGATCGCCGACCACCTTCGACGACGGGGTCACCTTGGGAACGCGGCCCAGGATGTCATTCGCGGCGGCATACATGTCCTCGATGAGCTCGAAGTCGTCGGCCAGTCCCAGCGCGATCGCCTGCTGCCGGAGGTTCGACAGCTGGCCGCCCGGGATCTCGTGCGTGTAGACACGCCCCGTGGGTCCGGGAAGACCGGACTCGAAGGGCCGGTACAGGTGGCGCATGGCCTCCCAGTACGGTTCCAGGTCGGTCACCGACGACAGACTCAGCCCGGTGTCGCGCTCGGTGTGTGCGAGAGCGGCGACGAGGGCCGACAACGACGGCTGACTGGTCGTGCCCGCCATCGGCGCGGCGGCGGCATCCACCGCATCGGCGCCGGCGGTGCTTGCGGCCAGGAGCGTGGCCAGCTGTCCCCCCGCGGTGTCGTGCGTGTGGACGTGGACGGGCACGTCGAAGCGATCGCGCAGGGCCGATACCAGTGCGCTGACGGCACCCGGCCGCAGCAGACCGGCCATGTCCTTGATCGCAAGGATGTGCGCGCCGGCATCGACGATCTGCTCCGCCAGGCGGAGGTAGTAGTCGAGCGTGTACAGGTTCTCTGCGGGGTCGAGCAGATCGCCGGTGTAGCACAGGGCCACCTCGGCGACCGCCGTCCCGGTGGCCAGGACCGAGTCGATCGCCGGTCGCATCTGCGACACATCGTTGAGGGCGTCGAAGATGCGGAAGATGTCCACGCCCGATGCGGCCGCCTCGGTGACGAACGCGTCGGTCACCTCCGTCGGGTACGGGGTGTATCCCACGGTGTTGCGGCCGCGCAACAGCATCTGGATCGCGACGTTCGGAAGCGCAGAACGCAGCGCGTCCAAGCGCTCCCAGGGGTCTTCTCCGAGGAATCGCAGCGCGACGTCGTAGGTGGCCCCTCCCCACGCCTCCACCGAGAGGAGCTGCGGGGTCAACCGAGCGACATACGGGGCGACGGTGACGAGATCCCTGGTGCGCACTCGGGTGGCCAGCAGCGACTGATGTGCGTCGCGGAACGTGGTTTCGGTGACCGCCAGAGCGGTCTGTGCGCGCAGGTCAGCGGCGAATCCGGCCGGCCCGAGCTGCTGGAGCCGCTGACGCGAACCGGCAGCGGGCTCACCGGTGAGCGCGAGCGGCGGGAGCTTGGCCGCAGGGGCGATCGTCAGGGGATTGTCCCCGTGCGGCTTGTTGACGGTGACGTCGGCGAGCCACGCCATGATCTTCGATCCACGGTCCTTCGACGCACGTCCCTTGAGAAGGCCCGGACGCTCATCGATGAACGCCGTACTCAGATCGCCGGCGACGAACGCCGGGTCGTCGAGCACCTGCTGCAGGAACGGGATGTTGGTTGCGACACCGCGGATGCGGAACTCCGCCAGAGCGCGCCGGGAGCGCAAAACCGCCGCGCCGAAGTCGCGTCCGCGACAGGTCAGTTTCGCGAGCATCGAGTCGAAGTGCGGACTGACCTGCGAACCTGCGGCGGTGGTTCCGCCGTCCAGTCGGATGCCGGCGCCGCCGGGCGATCGGTAGGTCGTGATCTTTCCGGTGTCCGGGCGGAAGCCCTGCGTGGGGTCTTCGGTGGTGATGCGGCACTGCAGCGCAGCGCCCCGCAGGCGGATCTCCGACTGTCGCAACCCGAGGGCCTCGAGCGTCTCCCCGGCCGCGATGCGCATCTGCGACTGCACGAGATCGACGTCGGTCACTTCCTCGGTGACGGTGTGCTCGACCTGGATGCGCGGGTTCATCTCGATGAAGACCACTTCGCCCGCGCGGGGACCCGCCGTCTCCAGCAGGAACTCGACCGTTCCGGCGTTCTCATACCCGATCGAACGCGCGAAGGCGACCGCGTGGTGGTGGAGCGATCCGCGGATCTCGTCCGACAGGTTGGGAGCCGGGGCGATCTCGATCACCTTCTGGTGGCGCCGCTGCACCGAGCAGTCACGCTCGAACAGATGCACGGTCTCCCCCGTGCTGTCGGCCAGGATCTGCACTTCGACGTGCCGCGGCCGCTGCACTGCCTGCTCCAGGAACACGCGGGCGTCGCCGAAAGCACTGTCGGCCTCGCGCATGGCCTCTGCCAGGGCCGGGGCGAGCTGCTCGGGCTGCTCGACCCGCCGCATCCCTCGTCCTCCCCCGCCGGCGACCGCCTTGACGAAGATGGGGAACCCGATCGCGCCGGCCTCTGCCAGCAATGCGTCGACATCGTCCGACGCGGCCGTCGACCGCAGGACGGGGACGCCTGCGGCGATGGCGTGCTCCTTCGCGGTCACCTTGTTGCCGGCCATCTCCAGCACGTGGGAGGGCGGGCCGATGAAGGCGATCCCGGCGGCGGCAGCCTGCGCGGCCAGCTCCGGGTTCTCGGAGAGGAATCCGTATCCCGGGTAGATCGCATCGGCGCCGCTCTCCCTGGCCACCCGGATGATCTCGCCCACGTCGAGGTAGGCGCGGACGGGATGGCCCTTCTGCCCGATCTCGTACGCCTCGTCCGCCTTCAACCGGTGCAGCGAGTATCGGTCTTCGTAGGGGTACACCGCCACGGTTCGTGCGCCGAGCTCGAACGCCGCGCGGAAGGCGCGGATCGCGATCTCTCCGCGGTTGGCAACCAGGATCTTTCGGAACATGCTCACCTCGTGTGTGGGATGACCGAGGCACACCAACGCTGGGGCCCCTTGCTGCGGACGCCGGAGCGCCTGAGTGTGCTCACAGCCTAGGGGAAGGTAACGTAGAGCCTCGTGCACGTACTCTCCGTCAGCTCACTTAAGGGGGGGGTCGGTAAGACGACCGTGACGCTCGGACTCGCCTCGGCGGCGTTCGCCCGCGGCGTTCGGACTCTCGTCGTCGACCTCGACCCGCAATCCGATGTGTCGACGGGAATGGACATCCAGGTCGCCGGCCGCCTGAACGTCGCCGACGTGCTCGCCAATCCCAAGGAGAAGGTCGTCCGCCAGGCGATCACCTCCAGCGGCTGGGCCAAGGTCCACCCGGGAACGATCGACGTCATGATCGGCAGCCCCTCCGCCATCAACTTCGACGGACCGCACCCGAGCGTTCGCGATGTGTGGAAGCTCGAAGAGGCCCTGGCGACCATCGAGCCCGACTATGACCTCGTGCTCGTCGACTGCGCTCCGTCGCTGAACGCCCTCACCCGCACGGCGTGGGCTGCCAGCGACCGCGTGATCGTCGTGACTGAGCCCGGCCTGTTCTCCGTCGCGGCGGCCGACCGTGCGCTCCGCGCGATCGAGGAGATCCGGCGTGGACTGTCTCCGCGTCTGCAGCCGCTGGGGATCGTGGTCAACCGGGTGCGCCCCCAGTCGATCGAGCACCAGTTCCGCATCAAGGAGCTGCGCGACATGTTCGGGCCCCTCGTCCTATCTCCGCAACTGCCGGAACGCACATCGCTGCAGCAGGCACAGGGTGCCGCGAAGCCCCTGCACATCTGGCCGGGCGACTCCGCTCAGGAACTGGCGGGCGACTTCGATGCCCTGCTGGACCGCGTGATGCGCACCGGCCGCATTCCCGTGTCGGGAGAAGCGAGAACCTGACGCTGTCAGGCGGAACGGACCGCACGACGCGCGGCCAGCTCGTCGACAGGATCCGGTGCCTGCGGGTCGAACTCGAGCAAGGTCGACTCGACCTCGTGGAGGACCTTGCCGACAGCGATGCCGAACACGCCCTGACCACGGCTGACGAGGTCGATGACCTCGTCGTTCGAGGTGCACAGGTAGACCGAAGCGCCGTCGCTCATCAGCGTGGTCCCGGCGAGATCGCGGATGCCGGCAGCGCGGAGTTGGTCGACGGCCGTACGGATCTGCTGAAGGGAGATTCCCGTGTCGAGCAGACGCTTGACCAGCTTGAGCACGAGGATGTCTCGGAAGCCGTAGAGGCGCTGAGAGCCCGATCCGGACGCTCCCCTCACCGTGGGCTCGACGAGCTCGGTTCGTGCCCAGTAGTCGAGCTGACGGTAGGTGATGCCGGCGGCTCGAGCCGCAACGGCTCCGCGGTAGCCGACCTCGTCGTCCATCTGCGGGAGGCCGTCGGTGAACAGCAGCTCTGTCGTGAACTGCGGCTCGCCGATCGCGTCATGCGCGGTCATTTCGCCTCCTGCGATGTGGGTAACGGTTCCACGCTAGATGAGGGATGCCCCACCGGCAACGACATCCGCGCGATCTGCTCGGCGTGTCGCGCCCGGGTCAGGGGGTGAGCCCCTCCAGTGCGGCTTGAACGAGCCCGGCACGCAGCTCGTCGAGTCGTCGCATCAACTCGGGCGCCGTCTCGTGCGCGCGTGCGCGAGAGGCAGGGTCGGACTTGCGCAGAAGCGGCGCCAGCGCCACCTCGATCAGAGCGACGTCACGCTCGACACCCTGCCGCAACGAGCGAAGGTGCCGGGGCTGGATGCCGTGGGCCTCCAGCGCCGCCAGCGCCCGCAGCATGGTCAGCGCGCGATCGTCGAAACTGTCTCCGGCCGGGATGATCCCCGCGCTGATCGCGTCGTTGAGGAGCCCGGTGGAGGCCCCCGCGGCGCTCACGAGCTCGTCACGACGATGGCGGCGCGCCGTGTGCACGATGGAGGCGGGAAGCGCAGAGGCATCTCCGTGAGGATCGTCCAGGTGCTCGCGGATGCGGGCGAGGGGAATGCCGTAGTCGCGCTGCATCGTCAGCGTGGTGCGCAGCCGCTCGAGATCAGTCGGGGAGAACTTGCGGTACCCGGACTCGGTGCGCACCGGCGTGACGATGCCTTGCACCTCGAGGTAACGGAGCTTGCTGGCGCTCAGGAGCGGGAACTCGGGAGTGAGGCGGGCGAGGACCTGACCTATGCTCAGGTGGCCCGAAGACGACGGGCGTCTGCGGGCGGAGGCAGCGGGGCTCACCCGGCCAGCTCGCGATCGGCGGGCGAGACGAAGAAGTTGAGTCGGAACTTTCCGATGCGCAACTCGGCGCCGTTGGTGAGCACCGCACGATCGACGCGCTCTCCGTTGACGTAGGTGCCGTTGAGCGAACGCTGATCGACGAGCTCGAACACGGAGCCCGTGCGTGCGATCTCAGCGTGACGACGCGACACCGTGACGTCGTCGAAGAAGATGTCGGCCTCGGGGTGGCGACCCACCGTCGTCACATCGGTGTCGAGGAGGTAGCGGGCTCCCGCGGTGGGGCCCGAACGCACCAGGAGCATCGCCGAACGAGAGGGCAGTGCGTTGATGGCCTCGATCTCGACTTCGCTGAGATCGCTGCCGAACGGGATGAAGGACAGATCCGAGTCGTGCCCGAAGGTCTGCGTCGTGTCGGTCGACGGGCGCTGAAGCGACTCGGCCTCTCGCCGAATGTCGTCCGGGCGACGGTTCTCGTCCACGATGTCCTCCTCCTGATTCACCCTAACGGATCTGCGGTGCATCTCGAGAGCCTCGGACGACGCCGGGGGCGTCTTCGGACGATCCGGCCGCGCCCTCCTCGGGAGGGCTCGATCGTGCGGCTTCGCGCGTTCTTGGGCAGGACGCGGCGACGGGTGTTGGACTAGCCTGACGGATCGGGAGCCGCACGACAAGCAGGACTTCGTGCCACGCCCGCCCCGAGGTGCGATCGATAGGGTTGATCGCGTGTTCTCCTCCGCATCTCCTCCGCGATCATTCGTCTCCCCCCTGGGCCCGCGCTCTGCAGCGCGGCGCGCGGGATTGGCGCTGACGGCCGTGTTCGCGGCGCTGCTGATGGTGTGGGCCGGGGCGGCCACCCCGGCATCCGCCCATGACGAACTGGTCAGTTCGGACCCCGCAGCGGATGCCGTGCTCGACGCAGCTCCCGAGGTCATCACCTTGACGTTCAGCGGAGTGCTCACCGGAGGCGACGGGGCGACGGAGATGGCGGTGACCGACGCGGCGGGCACCGATCTGACCACGGGGTCGCCGGTGCTCGACGGCGTTCGGGTGTCGCAACCGATCGACAGCGGCGCGTCCGGCCTCATCCGTGTCGCCTGGCGGGTGGTCTCCAGCGACGGGCACCCGATCTCGGGCGAGTACTCTTTCGCCGTCGGCGACGACGCATCCGTCCCGCCGTCGCCCACCGCGCCGGCCGAAGAGTCCGGCGGCGGGGAGCTGGTCGTCGTCTGGATCGCGGTGGGCGTGATCGTGGTGGCGGCAGCCGCCTTCGTGGTCGTGCTCACGCGGAGACGCCCCTCCCGCGAGGACTAGGCTGGAGGCATGCCTCATTACAATGTCGTCGTCCTCGGTGCCGGCCCTGGTGGCTACGTCGCAGCGGTCCGCGCCGCACAGTTGGGCCTGTCTACGGCCATCATCGAAGAGAAGTACTGGGGCGGGGTCTGCCTCAACGTCGGCTGCATCCCTTCCAAAGCGCTGCTGAAGAACGCGGAGATCGCGCACACGCTGAAGCACAAGGCCGAGTTCTTCGGAATCTCGGGTGAGTTCAGCCTCGACTTCGGTGTCGCGTGGGACCGCAGCCGCGAGGTGGCCGACGGTCGCGTCAAGGGCATCCACTACCTGATGAAGAAGAACAAGGTCACCGAGTACCAGGGACGCGGCTCCTTCACCGGGCCGAAGGCGATCACGGTCACCAAGAGTGACGGCCAGACCGAAGAGGTGACCTTCGACAACGTCATCATCGCGACCGGATCCACGGTCCGGTTGCTGCCGGGCGTCACCCTCAGCGAGAACGTGGTGACCTACGAGGAGCAGATCCTCTCCCGCGAGCTGCCGTCCTCGATCGTGATCGTGGGGGCCGGGGCGATCGGCATGGAGTTCGCCTACGTCCTGTCGAACTACGGGGTGAAGGTCACCATCATCGAGTTCCTCGACCGTGCCCTTCCCAACGAAGACGCCGACGTGTCCAAGGAGATCGCCCGCCAGTACAAGAACTACGGCATCGACATCCTCACCTCGACCAAGGTGGAGACGGTCGTCGACTCCGGCGACAGCGTCACCGTCACGTACACGGACAACAAGTCCGGAGCCCAGGGATCGATCGAGGCCGACAAGGTGTTGATGTCGATCGGGTTCGCGCCCCGCATCGACGGCTTCGGGCTCGAGAACACAGGCGTCGCCGTGAGCGACCGCGGTGCCATCGAGATCGACGACCACATGCGCACCAACGTGGAGGGCATCTACGCGATCGGCGATGTCACCGCGAAGCTCCAGCTCGCCCACGTCGCTGAGGCGCAGGGGGTCGTGGCGGCCGAGACCATCGGCGGCGCCGAGACGATGACCCTGGGCGACTACAAGATGATGCCGCGCGCGACGTTCTGCTCGCCGCAGGTCGCCTCGTTCGGATACACGGAGGCGCAGTACAAAGAGACCGGGCGCGACTACAAGGTGGCGACGTTCCCCTTCATGGCCAACGGAAAGGCGCACGGTCTCGGCGAGCCGGTCGGGTTCGTCAAGCTGATCGCCGATGCCGAGCACCTGGAGCTCGTCGGCGGACACCTCATCGGCCCCGATGTCTCCGAACTGCTGCCGGAGCTGACCCTCGCGCAGAAGTGGGACCTGACCGCGCTGGAGCTCGCGCGCAACGTGCACACCCACCCGACCCTGTCGGAGGCGCTGCAGGAGGCATTCCACGGCCTGGCCGGACACATGATCAACTTCTGAGCTCAGCGATCCGAAACGGCCCCGCGCGAACTGATCGCCGGGGCCGATTCGCGTATCAGCGTCGGCTGGCTGAGACCGAGGCTGCAGCCGGACCGACGGCCGCCTCCAGACGCGGGACCATCGACATCGCATAGGTGTCGGTGATGTGGTGCCGATCGCGGTAGGCGATGACGTTGCCGATGACACCCTTGCACTCCCCGCCGATGCAGAAGAGATCGCTGAAATCGACCACGGTCACCCGAGGTGCCAACTCCTCCGCATCGCGCAGCACCCCACCCCCGGCCAAGGCGGACTTCTGCGGCGTGACGCACGCTTCCGGATGCTGGTAGTTCTCCGCGACACAGTCGGGCACGTTCCGCTTCTGCTTGGGGACGTCTCGCAGCACGACGACCTGGATCCCGGCATCCTCGAGCGTGTTCCAGTACTCGGCGAAGCCTGCGGCACCGGGCTCGCGTCCGGCCGCGTCGTCGATGAACGTGGCGTCGTCGAACCAGGTGGTCACGACGACGTCGGGAGGATCTGCGAGGACGCGATCGAGCACGTCCGCGTTCGGCGCCGTGCAGACGAGCTCACCATCTCGTTCGAGGTGACGGGGAGTCGGATTGAAGGGGCACGAGTTGTGGAGGTAGGTACGCAGGAGCCATCCGTTGCGCTCGGCGATGGCCAGCAGCGGGGCGGAGTACATCCGCGCATGCGAGTCGCCGATCAGCGCGATCGACAGATCGCCGTCGGGATCGCCGACCGAGCATTCGGGGGTGAGATCATCGGTCACGTCAGCGATGCATGTCTTGCCGGACAGAGCCGTGCCTCGATCTGCGTCGGCTCGGAGCGGACTGGGGGTGAGCATCACCTCATCGGTCGTCACGGCGGGGATCACATCGGCGGCGACGGCCGCTGCACCCAACCGAGGCAGGGTCTGCGCTTCCTCTGCCTTGAGATCCCAGGCCTTGCTGGTCTGTGCCGCCAGCAGCGGGTACGCGAAGGTCAGGGCCGCCACGAGGAGCATGGTGATCCCTGCTCCGATCAGCGATCGTCGTGTCGAGGTCGCAAAGAAGGAGGCACGCCTCACGGGCTGTTCGATGAAGCGGTAGCTCAGATCCGCGAGAACGACCGAGAGCACCATCATGCCGAGAAGATCGAGGTATCCCACCTTCCGCTCGATGGCCATCGCCCAGAGGATGATCACCGGAAAGTGCCAGAGGTAGAGGGAGTACGAGCGGTCACCGATCCACTGCGTCGCCCGCATGTGCGCGGCGACGTGCCAGGGGTCCAACCGGTGAGGACCGACAGTCGTGCGCCCCTGGTCACGCCGCCCGCGGTGCGCGGCGGAATCAGGGGTGCCGGCCAGGATGAGGGCCATCGTGCCGAGGATGACGGGCAGCGCCGCCGCGCCCGGGAAGGGGCTCTCGTTGGTGAGCACGAACGCCGACACCGCGATCGCCGCGAGCCCCGAGTAGGCGAGGACCGATCGGATCGCGCGGCTCAGGCGGCGCACACTCAGCACCGCGAGGAGACCGCCGGCACCGAGCTCCCACACGCGTGTCGACGTCACGAAGTACGCGTTCGCCTGCCCGTCGTTGACCGCGACGATCGAGAACGCGAGCGATGCGAGGACGACGACTCCGAAGAACAGGAGCGCCCACCGACGCGTCGCCACCTCGGCGGTCAGTCGCTCGACGCTGCCCGCGGCCGTGGCCCGCAGCTGCCTGCGTGCCACGATCCACACCGCGGCGAAGACCAGGAGCGGCCAGAACAGGTAGAACTGCTCTTCCACCGACAGCGACCAGAAGTGCTGGAACGGCGTCGCCTCGTTGTCGGCCGCCGAGTAGTCGACCGCGTCGAAGGCCAACACCCAGTTCTGCACATAGAAGATCGAGGCCAGCGCCTGCTTGCGCAGATCGTCGAAGAGCGTCGCGGGCGCGATGATCGCGCTGGCGGCGATCGTCACCGCGATGGCCACCAGGCTCGCGGGAAGGATGCGCCGCGCACGCGCCGCCCAGAACGCGCCCAATCGCACGCGACCGGTTCCGATCGCCTCGCGAAGAAGGTGGCTGGTGATCAGATATCCGGAGATCACGAAGAAGACGTCGACTCCGATGTACCCGCCCGGCAGGCGGCCCGGTCGCAGATGGTAGATGACCACGAGCAGCACGGCGATGGCGCGCAGAGCCTGAATGTCGGTGCGGAATCCACGGCGCGCGGTGGGCTGGTCGGCGCGGCGAGATCGATCGCGCAGCAACCTCGCAGGTGCGATCGGCGTGGGGGCTGCGGCAGACACGCCTTTCAGGCTATCGAGCGTCGCCTGGGAAACCGCGCATACGACACCGTGCCGAGCGTGATGGGTCGAATGCTACCCTCGGAGGCACTACTGACGCCGCCCCGATCGAAGCCGGGGGCGGCGTCAGTTTTCCCCCGGGTCGTCTCTGCGGGAGATCAGCCGCCGAGCGCCCTGCCCAGTTTCGACTCGGATGCCGACGGCGAGCCCCCGGCGGCGGCGAAGAGCGTGTCCGCCGCGGCGAAGAACGCGTCTCTGTCGTGCTGACTCTGCGGCGCCCCCGGTCCGAGCTCAAGCTCCCACTCTCGCCACGCCGTATCCGTGCCGCGACGCAGATCGGTCGCGACGACGTGATCGTCGACGAACTCGGCGATCACGCGCCCGTCGGTTCCCCGGAGCACATAGGCCGTGCGAGTGTTCCGGATGCTCGCGATCGGTGCGAACGGCCCGGCGCTGATCTCGGCCACGGCCGCCTGGACCTCCGCCGGAACGGACGGCACGTCCGTGGAGACGACCGCGGGCGACTCGAGCGGCCACCGGGATTCGGCCTTGCCCTCCGGCGTGGCTCGCTTGACGTGCCAGCCCTCGTCGGGACCTCCCGTCCGCCGCCGGATGACCGTGCGCTCTGCGGCGAGAGCGTGATCGGGCGAGTCGAAGTAGCGGGCATCGAGCGGTCGCACCTCTGCGACATCCACGCCCATCACGCCCGGCAGCGCTCGCAGGTCGGGTACGCCCGCGCCGTCGTCGACGTCGTACTTGCGCTCGATCTCGACGGAGTGTTCGGCGCTCAAGGTCAGTCGTCGCGCCCGTCGGGGTCGGGATCGATGTCGTCTTGCGCCTCGACGTAGCGGAAGACCGCAGAGGTGGGACCGTCGGCCTGACCGGTGTTCTCGAGACCGCCATCGCGTTCGTAGACGATCTGCGTCTCGCTGTAGGGCAGGATGAGCCGGTCCTGTGCGTCGTCGTCGAGGGGGATCACCTGACCGTCGAGGGGTCCGCCGTGAAGTCGTGCAATCGCCATGATGGCCTCCTTTCCTCCAGCCTAGCCGCGGCTACGCGCATCGCACCCGCGCCCGCGCGGACGACCTCGGATCACCTCAGTGGGTCGGGAACCCCAGGCTCACCTGGCTCTGCCGGGGTTCGGGCCAGCGCGTGGTCACGACCTTACGGCGGGTGTAGAACTCGAACGCCTCCGGGCCGTACATGTGCGTGTCTCCGAACAGCGACTCTTTCCATCCGCCGAAGGAGAACGCACCGATCGGCACCGGGATGGGGACGTTCACACCGACCATGCCGACCTCGATGTCGCGCTCGAAGCTCCGCGCCGTCTGACCGTCGCGAGTGAAGACCGCGGTGCCGTTGGCGAACCGACTGGCGTTGATGAGTTCGACGGCGGCGTCGTAGTTGTCCACGCGCACGACGGCGAGCACGGGACCGAAGATCTCCTCGTCGTAGACACGCATGCCGGGTCGGACGTGGTCGACCAGTGACGGTCCGATGAAGTATCCGCCGCGCACGGCGTCGCCGGTCACGACGGTCTCCCTGCCGTCGGCCACCACCGTCGCCCCGCTCTCGCTCGCGCCGCCGACGATGTCGGCGACGCGCTCGAGCGCCTGCTGCGAGATCAACGGCCCCATTTCGGTATCGGGGTGGGAACCGTCGCCCACCACGATCGCCGCCAGCCGGTGATGCACCTTCGCCACCAGATCGTCCGCGATCGCACCGACGGCGACCACGACCGAGATCGCCATGCACCGCTCCCCCGCCGAGCCGTAGGCGGCCGAGACGGCCGCGTCGGCCGCTGCGTCGAGATCGGCATCCGGCATCACCACCATGTGGTTCTTCGCCCCGCCCAGCGCCTGCACGCGCTTTCCCGCCTCGGCGGCACGCGCGTAGATGTGCTTTGCAACCGGGGTGGAGCCCACGAAGGAGACGGCCCGGATGATCGGGTCATCCAGGATGGCGTCGACGGCTTCTCTGTCACCGTGCACGACGTTGAGGATGCCGTCCGGCACCCCGGCTTCGGCAAACGCCTCGGCGAGCCACACCGCCGCAGACGGATCGCGCTCGCTGGGCTTGAGGATCACCGCATTGCCGGCGGCGATCGCCGTGGTGACCATCCACAGCGGGACCATCGCGGGGAAGTTGAAGGGCGTGATGCAGGCCACCACCCCGACCGGCTCACGCACCTGGTGGACGTCGACCCCGTCAGCGACCTGCGGCGCGTACTCACCCTTGAGGTGGTGCATGAGGTTGGAGCAGAAGTCGACGTTCTCGAGCCCGCGCGCGACCTCCCCCCGGGCGTCGGCGACCGTCTTGCCGTGCTCGGCCGTGATGATGCGCGCCAGCTCGTCGGCCCGGGACGAGATGATCTCTCGCAGCCGGAACATCACCTGCTGCCGTTTTGCCAGCCCGCTCTCCCGCCACGCGCGCTGAGCACGCGCGGCGACCTCGGCCGCTTCGTGCACCAGATCGGCGGTCGCATACGACACCTCGGCGATGGGCGAACCGGTCGCCGGATTGGTGACGGTGCCCCCTCGGCCCCCCGAGACGCGCTGCCGCCCGCCGATGATGTGCGGGATGGACCGAAGGTCGGAGGATGCGGCGTTCATGAGGTGACTTCTTTCGTCGGTTCTTGGCGGGGTTCCGGTGGCGAGAAGCCGCGCACCGTGCCGTCGGGGCTGGCGAAACGGGTGACCAGCGTGCAGTCCATTCCGCCCAGCCCCTCGTCGGACAAGGCCTCGAGCTGCGAGAGCGCCAGGCGCGCAGCGGGCAGATGCACGCCGGCGCTGTTTCCCGCAGCGACGGCCAGATCGCAGTCCTTGCGCGCCAGGTCGACCGAGAACGACGCCGCGAATCCACGGTTCGCCGCCGCGGTGTCCACGACGCCGGGCACGGGGTACCACGTTCGTACGGCCCAGGACGAGCCGGACGACGATGAGGCCACCTCCCAGAACGTCGGCGCGTCCAGCCCCAGATGCTCGGCGAGCTGGGAACCCTCGGCCATCGCCATCACATTGATGAAGAGCATCATGTTGTTGACGAGCTTCGCCGCGATGCCCATCCCCTCCGGGCCGCAGGGCACGACCGTGCCCGCCATCGGCGCCACCAGAGCGGCCACGTCGGTCACGTCGCGTGCCGAGCCGCCGAGCATGAACGTGAGGGACCCCGCCTCCGCGCCCGCCGTGCCCCCGGAGATCGGCGCGTCGACGAACCGGAGCCCACGCGACCCGGCCTCCCGATGACACCATCGGGACGTCTCGATGTCGACCGTGGAGGTGTCCAGCAGCAGCGTTCCCGCCGCGGCCGTCTCGAAGATGCCGCCCTCACCGCCGTACACGGTGCGCACGTGCTGCGGCTGCGGCAGCGACGTCACACACACCTCTGCCCCGGCCATCGCTTCGGCGATGCCGCCGACCATCCGCACGCCCCGGGCGGCGGCGGCCTCTGCGGCCACCGGGTCGAGGTCGACGCCGCGCACCTCGTGGCCGGCGGCGACCAACCGGGCGCTCATGGGCAGTCCCATGTGTCCCAGACCTATCCATGCGATCACGCTCATGAGTGCTCCCGTCGTCACTGACGTCCCGCCACACGCTACGTCCGATCGGACTATCGATCAACGCACACGGAGCGGGCAATCTTGCACCCTCGCGGTGCGTTCGCGCACACTCGGGACATGGCCGATGCACCCGATCTTCCCCTCGAGGCACTGATGACGTTCTTGGAGGTCGCTCGTCACGGACGCTTCACCGCGGCCGCACGCGCCGCCGGCGTGAACCACTCGACGGTCTCTCGCCGCATCGCCGCGCTGGAGCGGTCGATGGGGGGACGCGTGATCGTGCGCGGGTCCGGGGGCTGGCACGTCACGGCACTCGGCGAACGCGCCGTGGCGACCGCTGAGCGGATCGAAGCCGCCGCCCAGGAGCTACGAGAAGGTGCGGGCGATGTCGGAGGCCTCGTGCGGATCGCCGCTCCCGATGCGTTCACCGCCTACTTCCTCGCGCCCGCCGTCACCGCCCTGCGGCAGCGCCGACCCGCGCTCGCCGTGGAACTGATCACAGCGACCCAGCCCGCGCGGCAGCATCGTTCGGGCGTCGACCTCGAGATCGTCGTGGGCAGACCCGAGGTGCTGCGTGCCTACGCCGCACCGCTGTGCTCCTACTCCCTGCGCCTGTACGCGTCGAGGGACTACGTCCGCGCTCACGCGGCCATTCAGACCGTGTCCGATCTCGCGCGGCATCCGCTGATCTACTACGTCGAGTCCTCGCTCCAGGTCGACGAACTCGACCGGGCGCTCCGGGAGCTTCCCGCCTCCCCGCCGTCGGTGCGTTCGACCAGCGTGTTCACCCACATCGAAGCGACGGCGGCGGGGGCCGGGGTCGGCATCCTCCCCGACTTCGTGGCCGATCGGGATACCCGCCTGCACCGCGTGCTCGAACACGAATGGTCGCACCCGCTCGCGTACTGGGTGGTCGCCCGCGACGAGGGCACCCGAAACGCCGCGGTCGCCGAGACCCTGGAAGCGATCGCCGCCTCCATCGCCAACGCTCGCGCGGGCGGACCGGCATAGACTCGACGGCAGATGAAACCCTTCCTGCTCCTGGCCACCCGCGCCGAAGACGCACCCGCCGACGAGGAGTACGCACTGTTCCGACGCTTCACCGGTCTCGATGAGAACGGTCTCGTCCGCGTTCGAATGGAAGCACGGCCGCTGGGCGCGGTGCGCCTCGACGACTGGTCGGGGATCTTCGTCGGCGGTGGCCCGTTCAACGCATCCGATCCCGACGACGAGAAGTCACACACCCAGCACCGCGTGGAGGCGGAGTTCCGCGAACTCCTCGACGACGTGGTAGCGCGCGACTTCCCGTTCCTCGGCGCCTGCTATGGCGTAGGGACACTCGGCGCCCACCAGGGCGCCGTCATCGATCGCACCTACCGCGAACCCATCAGCGTGGTCGAGGTTCACCGGACCGAGGCCGGGGCGGACGACCCCCTCTTGTCCGACATGCCCGACACCTTCACCGCGTTCGTCGGACACAAGGAAGCCATCACCGTGCTCCCCTCGTCTGCCACCCTTCTCGCGCGCGGACAGACGTGCCCGGTGCAGATGTTCCGCGTGCGCAGCAACGTGTACGCGACGCAGTTCCATCCCGAACTCGATGTCGACGGCATCACCACGCGCATCCACGCCTATGCCGACCACGGCTACTTCGCGGCCGATGAGCTGCACCTGACCTTGGATGCCGTCAGGCGGCTGCCGGTGCTGCACACCGGACGCATCCTGCGACGGTTCACCGAACGCTTCGCGCGCTGAGCGCCGCTCAGATCACCGGCGGCGTGTGCCAGATGCGCTCGATGTAGTCGCGCATGGACCGGTCGGACGAGAAGAACCCGCACCGCGCGACGTTGAGGATCGCCGATCGGGTCCACGCCTCCTCGTCGCGGTAGGCCGCGTCGACCTCGGCCTGCGCCCGGATGTAGCTCGAATAGTCCGCCAGCACCATGAAACGGTCGTCGTAGAGGAGGTTGGAGACGATCGGCTCGAACACGCTCTTGTCGCCGCCCGAGAACGCCCCCGACGCGATGAGGTCCATGGCGCGACGAAGCCCCTCGTCCTTCTGATAGAAGTCCGCGGGCCGGTACCCCTGGGCCCACAGCGCCTCGACCTCGGGCTCGCTCATGCCGAACAGGAAGAAGTTGTCGTCACCGACGAGTTCCCGGATCTCGACGTTCGCCCCGTCGTCGGTGCCGACGGTGAGGGCGCCGTTGAGGGCGAACTTCATGTTTCCGGTTCCGGACGCCTCCTTGCCCGCGAGCGAGATCTGCTCGGAGAGGTCGGCGGCGGGGATGACACGCTCGGCCAGGGTGACGTTGTAGTTCGGCGGGAACAGCACCTTCAGACGCCCCTCCACGCGCGGGTCGGCATTGACGACCGAGCCCACGGCGTTGATCAGGTGGATGATGCGCTTTGCCATCGCGTAGCCGGGGGCCGCCTTCGCGCCGAAGATGAAGGTGCGGGCCTGCACCTCGGAGGCGGCCACGCGCCCCGAGACGATTCCCTCGTACGCGGTGACGATGTGGAGCACCTTGAGCATCTGCCGTTTGTACTCGTGGAGGCGCTTGACCATCACATCCAGCATGTGACCGTCGCTCACCTCGAAGCCGTCACGGGCGTGGAGCACCTCGGACAGTCGGCGCTTGTTGGCGGCCTTCACCTCACGGAAACGGGCGCGGAACTGCGGATCTTCCGCGTACGACTCGAGTTCGCGGAGGCGCTCGAGGTCGGTGATCCACCCGGTACCCAGCGCCTCGGTGATGAGGCTCGACAGGTCGGGGTTGGCCAGACGCACGAAGCGACGCGGCGTCACCCCGTTGGTCACATTGGTGAACTTGCCCGGGAAGAACTCGTTGAAGTCGGGCAGCACCTTGTCACGCAGCAGCTGCGAGTGCAGTTCTGCGACGCCGTTGACCTTGGCGCCGGCCACGGTGGCGAGGTAGGCCATGCGCACCGAACGCTCGGGGAACTCGCCGATGATCGACATGTTGCGCAGTCGCATCTCGTCGTCACCGAAGCGCTCACGCACCGCCGCGAGGAACTCGTCGTTGATGCGGTAGATGATCTCCAGATGCCGGGGAAGCAAGCGCCCGAGAAGATCGACCGACCACACCTCGAGAGCTTCCGGGAGCAGGGTGTGACACGTGTACGCGAAACACTGGCGGGTGATCTCCCACGCGGCATCCCACTCGAGCTTCTTCTCATCGACGAGCACCCGCATCATCTCGGGGACCGCGATGACGGGATGGGTGTCGTTGAGCTGGAAGATGACCCGCTCGGGCAGACGCGTGAGGTCGAAACCCTCGGCGAGCTGATGCTGGAGGAAGTCGGCGATGGAAGCGGCTACGAAGAAGTACTGCTGCTGCAGGCGCAGCTCCTTGCCCTGGGGCGTGGAATCCTCCGGATACAGCACCTTGGAGATGTTCTCGGCGAAGGTCTGGGCGCGGACGGCCTCCTCGTAGTCGCCGGAGTTGAACACCCGGAGGTCGAAAGAGTCGGTCGCTTTGGCACTCCACAGGCGGAGCGTATTCACGCGGCCGTTCTGGTAGCCGGGCACCATGTAGTTGTAGGGCAGCGCCTGCACGTTCCAACCCGGGACCCAGCGAGAACGGGAGACTCCCCCGTCGTCATAGGTCTCGGTGTGACCGCCGAAGGAGATCGTCTGCGCGGCCTCGGGGTGGGGAAACTCCCACGGCGAGTCCATCGACAACCAGGCGTCGGGCTGTTCGACCTGCTGTCCGTCGACGAAGGTCTGGCGGAAGATGCCGTATTCGTAGCGGATGCCGTAGCCGATGTTGGGAACGCTCAGGGTGGCGAGCGAGTCGATGAAGCAGGCGGCGAGGCGCCCGAGACCGCCGTTGCCGAGACCGGGCTCGACCTCTTGGGCGCGCAGTTCGTCGATGTCGATGCCACAGGCGGCCATCGCGTCGGTGGCGATCTCCGACAGACCCGACGCGAGCAGGTTGTTGTCGAGCTGTCGCCCCAGTAGGTACTCGGCGGAGAGGTAGCAGACCCCCTTGGCCTGCTGCTCGCGCTGACGGCGCTGGTCTTCGAGCCAGCGTGCCATGAGGTAGTCGCGCACCGTCATGGCGAATGCGAAGTACCGATCGTTCGCGCTGGAGGCCGACAGCGGCACACCGCGCTCATAGTTCAAGTTGCGCAGGAACTGTCGGACGAACCCGTCCACCGAGCTGGCGGGACCGGTCACGGGCGCCAAGGCGAGCGGGTGCGTGACCGTCAGTGAATGCGGGCGCGGGGCTTCGGCTGTGTTGTCATTCTCGGGCACGATACGACGGTACACACTCCGGCGGCGAACTCCGACCGCTTCTGCGCCGGAAATGCAAGAGGTTTACACGCTCGTCGCATTCTGGTAGTCCGCTCGTGCCTTTTCGAGATCGGCGGTGGCGACCCGCACGACGTCTTCCGCGCGTTGCACGCGGCGCGCGGGGAAGCTCTGCGCTCCGAACCTGACACGGACACGGTCGGATTCCTCCGCAATCCCCTCCGCGATGTAGGCGCCCGCGATCAGGATCACCTGCGCGGAGAGGTTGACCCAGAGCAGGAGGGCGATCAGCGACGCGAAGGTCGCCAACAGAGGGTTGGACGAGGCGCCGCCGACGAAGAGGCCGGACAGGGTCTGCAGCACGGTCAGACCCGCGCCGCCGAGCAGCGCCCCGGGCCAGAGCGCGCGGGAGGACGGCCGGGCCCCCGACAACAGCCGGAAGAGCGCGGCCACCGCCACGGTGTCCAGAGCGAAGGTGACCAGGATCGCCAATGACCGCGTGCCGAAGGCGAGGAGCGGGTGATCCTCGGTAAGCCCGAGCCATCCTGCGATGGCGCCGAGGCCTGCGGTGCCCATCACCGTGATCGCCGCCGAGGCGCCCAGTGCCACTCCTGCGCCCGCAGCGACGGCGAGGTTGCGGAGGATGACCCAATACCACGCGAGGTCGTCGAGCGGCTCGTCGGCGACCGTGTGGAGGGCCGCGCGCAGCGATCCGACGGCACCGATCGCCGCCCCGACGAGTCCGACCAGAGCGATCACGCCGGCGATCGAGATGCCGGCCGGCGCCGTGATCTCATCGACGTCGATCAGACCGTCCGGTCCGACCAGGCCCGGGACGGCGCTGTCGACGGCCTGCTGCAGCGCCGCCCACGCAGCCGGGTCACCGGCCAGCCACAGTGCGGCGATCGAGAAGCCGAGGAGCACCCCGGCGAAGAGGCTGAACAGCGCACGATACGTCACGCTGTCGGCCAGCATCGAGCCCCGATGCTCGCTGTAGCGCAGAAAGGCGCGAACTGGCTTCCGGGCGAGGGCCCACGCGGTGATCCGTGCGACGTCCATCGGATCAGACTACGAGAGCAGGATCACGGACGAACCGGGCTTGACATGACACTGTCGCAGCGGCATCATCGCCACATCATTCACATGAGTCACAGGCGCATCACCTTCCCCAACCCCCGTGCGGCGACATAAGATACTCGCGGGGAGAGGATGCGCCGTGAAAGGACTCGCGGAAAGCCTCGTGCAGGTCGGGGCGATCGATGAGCACGTCATCGGCGATGTCGTCGCCGAGGTCGGCGAGGGGCCGGAGTTGCGCCGTCGACTCATCGACGAGCAGCTCGTCTCTCAGCGCCAGCTCGCCCGCGGCATCGCTCGACAGACCGGCCTGAAGTACGTCGACCTTCCCGACGTCGAGCTCAGCCCGGAAACGGTGGGATCGATCCCTGCCGCGCTCTGCCGCCGCTACCAGGTGATCGCCATCGAACGGGGACGCCGAAGCCTCACCGTCGGAATGGTCGACCCGACCGACCTCATCGCCATCGACGACATCTCCACCGCCACCGAACTGAATGTGCGACCGGTGGTCGTCGCCGCCGACGCGCTCGAGGCCGCCTTCGCCCGCTTCCTCCGATCCGACGAAGAGCTCATCGACCTGTCGGAGCAGATCGGCGAGATCGCCGCGGCCGACGGCGCGAGCGGCACCGAGTCGATCGAAGAGCAGGTCGACGACGCTCCGGTGGTGCGGTTCGTGAACCTGCTCATCGCGCAGGCGATCAACGACCGCGCCAGCGACATCCACATCGAACCCGGCGAGAAGCACCTGACCGTGCGCTACCGCATCGACGGCGTGCTGCACGAGATGCAGCGCGCCGACCGGGCCATCCAGGACGGCGTCATCTCGCGCCTGAAGATCATGGCCGCCATCGACATCGCGGAGCGCCGGAAGCCCCAGGACGGCCGACTCTCCGTGCACCACGACGGGCGCCAGATCGACCTTCGCCTGGCGACCCTCCCCACCGTGTGGGGCGAGAAGATCGTCATGCGCATCCTCGACAGCTCGGCCCAGTCGCTCACGATGGCCGACCTGCGGTTCTCGGCTCGCAACGAGCAGAAGTTCCGTTCGGCGATCACGCGCCCGCACGGGATGGTGCTCGTGACCGGTCCGACCGGCTCGGGAAAGTCCACCAGCCTGTACACCGCGATCAACACCGTCGCCAACCCGCAGATCAACGTGATCACCGTCGAGGACCCGGTGGAGTACCGGATCGCCGGCATCAACCAGGTGCAGGTCAATCAGCGCGCCGGGATGACCTTCCAAGCAGCACTGCGCTCGATCCTGCGCTCCGACCCCGACGTGGTGCTCGTCGGCGAGATCCGCGACCAGGAGACGGCCACCATCTCCATCGAGGCGGCCCTGACCGGCCACCTCGTCCTCTCGACCCTCCACACCAACGACGCCCCCAGTGCCCTCACCCGTCTCGTGGAGATCGGTTGCGAGCCCTATCTCGTCGGAACCGCGCTGTCGGCGGTCGTCGCCCAACGTCTGGCGCGTCGCCTGTGCGTGAAGTGCAAGGAGTCGTACACCGAGAGCGTCGACGTGCTCGCCTCGGTGGGTTTCCCCCACTCGCCGACAGACCCGCCGGTGCTGTACCGCGCCGTGGGATGCCAGGCGTGCTCGGGAACCGGCTACCGCGGCCGCGTCGCGCTGCACGAGGTGATGGAGGTCACCGAAAGGCTCGAGCAGCTCGTCGTCTCGCGCGCCACCGGGACCGAGTTGCGCACGACGGCTCTCGCCGAGGGGATGGTCTCGCTGCGCGAAGACGGCTTCAGCAAGGTGGCCGAGGGCATCAGCACGATCGAGGAGATCATGCGCGTATCGCTCTGACGCGTCTCGCTCTGATGCGCGGGCGGGCGACGTGCGCGAAGAGGTAGCGGGACGCGCGCCCCTCCCCAGTTGCGCGCGCCCCGCCGTCGGGACGGAGGTCAGCCGGACTGACCGAGCTCTCCGTAGATCGAGAAGATCGGAAGGTAGAGGGCGATCACCATTCCGCCGATGATGACGCCGATGCCGACGATGAGGATCGGTTCGATCGACGCCGTCAGTTGTTCGGTGGCCGACTGCACCTCGCCCTCGTAGAAGTCGGCGATGCTGGCGAGCATGTCGGGAAGGGTGCCCGACTCCTCGCCGACGGCTGCCATCTGCGCCACCATCGGCGGGAAGACCCCGGCCTTGGCGAGGGGTGCTGAGAACGACTTCCCCTGCCTCACCGACTCCTGCACCGCACGCACGGCCGATTCGATCTTGTGGTTGTTCGACGCGGAACCCACGATCGCGAGTGCCTGCACGAGCGGAACGCCCGCCTTCAGCATCATGGACAGCCCCCGGCTGAACCGGGCGACGGCGATCTTCGTCGACAGCGGCCCGAACACCGGCATCCGCAGCTTGATCGGGTCGATGACCTTGCGCACCGACTCCTCGTTGCGATTCCTCATCCACCACAGGCCAGCGGCGATCCCCGCGACGATCAGCACCGGCAGCACCCAGAACATGTTCTTCGAGATCGACACGATGATCTGGGTCGGAAGCGGCAGCTCGGAGCCCAGGTTCTTGAACATCCCCTCGAAGACGGGCACCACGAAGGTCACCATCGCGATCACACCGACGATCGCGATGCACAGCACGATCAACGGGTAGGTGGTCGCGGACTTGATCTTGTCCTGCAGCTCCGCCTCGTTCTTGTAGGTGTCGGCCACGGTGGTCAGGGACTGTCCGAGGAATCCCCCGGACTCCCCCACGCGAACCATGCTGACCATCAGCGGCGGGAAGACGTTCGGATGCTGTGCGAGCGCCGACGAGAAGGCGCTGCCTGATTCGACGGACGCATGGACTTTCACCAGCGCTTCGCGCAGCAGTTTGTCCTCGGCCTGGTCGATCAGGATCGACAGCGTACGCATCAGCGGCAGACCGGCGTTGATGAGCCCGGCCATCTGCTTCGCGAACACGGCCAACGTCGAGACCTTGACGCGCTTGACGAGCCCGGGGATGGTGATGTCGCGGTTGAGGCCGGTCTTGGAGGTGAGGGTGACCTCGAGCGGGGTGAGTCCCTGCACGCGCAGCTTGGCGGCCACGGCGCTCTCGCTCGATGCCTCCAGCGTGCCCTTCACGATGCCGCCGCCGCTGGCATCCACGGCGCGGTAGGTGTACTCCTCAACGAGCGGCATCAGTTGCCCCATCCCGCCGCGGACCGCTCGGAGGCGTGCATCGTCCAGGCCTCCGCGTCGTAATCGACCGGACGCACGCGCGTGTCGTCGAAGCTGCGCGGGTCTTCGGCGATCTCGCGGGCCACCGCCAGCGAGATCGAGCCGTCGGCGACCAGTCGCTGAAGGTCTTGGTCGAGCGTGTGCATGCCGAGCGAGCCTCCGGCCTGCAGCATCGAGTAGATCTGACTGATCTCACCCTCGCGGATGAGGTTCGCGATCGCCGGGGTGTTGACCAGCACTTCGGTGGCGATCACCCGTCCCTCCGACTGCGCCTTGGGCAGCAGCGTCTGGGTGATGATGCCGCGCAGGGTGTCGCCCAGCTGCGTGCGCACCTGGTTCTGCTGGTCGGAAGGGAAGGCGTCGACGATGCGGTTGATCGACTTCGCCGCGCTCTGGGTGTGCAGGGTGGACAGCACCAGGTGACCGGTCTCTGCTGCCGTCAGCGCGGTGGCGATCGACTCGGGATCACGGAGCTCACCGATGAGGATGATGTCGGGGTCCTGCCGGAGCACGCGGCGCAGCGCCTCGGAGAACGATGCCGTGTCGCTGCCGATCTCGCGCTGGTGGATGAGGGAGCGCTTGCTCGTGTGCTGAAACTCCACCGGGTCTTCGACCGTGACGATGTGCGCGGGCTTGGTGCGATTGACGACGTCGATCATCGAGGCGAGCGTGGTCGACTTGCCCGACCCGGTGGGACCGGTGACGAGCACCAGCCCGCGGGCTTTCATCACGAGATCGGCCGCGACCTGAGGCACACCCAGCTCGTGGAAGCTCTTGATGCGATCGGCGATGAACCGCAGGGCAACGGCGACCTGACCGAGCTGGCGGAAGACGTTCACGCGGAAACGTGCGACACCCGGCACCGTGATGGACAGGTCGACCTCCCCCGACTGGCGGAACTCCGTCACCTGCTCGTGGGAGAGGATGCCGCCGATCGCGTTCTCGAGCCAGTTGGCCGTGGTCGGTTCCTCGAAGCCGGGGATGAGGGTGAGATCTCCGTCCACCCGCATCTGGGGCGGGTGGTTCGCCGTCAGGTGCACGTCGGAGGCGCGCAGCTGGGCGGCGACCTCGAGCAGGCCGCGAATCAGGGAGACGTCTTGGGTCATGATCCCTCCGGGCGGAAGAAAGCGAGGGCAGCGACGGTCAGGGTGCCGTCTTCATAGGAGAGGTCGACGGGCGCGAGCAGTCGAGGACCGTCGCCGAGCAGGTCGACGAATCGCGTCGCCCGCAGCGCCCGCTCGCGCAGCGACGACGCGTCTGCCTCGCCGTCGTCGCTGGACGCCGCATCACTGTCGGACCCGGTCGATGCGAACGGCTTGGTGAGATCGATCGTGATGGTGACGAGCACCTGCTGCTGGGGCACGGCCGGCTCGGATCCGGCGGCACCGTCTGCGACCGGGGCGTCGACCGACGTCGCGGGTTGCTCGCCGGACCCGGCGGACTCGGACTCGGACTCGTCCACGCCGGCTGCCGCATCGCCCGACTCATCCGGCTCGTCCGGCAGGGCCGCCGCGTCGCCGGTGGAACCATCGCGCACCGTCCACGTCTCGGGATCGCCGATGGCGACGCTCTCGATCTGGGCGTCGACCTCGCGGGCTGCGGCCGCCACGATCTCATGGACGTCGTCGAGCTGCGGCGCGTCGGCGATCTGCGCTCGGAGTTGTGACAGCTCGACGTCGATCGCGGAGATGCGCGACTGCGCCGCCGACAGCTGGACGATCTGCTGCTCATAGACGGCGTTGGTGTTGGCCACGGTGCGAGTCTGCGCGTCGGTGGTCTGCGACTGTCCCCACATCGGCAGGGCGATGAGAGCGACACCCGCGACCAGGATGACGATGATCGCCAGGACGCCGGCAAGGTTGATGAGCTGCTTGTTCATGTCACTGTCCCCCGTCTGCGGCATCCGGATCGGCATAAGCTCCGGTGTACGCCGTCTGGTCGACCGTGATGCGCAGCTCGTAGCGGTACAGCTCCTCTTCGAGGGTCTGGCTCCACCCGTCGGCGTCGATGACACCGGGCACGGCACGCACCGCCCGGATCAACTCCGCCATCTCGGTGGACTCGGTACCGGTCAGCACGATGGTGCCCTCCACACCGACCTCTGCCTGCGGGTCGTCCCCGACGGGAACACGCCCGGGGGCGAGGTCGAAGTCGGCGAAGCCGAGGCCCGTCGGGATCACTGCGGCGACCGAAGCCAGCACATCCGTCCACGCCACCTCGGTCGCCATGGCCGAAGCACGGAACGCCGACAGGTCGGACTGCAGCGAGAGCTTCTGACGCACGGGCTGGAGTGCCGCCACCTGCGTCAGAAGGTCGGAGGTGCGCGTGTTGGCGGCCGCCAGCCGCTGGTCGGCAGCAGCCTGGAACGCGAAGGCGCCGGCGCCGATCACCCCGACCATGAGCAGCGTCGCCGCCAGCGCCCATCCCCACCGACGTACGAGTGCCTGCATCGCGCGACGCTCGATCGCTGCGCGCGGCATGAGATTGACCCGGGGCGGGCCGCCGACGGTGAGCACGACGGCGGCGGGGCGACGGCGGGCCATCAGCGCGCCCCCATCGTCAGACCGACGGTCGTGAGCAGATTGAGGTCCACGTCGCCGCGCGGCACCTCGAGTTTCGAACCGATCACGTCGCTCAGCCCGATGATCTCGACGGGCATCGGCAGACTCGTCGACAGGGAGGGGGCAACGCCATCGACGATCGCTCCCGCCCCGGTGAGCAACACGCGGGTGACGGGCGCATCGACCGCCCGGTCGGCATAGAAGCGCAGCGTACTCCCCAGGCGCGACACGACGCCTGCCAGTTCGGTGTCGGTCATGCTCACCGGTCGCGAAAGTCCTCGCGACGCCTGCCGCCGACGCATCGGCATCTCCCCCGCGGGCACGGTGTCGAGCACTTCGTCGAGCACGGGCACGTCGGCATCCGCCTCGAGTGCTGCTCGCGTGCGGACCGCGACGGTCATGATCTCCATCGGGATGATGCGCACGAACCGCGGCACCCCGTCGGTGACGACCACGACATAGCTGGTGTGGTCACCCAGATGCAGCGCGGCCACGGTCTCTCCTGCCGCCGCGAGAGGCGCAATGGCGCGGGCGAGGGCGAAGGGGGCGAGGTCCACGGTGTCGACCACGAGCTTTGCCTTGCCGACGGCCGTGACGAGCTCGTCGACGGTGTCGGCGACCGCCGCCACCAGGAGCCCCGAGACCTGGTCGCCCACCTGGGCGGTCGGGTAGAAGTCGAGCACGGCTTGATCCGCTGGCACGGGCAGGAGATCCTGCACCTGATAGGGCAGAGCCTGAGCGAGCAGATCGGGCCGCATCGCCTGCGTCGTGTAGTCGCGCACCAGGATGCGACGACTGCCGATCCCGAGCACGACCCGGCGTCCCTTGATGCCGGCGCGGGTCCACAGCTGACGCAGCGCGAGGACGACCGCATCCGTGTCGAACACCTCGGAGTCCTTGGCCGCACCGGCTGGAAGCGGGACGGATCCGAGCGCGATGACCTGCGGGGTGCGACCCAGGGCCACCTCCGCCGCTCGCACGCCCTCCTCGGTGATCTCGAGCCCGACGATCGTATTCGCCATGCGCTACCTCCGGTCCGTTCTCGTGCTCACGATGCCCCCAGCAGTCCCAGGTAGCCGCCCGCGACCTGTTCGCCGACGAGGATGCCGGTCCAGGCGCCGAGGATCATCCACGGCCCGAACGGCACCGCCGTCGTTCGTGTCGCGCGGCGCATGAGGAGCAGTGCCACGCCGAACACACCGCCGAAGACGAACGCGGCGAATGCGCCCACGACGAGGGGCCCCCATCCGACCCATCCGAGGACGATGCCGATCACGCCGGCGAGCTTCACGTCGCCCCCGCCCATGCCGCCCGGACGCGCGACCCGCAGGACGAAGTAGAAGGCGAACAGGGCAGCGCCGCCGATCGCGGCGCGCACGAGGGCTTCCCACGGCGCGCCGAGGAGCCACGCCGTCGTGAGGAGGATGGCGAGCACCGGATAGGCCGGCAGGACGATCGCGTCGGGAAGGCGACGCGTGTCGAGGTCGATGAGCGTCAGCGCGATGCTGATCGCCGCGAAGTACAGGAAGGCTGCTCCCAGCGGCACAGCGGAGGCCTGCACGAGCGCGGAGCCCTCCGTGACGCGGCCGATCCCCTCGCCATCGACCAGCATCCAGGCCAGGACGACGAAGGCGAGGCCTGTCGCGGCCTCGACCATCGGGTAGCGCGGCGAGATCGCACCCCGGCACGAGGCGCAGCGCCCACGCAGAGCGATCCACGAGACGACGGGAACGTTCTGCCACGGACGAACGGACGTCTCGCACGAGGGGCATCGGCTCGGGCGACTCAGTGCGATTCCGGCCGGCACGCGATAGATGACGACGTTGAGGAACGACCCGATCGCGAGGCCCACCAGCGCGGCGAAGGCCAGGATCAGCGGGAGCAGGGCGACGGCATCCATCAGCGGGCCGCCGGAACGTCGTGGCTGGACAGAAGGGAGAACGTGGTGCCGTTGCTTCCGCCGCCGGTGCCGGGCCACGGCTCGGTGTTCTTGCCGAAGTCGTAGCCGGGGATGTTGCGCGGGGCGAAGGCGACCTTGACACCGCCACCGAAGGCAAGTGCGCCCGAGTACACCTGACCGCGGAACGTAGCGGGGCTACTGTTGAACTTCATCTGACACGGTGTGTAGATGTAGATCGCGATCTTCGGGTCGACGCTGGAGTCATTGAGTTGCTCGGAGTTCTTCGCGGGCGACGTGCACTGCGGACCCGCCACGGTCGGACTGCCGTCGGGGGTGATGAGGTAGATCGTGTGATCGTTGCCGTCGGCGCTCGTGAACTTCGTGCCGGAGAGATACCAGTGCGTGGCGATGATGGCGACGTCCTTGTTGACCTTGATCTCCTTCTTGGCATCACCGGAGTTCGTGTCGAGACCCCCGGAACAGGAGCGGATGTCGAAGATCATTCGGCTGGTGAGAGCCCCGGTCAGTGACGTCACGTCCGCGGAGTTACCCGACCACTTGTTGCACCCGGTACCCGACACCGTCGTGAGCTTATAGCCCTCGTCGGCCCACGCTTTCGGGGGTGTGGATGAGTTCACGGGGACGAAGGTGACGTCCTGCCAGTCGGGGATCTGTGGAAGCGTCGGCGCCGTGAGCGAGGTGTCCTTCACCACGGCTCCCTTGACGATCGAGCTCGCCGCTGTTCCCCAGGTGTCGTAGGTGCCTTTGTAGCGAACGTTGCCGTGGACCGTCCCCGCTGCCGATGATGCTCTTTCCCGAGCCGGATGCCGTGATGCTTCCGTAGACGGTGCCGCTGTTGAGGGTGAAGGTGCCGCCGAGGAACGCGTTGCCCTCGCTGCCGCCGGATTTTCCGATCACGCCGGCGATGTTGTGGTTCGTGTCTTTCGGCGCGACCAGGCTGCCCTTGATCGTGCCGCCGTTGATGTTGGCCTTGTCTCCGATGTAGGCGTTGCCCTCGACGACGCACCCGGAGTCGAGCTGCAGCTCTCCGGTCTTGGTGTAGATGTCGCCGGGGAAGGTGGATCCCCAGCCGCACTCGATCTTTCCCGTGGAGGCGTACACACCCGCCGAACCGACGAACTCATCGATGCCCATCTCGCTGTTGGCCGCATCGAAGACGTAGGAGTTGAGGCGGGTGCTCATGCCGTACGTGTAGAAGAGCCCCGGGCCGCCGGCCGTCGGCGGCGCCGCGTCTTCGACGATCGCGAACACCGCCTGCCGGGCGACCTGGACGGTACCGACCGTCGCCGTCGTGCGGAGGGTGGCGATGCCCGCTCCGCACACGAGCTCGAAGGTGTAGCTCGGACTGGCGGTGCCGTTGACCTTCGCGGTACCGCTGGCGGCACCGCAGACGAGGTCGCCGGTTTCCAGGCGTGCCGTCTGGGCGGCGATGCCCGCATCCACGGCGGCCTGCGCCTTCGCGCGGTTCTCGGAGGTGAGGAGGGTGCCGGTGGTGCTGGTGACGATCGCCGACAGCGCCAGGGCGCCGACGGTGAGCACGAGCATCACGATCATGACGGTGATCAGCGACGACCCCTCGTCGCCGGTGCGCTGCCGGTCGGCCGGGGGCTGCACCTGGAGTTTCACCAACATGCCGGACCCCCCGAAGCGACCGTCAAGGAGACGGCGCCATTGGTGATGCCGACGCCGATCTCGCCCTCGGTGATCCGCAGCCCGATCGAGACGCTGTCACCGCTCTTGAGGAAGGCCGCGCCGCCGGTGAGAGTGCCGGTCACGCCCGAGGCGCGCGACGCCCACGTCGAGGAGACGGCGGGCCGCGCCGTCGCACCGCCGCTGTAACGAAGGTGTCCCGAGGAGACCTGCCAGGCGCGGCACTCCCAGGTGACGCCGTCGGAGAGCAACGTCTTGGTGTCGAGGCGCTGACCGGACTGGCTCACCCGGGTGGCGGTCGAACCGCGCACCGTCTCGGTGATCGAAGCCATCACGGCGTTCAGCTCCGCGGTGGCCGCGTCGCGCTCGGTGGCGCGCTGCTGGGCCGTCCAGCCATTGATGAAGACGCCCGCGACCACCGAGAGAATGAGACCGGAGACCACGATCACCACGATGAGCTCGATCAGCGACATGCCGGCATCGCGCAGCGTCAGGGAGGCGGGGCTCATTCGGCACCCACCCGCACGCGTGAGGTGATCGAGGCGACGGCGGCCCCGTTCTCGTACACCGTGACCACGACGGGGATCGACACGGGGTAGGTGGCCGGACACGTGGAGACCCCCACGGTCAGGCGTGCGCTGAAGCCGCTCGCCGGATCTTGCGTCGCCGGCGCGGCTGCCCTGCTGAGCAGATCCGCACATCGCGTCTCTTCATCTCCCGGAGTGGCGGGGAAAGCGGCCTGGACCTTGGCCAGCTCGTTCCTCCCGAAGGCCGTCGCCGACAACAGAGCGCGATTGTCGACCGTGCGCTGGGTGACGCCGATGATCAGCGGCAGAACGGCCAGCGACAGCACTGCCAGAAGCAGCATGGCGACAACCACCTCGACGAGACTGATTCCGTCGTCGGCGCGCTGGAACACGGGCACCTCCGGGAGGACGAGGCAGGTCAGGTGTGGTGCGGCGGGGCCGGCCTCTTCGGGTCAGGCCGACCCCGCCGCTCGGTGTTGGTTACGGCGTGACGGGTGCCGTGACGTCGCCGTAGTCGGCGCCGGTGCAGCCCGGACCCGCCTGCGCGAACTTTGAGTCGGTTTCTGCTCGCACGCAGACAGCGTCGATGTTGGTGGTCGTACCACCCGTCAGCGTGACGCTCTCGACATCACCGGTCTGCAAGTTCGTGAACGTCGGCGTGGTGCCTTGAGCGAGGGCGGCTGCAGCCTGGGTCGCACCGTTGGCGGCGACGGACTTGAGAGCGTTCTCCTCTGCATCCGCCTGGATGTTGAGGAAGATCGGGATCGCGATGGCGGCGAGGATGCCGAGAATGACGACGACGATGATCAGTTCGATGAGCGAGAAGCCCTCGTCACCGTTCTCCTCGCGGCGGGCCTTCTCAGCCTGGACATAGTTACGGAAAGTGCGCATGTGCGTGCCTTCTCCTTGGGGGGTGTGAACAGGACGCCGACACACGTGTGCAATTGCGGGGGGCTTCTGCACATCGGGGGGGGATCTCGGAATCCGGGGGGAGGTTTCCGAGACATGTGCCGGTTTGGTTCGAGAGACCCGCCGCGAGGACGTTACTCCCTCTCCGAGACCCATCATTAGAGATCTCTCATCCTGTTGTCAATGAGAAATCTGGGAGAAATGTGAATTCTGTGTTTCGTGATGCGAAAGTTACCGGCGTTGTGGGATCGTTCGCGCCGGCGGTCAGCCGTCGAGCACCTCGAGCGTGACGGCGACGATCTGGCCGTCGTCGATCGCCTCCGCCACGCGAACGGCACGCTTGAGCGGGAGCACGTAAGCGCTGCGCTGCGCGTCGGGAAAGATCGACGTGCGCCACTGCGAGTCGCCGATGGTGGCGAGCACACGCACCGAGCCGAATCCGCGCGGCATGCGCGGCAGTTCGGCGATGTCAGCGGAGAGCTCGACCGGGAGGGCAACGAAGTACCACGCCTCCGAGCGCGCTTCCCATCGGAAGACCTCGCCCGTGAAGTCGACGATCACCGCTGCTGCCTCATCGATCTGCTGACCGAGTCATCTGCTGACCGAGGCTCGGGCTCGTTCACCACTGCGGGTGGATCTCGGCCCGCAGGAGGCGGTCGTAGACGTCGCGGATCGCGGCGTCGAAGCCGGACAGGTCGGCCGAAGCCTCCCCTGCCGCCGCGTTCGACCGCGCCTGAGCGGGAGTGCGTGCTCCGGGGATGACGCTGGTCACCCCGGGCCGCGATGCGATCCACGCGAGGGTTGCGGCGGGAAGCGACATCCCATCTGGGACGGCGGATTCGAGCTCTGCCACTGCGTGCAGTCCCGTCTCGAAGTCGACGCCGGAGAACGTCTCACCCTTGTCGAAGGCCTCGCCGTGGCGGTTGTAGGTGCGGTGATCATCGGCGGCGAACCGTGTCGCGGTGGAGTACTTCCCGCTCAGCAGGCCGGAGGCGAGGGGAACGCGTGCAAAGATCGCGACCCCAGCCGCCTCAGCCGCAGGAAGCACCTCGTCGAGCGGCTTGAGGCGGAACGGGTTGAAGATGATCTGGACATTCGTGACGTGGGGTCGAGCGATCGCCGACAGCGCCTGAGCGACGGTCTCCACCGATACGCCGTAGGCGGCGATCGCGCCGTCGGAGACCAGGTCATCGAGAGCGTCGTAGGTGGAGTCGTCGTCGATGACGCGCGACGGCGGGCAGTGCAGCTGCACGAGGTCGAGCGTGTCCACGCCCAGGTTGCGCCGGGATCGGTCGGTCCACTGCCGGAAGTTGTCGAGGGTATAGTTCTGCGGCTCCTGCGCGAGCCGCCGGCCTATCTTGGTGGCGACCGTCACGCCGTGCCCCGGATTGTCGGCGAGGAAGCGTCCGATGATCGATTCGCTGCGGCCGTCGCCGTAGACGTCGGCGGTGTCGAAGAGGGTGACCCCGGCGGCGACGGACGCCTCGAGGACCGCCCGCGCGTCGGCCTCGTCGACGTCGCCCCAGTCGGCTCCGAGCTGCCATGTGCCGAGGCCAATCGACGATACGGACCGGCCGGTGGATGCGAGCGCGCGTGTGTGCATGAGCCCAGCCTAGAAGCGGCGAGGTGCGGCGCGGCGAGTCGCGACAACGGCAACGCAGTGCTGCGGCGTGTCCTCTCGTCGCTCCGCTCCGTTGCGTTGCGTTGCGTTGCGTTGCGTCCGTGCGCTGCGCTCGTCTGCGTTTCGTCTCGTCGATGCGCTCCGCTGCGTTTCGTCTCGTCACTGCGCTCCTCGCGGGGCGACCGGTGGAGATGCGCACCTGGTCCCCCGGCCGCCCCGCGAGCGGAGCGAGTCGAAACGCCGTGTCAGAACGGTGCCGGTGGCCCCGGTTCCGGTTCCGGTACGGGGTCGGTCCCGGTGGTG
>QFCS01004833.1_pt1 | contig 95278 bp, 86 predicted proteins | sample 3576561 | NCBI WGS metagenome assembly QFCS01 | reverse complement strand
GGTGATGTGGTTCCGGTCCGCGAACTCCCATACGGGCCCGCAGCCTCCGATGCTGCATCGCAAGGCCGGACAGATGGCAGCATCCGACTACGTGCATTACCTCTAAAAAACCGCTTGCGTCTTTTGGGGCGTCCACAGATGAGAAGCGGCCTCTAACATCGATCAAAGAAAAACGACCGGAGCCTCTTGCCCGCAAAGTACCCCGCGACTGCTCCAATGCTTGGCCAAAGAGGCCCAAACATGAAATCGAGTCCGCTGGTCGATCTCAAGTTTTCCGGATGCTCGCCCTGCCACCAACTGACAAAGAAGATCATAGCGATAGGAATCGCCAACAAGGCAACGCATCCGGCTTTCGGGCGAGGTAACAGCACGGCCGTCAGAAGGCCAAACGCAGCACCGACGGCCAACGCACCCTCGGCGGTCAAAAGCAGGTTCTCAATATGCGTCATCGGCAAAATGTAGCCGACTTCCCGATGTCCGCAATCGGTCGTTTCCGGCCGGAGCGAGAATGCCGTAGCCTACCGCCAGCGGCAATGTCGTACCTTGGAGAGCCATGGAAAATGGTGCGCCCGGCAGGATTCGAACCTGCGACCACCCGCTTAGAAGGCGGGTGCTCTATCCAGCTGAGCTACGGGCGCGTGCACCAAGGCTGTGGATCGCGCGAATAGCGTGGTTTGCGAGGGCTGCAAAGCCGGTTAAGCAATGCGGCGATGACCGAGTCTCCGCCGCCCGCCCATCCCGTGCACGTCCGCGCCGCCAGCGTGCACCAGTTCCGCTATTATGATCTGGTGATGGCGGCCTTTGTCGCGATCCTGTTGCTCAGCAACATCATCGGGGCATCGAAGCCGAGCTATGTCACCCTGCCCTGGGGCACCGAATGGGCCTTTGGCGCGGGCGTGCTCTTCTTTCCGATCAGCTATATCATCGGCGACGTCCTGACCGAGGTTTATGGCTATGCGCGGGCGCGCCGGGTAATCTGGACCGGGTTCGCCGCGCTTGTCTTCATGGCGTTCATGGCATGGGTCGTCGTCGCGCTGCCGCCTGCGCGCGACTGGCCGGGGCAAGCAGCCTATGAATTCGTGTTCGGCAACAGCTGGCGCATCGTCATCGCCTCAATGACCGCCTTCTGGGTCGGCGAATTCGCCAACAGCTATGTCCTCGCGCGCATGAAGCTGTGGACCGAGGGCCGGCATCTGTGGATGCGCACCATCGGGTCGACGATCGTCGGCCAGGGGCTCGACAGCCTGATCTTCTACCCGCTCGCCTTTTACGGACTCGCCGGCTGGCCTCCCGAGCAGCTTTATCAGGTCGTGCTGTCGCAATGGTTCATCAAGACCGCCTGGGAGGCGGCGCTGACCCCCGTCACCTATCTGGTGGTGGGCACGCTCAAGCGCCGCGAGGGCGTCGACGTGTTTGACGAGGGGACCGATTTCACCCCCTTCCGCGCCAAGGTCTGATCCGCGTGACGCTGACCCTGCTCGCCGCGCTGTTCGAGGAGCACAAGCTGTCGATCGTCTCCTCGGTCGGGCTCGGCAAGGACGCGCTGCATATCTATTTCGGGCTGGCGCTATTTCTGGCGGTGCGGCTGATCTGGCGGCGGCGCGGTGGCGGACTGATCGCCTGGGCTGCGGTACTTGTCATGGCGTGCGGCGGCGAATGGCTCGACCTTCAGGCCGAGATCAGCCGCTCGGCGATCCAGCCCGACGCCGCGCACTGGCACGATATCTGGAACACGATGTTCTGGCCGACGGTGCTGCTGATCGTCGGACGCTGGCTGGCGCCGCGCGCCGACGCGCCAGCGCCGACGGCTATATCAGGCGAGAACGCCGAGCGCGGCTTCGAACAGGCGTAGCCCGTCGGTGCCGCCATGCGCGCGGTCGATCGCGCGTTCGGGATGCGGCATCATGCCGAGGACATTGCCCGCATCGTTGAGCACGCCCGCGATGGCGCGCGCCGAGCCGTTGACGCTGTCGGCATAGCGAAAGGCCACGCGCCCCTCGCCCTCGATCCGGTCGAGCGTGTCGGCGTCGGCGAAATAATTGCCGTCATGATGGGCGACCGGAATATGGATCGTCTCGTCCGCGCCATAGGCGGCGGTGAACAGCGACTGGCTGTTGGCGACGGTCAGCGGCACCGTGCGGCAGACGAAATTGAGGCCCGCGTTGCGCATCAGCGCGCCGGGCAGCAACTGTGCCTCGGTCAACACCTGAAAGCCGTTGCACACGCCCAGCACCGGCACGCCGCGCGCCGCGGCGTCGGCGACGGCGCGCAGGATCGGCGACCGCGCCGCCATCGCGCCCGAGCGCAGATAATCACCATAGGAAAAGCCGCCAGGCAGCGCGATGAAATCGGTGCCGTCCGGAAGCGCCGTCTCGCGGTGCCAAACCATCGCGGGCTTGACGCCGGTCACGGTTTCGAGCGCGACGGCCATGTCGCGATCGCAGTTGGAGCCGGGAAAGACGATGACGGCGGTCTTCATGAGCAAGGCTCCTTCGCGGCGGTCAGGCGCGTTCGATGCGGTAGTTTTCGATCACCGTGTTGGCGAGCAGCTTTGCGCACATCGCGTCGAGATCGGCATCGCTGGTGCCGTCGGCGACGTCGAGTTCGATGAAGCGTCCGGCGCGCACATCGGCCACGCCGCCGAAGCCCAGCCCTTCGAGCGCATGATGGATCGCCTTGCCCTGCGGGTCGAGCACCCCGGGCTTGAGCGTCACATAGACATTCACTTTCATGAGCGCGTACCTTCATGTTTCGGCCGGGCGGGTTCGGGCCGGGGAGGATGGGCGCGCCTATGCCCGCGAATCGCCGCGCGGGCAAGGGGCCAGCGCGGCAAATAGGCCGCATCCGGGAAATGCGAACCGCTCGCAACTTTCCTGTTGCGAATCCCTCGCACTATCCCTAGATCAGCCTTGTTGAGAAGGATTCGCACATGGTCGTCTGTGTCTGCAACGCAATAAGGGAACGCGATTTGCGCGACGTCGCAAAGGACGGCCAGTTGCGCTGCGCCAAGGCCGCCTATGCGCAACTGGGTCGCAAACCCAAATGCGGTCAATGCCTGCCTTTCGCTCGCAATATCATCAGCGACATCACGGCCACCGCCTGAATTTTTCCAAGATTTCCGCCACTTTTCAGCTTTGCCTGAACGGGTCGGGGCGCCTATAATCCTGTCTTCTCACCCACCCGACAAGGACAGGACGGACAATGAAGGGCGACCCCAAGGTCATCGATTTTCTCAACGAAGCGCTCAAGAACGAGCTGACGGCGATCAACCAATATTGGCTGCACTATCGCATGCTCGACAATTGGGGCGTCGCGCGACTTGCGCATTTCGAGCGCGAGGAATCGATCGACGAGATGAAGCACGCCGACAAGCTGGCCGACCGCATCCTCTTTCTGGGCGGCCTGCCCAATTTTCAGCTGCTCGGACGGCTGCGCGTCGGCGAAACGGTCGAAGAGATCCTCAAGGCCGACCTCGCGCTCGAGGAAGAAGCGATCCCGCTGCTCAAGGACGCGATCGCGCATAGCGAAAGCGTGCGCGACTATGTCAGCCGCGATCTGTTCGCCGACATTCTGGAAAGCGAAGAGCATCATGTCGACGAGCTGGAAAAGCAGTTCGAGATGATCGAGCGCATGGGAATGGAAAATTACGTCCAGCTCCAGTCGAAGCCCGCCAGCGACGACTGAGCCCGGACCAGCAAAAATCCACGGATCTTCGGGGGCGCCTGCGGGCGCCTCATTTTTTGCTTGTTTTTGCGAATGATTATCAATAGCTCTGTTTACGCAGTCCCCTCCTGCCGGCTGCTGCGGCCCTGCGGCAGCCGGCATCTTTTTCGGAGGGACCGGGCTGCATGCCGATGCGCCGCGGATTTGGGCCGTCGATGGGAGGAATGATGGAAACCAGCATGCTTGTCCGCCGCCTGACCGAACAGCCGTTCGTACGCGACCTGCCGGTCGATGCGGCGCAGGCGGTCCTCGCGCTGCGCTATTGCGTGCTGTGCCATCGCAGCGAGCGCGACCCGATGCCCGAACTCGAACGGCGCTGGGGCAACATCCTCGCGGCGCGCCGCTACCGTCTCGTCGTGGAGGCGATCGGTCATTGCTGGCCCGACGCCTTCGCGGTCGCCCCGCCCTGCTGCCCGCGCGCCAGCTTCGACGAAGCGTTGCTCGCGGCGCTGGTCGGTGCCGCCGGTCGCGACGACCGCGCGGCGTTCGACTGGCTCAGCGCCGAAATGCTGGGCGGCGACGCGCGCGAAATGCTGTTCGTCGCGCTCGGCAATTTCCTCCGCGCCAAGGCGCCGCGCCGCGCGCCGAACGCCTAGGATTCGCCAACAAAAAGAGCCCGGCACAGCGGCCGGGCCCGAGGAGTGTTTCGCTATTTCGGCTTATTCGGCGGGAACCGGCTTGCGTGCGGTGATCATGCCTTCGACCTTCGTTCCGTCCGCACGGACCGGGTCATGCGCGACGTCGCTGTCGTCGAACACCTTGGTCCAGGCCGCAAATTCGAGGCACACGCCGTCGGGGTCGAAGAAATAGACCGAACGGACGAACACATCGTCGTTCATCTCGTCCGACGATTGCGTCGGCGAATTGTCGTGGTTCAGGATCTTGGTGACCTTGACGCCCTTTTCGACGAGGCGGTCGTAATATTCATCGAAGCGCTCGGCGGGCACGTTGATCGCGATATGGTTCATCGATCCGTGCGCCGACATGAAATTGCCCTGCGTCGGCAGCGCCTCGGGCGCCGAAATTCCCGGTACGGCTTCGGGCGCGCCGTCGAACCAGAAAAAGGCCAGGCTGTCGCCGTTGCCGATATCGAAGAAGAAATGCTGGCCGCGATTGCCGGGAAGGTCGATCGTCTTGGTCAGCGGCATGCCCAGAATGTCGCGGTAGAATTCCACCGTCCTGGCCATGTCCTTGCACACGAGCGCGAGGTGGTTGACCCCGCAAAATTCGAATTCCTTGTTCGCTTCTGCCATCGTCCGTCTCCTTTGCGTCTCAGTTCGGATTGGCGCCGGGCCGGGCCTTCATGCCCTGGTACCAGCGCAGGATATTCTTGTTGTCGGGGTCGAGCGGTTGACCGACGCTCGCGCCGAAATCGAGAAAAGCGAAGAGCATGATGTCGGCGAGCGTCAGGCGGTCGCCGGCGATGAACGCGCGATCGGCGATCAGCGGATCGAGCCATTTGAGCCCGTCCCGTGCCATCGCCTTCAGCCCCGCCGCGGCTTCGGGCAGGCAGCGCATGCGCGGTTCGAACAGCGGCAGTCCCTCCGCAAAGCGAAAGCCGTTGGTCAGTGGTTCGCAAATCTTGAGGTCGACGCGCCGCGTCCACATCCGCGTCGCCGCGCGCTCCTCGGCCGTCGTGCCGATCAGCACCGGACCGGGGAAGCGCTCCTCCAGATATTCGCAGATCGCGGTAATCTCGGTCAGTACCGTTCCGTCGTCGAGCTCGAGCGCCGGGGTCTGCCCCGCCGGGTTCACGCTGCTGCTATAGGGCGGCCGCCGGTTTTCACCGCCGCGCAGGTCAACCTCGACCTCGGGCAGGCTGATCCCCTTTTCCGCCATGAACAGTTTCACGACACGGGGATTGGGGCCGACGCTATTATAGAATTTCATGGCCATCCTCTCATGATCCTTCTAGCAGCTCCCGGCATAACCGTCAACTTAATTGACGGTTATGCCGGGGCGCGGCCAGCGAACGCGGTAGAGCGTCCCGGTGGTCGACGCGGTGATATAGGCGTCGCGCCGATCGGCGCCGCCAAACGCGATGTTGGTCACGCCGATATCGGGAAGCGGCAGAAACTCCGACCCGCCGCCATCGGGATCGAAGATGGTGATGCCGCCTTCGACCATTGTGCCGATGCAGATGCGGCCGCCTTCCTCGACCGCAAGGCTGTCGAGCAGGCGGAAGGCGGGCGGCGTACCGACGAACCGCCCCGGCGCCCACGGCGGCGGCGGCGCGAGCTGGCCCGGTGCCACCACCTCCATCGCCCAGACGCGCGCGGTCATGGTCTCGCTGACATAGAGCGTCTTGCCGTCGGGGGAGAGGCCGATGCCGTTCGGACCGATCATCTCCGCGCGCTGGCGCGTGATCGAGGAGCCGTCGGCGCTGGCATGATAGATGGCGCCATGATCGCGGCCGCTGCTGCGCACCTGACCATGGTCGGTGAACCAGAAGCCGCCCGAGCGGTCGAAGACGATGTCGTTCGGCCCCTTCAGCCGCTCGCCCTCGAAACTGTCGTAGAGCGTCGTCACCGCCCCGCTGGCGAGGTCGACCCGCTGGATCGAACCGCAGGCGGCGTCGTGCGCGGCATGACCGGGAAAAAGCAGCGGCCCCGCCCGGGTCCACTGGAACCCGCCATTGTTGCAGACATAGGCAGCGCCATCAGGACCGATCGCCACTCCATTGGGCCCGCCGCCGAGCTCGGCCACGACCGACAGGCTTCCGTCCGGGGCGACGCGGGTCAGCGTGCCGCGCGCAATCTCGACGAGCAGCACCGACCCGTCGGGCATCGGCACCGGCCCTTCGGGAAAGCGCAGGCCGGTGGCGACGACCTCGGGCGCGCCGAAGTCGCTCATTCGGGTTTCGACCGCGGCGCGCTCAGGAAGTCGGCGGCATCGAAGCCTTCGGGGGCCGCGACCTCGACGATCGGATCTTCGCGCGCGTCGAACTCCATGCGCAGCGCGCGGGTGATGACCGCGTGCATGTCATAAAGGCAGGTGATGTAAGTGAATTCGAAAATCTGCTCGTCGTTCCAGAAGGTCTTGAGCTTGTCGAACACCGCCGTCGGGACGCGGCCGTTCGCCTGGCTGAGGCAATCGGCATAGGCGAGGACGGCGCGTTCCTGATCGTTATAGCAGTCGGCGACCTGCCAATGGGCGATCGATGCGATCTTGTCCTCGCTGACCCCCAGACCGCGCAGCGACTTGCAATGCTGCGAAAAGACGAACTGACTGCCCTTCACCCAGCCCGCGCGCGTCTGCCCAAGCTCGCGCAGCACCGGGTCGATCGAACGCGCCGGATTGCGATAGACCGCGAAACCGTCGACCGCATGTTTGAAGATGTCGGGCGACAGCGCATAGACGGTCCACCAATCGCCCGGCGTGCCGGTCGCGGTACCGGGTTCGGCCACCGGGTCGCGGTCGCCGAACAGGCGCTGATAATAAGCGAGGACGATCTCGTCGGTCACTTCGGACCGGGGCACCTGGCGCAAGACGGGCATGAAACGGACTCCTCAGGCGTTGGCAAATTTGCGGAATTCGGCGACGTGCGCGCTGTCGAAATATTCGTCGAGGCGCGTGATGCGGCCGTTTTCGACCTGACATATGATGGCGCACGGCAGGCGCACCGGGCCGTCGTCGTGAACGCGGCGCCCCTTCAGCACATGCTGCTGGACGAATCCCCCCGGAAAGGTGGTCAGGCGGCGGTCGGCATATTCGCGGTCCTTGATGCGCGCGACCATTCCGGTCAGCGTCTGCGCCGTCTGCGCCGGGGTCACGATCAGCTCGTCGGTATTGTGCCAGATCTCGGCATCGGGCGTGAAACTGTTCTGCATCGTTTCGATATCGCCCTGCTCGATCGCGTCGAAAAAGCGCGTCGCCATCGCACGAATGTCGTCCTGTTCGCTCATCAGTCTCTCCTCAAATCCGCGCGCCGAACATCCGGCCGCCATTGGCCGCGATCAGCCCGTCGATATCGTCGCCCTTGTAATCCGGATCGGCGGATTCGCCGAAGGCAGTCAGCATGTCGCGCGTCACCATTTCGGCCATCGCCTTCCATTCGGGATGGGTGAATATCCAATAGTCGCCATTCTCGATCGCCCGGACAACCCGCGCGCCGATCTTCGCCGGGTCCATCCCGCCCGCAAGCACGCCCTGCATGGCCTGGCTGGTCGCTGCCGCGCGGTCGACCTCGACCTGCGCCGGGCGCAGATCGCGCGTCGTTTCGACAATGCGCGTCGCCGACATCCCCGGCATCAGGACCGAAATATCGACGCAGGTGCCCGCAAGCTCGTTGCGCAGCGCCATCGCGATGCCGAGCGTCGCATATTTCGAACTGATATAGGCGACCGAGATCGGCGGCGGCACGATCGCAACCATCGAAGATGTGATGACGAGGTGGCTCGCCTCGCCCGATGCCTTCATCGCACCGAGGAAGGTGCGGCAGGCATAGAGATGCGCATGGGCGTTGACGGCATAGTTCCAGCGCCAGACGTCGGTGTCATAATCCTCGAACGGCCCCGAACCGCCGCCCACGCCGGCATTGCTGAACAGGATGCGCACCGGACCGAAAGACTGCGCGGCGGCACCGGCATCGGCCCAGCTGGCCTCGTCGGTCACGTCGAGTTGCAACCCCATCGCCTCGACACCCGCGGCGCGCAGGCTTTCCGCCGCCCCTTCCGCCCCCGCTCCGTCGATATCGGCGAGGATCAGCCGCGCGCCCTTGCCTGCCAGCGCCCGCGCTGTCGCGAGGCCAAGCCCGCTGGCGCCGCCGGTGACCAATGCTGTCTTGCCTGCAACATCGGTCATTCGGCGAAATCCTGATCGAGGTGGCGCGTCATCGCGAACTGGGCCAGCCCTGCGGCGACGGCAAAGGGAAGGATGGCAAGCAAGGCCCAGCGCAAGCTTTCATCACCATAGGCCGGTTTGAGATGATCGCTCACCACGCCGATGAACAGCGGACCGAGGCCGAGGCCGACGATGTTGAACATCAGCATCAGCACCGCCGCGGCCGTCGCGCGGCTGCGCGGCGGGGTCAGATTCTGCACCAGCGCCAGCGCCGGGGCGACATAGGCGGTGCAGGCCGCCATCGGGATCAGCAACAGCGCAAGCGACACTTGCCAGCTATCGACGAGGAGTGCCGCGGCGAAGCTCGGGATCAGGACGGCGGTGGCCAAAGCGGGGATCGATCCATAGGCGCGCGGCGATCGCTTCGCGACGTGGCTGACCAGCCAGCCGCCGCCAAGGATGCCGATCCCGAAGGTAATGCCGGCGGCGGGCGCGAACCAGGTGGCCATCGCATCGAGCGGCATGCCCTGCGTGCGCATCAGGAAGGCCGGGATCCAGTTGAGCATGCCATAGCTGACGAAGGCGGCAAGGCCGCTGCCGACCATCACCATGCGCAGCGACCGGCGGCGCACGAACATCGCAAGGCTCTGCCGAAAGGGCAGCGCTTCGTCGGCCGTCTGCTGCTTGTCCATGGCGCCGCGCGCGGGTTCGCGGACCAGCCAGATCAAGAGCGGCGCAACAAGGATACCGACGCCGCCGATAACCAGGAAGGCATTGCGCCAGCCGATGTTGGCGGCCGCCCAGGCGCCGAAGGCGGCGCCGACGAAGACGCCGAACGGACCGTTCAGCGTGAAGAGGCCGATCGCCAGCGGACGGCGATCGGGCGGGTAATAATCGGCGATCACCGACAGCGACGGGGCGGTGCCCCCCGCCTCGCCCGCGCCGACGCCGAAGCGCATCAGCGCCAGTTGCCAGAAGTTCGACACCATGCCGCACGCGGCGGTGAAGCCGCTCCACACCACGCAGGCGATACCGATCAGCTTCACCCGGTTCCAGCGATCGGCGATCATCGCGACCGGGACGCCCATCGCCGCATAGAAGAGCGCGAAGGCAAGGCCGGTGAGCAAGCCGAACTGCGTATCGCTGAACTGCATATCGGCGCGGATCGGTTCGACGAGCACCGACAGCAGTTGACGGTCGACGAAGTTGATCGTGCCAACCAGGAACAGCATCGCGAGCGCAAAATTGCGGCGGACGGCGATCGAACGGTCGGCCGGCGCGGCGCCCGCATCAAGGGCGGTGGCTTGCGTCATGGCTCTCCCCAAACATGTGATTCTTGTCGGGTCAAAATACTTAGGTATTTAAGTTTATCTGTCAATGTGCTTTACGGTAAGGCGACATCGAACGGGAGAGAGCAATGGATATCAAGGGTAAAACCGCCATCGTTACCGGGGCCGCGAGCGGCATCGGCCGCGCCACCGCCGTCGCGCTTGCCGAGCGCGGTGCCGCCGCGATCGCACTTGTCGACGTCAACGATATCGACCTGCGCGAAACGGCGGGTCGCGTCGAGGCGGCGGGCGCGCGGGCGACGGTCCACCGCCTCGACCTGTCCGACATCGCCGCGACCGAAGCCTGGTTCGCGGCGCATGGCGACGTCGACATTCTCCACAACAATGCCGGGGTCGTATCGGGACTGCCGCAATTTCCCGACGTCGACGCGGCGCGCATCCGCTGGATCATCGACGTCAATGTGACCTCGCTGATCGCCGCGACGCAGATCGCCGTGCAGGCGATGCGCCGCCGCGGCGGCGGGGTGATCGTCAACACCGTGTCGACCGTCGCGCTCGGCACCGGATTTTACGATACGATGTATGCGACGACCAAAGCGGCGGTGATGATGTTCACCCGCTGCTGCGCGCCGCTGAAGGCCGAATGCAACGTCCGCGTCGCGGGGATGCTGCCGGGCCTTGTCGATACACCGATCCTCGACACCACGGGCGCGGGCGGCAAATCGGAGTGGATGGAGCAAGTGCTTGCCAATAATGAAGCCTGCGAACCGAAGGACATCGCGGACGGCGTCATCGCGCTGATCGAGGATGACGGTTTGGCCGGGGGCGACTGGCTCGCGGTGCGGCGGCTCGCCGGAAAGATCGAATATCAGTGGGGTCATGCCGATACGGTCTGATCCGCGCTCGTCATTGCGGGCGAAGCCGCGTCGCATCGCGCTTCGCAATGACGAAGGAGGTCAGCGCGTCGGCGCGGCGAGCATATTCTTGCCGAACAGATTCGACCATTGCTCCTCGGTCAACACGGGCCGAGCGCTCGCAAGGTTGGCGGCATTCTTGACGTCGGTTCCGGCAATCACCGCCGGCCGCTCGCCCACGCGCGCGAACCAGTCGGCAACGGCGGGATAATCGTCGAGCGTCAGCCCGATCAGCTGCACCGCGCGCGCCCAGGGCCAGGCCGCCATGTCGGCGATGCTATATTCCTCGGCCAGATAGTCTGCCTCGGACAGGCGTCCGTTCAGAACGTGCAGCAGGCGAACCGTCTCGTTCCGGTAGCGCTCGGTCGGGTAGGTCTGGCCTTCGGGTGCGTAGCGGATGAAATGGTGCGCCTGCCCCTGCATCGGCCCGAAGCTGGCCATCTGCCACATCAGCCATTGCTGCGACTGGCTGCGACGGCGCGGATTTTCGGGCAGGAACTTGCCGCTCTTTTCGGCAAGATAAAGCAGGATCGCGCCGCTTTCGAAGACAGGCAGCGGCGCCCCGCCGCCGATCGGTTCATGGTCGACGATCGCGGGCAAGCGTCCGTTGGGGTTGATGCGCCGAAAGTCGGGGGTGAGATGGTCGCCCGCGAGCACATCCATCTTGAGCAGGCGGTGCGGCAAGCTCGTCTCTTCGAGCATGATCGAAACCTTGTGCCCGTTGGGCGTGGGGGTGAAATAAACCTCGATCATGCAATTCCTCTTTCGGCAAAACGGGCGCGGGCGGCGGCAAATGCGGCGTCGAAGGCGGGCTTCCCCGCCGGGTAGCCCGCAACGGTGAGCGTGACACCCGCGATCCGCCATCGCCCGTCACGGATCAGATGGTGGGCGTAATGACCGACAAGGTCGCCCATCAGCGCGGCACCATCGACGGCAATGAAGTGCGCGGCATCGACGATGCCCGTCACCACGGCCCGAACGCCCTCGACCTCGGCGCGCAGATTGTGCAGCCGGTGCGCGGTGGCGTCGAAACCCTCGAGCGCGCGGCAGCGGCGCGTCCATTCATCGGCATCGATCGTCGCGACAATCGACCCGATCGCGCCATAGTCGATCGCGATCCGGTCGGCGAACAGCGCGCGATACGCGCCCCAGTCGCGCGCATCGAGCGCGGCGGCATAAGCGGTCACGACCGCCACCGCCGCTTCCCGGTCAAGGAAAGCGTCGATGGCGGTCGCGTCCGTCGGCATTCTAGTGGGACTGCCAGCTAGCGGGACTGCTAGAATTTGAAGCCGGCTTCGATCGACAGGTTGCGCGGCGGTTCGAGGTAGAGAATCGCGCGCGGTACCGCGGTGATCGGCGCCGGCAGGTTGAACGCGCTGCCCGTCGTCAGCTCGTTGGTCAGATTCTTGCCGACGAAGGCCAGGAACCAGCGCTCGTCCGCATCCGAAAGCTGCACACGCAGGTCGAGCTTCACATAGCCTTTCTGGATGCCGAAAATCGGGCTCTGATTGTCCGAGTCGAAATATTTCGAGCGGCCCGCCGCGACGCCCGTAATATCGAGCTTCAGATCGTCGCCCAGCGGCACGCGGCCGTGCGCCGAGACATTGCCGGTCCATTTCGACGTGTAGGCGAGACGATAGCCGGCAAGATTGTTTGTCGCCGGCGTGCAAGTGCTCGGCTGCGACGCAAGGCAGGCAGCCCCCGGATAATCGTCGTATTTGATGTCCTGATACGCACCCGATGCGGTGATATCGAGGTTGGGCGACAGATAGAGCGCAAGCGATCCTTCGATGCCCTTCGACGTCGCGCTCGCGGCGTTGCCGGTCAGATAGCTGGAGCTTGCCGGCTGATAGACCGAAACCTGCAGATTCTTGAACTGGGTGTCATAGATCGAGACGTTGGCGACGACCTTGCCGTCGAACAGCGTCGATTTGACGCCCGCTTCATAGTTGGTCGAGCGCTCGGGCTTGAATGCGAAGGTCGCATTCGTGGTGCCGAGGGTATTCGACACAAAGCCGCCCGACTTCGAACCGCGGCCATAGGTCGCGTAGAGCATGATGCGCGGTGCGACGTCGAACTGCACCGTCACCGACGGATCGACATTGCCTTCGCTGAGCGAACCGTCCGCGCTCGAGATCGGGCGAATTGCGAACGGACCATAGACCAGCCGCGAAGCAAAATCGGCGTCCTTGCTGGTGTGACTGTAGCGCAGGCTGCCGATCACGCGGAAGGTGTCGGCAAGGTTCAGCGTACCCTGTCCGAAGAGCGACCAGCTTTCCGAGGTCTGGTTGAAGCGGCTGTCGATGCGGCCGAAATAGGGCGAACCGAACAGGTCGGCGATATTGAAGCCCTGCAGCTGGTCGAGCCGGTATTTGCCATGGTCATAATAAGCGCCGACGATGAAGTCGAAGGTGCGGCCGGTCGGCGACAACAGGCGGATTTCCTGCGAGAATTGCTCGAAGCGTTCGGGAAAGCTGTTGTAGACCGAATTGTTGGTAAACGCGCCGCCGCCGCCCGGGATCGTCTGATCGAAGCCGTTGACGATATTCGCGTTGAACCAGCTGTAACCCGTCACCGACGTCAGCGTATAGTCGCCGATCGCGATGTTGCCGGTTCCCGATATCATGACCGATTTGGTCTTCGTCCCTTCATCGCCGAGTGCCGACTTGTCGAGATAGCGCGTGAGGTGCGGATCCTGCGCGCTCGTCAGCGGGCTCGACACGGTGATGCCGCCCACGACATCGCGGTTCGCATATTCGACCTTGGCGGTGTAATCGAAATTGGCCGACGGTTCCCATTTCATCGTCAGGCGGAGAAGCTGCTGCTTGATCTCCGGATCGTCATGATCGGTCGCGAGATTGCGGATATAACCCTGCTGGTTGAGCACCTTCATCGCAAGGCGCGCGCTCAGCGTGTCGGTCAGCGGCCCCGACAGATAGCCCGAGAAATCGGTGCCCTTGAAATCGAAATTATAATTGGCGGTCAGCTTGCCTTCGAAGCGGTCGGTCGGCCCCGCCGACACGACGCTGACCGCGCCCGCGGCGGTGTTCTTGCCGAACAGGGCGCCCTGCGGACCACGCAGCACCTCGACGCGCGCGAGGTCGAAGAAGGGTGCCTGCGCCTGACGCGACCGGCCGGCGTAGACGCCGTCGACATAGAGCGAGACCGACTGGTCGAAGGCGAAGTTCGCCGGCGGCGAGCCGAAGCCGCGAATGTAGATCACGTCATTGCCCGCGGTCGACTGGACGAAGACGTTCGGCGTGTAATTCATCACCGCCTTGATGTCGTTCGAGTTGAAATCGTCGAGCCGCTGGCCGCTGACGACTTCCATCGAGATCGGAACGTCCTGGATGTTCTGGGCGCGCTTTTGCGCCGTCACGATGATTTCATTGCCGCTGCCGCTTGCCCCGGCGGCGGTGTCGGCGCCAACGTCGGCGGTTTGTGCCATCGCCGGCGCGGCGGTAGCCAGCATCGCAAGCGTCGCGACGCCAGCGAGCAGATTCGAATGTCGAGCCTTCATCTTCACCCTCCCATAGAGCCTAGTGCAACGGTACCGGTTTCTCCGTCCGATCCGTCAATCTGATTGACCCTTAGTATACTAATGGTTTTATACTTGTCCAGAGTTTCAAGAGAGGATTCCCGATTATGACCGACGAAAATCGCCAGAGCGCGCTTGCGAGCCGCCCCTTGTGCACCGTGGAGTTCGAGGTCGGCGGCGGCCTGATCGGGATCGGCGCCTCGCCTTTCGGCGACCAGCGGCTCGGCTATATCACGGGCGGACGATTTTTAGGACCGCGAATCAAGGGCATCGTTCTGCCGGGTGGCGGCAATTGGTCGCGCAGCGGGCGGCTGGGCGAGGCGGCGTCGGTCGGCACCTTCGACGCGCGCGCGGTGTGGCAGACCGACGACGGCGCGCTCATCTACCTCAGCTATACGGGGCGCAGCCTGATCCCCGACGACGTCCGCACCGCCTTCGCCGACCCTGCCGCGCCCGATGTCGATCCGGCCCGTTATTATCTGCGAATCGCGCCCGTGTTCGAGACCGCGAGTCCCCGATACGACTGGCTCAACGGCCTGCTCGCCGTCGGCGTGGGTGAGCGCACCGACTTCGGCGTGCGCCATGTGATCCACGAGATATTGTGAGGCGAAATGCCTGAGGCAGTGCCCCGCCCCTAGCCCACAGCGCGGTCGCGGCCTTCCCAATAAGGCGCGCGCAGTTCGCGGCGCAGCACCTTGCCCGACGGGTTGCGCGGCAGCGCGTCGATCGTCTCGACGCTCTTCGGCGCCTTGTAGGCAGCGATGCGCTCGCGCGCCCACGCGATGACATCGGCGGGCTCGACCGTGGCGCCGGGCGCGGGGACGATCAGCGCCTTTACCGCCTCGCCCCATTTGTCGTCGGGCACGCCGATGACCGCGACATCGGCGACACCGGGGCAGCCCATGATCGCGCTTTCGACCTCGGCCGGATAGACATTCTCGCCGCCCGACACGATCATGTCCTTGATCCGGTCGTGGACGAAGTAAAAGCCGTCGGCGTCGCGATAGCCGACGTCGCCGGTGTGCAGCCAGCCGCCGATCACGGTTTCGGCGGTTGCCTCGGCGCGGTTCCAATATTCCTTCATCACAATGTCGCCGCGGATCGCGATCTCGCCGATCTCACCGTCGCCGAGCGGCCGCCCCTCGCCATCGAGAATCGCCATCTCGGTCTGCGGCCAGGGCTGACCACACGAGGTAAGCTTGCCGGGCAGGTCGTGCGCGGCGGGCGAGAGGTAGGAGCCGCCGCCCGAGCTTTCGGTCATGCCGTAGAATTGTACGAAATCGCAGCCGAAGGTCGTGCGCGCGCGGCGCAGCACATCCTCCGCGATCGGCGAGGCGCCATAGGCGATCGACCGCAACGCCGAATAGTCGCCTGTCGCTGCGGCGGGCTGTTGCAGCATCATCTGGATCATCGCGGGCGCGAGGAAGGCGTGCGCAACGCGTTCCTCGGTCAGCATCCGCACCGCATCGTCCGCGGCGAAATCCTTGACCAGAACCAGCCGCCCGCCCTGCGCCAGTCCCGAAAAGCTGACATTGGTCCCGGCAACGTGGAACAGCGGCATCACGATCATCACCGTTTCGTCCTCGCCATAGGCGAAGCCGTCGACCTCGGTCGCCATTTCGAGGAAGCGGCGGTAATTCTTGTTGGCGAGCACCACGCCCTTGGGCCGCCCGGTGGTGCCGCTCGTGTAAAGTTGCAGCACATCGTCGGCGAGTTGCGGCGCGTCGGCGGGCGGTGTGGCGGCCGCATCGCCGAGCCAGGCGTCGAAGCTTTCGAAGTCCGGGTGCGCGCCATAAAGCGCCACCAACCGCGGCTTGTCGGCGAGCCCGGCGACCGCGGCCAGCGCGGTGTCGAAGAAATCCTCGCCCACGAAGAGCAGCGTCGGGGCGGCGTCGCCCAAAATGAAACCAATCTCGCCCGCGGCGAGGCGGCAGTTGATCGGCGCGAGGCAGGCGCGCGCACGCGCGGTGCCGAAGAAGAGCGGATACCAGGCGTCGTGGTTCTTGGTCAGCACCGACACCCGGTCGCCGGGCGCGACCCCCGACGCAAGCAGCGCGTTCGCGACCCGGTTCGACTGCGCATCAAGCTCGGCAAAGCTCGTCTCGCGATCCCCATATTTGACCGCGACCGCCTGCCCACGCGCGCGCGCCTGCGCCGCCGGAATATCGGCCAGCGTCCGAATGGCCTCCAGATCGATCATTTCGCTCTCCCATCGTCACTTTGATCTTGAATTAGATAGAATACTAAGCAAATACTTGGCCAGCAAAAAAGCGAGAGGATCCGCCTTGTTCGATCACCCCATCCTGCCGACAACGATCGTCGGAAGCTACCCCCAACCCGATTGGCTGATCGACCGCGAACGATTGAAGGCCAGCCTGCCGCCGCGCGTGCGTGCCGAGACTTTGTGGCGCATCCCCGAACCCTGGTTGGCGGATGCGCAGGAAGCCGCGACCTTGATGGCGATCCGCGATCAGGAAGAGCTGGGCATCGACATCGTCGGCGACGGCGAGATGCGCCGCGAAAGCTATTCGAACCGGCTCGCGACGGCGCTGTCGGGGATCGACACCGAACAGCATGGCACCGCGATCGACCGCACCGGCAACGCCAATCCGGTACCGCTCGTCTCGGGCCCGATCCGCCGCGTCGCGCCGATCGAGGCGCAGGACGCCGCCTTTCTGCGCCGCCATTCAACCAAGCCGGTCAAGCTGACCCTGCCCGGCCCCTTCACCATGACCCAGCAGGCCGAGAACGCCTATTATCCCGACCTCAGATCGCTCGCGATGGATTATGCCGATGCGGTCAATGCCGAGGTGAAGGATCTGTTCGCCGCCGGCGTCGATGTCGTCCAACTCGACGAACCCTATCTGCAGGCGCGCGCCGCCGAGGCGAACGCCTATGCGATCGAGGCGATCAACCGCGCGCTCGACGGCGTCGGCGGCACGACCGCGCTCCACATCTGCTTCGGCTATGCGATGGTGCACCACAGCGCGGGGGCGACGGGGCCGAAGCCGAAGGCCTATGACTTCCTCGCCGAACTCGAAGCGTCGGCGATCGACGTGATTTCGATCGAGGCGGCGCAGCCGGGGCTCGACCCCGCGATCCTCGCCGAACTGCCGACCAAGACGATCATGTACGGGGTGCTCGACCTGTCGACGCCCGAGGTGGAGACGCCCGAAATCGTCGCGGGCCGCATCCGCGAGGCGCTGCGCTATGTTGACGCCGAACGGCTGTGGATCGCGCCTGATTGCGGGATGAAATATCACAGCCGCGACCATAGCCAGGCCAAGCTAAAGGCGATGGTCGACGGGGCGGCGCTGGTGCGGGCGGAGTTGAAGTAATATTGTCATCCCCGCGAAAGCGGGGATGACAGGAAATTATTGGTCGAGGAACGCCGCCAACAACGGCACCACCAACTCCGGCGCCTCGACCATCGGCAGATGCCCTGCCCCCGCGATCACCTCCAGCCGCGCGCCCGGAATCGCGTCCAATATCTCGTCATGGTGCGCGCGGCTGGTGATGCCGTCCTTGTCGCCCCAGATCAGCAGGGTCGGCACCGCAATCTCGCCCAGGCGCGGGCGGCTGTCGATGCGTGCCATGATCGCGCGCTGCTGCGCAAGGAAGGTATCGGCGCCGGTATCCGCCGCCATCTGCCGCGCGATGCCGAGCAGGCGCTCGTCGCCGCGCTTTTCTTCGGGAAACAGGATCGGGATGCGCTCCTCGACGACCTGATCGAACCGGCCGCTTGTCACAAGGTCGATATAACCCTGCCGCCGCGCGGTCTGCGCTGGACCATCGGCCGAGGCGAGCGTCGAGATCAGCACCAGCTTCGCAACCCGCTCGGGCGCCCGGCGCATCACCTCGAAGGCGACGAAGCCGCCCATGGCGTGTGCGACCAGCGCGAATTTCGGCGGCGCATTGTCGAGCAGCCGCTGCGCGAAACCCGCGATCGTATCGTCGCTGCGGTTATCGGCGACGATGACCTCGCGGTCGGTCCACGCGTCAAGGAGCGGCTGCCATACCGCGTCGGTCAAAAGCTGGCCGGTGATGAGGACGATCGGAAGCGTCATGGGGTCAATCCTAAAGCGTCGTCATTACGAGGAGCCGAAAACGACGCGGCAATCCAGAGCAGGCGTAAACCGCACTGGATTGTTTCGCTCCGCTCGCAATGACGAAATGTTTCATACCACCTGATGCAGCAGCGCTTCGCCCGCCCCCAGCCGACGGCAATTCTCATGCGCCACCGTCAGGCTGCGCACGAGCGTCTCGGGCGTAAGCCATGCGATATGCGGCGCGAGCACCGCATTGGGCAGGCCGAGCAGCGGATTCCCGCGCGGCAACGGCTCCTCCGCAAACACGTCGAGCCCCGCACCGCGCAGATGGCCCGCGGTCAGCGCCGCGACCAGCCGCTCCTCGTCGACCAGTTCGCCGCGCGCGGTGTTCACCAGTATCGCGCCCTGCTTCATCGCGAACGGGTCGATGCTGGCGCGCGTCTCTTCGGTCAGCGGCATGTGCAGCGAGACGATATCGCTCTCCGCGAGCAACTGACCAAGCGGCAGAAATTCATAAGGCCCGTCGCGCTCGCTCCGCGCCGTATAGACGACCCGCGCCCCCAGCGCGGCGAGCACGGGCGCGAGGAGCTGCGCCGAATTGCCGAACCCGACGAGCCCCACGGTGCGCCCGCGGACCTCGCCCACCGAATCGAGTTCGGACGGGTCGGCGGTCCAGCCTTCGCCGGCGCGGGTCCGCGCGTCGAAGAAGCAGGTGCGGCGCAGCACGGCCATCATCAGCGACAGCGCCATTTCGGCGACCGCCTGGCTGTTGGTGCCCGGCATGTTGCACACCGCGACACCATGCTCGCGCGCCGCGTCGAGCGCGATCGTGTTCACGCCCACGCCGAGCTTCTGGATCAGCTTGAGCCTGGGCGCCGAAGCGATGAAGTCGGCCGTTACGGGGGTCAGCACATGGAGCAGCGCGGTGATCTCGCCAGCCACCGCGTCGAGCGGTGCGGCTTCGTCGACATGCGTCACGACGCCCGCGCCGAAGACGGCATCGACCGCCGCGCGGAAGCCGGGGCTTGGGCGGGCGTGGAGAACGATCATGCCGCGACCCGCCCGATCGACCCCGCAAAGGCCGAAAAGCCGGCAAATTCGGCATCGGCGCCCATCGCTTCCTCGATCCGCAGCATTTCGTTCCACTTCGCCATCCGCTCGGAGCGGGTAAAGCTGCCGACCTTCAATTGCCCCGCGTCCCAGCCGGTGGCCAGATGCGCGATGGTGATATCCTCGCTCTCGCCCGAGCGTGCCGAGACGATCGCGCCCCAGCCGCGCGTGACCGCGGCGTCGAGCGCGGCCTTAGCTTCGGTGACGGTGCCGACCTGGTTCACCTTGATCAGCGCCGCATTGCACACCGCCGCATCGCCCGCGCGCTCGACGCGCGCCGCATTGGTGACGAGCACATCGTCGCCGATGATCTGCACCCGGTCGCCGATGGCCGCGGTGACCGCCGCCATCGCGGTCCAGTCGTCCTGCCCCGCCGGGTCTTCGATCGACAGGATCGGATAGCGCCCCGCCCATTCGACGATGCGCGCCGCCATGTCCTCGCTCGTCAACCGCCCCTCGTCAAGCGCGAGGCTGTAGCCCGAGGCATCGCCGAGTTCGTTCGCCGCGATGTCGAGCGAGATGAAGACGTCTTCGCCCGCGCGGTGCCCGCTGGCCTCGATCGCCTTGGTCAGCGTGCCCAGCGCATCCTCGTTCGAGGCGAAATTCGGCCACCAGCCGCCTTCGTCGGCGACCCCCGACAGCGGCCCCTTGGCTTCCATCAACTTGCCCGCGGCGCGATACACATCGTCGGTGATTTCGAGTGCGCGACGAAAGCTGCCCGCCGCGGGGCACATGATCATGAAATCCTGCACGTCGGTGCGCCGCCCGGCGTGGGCGCCGCCGCCGAAAATCTGGATCTCGGGCAGCGGGACGCGGACTTTGCGGTCCCCGGCGAGGTAGCGCCACAGCGGCAGCCGCGCGTCGGTGGCGGCCGCGTGCAGCACCGCCATCGACACCGCAACGACCGCATTCGCCCCCAGCCGCGCCTTGTTCGGGGTGCCGTCGAGAGCGCACAGCGCCTTGTCGACTGCCGTCTGATCGCCCGCATCCATGCCGATCAGCGCGGGCGCGATCTCGGCCCCGATCCCGGCGACCGCGCCATTGACGCCATAGCCGCCGAAGGCCGGGCCGCCGTCGCGCAAGTCGATCGCCTCATGCGCGCCGCGCGAAGCACCGGCGGGCGCAATGGCGCGGCCAACCGCGCCCGATTCGAGGATAACTTCCGCCTCGACCGTGGGGCGGCCACGCGAATCCCAAAGCTGGCGCCCGGTAACCGAAGCGATAGGCGACGTCATTCCTTGGTCCTTTTCCAGTTTGCGACGAGCGCATCGATGGGCGCTGGCGCGAGCAGCAACGCACGCGCCTGATCGCGCACGATTTGTTTGTGATGGGGATCGGTCAGATAAGGAGCCGGGGATTTGCCCTCGACCCGCGCGAGCAGCAACGCGGCGGTCAGTTTGCCGGCGCGCAGCGCCAGCGCGTCGGCGTCTTCCCAATCGATGCCGGCGCGATAGGCCTCGACCAGTGCCGTCGCCGCATCACTGAGCCGTTCGTTGCCCAGCCACACCGCCTTCAGCAGCAGATGCGTGGTGCAAAAGGCAAGGTCGAACGCCGGGTCGCCATAGACCGCGCATTCGGCGTCGAGGAACACCGGCCCGTCTGCGCCGACGAGGATATTCTTGGGACTGACGTCGCCGTGAACGAGCGCCACCTTGCGCGACGAGAGGTCGTCGGCGAGCGCGTAGAGCGCCGGCGCGCGCTCCGCATCCTTTTGCGCAACGAACAGCAGAAAGGGATCGACGCGCAGCGCGCGGAACATCGCATCGGTCGGAAAGGCGTCGCGGTCGGCGGCGCTGTTCGCGGTCTCGGCGTGGACCGCCACGATGCCGCGACCGACAGCCGCCGCGAACGCCCGATCGACACGACCCGCGATCAATTCATCCTTCCACACCGGACAATCCGGCAGGAAGCGCATCGCGAAGCCGTGGCCGGGCAATTCGGCCAGCACCTCGGGCACCAGATGCGGATCGACGCCGCGCGCCCGGCGCAGCCAGCGCACTTCGCTCGCGCCGCGTTCGACCGGTGCGTGCCATTCGGCGGCGACACGCAATTGCTCGAGCGGCCGCTTGACGACTATCGGCCCCGCCGGGCCGTCGACCCGCCACACGTCGCAGGACACGCCGCCGGTCAATGGTTCGAGGACGACCTCGCCCTCGCCCGCCAGCCCGGCCGCGCGCAATCCCGCAATGATGTCGGCGGTCGCCGTTTCCACTTACAGCTTCTCCCGGATCCAGCCGCTGACCAGATCGGCGGCATTTTGCCGTTCTTCGATCGAATCCTCGAAATAATGCGCGCCGGGGATCAGTTCGAGCCTTTTGTCCGCGGTGCCGAGGAAGTCGAAGATCTTGCGCGCATCGCTGGGGAATACGCCGGTGTCGGCGAGCCCCTGCACCACCAGCGCGGGGGTGTCGTGCTTGGCGAGGTGCGGCTGCCCCTGGCACGGCGATGTTTCGAGGCTCCACATGTTGAGCCAGGTCTTGATCGTATTGGCGCGGCCGATGCTGGGAGTGCGGTTGGCGATTGCCGGGTCGCCGCGATAGCACCAGTTGGGCTTGCGGTCCGACGGGTCGATCGCCGGATCGACGCAGCGGATGTCGCCCCAGCAGCGGAACATCGGAAAGATGCGGTCAGGGATTCCGGCCGCATTGAGCCGCGCGAGTTCGGCCTTTGCCCAATCGGTGATGCGCTGGTTGCGCGCGCGCTGGCCGGCGCGATATTTTTCGATGAACGCGTCCGAATAGGGTGGGCCATTGTTGGGATTGAACGGGTCGAGCTCGGGATCGGTCAGCGTCGGATCATTTTCGTCGATCACGGACGCGTCCATCCAGTCGGTCAGCACTTCGGGGCGTCCCTGGTGGGCGTTGAAGCTGATATAGAGGTCGCCCTTGATGAGCTGCGCCAGCGCATCCTGACCGATTGACGGCAGCCGGTCGGTCAAGGTCGGCGCGATCGCTTCGGCCTGATAGGCGCCCATCAGCGAACCGCCGCCCGAATTGCCGAGGATCACGATCTGTTCGACCCCGGCCTCTTCTTTCAGCCACTTCATTCCGACCCCGATGTCGAGGATGGCATGTTCGAGCAGGAACTGGTCCTCGAACCCGCGATAGCGCGTATTCCAGCCGAGAAAGCCGAAACCGGCGCGGGCAAAATAGGGCGCGATATAATGTTCGGAAAAATCGACATTATAATGGGTGGCGATGATCGCGACCTTGGGCCGCTTGCCCGCCTCGGTCCAATATATGCCCTGACAGGGATGGCCGCCCGCCTGAATCCGCGGCGCGGTCGGCGACGTGCGGCCGATGAATTGTGCGTCCAGTCCTGCAATCCCGTTCGGGTCCATCAGTCTCTCTCCTGCCTGTTATATCTCATAATCGTCATCCCGGACTTGATCCGGGATCCATTTAACCAGCGTCGAGAGAATGGATCCCGGATCAAGTCCGGGATGACGAGCGTGGGAAACATATTAACGGCTCACCTCGAAGGGCAGTTCATACCCCTCCAGCCCGGCGCGGATCGCCTTCTTGTCGATCTTGCCCGTGGGGCCGAGCGGGATGGCGTCGACGAACACTATGTCGTCGGGCATCCACCATCTTGCGATCTTGCCGTCCAGATAGGTGCGGATATCGTCGGCCCCCGCGTGCACGCCCGGCTTGAGCTCACACAGCAGGATCGGCCGTTCGTCCCATTTGGGATGCGCGATGCCGACGACCGCGGCGATGGCGACCGCGGGATGGCCGGTCGCGATATTCTCTATCTCGATCGAGCTGATCCACTCGCCGCCCGATTTGACGACATCCTTGGCGCGGTCGGTAATCTGCATATAGCCTTCGCCGTCGATCGTGCTGACATCGCCGGTATCAAAAAAGCCCTCATCGTCGAGCACATCGCCGCCTTCCCCGCCGAAATAGCCGCGCGCGATCGTCGGCCCCTTGATCATCAGCCGCCCCGGCGTCTTGCCATCGTGCGGCAGGCGGTGGCCGGCATCGTCGACCAGCTTCATCTCCAGCCCGCACAGCAACCGCCCCTGCTTGAGCTTGTACGCCATCTGCGCGTCGTCCCCCTTCGCCGCGACCGAGGCATTGGGGACCGACACGGTGCCGAGCGGGGACGTTTCGGTCATCCCCCACCCCTGGATGACATCGACGCCATAATCGTCGCGGAAGGTGCGGATCAGCGATTCTGGGCACGCCGACCCGCCGATCGTGACGCGTTCCAGCGTCGTGAAGCACTTGCCGTTCTCCTGCATATATTGGAGCAGCATCTGCCACACCGTCGGCACCGCGGCCGAATAGGTCACGCCCTCCTCCTCGATCAGATTATAGATGGATTCGCCGTCCATCCGCTGTCCGGGCAGCACCAGCTTCGCGCCGACCGCGGGCGCCGAATAGACGACGCCCCACGCATTGGCATGATACATCGGCACGACGAGCAGCACGGTGTCGCGCGCCGACAAGGCCAGCGCATCGCGCTGCAGCGTCATCAGCATGTGGATATAGTTGGAGCGGTGCGAATAGAGCACGCCCTTGGGATTGCCCGTCGTCCCGCTGGTGTAGCACAGGCCGCAGGCGCTGTTTTCGTCGAACCCGCCCCAGTCATGTTCGGCGGGATAGCCGGCGATCCAGTCGTCGAACGCCAGCGCGGGATAGGGTGTTTGCGGCAGCGCAGCGCGATCGCAGAAAAAGATCACCTGCTCGATCGACGGCACCTGCGCCAGCAATTCGCCGACCAGATCGGCCACCGCCGGATCGGCGATCAGCAACCGGTCGGCGGCATGATTGGCGATATAGGCGATCTGCTCCATGAACAGCCGTGGATTGAGCGTGTGAAGCACCGCCCCGATCCCCGCCGCGCCATACCAGGCGGCGAGGTGCCGCGCGCCATTCCACCCCATCGTCGCAACGCGGTCGCCCGGCTTGATCCCGGCGGCCACCAGCGCGTTCGATACCCGCTTCGCATCGGCGTGGATTGTGGCATAGGTCGATCGGCTGACGCGCCCTTCGGCGTCGCGCGACACGACTTCGCGCGCGCCGTGCCAGGCCGCCGCATGGTCGAAAATCCGGTCGACCGTCAGCGGGACATTCTGCATCAATCCGTCCATCGGCGGCGTCTCTTCCTCGCTCATCCCAAAAACATAGTATACTAAGTATTTTGTCTTTACACGCTCAGCCGCGCCTTGCCTAGCCCCCGCGCTTCTTCTAGCGTGCGCACCATCGGCGTGCCGCCGAAAACGGGGAATATCGCGTCACTCCATGCGCACCAACCAGCTTATCATCGCTCTTTTCCAACGCTTCTGCTGGCTCGACGAAGGGCTGCAGGCGCGGCTGCACGATCGCGGCTGGCCCGACATCAGCCGCCCGCAATCGATGGTGATGACGAATATCGTCAGCGGTATCGTGCGCCCGTCGGACATCGCGCGCAATCTGGGCGTCTCGCGGCAGGCGATTCACAGCACGATCAACCAGATGGTCAAGCTGGGCATGGTCGAACTGGCGCCCGATCCCGACGACCGGCGGCACATGATCGTCTCGCTCACCGAAACGGGCGCCCGGATGCGTCAGGACGCGCAGCGCGCGATGGATCAGCTCGCCGACCAGCTGGCCGATCGGCTTGGGCACGACCGCTTCGACGCCTTGCTCGCGACGCTTGAGGCCGACTGGGGCGACAACAAGGAACGCCGCCCGGTCTAGGGTCAGGCGGCGAGCGCGGCCGCTACGTTGGCGAGCCGCATCGCCGTCATGTCGACCAGCGATGCGGGCAGCGCGTCCTTCAACGCGCCGCTCTCGTCGAAAGCGGCATGCGCGTTGGGGATCAGCACCTGTTCGGGAATCACGAGCGTCTGCACCGTCGACAGGATCTGGCGCAGATGGATCAGGCCGCGCAACCCGCCGAACGGGCTGACCGAGGCCGACATGATCGCCGCCGCCTTGCCGCGATAGGCGACGAGCGCGACAAGCCCCTCGTCGCCCGTCGGCCGCGACGCCCAGTCGATCGCGTTTTTGAGCAGCGGCGACACCGAGCCATTATATTCGGGCGAGACGAACAACAGCCCGTCCTGCGCCGCAAAGACCCGCTTCAGCCGCTCGGCATCGGCGGGAAAGGCGCCGGACTCGATCGCGGCCGAATAGAGCGGCAGGTCGTAGCCGGCGAGATCGACGTCGGTGACCTCAGCCCCTTGCGCCTCGAGCGCGCGAATGGCGAGCCTGCCCAGCGCCCGGTTGAACGATCCTTCGCGCGTGCTTCCGACGACAACCGCAATTTTCGGCAATTTACCCTCCCCGCGATAATGATTAGAATACTAACCTATTATCGCGGACGTCCGCAAGCCCGTTGCGAAAGGGTTCAGGCCTTGATGTCGGACAGCGTCGACAGCTTGGCGGTTTCGTCGGCCAGATTCTCGATCACGCGGCGCATGAGCGCCTGCAGCGTTTCGACCTCGTCATCGGTCATGCCGCGGGTCGCGATTTCATGGACCTCGGCATTCATCGGCGCGAGGATCAGCTCGAGCTTGCGCGCGTGCGGGGTCAGATGGATGAAGGTCTTGCGCCGGTCGTCCGACGTCTTCTTGCGCGTGATGAAGCCCGCCTTCTCCAGCCCCTTGAGCGCGACCACCGTGGTCGGTTCGCGCATGCCGACACGCTCGCTCAGTTCGCGCTGGGTGATGCCGTCCTCGCGCCACAGCTGACGCAGGAACCGCCATTGCCCCGCCGACACATCATAGGTCAGCGTCCCGCGCTCGAGCAGCCGCGAAAAGGAGCGGAAGACGATGCGCGCCAGATAGCCGATGCTGTTTTCGGGATTGGTGTAATATTCGGCCGGATGCCGAAACGTCTGGGTCTTCTTCGCCAATTCTCTTCCCCTTTTCCCGAACCTTAGGGGCCTATGATTTGCCCGGCAATATGCTTCGATGTACCAATATCGTTGGACAGGGAGGGGCAACCCATATACTTAGCTTTCTAAGTTATGGAAAGGATAATCGGATGTTCACCCGGCTGACCGCAGTGGCGGCGCCGCTGCCGATCGCCAACGTCGATACCGACATGGTCATTCCGGCGCGCTTCATGAAGGCCCTGTCGCGCACCGGACTGGGGCGGCATCTGTTCCAGGAATTGCGCTACACGCCCGATGGCTTGGAGCGTGAGGATTTCGTCCTGAACCGCGGCGCAACCCGCGGCGCGCAGATATTGATCGCCGACCGCAATTTCGGCTGCGGCTCGTCCCGCGAACATGCGGTATGGGCGCTCCGCGACTTCGGTATCCGCTGCGTGATCGCGCCGAGCTTCGGCGATATCTTTTCGAACAATGCGCGCAAAAACGGCCTGCTGCTGATCCGGCTGCCCGCCGCAATCTGCGACCGGCTGCGCGATGAGGTCGCGCTCGCGCAATTCGCGCCGATGACCGTCGACCTCGTCGAGCAGCGCCTCACGCTGGCGTCGGGTGAAGGCATCGATTTTGCCATCGACCCCGACGATCGCCGCACGCTGCTGGACGGACGCGACGACATCGCGCGCACCATGCGGCACGCGGCCGCGATCACACGTTTCGAAACGGCGGCCTAGCCCGATCCTTCATCGGTCAGGATCGCCGAATCGGCGATGCAACCGGCAATCGCGCTCGCCGCCGCGAGCGCGGGGCTCATCAGATGGGTGCGGCCGCCGCGCCCCTGCCGATTCTCGAAATTGCGGTTCGACGTCGCGGCGCAGCGTTCGCCGGGCAAAAGGCGGTCCGCGTTCATCCCGACGCACATCGAACAGCCGGGCTCGCGCCAGTCAAAGCCTGCTGCGCGCAGGATGCGGTCGATCCCTTCCGCCTCGGCCTGTCGTTTGACCAGCCCCGACCCCGGCACGACCATGGCGCGCACATGGTCCGCAACCCGGCGTCCCTCGACCACCGCCGCGACGACGCGCAGATCTTCGATGCGGCTGTTGGTACAGCTTCCGATGAAGACGCGATCGATCGGCGTCCCGGCGATCGGGCGGCCCGGCGTCAGGCCCATATAGGCGAGCGCGCGCTCGGCAACCGCGCGCGCATCGGGATCGGCCAGGCAAGCGGGATCGGGGACGACGCCGTCGATCGCAATCACCTGCGACGGATTGGTGCCCCAGCTGACCATCGGTGCGACCGCGTCGGCATCGATCCGCAATTCGCGGTCGAAGACGGCCCCGGCATCGGTCGGCAAGGCGCGCCAGCGCGCCAGCGCCGCGGTCCAGGCATCGCCCTTCGGCACCGCCGGCCGATCCGCGAGATAGGCGAAGGTCGTGTCGTCGGGCGCGATCAGTCCGGCGCGCGCGCCCATTTCGATGCTGAGATTGCACAGCGTCATCCGCGCTTCCATCGACAGCGCCCCGATCGCGCTGCCCGCATATTCGATGACATGCCCCGTCGCCCCGTCGACGCCAATCGCCGCGAGCAGATGCAGCGCCAGATCCTTTGCCTGGACATGCGGACGCAGCACGCCGTCGACGGTGATCCGCATGTTGCGCGAACGGCGCTGGCGGATCGTCTGCGTCGCCAGCACATGTTCGACTTCGGACGTGCCGATGCCGAAGGCGAGCGCGCCGAACGCGCCGTGCGTCGACGTGTGGCTGTCGCCGCACACGATCGTCATGCCGGGCTGCGAGCGCCCCTGTTCGGGGCCGACGACATGGACGATGCCGCCGCGCGGGTCGCCCATGGCGAAATTCTCGATGCCGTGCCGCGCCGTATTGCTGACCAGCGCCTCGAGCTGCGCGCGCGCTTCGATATCGGCCACTCCGGCGGGCCCGGAGGCCTGTCCTTCAGTCGGGACATTATGATCCGACAGCGCGAGCGCCCGCTCGGGCCGGCGGACCCCCCGCCCCGCCTCCTCGAGCGCGGCGAAGGCCTGCGGCGACGTCACTTCGTGCAGCAGGTGCAGATCGACATAGAGCAGGGTTTCGCCATCATCCTCGGCCACGGCGTGGGCATCCCATATCTTGTCGTAGAGCGTGCGCGGGCCGGTCATCGATGCGGCGCCCTAACCGCGCCCGGATTTTCGAAAGACGTCACCCTGTCCTTGCTCCCCGCTGGGTAGATTCTCAATGGCACCATTTACTTAGGATTCTAACTTATATGGCGAGCGAGCAGGTCGAATCAAGCGGTTTTGCGCGGTACCAGCGTGTCATAGTATCATAATACTTAGTAGTTGAAGTATTTTCCACTGCTGCTAAGCATGCAGTGGGAACGGAGGATAGAGTCGCTCCACCGGCACGATATTCGGGCACAAGACGATGCCCGGCGCCGGCGGCAAAATGGGCAATCTGCCACAGCATCACCCCGTTTCATGGACTGACAAGGCCGGATGCGAACCCGCATTTCCGCCGCGCTGGCGCGTGCGGGAACGGATCGATGCGGCCACCATGTGGGAGGATATGATGACGACGCGCTTGTTCCTGCTTTCGACCGCCATGGTCGCGCTTGGCACCACACCGATGGCGGCGCATGCCCAGACCGGCGAAACCGCCGTGGCGGAAGAAGTCGCCACCGGCGCCGAAGACAGTAGCTATGGCGACATCGTCGTCACCGCGCAGCGCCGCAGCGAAAGCGTGCAGAATGTCCCGATCGCGATTTCGGCCTTCAATGCCGAGATGGTCGAAGCGAGCGGCAGCACCAATATCACCAGCCTCAACGGCCTGGCGCCCAATGTGGTGCTGCAGACGCAGGGCCTCGTCGCCAATGTGCCGATGATCTCGATCCGCGGCATGAGCACTGCCGACCCCGATCCCAACGCCGACCCCAAGGTCAGCACGATCATCGACGGCGTCTATATTCCCTTCGTGTCGAGCACGATGCTCGACCTGTTCGACGTCGAACGGATCGAGGTGCTGAAGGGGCCGCAGGGCGTGCTGTTCGGCAAGAACAACCTTGCCGGCACGATCAACGTCATCACCGCGCGCCCGACCGACGATTTCGGCGGCGAAGCGCGCGTCAGCCTGGGATCCTACGGGCTCAAGCAGTTCCGCGGCAAGCTCAACAGCGGCCGCTTCGCCGATGGCGCCCTGGCCGCCAAAATCTCGGTCAATTTCCGCGACTATGACGGCTACAGCCGCAACGTCATCACCGGCAACCGTCTTAACGGCGCCAATGTGAAGGCGGTGCGCGGCGCACTCAATTATGATCATGGTGGGCCGTTCGATTCGACGCTGATCGTCGACTGGCTGAAGCAAAAGACGACGGGTCCGGCGCCGCACGTCCTCGACAATGGCGATCCCAATTGGGATCTGCTGCCCGACGCGGTGAAGACCGACGTGCGCAAGGCGGCGGTGCTGTTCGATCCCTATGCCAACACCGAAAGCTATGGCGGATCCTGGTCGTCGAACCTCGACGTGGGCTGGGGCACGATCAGTTCGGTTCTCGGCTATCGTCACCTCACCTATATCACCCGCGGCGACTTCGACGGGCTGATCAATCCCGCCCCGCAGCTCGACGTGACCCGCGACTTTTCGGGCGAATCCAAAAGCGCAGAGCTGCGCTACGTGTCGCCGGCTGGCGAGCCCGTCGATTTCGTCGTCGGCCTCTATTATCAGGCCGACAAGTGGCGCCAGTTCAACACGGTGCTCGCCACCCCGACCACGACGACGCTCGCGCAGCTTCATCAGGACACGCAAAGCTATGCGATGTTCGCGCTCGTCAACGCGCATCCGGTCGAGGGACTGACGCTGTCGCTCGGCGGGCGCTACAGCCACGACCGCAAGAAATATGACATCGCCTCGCAGGTGTTCGTCAACGGCAACCAGGCCTCGTCCTTCACGAGCAGCCTGAAGGCGTCATGGGCCGAATTCACGCCGCGCCTGACCGCCGAATATCGCTTCTCGCCCGCCGCCATGGTCTACGCCAACTATTCGCAGGGATATAAATCGGGCGGGTTCAACTCGCGCGGGACGATCCCCGAGAATATCGGTCCCTATAACCCCGAACGCGTCAACGCGTTCGAAATCGGCGCCAAGACCGACTTGTTCGACCGGTTGCTGCGCTTCAACGTGTCGGGCTTCATCAACAAGTATCGCGATCTGCAAAGCTCGGTAACGAAGATGGGTGCGGTACGGGCGGAGAATATCACGACCAACATTGCGGCCGCCAAAATATCGGGCTTCGAGGTCGAAACGCTGCTGCGCCCCGCCGCCAATTTCACCATCGGCGCGAACCTTGCCTATCTGCATGCGCGCTATACCGATTTCTGCGCGGACACGAACGGGGTCTTCACCAACGGCGCACCCGAACCCGGCCAGTGCGGGCCGGCGGTGCCGATCCTGATCAACGGGGTGCCGAACGGAACCTTCGCCGTCCCGACCGATTCGAGCGGCCTCGACCTCGCCAATGCACCCAAATGGAGCGGCAGCCTGTCGGTCGATTATGCCATTCCGATGTCGTTCGGCGAGATCAAGCTGCACAGCGACGCGCGCTATTCGTCGCGCTTCAACACCTGGGGCCGCAGCAACCTTCCCGGCTATTACCGGGACGAGGTGGTGCTGCTCAACGCCAGCATTGCGGTCGCGGGACAGGACGACAAATGGAAGGTGACGCTCTACGGCACCAACCTGACCGATCAGGAGGTGATTTCGGGCGCCACCAACGCTGGCGCGACCCCGATCTCGCAATTCTATCAGCCGCCGCGCGAATTCGGGGTGGACCTGTCGTTCAAATTCTGACGCAATCCGTCCGCGGCGCTTCCTTGCCGAAGCGCCGCGGATCGCATTTCGGGACTGCTGGCCAAGGGAGATTGAGATGGCTTGGGATGTGAACCGCCGCACGTTCGTCGGGGGAATGGGGGCGCTCGCCGCCGCGGGTCTCGCGATGCCGACCTATGCAAAGAACGGCAAGAAGCTCAACGTCCTGATGATCGTCACCGATCAGGAACAGAGCGTCGCCAGCTATCCCGAAGGCCTGCTCGAAAAGCTCCCCGCGCACCGCGAACTGATGGAACGCGGGATGCTCGTCGAAAATTATCATGTGCACACGACCCCCTGCACACCGTCGCGCTCGACGATCTTTCAGGCGCACCATACGCAGCAGACGGGCCTGTTCCTCAACAGCGACAACGCCCCCTATCCGGTGGCGGCGGAAGCCATGCCGACGCTCGGCCACATGATGCAGGCGGCGGGCTATTACACCAGCTACAAGGGCAAATGGCACCTCAGCCGGATCAATTACGAACGCAACTGGACGCGGATTCCGGGCGGCATCTATCCGACCACCGAAAATGCCATGGAGAAATACGGCTTCCACGATTACGGCTTCGACGGCGAGGAAGTCGGGCTGACATGGGACGGCTACAAGGCCGACATGTATGTCGCGGGCGACGCGGCGCGCGCGATCTTCGACTATGCGCGCAACGACAAGGCTGGCGGCAAGCCGTGGTTCCAGGTCGTCGGTCTGGTCAATCCGCACGACATCATGTTCTATGATGCGACGGGCAAGCAGGCCGAAAGCCGCCCCGATCCGAACATATTGGGGCCGCTGCGCCGCGAACCCGGCGATCCGATCTACGAGGTCGACAACAAGTTCGACCTGCCCGAAAGCTTCAGCAAGGACGATCTGTCGACGAAGCCCGAGGCGCATCGCGCGATCGTACGGCTGAACGACGTCTTCTACGGCAAGATGGCGCACGACGATCTCGCCTCGTGGCACCGCTTCAACAATTATTACTATAACTGCCTGCGCGACGTCGATCGTCGGCTCGGCCAGTTGCTCTGGGCGCTCAAGGAAAGCGGCCAGATCGGCAATACGATCATCATCTATACCAGCGACCATGGCGAGCGCGCCGCAGCGCACGGGATGCGTCAGAAGGGCGCGACGATGTACCGCGAGGAAACCAATATCCCGATGATCATCGCCCACCCCGATTTCCCCGGCGGGCGGTCGACCAAGGGGCTGATGGGCGCGATCGATATCGCCCCGACGCTGATGACGCTCGCCGGCCTGTCCGCCGACGAACAGCAGGACCGTTTCCCCGGCCTGCCCGGCGTCGACGTGTCGGCGCTGCTCGGATCGCCGACGCTGGCGACGCAGCGCGACAGGACGGGCCACCTCTTCAACTATGCGGTCGTCCATTATTGGGAGCCGACCAAGGACCGCGCGGCCAAGCTGCCAAGCGGCGAGCCCGATTACAGCAAGCAATATGACCTGTCGAAGCGCCGCCTGCACCGCGGCGTTCACGATGGCCGCTACAAATTCGCGCGCTATTTCGCGCCGGCGCATCATCACACGCCGACCGACTGGAAGACGCTGGCCGCGATGAACGATCTCGAGCTATACGACACCCACGCCGACCCGGGCGAGATCGTCAATCTGGCGTACGATCCCAAGCAGAAGGCGAATGTGCTGCGGCTCAACAAGATGGTCAACGCGCTGGTCGCGCGCGAGGTGGGCGAAGATGACGGCCGCGAATATCCGGGACCGACGGAGATGTATAATCAGCCTGCCTGACGCCGCCGCCGCATGAACCCCATCTGGCTTCCCGCCTCGCTGTTCGGCGGGCTATTTCAGGCGTGGCGAACTGCGCTGCAGCAGCGGCTGCGCGCCGAACTGAGCGTCAGCGGCGCGGGGCTGGTCCGCTATCTCTACGGCCTGCCCTTTGCGCTCGCCTTTGCGGTCGCCTGGCTCGGCGCGAGCCATGCGGCGCTGCCACCGCTCGGCCTCGCCTTCGCCGGTCTGTCGGCGGTCGGCGCGGTAACCCAGATGGCGGGGACGATCCTGCTCATCACCGCCTTCGGCCACCGCGGCTTCGTCGTCGGCACCGCCTTCTCCAAGACCGAAGCGGTGCAGGCGGCGCTCGTCACTGCGCTGTTCCTCGGCGAACAGCTGCCGCTGCTTGCCTGGGCGGGTATCGTTGCAGGGGTCGCCGGGGTGCTGATCCTCGCGCTTGCGGGACGCGGGCTGACGCTGCGCCAAATTGCGGGCTCGCTGGGTCAGCCGGCCGCGCTGTTCGGGCTCGGCGCGGGGTCGATGTTCGCCTGCGCCGCGGTCGCGATCAAGCTTGCCACCGCCGAGCTGCACGGCGTCGATACGGTCGGCTCGGCGCTCGTTACCCTCGTCGTGGTGATGGCGATGCAAAGCGCGCTGCATCTTGCGTGGATCATCGCGCGCGACCGCGACACGCTCGCCGCGGTCGGCCGGACGTGGCGCTCCTCGGCGCAGGTCGGGCTGCTATCGGCGCTCGGATCGGCGTGCTGGTACACCGGCTTCGCCGCCGCCCCCGCGGCGCTGGTCCGCGTCGTCGGGCAAGTCGAGGTGGTGTTCACCATCGCCTTTGCGCATTTCTATCTGCGCGAGCCCGTCCGCTGGCACGAAACGCTGGGGCTGCTGCTGGTTGTCGGCGGCGTCATCCTCGCGCTGCTGTCGACATAATTCAGCGCAGCGGCGGCAATCCGTCCATGATCGCGGTCAGCGCGAGCGCATTTTCGCGCTCCATCGCGCTGTGCCCCGCATTGGTGACGACGTAAGTGGCGGGCTCGCCACCCGCGTCGCGCAGCGCCGCGACCAGCCGCGACGCCTGCGTCAGCGGACACACTTCGTCGAAGCGGCCGTGGACGATATGCACGGGGATGGACGCGAGCGTAGACGCGCCGCCGATCAGATGACCGGGTTCCAGAAACAGGTCGTTTGCAAAGAAATGCGCCTCGATCTGCGCAAAGCATAGCGCGAAGTCGGCATCGCCGAACTTGCCGGTCGCACCATGTTCGGGAATCAGGTTGGAAATCGTCCCTTCCCACAGCGACCAGACGAGCGCGGCATGCAGCTGCCGCTCGCGTTCGGCGTCGGTCTGCGGCACCATGTCGAAGATCGCCTCGTACGACGCCATCACATCGCGCCGTTCGGCGACCGACAGCACGCCGAGCAGTTCGGCCCATTCGTCGGGATAGTTGATATAGGCGCCGGGCGCGGTCAGCGCATAGGGCGCCTCGTGCCATGTCGCGGCATTGCCCTGATACAGATAGTCAAGATCCTCGGCCGATCCCAGAAAGATGCCGCGCAGGATCAGGCTGGCGCAATGCTGCGGAAAGGCGATGGCATAGGCCATGGCGAGCGTGCTGCCCCAGCTGCCCCCGAACACATGCATCGGCCCTTCGATGTCCAGCGCATCGCGCAGCCGGTTGATGTCGGCGATCAGGTGCGGCGTATCATTGTGGCGCAGCGCCGCGGCGGGACCGGCGGCCGCGACATTGGGCTCGCTCTTGCCGCAGCCGCGCTGGTCGAACAGGATGATGCGATAGCGCGCCGGATCGAAAAAGCGCGCCATCTCGGGCGAGCAGGCGCCGCCCGGCCCGCCGTGAAGGACCATCACCGGCTCGCCGCCCGCGGCCCCATATTCCTCCCAATAGATGCGGTGCCCCGCCTCTGCATCGACGTCCAGCCAGCCGCTGCGCCGCGGCTCCGCCGCCGCATAACGCCAGCCGTCGCCGATCTTGCTGCTGGTTTCGAGACGCGAAAAATCCATGACCATTCCTCTTCAGGGCCGAAAATGCGCGACAAGCGCGTAGCGGTCGCCCGGATAGACTTGCCGCGCATAGGTGATGCGCTCGGCGCCGCGCCACGTCCAGCGCTCGAGCGCCATGCAGGCGGCCCCCGCCGATATGCCGAGCGCGACCAGTTCCTTCGCCCCGGCATTGACCGCGGTGATGCGATGCTCGGCCTCGGTCCAGGGAACATGCGCGAGCAGCCACGATCCCGGCGGCTCGACCGCGAAATCGACCTCGGCCGCGCCGGGCACTGCCGCCAGATTGATAAGGCGCCTCTCGAGCGCATAGGGCCGCCCGCCGGCATGGTGGCGGCACTCGATCGCGAGCACGGAGCCGCCGTCGATCTGGAGCAGGCGCCGGTCCTCCTCGTTCGCGAGGCGGATCTCCCGGCGGTCGAGGTCGAGCCGATAATCCTCGCCCTGCTGCGCCACTTCGTCGCGGATGTCGGGGATTTCGAGCGCGGCGCGGTGAATGCGCGGATGCGAAACGAAGGTTCCGGCACGCTTGCGGCTTTCGATCAACCCCGCCTCGACCAAGGCGCGCAGCGCCCGGTTCACGGTCATCCGCGAACAGCCATAGGTCGCCATCAATTGATGTTCATAGGGGATGCGGTCGCCGGGCTTCCATTCGCCCGACATGATCCTCGCCTCGATATCGCGGCGGATCTGCGCATGGAGAGCGCCGCTCTGCTTCATGCGAGCAGCGCCTGCATCGCGGCCCGATAGCGCGCGTCGATCGCCGCGCGCGCGACATGGCGGCCGCCCGCGACGCGTTGGACGCCGCGGCGCCAGACGCAGTCGACCAGCCGCGCCCCGCGCCCGAATATCCAGCTGTCGAGGATCGCATCGCCGCGCCGCCCGGCAAGCGCCGGATCGGTCACGGTCAGGCTGACAAGATCGGCCGCCGCGCCGGTCGCAATGCCGTGCCCCGCCTGCCCCAGTGCCTGTCCCCCGCCCGCCTGCGCCGCTTGGTGGAGCGCGGCGCCGGTCGAACGCCCCGCACCGCCCGCGAGCAGATTGCGGCCGCGATGCGCCAGCCGCTGACCATATTCGAGCAGGCGCAGTTCGGCCGCCGCGTCGATCTCGACATTGGAATCCGAGCCGACCCCGAAGCGGCCACCGCCCGCCAGAAATTCGCGTGCCGGGAACAGACCGTCGCCAAGATTGGCCTCGGTGATCGGGCACAGCCCGACGACCGCCCCGCTCTGCGCGATCGCGCGCCATTCGGCTTCGGTCACATGCGTCGCGTGAACGAGGCACCAGTCGGCGCCGACCTCGGCGTTCGCCATCAGCCATTCGACCGGCCGCGCGCCGCTCCATGCGCGGCATGCCTCGACCTCGGCGATCTGTTCGGCAATATGGATATGCAGCGGCGCACCGGCGGCCATCGCGGCAACCGCCGTCAGTTCGGCGGCGGTCACCGCGCGCAGGCTGTGCGGCGCGACGCCGACGATGGCATCGCCCAGCCCCGCAACCGCGGCACGCGAAGCCTCGATCAATGCGGCATAGCTGTCGAGGTCGTTGACGAAGCGCCGCTGCGCCGCAGTGGGCGCCGCGCCGCCGAACCCCGAATGGGCATAGAAGACGGGAAGCAGGGTCAGCCCGATCCCCGTTTCATCGGCCGCCGCCGCAATCGCCTGTGCCATCGCCGCGACATCGCCATAGGGCCGGCCACCAGGCGAGTGATGCAGATAATGAAATTCGCCGACGCGGGTAAAACCGCTCTCCAGCATTTCGGCATAAGCGAGCGCCGCGATCGCGCGCATACCGTCGGGATTGAGGCGATCGACGAAGCGATACATGACCTCGCGCCAAGTCCAGAAACTGTCGTCGCCTTCGCCAGCACACTCGGCAAGGCCCGCCATGCCGCGCTGAAAGGCGTGGCTGTGCAGATTGGGCAGACCGGGGATCAGAATGGCGTGCCGGTCGTCGCCCGGCTGCGGCTGCACCGCCACCTCGATCGCACCGACATGACCATCGGCGATCGTCAGCCGGACATTCTCAGCCCAACCCTCCGCCAACCATGCCTGTTCGCACCAAAGCGCCATCGCCTCATCCCGTCTGGACAATCTTCCGCGTTCGGATTTATGTATATACATTATTGAGTCGATGCCACAAGCCGGAGGAGAGGACATGCGCTGCGATCGCCTGTGGACCAACGCCCGTCTCGCCACGATGCGCCCCGACCTGCCCGGTCTCGGTGTCGTCGAGGGCGGCGCGATCGGCATGCGCGACGGCCGGATCGCCTTTGCCGGCCCCGCAGCCGACGCCCCGGATGCCGCCGATGTCATCGACTGCGAGGGTCGCTGGATCACCCCCGGGCTGATCGACGCGCACACCCATCTGGTCTTCGCGGGCGACCGCATCGCCGAGTTCGAACTGCGCCAGAAGGGCGCGTCCTATGAAGAGATTGCGCGCGCGGGCGGCGGCATCGCCTCGACGGTGGCGGCGACGCGCGCGGCGAGCGAGGCGGCGCTGGTCCGCAGCGCGCTGCCGCGCCTCGACGCGCTGATCGCGGAGGGCGTCACGACGATCGAGATCAAGTCGGGCTATGGCCTGACCCTGGCCGACGAAGCGAAGATGCTGCGCGCCGCGCGGGCGTTGGGCGAAGCACGGCCGGTCGCGGTGCGGACGACCTTTCTTGGCGCTCACGCGCTGCCGGGCGAATTTGTGGGCGACGCCGATGGCTATATCGACTTGCTATGCGAGCAAGTGTTGCCCGCCATCGCAGCCGAAGGGCTCGCCGATGCCGTCGATGCCTTTTGCGAAAATATCGGCTTCACGCCCGCGCAGACCGAACGCATGTTCGCCGCCGCCGCCGCGCACGGCCTGCCGGTCAAGCTGCATGCCGAGCAGCTTTCCAACCAGCATGGCGCGGCGCTCGCGGCGCGGCATGGCGCGCTGTCGGCCGATCATCTCGAATATCTCGACGAACCGGGAATTGCCGCGATGCGCGATGCGGGGACGGTCGCGATGCTGCTGCCCGGCGCCTTTTACTTCCTTCGCGAAACGAAGCTGCCGCCCGTGGCGGCGCTGCGCGCGGCGGGCGTGCCGATCGCCCTCGCAACCGATTGCAATCCCGGCACCTCGCCGCTCACCTCGCTGCTGCTGACGATGAACATGGGCGCGGTGCTGTTCGGCCTCACTACCGACGAATGCCTGCTCGGCGTCACGCGCCACGCGGCGCAGGCGCTCGGCCTGTCGGACAGCATCGGCACGATCGAGGCGGGCAAGCGCTGCGACCTTGCGATCTGGGATATCGAACGGCCGTCCGATCTGGTCGGCCGCATGGGCCTCAACCCGCTGCACCAGCGGATATGGATGGGACAGACGACGTGACGCAGATTGTCATCACGCCGGGCGGCATGACGCTGGCCGACTGGCGGGCCATTTACGAAGGCGCGGCGGCGCGGCTCACTGCGCCGGCCTGGGACGCGATCGACGCCAGCGCCGCGGCGGTCGCGCGCATCGTCGCGCGCGGCGCCCCGGTCTATGGCATCAACACCGGCTTCGGAAAGCTGGCGAGCGTCCGGATCGCCGACGACGAGCTGTCGATCCTGCAGCGCAACATCGTGCTCAGCCACGCCGCCGGCACCGGCCTCGCTTCACCCACGCCCGTCATCCGCCTGATGATGGCGCTCAAGCTCGCCAGCTTCGGCGTCGGCGCCTCGGGGGTACGGCGCGAAACGGTCGGACTGCTCGAAGCGATGCTGGGCAAGGGTCTGACCCCCGTTGTCCCGTCGCAGGGTTCGGTCGGCGCAAGCGGCGATCTCGCCCCGCTGTCGCATATGGCGGCCGCGATGATCGGCGTCGGCGCGATCGAGGTCGGCGGCAAGATATTGCCCGCGGCCGAGGCCCTTGCCGCCGCCGATCTGGCACCGCTCGAGCTCGGCCCCAAAGAGGGCCTCGCGCTGCTCAACGGCACGCAATTTTCGACCGCGAACGCCCTCGCCGGGCTGTTCCGCGCACAAACGCTGTTCCAGTCGGCGCTGATCACCGGCGCGCTTTCGACCGAAGCCGCCAAAGGCTCCGACGCGCCGTTCGACGCGCGCATCCACGCGCTGCGCGGTCATGCGGGGCAGCGCGAGGTCGGCGATGCGCTGCGCGGCCTGATGGCGGGTTCGGCGATCCGCGCCTCGCACGCCGAAGACGATCCGCGCGTGCAGGACCCCTATTGCCTCCGCTGTCAGCCGCAGGTGATGGGTGCGGCGCTCGATCTGCTGCGGCAGGCCGGCACGACGCTGCGCATCGAGGCCAATGGCGTTTCGGACAATCCGCTGATCTTCGCCGATACCGACGAGGCGCTGTCCGGCGGCAATTTCCACGCCGAGCCCGTCGCCTTCGCCGCCGACATGATCGCGCTGGCGCTGTGCGAGATCGGCTCGATCGCCGAACGGCGCATCGCGATGCTCGTCGATCCCGCGCTATCGGGCCTGCCCGCCTTCCTCACCCCGCGGCCCGGCCTCAATTCGGGCTTCATGATCCCGCAGGTCACCGCCGCCGCGCTGGTCAGCGAGAACAAGCAGCGCGCCTATCCCGCCAGCGTCGATTCGATCCCGACCTCTGCCAATCAGGAGGATCATGTCTCGATGGCGGCGCATGGCGCGCGGCGCCTGCTCGACATGGCCGACAATGTCAGCGCGGTGATCGGCATCGAATTGCTCGCGGCCTGTCAGGGCATCGACTTCCACGCCCCGCTGACATCGAGCGCCGCGCTCGAGGCGGCGCGCGGGCATCTGCGCGCGGTCGTCCCCACGCTGGGCGACGACCGGCATTTCCATCCCGATATGGAAGCCGCGACCGCGCTGATCCGCACCGGCAGCCTTGCAACCGCGGTGGCCGCGGAGCTTCCGGGGATCGGCTGATGGACTGGCTGTGCATCCACCGCGGCGACGCCCCGCTGATCGTCGCCTTCCCGCACGGCGGCACCGATCTTGCGGGCCTCGATGATCAGTTCGTCTCGCCGTGGCGCGCGCAGCTCGATACCGACTGGTGGATCGACGATCTTTACGCCTTCGCGCGCGATCTGGGCGCGACGACGATCGCGACCGCGATCTCGCGCAGCGTGATTGACATGAACCGCGATCCGTCGGGCGCCTCGCTCTATCCGGGGCAGGCGACGACCGAGCTCTGCCCGACGACGACGTTCGACGGCGACCCGCTCTATCGCTTCGGCGCGCCCGACGAGACCGAAGTCGTCCGCCGGCTGGGCCTCTATCACCGTCCGTATCACGATGCGATCGCGGCAGAGATCGAGCGACTGAAGGCGCAGCATCGCAAGGTCATTCTTTACGACGCCCATTCGATCCGCAGCCATGTGCCACGCCTGTTCGACGGCGAATTGCCGCAATTCAACATCGGCACCAACGGCGGCGCGACCTGCGCGCCCGAACTGGAAACCGTGGTTGCAAGCATTTGCGCCGCGAGCGGCCACAGCCATGTCGTCAACGGCCGCTTCAAGGGCGGCTGGACAACGCGCCATTACGGCCACCCCGACGCGGGCATCCACGCGATCCAGATGGAGCTCGCCCAGCGCGGCTATATGATCGAACCGGCGTCTTTCGACCCCGGCAACTGGCCAAGCCAGCTCGACTCCGATCCCGCGATCCTGCCGACGCTGCAGCAAGTGATCGCCGCGACCCTCGATTTTGCGAAAGGATATCCATGACCCGCCTCGACAACAGCCGCGTCATCAAGGCACCGACCGGCGACCGGCTCAACGCCAGGAGCTGGCTGACCGAAGCGCCGCTGCGTATGCTGATGAACAATCTTCATCCCGATGTTGCCGAGCGGCCCGAGGAACTGGTCGTCTATGGCGGCATCGGCCGCGCCGCGCGCGACTGGGAAAGCTATGACCGCATCGTCGAGACGCTGAAGCGCCTCGAAGACGACGAGACGCTGCTTGTCCAGTCGGGCAAGCCGGTCGGCGTCTTCCGCACCCACCCCGACGCCCCGCGCGTATTGATCGCGAACAGCAACCTCGTCCCGCATTGGGCGAATTGGGAGCATTTCGGCGAACTCGATAAGCGCGGGCTCGCCATGTACGGGCAGATGACCGCGGGATCGTGGATCTATATCGGTACACAGGGCATCGTGCAGGGGACGTACGAAACCTTCGTCGAAATGGGGCGCCAGCATTATGGCGGCGATCTCGCGGGCAAATGGCTGCTCACCGCCGGGCTTGGCGGTATGGGCGGTGCACAGCCGCTCGCGGCAGTGATGGCGGGCGCATCGTGCCTCGCGATCGAATGTCAGCCGAGCCGGATCGAGATGCGGCTGCGCACCGGCTATCTCGACGTCGCGGCGCAGACGATCGAGGAAGCGATGGCGATCATCGAAAAGAGCTGCGCCGACAAAAAGCCGGTGTCGGTCGGCCTGCTCGGCAACGCCGCCGAAATCCTGCCCGACCTGTTCGCCCGCGGCATCCGTCCCGATCTTCTGACCGACCAGACGAGCGCGCACGACCCGGTGAACGGCTATCTCCCCATCGGTTGGAGCGTCGCCGAATGGATGGAGAAGCGCGAAAGCGACCCGCAGGCTGTCGCGAAGGCGGCCAAGGCATCGATGGCGGTGCATGTCCGCGCGATGCTCGATTTTCAGGCCGCGGGCGTGCCGACGACCGATTATGGCAACAATATCCGGCAGGTCGCGAAGGACGAGGGCGTCGAAAATGCCTTCGATTTCCCCGGCTTCGTTCCCGCCTATATCCGGCCGCTCTTCTGCCGCGGCATCGGTCCGTTCCGCTGGGCGGCGCTGTCGGGCGATCCCGAGGACATCTACAAGACCGATGCCAAGGTGAAGGAACTGCTGCCCGACGACGCGCATCTGCACAACTGGCTCGACATGGCGCGTGAGAGGATTCACTTCCAGGGCCTGCCCGCGCGCATCTGCTGGGTCGGGCTCGGCGATCGTCACCGGCTTGGGCTCGCGTTCAACGAGATGGTCGCGTCCGGCGAACTCAAGGCACCCGTGGTCATCGGCCGCGACCATCTCGACTCGGGATCGGTCGCCTCGCCCAACCGCGAAACCGAAGCGATGCGCGACGGGTCGGACGCGGTGAGCGACTGGCCGCTGCTCAACGCGCTCCTCAACACCGCGAGCGGCGCGACCTGGGTGTCGCTGCACCACGGCGGCGGCGTCGGCATGGGCTATTCGCAGCACAGCGGCATGGTGATCGTCGCCGACGGCACCCCCGAAGCGGCCAGGCGGCTCGAACGCGTGCTGTGGAACGACCCCGGCACCGGCGTCATGCGCCACGCCGACGCGGGTTATGACATCGCGATCGACTGCGCGCGCGAAAAGGGACTCGACCTGCCCTCGCTCGGTTAGGCGGGCTGCGCCGTTGCCGTTTCGCCGGCACGGATGCGGCGGCGGAGCAGGAACAGGCCGGCGGCGAGCAGGGCGGTCGGCACCAGCATCAGCGTGAAGGCGGTGCGCCCGTCGAGATGCGCGAACAGCGCGCCGGTAATCAGCGACCCCGTCGTGCCGCCGAGCGCCGAAAAGACGACGACCAGCCCCATCAGCGACGGGTGGTGCCGGTTCGGCATCGCGCTCAGCATCACCGAAATGATCGTCGGATAAATGGGCGCAAGCGCGAAGCCGATCATCGGGAAGAGGAAGGCTGCGATCGGCGCGTCGCGCCACGTTTCGATCGGCACCGCACGCAGGCCGTCGGCGAGCGGCAGCACGAGGATGATCAGCGCCGCGAGCACGGCCAGGCAGACATTCAGGACCGGATACCAGTCGAAGCGCGCCATCACCGCGCCGGCGCCGAAACGGCCGAGCGCGATGCACGCCGCGAACAGGCTCGCCGCCTGGACGCTCATCTGCGCGGGCAGGTGCAGCACCTCGTTGTTGAAGGTCGGCAGCCAGGTGCCGATCCCCTGCTCGATCAGGACAAAGACAAAGGCGCAGACGATGAACACGAGCACCAGCGGCAGCGCCGCGAGCCGCAGCATCGCAACGAGCGGCGGCCCCTGTTCGTCGGCGGCCTCTTCCCCCGCATGGGTGCGGCGCTCGTCGAGCGATGCGGACAGGATGAAGGCGAGCGCCAGCGCCGGGATCACCGCCAGCACCCAATAGGCGTTGAGCCAGCGCAGGCCCGTCGGGTCGATGAAGGCGCTGAATACCCAATAGGACGACAGCACGCCGACCATGAACATGCCTTCGATCAGACTGGTCAGGCTGGCGTGGTGCCGCGCGTCATCGGTGACGAGGCCGATCATCGAATAGACGACGACTTTGGCGACCGCGAAGGCCGCGCCGACCATCGCGAAATGCAATTGCGCTGCACCGAAGCTTCCCGCGAGCGGCATGACCGTACAGGCCGCGATCGCGAGCAGCAGCGCCCCGATCAGCGCGTTACGCAGGCCGATGCGCGGCAGATAGCTCGCGGTCAGGAAGGAAACGATCGCAATCGTGATATCCTTGAAACCTTCGAGCGTGCTCGCCTCGGGCTTCGTGACATGAAAGCTGGAAATCGACTGCAGGATCACCGTCCCGACGCTGTTGAGCAGCATCGCGAAGGCGACATAGGTCAGAATCATTGCGGCAATCAAACGCGTGCGGGCCATGCCAAGTCCTTTGCCACAAAGAGGGGTGGTCGCGAAGAGGCCGCGACCACCCAGGGAGGGATGACCTAGAATTTATAGGCGGCGCTGAAGCGGAACGACCGGCCCAGAATCGGACGGGCGTTCAGCACTTCAGCCGTATTCTGGCCCAGCGTGCGTGGATCGCCTTCGGTCAGACCGATCTCGTTGGTCAGATTGTCGGCGGTGACCGCAAAGCTGAGCGCACGGTTGACGTCGACCGTCACGCCGGCATCGATCTTGAAATAATGCGGCAGCGACTGGGTGTTGCCGGTATCCGAGAAGCGATCGCCGATATAGGTGAAGGTCGAATAGACGCCGACCTTGCCGTCGTTGCCGAACGGCAGTTCATAGGCCGGGGTCACGCGCCATTGCCACTTCGGCTGCCGCTGGACGCGGTTGCCGCTGAGGTCGGTCGCACCGTTGTTGGTGAAGAAGTCCCGATATTTGGCGTTGAGCCACGTGCCCGAGAAGGCGAGCGTGAAATTGTCGACCGGCCGAAGCTGTCCTTCCAACTCGACACCCGTGCTGCGCGCGCCGCCGATCGACGCCTGCGGTGCGCCATTCTGGATGACGGTGGTGACAAGGCCCTCGAACTTGGTGTGGAACAAGGTGGCATAGAGCGACAGCATGTCGGTCCGCACCTTCACCCCGCCTTCGAAATTGTCGACGCGCGGCGAGACGCGGATGCCGTCGCGCAGATTGTCGAAGAAGGGATTGGTGTTGCCGCGGTTATAACGGACATAGGCGCCGACCGACGACGAGAAGTCGTAGTTCAGGCCCGCCGTCCATGACCAGGCGCCCTTGCTGTACGATATATTGCGGAAGGTGCCGTCGAGCACCGCAACATTCTGGTCGTAAAGCGTGTTCGCGTCGCCATCGGCGTCGGGCACCGTCGCATTATTCTCCAGCGTGCCGGTTGCCTTGTAATGCTGATAGCGCAGGCCCGCGTCGAAGCGCAGTTCGGGCGTGATCTGGAACTCGTCGACCGCATAAAAGGCATATTCGCGGCCGTCATAGGCGGCGTTGACGTTGAAGAAGCTGCCCTGCGTGAAGCCGCGATCGGTGACCACCTGGCCGTTGGCGAGAGTCAGGTTGAGCAGACGCGCATTGTTTTCGGCGGTCAGCAACTGGATGTTGCCGAGGTTCCACTGGTCCTTCGACGAAAAGTCGGAGAAATAGGCGCCCAGCGTGAACTTGTTGTTGCCGCTATCCCATTCGACGTTGAGGTCGTTGGTGAAATCCTCGATCTGCTTGCGCACGATCCAGGTGCCGGCGCGGATCACCTGCTGGCTGCCCGCATTGGCGACCGCGTCGCCGCCATTGACATAGGTCAGGCTGCCGATCGTGCTGCCGAGGCTCGCAGCATAGTCGGCGGCCGACATCGCAGTGCTCGCCGGAACCAGCCCGGTCGTATCGGCATCGCCCTTCAGATAGCTCGCGCGATACCGCAGCTGGAGCCCGTCGCCGATCTCGTAATCGAAATTGGTGCCAAGGTTGATCAGTTTGGCGCCGCGACCGTCGCCAAGGTCGGCGCGCGTGCCGTCGGGAAGCACCGACAGGCGCGTTTCGGGGCCGGCGATCACGCCGGTGCCGGGGTCGATATTGCCGAACTGGCGCACCTTGTCGCCGTCGCGGATCACCGGGATCGGCAGCAGCCACTGGCCATGATCGTTGAGATAGCGGGCGAAGACGAGGATCGAACCCTTGTCGAGGTCATGGCGGATATTGGCGGTGATCTGCCCGCCCTTTTCGGCGGTGAAGCCCGGATTGCGGATGCCGTGGCCGCTCGAATAATAGCCGCCGACCATGAAGGTCGTGTTGTCGCCGAGCGGACCCGACAGGCGCAGGTCGCCGCGCACGTCGCCGAAATCGGTGACGCTGGCCTTCACCAGCCCTTCGAATTCGGGGCCGCCCTCTTTCTGGACGAAGTTGACGGTCAGGCCGGGCTGGCCGTTGGCGAACAGCGCGCCGGTGCCGCCGCGCACCGCCTCGACCCGCGCGATCGTTTCGTCGATGCGGATAAGCTGCGTGTTTTCGAGGAACGACAGTGTCGGCGGCGAGAAGAAGGGCACGCCCTGCGTCGTCAGCGTGACGAATTCGGCATCGCCGCCCGACGGATAGCCGCGCACGAAGATGTTGGCGCCGTTCTGGCCGCCCGAGCTTTCGGCCATGACGCCCGGCACGACCTTCAGCAGGTCGGCGGTGCTGTTCGGCGCGGCCTGTTCGATGGCATCGGCCGAAATGCTGGTGATCGCAAAGGCCGCGGCCTGGCGGCTGACCCCGCCGCCGGCGGTGCCGGTGACGACGATTTCATTGCCTGCCGCATCGTCGGCGGGCTGAGGCGCTTCTTGGGCATGGGCCACCGCCGGCAGCGCGATGAGCGCGATCGACGAGAGCAGATAGGTCCGTTTCAACATGGCTGTTCCTCCACTTATCCTGTTTTCTTTGAAAGGTTGCCCGCGCTCGCCGCTTCCCGTTCTGCTGACAGGATCTGGTCGACCGAAAGCGCCCCGATGGCGGGGACATGCACGTCGGCGTCGGGCAGCGCCTCTTCAGACCCGATGCCAATCGCCACCATGCCCGCCGCATGGATGGCTGAAATTCCGGCCTGCGCATCTTCGATACCGATGCAGCGTTCCGGGGGGAGGCCCATGCCTTCGGCACAGGCCAGGAATATGTCGGGCGCGGGCTTGTTCGCCGCGATCGCGCCCGCGTCAGCGATGAAATCGAACTGGTCGGCGATGCCGAGCAACCGAACGACGTCGCCGGCATTGCGGCTCGCCGAGGCGAGGCCGATCTTGATGCCCGCCCCGCGCAGCGCGGCGAAAAGCGCGCGCACGCCGTCGAACAGATTGGCGGGCGAATAAGCGGCCAGCCGCGCGCGATAGAGCGCATTCTTCTCAGCCAGCATCGCCTCGAAGCGCGCGTCGTCGATCGACGCGCCCGCGCCGTCCAGGATAAGGCGCAGCGATCCCGCGCGATCGACGCCCTTCAGCCGGTCGTTGGCGGCGCGGTCGAAGGCATAGCCATATTGGTCGGCGAGTGCCTGCCACGCATGGTAATGATCCTCGGCCGTGTCGGTCAGCACGCCGTCGAGGTCGAAGATCACGCCCTGCACCGCCGGGCGCGCCATCCGGACCGCCGCGTCGGCAAGACGAACCGGGCGGCCGTGATCGACGATATCGACCGGGGCGCCCGACAGGCGGCGATAGGTCGCGCCTTCGGCATCGACCGCAACCTCGATCACGCTGCCGCGCCACATCAGGCGGAAATGATAGTGTGTCCAGCCGGCCGGGATGCGCGGCGCGAAGGCGGGGCTATCGCCGCCGAGCCGCAGACCGCCCCAGCCGTGCGCAAGCACCAGCCAGCTTCCCGCCAGCGCCGCCATATGCAGGCCGTGCGAGGTGTTGCCGTGGCGATTTTCCAGATCGACGAAGGCGGCCTCGCGATGGAAATCGAGCGCCTCCCCATCCTCGCCGAGCCGCGCCGCCACGATCGCGAAGGCCACCGACGACAATGTCGAATCATGCGCGGTGACGCGGCTGTAATAGTCGAAATTGCGCCGCTGCAGCGCGAGCGGCAACGACACGAGATCCATCGCCATCGCCTGCAGCACATTGCCCTGCTTGGCGATCTGGTGCCGGAACAGGATCATCGGGTGATAGCGCATCAGCAGCGGCCCGCGCTCGTCGAGCGGTGCCAGATCAGCCAGCTTCGGCCGTCCCAGAAAGGCGTCGTCCTGCGGGTTTACCCCGGCCTCTGCATCGACCGGCAACCACATCGCCTCGGCGGCGCGGCGCCACATCGCGACTTCTTCGGCGTCGAGGCCGATGGCCTGCGCCAGCGCCGCGAAGGCCGCGGGATCGGTGTGCGCCAGCCAGTCGGCAGTGTCGGCAGCATAGGCAAGGTGCCGCGCCGCGATCGCGTTGGTGTAATAATCATTGTCGACCAGCGCCGAATATTCGTCGGGCCCGGTCACGCCATAGATGCAGAAGGCGCCGCCGCGGCGCGGGTCGAAGGCGCCGATCTCGGGCCAGATGCGCGCGGTTTCGAACAGCATTTCGGCCGCGGCGCGGCGGACATCGCTATCGCCCGTCGCCGCGACATACAAAGCGACGCCATGCGCGATGTCGCCGTTGATATGATATTGCGCCGACCCCGTCGGATAATGCGACGAACATTCGGCCCCGCCGATCGTCCGCCACGGATAGAGCGCGCCGCGCGCATGGCCGATGCCGCGCGCGTGCGCCCGCGCCGCCGCAAGCTTGCCGATGCGATATTGCAGCAGGGCGCGCGCCCGGTCGGGCATCTGGAGCGCCAGCACCGGGAGCATGAAGGATTCGGCGTCCCAGAAATAATGGCCCTCATAGCCTTCGCCCGACAGCCCCTTGGCCGCGATACTGTGTTCGGGGTCGCGGCTGGCCGACTGGTGGAGTTGGAACAGGTCGAAACGCAGCGCCTGCGTCAGCGCGTCGTCGCCCGCGATCGCAAAATCGGCATGCGCCCACAATTGGTCGACCGCGCGCTGCTGCGCCGCCGCAATGGCGTCGAACGGCTGCGGTTCGGGCAGCGCAGCGATGTCGACCGGGTGGCCGCGGGTGCAGGTCATGGCGACCACCCGGTCGACGCTCAGCGTGCCGCCGGCGACCAACGCGCCGCGCACCATATGGCCGCCGTCGATGCGCACCACCGGCGCATCGAGGCTGGCGACCCGCTGGCGATAGGCGAGTTCGACGGCACCCTGGGCAAACCGGACCACGGAAGGGGTGTCGCCCGGTTCGGAAGGTTGAACGGTCCAGACCGGCCGCAGCCGTCCGGAAATACGCGGATCGTCGACCGCATCGGCGTTGCCGCCATCGGCATCGGTGCCGAAGATCAGATCGATCTCGATCGTCGCAGTGAAATCGATCGGCGAGACCGACAGGCGCGTTCCGACGCAGGCATCGCCGTCCAACGGAACGATGCGAACGGCCGCAATCTCGATCGTCCGGCCATCGGTGAGACGCCAGCGGGTGCGGCGGCGAAGCTGTCCCGAGGCAAGATCGAGCAGGCTCTCGGCTTCGAGGCGCTCGGCAGCAGCAAAATCGACCGGCGCGCCGTCGATCCGCAGGCGTAGGGCCACCGGGCTCGGGCATTTGATCCGCGTGTCGGTCGCGGTCGCGTAGCCGGGGAAGCTTTCATGATAATCGATCGGGCGGCTGACATAGGCGCCGGGGAGATAGGCGCAGGGCGCAGCGGCGCATTCGTCGGCGACGCCCTCGACGCCGACCAGGCCGTTGGCGAGCGCGAACAGCGCGGCCGCCTGATCGCCGACGGCGTCGCCGCCGTGCCGGACAAGCCGCATCGTATCGGAAGCTGCGCTGGAAATTGCCACTGTCATCCTCACCCGCGGCGCACGCTCGGCCGGCGCGCGCTCCATCGAAGCCGTCTTGTGGTGCAAAAATGGTATCGATGTCAAGTTATCGATACCATTGCGGGAAAGGTCGCGCGAACTAGGGCGCGTTCGCGCAGTGATTCAGCTTTCGCGTGCGACCAGTTCCACGCTCATGGCGCGCGAATCGGCGCCCTTGCCCGCGACGAGATCGAGCACCTTCTTGGCGAGCAATTCGCCGCCGACCGCCCAGTCCTGCCGGATTGTAGTGAGTTTCGGCGATACGATCGCCGCGCCGGGGGAATCGTCGAAGCCGACGACCGATACGTCGCCGGGTACGGACAGGCCGCGCGCCTGCAACGCTTCGATCGCGCCCATCGCAATGGCATCGCTCGCCGCGAAGACGCCGTCGAAGGCAGTGCCCTCGGCCAGAAGCCGATCGATCGCCTCGCGCCCCGCGGCGGCGGTGAAGGCGCAGGCGATCCGGTCGATCACCGCGGCGTCGCTGCCCTTCAGCGCGTCGGCAAAGCCCTGGAGCCGATCCTCGACCTCGCCATGCTGGGTTTCACCAAGGAACAGCAGCGCGCGGCGCCCGCGCGCGCGCAGATAGTCGGCGGCGAGCCGGCCGCCCGCGCGATTGTCGCTGCCGACGACGACGCGTCCGGGCGGGCCGTGCGCCGCGCCCCAGACCACGTACGGCAGCCCGGTCGCCTCGATCGCCGCGGCGGCGTCGTCATGCACACCCTGCCCCAGCAGGATGACCCCGTCGGCCGACGGCGGATGCTGTGCGAACAGCTCGATCGTCGTCAGCACCATATTCTGTCCGGCCGCGGTCAGTTCCTGCATGATCCCGCCGAGCAGCGACAGCGGATACGGTTCGCTCATCAGGCGGTCGTGCGAGGGAGCCATTTCGATGACGACGGCGATGGTCCGGGTGCGCTGCTGCCGCAGATTGCGCGCCGAAATATTGAGCCGATAGCCCATGCGTTCGGCGGTATCGCGGATCAGCCGGCGCGTGCTTTCCTTGACCGTCGGGCTGTCCGAAAGCGCGCGCGAAACGGTGATCTTCGCGACGCCCAGCTCGCGCGCGATGTCGGCCATCGTCGGGCGCGCATTGCCGCCGCCAAGGGGACCGGTGCCATTAGCCATGCCCCCCCTTAACGCGCGTCCGCCTTGTTTCACAAGCGCCTAGAGGAGGGCGGCGGGGACGGAAGCACGTCCCCGCCGCGACCGGTCAGAGCGCCGATCCTCCCAATTTGTAGGTGAGCTGGAGGAACACGCTGCGTCCGATGCTGTCGAACCAGCTGGTGTTGTAATAGGGATAGCTCGACCAGGTCGGGTCCTTGACGGGGTTCGTGTCGAACAGGTTACGCACCGTCAGCGAGCCGCGCAGATGATCGGTGAAATCATATTGCATGGTCGCATTGAAGAGGTAGCTCGCCTTGATGAACGCATCCTCGTCATAATTGGGCAGCTTGCCGAGCCGGGTGCCCGAAAAGGTCAGCTGAAAACCCTCATTTTCGTATGAGATGCTGCCGTTCGACTTGTCGCGCGGCAGATAAAAGCCGCTATCGACGGCGAGCTTGTCGACGAACGGATCGCCCGGATATTGCTGGAAACTGTGCTTGAACACATGGCTGTGCGCGAGCGACAGGGTGAAGGTGCCGATACCGGTCGGCAGGCTGCCGCGGAAGGCGATATCGATCCCGCTCGTCTTTTCGCGCGCAATGTTGATCGGATTGACGCGGATCGACGAGATCTGCCCGGCATTGCCACCGCTGGCAAAGCGCGTGATGCGCGCGAAGGCATCCTGACAGGTCGGCGAATTGGGATCGAGCTTGGGCGTGCCGCCCTCGGTCAGCACGCTGCAGTCCGCCTCGGTCCGGGCCAGCGTATCGATGCTGAGATCGTCGACCTGATTGTCGAGCGTCACGCGGAAATAATCGACCGAAACATGGAGGCGGCTCGACGGCGAAAAGACGATGCCGCCAGTCAGCGTGCGTCCGGTTTCAGCGTCGAGGTTGCGGTTGCCCGTCCGGTTCACGACGACGCCGGTCCCCGAATAGCTGCAATCGCCGATATCCTCGTCAGGCTCTTCGACCGCGCACAGATAATAGTCGTCGACGCTGCTCTGCACATTGCCCGGCCCGGTAAAGACATAGTGAAGGTCGGGCGCACGGAAGGCGGTGCCATAGGCGGCGCGCAGCAGCAGGCTGCTCGTCGGTCGCACTTCGACCCCGCCATTATAGGTGAACTTGCCGACATCGCGTCCGGCAAAGCCGAAGGTGTCATAACGGCCGGCACCCGTCAGCGTCACGAAATCGAGCACCGGCACGCGCACTTCGCCGCCGATCGCGGCATGGCTGCGCTTGCCTGCACCGTCGCTGTCCTTCCAGCTGTAATAATAGTCGGTGAGCGCCAGCGGATCGGGGCGCAGATTATAGCCCTGCTTGCCATATTCGGCGACCACCGCGACCCCGACCGGACCGGCCGGAAGCTGGAACAGCTCGCCATTGGTCAGCGTCGCCTGCAAATTGCTGGTCCAGCTATATGGGCGATAGACCGTATCGGCCGAAATGCTGTCATATTCGGCTGGCGTCAGCGCGGTGTAGAGCCGCGCGGGATCGGCGTTGAAAATCGGATAGCCGCTGTCCTCGTCGACCCCCAACTGTTCGCCCAGAAAGAAGGCGATCGCCTTGGAATTGACGATCTGAGGCCAGCGCACGACCGACTGGTAGCGGCTGTAATTGAACGACGCCTCGTAATTCCAGGCATTGCCGAAGTTGCCGCGGATACCCGGCGTGATGCTGTAGGTCGTCTGCTTGCTGCGCTGCATTTCCAGCCCGCCGGTTTCTTCCGGGGCAAACTGGCGCGACCAGTCGTCGATCGTATCGTCGAACGCGTTGTAAAAACTGTTGTCCGAACTCGACGACGAGCTTTCGAACGCCCAGCTCGTGACGTCGTACATCAGCCGGACCTTGCTGATTCCGAACTGAAAGTCGGCGAACAATTTGGCATTGTCCGACAGCTCGTACGACATCGTGCCGAAGCTGTTGAAGCCCTTGCGACCCGAAACGATCGTGCCGTAGCCGATCGACGTCTTGCTGCCGCAGTAATAGCCGGGGCCGTAATCGTCGATCGCCGGATCATAATCGCCGTAGCGCGGACGCGACGTATAGATGGTCGAACCGCCGTTGAGGTTCGCAACCCCGGCGCAGGCCACCGGACCCGGATCGATATAGCTGTCGTTTTCGATGCTGTAGCGCAGGAAGGTGCGGCGCGCGATCGTGCTGCCGGGACTGTCGTCGGTGCTGTCCTGGATCGAACGATCATAAGCCCACAGCGGACGCTGGTCGAGATATTCGATCCCGGCCGCGATGCTGAAACGGTCGGTCGACCAGCCGCCGGTCGCGGTGAAGCGATGCGACATGCCGCCGCCATGCTGGGTGCGGCCGTGGCGATAGTCGAGCGTCAGGCCGTCCAGATTTTCCTTCATCTTGAAGTTGATGACGCCCGCAATCGCGTCCGAACCATAGATGGCCGAGGCTGCACCCGACAAGATCTCGACCTTGTCGATCAGCCCCACCGGGATGTTCGAAATGTCGGTGAAGTTGCTGCGGCCGATATAGGGCAGCGGGAAATCGGCGATGCGCCGGCCGTTGACGAGCACGAGCGTGTGGTTGGGGCCGAGCCCGCGCAGGTCGACCTGCTGCGCGCCGGGGGTGAAGTCGGCGCTGCTGCCCGACTGCGGGCTTTGCGTCTCGCCGCTGTTCTGCGTCATCGCCGCGAGCAGTTCGGGGACGCTGGTATAGCCGTTGGCGCGAATCGCATCCGAATCGATGGTCGTGACCGCCGACGGCCCCTGATCCTTGATCGTGGGAATGCGCGAACCGGTGACGATGATCTCCTGCACCGCGCCCTCGTCCGACGCGTCCTGCGCCAGCGCCGGCGTGGCGAGCGCGGGAAGGCAGACGCCCAGCCCGAGAATGATGCGAAACGACCGTCGGCCGAGATGTTCCATCGAAAAGCCCCTATCCTGTCTGCGGCGCGAATCGGCGCCCCCAATGCCCTGTCACGAGACGCGCCCTATCAGCCAGAACGGACCGAAAATTTCAATCATTATGACTAAAACAGGAATCATATTGTCATTTTGCGTGTCGATTATGTAACATCCATCGATCAGAGTTGCCGAAGGAGATATGCCGATGCCGCCGATCAGACTGTTCAAATGGATCGCCGCACTGCTGTCCGCGCTCCTTCTCGCCGCGCCGCCAGCGGCAGCGAAAGACCAGCCCTACGAACATTATGTCTATGGCGCGCTGAACACGCCGACGCCGGGTCCGGTATCGGGCGGGCTGCTGCTGATGGGCGGAGGCGACCGGAATATCGACGCGATGAAATGGTTCTTCGGCAAGGCCGGCAAGGGCCACATCGTCGTCCTCAGCGCTTCTTACGGCAAGGAAATCGGCGAGGAATTCTATCGCGACATCGGCGGCATCCAGTCGGTCGAAATCTTCGTCTTCCACGCGCGTTCGCAAGCGACCGACAAGAAGATCCTCGACCGGCTGCGCAAGGCCGACGGCATCTTCATCGCCGGCGGCGATCAGTCGCGCTATGTGCGTTTCTGGCGCGGCACGCCGGTCAACGAAATCATCGACGCGCATGTCGCGGCGGGCAAGCCGCTCGCCGGGACCAGCGCCGGCCTCGCGATGCAGGGCGAAAAACTCTATGGCGCGATGGACGACGGCAGTATCAAGAGCCCCGAAGCGCTCGCCGATCCGCTCGGCCCCGCGAACACCATCGAAGGCGATTTCCTGCATCTGGCGCTGCTCAAGGGCATCGTCACCGATACGCATTTCAAGGAACGCGACCGGCTCGGCCGCCTTTTCGCCTTCGTCGCCAAGGCGCAGGTCGGACGCGCTGCCGACGCGCCCGCGATGATCGGGCTCGGCGTCGATGAAAGCGCCGCGCTCGCGGTCGAACCCGACGGGTCGGGGCGCATCTATGCGACCGCACCCGACGGCTATGCCTGGGTCGTCGACGGATCGGGACTGCGCAACGTCAGCGACCGCAGGCCGCTCGATGCGCCGCGGGTCAAGGTGACGGGGGTCGGGCCGGGCTCGGTCGTTCACCTGCCCTCGGGCCGCGTCGATGCGCCGGTGTTCGTGCGCAACTATGCCGCGCGCGCGGGCGAACTGGTCGAGGTGCCGCGCTGGTCGCTCGCGATCCATGGCGGCGCCGGGGTCATCAAGCCCGGCTCGCTCACCCCCGAAAAGGAAGCCGCCTATCGCGCCGGCCTCGACGCCGCGCTGCGCGCCGGCTCGGCGGTGCTCGACAAGGGCGGCCCGGCGCTCGACGCGGTCGCGGCGGCGGTGCGCGTGCTCGAGGACAATCCGCTGTTCAATGCCGGTCGCGGCGCCGTGTTCACCGCCGAGGGGACCAACGAACTCGATTCCGCGATCATGGACGGCGCGACGCTCAAGGCCGGTGCTGTCGCGGGCGTCACGCGCACCCGTCACCCGATCGACCTCGCCCGCGCGGTGATGGACAAGAGCCCGCACGTCCTCTTGGCGCGCGACGGCGCCGACCGCTTCTCGGTCGAACAGGGGCTCGAACAGGTCGACCCCGCCTGGTTCCGGACCGATCAGCGGTGGCAGCAGCTGCTCGCCTGGCGCAAGAAGCATCAGGCCGCGCTCGACCCGACGCATCTGTTCGGCACCGTCGGCGCGGTTGCGATCGATGCCGACGGCAATCTCGCCGCCGCGACCTCGACCGGCGGCATGACGGGCAAGCGCTGGGGCCGCATCGGCGATTCGCCGCTCATCGGCGCGGGCACCTATGCCAGCAACGGCCAATGCGCGGTTTCGGCGACGGGATCGGGCGAATATTTCATCCGCGAAAGCGCGGCGCGGCAGGTCTGCGACCGCGTCGCGTGGAAAGGCGAAAGCCTGAACGACGCTGCGCAGGCGACCATCGCGGCGGTCGGTGCGATCGGCGGCGACGGCGGCCTGATCGCGATGGGCCCCGACGGCCGCCCGGTCTTTGCACTCAACGACCTTGGCATGTATCGTGGCCGGATGACGGCCGGGGCGGAACCACAGACGGCGATCTTCGCTGACGAGGCATGGGCGAACTGATGGCGCCGATGACCGTCAGTCTCGACGAGATCGACGATCGCCTGCTCACCCTGCTGCGCGACGATGCGCGCCAGTCCATCGCACAGCTTGCGAAGGAACTCGGCATCTCGCGCGGCCAGGTCTATTCGCGGCTCGCGCGGCTGGAAGAGGATAATATCGTCGCGGGCTATACGGTGCGGCTGGGGCAAGCCTTTGCTGCCGGCCGCGTCCGCGCCCATATGATGATCAAGACGCTGCCGCGCTATCATCGCGAGGTCGAGGCCGCCCTCGCCGGCTTCACCCAGGTTCAGGCCATCCACGCGATCAGCGGCGAATATGACATCATCGCGATGCTGGAGGCGGAGGACAGCGCCCTGCTCAACGAACTGATCGACGAGATCGGCCTGCTCGACGGGGTCGAACGCACAACGACGTCGGTCATATTGGTGACCAAGATCGAACGCTGACCCCTTCCCTCCGGCCGGGGCCGGACGGTTCAGTTGGTCCAGTAGATATAGTCCTGCCCGTCCTTCCACGGCGCGTTGAGCGGCACGTCGATCCGTACCGGCCCCTCGATCAGCCCCGGCCAGATCGGCTTGGCCATCCCCTTGTTCTGCGCCTCGATCATCGCGCGAAGCTGCGCGACGCGCTGCGGCTCCTGCGCCGAAACGTCATGCTGTTCGGTCGGATCGACGGCGAGGTTATAGAGGCGGACCTTTTCGGGCCGCTTCGTTACCTGCAATTTCCAGTCGCCCGCGCGCACGACGCGATAGTCGCCCGAACGCCAGTACATCGCCTGGCGATGCGCCGGCCCGGCAAGGATATTCTGGCTGTCGACGATGCGATCGGTCGGCACCTTCGCCCCCGCCGCGGCGGCGATCGTCGAATAGATGTCGATATGTCCGGTCACGTCGGCACGGGAAGACCCCGGCGCGATATGGCCCGGCCAGCGCATGAAGAAGGGGGTACGGATGCCGCCCTCGAAGAAGGTCGCCTTCCATCCCCGATAGGGCGCGTTGAGGTGCGGGATGCCGGTGTACCAGGCCCCGCCATTGTCGCTGGTGAAGATGACGAGCGTATTGTCGTCGATCCCCGCCTGCTTGAGCTTCGCCATGACATCGCCGATGCGGCGGTCGAGCTGCGCGATCATCGCGCCGTAAACGCGCGTCTTGTGGTCCTTGATCTGCGGCAGCCGGTCATATTCCTCGCGCGTTGCCTGCAACGGCGTGTGCGGCGCATTGAACGCCAGATACATGAAGAAGGGCCGGTTCTTGTTCGCGTCGATCGCCTTTTCGGCTTCGGCGGCGAAATAGTCGGTCATATGCCCCTGGGGATGAAAGCGCTTGCCGCCGTTGAAGGTGACGGCGTGGCGCAGATTGGCCCAGATGAAACGGTCGATCGGATCCCACGGCAGCTTGGCGTTGACCGTATCGGGATCGTCGTCGGGCAGGAATTTCGCGCCCCCCGCCAGAATCGCGAGGCTTTCGTCGAAACCCTGCGCATTGGGCTGCAAGCGCGGCGCTTCGCCCAGATGCCATTTGCCGATGTGGATGGTGTGATATCCCGCCGCCTTCACCGCTTCGGCAATGGTAATCTCGCTCGGCGGGACGCCCATGTCGGGATAGTCGGGAATATCGTCGGTGATCAGTTCCTTGTGGAATATCGCCTTCAGCGGGCCGAGGCCGCCGCCATGCGCCAGATTCTCGGCAAAGGCGGTCGGCACCGCGGTGAATTCGAAACCGAAGCGCGTCGGATAGCGGCCGGTCATCATCGCCGCGCGCGACGGCGAACAGGTGGCGTTCGCGGCATAGGCGGTGGTGAAGTTCAGCCCCTGACGTGCCAGCGCGTCGATGTTGGGCGTCTTGACGATCCCCCCCGCAACGCCGCCGCCGTTCAGGCTGATGTCGTTCCAGCCCAGATCGTCGGCGACGATCAGGATGATGTTGGGCGGACGCTTGGTCCCCGGCGCGGTGACGGGGGCCGCACCCGGCCCCTGCTGCCAGACCACGGCGTGGTTCGGCTGCACCGGGTCGCGCCAGTCCTGGATCATCCCGGGCAGACGGTATTTATTCTCCTGAAAACCCCAATAGCCACCCGCGCCGATCAGCGCGACGACGCCCAATGCAATCCAGCGTTTCTTCATCGGTCCCCTCCGGCCCCCTCTAAGCCCATGTCAAAAGCGCGATATGCGCAAGCGCCGCAGCGAGTGCGAGCCCCAGCCCCACCGTGACCCGCGGGCTGGCATAAAAGGCGATCTGTCGCTGCGTCGGGAAAGAGAAGGTCGTCTCGATCCCCAGCGTCTTGTTCGGATGCACGGCGCGAAAGGCCGGATCGGCCGCCATGCGGATCAGGTCGCGGCGGCTGCGGTATCGCATCGTGCCGACCAACGACCAGCCGGGGTCGGCGGGCGTGTTCCACGCGTCGATATAGCCGCCGACCTTGGCGCCGACATAGAGCGGGTGTCCGCCGCGCGCGATCAGCCCGCGCACGAAAGGGTCCGAATAGCGGCGCAGCCATTCGCTGCCCGCGCGCGTCTCGCCGCTGGCGGGATCGGTGACCTGGCCGGGCCGCATGCGGACAAGATTGACCATCACGAATTCGCGTCCGTCGTCGTCCTCCAGAAAGGCGCGCAGGCGGGCGCTGTCGTTGCCCGTTTCCTCCATGCGATCGCCGAGCGTGCCCAGAAAGGCGTCGATCTCGGCCCGCGTCAGCGGGCGGCGGAACCCATCGTAGAACAGCAGGAAGGCGAGCCAGAGCAGCAACGCGCCCGCCCAAATCGCGCCGACAAGAAAAGCCTGCTCCCCCATCATTCCCCCGACTCTTCGGTTGCCCCGAAACTATTGGCACTATATGTGTCATTATATCGGGCGCGGCGCAAGATGCTTCGAAGCGGGCATTGACCACGGCGCCAAGCTGCGCCAGCGGGGAGGACATGACGACAACGGCGAAAGCGGAGGGCGAGGCAAAGGCGAATCCGGCGAGCGAGACGCCCCGGATCGATGGTCGGCGCGAACGCAGCCGGTCGAGCCACAAGCGCATCGTCAAGGCGATGATGGAGCTGATCGCCGGCGGCGACCTGATGCCCAGCGCGGCGCGAGTCGCCGACGAAGCCGGGATCGGCATTCGCACCGTCTTCCGCCATTTCGACGATATGGATTCGCTCTACAGCGAGATTTCGGCGACGATCGCCGAACGGGTGATGCCGATCGTCACCGCCCCCTATCTCGACAACGACTGGCGCGCGAACATGCGCGATCTCGCCCGCCGCCGCGTCCGCGTGTTCGAGACGATGCTGCCGTTCCGGCTCGCCGCCAATATCAAGCGCTACCAGTCGCCCTTTCTAATGGCCGAATATGGCCGCGTCATCACGGTCGAGCGCGAACTGGTAATGCGCCTGCTACCCGCGCCTGTCCTTGCGAACAAGGTGGCGGCGGAGGCGCTATGTGCCACCCTCTCCTTCCAGAACTGGCGCGCGTTGCGGCACGACCAGGGCCTGCCGGCCGAAGAAGCGGGGACCGTCACCGCGCATATGGTCGAAGCCCTGCTTGTCGCGCTTCCGCAAGGCGGCGATCGGTGAAGCGCGGCGCAGCGCTGATCGCTTTCGCCGCGCTGGGCGCCCTGGCCGCATGCGGCGCCAAAAAGACCGAACAGCATGCCGAGGCGCAGACCCCGACCTGCCCGCCGATGCCGGCGCGCGACTATGTCTGGATACCCGGCGCGACCTTCACCATGGGCGCCGACGCAACGCTGCCCGAAGAGGCACCAGCGCGCGAGGTTTCGGTCAAGGGCTTCTGGATGGCGACGCATGAGGTGACGAACGCCGAATTCGCCGAATTCGTGAAGGCGACCGGCTACAAGACGCTTGCCGAGAAGGACCCGCCGAAACTGCCCGGCGCGCCGCCAGACATGCTGATCCCCGGTTCGGCGGTGTTTACCGCGCCGACCGACGGCAATCCCAACTGGTGGCGCTGGGTCGTCGGGGCCGAATGGCGGCATCCCGAAGGGCCGAAGACCGGCATCGCCGGCCGCGACCGCGATCCGGTGGTCCAGGTCGGTTACGACGACGCGCTCGCCTATGCGCGCTGGAAGGGCAAGGCGCTGCCCGACGAAGCGCAATGGGAGCTTGCCGCCGCAACCGGCGGCGCGCGGCGCGATGTCCCTGTCGATGCAAACGGCAAGCCGACGGCCAACTATTATCAGGGCGTGTTCCCGGTCCGCGACCTCGGCACCGATGGCTTCAAGAGCCGCGCGCCCGTCGCCTGCTTCCCCGCCGACAAGCACGGCGTCCACGACCTGATCGGCAATGTCTGGGAATGGACGGCAAGCGCGATCGACCCCGACCGCAATGTTATCAAGGGCGGCAGCTTCCTGTGCGCGGCAAATTATTGCGCGCGCTATCGCGCCGCCGCGCGACAGTTCCAGGAACGTTCGCTAGGCACCGATCATGTCGGCATTCGCCTGATCGACACGGCGCGCCCGCCGCCGCCGGACGAAAAGCCACAAGAGGGCTGACAGCGCGACGATCGCCCCGCCGAGCACCAGTCCGGCCTGGATCGCCCGCTTGCGGCCCTGTTGCCGCCACGCATAAAGGTTGATCTGTTCGTCTGCGGTGTAACCCGCCGGCATTTCAAGCACCTGGTTGGTCTTGGCGAACGTCGCATAATCGGCCTTCATCGCCGCAAAGCGATCGGGCATCGCGGCGGCCAGATCGCGCGTCTCGCCGGGGTCGCTGGCGATGTCGAACAGTCGCCATTGGCCGTCGCCCGTCGGCGGCAGATTGCGCACCAGCTTGTAATCGCCCCGGAACAGCGCGGCATTGCCCGACAGTTCATAACCGATCGGCGCGTCGCCATGAACGCTGCCCGCGCCGCCCGCCAGCATCGGCACCAGGCTGCGCCCCGCGATCGGCTCGACCGCCCGCCCGCCCCAGCTGCCGCCGTGACCCGCCACGCCGGCGAGGTCGGTCAGCGTCGGGACGATGTCGGTGACATGCGCGAGCCCGTTCGAGATCGCGCCCGCGCGCACCTGCGGATGGCCGGGCCAGGCGATGATCAGCGGTACGCGCAGCCCGCCCTCGGTCGCGCTGAACTTGTACCCCGACAGCGGCGCCGCAGCCGCGCTGGCCCAGCCCGGACCGATGGCGCTGAAGCTGTGGCGGCGGCCGATGTTGGCGATCGACGTGTCATATTGCATCCCCAGGAACAGCCGGTTGCGCAGCCGGTTATAGGGGTTGGTCGGTTCGGGGCCGTTGTCCGACAGAAAGACGAAGATCGTATTGTCGTAATCGCCCGTCGCCTTCAGATGCGCGACAAGGCGCCCGATCTCGCGGTCGGCGGCGGTCGCCATCCCGGCATAGGCCTGCATCACGCGGACCGCCGCCTTGCGTTCGTCGCTGTCCAGCTTTTGCCAGTCGGGCGTCGTCGCCATCGTCACCATCGGCGCGCCCGCGGGGATGATGCCGAGCGCCGCGGCGCGCTTGGCCCGTGCGGCGCGCAGCGCGGTCCAGCCTTCGCGATACATCGCCTGATAGCGCGCGATATCGCTGTCGGGCGCCTGCACCGGAATATGGTTGGCAAGGAAATTGACCGACGCGAAAAACGGCTTTCCGCTCGCGCGGTCAGCGTCGATATAATCGATCATCTTCTGGACGACGAAGCGCGACGAATAATAATCCTTCGGCAGCACCCCCGGCTTGCCATTGTCGGTCCAGTTCGCCTTGTCGTAGAGGCCCTTGATCGGTTCCTGATCGAAATTGTCGGCGCCCGCATCGGCCAGGCTGAAGGCGCGATCATAGCCGCGCGCTTCGGGAAGCCGCGTCGGATCGCTGCCCAGATGCCATTTGCCGGTCAGATAGGTGCGATAGCCCGCCGCCTTCAGCATTTCCGCGATCGTGACGACGCTGTGGTTCATCACCGTGTCGTACCCCGGCTTACCGCGGTGCGCGTCGGGGATCGTCTCGGGCATATTGCCCAGCCCGGCGCGGTGGTTCATCACCCCCGTCTGCAGCATCGCGCGCGTCGGCGAGCAGGAACCCGACACATGGAAATTGGAAAAGCGCATCCCGGCGTGGGCCAGCGCGTCGATGTTCGGCGTCGCGAATTCGGCCCCGAAAGCGCCGACATCCGAAAAGCCCCAATCGTCCGCCAGCAGGATGACGATATTGGGGTGGCGCGGCGATGCGGGCGCGGTCGGCGCCGCGGTCTGCGCGGCCAGCGGCGCCGCGACCAGCGCGGCGGCGACCCCGGCGGCGAACGCGCGCCTCATGCCGACACCAGAGCGGGCAGGCAGCCCGTCCGATCGAGCAGCGGATCGACCGCGGCGCGCGCCGCGTCGTTCAGCGCCGCGTAGCGTATGCGCAGGTCGGCAAGGCATTTCGCCTGATATTTGAACACCCCCTGGTCGTAGCCATGCCCCATCGCCTCGAACCGCATCATCGCCTCCCCCCTTTCCAGTGCCGCCGCATTCGCCCGCAAGAAGGGCAGATAGACTGCGCCCGCCACCGACAGCAGCGCCTCGACCACGGGCGGCAGCGGCGCATCGGCCGCGTCCCATTCGCCGTCGATCCCCGACATGTCGTCGATGTGCGAAAGCCAGCGATAGGCAAACGGATAGTCGGCGCGCATCATCGCCTGCGCCGTCGGATCGACGCCGAGCTGCGACAATTGGCCGAACAGGCCGAATTCGGCGAGCGACGGCCGGGTGCCGAACAGGCAGTGCCGGTCCTGGACATGCGCCTCCAGCGCCGCGAGCACCGCGCGGGTCGACGCTTCGATCAGCGGGAAGTTCGCGGGCGTGCAGCCGACGATCGCCATGCGCCCCACCTGCCGCTCGCGAAAGCTCGCCGCGAACCGCTCGCGCTGTTCCGCGCCGCCGCCCTTGAACGCGTCGAAGGCCAGCCAGCGGCTCATCTGAAGCTGGTCGACCTCGGCCAGCCAGCGATAGCCGAACATCGCCTTGGTCAGCCATTCGTCGGCGAAATCCTCGATCAGATGCGCCAGAAAGGCGCGCGCCGGATCGGGCGGCACCACCAACCGGCTGCCCGGATGGCGATCCTCGAGCAGATAGAGGAGCGGGGTCGAATCATTGTGCCAGCTATCGTCGGGAAAGCGCACCACCGGGATCACCGGCGCGCGGACATGCGCCAGCGCCCCGTCCTGCGTCGCGGCGCCATGAACCCAGATATGCGGCAGGCGGCGATAGCGCATCGCCGCGCGAATCTTCATCGAATAGGGCGAACCCAGCGCACCATGCACCTCATAAGGCCGTTCGTTCACCCGTCCCTCCCATGTTTTGGCATATGTTATGCCAATATATCCGCGAGGGCAATGGGCGGCCCCTCCAGCCGCGAGGACGCATCAACGGGCACGGCGGGCGCCGGCCTGCGGTAAATTGGATCATGAAGCCCGACAGGGCGACTGCGCCGCATGTGCAGCGCGCAACCGGCGCATTTCCTGCGTCAAAGGCATAAATCACCCTCCAGTCGAGCGGTCCCTCGCATTCGCATAGCGGCGTTTTGTAGAAGAGAGCGTTAGGCACGCTGCCGCTCCCTCGGCTCAATCAGACTCACCCGGCTGGTCAAGAACCCGGGCGATGCGCGCGAGCGCGCGTTCGAGGCGTGGGATGACGAAATCCATGAATGCGCGCAGCTTCAGCGGTTGCAGCGTCTGGGCGGCATGGACGAGATGGACCGGAATTGGCGGCGGACTGAAGGTTTCGAGCACCGGTACCAAGGCGCCGTCACCGACGGCTTGCGACGCCTGATAGGACATGATTCGGGCAATCCCCAAGCCGTTGATGGCTCCATCGATGACCGCGTCAGCGGTGTTGACCGAAAACCGCGGCCCGATCGTCACCGACGATGGCTGCGTCCCGGAAAGGAATGGCCATTGGCGATAGGTCTGGAAACCTTCGAAAGCGATGCAGTCGTGGCGGGCCAAATCCTCCGGCGCACTCGGCGCCGGGCTACGGGAAAGATAGTGGGGGCTGGCGCAGATCACCCATCGCACCGTGCCCACCCGCCGCGCAATCAGGCTGCTGTCAGGCAGATCTCCTATCCGCACCGCCACATCGACTTGATTTTCGATGAGGTCGACCAGCGTATCGGCCAGCACGAGTCGCACCGTGACCTCCGGATAGGCGGACAGAAAGTTATGGACGATCGGCGCGACGTGCAATTTACCGAACATGATCGGCGCCGTGACCAGCAACTCACCGCGTGGCGCACGATATTCGCCCGAGGCGACGCGCTCCGCCTCGCCCAGATCTTCCAGAACGCGCCGCGCCGCCACGAGGAAAGCGGCCCCATCCTCGGTCGGAATCAGTTTGCGGCTCGTGCGAACGACCAGGCGGGTGCCGAGCCGCGCCTCCAGATCCGACACTCGGCGGCTCACGGTAGCGAGCGGAATGCCAAGCGCACGCGAGGCCGCCGACAGGCTGCCCCCGTCGACGGCAGCGACAAGCGTCCGCATGGCCTCGAAACGATCCATAAGCCTTCCATATTACGGTAGGATGGTTTGCGCAATTAACCCATACTCTCGAAAATCAAGAGGACATACTTCACCGCCAGGCCAAATCCGGCCCAGACGAAAGGTCAATCCGATGTCCCTGATTCCCACCCCCTCCACTGTCGAAGCTGCTCCGCTCGCATCGCAGGCGATGCTCCAGGCCGTGCATTCCCAGCTTGGCAGTGTGCCCAACCTGTTTCGGCTGGTGTCGACCAGCCCCGAGACGCTCGAAGGCTATGTCGGCCTGATGGGCGCGCTCGGCAAGGGGAGCTTGCCCGCCGCGACGCGCGAGCGCATCGCGCTGGCCATCGCAGAGATCAACGGCTGCAGCTATTGCCTGTCGGCGCACAGCTATCTCGGTCGCAATCTCGCCAAGCTCGACGATGCCGAAATGACCGCAAACCGGAACGGCGCGTCGAATGATCCGGTTGCCGATGCCGCCGTTCGCTTCGCTGCAGCGCTCGCGCACAACCGCGGCCATGTAACCGAGGCCGAAGTCTTGGCACTTCGCGAGGCCGGTTACACCAACGCGCAGGCGCTGGAAATCGTCCTGCACGTCGCGCTCAACAGCTTCACCAACTACGTCAACGAAGCCTTCGGCACCGAAATCGACTTCCCCGTGGTGCGCGCCCGAACCTCGGCCTGACCTTCGGGTAAGTGGCTCCGCGTCCCGGTATCCGGTCAGCGGCCTCCCTTTATTCCATCAACAGGATATTCTCATGACTCCATCTTCCAAACTGATCCGCGCGGCCGCGGTCGCGCTTGCTGCCGCAGCCCCGCTGGCCACCCAGGCGGCACCCGCCGCTCCGGCCGCGAAAGCCGCGTCCGCTCATCCCACCAGCTATCATTTCGCGACGGTCAACGGCCGCAAGATATTCTACCGCGAAGCCGGTGACCCGGCCGCGCCGACGATCCTGCTGCTTCACGGCTTTCCCAGCAGCAGCCAGATGTATCGCGACCTGATCCCGCAGCTGGCCGACAAATTTCACGTCATCGCCCCCGACTATGTGGGATTCGGCCAGTCCGACGCCCCGTCCGCCGCCGAGTTCGATTATAACTTCGACAATCTCACCGCGCATGTCGCCGGACTGATCGATCAGCTCGGACTCCAATCCTATGTTCTTTATATGCAGGACTATGGCGGGCCGGTCGGCTTTCGACTCTTCGCGCAGCGGCCGACGCAGGTGAAGGGGTTCGTGATCCAGAACGCCAATGCCTATCTCGATGGCGTCGGCGACCCGGTGAAGCAGGCGCTGCTCCCCATCGGCCACCAGCGTGACGCCGCTTCGGAAGCCGCGGCGCGCACGCTCCTCACGCTCGACACCACCAAGTTCCAATATAGCTATGGCGCGAAAAACCCGGAGGCGATCAATCCCGACAATTGGGTGATCGACCAGGCGCTGCTCGACCGGCCGGGCAATGATGCCATCCAGCTCGACCTGTTCGAGGATTATCGGTCCAACGTCACGTCCTATGACAGATGGCACGCGCTGTTCCGCCAGTATCAGCCGAAGACGCTGATCCTGTGGGGCAAAAACGACCCGATCTTCATCGCGCCGGGGGCAGAGGCCTACAAGCGCGACTTGCCCGGCGCGCGCCTCGTCTGGCTCGACGCGGGCCATTTCGTGATCGACGAAAATGCGGCAACCATCGGCCGCGAAATCAAGGCGAGCTTCGCCGGCCGCTGAGCGGCAAGGCGGGCAACGCATTGATGTCGGGCGGGCGGCGCGCATCCGTCCGCCCGGCGTCTTTGGTCGCGATCAGGCGATCTCGCGCCACGTTCCGGGCGCCAAATCGCCGATCTCCCATTCCCCGATCCGCCAGCGCACCAGCCGCAGCGTCGGATAGCCCACCGCCGCCGTCATCCGCCGCACCTGGCGGTTGCGCCCCTCGGTGATCGTCAGTTCGATCCAGCTGTCGGGAACGCTCTTGCGGTAGCGCACCGGCGGGTCGCGTTCCCACAGCATCGGCGCGTCGATGCGGCGGACGGTTGCGGGGCGGGTCGGGCCGTCGTTCAGCGTGACGCCGCGGGCGAGCGCCGCCAGCGCGGCGTCATCGGGCTCGCCCTCGACCTGTGCCAGATAGGTTTTGGGAATCTTGTGCTTCGGCGACGAGATCCGCGCCTGCAACGCGCCGTCGTCGGTCAGGATCAACAGCCCCTCGCTATCGCGGTCGAGCCGGCCGGCGGGATAGACGCCGGGGACGTCGATATAGTCGGACAGCGTCGCGCGCGGGCCATCCGCGGGCGCGGTCATTCTCTTGTCGGTGAACTGCGACAGAACGCCCCATGGCTTGTTGAACAGGATCAGGCGGGTCACGGGGTGTCCTCGGCTACCGGGAAAATCACCTGTAACCGTTCGTGTCGAGCGAAGTCGAGACACGCCGAAGGCACGCACGAACGATGGGTGTCTCGACTTCGCTCGACACGAACGGGAAAATGAGGCGCGAACAGAAAAGAGCGAACGCCAAAAACAAAACCGGCGGCCGATGGGGCCGCCGGTCTGTCTCTTAAGCCGCTTCCTTTTTTCGCGACGCCTTCTTCCGCTCATGCGGGTCGAGGATCGCCTTGCGGATGCGGATGTTCGCGGGGGTCACTTCGACCATTTCGTCATCGTCGATATAGGCGATCGCCTGTTCTAGCGTCATGCGGCGCGGCGGGGTCAGGCGGATCGCGTCGTCCTTGCCCGTCGAACGGAAGTTCGTGAGCTGCTTCGACTTCATCGGGTTGACCTCAAGATCGTCGGGCTTCGCATTCTCGCCGATGATCATCCCTTCATACAGCGCCTCGCCGGGCGAGACGAACAGGATGCCGCGCTCTTCTAGGGGGCCGAGCGCATAGGCAACGGCTTCGCCCGCGCCATTCGAGATGAGGACGCCATTCTTGCGCCCCTCGATCGCGCCCTTGTAGGGGCCGTATTTTTCGAACAGACGGTTCATGATCCCGGTGCCGCGCGTGTCGGACAGGAATTCGCCGTGATAGCCGATCAGGCCGCGCGACGGGCCGCTGAAGCTGATGCGCGTCTTGCCGCCGCCTGACGGGCGCATGTCGGTCAGCTCGGCCTTGCGGATCTGCATCTTCTCGACAACCGTGCCGCTATGCTCGTCGTCGACGTCGATGACGACGGTTTCATAGGGCTCAGTGCGCTGGCCGTTTTCGTCGGTCTGGTACAGCACCTTGGGGCGACTGATGCCGAGTTCGAAGCCTTCGCGGCGCATCGTTTCGATGAGTACGCCGAGCTGAAGCTCGCCGCGGCCCGCGACTTCGAAGCTGTCCTTGTCGGCGCTTTCGGTGATGCGGATCGCGACATTGGTTTCGGCTTCGCGGTACAGGCGGTCGCGGATCATGCGGCTCGTCACCTTGCTGCCTTCGCGGCCCGCCATCGGGCTGTCGTTGACGGCGAAGCGCATCGACAGCGTCGGCGGGTCGATCGGCTGTGCGGCGATCGGTTCGCTGACGCTCGTGTCGGCGATCGTGTTCGCGACGGTCGCGTTGGTCAGGCCCGCGATCGCGACGATGTCGCCCGCGCGCGCTTCCTCGACCGGCACGCGGTCGAGCCCGCGGAAGGCGAGCAGCTTCGACGCGCGGCCGGTCTCGATGACCTTGCCGTCCATGTCGAGCGCGTGGATCGGCTGGTTGACCTTGACCGTGCCCGACTGGACGCGGCCGGTCAGGATGCGGCCGATGAAATTGTCGCGGTCGAGCAGCGTCGCGAGGAAGGTGAAGGGCGCCTCTTCGTCGAGGCCGGGCGTCGGAACATGTGACACGATCGTCTTGAACAGCGGCTCGAGCGTGCCTTCGCGCGCGTCGGGGCTTTCGGAGGCGTAGCCGCCGCGGCCCGAGGCATAAAGGATCGGGAAATCAAGCTGTTCGTCATTGGCGTCGAGCGTCAGGAACAGTTCGAACACCTCGTCGAGCACTTCGGCGGCGCGCGCGTCGCTGCGGTCGATCTTGTTGACGACGACGATCGGCTTGAGGCCGAGCGCCAGCGCCTTGCCGGTGACGAACTTGGTCTGCGGCATCGGGCCTTCGGCCGCATCGACGAGCAGGATGACGCCGTCGACCATGGAGAGGATCCGTTCGACCTCGCCGCCGAAGTCGGCGTGGCCCGGTGTGTCGACGATGTTGATGCGCGTCGCATCAGCGCCTTCGCCCCACTCGACCGAGGTGCACTTGGCGAGAATCGTGATCCCGCGTTCCTTTTCCAAGTCATTGGAATCCATGGCTCTTTCTTCGACACGCTGGTTGTCGCGGAAAGTGCCCGACTGGCGGAAAAGCTGGTCGACGAGGGTCGTCTTGCCATGGTCGACGTGTGCGATAATCGCAATATTGCGCAAAGACATGCGGTAGGAACCTTGATGGAAGGGGGCAGCGCCCGGAGCACCGCTAAACGCCGCGCCCCTAACAGAAGCGGTGCTGCGGCGCAACAAGAGAGGCGCGGGCGTCCGATTTGACACTGTATTGTTAGAGCGATACACCTTGGGCATTCAGTCCAAGGAATTTCGATGCGCCTTTCCCTCGCCCGCCGCCTTATCATCGCCGCCTTTTCAGCCAGCCTCGCCGCCGCAGCGCCGTCGGGCGCGGCCGAGCCCGATGCGGGCCTCGCGCTCACCTATCAGCCGGTCGTCGCAGCCGACGGCCGTTTCCGCGCGATCGACGTGACGCTGCGCTTTCGCGGCACCGTGAGCGGCGTCACCATCGTCGATCTGCCGGACGAATGGGGCGGCTTCGACAAGCTTTATACCTATCTGGGAGACATGCGCGCCGAGGGCGCGACGCTGGCTCCGTCGACCGACCCCGCCAAGATCGCTTTGCGGCACGCGCCCGGCGCCCCGATCGTCCTGCGATACCGGGTGCGCGGCGCCGACCGGGCCGAGCAATTGCAGGACGGCGAAGTCGTCAACGACTATCGCCCGCTCATCCAGCCGACATGGTTCCACCTGATCGGCGACGCAGTCGTCGCGCGGCCCGAGCATCTGGATGGCGATACCCCGGCAAGCTTTTCGGTCCGCGGGATGCCGGCCGGGACGCGCTTTGCGTCCGACCTCGAACATCCGGGGCTGACGCTCGATGGCCTGATCGAAAGCATCGCCGTCGGCGGCGATTTCCGCCTGATCGATGCGGGCCATGGCGCGCGGCTCGCCGTGCGCGGTAGTTTTGTGACGCGCGATGATGCAGGCTGGACGCAAAGCTTCCGCAGCGTCGCCGCAGCCATGTCCGATTATTGGGGCAGCGACGCCGGACGCTATCTCGTCACCATCATCCCCTTCGCGCCGCCGGGACCCGGTGCAACCTCGATCGGCGGCACCGGACGCGGCGATGCCTTCGCCTTCTTTGCGACGACCAACGCGCTGCCCGAAATGCTCGACCGGCTGATGGCACATGAAATGGCGCATAGCTGGGTCAATGTGCGGATCGGCGGCTTTTCCGAAGCAGTGCCCGAGGCCGAGCAATTCTGGCTGTCGGAGGGTTTTACAGATTTCACCTCGTGGCGGGCGCTGGTCCGCGCCGGAGTGTGGACGCCCGAACAATATTTTGCGCAGTTCAACGACGCGCTGCGCGAATATGATGCCTCGCCGCTGCGTGCCGCGCCCAACAAGGAGGCGGCGCGGCTGTTCTGGACCGACGAGAAGGCGCAGCGGCTCGCCTATCTGCGCGGGATGCTCTTCGCGCACTGGGCCGACGACCGGCTGCGGCGCGCGCCAGGCGGATCTTCGATGCGCAACCTGCTGCTGGCGATGCAGGCGACTGCTCCGGCAGCCCGCAGTGATGCCGTCACCCTGTTCGGAGCCGAGGCGCAGCGCCGCGACGCGGCGATCGGCGAAGGCGTCGCCCGCTTCATCGATCGCGGCGAACCGATTGCGTTGCCCGCCGACATGCTCGCCGCCTGCGGCACGCTGCGCCAATTCGAACGACCGGTGTTCGATCGCGGCTTCGATGTCGACGCGACGCTCGCGCACGACCGCATTATCGCCGGCGTCGCCCAAGACGGCCCGGCATGGCAGGCCGGGATGCGCGACGGCATGACGCTGATCGGCCGCAGCGGCGGCGAGATCGGCAACAGCCAGAACGAGATCGCCTATGATGTCGACGATGGCGGCACGAAGCGCACGCTGCGCTATATGCCGCAGGGGCGAGCCCGCGAAACGGTGCGCGAATTCGCGCTCGGCGACCTTTCGCCGCCCGCCGCGCGGCAGGCCTGTGTCGCCGCGCTCAGCCGCTGACCCGCGCGACCAGACGCTCGATCGCCGTCCCCGCGATGCGCGCCGCGCGGACGAGATTGGTATGGAAGTCGCCCGCGCTGTCGCCGTTGGCGTCGTCGGTCACCGCCTTGATTGCGGCCCAGGGCTTGCGGAGCCGCATCGACGCCTGCGCCACCGCGCCGACCTCCATATCGACCAGCGTCGCGCCCAGATCGCGCACCAGTCCGGCCGCCGCGTCGGGGCAGGCGACGAAGCTGTCGCCGCTCGCGATGCGCGCATGCGGCAAGTTCAGGCCGGGGTCAGGCATCGCGGCGAAATGCGCCTCGCCCGCTTCGCCGATCGGCCATTCGCCGGCCCGATAGCGGCGGAACAGACCGGGCTGGGCCGCGCCATAATCGTGCTGCACCGCCTCGGCGATCCAATAGGCCCCCGGTCCGGCGCCCAGCGAGCCGCAGGTGCCGCTCACCGCCAGCAGATCGGCCGCGCCGCCAAGCATCCCGGCGCATAGCGCCGCGTTGACCTTTCCAAGACCGCAGGTCGCAATCGTTACGCCATGCCCATGCACCGACAGGAACCGGGGAGCGAACGCTCCCGCTTCGACCGTGCCTTGGCCGGGAAAGACGGCATCGGCCTCTTCGGAGAGCGCGGCGAGGATCAGGATGCGGGCCATGCGCGCTCCATAATCCTCTTTCGCACCATGTCGAGCGATGTCGCCGCCGCGAACGACGCGCGCGGACTTGCCAACGCGCCGCCTTCCGGCCATCGCTCCGCTCCATGCTCGCGCGCCTGTTCCCCGACCGCTTCGTTCCCGTCCTCCTTGCCACCATCGTCGTCGCAAGCCTGCTGCCGGTGCGCGGAAGCGCGGTACCCGTCGCGCAAGGGATTTCGACCGCGGCGATCGTGCTGCTCTTCTTCCTCAACGGCGTCCGCCTGCCGCGTCACGAGGTACTGCACGGCATCCGCAACTGGAAATTGCAGGGCGGCACCTTCGCCTTCTGTTTCGGCGCGATGGCGCTGTTCGGGCTCGGCGCGCAGGCGTTGACGGCGCCGCTGCTGCCGCCGACGCTGGCGCTCGGCTTCCTCTTTCTCGGCATATTGCCATCGACCGTCCAGTCGGCGACCGCCGCCAGTTCGATGGCGGGCGGCAATGTCGCTGCGAGTGTGGTCGCGGCGGCGCTGCTCAATCTGGCCGGCGTGTTTCTGTCGCCGCTCCTCTTTGCCGCACTCGCGGGCAAGGCCGGGGCGATCCACGGCGCCGCAGCGCTACGCATCGTCGCAATCCTGCTGCTTCCCTTTCTGGCCGGACAAGCGGCGCAGCGCTGGCTTCGCCCGCTGATGCTCCGGCACCGCGGCCTCGCGACGCTGATGGATCGCACCGCGATTGCGACCGCGGTGTATGTTGCCTTCTCCGCGGCCGTTGTCGGCGGCATCTGGACGCAGCTCGACGGGCGCGAGATTGCGATCGTGCTCGGCGTCGATGCGCTGCTGCTCGGCTGCGCCTTCGGCGGTACCTGGCTGCTCGGCGGGCTGCTCGCGCTCCGCTGGCCCGACCGGATCACCCTGCTGTTCTCGGGCGCGCAAAAGAGCCTCGCCGTCGGCGCGCCGCTCGCAGCGACGCTCTTTCCCTCGGCGATCGCCGGCATGGTGCTGCTGCCGATCCTCGTCTATCATATGGCGCAACTGATCCTCTCGGCATGGATCGCGCCGGCGCTGGCGCGCCACCAAGAGGTGTAGTGCTTGAATAACACAGACCCGCGTGCCATATAGGCAGGCGGCCCATTATCGACTTGGGGCTGGAAGGATTGTTATGAGCGAAGAGACCGCGACGGCGACCGCAACCGACGAACTGAAGCTGACGCCGCCCGAACCCGTCCCCGCCGTGGCGCCCGAAAAGGCCGCCGGCCTCGTTCCGCTCTCGACCGAGCAGAAATCCAAGCTCGAGGAACGCGTCGACAGCTTCATCGACGATCTGGTGGCGCAGGATGAAAATTCGCCCGAGTTCGGCAAGCGGATCGACCAGATCACCAATATGGGGCGCAAGGAAATGCTGGAGGCCGCGAATCATTCGAACCGCTTCCTCGACCGCCCGATCAAGGCGATGGATCGTGATACCGACATCGGCCAGAATCTGATCGAACTGCGTACCACGGTCGAACGTCTCGATCCCTCGGCGAACGGCAAGCTGCTGACCAAGCGCGGCTTTCTGGACAAGATCCTGGGCAGCAAGATCAACAATTATTTCGCGCAATATCGCAGCGCGCAGACCCACATCGGCGGCATCCTGACTGCGCTTGCCAACGGCAAGGACGAGCTGCTGATGGACAATGCCGCCATCGACGTCGAGCGCCGCAAGATGTGGGAATCGATGAGCAAGCTCGAACAGATGATCCACATCGCGGGCACGCTCGACCAGCGGCTCGAGGCGAAAGCGGCCGAACTCGACGGCAGCGATCCCGCCAAGGCAAAGGTCATCCGCGAAAATGCCCTGTTCTATGCGCGGCAGCGCACGCAGGATCTGCTGACCCAGATGGCGGTGACGGTACAGGGCTATCTCGCGCTCGATCTCGTCAAAAAGAATAATGTCGAGCTGGTGAAGGGCGTCGATCGCGCCTCGACCACCACCGTCGGCGCGCTCAAGACCGCGATCACCGTCGCACAGGCGATGACGAACCAGAAGCTCGTGCTCGAACAGATCACCGCGCTCAACACGACCACCGCCAACATCATCGATGGCACTTCGAAGATGCTGAAGGACAATACGGCGCGCATCCACGAACAGGCGGCGTCGAGCACGATCCCGATGGAGACGCTCAGCCGCGCTTTCCAGAATATCTACGACACGATGGACGCGATCGATACTTTCAAGCTCAAGGCGCTCGACACGATGAAGACGACCGTGACCTCGCTCGAGGGCGAGGTCGCCAAGTCAAAGGGCTATATCGCGCGCGCCGAAGGCGCGAGCCAAGCGCAGGCAAGCGTCGGCGGCGCCGACAGCCCGCTGGCGGCGATCGAGGGCTAGGATGAGCATGAGCGAGGTCGACAAGATCAGCGCGCTCGGTAACGCCGCGATCGAACGCTCGCGCGAACGGCGGCGACCGATCGGCACCAAGAGCGTCGCGCTGCGCCGCCAGCATCTCTACAAGAAGCTCGGCCGCGTCCTTGTCGCGGGCGGGATCGTGCTGATCGGCGCTGCGCTGTTCGGCGCGCTCATCAAACCGCTCGGTTTCACGGGCCTCCTCGCGCTCATGGTGCTACTGATCGGCGTTGCGGTGCTGTTTGGCAAATGGCCGCCCTTTCCCGAACCGCGCCAGGCCGATCTGCCCAAGGCCGACCTCAAGCAGCTCGCCGGCCGCACCGAAATCTGGCTCGAGGCGCAGCGTCCGGCGCTTCCCGCCCCGGCACGCCAGCTCGTCGACGGGATCGGCGTCCAGCTCGACCTGCTCGCCCCGCAGCTCCAGACGCTCGACGCCGCGACGCCGGCGGCCGCGAATATCCGCAAGCTGGTCGGCGAGGATCTTCCCGAACTCGTCGCAGGTTATCAACGCATCCCCGCGGGGCTGCGCGGTGAGGCGCATGCGGGACGCACGCCCGACGAAACACTGCTTGGCGGGCTCAAGATGCTCGAACGCGAGATCGGCGACGCGGCGCGCAGCCTGGCGGCGGGCGAAATCGACAAGCTGGCGACGCGCGAACGCTATCTCCAGCTCAAATATCAGGGTCTCGAAGCCGACGACACGCCCGGCACGGCCTGAGCCGCCTCAGGCGGGATAGGCTACGCCGCGATCGTCGGCACCGGAGTCCCCTTCGCCGCGGGGCGGCACACGCTGGACATTGATCCGGTTCCGGCCGGCGCGTTTCGCGTCATAGAGCGCCTCGTCGGCGATCCGGTAGAGATATTGAAAGTCGGGGGCCGGCCGCACTTCGGCGACGCCGACGCTGGCGGTCACTGGCCGGTCGCCCATCGTGTCGCTATGATCACACAGCGCGATTTCGCGGCGGATGCTCTCGGCAAAGCGATCGAGCATGATGCCCTCCATCCCGATGGTCAGCAGGCCGAACTCCTCGCCGCCCAGCCGCGCGACGCTGCACATCGTCCCTTCCCACCGCGCGATGCGTTCGGCGATGCGGCAAAGGACGGCATCGCCGGCTTCATGGCCATAGATATCGTTGATCGACTTGAAGCGATCGACATCGACGAGCAGCAGCGCCGCCGGCAGCGCCCCTTCGCGCGCCTGATCGAGCAGCGGGGTGACGGCATCGACGAAGCCCCGCCGGTTGAGCAATCCGGTGAGCGGATCGCGGCGCGCAAGCTCGTTCGCCTGCGCCTCGGCCGCCAGCGCATCGTCGCGCTCGACCCGCAGATGCGCGAGCCGCCGCGTCGATGCAGCCGACAGCCACAGCGCCTGCCAGGTTGCGGCGACCAGCACCGCCAGCTTCGACCCGCCGCCCCAGAATCCGTCTTCGACATCAACCAGATGAATGATCGCGAGAGTCGCCATCGGCAGGCACCAGGCGAGCGCGAAATCGCGCGCCTCGACCGATCCCTTGCGCCAGCTCCAGCCGATGCACAGCGCGACCGCGACCAGATCGACGATGACCGCGATGCCCAGCAGATTGCCGAGCATCTGCAGATTGCCGGTGCGAATCAACGCGAGCGGCACGCCGGCAATGGCGATGGCCAGCCCCAGCACGAGAGTTCCCCGGCGCAAAGCGTGCGGAAGATGCCGAGCGTCAATCGCGGTCACAGCGCTGGCGGTCGCGACGCCGATGGCAAGGCAGGCGAGCAAGGTCGATGCCTGCGCCGACACCGTCCCCGCCATGGCGGGAAAGATCACCAGATGAATCTGCGACCAGAAGGCGCCCCAGACGATCATCACGCCTGACCATGCCGCTTGCCACAGCAGATATTGGCGGCGAACCGCGACCGCGAGCGACAGGCTGTAGATACCGCTGACGAGCAGCAGGGTGAGCGAGGCGCCGACGAGCGCCGCCATCCCCCCCGCCTGCAGGCTCGCATTTTCCTTGGGGATGAGGCGCGCGCGCAGCAGGCCGTGGTCGGCGAGGCGGTCGAAGCGCATGGTCACCGAGGTCAGCGGCGCGCCGCGGGCCGGGGCCTCGAACAATATCTGGCCGCCGACGCGCCAGTGCGCGCCATAATCGCCGCGGCGCGCCGTCTGCCAGCGCGTTTGTCCGTCGGCATAGGTGAACCCCACCGCAAGTCGGTCGAAGCGCGAAAAATGCACCATCAGCGCGGCGCCGTTGTGATCGTCGGAACGATTGCCGACATCGGCCCGCAACCACAGGCTACCGTCGCGATACCCCGTCGGCTCGCCGCTGCACGAAAAACGCAGCGCGGACATCGCATCGTCGGGTGCGGCCAGCGGTCCGACCGCGTGGCAGAGCGGCGCATTGATGTGCAGCGGCGTCGCCGCAGCGGGCACGGCCCAAAGCACGGCAACAAGCCACAGCAAAACGAGCGTCCAAGACGCCCGTTTCCGTCCGCGATTGTCCTGCGCCCCGATCATGCGATTCCCTTTAGACCCCAATATCTTGGGAAAGCGTAACCGCCCAGCCCCGATCGCGCTGTGGCCGCAATCACTGGCGCGGCCGAGGGGCTCGCACATTTCAAGGCGCACGCCGCACCAAGGCTGGCTCCGCAGCATTCGACGCGTTGCCGCCAGCCGGCGCGGAATATTCAGTTTTAGGAATTGGATGCCCCGTGAGCGGCAAAATTACCGCTCCCATGACGTCCAATAACGCCTCTATCTAATTGATATGATGGTGCAAAGGTTGACCCCATCTGCTATCATGGAGACCATCAAATACCACTAAATCTCATGCAAAGTGGTGGGAGTAATGGTGGAAGTATGATGGGAAGGATTGCAGATTGAGACAGCTCACTGCCCGGTTCATCGAGAATGCGAAGCCGGGAAAATATTGCGACGGAAATGGTCTGTATCTCGTAGTCGGTGATACCGGATGGCGATCGTGGATTTTGCGCGTACAGTTTCGGCGCCGCCGCCGAGAGATCGGGCTTGGTGCGGTGCAGCTTCGAGTTTTTATCGGCGGCACGATAGGCAAGGATTTGCCCATTGAAGAGAAGAAGCAGCTGACGTTGGCCGAGGCGCGCGAGATGGCCGCCAGGCTGCGAAACGTTGCCCGCGCGGGCCGCGATCCAATACTTGAACGTCGCAAGGCTCGTAATCTTGACACGGAGTTACCACCGTCGTTCAAGCAGGCAGCGATTGCTACGCACGCAGCGCAAAAGCATGGCTGGGCAGAGCGGACGGCGAATGCCTTCCTCGCTTCGCTCGAAATGCACGCTTATCCCAAATTAGGCCAAAAGCGCGTCGACACGATTTCCGCCGATGATGTTGCCGACGTGCTTAAAGCCATCTGGCTCGAGAAGCCGACCACGGCGAAGAAAGTCCGTCAGCGGATGGCAGCGGTTCTCGATTATTCTTCGGCGAAGGGGTGGCGTCCAACCGGTGCGCCCCGAGAGCAAGTGCGGGCGCTTACAGGCAAGCCCAAGCGCGGCGGGAATTTCCCGGCAATGCCCTACGAGAAGGTACCGGCATACTGGCAACGTCTCAACGAGACCAGTGAAACGAACGGCCGCCTCGCTCTGATGTTTCTCATCGCGACGGGAGCGCGTTCAATCGAAGTTCGGGAAGCACGTTGGGGACACATCAATTTGGATACGGCCGAATGGACCCGGCCAGCCGAGCTCATGAGAAAGTCGGCGCAGTCGCATATCGTTACTCTCAATGATCCCGCGCTCGAGATGCTAAGGCGCGCTGCGGCCTACTCGAATCCTGCTGATCCCGATGCCCTCATTTTCGCAAACCGGAAAGGAAAAATGATCAGCGACATGACCATCTCGCAGGTGATGCGCACTGACGACATGCCTTGGGTTCCTCACGGATTTCGAACAAGCCTGCGGACCTGGGCCGCTGAACAGCAGCCCTACATCCCTGAAGCCGTAGCTGAAGCAGCGCTCTCCCATGTCATCGACGATGAGGTTGTAAAGGCCTATCAACGAGCCACTTTTCTTGAGATGCGGCGCATGCTGCTAGATCAATGGGGCGGGTTCATTACCGGAGGCGAATGGATTGCCGTTCCGCCGCGCCCTTTGGCTATTCACAAAGCTGAAATGACCTCCTGATTTTTCCAAGTTTGATATGGCTTGGGCTTAAAGTGGCAGGCGGTAGATGGAGCGGGGCTGGGTCTCGAAAACCGGATCTTCTGCGTGTAGACGGTGGCGCAGCCGGTCTCAAAGCACGCACTCGTCGGAAGCGATTTTTTGCATTGAAACTTGGCAGGGTTCGACATCACTCACCCCCTCGCTCGACAAAAACCAGCCTGATTGCCACACTCGTCGTATAGCGTCCGTCCCAAATAACTGCCGTGGCTTGCCCTGAAATACCTTCTTTCGACCAATCGCAGAAAGCATTATCTCCGCCTTTTAAGACCGCATGATCTCGATTCTTTGTGTAGGAGGCCCATCTGCTGTCAGGATGCTGGACATACCAGTCTTTCCCGGAGATGACGACCGACGTTAGCTCATATAAGCTACCCATGACATCGTAGAGCCCCCAATCATTAGGTGGGAATTGTCCGGGTGCGACACCTTGCATGTGCGCTCGGCTTGCCATTGCCATGGTAGCTGGCGGCAATCTCAACTTCTCAATATTCGTATTCCCGCAGAGAGCCTCTTTGTTCGCATCGGGTTCATTCCCCCATGGGAATTTTGCGTTCGTGCGGCCCGCGCGCGCAAACCACTCCCATTCTTCCACATCGGGCAGGGCGACAAGGTACGGCGTCTTTTCCTGGAGCCAGGCGATGTAACATTTCACTTCATTCGGCCCCAACTGGTTTGCGGGCCAATCGATACGAAGACTTTCAACATCCGCAAGAAGATCGTTCGGCCCCTTCTTGTATCTTATCCCGGTATTTGGATTAGGAATATTGCAGCGTCCCGCGTCATATGCGGCAAGATAATTATTCCACGTAAGCTCATATTTCGCGACAAAACGGATAGGGCGTATCCCTTGCGGCGCATCGGGCACTCGAACGAAATCAGGACAGTCGCGGCAAATTTGAAGCTCGCCGCCAATTGGCACTGTTCCGCCCTCGGGGGCTCCTTCCGTCTCCTTTCCTGTGCATCCGGGTGCGAACAAGCAAAGCAGAGCGGTCGCTGCCAATCCGATTGCAGACCTAGTCATTCAAATTCTCCAATCGTGACTGCGCCTCTTCAAGGCCGGCTCGTCTTGGCCCCCTGTCCAAAGACATGACCCGCCCCGGCGCGCCATTTCCTACCGAAGGTCTGTATACCCACAGTGTGAACCGCCCCGGGACTGCCGGAGGCCATTTAGTTTAAGTTACGCAGCCATGGAGACGTCGTCCAGCATGGCATAATATCGTTCTTCGGCTTCAGCGGGCGGGATATTGCCGATGGGTTCCAGCAGCCGCCTGTTGTTGAACCAGTCGGCCCATTCGAGCGTGGCATATTCGACAGCTTCAAAGGATCGCCACGGACCTCGCCGGTGGATCACCTCGGCCTTGTAAAGGCCATTGATCGTCTCGGCCAAGGCGTTGTCATAACTGTCGCCAACACTCCCGACCGACGGCTCGATCCCGGCCTCGGCGAGGCGCTCGGTATATTTGATCGATACATATTGGCTGCCGCGATCGCTGTGGTGGATCAGCCCGCCACGGTGGGCAGGTCGGCGATCATGGATGGCCTGCTCGAGCGCATCCAGGACGAAGCTCGCATGCGCCGTCTTTCTGACCCGCCAACCGACGATATAGCGGGCATAAACGTCGATGACGAAGGCCACATAAACGAAGCCTGCCCATGTCGCGACATAGGTAAAGTCCGACACCCAGAGCATGTTGGGCGCCGGCGCATGGAACTGCCGGTTCACCTGATCGAGCGGACAAGGCACGGCTTTGTCGCTGATCGTCGTGCGCACCGGCTTGCCCCGGATTACACCCTGCAAGCCCAGGTCGCGCATCAGCCGCTCGATGGTGCATCGCGCGACGGCGAAGCCCTCGCGGTTCATCTGTCGCCAGACCTTGCGCACCCCGTAAACGCCGAAGTTCTCCGCAAAAACACGGACCACCTCGGGCTTCAGATCCCGATCGCGCCGGGCACGATCTGATAGCCTTTCAGGATCTCGTCGCTGAGCGACCCGCTCGTGGTAAGTGGATGAGGCGATCGGCAGAACCCGGCAGATCGGCTCGACCCCATAAACCTCACGATGCTCATCAATGAAGGCAGTCATCGCCTGAACGGGGCGCAGGCGCGCAGTCGTGTCGGGGGCACGGCGAGCACCGAGCCGAGCTCCGCCTGGGCAAAATATGCCGACGCCTTGCGCAGGATCTCGTTGGCCTGGCGCAACTCGCGGTTCTCGCGTTCAAGGGACTTGAGGCGATCAGCCATCTCGGTCGGTACACCGGCGCGCTTGCCGCTGTCGACCTCGACTTTCTTCACCCATTCATGAAGCGTCTGCGGAACGCAGCCGATCTTCGCTGCGATCGACACGATGGCTGCCCACCGTGATGGATGATCGCCTTCGTGATCTAGGACCATCCGGACCGCACGTGCGCGAACCTCAGGTGCAAATTTGTTCGTTGTCTTACTCATCACAGGCCCTTCCTCTCAGGAGTTAGGGCCTCCGGCAATCCCGGGGCGGTTCAGGGGCCGCAACGAAGTGAAGGACCAGCGCAGCCGGTTGCGCCGCGCCGCGGCGGGCCTAGAGGGTAGCGACCGCCCGCACCGCTGGCCGGAGGCCACAGCCTGCCCCGGACTTGATCCGGGGCCGCCGATCGCCACACCCCACCGCGCAAGGTGGCCCGGAAACAGCGCTTACGGTAATTCAACAGCTTGGGCACATAACCGGCACCAAAACGGCACCGGAGTCTCTCACCCGGTGCCGCTAACCTCTCTAAATAACGATGTGCAGACAATGGCTTACCCCGCAGGGGGAGGCACTGCCTTTATCTTGCCTTCGTAATCCAGCCCATCAGACCAGCCCTCATGCCGATCCAACGTTGATCTGGGCGCCCGGTGGAAGCCCTTTCGCGCTCGCTATAAGTTGCGCTGCAAGATGCCAGCAAACATCGATATCTGACAGCTCCAGATTGCTCAGTTCATCCGCACCGCTGAGGAACAAGGGCTTCTTATATCCGACACATTGTTCATAGCCGGGAGCGGCGCCGCCGTTCGCCAACCATCGCTGATGGAAGTCGCTGGCGAGCGCAGCGTCGCGATATTCAATCACCTCCTCGTCATGGAACGAGGCAATATCGCACGGGATTTCGAGCGCTTCTCCCGTACCCGGCTCGAACATAACGACGCCCGGCTGACCGCCCTCAAGACGTTGAGGATCGACAGCAAATGCACGACCCAACCAGTCAAAACCGAAGCAGATGACCCGACCACCGAACTGCGGAAAGGCAGCAGCAATGCGAGCATTCCACTTGTCCACATCTGACGCTCGAACGACTCTGTAGAGCCCGCGCTCGAACGACGCGCCGCCCAAGCGATCGATCACAACGTCCCAACCGGCGACAGGGGAGCGCTCCACATGTTCACCGCTTCCGACAGAAAGGGCGGCGTCCTTGGAGAAGGTTTTCTGGAATATTTCGAGCATCATCGATCTCTAATTGTAACCCTGTTTATGACGGTTCCCGGCGGCAGGTCTTTGATGTGGTATTGGATTTGCGCTCCAAGGCTGCGGTTCACGCTAGTATTCAAAGGCCACATATTCGACAGCGTAGCTGTGTGGAAGACCATTAGGGAGAAGATAGTCGAGCACCTTCGCGTCTAGGCAGAGGTCGAGGACATGGCCGTGTAATTCCTTCTCGGCGCTAAGTCCTGTAAGCGCGAAATTAGTGGCGTTCGTACTGATTTTTGCCTCCTGGTCCATATTATAGAATGAGGCTAACGTTGCGCGGTCGCTGCGACAATACCTCGCTTTCCTCCTCTTTCGCCCTGTAAGGGCGCTGTTGAGATGACAAGCCAAAATCAACTCCAGTTTGAAACCTTCTCACCGATGCAAGTTGGCCGATTGCGGACGGTCCGCACCCCGGGCGCGTTCGCCGAAAGCAGACATAAATTCGCGTTATTGAGCGCCAGGCTACCAATAGCCAAATTGGTCTTGAACTTGTTCGCCAACGCCGAAGAGGCTTGTGCCCGTTAGCGCGGTGACTTGCGCGCCACTTGCCCTACTCCGCGCAGCACTGCAGCGATCGCCACAGCGCTGGGCAGCGTTCCATCCCATGCCTCGTTCAGCGCAGCCGCCAGCAACTTCTTCCCTTTCTTGTCTGGGATAGGTTTGGATGCGGGAATGATGCCGGCATAGCGAAGCACGACGCCCGCCTTGCCACTCGTCCGTCGAAAATCACCGGTACAAATCCGGCTGATCCAAGATTGCGACACTTCAACACCATTTGGATCAGCGCTCAATAACACGGCGAGCCCCTCTTCCGTCAGGCCGCGGGCAGACATCCAATCCTGCAGTTTCGCGCCGAGATCAGATGGGTCCAGATATGACATATGCGTGCTTTACTATCATATTCGCATATTGCATAGTAGTTGAACGGAGGAGCTGCATGCAGAACGTCGAAAAGAGGGCCATGACTGCCACGCTCGGAGCCGTCTCGAACGGCTTGCCTATGGACGCGAAGCTCTTGGCACAGAGCTGGTTCTCAAGGCATGCGGTGATTGGGCCAGCATCCTCAAATCAGGACACACAAGATCTACCGTTCCAGCGCTGGTATCGGTTCAAGGAGGCCTTTGCTCCGAGGGCGGTGGTTGACGCCTTTTCGCAACTGCACCGTATGCCCAAAACCTGCATCGATCCGTTCGGAGGTAGCGGGACTACTGCGCTAACCGCCCAGTTCTTGGGCGTTCGGCCCACTACGGTCGAGGTGAACCCCTTTCTCGGAGATCTGATCGAATCCAAACTGCAACAGTACGACGCGGGAGCGCTCATGGCGTCCTACCGCCAAGTGGTGGACGAGGCCTCGACGACGATCGTCGATCCATCTCAGCTATTAGCGGGCGCGCCACCCACTTTTCTCGCACCTGGTGTCACGGGCAGGTTCATCTATTCTATCGAGGTCGCAGAACGCATACTCGCCTATCGGGAAGCGATCGATCGGCTGGAGGACCTCGGGCACGCCAAGCTCCTCCGTGTACTTCTCGGATCAACGCTGATCGGGCTGAGCAACGTAATAATCAGCGGCAAAGGGCGCCGCTACCGTTCAGGATGGGAGAAAAGGCGTACAGACCCTCGCCTCGTTACGCGCCTGTTCGAAGGCGCGTTTCTCGACGCTGTTGAGGACGTGGTCCGATTCGGCCGACGGCCTTGTCAGGAGTACACGCTGCTCAGAGGAGATGCGCGTAGCGCGATTGCGGAGGCGCCTGAGGCCGAGTTCGCACTATTCTCGCCCCCCTACCCTAATTCGTTTGATTACACCGATATCTACAACGTAGAGCTGTGGATGCTCGGTTATCTGCGATCCGCCGATGACAACAGGTCGTTGAGGGAGGCAACCCTTCGGTCGCACGTGCAAATCAAACGCTCATTCGAATCTAGACATCGCACTCCACTACTCGATGTCGCAATCGAGAAGCTCCAAGACAAGCGTGAGGTCTTGTGGAACCGGCACATTCCGGACATGGTAGCGGCATACTTCGACGACTTAGCGGCAATCCTTTCCGGCCTCCGTCGCATAATGCCTTCCGGTTCGTCAGTAATGATGGTGGTCGGGGATAGTCAGTATGCGGGAGTTCCCGTGGACGTTGCTACGATTTCCGCCGAGCTCGGAATGACGCTCGGATTTGAGACGGTCGGCCTTTCGCCTATGCGCAGTATGCGCTCTAGCGCTCAGCAGGGAGGCGACTACGCGCTGGGAGAGACCCTCGTTCACCTCATCACGCTCTAGAGAGGCGGCTCACCCGACATACGCGAGCCTGTCTGTGCGGCAATCAGGCGGGCCGCTCGGGCAGATGCCGGACTGTCATACATAAAATAGCGGCCCACTTTCACGTCTTGGGTGGCGGCCAGCGCCAGTACCGTCGGCTGATCGACATCGTCGAGGCGTGCGTCGAAACAGAGCAAATATCCGACCTCCGCTCGCTTATCATCCAGATATTCGCGTGCCTGCATCACGCCGTCGGACGCGTGCTGGATCATCTTCTGCGCCGAGACGCTCTTCCACCCCTTAGCGGCGGTGCTGAGAAATTCCTTGGACCTAAGCACCTTCAGCTCGAGGATGCAGCCACCAACGCCCGCGGCCATGGCGTGTCCATTTATGTAGACGTCGGCCCTGCCATGCGATGTGTAGTCCTCCATCGTAACGTTGTCGCTGCCCACAGACAGCATCATGACGAACGTGAGAAGCGCACTGATCTGACGCTCTAGCTTCTCGATAGTGAGACGGTCCGCCGACGCGCCGCGCCAGCAAATCAGGAGACCCGACGGAGTTTGTGTGAACATCCGATGGAAGCGCCAAACCTCTTGCTCAAGCTCGGATGGAGTTAACCGCCGATTGTTCGCCAACGAGACCTTGATGCATCGGCTCTTCCCCTTGAGCCCCGTCTCACAGACTATTAATTCCCCGCGATCGGGCCTGAACACGGCATGCATTTGATCAGCTAAGCCGACGCCTTTCAGCGCGTCGGCGACCTGCGGGAGGTCGGCACACCCACTCACCGGCACTTCGTGCACAATCGAGAAGTCTGCGTCGGCGATATAGACTCTACCTGCAACCTCTTGGTCGGGAAGCGAGCTAAAATACGGGATTTCTTGGGCTCCCAATTCTCCGGCCTGTTGAACTATGCTTCGCGACTGGACGAATACGCAGGGAGCCGAACTGTCGACCGGACCTCCGCGCTCTTTCAGCCATTGCCTAGCAAAATCATAGACGCTGGTGAAAAATTCGGCCGTCAACCCTTCGTCAGATGCGGAAAACCGAGGCGTGTCGTTCTGCCATGCAGCCTGAATCTCGCTCACGATGGCGGGATCCAGCAGTTCTGGAGTATCCTTGCCGATGTCAGGCAACGGCCTTGGCTCCGTGACTGCGCCAGCTTCGCTCCAAATAACGAAAATAAAGATGGACTTCAGCCCGTCGGCTGCGGGCCTCGCGATCGTCAACTCGTCGCCCAAGGTCCGCCGCCGCCAACGCCGTCAGGTTTGTGGTTGCCCCCCGAAAATCCACAGGCCCTTGCGCATCGGCGCGAACGTAACCAATATCCTCTAGCAGGGTCGCGTCAGCCGCGGCCTCGTCCAGCCCCTCAGCACGTAGCACTGCAGCAAATGCGCGGACTACCTCCCGCAGAAACGCTTGCTTGCGCGCGACCTCCTCAAGACCGGAAGCAAAATCTACCGCGTCTCGGCCAGCTCTCGTCAGTGAATAATTGGCGTCAAACCACCACCCCAGATCGTCGTGTTTTCTTGTCAATCCGGACGCTCGCGTAAGCCCCTGAACGCTCAGCCTGTCCATGTCCCATTGCACCTTCGAAAAGAACGGGCCACGCTTGTATTTCAGGATGTAACCGTCGGGCGTGAGGAGATCGTAGACAGGCGCCATAGCGTTCGCGAGGTAGACCAACCTATGCAGTCGTTCGACCGACAGCGGTGCGATACCAATCCTGTCAGCTGCTTCCAGCAGTGAAAGGAGCCACATCCGGGCCGAGAGTATTCCGTTTTGGCTCACTGATCACCGTTATCAGCTGCGCTGTCGTTCACCGCAGCACCTTCCTGATCGTCGCCGATCCGAAAGGCTGCATCTCGTTCCGTTTGGTTCAGCTCCGGAAACATCGCGTCCCTGAGCTTCGCTTCGTAGAATTCCCGATGCTGACGCAACGCTGCGTTGGGCGCTGAGAGCTCAAGGAGATTTATGAGGTGTTTCCGGCGCTCCCCAGCAGGAAGCCGCGGCGCGCTGTCGACCGCCGGCGCTGGCGGCACTCCGTCGGCTAGCACGTCGCGATCGCCCTCACGAACCGGCTCGACCTCAGGCGAAGACACCGCTCCGAAGAGCGCAGGGATCATTCCCTCATTGTTGAGATTTGTGCTGGCGATGAAGACGTTTCCGTTAGTACCCCCCTTCGCGGCAAAACCACGGAAAAGTTCACCGGCCTCCTGCACGAACAAGCTGTCAAGGCTGGCTTCGGGCGTTTCGATCACCAACATCGCGTCACTGCCCTGACCGGACGCAGCTTCGATGAGGGCCATGCGGAAAGCTAGATCAATGAATTCCCTCTGGGACTCAGACACCGAGTGAGCGTCCTCGCGTGCGCTCGGGCTACCGGTAAACACGCCGGAACTCATCATTACCTCGAGCGTCGGGAACGCTATGCGCTCACCCTCCTCTCCGATACGCCGCTCCTCGCTGGTCTCTCGCAGCAGGCACTGCTCCGCGAGTAGGTGGCGAGCTATGCGCTCAAAAGCCGCCTTAGTCGCTGCCAGCTTACGCGACAGCTCACGCTCCTGGCTGGATTTGACGCGCATATAGCGGACCTCCGCGGCGGTCCGCAGATCTTCTATGCGCTTGAGCTCTAGCTCGCCGTTAGCGACGTATTGCCGCTTGTGCGCGATCTCTTCGTCCTGATCCGCGAGGAAGTCGTCCTGCTCCAGTTCTGGCCCCAGCTGATCGATCAGCCCCCTCAGCGCGACACGCCACCTGTCGACCTCACGCCGGCGGTCCTCCGCCCCATCGACCAGTCTTCTCCACTCTCCCTCCTCCCGGCCGAGATCTACCTCAAGATCGCGCAGTTGCCCGCGTATCTCGTCGACCTTTTCACCGGCTCGATCGAGACGACGCTGACTAAATTCGGCCGAGCTTACCACATTCTCCTGCTCCTCGACCGGACTCTCGCAGATCGGACATTGATGCCGCGACGCGTACTCCAAAAGGCGCGCGGCGGCCGCGTTAGAATGGCTGCCGCAAACGAGACAGCTCCCGGCGGTCGCTAGATTGAGGAAGACGTGGTTGGCGGTCTCTGCGACGTTAGGAAACACGTGCTGGTAGTAGAGCTGCTGCTCATACTCGTGCGCGCGCCGTGCCTCCTCAAGGTCCAGTCGCGCCTTCTCCCTTTGGAGCATGATTCCCTCGGCGACTGACTTCGCCGCCTCGATCGCGTCAATTCCCTCTATGCTCGCTGCTTGAGCGGCCAGCAGGCTCCTTCGGGTAGCGCGAATCTCCACAGCGAGGCCCGACTGTTCAGCCTCATCGTAGGCCTGCAGTTCACGCTGCGCTCGCCGGATCGGGACGCGCTCGTTACGGTATTGGCTGTCTAGCCGCTGGATCTCGTCATATGCCTCTGCCGCATCATACGCCGCTTGGCGATCATAAAATAGGAGACGGAACATGTCGAATTGCGACCGGCGATCCCAAATTAGTTCGGCGCGGTCTTCGAGAAAGAACACAATGAACCGAAGGATTGCAAAAAAGTCGAAGTAAGTAGCGCAGCCAGATAGTTCCTGTGCGATTTCCTCGTATCGGTCTTGCGTGGCCGCATCCTCAGGAACGCCGTTCAATGACAGCGCTTCGACTTCGAGGGTACGGAGGGATCGTCGCACAACGACGCTATTCGACCCGAAGCCGATCTCGACCTCAGCCCAAGCCCCCTTTGCCCCATCGCGCACACGGCTCGCAAAATATTTTTTGTTCCGCCAGTTAGCGAGCCTGTGCTGCGTTGACGCGAGGCCTGTATCGTCTTTGCTCATGTCCTTCGGACCGAGAAGCGATCTGTAGAGTATGTTGAGCAGCGTTGTCTTGCCGAGCCCGTTGATACCCACAATCACGTGAACGCCGTGAACAAACTCGTGCACAACCCCTGAAGATTGCTCGTTCTCGAAGAGGCCGTATCCCGAAACTTGCAGCCTACGTAGTACCGGGAATACTATAGGCATCCGTGCCTCGAAGGCCGTTCGACCAAGACGGGAGCACTCGCCGCGCGGACACTCACTCTGAAAATTAAGATGCCTACCTGTCGCCGCACCGACAACCCTCCCCGTAGCTAAAGCCAACAGATTACTCGATCACCCGTCAGTCAAGTGGAAAACGCGCCAGACTGAAACGTACTTTGGCTTTGCGTCCATAGGGCACGTTACAACCGGCCCTTTGCGATCCAATCGCTCAGCTCTAGCAGCGTGTAAGGTATCAGCCGATCTTTTCGGTGTGCGCGGCGATGACAGGTCGGGCACAGCACGATGAGATGCTCGGCAAGCGTTTGCCGCTCCCCCGTCGCGAGCGGATTGGGATGATGGGCGTCGAACATGCCGAAATCGGCGTGCGCGAACTCGCATGCCGCGCAGGTCGGCACTCCGTGGCGATCGGCAGAGAGCTGCTTCGCGGCGCGAGCAAGCTCGGGGCGGCGCTCGATCTCCAGCTGAATCTTCCAGACCCGCTTACCTTCGTCCGACCCCATGCCTCCTCTAACGACGGGTCGCTGGCCTCCAGCTGCCAGCGTCGGTATGCCGCTGTCGAAGAAGTTCGCGGGCTGCGGAAGACTGGCGAGCTCGAGCGGCCAATCCACCAGCGCCTTCCAGAGCGCTTCAACGCGATCATCGTGCCGGACGATACCGTCGACTGCTCCTTCGAGCACAAGCCGGTCCGGCATGCCGAGATCCTCGACCAGCCGCGGATTGCCACGCACCTGCCAGACGTCCTGAAGCACGATTGCGACCGGCCAGCGGGCCAGACGTTGAACTTCCACAGGATCATCGAGCAGGGTCGCCGTGTCGCCATAGACGGTTCCCGCCTTCGCGATGTTGACAACGCAGCCCTTAAGGCCGTCGCGGACTTGGGCACCGCCACCAATAGCGATAATGTAGGGTTGCGCGACGGCGCGCCGGGCGGCACCCGCCGGTAGCATGTAGTAACGTTTAGGGCTGGTCGGAGCGCCGCGACCGGCAAAACAGAGCACATGCGAACTCACCGTCCCAAACACGGCCTTGCATCCCATGATCAGGTCCGGATTGGTTATGATATCGCGCACCACGGTCATGAGCAGCCTCTCGCGGTCGCCGTAATCGTCATACCAATCTCAATATTCACTTCGATAGTCGGAGGTCAGGCCCATCTGGTCAGCCATATCGTCAAGCACGGCGATCACCGTTTCGAGCAGCATCCTCATGCGGCCTGCGTCAGTCCAATAAGCGCTGCCGTGTTTGCCGCCGTGGAACAGGTTGTTGCGCACGGTATTCGCGAGGCGAACAACACGTTCGAGATCGCTTGCGCCAGGATTGAAACCGACGTCGCGAAAATCGAGATCAGTCGCGGTCACGATCTGCCGCTGGGGGTTCGCTGCGATCAGCGTCTGGCCTGCTGAACCGAGCTGATAAGCGCCCTTGTGTTCGTCGATGAAACGGGTCCAGCCCGGCTCCGCATTTGCCCCCGGTTCGGGGTACTTCAGAATCCGCGCTTCCTTCAGCGCATACTCGAAGCGCGAGAACCAGAAGAAGAAATCGTAGACGAGCGGCCGCAGGTCGTCTGGAATCTCATCGTATCGCATCAGAACGGCACGTCCTCATCGAGGTCTTCCCAACCCAAGCCTACTGCCGGAAGCGCGCCTTTGGGCAATGGCAGATTGTTGACCACAAACAGATTGAGGATGTCATCCCTGTCCATGAACATCACCTGCGACCGCTTACTGGCGTCAAGCTTGTTGCCGATCCAGTTGCGTGCCTGCTTCGTAATCTCACCACCCGCGACGATGAATGCGTGATCGACCAGCACCCGGCGGCTGAGTTCGGGGTCGAAGATTTCATGTCCCAGCATCATCGTCACCTGATTGTGAATTTCCGCGACATTAGTGGTGCTCACGCCGGATGAGTCGAGTTTTCCTTTCTTCGCTTGGATTCCGAAATAGAGGACGTGCAGTGTCGGCAGAGTGTATTTCATCCACACGTCCTTGCCATATTCCAGCGCCTTGTCCTTATGGCCGGCGGCAGTTATGCGATGGAAGCCGAGCTGACGAAAGAGCGGCAGTAGCACTTCCTCTATCAGTTCATCCTCGGAGCATTTGCCGAGATAGGCGATGAGCTGGCCGCGGCGCTCGACTTCCGATGGCGTGAACGGGCGATGGGGATTGGCCATCTGCACCGTGGTGTTGGTCGCGATGTGCCGGAGCTGTGCGATGCCATTCTCATCATAGAAAGAAGCCCAGCCTTCGCGCGCCAGCACTATGTTAAGCGCGGCGCGAGCTTTGTTGCGATCGGCGTCATCGTCCTCGGCTTCACCTTTGTCGAGCAGACGGCGGATGATGCGGAGGAAAGCATCCGGCATTACGGAGCGTGTGGGGTGCGGCATTGCCAGCACCTCTTCGATCCGCTCGCCCACCCACACCGGTCGCGTCTCGCCCTTGTGGACGAACTCCAACTCGCAGTCTTCGAAGAACTCGGTAATATATTTGCTTGATCGGTACGGAAAGTGCTCGACGTCTCCAACAACCATGCGGGCAAGTTCGCGAAGGTTTCGGGGCTTCCATTTCATAGGCGGAACATATGCGGGGCCCGCCATCGCTTCAACTGCGTCGCTGACCAATTGCCAACACCGGATCAAATTCATTCTCAATGCAACACTGCGGCCAGGCCCAGGACATAATCCCCATCACCAGACGATTTCACATTGCTGACGAACGGCCGGTTTGAAGCCTGCCAAGATTGCGGCCGAACGGCCGACATGAGGCGCAAAGCTGACAGCAACTTTGAGCAGGCTAATGCAAAACTGCGACGCCGATCAGCGCCAGAAATGATCCGAACAGAAGGCCGCCGGTTGCCGCCCAGGTAACCCACCAGTCCTGCTCATCGGTCGAGCGGCGCTGCTTGATCATGCCCTCGACGCGGCCAAGCGTGCGCGTCAGGGTGTCACGTGCCTCACCGATCGATTTGGCATCATCGGCTCGGTAGCTCATCAAAGCTTCGTGTATCTCCACGGTGATCGTCTGCGGCGTGAGCCGCATCGCAGGCTTCTGGTTGATGCTTTCGATCTGCTCCTCCATCTGGCCTAGACGGGAGGCGATATCCCGCAGAGTGGGCAAATAGTCGGGGAGCTTTTCCTTCGCCGATGTGAGGCCTTGGATCGCGGTTCGCTGCAGGGATATTTCATGGCGCAGCTCTTCGAAGGCCTTGGCGGCGTCGGTGGCGGGCGGGGTGCGGACAGGTTTCTGGGTCATGGGAGCAGCTTACATCGAGATACCCATGCCGCGTCCACGCCCGAGATATTGCTGGAGATCGTGAGACAGCGATCCTGTCGCAGACTGTTTCAGGCCAAGGTCCGCGCGCCGGTTCTGGAGCAGCGACTCGAGCTGCGGGTCGCGGTGCAGGCTCTTCGCCATGTCGTTGAGGTTGGCGCGCGCCTCGTCGCGCGCGGTATAGGTGGGCGCCTTGCGCGCCTGCGCGCTTTCCTTCTTCCACGAGGCGACGAACAGCTCGGCGCGCTTCTCGACTTCGGCGGCAAGCGGCTTTGCCGCAGCCGCCTGCCGCACCTGCTCGCGCGCTGCGCGCTCGGCGGCCGCGCGCTCAGCCGCACGTTCGGCGGCCCGGGCCGCGACCGCGCTGTCCATCGCCGCGATCGCGCCCGTCGTGCGCCCTGCCGCTGCCTCGCTGGCGAGCTTGTAGCTCTTCCCGAACGCTTCGCGCAGATCGCGCGCGCCGCCGGGCCGAAGCGCATCGAGCTCCTGCCGTGCCTTCCTGTAGGTATCGAGCTCGTGCGGCAGTTCCTTCCCGCCGGCGCGCCGGACATCGACGATCTCCTTCGTCACCCGCGCAAAGCGCTCGACCGCCTTTTCGAGCGCCGACGGGGCCGCGGCCGGATCGAGGGCGCGGGCGCTGACGCGGACGTCCGAGAGCCCGACGGTTCGCCGCAGCTTGGGCGCCTTCTCCCGCAGCGGCTCGCGCGAGACAGTCAGCTTCAGACCGTCGAACATGCTGCGCTTGGGCTCTGCCGCCTGCGCGGCCTCCCGAACCCGATAGTCGCTCGCCATGTCCTTCCCGCGCTCGCGGCCAAGCGTGCGCACAAGCTTCGACTGGCTGGCGAAGTCATCCTTGCCATAATGGACGTCGACACCGTCGCGGTGCCGCGACATCGCCACATAGGCACCATGCCTGTCCATTCCCGGCGTCGCGAGCAGCTGCACCCGATCGACGGTCATGCCCTGCGCCTTGTGGATCGTCGCCGCATAGCCATGATCGACATGGGCATAGTCCTTCAGATCGAACGCCACGCGGCGCCCATCGTCGAGCTTCACCACCATGCTGGTCGGATTTGCAGACTGCACCGCGCCAAGCGAACCGTTCTTCACGCCGAGGTCGCGCTCATTTTTGAGGAACATGATGCGGTCGCCTGTCGCAAAGCTTCGCTCGCCGCGCTCGACCTTCAGGGCGACTTCATCCGATAGCGCTCCACTTGCCTTCAGGCGCTCACGCACGGCGTCGTTGAGCTGTTCGCGCTCGTCATTGGTGTGGGTCAGGATGATCCGACTGGCTTCGGGATGCGCCTGCCGATCGCGATCCCACGCATCGACAAGCTCCGCGCGAGCAGCGTCGCGCGTATCGGCGACGTGGACAAACCCAGCATCGACATAGCGACCGATCGCCTCGCCGGTCCGCCCGGTCGCCAGCTCGCGCGTCGCATCGCGCTGCCAGTCCTCCTGTTGGCGGCGGATATCCATGATCTCGACCGCACCGTGACGCTCGGCCGCGGCGCGGAACGCGGCACCCGCTTCGATCGCCTGCAACTGCTCGGGGTCGCCGACGAGGACGACCTTCGCGCCCTGGCGTTCGGCTTCTGACACGACACGCTCGAGCTGCCGCGTTCCGACCATCCCCGCCTCGTCGATGACGAGGATATGTTTGTCGGTGAGAAGTTCGCGATCATTCGCCCATTGATGCTCAAGGCTCGCGAGCGTGCGCGAACCGATCCCCGAGCCGCGTTCGAGGCCTTCCGCCGCAATGCCCGAGAGCGCGGCGCCCTGCACCTGATAGCCCGCTGCCTCCCATGCCTCGCGCGCAACACCGAGTATCGCGCTCTTGCCCGTTCCGGCATAGCCGATGACATTGCTGACGCCGCGTGCCGATGTGACATGTTCGAACGCTCCGCGCTGTTCGGCGGAGAGCTCGAGGCCCCGCGCCGAGGCATTCGCCAGCGCCCGTTCGCGATGGCGCTCAGCAACGACATGATTGCGGCGGGCGTCGAGGGTTGCGGTCGCCCGCTCAAGCCGTTCTTCCGTCTCGATCATCGACCGCGACGTGAACCGATCCTCGCCGCGCCCATCCTGCCTGAGGGCAACAAGCTCGGGTGAGGATTTGACCGCCGCTATGACCGCATCGAACTGCTCCTTGCCGTCGCTGTGCCGGTGCGCAAACATCGCAAGGTCGCGGTTCGTGAAGGTCGCCTGCCGGTGCGTGATCGCGTCGAGCGCAATTTCCGGATCTGCGATGATTCTGTTGCCGTTGGAGCGCGCGATCTCGAGATGCTCGGCGAGCCGATCGGCCTCGAGCCCCTGCCCCGCCATCCGTGATGCCGCGGGACCGATCTTGTGCTGCGGTTCGAGGTCGATACCCTGTGCTTCCAGGCTGCGGTGATCGACCCGCGCATCGATGTCCAAGGCCGCGAGGCGTTCGTTCACATGCTCCGCCCAGGCTTCACGCCAGTGGCTCAGAAGCTCGGTGCGGTTCCACTCGCGCACCTTGGCGCCGAACTCGGCGCTGCCATCCTCGCCGATGCGGATCTCGCGCATCGTCAGCATGACATGCGCGTGCGGCTTGGCTGTGCCATCGGCGCCGATGTCCCAATGAACGTTGAGGTCAGCGATCATACCGCGCTCGACGAACTCGCGGGCCACGAAGTCGCGGGCGAGTTCGATCCCCCGCCCCTCGGTCATCTCGCGCGGGATCGCAAACTCGATCTCGCGGGCGAGCTGGGCATCCTTGCGGACCTCCGCCGCCTCGACATCGTTCCAGAGCTGTTCGCGATCCTGCCAGCGTTCATCCGCCCCTTCGGGCAACATCACTTCGCTATGGACGACGCCCGCTTTGTTCGAGAAGTCATGGCTGCGACCAAGCCGCTCGTCGTGCAGCCGGTCGGCCGAGCGATAGGCCGCTGCCGCTACCGCGCTGCTGCCGACAGCGCGCGAAATGACTTTTGCCGAGAAATGGTAGATCGCCATAGCGGCGTACCATTTACAGCAAAACGAGCACGTCGGCACGACGTATAAGCGCGCCCTTGCACGATTTGATCGCGCTCGGGACCGTAACATCTCAAGCTATTCCAACGTCTTGCCGGGCCTTGAGACTCGGCATAGGTGGTTTGTCCTGCCCTCACAGATGGAAGGACGAACGATGCGCAAACCCCGCGATTACGACGCCGCACTCCAGGCGCTGACCGACAAGGCGAAGGCGCTCAAGTCGAAGAAGCAAGGACAGCTCGGCGAGCTTGTCATTGCAACAGGCGCCGACGCGTTGCCGATCGAGCAGCTTGCGGGGGCGCTCATCGACGCCGCTGCGGCCGACACTGTGAGGAAGGAGGCGTGGCGCAAGAGCGGCACGGCCTTCTTTCGCGACGGAGGCGCCCGCGCTGGCCAGGGCGTTAGGCGGTTCGCGGGCGGCGCATCGACGAGCGGTGCAAGCGCGCAATCGTCTTCAGGCGAAGCGGGCGCGGCATGACACGCGGGAATGGCGGGTGAAGCGCCGCGAACGCACCCGTCAACTGATCGAGCTTGGTGGGCTCATGGCCAAGGCGGACCTCATCGAACTGACCGGTGACGATCGCACTGTCATTTTTGGGCTACTTGTGGAAGCCGCCGCGACGCTGCGAAGCGAAGCGAGCGAGCGGCAACTGATGCTGTGGCGACGGCGCGGGCAGCGCGCGTTCGCCGACGACCTCAGCGCCGGTTCGACGTCGAGACCTTGACCGAACCGCAAAGTCCGCAGGGGCGCTTCTCTCGCGCGTAGCCGCCTGCGCCGCCGAGGCCGCGCGTCACAACATTGGCCTGTGAGGGAACCGACAGGTTGAGCCGGTCCGTGACGCAGTCATCGCAGATCGCAACGCCTTCGAGGCGCTGGATCAGCGCCTCGATCTGCCCCGCTATTGTCGATCGGCGTGGCAAGGATCAGCCGGCTTTCTTCAGTGCGGTCTCAAGCGCGGCAATCCGCTCCGAACAGATGGCATGAACAGCGCGGCCGAGCTCTTCGACACGTTCGCCGAGCCAGAGCAATTCTTCCTCGGTGATGCGGTAATGCTTCGAGTAGCGCGCCTTCACATAGGCTTCCTTGAGCTTCTCGAAGCGCGAGCGATCGGCTTTCAATTCGCGCGGCCAGGCATCGACCAAACGCATGTCGATGCGCTCGGCCTGGGTGCGCAGAAACCCGAGGTTGTGAACGTGCGGGGTATAGAACGTGCAGACCAGAAGGATGCAATGATACAGGCGCTCGGCAGTCTGATGCAGGAGAAAGGCAGCTAAGCGGAAGTCGCCGTCTTTGATCGCATATCCTGCATTACGCTGGAAGCTCATTGCAGTGGGCATCCACTCTTCAAAATACTCCTGCGCCATTGCCAGAGCCTGCTGCGGCGTCTTGGGCTTCGGCTTGTGCAGTTCCTTGTCGTCGCTCTCGTAAAGCGCGATCCCGTCACGCGCGACGTCCATGAAAAAATAGCGCCCGTGGGCGAGCCCGTCGTTCACCTCCTGCAAGGTGTGAACGATGAAGTTCACAGGAGTTTTGAGGGTCTGGTCGATCAAAAGCTCCCGGGCGAACCGGTCATCGAGTTTCGACCAGACATCGACCTTGTCGGTGAGCCGCTTGTCGTTGACGATGATGAGCAGGTCAAAGTCCGAGCGATAGCCCTTGGCCGTGTGCGGCTCGTCGACCCAGCCGCCGCGCGCGTAGCTGCCGTAGAGGATGATCTTGTCGATCCGCCCCTTCTTCTTCCAGCTCATCGTCGCGAGCGCGATGCTGTCGGCAAACTCCTCGAAGATGATCTGTTTCACGCGCTCGAGTTCGCGCTGCTTGGCGGCCGGAAGATGATCGAGGTCGGTACGCATGATTGGTATCACCCTGTAATCGCGCGGGCCGGATGGCAAGCGCCATCCGGCCCGCGCGCCTTCCTAAAGCCGGAAACGCCACCACCACGGATCCTTTTCGTCCATCGCGATCATGAGGACGCGAAGGGCGCCCGCAAAATGCCATTCGACGTCGGCAACCGTGATGCCGAACCGGGCGGCGATTTCGGGATAGCTCAGTTCCTCGACGCGGATCGCGAGGAAGACCTTGCGATCCATCTCCTCCATCCGATCGACCGCGCGCTCTGCGCGCCACAGGCGAAGCCGGTCTTCGCGGCACATCCGCGCGCTCATTGTTCGTCCCCCGCGAACGCCAGTAGATAGTCGCTCGCCTTGCTGGCCGCGCTTGCGGCGCGGAAGATCGCCTTCTCGTCGCTGCGGAGAACCGACAGCCACGAGCCGATATAATCCGAATGGCGCACCGTCGGCGCGATACCGAGCGAGGCGCACGTAAATGCCGCCGCCATCTCGGCGACAAGTTCTTCGCGTGCATAGCTTTCCGATCCGAAGCCACCTGTCTGCTCACGGCCCAAGCGGCTG
>QFCS01000182.1_pt1 | contig 95610 bp, 100 predicted proteins | sample 3576561 | NCBI WGS metagenome assembly QFCS01 | reverse complement strand
TTTCATGACAGTTTCCTTGGAGAGGGTTGAACATGCCGGTCGGTCCGTTGTGCGGTCTGGCCGGCTTCGATGCCTCTGCGGAGGGGTTTGCGTGCATCGATGGGATGAACTGTAAAGTTTCTGAATCAGAAGAAAAACAGCATTGAAACGACTATTGTGTTTCTAATTCAGCAATAATCACGGTTTTGACACCCGGGAAAACCCTTTAAAGGAGCTTTGTTATGGACCGCCTGGCCTCGATGCGTGCCTTCCAGAAAGTGATCGATGAAGGGGGTTTTGCGGCGGCGGCGCGCGCCATGGACATGTCGCCCGCCGTGGTCACGCGGCTGGTGGCCGATCTGGAAGACCACCTGGGCACCCGCCTGCTGCACCGCACGACGCGCCGCGTCTCCCTCACCGATGCGGGCGAGAACTACCTCGACCGGGTGCGCGTGATCCTGCAGGAGCTCGACGAGGCGCACGCGCTGGTGAGCTCGCAGACCAGCGAACTCGCGGGCGTGCTGCGCCTGCTGGCGCCGCCCGTGCTCGCCACGCACGTGCTCGCGCCCCTGGTCAGCGGCTTTCGGCAGGCCTACCCCAAGATCCTGCTCGACATCGACGTGGATTCCCCCCGCGAGCCCCCGATCCAGGACTACGACATCACGCTCATGGGCGCTCAGGCCTCGTTCGATGCCAACGTGATCGCGCGCAAGGTGCTCTCCAGCGTCACCGTGCTGCTGGCCTCGCCCAAGTACCTGCAGCGCAAGGGCACGCCCGTGCGGCCCGAAGACCTGGAGCGGCACGACTGCCTGCGCTTCAAGCCCGCGACCGGCCGCACCCGGGGCTGGCGCCTGCTGCACGAGACGGACGAAGCCCGCTTCGTCGACATCGAGGTGCAGCCCGTGCTGTGGGCCAACCACACCGACACCCTGATGCACGCCGCACTCGACGGCGCGGGCATCACCGCCACCACCATCGAACTGGCCGCGCCGATGATCGAGAGCGGCGACCTGGTGCGCGTGCTCAACCCCTGGATCACCGACCGGTTGACCATGTACGCGGCCCTGCCCAGCCGCAAATTCATGCCGCGCCGCACCGAGGTGTTCCTGGACTACCTCATCGAGCAGACCCGAGCCCGCGTGAGCAGCGCGCTGGCGACCTGCAACAGCTGCTGACGCACTCCGTTACACAAAACCCGGCACCGCCTCAACCCCGTCGAGGCGGTTCGTTCGTTTCAACCGGCTCCATCCACTGTTCGCGGAGCCCGCATGAAACCCCTTCCCTCCTTCCGCCTCGCCCTGTCCCTGGCCGCCGCGCTCGCGGCCCTGGCCTCCTCGCCGGCCCAGGCCGTGGGCCGGCTCACCGACATCCAGGTGATCGACCGCGACAGCGGCGAAACGCTCACGGTCTACCGCCACCAGGGCGAGCACTGGGTCGCCGGGCGGCCCGGCGCGCGCTACGCCGTGTCGGTGCGCAACGCCACGCCGGGCCGGGTGCTCGGCGTGGTCTCGGTCGACGGTGTGAACGTGATCTCGGGCGAGACCGCCGCCTGGCAGCAGACCGGCTACGTGCTCTCGCCCTGGCAGCAGCACGCCATCACCGGCTGGCGCAAGAGCGATGCCGAGGTCGCGGCCTTCCACTTCACGGCATCGAGCGCCTCGTACGCCGAACGCACCGGCCGCCCGGCCCACGTGGGCGTGATCGGCGTGGCCGTGTTCCGCGAGAAACCCCTGCCACCGCCGCCGCCGGCCGTGGTGCCCTGGCCCTCGCTGCGCGAGCAGAGCGGCGCGCAGAACCGCTCTTCGGCCGCCGAGGCGCAAGCCGAAAGCGAGGCGCCACGCGAGCGTGCCGAGTCGCTGGCCGCGCGCCGCATGGCCCCCGCCGCACCGGCGCCGCGCCTGGGCACCGGGCACGGTGCGCGCGAGGACGCGCCCATCACCCACACCACCTTCGAGCGGCGCAGCGACCGGCCCGATGAAGTCATCCGCATCCGCTACGACAGCCGCGAGAACCTGATCGCCATGGGCATCATCCCCACGCAGGCCGTGCCGCCCCGGCCCAATCCCTTCCCCGGCGCCGTGCCCCCCGGCTACGCGCCCGACCCGAGTTGACCGCCCGCCGGCTCCCATAATCGCGGGCATGACCGAGGAGGTTGTGCCCGCCGATGAAACCTTGATGCAGGCCTTTGCCGCGGGCGATGCGCGCGCCTTCGAAACCCTGTACGACCGCCACGCCCTGCCGATGTGGCGCTTCGTGCAACGCAGCGTGCACGACCGCGCGCTGGCCGATGACCTGGTGCAGGACGTGTGGTTCTCGCTGATCCGCCAGGCCCCGCGCTACGAACCCCGCGCGCGGTTTCGCACCTGGCTGTTCACCCTGGCCCACCACCGCCTGGTCGACCACTGGCGCACCCACAAGGCCCACGCCAGCCTCGATGCGGAAACCGACGACGGCGCCGCTCTCGCCGACACGCTGGCGGCCGATTCGGGCTTCGGCCCGGTGCGGCAGCTGCAGTCGCGCGAGCAGGCCCAGGCCTTGCTGGACGCGCTCGCCGCCCTGCCCCTGCCGCAGCGCGAAACCTTCCTGCTGCAGGCCGAAGGGGGCCTGAGCCTGGCCGAGATCGCGCAGGCCACGGGCGTGAACGCCGAAACCGCCAAGAGCCGGCTGCGCTACGCGCGCGAGCGCCTGCGCCAAGCCCTGGAGGCCTTTGCATGAAGCCGCAAGACGAACTGCTGCAGCGCTACCGGGAGGCCAACGCACACGACCCCGCGCGCCCCGACCCGACCCTGCGCGAAAAGGTGCTGGCCGAGGCGCGCACCGCCGCGGCCCAAGCCCGCGAAACCCCTGGGCACACAAAGCCGCCGGCCGCCAACGATTCGGCCTGGCGCTGGCGCGCCTTCGGTGGCCTGGCGGTGCTGGGCCTGGCCACGCTGGTGGTGCTGCAGTTCGATCGCGGCACACCCGAGGAACGGGAGATCGCCGTCGGCGAGGCCCAGGCGCCCTCCCGCGCAGCCGCACCGGCAGAGGCCCCGACCGCCGCGCAGGAAGCCGCACCCACAGCCACGGTGCCACCCGAACCCCGGCCCACCCCGCCGGCCGCACCGCGCCCCTTGCCCGAGCATCCGAAGCCGCGCGGTCCAGCACCCGCAGCCACCTTGCCGCCCCCCACGCCGCCAGCTCCAGCGGCCAACAGGGCAGCGGAGGCCGAAGCCCCAGCCACCGCATCGACCGACATGGCGACCACGCCCCGTGCCCGTGGTCTGGCACAAGAGCAGGCCCCCGCCGCCCTGTCGGCGCGGCGTGGCGCACCCGCGCCCCAGGCCATCGCGCCGCTCTCGCCCGCCGCGGCCCTGCTGGCCGCCGCCGCGCGCGGCGCGGTCGCCGATGTGCGCGACGCGCTGGCCCAGGGGGCGGACGTGAACGCTGCCGACGCGCGGGGCCGCACCGCGCTCATGCTGGCCGCGCAGCGCGGCGATGCCCCGCTGGTGCGCCTGCTGCTCGGCGCAGGCGCCGACCCCGAGCGCACCGACCGCGATGCCCTGCGCGCCATCGATCTCGCGCAACAGGCAGGGCACGCCGAACAGCTGCCATCGCTGCAGGAGCGCGGAGCGCGCTGAGCCCCGTCGCTACCATGGCGGCATGAACACCCCAGCCTCTTCCTCCTCCGTGCATTTCGGCCACCAGGGCCGCATCGTCCTCGTCACCGGCGGGGCCCAGGGCATCGGCGAAGCCTGTGCGCGCCGCTTCGCGCGCGAAGGCGCCAAGCTGGTGATCGCCGACGTGGCCGACGCGCGCGGCCGCACCCTCGCGCGCGAACTCGGCGGCACCTACATGCATTGCGACGTGGGCGACAAGGCCGACGTGGACGCCATCGTCGCACTGGCGCTGGACAGCCACGGCCGCATCGACGTGCTGGTCAACAACGCCGGCATCTTCAAGGCGGCCCACTTTCTGGACGTGAGCGAAGAAGACTTCGACGAGGTGCTGCGCGTCAACCTCAAGGGCGCCTTCCTCATGGGCCAGGCGGTGGCCCGCGCGATGGCGCAGCAGGCCGATGGCGGCAGCATCGTGAACATGAGCTCGGTCAATGGCGTGCTCGCCATCCCCAACATCGCCAGCTACAACGTGAGCAAGGGCGGCATCAACCAGCTCACCCGCGTGATGGCGCTGGCGCTTGCCGACCACGGCATCCGCGTCAACGCGGTGGCGCCCGGCACCATCGCCACCGAGCTCGCGGCCCAGGCCGTGCTCACCAGTGAAGAGGCGCGCCACAAGATCCTGAGCCGCACGCCGCTCAAGCGGCTCGGCGAACCCGACGAGATCGCCGACGTGGTGGCCTGGCTGGCCAGCGACGCGGCGAGCTACGTCACCGGCGAGATCGTCACCGTCGACGGCGGGCGCATGGCGCTGAACTACACCGTGCCGGTCTGAGCGCTGCCCTGCTTCACGCGGGCCGGGGCCGCGCCACCACGGCTTCGCGGATCGGCAGGTGGATCAGCGCCGCGCCCACGGCCAGCACGATGTCGATGTACCAGACCCAGTCGTAGCTGCCCGTGGCCTCGAACACCTGGCCGCCCAGCCAGGCGCCGAGAAAGCCCCCCACCTGGTGCGCCAGCATCACGATGCCGAACAGCATGGCCATGTTGCCGGTGCCGAAGAACTTGGCCACCAGGCCCACGGTGGGCGGCACCGTGGAGAGGAAGGTCAGGCCCATCACGGCAGCGAAGGTCAGCATCACGGCCTCGGTCTTGGGCGCCAGCAGGAACACCAGCACCGCCACCGCGCGCGAGGCGTACACCAGCGAGAGCAGCGACTTCATGCGCCAGCGGCCCACGGCCCAGCCCATGGCCAGGCTGCCGATGATGTTGAACAGACCGATCACGCCCAGCGCCCAGGCACCCACCGGCGCCGGCAGGCCGCACGCGGCCACCACGCCGGGCAGGTGCGTGGCGAGGAAGGCCACGTGAAAGCCGCACACGAAGAAACCGGCCGAGAGCAGCAGGTAGCTCGGCGTGTTCAGCGCCTGGCGGATCGCCTGGCCGGTGGGCAAGGCCACCGGCGCGGGCGCCGCCCCGGCCTTGGCGGCCGGACCCGGGCCGCGCAACACCCAGGCCGCGGGCAGCGCCAGCAGCACGATCAGGCCCAGCGCCTGCAGCGCACCGACCCAGCCCAGGCCCAGCGTGAGCGCGGCGGCCAGGGGCGCCATGAGGAACTGACCGAACGAGCCACCCGCGTTCACGATGCCGGTGGCCATGCCCCGGCGTTCGGCCGGGATCAGGCGCGCGGTGGCCGCCATCAGCACCGAAGGCCCGGCCATGCCGGCGCCACCGGCCGCGAGCACACCGATGGCCAGGATCAGGCCCCAGGTGCTGGTCATCAGCGGCGTGAGGTACATGCCCAGCGCCACCAGCAGCACACCCACGAGCAGCACGCGCCCGGCGCCGATGCGGTCGGCCACGGCGCCCGCGAAAGGCTGCGTGAGCCCCCACCAGAGCTGGCCGAAGGCGAACGCCAGGCTGATGCTGCCCACCCCCAGACCGGTGGCCGTGTTCAGCGGCGAGAGGAAAAAGCCCATGGTCTGGCGCGTGCCCATGGTCAGCGCGAAAGCCCCGGCCGCGGCCAGCAGCACCAGCCACCACACATAGGGCGCACGCGCGGGCGCGGCGGCGGTCAAGGTCTCAGTCTTCATGGGTGTCTTCCTCGTGAAACGCGGCCAGCCCCTGGTCCAGCAGCCCGTGCAGCGCCGCCACGGTGGCCACGCCCAGCTTGTCGTTGAGTGAGAGTTGCGCGGCCTTCCAGCGCCGCTGCGCCTGGCGCCGCAGCTCCAGCCCGGCGTCGGTGATGTGCACGAGCCGGCTGCGCGCATCGACCCCTTCGCCCAGGGCCAGCCAGCCCGCCGCGATCATGGGTTGCAGGTTGCGCGTGAGGGTGGAGGCACCCATGTCCATGCGCCGGGCCAGCTCGCCGGGCGCCAGCGGCCCGAGGCGGTCCACGTGCGTCAGCAGCGAGTACTGCGTGATCTTCAACCCCGAGCCGGCCAGGTGCTGGTCGTAGTGCTGGGTCACGCGGCGCGTGAGCTGGCGCAGCTTGAAGTTGGTGCAACCCACCGGGGTCGGCGATGTCACCTGGGTGTCGGCATTCATGAGACGATTGTATCTACAATACTTGTACCTGCAAACAAAAAGGAATCGAACCATGACCGTCGAAGAAACCCAGGCCCAGTGGATCCAGCAATACGAGGCCGTCGTGGCCCGCATGAACGCCGGTGCGGGCGTGGGCCTGGCCAACCCCGCCGATCTCGCGGGCCTGACCGGCATGCAGCAGATGCAGGCCATGCTCGACGGCAAGCTGCCCTACCCGCACATCGCCGACACGCTGGACTTCTTGCTGGTGGAAATCGGTGAAGGCCGGGCCGTGTTCCAGGGCCAGCCCCAGCTCAAGCACTACAACCCGCTGGGCACGGTGCACGGCGGCTGGTACGCCACGCTGCTGGACTCCGCCGTGGGCTGCGCGGTGCACACCGTCATGCCGGTGGGCCGGGCCTACACGACGGCCGAACTCAGCGTGAACATCGTGCGCGCGGCCTCCTACAGGAGCGGCCCCTTGCGCGCCATCGGCACGGTGGTCCATGCCGGGCGGCAGTTGGCCACCGCCGAGGGCCGCATCGTCGGGCCCGACGGCAAGCTGTACGCGCATGCCACAACGACCTGCCTGGTCTTTGAAGTGCCGTCAAAATAGCACCCATGCGACTTCTACACACCATGCTGCGCGTGGGCAACCTCCAGCGCTCGATTGACTTCTACACCCAGGTGCTGGGCATGCAATTGCTGCGCACCTCCGAGAACCCCGAGTACAAGTACTCGCTGGCCTTCGTGGGCTACGAAGGCAACCCGGCCCAGGCCGAGATCGAACTCACCTACAACTGGGGCACCGAGAGCTACGAACTCGGCACGGCCTACGGCCACATCGCCCTGGGCGTGCCCGACGCCTACGCGGCCTGCGAGAAGATCAAGGCGGCCGGCGGCAACGTGACGCGCGAGGCCGGCCCGGTCAAGGGCGGCACCACGGTGATCGCTTTCGTGACCGACCCCGACGGCTACAAGATCGAGCTGATCCAGCGCGCGGAAAAAGAAGCGGGCCAGGGCCTGCGTTGAACGCCTGCCGGGCGTGGACGAAAAAAAGCCCGGCATGCCGGGCTTTTTTGTGGGCGCTCAGGCCAGCTCAACGCACGATCAGCACTTCCACGCGGCGCGCTTCGGCGTTGTTGCCGGTGCCGGCAGTCTGCTCGGGCTTCTTCAGCTCCACCGCGCCTTCGGCCACGCCCGCGCCCACCAGGGCACTGCGCACGGCGATGGCGCGCTGCTTGGCCAGCTCGGCGTTGAAAGCCGGGTCGCCGGTCAGGTCGTGAAAGCCCGACAGCACCAGCTTCTTGCCGGCCTTGGCCGCGGCGATTGCTTCGCCCAGCGCATCGAGCGCGCCGGCGGCCAGGTCGGCCTTGCCGGACGCGAAGTAGAACTTGACCACGCCGTTTTCGACCACCACGCTGGCGTCATCGCCCACCGGAGTGACCGTGGTCACAGCCACAACGGCCGCGACCGGAACCACTGCCGCCGGGCCGGCACTGGGCGCGGCCTGGCGCGACTTGTAAATGCCCATGCCCAAGGCAAGGCCTACCGCCAACAGGATCGCGCTGATCAGCACCACCGCCACAACGCGGTACTCGGGTTCGTCATCCTGAGAGGACATGGGAAACACTCCGTGAAGAATAATGGGAAAGAACTCGACAAAGATTGTAAATGGCCGACCGTGACACCCCGAGGACGCGCGCGCTCCACGACCCTGCCCTGAGAAACGGCGCGCAGATGATGGCCGACACGCTGGCGCAATGGCGCGCGCAGGGGCCGCGGCCAGACCTCTGGGTGTTCGCCTACGCCTCGCTGGTCTGGCGCCCCGAGTTCGAGGCCGCCGAGCAGCGCCCGGCGCGCGTGCGCGGCTACCACCGCTGCCTGCAGATGTGGAGCCGCGTCAACCGGGGCACGTATGAATGCCCGGGCCTGGTGTTCGCGCTGATGCCCGGCGGCAGCTGCGCCGGTCTGGCGCTGCGAGTGCCGCACGAGCAGGTGGAAGCCCTCATGCCGGTGCTGTGGGCGCGCGAGATGCCCAACCCGGTCTACGACCCGAGGTGGCTGCATTGCGACACGCCCCAGGGCCCGGTGCGCGCGCTGGCCTTCACGCTCTCGCGCCAGAGCCCCAGCTACACCGGCACGCTGAGCGACGAGCGCTACCGCGAGATCTTTGCCCGCTCCTGCGGGCGCTATGGCACCACGCTGGACTACGCGCGCCAGACCTTCGAGGGTCTGCTGCACCACGGCATCCACGACCGGGCGCTGCAGAAGCTGCTGGCGCTCGCCGATTGACCCGACACAAGGCCCCGTCGGGGCCTCGCTCCTATACTGCCCGCATGAACATCGCCGACCTGCGCAAGAGCTACGAAAAGGCCGAACTCAGCGAGTCCGCCTCGCACGCCGACCCGCTGCAACAGTTCGACCAGTGGCTCAACGAAGCCATCCGTGGCGAGGTGCCTGAACCCAACGCCATGACGCTGGCCACCGTGGGCTCGGACCTGCGCCCGAGCACGCGCATCGTGCTCATCAAGGGCTGCGACGAACGCGGCATCGTCTGGTACACCAACTACCAGAGCCGCAAGGGCCGCGAGCTCGCGGGCAACCCGTTCGCCGCGCTGCAGTTCCACTGGGTCGAGCTCGAGCGCGTGGTGCGCATCGAGGGCACGGTGGAAAAGGTGAGCGACGAAGAGAGCGACGCGTACTTTCACAGCCGCCCGCTGGACAGCCGCATCGGCGCCTGGGCCAGCCCGCAGAGCGAGGTGATCGAGAGCCGCACGGTGCTCGTGACCAACGCCGCGAAGTACGGCGCGCAGTTCCTGCTGAAACCGCCGCGCCCGCCGCACTGGGGCGGCTACCGACTCAAGCCCGACACCTGGCAGTTCTGGCAGGGCCGCAAGAGCCGCCTGCACGACCGGCTGCGCTACACCGCGCAGGCCGACGGCGGCTGGCTGCGCGAGCGGCTCGCCCCCTGAGGCCCGGCACGCTCAGCTTTTGGCGGGCGCGTCAGCGCCGAGCAGGTACTCGCGCACCAGTTCGCGCGCGCGGTGCAGGCGGCTCTTGACCGCGCCGGGCGGCTCGCTCAACCGTTGAGCGATCTCCGCGATGGTCAGTTCCTCGAAATCGCGCAGCAGCACCACCTGGAGGTAGTGGGCTGGCAGCGACTCCAGGGCATGGGCCAAGTCGATCCGCAGTGCACCATCCGTTCGGTCCAGCATCTGCGCTTCGGCGATGTCGTCGGTCAATGGCTCGTGCCGGAACAGGCTGCGCGACAGTTTGCGGCACTCGCGCTGGATCACCGCGAACAGCCACGACGAGAACGCCGCGGCCGCCCGGAGACTTTGGACCTTTCGCGAGACCACCAGCAAGGACTCCTGGACCGCGTCATCGACGTCGCTGGCATGGCAGTGCTTGTGGGCATAGCGGCGCGCGTCCGTCTGGCACAGGGCCAGCAGGCGGGCGATGGCGGCCGGGTCGCCGGTCTGTGCCACCAGGATGAGCTGGTCGCGATCCGCCACGCTGTCCGCCATGCTCAAACCCTCTTGTCGAGCTGGCGGCCCAACATCGCGCACATCGGGCAGAAGCCGACCAGGCCGCTCAGGGCCAGCACGGCGCCCGTGACACCGGCCCCCACGGCGACGTTAGAGACGCCCCAGTTGACCACCGCGAAAGCGATGGCCATGGCGCCCACGACCACCCGCACCACGCGCTCCCAGTTCGGGACATTCTTGACATAGATCACCATGCACTCCTTGTTGGCCGAGGAAGACCCTCAAACCCTAAGAGGCGGCAACGGAGGCAAACGGTTCGCGCCGGTGGCAAAAAAACGCGCCATCGAGGCCCGGCTCCTTCAAGGCCGGACGCCCACCTCGATCGGGCCCGCGCGTTCGATGCGCTGGCCCGCCACCGCCCGCAGCGCGGCGGCGCTCACGAGTTGCGGCGCAATCTCCGCCAGGGGCACCAGCACGAAGGCCCGCTCGCCCATGCGGGGATGCGGCACGGTGAGCCGCGTTGAGTGAATGCGGCACTCGCCGTACAGCAGCAGATCCAGGTCCAGCGTGCGCGGCGCGTTGCGGTAGGGCCGCTCGCGGCCGGCCGCCTGCTCGATGGCCTGCAGCGCGTCGAGCAAGGCGGGCGCGGTGAGCGTGGTGGCGACCTCGGCCACGGCGTTGAGGTAGTCCGGCCCGCTGGAATCCACCGGTGCCGTGCGGTACAGGCTGGAGGCGCGCTGCACCCGCACACCAGGAACGGCATTCAGGGCCGCAAGCGCCTCGCGCAAGGCCTTCCCGGCGTCCCCGAGGTTGGCGCCCAGGGCCACATGGGCCGTGACCTCGGCGCGCGGCGCGGCCATCACGGGGGTGTCAGCAGGCCTCAGCCGCCGGCCTCATCCGAGCCACCACCGCCACCTTCGACCGGTCCCGCGCCGGTGGGCTTGCGGCGGCGACGGCGGCGCTTCTTGGCCGGTGCCGAACCCTCGTCCAGCGGGGTGTCGTCCGACGGCGCATCCCCACCCTCGTCGCCTTCGACGGAGCGGAAACGCGGATCGACTTCGTTCGGTTCGGCAGCGGCCGCCGCCGGGTGGTCCGCGTCCGTGCGCTTGACGCGCCGGGCCTTGCTGGCGCCCGGCTTGGCCAGGCTCTCGCGGCGCTGCGCATCCACCATGTCCTCGCGCATGGCGTCGCTCGCCGTGCTGAAGGTTTCCCACCAATGCGCGAGTTCTTCCTCGACCTCACCGACCTGCCCGCGCAGGCGCAGGAAGTCGAAGCCAGCACGGAAGCGCGGCTGCTCAACCAGGCTGAACGGCGAGGTGCCCACGCGCTTGTCGAAGCGCGGCTGCATCATCCAGATCTCGCGCATGTCCGCGCCGAGCTTGCCCCGGCCCGACACGTCGCCGATGCGGGCTTCGAAGGCGTCGTCCACCGCCGCCTGCAGGGCCGCGAAGGGCGCGGGCGGGCGCTGGTTCGGGCGCGGTGTGAGGTGCTGGTTCCAGGCCTTGCGCACGTCAGCCCAGAGCACGCAGGCCAGCAGGAAGCTCGGCGCCACCGGCTTGCCTTCGCTCACGCGGCGGTCGGTGTCCTGCAGGGCCAGCTTCACGAAGTCGTCGTCGGCGCGCTGCACGACGATGTCGAGCAAAGGGTAGATGCCGGTGCCCAGGCCCACGGCCTTGAGCTGCTCGATGCTGGCCAGCGCGTGGCCGGTCTGCAGCAGCTTGAGCATCTCGTCGAACAGGCGGCTCTGTGGCACATCGGCCAGCAGCGTGTGCGACGAGGCCAGCGGCGCCAGCGTCTTGGCGTCGAAGGTGAAACCCAGGCCGCTGAGCTTGGCGGCGAAACGCACGGCGCGGATGATGCGCACCGGGTCTTCGCGGTAGCGCGTGGCGGCGTCGCCGATCATGCGCAGCGTGCGCTTCTTGGCGTCGCGGATGCCGTGGTGGAAGTCGACCACGGTCTGCGTTTCCGGGTCGTAGTACATCGCGTTGATGCTGAAGTCGCGCCGGGCCGCGTCCTGCTCGATCGGGCCCCAGACGTTGTCGCGCAGCACGCGTCCGCTGGCATCCACCGCGTGCTTCATGCCCGCGAGTTCGCCCTTGCTGGTGCGCTCGTTGCCTGCCACCTGCTCGGCCGCGGCGTTGTCCATGTAGGCGCGGAAGGTCGAGACCTCGATGACCTCGTGCTCACGCCCCCGGCCGTAGATCACGTGCACGATGCGGAAGCGCCGGCCGATGATGAAGGCGCGGCGGAACAGGCCCTTGACCTGCTCGGGCGTGGCGCTGGTGGCCACGTCGAAGTCCTTGGGCCTCAGGCCCAGCAGCAGGTCGCGCACCGCGCCACCGACCAGGTAGGCCTCGAAACCGGCCTGCTTGAGGGTGTGCACCACGTCCAGCGCGCGCTGGTCCACCAGCGAACGGTCGATGCCGTGCACGCTGGCCGGCACGTCTTCGCGCTTGCCGAAGGGGTTGGCACGGCGGCCGGCAGGGGCGCTGGACTTGCCCAGCAGCCGATCGATGAATTTCTTGATCATTCGAATAGGTTCAGTGTGCGCCAGCCCCGCTCGAGGGCAATGGCGCGGAGCCGGGCATCCGGGTTGGTGGCCACAGGCTCGTTGACTTTTTCCAGCAGCGGCAGGTCGTTGATGGAGTCGCTGTAGAAAGTGCTGTGCTGCACGCGCGACCAGTCCAGTCCCCGTGCGGCCAGCCATTGTTCCACACGGGCGATCTTGCCCTCGCGGAACGACGGCGTGCCCCGGATAGCCCCGGTGGGTTCGCCGCGCGCGTCGCGCTCGAGGTCGATGGCGATCAGCTCGTCCACGCCGAAGGCCCGGGCGATCGGGCGGGTGACGAATTCGTTGGTGGCGGTGACGATGACAACGGTGTCGCCGGCGGCCTGGTGCCGCCGCAGCAGCGCGCGCGCAGGCTCGCGCATGGCCGGTTCGATCACCTCGCGCATGAACTGCTCGTGCGCTTTCTGCGACACCGCCATGCCGTGCTCGCGCACCGCCTCGATGGCGAAGCGCACGTAGTGGTGGATGTCGAGCGTGCCGGCCTTGTAGTCGGCGTAGAAGCCGGCATTGGCCTGGGAGAAACCTTGGGCATCGCGCCAGCCGAGCGAGACGGTGAACTCGCCCCAGGCGTAATCGGAATCGAGCGGGATCAGGGTGTGATCCAGGTCGAAGAGGGCCAGTCTCATTCGTTTTCCAGCATGGATTTGATCAGGGGGATGGTGATGGCGCGCTGCGTGCGCAGCGCATAGGCGTCGAGCTGGTCGAGCAGCATCATCAGGCTGGAGAGGTCGCGCGAGAAGCGGCGCAGCATGAAATCCATCACCTCGTCGCTCAGGAACACGCCGCGGTCGTCCGCCGCGCGGCGCAGCACGGCGCGGCGCTCGGTTTCGCTCAGGGCCTGCAGCTGGAACACGTGGCCCCAGCCCAGGCGGGTGCGCAGGTCCTCGCGCAGGCGCAGGTCGGCCGGCGGGCAGGTCGCCGCCGCCAGCACCCAGCGCGAGGCGCCGTGCGCCGGGCTCTGCGCGTTGACGAACCAGTTGAAGGCCGCGGCCTGCTGGGCCGCGGTGTAGAGGTGGCAGTCGTCGAGCAGCACCGCGTCCCACTGGTCGTCGAACTCGGTCGGGTCCAGCACGGTGGCGTCCAGCCAGCCCACGCGGCCGCCCTGCTCGCGCAGCGCCTCGCGCACCGCGCGCAGCAGGTGCGTCTTGCCGCTGCCGCTCTCGCCCCAGAGGAAAGTGGGCACCGGCGAGCGCAGCGGGTTGTTGGTCCACAGGCGCAGGTGCTCGATGGCGGCCTCGTTGCCGGCCCCCACGAAGTTGGTCAGGGTGGGCAGCGGCGCGAAGCCGATGTCCAGCGCCATCTGGCGCATGGGGGGCGTGGGTCCGGCGGTGCTCATGCCTCGGGGCTTTCCGGCACCGCCGCGCGCGGGCCTTCCAGGTACAGCGCGCTGGCCATGTAGCTGCGGCGCAGGCGGCGGATCGCCACCAGCAGCACCGCGCTGGCGGGCAGCGCGATGAGCACGCCCACGAAGCCGAACAAGTGGCCAAAGGCCAGCAGCGCGAAGATGACGGCGATCGGGTGCAGGCCGATGCGCTCGCCCAGCAGGCGCGGCGTGAGGTAGAGGCTTTCCACCACCTGGCCCACGCCGTACACGGCGGCGACCAGGGCCACGCCCAGCACGGTCTGGAATTCGAGCAGCGCGGCCAGCACGGCCAGCACCAGGCCCAGGCCGAAGCCCAGGTAGGGCACGAACACGGCCAGGCCGGTGAACACGCCGATGGGCAGCGCCAGGTCGAGGCCCACGAGCGCCAGCGCCACGGTGTAGAACACCGCGAGCACGCCCATCACCAGCAGCTGCCCGCGCAGGTACTGGCCCAGCACCGCATCGGTCTCGTCCAGGAAGCTCTGCACGCTGGCGCGCCAGCGCGGCGGGATCAGCGACTTGGTGCGCTCGACCAGGTTGTCCCAGTCCAGCAGCAGGTAATAGGCCACGATGGGCATGAGGAACAGGTTGCCGAACACGGCGGCCAGCGCGCTGCCGCCGATGCGCAGGGACGCCAGCAGGCTCTCCAGGATCTCGCCCTCATGACCGGACACCAGCTTGGTCAGCCAGCCGCGCACCAGGCTCACGTCCACCGACAGGCTCACGCCAAAGCGCCCGGCCAGCGGCGTGAGCCAGGCGTTGAGTCGGTTGAGCAGCTCGGGCACCTGCTCGCGCAGCAGCGGCACCTGCTTGGTGATGACGGGCACGATCAGCAGCAGCACCGCCAGCAGCACCATCATCAGCAGGGTGATGGCCAGCCCGGCGCCCAGCCAGCGCGGCACGCCCTTGCCGTGCAGGCGCTCCACCAGCGGGTGCAGCGCATAGGCCAGCACCGCGGCCAGCAGAAAGGGCATCAGCACGGGGGCCAGCAGCGAAAGCAGCAGCCAGATGACGACCGCGATCGAGGCCCACAGCAGGGCTCGGATCTGGTTGGAGGTCAGGGGCATGGGGCGGGGGTTGGGCGGGGTGGGCAAGGGATGCGGGAGAGCAAACCCTTAAAATCAGGGGCAAATTCTATCGGGCCACCCCCCAGGGTACCCGAAAGTCCCCTCCCACCCGCGTCCAGCCCATCGACCCGCCCCGCCCTGCGCCGGGGCCGACCGCCCATGACCACCCCCTCCACCCCTCTTTCGTACAAAGACGCCGGCGTTGACATCGACGCGGGCGACGCCCTGGTCGAGCGCATCAAGCCGCTGGCCAAGAAGACCATGCGCGAAGGCGTGCTGGCCGGCATCGGCGGTTTCGGCGCCCTGTTCGAGGTGCCCAAGCGCTACCAGGAGCCGGTGCTCGTGTCCGGCACCGACGGCGTGGGCACCAAGCTCAAGCTGGCGTTCGAATGGAACATGCACGACACCGTGGGCATCGACCTGGTCGGCATGAGCGTGAACGACGTGCTGGTGCAAGGTGCCGAACCCCTGTTTTTCCTGGATTACTTCGCCTGCGGCAAGCTCGACGTGGACACGGCCGCGGCCGTGGTCGGCGGCATCGCCAAGGGCTGCGAGCTCAGCGGCTGCGCGCTGATCGGCGGTGAAACCGCCGAAATGCCGGGCATGTACCCGGCCGGCGAGTACGACCTGGCCGGCTTCTGCGTGGGCGCGGTCGAAAAATCCAAGATCCTCACCGGCCAGAGCGTGCAAGCCGGCGACGTGGTGCTGGGCCTGGCCTCGCACGGCGTGCATTCCAACGGCTTCTCGCTGGTGCGCAAGTGCCTGGAGCGCGCGGGCGCGAACCTGCCCGCCACGCTGGACGGCCAGCCGTTCCGGGAAGCCATCATGAAGCCGACCCGGCTCTACGTGAAGAACGTGCTGGCCGCGCTGGCCGCGCACCCCATCAAGGCGCTGGCCCACATCACCGGCGGCGGCCTGCTGGAGAACATCCCCCGCGTGTTGCCCGAAGGCACGGCCGCCCACCTGGTGAAGGGCAGCTGGCCGCAGACCGAGCTGTTCGCCTGGCTGCAGAAGACCGCCGGCATCGACGACATCGAAATGAACCGCACCTTCAACAACGGCATCGGCATGGTGGTGGTGATCGCCGCCGACCAGGCCGCCGCCTGCGCCGCCACGCTGCGCGGCCTCGGTGAAACCGTGCACGAGATCGGCCAGATCGCACCGCGCGGCGAAGGCGCCGCCGTGGTCGTGGCCTGAGTCCCGCCTTCCAGAGACACCGAGGGTCCGGCTTCGCCGGCCCAAGGTGTCGCCCCCCTTCAGGGGGGAGCGGCGAAGCCGCGCAGGGGGTGCTCCGTTTCAGCGCTTGAGCTGCCCGAGCACGCGCTGCTTGATCTGATTGAAGGCCGTGCCTGTGCGCTCGCGCGGGCGCGGCAGGTCGACCTCGATCACGCTCTGCACCCGGCCCGGCCGGGGTTCCATCACCGCCACGCGGTCGCCCAGGAACACGGCCTCGTCCACGTCGTGCGTGACGATCACCACGGTGATGCGCCGCTCGCGCCAGATGCGCAGCAGTTCTTCCTGCATGTGGGCCCGGGTGATCGAATCGAGCGCACCGAAGGGCTCGTCCATCAGCAGGATGTCCGGCCGCGAGACCAGCGCGCGAGCGATGGCCGCGCGCTGCGCCATGCCGCCCGAGAGCTGGTGCGGCCAGGCTTGCGCGAACCCCGTGAGGCCCACGAGTTCGAGCTGTTCGCGGATGCGCGCCTCGCGCTCGCGCCGGCTCAGGTCCAGGCTGTCGAGCCCCAGGCCGATGTTGTCCGTGACGTTGAGCCAGGGAAACAGGCGGTGGTCCTGAAACACCAGGCTGCGCTCCACACCCGGCCCGGCCACCGGCTCGCCATCGATCAGGATGTCGCCATCGAAGCGGTGATCCAGCCCCGCGATCAGGCGCAGCAGCGTGGACTTGCCACAGCCCGAGGCACCGACGATGCTCAGGAACTCGCCACGCGCGATCTCCAGGCCGATGCGCTGCAGCACCGGCAGGTCCTGCCCCTCGATCCGGTAGGTCTTGCCCACGTTGCGCAGGCTCAGGGCGGTGGGGGCGGCCGCCTCCAGGGTGGGGGTGCTCATCAGCGGGTTCTCCAGGGAATGAGGCGCAGGAAAAGAAGCTGCGCGACGCGGCTCAGGCCGTAGCCCACCAGGGCCATCACCAGCACGCCGATCAGCACCAGGTCCATGCGGAACACGTCGCGCGCGGTGGCGAGGTAGGCGCCGATGCCCCGGCCGGTGCCGATCGCGTATTCGGAACCCACGGTGCCGATCCAGGCCGTCAGCAGCGCGAGCTCCACGCCGGTCAGCACCGAGGGCAGGATCGCGGGCAGCACCAGCCGGCGCAGCCGCAGCCAGGGCCCGAGCCGCACGATCGCGGCCACCTCGCGGTAAGCCGGCGCGATGCCGCGCACGCCCTGCTCGGTGTTGAGGAAGACCGGGAAGAAGGTGGAGATCGAGATGAACACGATCTTCACCAGATCGCCGTTGCCGAACCAGGCGGTGAGCAAGGGAATCCAGGCGAACAGCGCGACCTGGCGCAGGCCGTGCACGGTGGGCGCGACGGCCAGTTGCGCCGGCCGCGACAGACCGACGGCCACGCCCACGGCGATGCCCAGGCTGGCGCCGATGAGAAAGCCCAGCGCCACACGCAGCAGGCTGCTGGCGGCGGCCGACCAGATCTGGCGACCCTGTTCATCGACGAAGGGCGCGGCCAGCACCTCGTACAGCGGCACCATCAGCGGGTGGGCGATGGCGCCGGTGTCGATCAGCAGCAGCCAGGCCGCGCCGATGGCCAGCGGCAGCCAGGCACCCGGGGGGATGCGCACCTCAGCCATGGCCGGGCGCCCAACGGCTCAGGCCGCGTTCCAGCCGGCGCAGCAGCAGGTCCAGCGCATAGCCCGCCACCCCCACGACCACGATGCCGACGATCACGATGTCGAGCTGGAACAGCTTGCGGCCCCAGACCATCATGTAGCCGATGCCTTCGGTGGCCGCGAGCATTTCCACCACGATGAGCGCGATGAAGGCGTGGCTCAGGCCGAGGCGGAATCCGCTGAACACCGTGGGCAGGCAGGCCGGCAGCGTGAGGCGGGTCAGGCGCGTCCAGGGGCGCAGGCGCAGCACGCGCGCGGCTTCGAGGTAGGCCAGCGGAATGTTCCGGATGCCACGGGAAGTGTTGAGCACCACGGGCACCATCACGGCCTTGGCGATCACGATGACCTTGAGCGCCTCGTCGATGCCGAAGATCAGGATGAGGATGGGAATCCAGCCCAGCGTGGGCACCGCGAACAGGGCGCGCAGCGTGGGCTCCAGGTGGCTGCGCGCGCGCGCCGACACGCCCAGCCAGATGCCCAGCGCCAGGCCCAGTGGCCCACCGAGGGCCAGGCCCGAGCCGATGCGCTGCAGGCTGATGAGGAAGCCGTCGAGCAGCTCACCGCCACGCGCGAGCTCCAGGAACGTGTCCCAGACCAGCGCGGGCGCCGGCAGGATCTGCGGCGGCACCCAGCCCCGCACCGCCGCCCACTGCCAGAGCGCGACGATGGCCGCCGGCAGGGCCAGCGCCAGCAGCAGGCGCCTCAGCGGGGCCGGCAGCGCGGTGCGCCACGGCCAGGCCGCGGCGCGCGGGAGCGGCGAGGCGCCGACCCCGCCGGCCAGGTGTTCGAGGGCCGCCATGGCTCGGCCTCAGCGGCGCGCCACGAGGGCGGCGCGGTTCGTCCAGTAGGTCTGCAGGCCCTGGGCGCGCAGCGCGTTCTCCACGTACTGCGGGGCGGCCCACTTCGCCACGTCGATGTCGTTGCGGATCAGCTTGTTGTCCTTGGTGAAGTCGATCGCGTCGTCGTACTGGCTGAGCAGGAAGGCGTCCACGCGCGGGTCGAAGACTTCCTTGAGCGAGACGCCGTCGTAGTCGTCCTTGAAGGCCTGGTAGGGCATGCCCGAGAGCGTCCAGAGGCGGTAGGCCTCGTCGCGGTTGGCCTCCTGGCCCAGCCAGTGGGCGGCTTTCACCAGACCGTTGGCGATGCGCTGCGTGGCGTCGGGGTACTGCTTCTCGAAGGCCTCGCTCACCAGGATGCCGCCGAAGCCCGAGGCTTTCGCGCCCTGATCCTTGGACGAATAGAACACCTTGCCCACGCCCTTGTCGCGCAGGGTCAGCAGGCTGCTGGAGCCCACCGCCGCGTCCACGCTGCCGGCGCTCAGGGCCGCGAGCTGGTCGGCGGTCTTGAGGTCGACCAGCTGGATGTCGCGCAGCGTGAGGCCGTTGTCCTGCAGGGCCTTGAGCAGCGCCCAGTGCAGCACCGTGCCCTTGGCCACCGCCACCTTGCGGCCCTTGAGGTCTTTGAACGAGTTGACCTCCAGGTCCTTGCGGGCCAGCCCGAAGACGGTGGTGTAGCCGTAGGACGCGAGGATGCGCGTGGGCAGGCCGCCGGCCTTGCCGATGATGTTGGGCAGCGAGCCGTATTGCGCCACGTCGAGCCGGTTGTTGGCGATGGCCTCGTTGATCGCGGGGCCGGTGCCGGTGAAGTACTCGAAGCTGAGCTTCACGGGCGTGCCCTTGAACTCGTCGGCGATGAAGCCCTTGCCCTGCGCGATGGCGAGCAAGGCCACGCCATGGGGTTGGCCGAAGCCCTGGCCGAAACCGCCGAAGCGGATGGTCTCGGGCTGGGCCTGCGCGTGGGCGCCGAAAGCGGCGGTGGCGGCGAGCGCGAAGGCCGCCAGGTGTTTCCAGAAAGAAGCGGTCATGGGAAGTTTCCGTGGAGATTGGAGGGTTTCAGTCCAGAACACCGCGGAACCGGCTTTGCCGGGCCGCAGGTGTTGCCCCCGTGAGGGGGTCGCGCGAAGCGCGGCGGGGGTGGGCCATCTAGTGCGCGCGGCGCAGCAGCTCGAAGCTGGCGTCCAGCGCGGCGGTGGGCTGGCGGTCCTTGCCCCAGCCGACGGCGCGGCGGTAGCTGCCGATCCATTGCCGCACCTCGGTGCCCTCCTCGGCCACGGTGACGGCGTGGTCCGCCACCGGCGCGACGTACAGCGCATCGGTCGGGCAATACAGCTCGCACATGAAGCAGGTCTGGCAGTCCGACTGGCGCGCGATGCGCGGGATGCCGCCAGGCACCGCCTCGAACACCTGCGTGGGGCAGGCGCTCACACAGATGTTGCAGCCGGTGCAGCGTTCGGGGCTGACGATTTCGATCATGCGGCGAGCCTTTCAAGGTCCAGGTTGACCGGTGGGCGAACGGTTTGCGGGCGCACCCAGACCTCGTCCAGGCCGCCGCTGACGAGGCGGTGCCGCTGGCCCAGGTCCAGGCCGGCGTGGTCCTGCCGGCGGGCCATGCCACGCGTCTCGGTGCGCTGCAGGGCGCTGCGGTACATCCAGCGCGAGGTGGCCAGCATGGCCACGGCCTCGCGCGCGCGCACCGCCTGCTGCGGGCTCGGCGCGCTGGCGTGGCGCACGCGCGCCCACTGGGCGTCGAGCCGCTGCAGCGAGTCTTCCAGCAGGTCGGCGCGGCGCGTCCAGTTGCGTTCGTAGGGGAACACCTCGGCCTGCACCGCGCGCACCAGTTCTTCAGGGTCCCAGGCCGGGGCCCCGCCTTCCTGGATGCCGGCGGTGCCCGCACGGTGCAGACGGCGCCTGGCCAGGCTGCGCGCGCCAAGGCTGAAATCGGCCGCGCCCGCGCCGGCCCAGAAACCGGACGACATGGCCCAGGCCGCGTTGTGGCTGCCGCCGCCGGTGAAGGCACCGCAGATCAGCTCGCGCGTGGCCGCGTCGCCGGCCGCGTACAGGCCGGGCACCGAAGTCGCGCAGTCGTTGCCGATCACGTGCAGGCCGCCGGTGCCGCGCACCGTGCCTTCCAGCCGCAGGGCCACCGGGAAGTGGTCCTTGAACGGGTCGATGCCCTGGCGGTCGAAAGACACGAAGAAATTGGGCTGCGCGTGGCGCATCCAGGCGCGGATCTCGGCGTCGGCCCGGTCCAGGCAGGCGAACACCGGCTGCGTCTGCAGCGTGCGCGCGATCACGCTGCGGCCGCGAGACGAGCCCGCGCCCTCGATGGCCACGCCGTCGCGGTCGTAGAAGGTGGCCCAGTTGTAGAACAGGGACTTGGTGACGGAGGAGAACGAAGGCCCCAGGCCGTAGGCGTTGGAGAACTCCATGCCCGAGAGCTCGGCGCCGACTTCGGCGCCCATCAGGTAACCGTCGCCGGTGAGCACGTTGCAGCCCAACGCCCGGCTCAGGAAGGCGCAGCCGCCGGTGGTGATCACCACCGCACCGGCCCGCGCCACCCAGGTCTCACCCGTGGTGCGCGTGAGGCCGGTGGCGCCGGCCACATCGCCGTTCTCGTCGGTCAGCAGCTCCAGCGCCGGGCTGTGGTCCAGGATGCGAGCACCCGACTCCTTCACCTTCTTGCGCATCAGGCGCATGTACTCCGGCCCTTGCAGCGAGGTGCGCTGCAGCTGGCCTTCGGTGTCGATCGGGAAGGGGTAGCCCCATTCCGTGAGCGTCTCGGTGTTGAGCCAGGTCTGTTCGAGCACACGGTCCATCCACGCGTGCTCGGCCAGTTCACCGCCCATGGCGTAGCGGCTGGCCTTGGCCTTCTCGCGCGCGGCCGCGTCGCGCGGCACGTGCCACAGGCCGGTGCCCGAGGGCGCGGTGGCGCCGGAGGTGCCGCAGAAGCCCTTCTCCACCAGGGTCACGCTGGCGCCGCGCGCGGCGGCCGCGATGGCGGCCCAGGCGCCCGCCGGCCCGCCCCCGATCACCAGGACATCGGTCTCGATCTGCTGCTGCCCGGCCGCATCGCTCAACAGCGGGGAAGAAAGGCCACGTTGCGCCATCGTCTGCTCTCCAACAAATGTGTTCAGAGAAGGCAGTCTAGGAACGGGTCAGCGCATCAACAACGATCGATTCCGAGTTTCCATATGCGAAAAAAAGCAGCCGCGCCGCGGCCGGCGCTCAGATCAGCGCTTCGGACGGCAGCACGTGCACGCCCGGCGACGCCGCCAGCGCGGCCTGCAGCAGGTGGTGCGCGATGCGCTCGGCCGGCACCACCCGGTAGCGCCGGGGCAGCAGGGGCTGCACGCCGCGCGAGACCAGCACCGCCAGCCGCTCCAGGGGCCGGCTCTCCTGCCGCTGCCCGCCGATCAGGCCCGGGCGCACCAGCGTGAGCGAGGGGTAGCCGACGGCCTGCAGGTCGCGCTCGACCTCGCCCTTGGTGCGCGAATAGAACACGCGCGAACGCGCATCGGCCCCCAGCGCGGAGTTCAGGGCGAAGGCCCGCGCGCCATGGCGGCGCGCGAGGTAGGCCACCTCCAGCGGGTGGTCGTGGTCCACCTTGTAGAAAGCGGCCTGCGAGCCCGCCGCGCGGATGGTGGTGCCCAGGGTGCAGATCACCGCATCCACCCGCCACCAATCGGCGTCTTCGGGCAGGCGCTCGAAGTCCACCACGGGGTTGAGCAGTTTGGGGTGTGGGGCCAGCGGCTTGCGGGTCGGCGCGACCAAGCGCTCCACGGCGGGGTCGGCCAGGGCCTGTCGCAGCACATGGCTGCCCACCAGACCGGTGGCGCCCACCAGCATCAGTTGTTTCATACCGTCGTTTTTCTTGTCGCCGGATCGGCGGGGTTGGCGCGCATGGTCCCTGCGCGGCCCGCTCGCGTCAAACGGAATTACATGGCGACACATCCCCGCCCCCCGCGGGCGGGCGGCGGCTCAGTTGAGTGCGCGGCGCAGTTCCTGCAGGCGCTGGGCGATGGCGTCGCGGTCCAGCGTGTCGTCGGCGTGTTCCACGTAGGTTTCCAGGTCGCCCACGGCCAGGCGCACGTCGCCCATCTCGGCCCAGGCCAGGCCCCGGTCGCGGTACTCGATCCAGGCGTCGGGCAACAGGATGAGCAGGCGGTCCAGCACGGCGATCAGGCGCAGCCAGTCTTCCTGCGTGCGGTGGATTTCCTTGAGGTTGCGCAGCAGGCGCGCCAGGATCTCGCGCGGCGTGGCGGCCTGCAGGTACAGGCCCACCGGCACGTCGAAGTCGTCCACCAGGCCATTGCGCCGCTTGTAGGGCTCCAGCCGTTCCGAGAGGTCTTCGCGGCTGAGCGACTGGCCGGTGAAGGGGTCGATCACCACCTGGCCATTGGGCAGGTTGACCTTGACCATGAAATGGCCGGGAAAGTTGACGCCACGCGCCTTCAGGCCCAGGCCCTGGGCCAGCTCCAGCCAGAGCACGGCCAGCGTGATGGGAATGCCCCGGCGCGTGCGCAGCACGGCGTTGAGAAAGCTGTTGTCGGGGTCGTAGTAGTTGTTGACGTTGCCGCCGAACCCCATGTCGCGGAAGAAGAACTGGTTGAGCGTGCGCAGCCGCTGCAACGGCCCGGCGTCGGCGGCGCAGCGCCGGCGCACCCGGGCCAGCATCTGGTCCACGTCGCCCAGCACCTGCTGCACGTCGAGGTCGGGGTATTCGTCCTGGGCCACGGCCGTGGCCGCCTCGAACAGGGGCAAAGCCTCGTCGTCGCCCACCAGGGCGGCAAAGTAGCCCAGGGGGGTCGGCGCGGGGTATTCGTACGCGGTCGGCATGGTGGGGAATCCGGTTTCCGCAGATTACGTCATTTTCTGACGAACTGCCTCAGGTTCAACCCCGCCAGCAGCAGCGTGAGGAAATAGACCAACATCCCGCCCAGCACGCACAGCGTGAGCAGGCCCACGCGCTGCAGGGCCTGGCCTTCGAAGCCCAGCCAGTTGAAGCGCGCCGCCACCCACATCAGGAACACCGCCAGCAAGGCGCTGGCCGCCAGCACCTGCATGCCGAAGCGGGCCCAGCCCGGTGACGGTTTGTAAGCGCCCCGGCGGATCAGCCCCACCAGCAGGAACAGGGCATTGACCATGGCGCCGATGCCGATCGCCAGCGCCAGCCCGGCATGGGCCAGCCGGGGCACCAGCAGGACGTTGAGCACCTGGGTGAGCACCAGCACGCCGATGGCGATCTTCACCGGCGTGCGGATGTCCTGCCGCGCGTAGAAGCCCGGCGCCAGCACCTTGATCGCGACCAGCCCGATCAGGCCGGCGCCGTAGCCCATCAGGGCGGTGGCGGTGCGCTGCACGTCGGCGTCGGTGAACGCCCCGTAGTGGTACAGCACGGCCACCAGGGGGTGGGCGAAGGTGAGCAGCGCCACCGCGCAGGGCACGGCCAGCAGCACCACCAGGCGCAGGCCCCAGTCCAGCAGGCCGCTATAACGGTCGGTGTCGTCGGACGCCTTGGCCGCCGCCAGCTGCGGCAGCAGCACCACGCCCAGCGCCACGCCCAGCATGGCGGTGGGGAATTCCATCAGGCGGTCGGCGTAGGTCAGCCAGCTCACGCTGCCGGCGCCCAGGTGCGAGGCGATCTGGGTGTTGATCAGCAGGGAGATCTGCGCCACGCTCACGCCCAGCAGCGCCGGCAGCATGAGGGTGGTCACCCGGCGGGTGCCGGGGTGGTGCCAGGCGGTTTTCAGCGCCGACCAGCGCAGGCTCACGCGCGGCAGCAGGCCCAGCCGGCGCAACGCCGGGATCTGCGCGCCCAGCTGCAGGGTGCCGCCCAGCAGCACGCCCCCGGCCATGGCGTAGATGGGCTCGATGCCCAGCGAAGCGAACCAGGGCGCGCCCCAGCCGGCGGCGGCGATCATGGCCACGTTGAGCAGCACCGGCGTGGCCGCCGGCACCGCGAAACGTTTCCAGGTGTTCAGAATCCCGGCCGACAGCGCCACGAAGGACATGAAGGCGATGTAGGGGAACATCCAGCGCGTCATGAACACGGCGGCGTCGAAGCCGGGGTCGTCCAGGCCGCTGGCCATGGCCCAGACCAGCACCGGCGCGCCCACCACGCCCAGCACGCAGGTGGCGGTGAGCGCCCAGGCCAGCACGGTGGCGATCTGGTTCACCAGCACCCGGGTGGCGTCGTCGCCCTCTTTTTCCCGCACGCCGGCCAGCACCGGCACGAAAGCCTGGCTGAACGCGCCCTCGGCGAACAGCCGGCGCAGCAGGTTGGGAATGCGGAAGGCGACGTTGAAGGCGTCGGTCAGCGCGCTGGCGCCGAAGGTCGCCGCCATCAGCAGTTCGCGCACCAGGCCGGTGATGCGGGACGCCAGCGTGAGCAGCGAAACGAGGGAGGCGGACTTGAAAAGGGTCACGCGGCGAGTGTAACGACCGGGATCGCCCCCTCCCCCCGCCCGGCCGGCCACCCTTGCCAGCCCGGCCGGCCGTGCTAAAATCGCGGGCTTTGCTGGCATCATCCCCAAACACCGAAGGAACTCACCATGGCAACCAAGCCGAAGAAAAAGAACCCCCGTCTGGCGTCTGGCCGCAAACGCGTGCGCCAGGACGTCAAGATCAATGCAGCCAACACCTCGCTGCGCTCCAAATACCGCACCGCCGTCAAGAACGTTGAAAAAGCCGTTCTGACCGGTGACAAAGCCAAGGCGACCGAACTGTTCGCCAAGATGCAGAAAGTCGTCGACATCGTCGCCGACAAGGGCATCTTCCACAAGAACAAGGCCGCGCGCGACAAGAGCCGCCTGTCGGCCAAAGTCAAGGGTCTCGCAGCAGCCGCTGCCTGAACCCGTCCCGGTCTGGCCCCGCCAGACCACCAGCCCAGGCCCCCAAGGCCTGCCGTTTGAAACGGGTGCGCTGCCAGCAAAAGCAAAAAAGCCGTCGCAAGACGGCTTTTTTGTTGCCCGCGCCAAAAGCGGGGGGATCAGGTCTTCGACGGGGGATCGGGGAGGAGGCAGGCCTCGACCACCTGCAGGCCGTTGTCGCGCGCGAAGTTCATGCAGAAGTCCCAGGCCATGGGCTCGGCCTCGCGCAGGTCCGCATGCACCACCACGCACTTGATGCCGTTGATGTTGTTGGGCACGCACCAGGGGGAGTAGCTCAGGTGGCTGCCGGGGGTGGCGCCCCCGGGGCGGAACGAACTCATCACCCCGGCCAGGCGCTCGGCCCAGTCACTGGGTCGGAACGTGCGGCCGTCCTTCGTGACACCCTGGATGAAAACTTGTTTGGCTGTCGGTGAAACCATCGGGGGGAGAGGCCTTCGGATGGAGGGCTCGACTGGAAGAATGCCGCCGCCGGACCGAGGATCGCTCGCCGGGGCAGGAGGCAGGTATTCTATCTTATATAAGACTTGGAACGAGGGGTAACCCGGACCCGCTAGCGTACACCGGGCGCATTTCAGCGATGCCCAACAAGCAATGATGATGCCCGCCCGCTGCCCCTAAAATCGCGCTTCAACGGCTCAACCTTCGTTGAGCCGCTTTCTTTTTGGCCCTTCCCACCGGAGTCCCTGCATGAACGCCGCCCTCAAGCCCGTCGCCTCGCCCCACGTGATGAACACCTACGGCCGCCTGCCGATCGCGATGTCACACGGCCGAGGCGTGCGCCTGTGGGACACCGACGGCAAGGAGTACCTGGACGCGCTGGGCGGCATCGCCGTCAACACCCTGGGCCACGGCCACCCCAAACTGGTGCCCGCTCTGCAGGACCAGATCGCCAAGCTGATCCACTCCAGCAACTACTACCACGTGCCCGACCAGGAACGGCTCGCGCAGATGCTGGTGGAGCGCTCGGGCATGACCAATGTGTTCTTCTGCAGCACCGGCCTGGAAGCCAACGAGGCCGCGCTCAAGCTGGCGCGGAAGTACGGCCACGACAAGGGCATCGAGCGCCCCGAGATCGTGGTCTACGAGAAAGCCTTCCACGGCCGTTCCATCGCCACCCTCTCGGCCACCGGCAACCCCAAGGTGCAGGCCGGCTTCGGCCCGCTGGTCGAAGGCTTCATCCGCGTGCCGCTCAACGACATCGAGTCGCTGAAGAAGGCCACCGCCGGCAACCCCAACGTGGTCGCCGTGTTCTTCGAGACCATCCAGGGCGAAGGCGGCGTGAACCCGATGCGCTCGCAGTACCTGAAGGACGTGCGCGCCCTGTGCGACGCCAACGACTGGCTGCTGATGATCGACGAAGTGCAGTGCGGCATGGGCCGCACCGGCAAGTGGTTCGCCCACCAGTGGGCCGGCATCGTGCCCGACGTGATGCCGCTGGCCAAGGGCCTGGGCTCGGGCGTGCCGATCGGCGCGGTCGTGGCCGGACCCAAGGCCGCCAACATCTTCCAGCCCGGCAACCACGGCACCACCTTCGGCGGCAACCCGCTGGCCATGCGCGCCGGGGTCGAGACCATCCGCATCATGGAAGAGGAAGGCCTGCTGGAGAACGCCGCCCGCGTGGGCCAACACCTGCGCACCGTGCTGGAAAAGGACCTGATCGGCAAGGCCGGCGTGAAGGAGATCCGCGGCCAGGGCCTGATGATCGGCATCGAGCTCACCAAGCCCTGCGGCGTGATCACCCAGCGCGCCGCCGACGCCGGCCTGCTGCTCTCGGTCACGGCCGACAGCGTGATCCGCATGGTGCCCCCGCTGATCATGACCACGGCCGAGGCCGACGAGGTGGCCGCCATCCTGCTGCCGCTGATCCACGCCTTCCTGGCCGAATGAGCGCCGCCCCCGCCATGACGATCCCGCACTACCTGCAGTTCAAGGACCTCGACGCCGCCACCTACGCCTACCTGTTCGAGCGCGCGGCCTTCATCAAGCGCAAGTTCAAGGCGGTCGAGAAGTACCAGCCCTTCGCGGACCCCGACCGCACGCTGGCCATGATCTTCGAGAAGGCCAGCACGCGCACCCGCGTGAGCTTCGAGGCCGGCATGTACCAGATGGGCGGCTCGGTGGTGCACCTGACCACGGGTGACAGCCAGCTCGGCCGCGCCGAGCCCATCGAAGACAGCGCGCGCGTGATCAGCCGCATGGTCGACATCGTGATGATCCGCACCTTCGAGCAGAGCAAGATCGAAGCCTTCGCGGCGCACTCGCGCGTGCCGGTCATCAACGGCCTGACCAACGAGTTCCACCCCTGCCAGATCCTGGCCGACATCTTCACTTTCATCGAACGGCGTGGCTCCATCCAGGGCAAGGTCGTGGCCTGGGTCGGCGACGGCAACAACATGGCCAACACCTGGCTGCAGGCCGCCGAATTGCTGGGCTTCACGGTGCACGTGAGCACCCCCAGCGGCTACGAGGTGGACCCGGTGCTCGCCGGCATCCGCAACCCGGACTGCTACAAGGTTTTCAAGGACCCGCTCGAAGCCTGCGCGGGCGCCCACCTCGTCACCACCGACGTCTGGACCAGCATGGGCTTCGAGGCCGAAAACGAGGTGCGGCGCGCCGCCTTCAAGCGCTGGTGCGTGGACGAGGCCATGATGCGCACCGCCCAGCCCGATGCCCTCTTCATGCACTGCCTGCCCGCGCACCGGGGCGAGGAGGTCAGCGCCGAGGTGATCGACGGCCCGCAGTCCGTCGTCTGGGACGAGGCCGAGAACCGCATGCACGTCCAGAAGGCCCTGATGGAGTACCTGCTGCTCGGCCGGCTCGCCTGATGGGTCCGCGGCCCGCCGAGAGGCTGCTGGAGCAGTTCCTGCCGGCGCACCAGTTCAGCGAACGGCACACGCTGCAGATGCCGGCGGCGCCGCATCAGGTCATGGCCTGCATCGAAGCGGTGCTGCGCGAGCCCGATCCGCTGGTGAGCCGCCTGATCGCGCTGCGCGAGGCTCCGGCACGGCTCTGGCAGCGAATGGGCGGCCAGGGGCGCCTCCCGGCCCGCCCATTCGGGCTGGACGATTTCACGCTGCTGGAGCGTCGAGGCCACGAGGAACTTGTGTTCGGGCTCGCGGGGCAGTTCTGGCGGGCCGACTACGGGCTGACACCCGTGGCCGACGCCCAGGCCTTCCACGCGCTGCAGGATGTGCCGCGGCTCGCCCTGCACTTCGGTGCCACCCCGGTCGGCACGGGCACCTTGCTGAGCACCAGCACGCGTGTGCATTGTCCCGACGCGGTGAGCCTGCGGCGCTTCACGCCGTATTGGTACCTCATCCGCCCGGTCAGCGGCTTCATCCGCCGCCGTCTGCTGCAACGAGTGGCCCGGGCAGTTGCCCTGGCCGGCTGACCACTCACCATGCAAGCCCTGCTCGACGCCATCGCGCGCCTCGAACCCGCCGCCGAGGCGCGGCGGGTCTTCCACGGCCGCGGCGGCCTGCACCCGGGCTGCGAGCAGTGGGCGCTGGACGCCTTCCCCCCGGTCTGGGTGCTGACCAGCTTCCAACCCGTGGACGAGGCCACGCTGGCCGTGCTGCACACCGCGCTGGCCGAACGTTGGACCCAGGTGGCGCCCGGCGAACCGCTGAACTGGGTCTTCCAGTGCCGGCACGACAGCCAGACCGAAACCCGCCTGATGGCCGGCGCCGTGCCCGAACCCCACGTGGTGAGCGAGCGCGGCGCGCGCTTCCTGGTGCACGTGCTCAAGGGCCAGAACCATGGCCTGTTCCTGGACATGGCCGAAGGCCGCCAGTGGGTGCGCGAGCAGGCCCAGGGCCAGAAGGTGCTCAACCTGTTCGCCTACACCTGCGCCTTCTCGGTGGTGGCGTTGCAGGGCGGCGCGAAACAGGTGGTCAACGTGGACATGAGCGGCGGCGCCATGGCCATCGGCCAGCAGAACCACCCGCTCAACGGCCTCGCGGGCGGCGCCAGCTTCCTCGCGCACGACATCTTCAAGACCTGGGGCAAGATCACCCGCAGCGGCCCTTATGGCCTGGTCATCGTCGACCCACCGAGCTTCCAGAAGGGCAGCTTCGTCGCCACCAAGGACTACCAGCGCCTGATGCGCCGCCTGCCCGACCTGCTGCTGCCCGGCGGCCAGGTGCTGCTCTGCCTCAACGCGCCCGAGCTCGACACCGCCTTCCTGCGGCAGCAGATGCAGGAAGCCGCGCCCGAGCTGGTGTTCGAACAGCGCCTGCCCAACCCCGAGGCCTTTGCCGACGCCTCGCCCGAGCGAGCGCTCAAGGTGCTGGTCTACCGCGCGCCGGCGCTCGCGCCCAGAGTCGCATGAGCACCTGCACCAGCTGCGGCGCCTGCTGCGCCTGTTTCCGGGTCGATTTTTCGGTTCACGAGCTGGACGAGATGGGCGGCTCCGTGCCCGGCGGGCTGGCGGTCGAGGTCACCGAGCACACCGCCCGCCTGCGCGGCACCGACCATTCGCCGCCCCGCTGCGCCGCCCTCACCGGCAAGGTGGGCCAGAAGGCGGTCTGCGGCATCTACGAATGGCGGCCTTCGCCCTGCCGCGAGTTCGAGGAAGGCAGCGACGCCTGCGCGCGCGCCCGCCAGCGCCACGGCCTGCCGGCGCTTATTTGATTCAAGCCTCAACTATTTTCCGGGTCTGTTGGCAATAACCGACACCACGGAATTTTTCAGGGTGCTACCTTCCATGCACCATGAAACAGCTCTGGGACATCTCTCCGCCGGTGCACGCCGGCGCCCCGGTTTTTCCGGGTGACACCGCCTACACCCAGCAGTGGGCCGCCACCATCGGCCCGGGCTGCCCGGTCAACGTCAGCGCCATCACACTCTCGCCCCACGTGGGCGCGCATGCCGACGCGCCGCTGCACTACGATGCCGACGGCGCCGCCATCGGCCATGTGCCGCTCGACGCCTTCCTCGGCCCCTGTCGCGTGATCCACGCCATCGGCTGCGGCCCGCTGGTCAGGCCCGAACACATCGCGCACGCGCTCACCGACCTTCCCCAGCGCGTGCTCGTGCGCGTGTACGAACACCAGCCGCAGGACCGCTTCGACGACGCCCTGCCCGCCTTCGCGCCCGACACCGTGGAACAACTCGCCGACCTCGGCGTGCTGCTCATCGGCATCGACAGCGCCAGCATCGACCCCGCCGCCAGCAAGACGCTCGACAGCCACCAGACCATCCGCCGGCGCGGCCTGCGCGTGCTGGAAAACCTGCTGCTCGACGACGTGCCCGAAGGCGACTACGAACTCATCGCCCTGCCCCTCAAACTCACCACCGCCGACGCCAGCCCCGTGCGCGCCGTGCTGCGCCAACTGCCATGAACAACGCCCCCACCCTCGCCGACTGCCGCGCGCTCGACGCGCAAGACCCGCTGCGCGCCCTGCGCGACCTCTTCTTCATTCCCGAGGGCACCATCTACCTCGACGGCAACTCGCTCGGCGTGATGCCGCGCAGCGCCCCCGCGCGCGTGGCCGAGGTGGTGACGCAGGAATGGGGCACCGACCTCATCCAGAGCTGGAACAAGCACGGCTGGTTCGCCCAGCCCAAGAAGGTGGGCGACAAGATCGCGCGCCTCATCGGCGCCGAGCCCGGCACCGTGGTCGCCACCGACAGCACCTCGGTCAACCTCTTCAAAGTGCTTTCGGCCGCGATGGACCTCGCCAGCGTCGACCACCCCAAGCGCCGGCGCATCGTGAGCGAGCGCAGCAACTTCCCGACCGACCTCTACATCGCCGAAGCCCTGTGCCAGCAGCACGGCTTCGAACTGATGCTGGTGGAGCCCGAAGAAATCCCCGCCGCCCTCACACCCGAGGTCGCCGTGCTCATGCTCACCCACGTGAACTACCGCACCGGCGCCATGCACGACATGCCCGCCATCACCGCCGCCGCCCACGCCACCGGCGCGCTCATGCTGTGGGACCTCGCGCACAGCGCGGGTGCCGTGCCGGTGGACCTCACCGGCGCGGGCGCCGACTACGCCGTGGGTTGCGGCTACAAGTACCTCAACGGCGGCCCGGGCGCGCCGGCCTTCGTGTGGGTCAACCCGCGCCACGCCGACCGCTTCTGGCAGCCCCTGGCCGGCTGGTGGGGCCACGCCACACCTTTCGAATTCACGCCCGACTACCGGCCCGCGCCCGGCATCACGCGCTACCAGTGCGGCACCCAGCCCATGATCAGCCTGGCCGCGCTCGAGTGCGGCGTGGACACCCTGCTCGCCGCCGAAGCCCACGGCGGCATGGCCGCGCTGCGCACCAAGTCGCTCGCGCTCACCGACCTCTTCATCGAACTCGTGGACGAACGCTGCCAGGGCCACGGCATCGGCCTGGCCACGCCGCTGGACCCGACCGAGCGCGGCTCGCAGGTCTGCCTCACGAAGGACGAAGGCGCCTACGCCATCGTGCAGGCCCTCATCGCGCGCGGCGTGGTGGGCGACTTCCGCGCGGGCGACGGCCAGCGCCACAAGGACATCCTGCGCTTCGGCTTCACGCCGCTCTACATCGGCTTCGAGGACGTGTGGAACGCCGCCGACCAGCTGCGCCAGGTGCTGGAGACCGGCGAGTGGCGGCGCGCCGAATTCAACACCAAACACGCGGTGACCTGAGCATGTGCCCGCACCACACCGATCCGGCCTCGAAGCCCGAAGACATCGTGCGCGAGGAAGGCGCGCAACTCGACTTCAGCCGCGACATGAGCTACGGCGACTACCTGCAGCTCGACGCCATCCTCAACGCGCAGAAACCGCTCTCGCCCGCGCACGACGAAATGCTCTTCATCGTGCAGCACCAGACCAGCGAACTCTGGATGAAGCTCATGCTGCACGAGCTGCGCGCCGCCATTCACAGCATCGCGAAAGACGAACTGCAACCCGCCTTCAAGATGCTCGCGCGCACCTCGAAGATCATGGAACAGCTGGTGCACGCCTGGGACGTGCTCGCCACCATGACCCCGCCCGAATACAGCGCGCTGCGGCCCTACCTCGCGCAGTCCAGCGGCTTCCAGAGCCACCAGTACCGCTGCATCGAATTCGCCATGGGCAACAAGAACGCGGCCATGCTCAAGCCGCACGCCCACAGCCCCGAGCGCATGGCCGTCGTGCAGGCCGCCTACGAAGCGCCATCGCTCTACGACGAAGCCCTGCGCCTGCTCGCCCGGCGCGGCCTGGCCGTGCCCGCCAGCCACACGCAGCGCGACTGGACCCAGCCCTACGAAGCCAGCGACGCCGTCGAACAGGCCTGGCTGCAGGTGTACCGCAACCCCAAGGACCACTGGGACCTGTACCAGCTCGGCGAAAAGCTCACCGACCTGGAAGACGCCTTCCGCCTCTGGCGCTTCCGGCACGTGACCACGGTGGAACGCGTGATCGGTTTCAAGCGCGGCACCGGCGGCACGGGCGGCGTGAGCTACCTGCGCAAGATGCTCGACGTGGTGCTGTTCCCGGAGATCTGGCGTTTGCGCACGGATCTCTGAACCCGGGTCCGCCTCGTCGCCGGCGCCCCGCCACTCACGCCAGCACCGCCAGCCGCGCCCGGTTGGCGCTTCGTGCCGCTGAATACTCCATGATGCGCGCCACCTCGTTGGCCGCGTGCTCGCCGAATCGCTTTTCCAGCAGGTAGAGCACCGCATCGATGCACAGCGTCACGCCACCCCCCGTGACGACCTGCCCCGCATCCACCAACAAGGCGTGTTCGGTGTGAACGGAAGGAAAACGCTCGCGAAGCTCCAGAAGAGGCGACACCTCGGGCAACACGACCTCGATCTTGGTGGTGGCCGTCTTTCCGTCGAGCAGGCCCGCTTCCGCCAGAATCATCGCGCCCGTGCAGACCGAGCACAGCGTCGCGCCCGAGGCCACACGCCGCGTGAAAGCCTGAATCGCAGGGTCTTTTGAAGCCTTGCGCCAGCCAGGCCCGCCGGGCACGAGCAGCACGTCGACGTCCTTGACCTCGTCGAACGTCTTCGCGGGCAACACCATCAGGCCGTTCGAGAACGGGACCGCATCGCGTGTGGCGGCAACCGTCTCATAGGAAAGCTCGGGAATGATCCGCCGGGCCATCGAAATCACACCGATGGCGGCCAGATCCACGGGCTCGACGCCCTCGTAAAGAAGAAAAGTGACGTGCATGTGGGCTCCTGAAAGGTCTCAACCATAGTTTCCAAATGGGAAACTTGCCATAGGGTTTTCGATAAGTTGCCCATTGGGAAACTTATCTAGAATCCGTTCACTGGCTTGACAACCGTCGCCGGTCAACCCACATCTTTGGAAGGAGCCAGCCCATGCCAGCACCGTTCAAGCCTCCTCCGTCCTGAGACGGCTGCGCGCACAGACACCTTATCCAGGCGTCTGTGCAGATGGTCTCGAAGATCCGGCGCGCTACCGCGACCCAAGGTCCCCCTCCTTTGCAAACAGCCGCTGCTCGCGGCAGGGCGGAGCTTTACCCGTCGTTTCGTCAGCGCATCTTTCGTCAAGCCACGGTCCCACGAACTCAGTGAGATCACACACAGGAATCCGATATGAGCTACTCCGCAACGGCCGAGCGCGAATCCGAGCCGGCCAGTACCCATGCTTCCGAGGTCAATCGAGTCGTCTTCGCCAGCTCGATAGGCACCATCATCGAGTGGTATGACTTCCTCATCTACGGCACCGCCGCGGCGCTGGTCTTCAACAAACTGTTCTTCCCCGCCGATGACCCCTTCCTGGGCACGTTGGCCGCCCTTGGCAGCGCCGCCGTCGGCTTCTTCGCCAGGCCCTTCGGTGGCGCATTCTTCGGCTTTCTCGGCGACAAGCTGGGCCGCAAGTCGATGCTCCTCGTCACGCTGGTCATCATGGGCCTGGGCACTTTCGCCATCGGCCTGCTGCCCACCTACGAGCAGATCGGCATCTGGGCGCCCATTCTTCTGGTCACGCTGCGGATCATCCAGGGGATCGGGCTCGGTGGTGAATGGGGCGGCGCCGCATTGATGGTGCTCGAACACGCGCCCAAACACCGACGGGGGTTCTGCGGCAGCCTTGTTCAGGTCGGCTTCCCCATCGGCCTCATCCTTTCCGCAGCGGTGTTCGCGGCCGTGTCACAACTGCCCGAGGAAGACTTCCTCTCCTGGGGATGGCGCATCCCGTTCCTCTCCAGCATCGTGCTGGTCGCGCTGGGAACGTTCATCCGCCTCAAGGTCTCGGAGTCGCCCGTCTTCCTGGAAATGAAAGCCAAGAAGGAAATCGCGCGCAATCCTTTCGTGGAGGCGGTCTTCAAGCACCCGAAGAACTTCCTGATTGCCGTGGGCCTCAAGATCTGCGAAGTGTCGTGGGTGTACATGCTGACCGTCTTCATGGTCGTCTATGCCACAAAGAACCTGGGCCTCTCGAAGGCGCTGATGCTCAACGCGATCATGATCGCGGCGGCGGTCGAAATCGTCACAATCCCGCTCTTTGGCTACCTCTCGGATCGCGTCGGCCGGCGCCCGTTCTATTTCGCCGGAACGATCTTCACCGTGCTCTTTGCCTTCCCGCTGTTCTGGTTGATGAACACCCAGGACCCGTATGTCGTCATCGTCACGATCGCCGTTGCGCTGAGCTTCGGACACGGCCTCATGTTCGGGCCCCAGGCCACCTACTTCCCCGAGTTGTTCGGCGCGCGGGTCCGGTACACCGGCGCCTCGTTCGGGTTCCAAGTCTCCGCCGCCATCGGTGGTGGTCTCACCCCCATCCTGGCCACCGTGCTGGTCAACAAGTTCGGCGGTTCGGAGGGCGTCTCGCTCCTGCTCATCGCACTGGCAGGCATCACCTTTGTCGCGGCGTGCTTCGCGCGCGAGACACGCAACAGCTCGGTGAGAGAACTGTAGCCACACCACCCGCACCACCTTTGCGCGCCCGGGCTGGCAATCCGGGCGGTCACTTCAGGACCATCGACCTGCGGACTTGCCAACGGGTCGAAAAAAGCGCCATTCGCCAATCCCACAAAGTTTTCCCAATGGGCAACCTTTGTGCAAACCCGGCCGGCATCCGGGTTCATCAACCAGGAGAGAAACATGTCTGCCGTTTTCAAAGAACGCCTCGTTGGGAAACTCGAACCGACCATCGGCGGTTCCGTCTACGTGGACCCCACCACGATGGAATGGAAACCATCCCAGTTCCCCAAAATCCAGATGAAGGTCCTTTATCGCAACGATGAATCCGGTGAAATGACCGTCCTCTTGAAGTGGGAGCCGGGTGCGGTACTGCCTTTCCACAAGCATCCCGAAATCGAACAAAGCTATGTGCTGGAGGGCGCTTTCTCCGACCACGATGGCACGTGCCACGCCGGCCAGTTTGTCTACCGCCACCCGGGCTCGCTGCACGAAACGCGCTCGGAGACGGGCTGCACCATTCTGGCCGTGTACCGCAAGCCCAACATCTTCTTCAACGCCGCAGGCTTCGAAGCGGACAAGTAAGCGCCGGCCATGGCCTACGTCGTCACGGAAGCCTGCATCGCCTGCCGCTACGGGGACTGCGTCGCGGTGTGCCCACAGGATGCCTTCCACGGGGGACCCAACTTCGTGGTCATCAACCCCAACACCTGCGCGAACTGTGCCCTGTGCGAGATGGTCTGCCCGGTGAATGCGATCTATGCCGTGGCGGACCTCCCGGCCGCGCAACAAGCCTACCGGGAGTTGAACGCACAACTCTCCACCGTCTGGCCCGTGGTTCGAGAAATCGCGCCCCTGCCCGATGCCGATGCCCATGCGTTTGACACCGCCAAGCGGGACCGCCTGGTGATGGAAGCCCCATCCGGCTGACGAGGCGGCATGCAACAAGACAGCCTTGCGGGCTTGGTGGACCGCAAGGCTGTTTCCTTTGCGAACCCGGGCTTGTGCCAGGCAGCGCCCTGCGGGGCGGCGTGAGAAATTCCCTCATGAGGCACTCCCCCACATAAGATATGCTGGGGAAACCCATCAACCTCCAGGGAAAATTCAGGCAACATGGTTGCAGCACGCTCGAAAAAGACCGCAAAGCCCGACGCAGAAACCGACACCCCCAAAGAGGTGGAAGTCCATATCGCGCTCGGCGCTCGTTTGAAGCAACGCCGCCTGGAAGCCAAGTTGACGCTGGCCGAGCTGGCGGAGCGCTCGGGATTCGGCAAAGCCTACCTGTCGCGCATCGAGAACGGCAAGAAGGTCCCTCCGATCGGCACGCTCTCCCGCATCACCGATGTGCTCGGCATCGAGGCGGCCAGCCTGCTCACCGAAAACCCCCACACGGCGTGGCGCGGGGTGAGCGTCGTCAAGAAGACCGACAAACGCCCGACCGTCATGGGCGGGAGCCAGTTTGGCTACGACTACTTTGCGCTGACCGACGCCACGACAGGGCGCGCGCTCCAGCCCTTCATTTTTTCGTTCCCGGACAAGGTCGACAAGTTCGTCTTCTTCGAGCACGAAGGCGAAGAAATGATGCACGTGCTCACGGGGCGCGTGGAATGGCAGGTCGGCATGGACAAGTTCGTGCTGGAGCCTGGCGACACCATCCACTTCGATTCGAGAATCCCGCATCGCGGGCATTGCCTGTCGGGGCCGGCGACCGCCTTGGTCGTGATGTACTCGCCCTCAGGCTCCAAGGCCAATCTGGCCTGAGCCAGGGCAGAAGCCCTCGTCGCGGGCGAGCCTCAGCGCTGCGTGCCGGCTTCGGCCGCGGCCAGTCGGTACAGGATCTGCCGCATCATCAGGCCCGGTTTGTCCGGGGCGAAGTTCAGATCGAACTGCGGCTCGCTGTCGTTGCGCACCACGTCCATGATCCACTCCAGCGCGTCCACGTCTTCTTGGTAGGCCTTGGTCGACGCGCTGTGCAGGTGCTCGTCGATGGCGGCGTCGTCCAGCTGGAAGTTGCGGCTGCAGAACCACCAGTAGTGGATCGAGTGGTTCGTCTCGGGCGTGAAGATGTGGCTGATGTTGAAGCGGTAGGTGCGCGATTGCCCGCTGGGGTCGCGGTGGTCCACGATGCGCGCATACGCCGTGTGCAGCGCGGGCGACACGAAGCGCGCATCCGAGAACCGGTCCACCGGCTGGCCCGTCAGGCCCGTGGGCATCGCGTACACGCCGGGCGGGGGCGAGTCGCGCAGCTCGCGGTCGATGATCACCATGCCGCCCTCCTCGCGCACCTTCAGCCGCGAGCGCGCGTACTCGGGCGTGCCGATGGCGCCCGGGTGCAGGAACGGGAAGTGCGTCTGGTCCAGCAGGTTCTCGTGCATGGCCACGTAGTCGGATTTCAGATGGAAACCGCCACTGACCGTCTTCCACTCGGGACTGCCCAGCCAGCCAGTGTCGGGCACCAGGGACTCGTCCGCGTGGTCGGCGTCGCCCATCCAGATCCAGATCAGCGTGCCGCGCTCCACCGTGGGAAAGCTGCGCACGTTGGCGTTCGTCGGCACGATGGGCATGGCCGGCATGTGCACGCAGCGGCCCGAGGGGTCGAACTGCATGCCGTGGTAGCCGCACATGAGCACATCGCCCACCAGCTGGCCCTTGGCCAGCGGAAACGAGCGGTGCGGGCAGCGGTTGCGCACCGCCACCGGCTCACCGGCCAGCGTGCGGTACAGCGCCACGTCCACCCCCAGCAGGCGGCGGCTGATGATCTCGCGCGTCACCTCGCTGGCCAGCGCGGCCACGTACCAGCAGTTGCGCACCAGCGGCGTGGTGTGGTCGGCGAAGCCACCCGGCACGAACTCGCGCGAGGGCTCCGCCACGAATTCGACGGGGCGTTCAACGATCATGTCCATGGGGTGTCTTTCCAGCGTTCAGGCGTCCAGCACGAGCGACGGACCGCGCGCGCGCGACACGCAGATGCACAGCGATTCGTCGGCGGCCTTCTCTTCGGGGGTGAGGTAGTGGTCGTGGTGTTCGATGCCGCCCTCGGCCTTCACCACCGGCAAGGGGCACAGGCCGCACTCGCCGCGCCGGCAGTCCCACAACACGGGCACGCCCTCGGCCAGCAGGGCATCGAGGATGCTCACGTCGCTGCCCACCCGCACGGTCTTTCCCGTGCGCTGCAGGTGCACGCTGAAGGGCCGGGCGTCGCCCGAGATCGCGGCGGTGAAGCGCTCGCTGCGCACCCGCTGCGGCGCCCAGCCGAGAGCGGCTGCGGCCGTGTGGGTGGCGTCGATCATCGGTTGGGGGCCGCACACGTACACGGCGGTGCCCGCAGGCTGGGCCCGCAGCAGCGCCTGCAGATCGGGCGTGCCCTGCGCGTCGCTGTGGTGGAAGCGCACGCGCTCGCCCGCGAGCTGCGCTAATTCGTCGCGGTAGGCCATGCCGGCGGCCGCGCGGCCGGCGTAGAACACGCGGTAGTCGCAGCGGCGCCGGGCCAGGCTGCGCGCCATCGAAAAGATGGGCGTGATGCCGATGCCGCCCGCGATCAGCAACACGTTCTGGTCGCGCCGGTCGAGCGGGAAGTTGTTCACCGGCGGGCCGACCCGAAGGCGCGTGCCCACCTCGAACGTGGCATGGATGTGCGCCGAGCCCCGGGCATGGTCCTCGCGCTGCACCGCGATGCGGTAAGTGTGGCGCGCATCGTCGTCCAGCGTCGCGCCGCCCACCAGCGAGTAGTGGCGCACGATCAGCCCGCGCTCGGGCGAGACCGTGTGCAGCGCGATGTGCGACCCGGCCGAATACGACGGCAGCGGGCTGCCGTCCACCCGGGTCAACTGGAACTCGCGCACCCGGTCGGTCAGCTGCCGCACGGCGCTGACCTGCACGTCGAAGTTGGGCCGTGCCATGGTCAGAACCTCAGTCGAGCTTGATGCCGGACTTCTGGATCAAGGGACCCCAGGCCGCCACCTCCTGCTCCATCAGCTTGCCCATCTCGGCGGGCGACATGGTGTAGGGCTCGTAGGTGAACAGCGTCAGCTTGCTGCGCATGTCGGGCGTCTGCATCACCTTGGCGATGGCCTCGTTGAGCTTCGCCACGATGTCCTTGGGCGTGCCTTTGGGCGCGAGCAGGCCGTTCCACCCACCCACCGCCCACGGCGCGGGTGCGCCGGTTTCGGCGGCGGTCGGCACCTTGTCGTAGCCCGCGATGCGCGTGGGCGCGGCGGCGGCCAGGAAGCGCACCTTGCCCGCCTGCAGCATCGCGCCGGCCGACGGGGCCGAGCCGATCGCCCAGTCCAGCTCGCCATTGGCCACGCCGGTGTAGAGCTGCGAAGACTCCTTGTACGGCACGTGCGTCATGCGCGTGCCCGTGGCCGACTCCAGCATCAGGCCGCCCAGGTGCGCCGGGCTGGCCACGCCCCAGGAGCCATACGTCACGCCATCGGGCTTGGCCTTGGCGCTGGCGATCAGGTCGCCCATGGTCTGCCACTTGGAGGCCGTGGGCACCACGACGAAAAAGTAGTTGCGCACCAGCGGCGTGACGGGCTCGAAGTCTTGCGTGGCACTGTAGGGCAGCTTGTTGAACAGGTGCGGCTGCGTGCCGATGTGAAAACTGTCCATGTGCACCAGCGTGTAGCCGTCCGCCGGAGCCAGGCGCGCCGCCTGGAACGCCACGAAACCGCTTGCCCCCGGCTTGTTCTCGATCAGCACGGGCTGGCCCAGCGCCGGGCCCAGCTTCTCGGCCAGGTTGCGCAAGAGCACGTCCGGCCCCTGGCCCGCCGGGAACGGCGTGACGATCCGGATCGGCCGGGCCGGGTAGCTGCTCTGCGCCAGCGCGGCACCGGGCAGCAGGTGGACGGCGGCGCCCGCCAGCAACGCGCCGAGGAACTGGTGTCTCTTCATGTTGGTCTCCAGGGATTCGAATGGGGCAGGCGAATTTTATTGATCTGAATCAAAGATAATTGAACTCAATATTGGTTATCACTTGACTGTTTTAAGAACAAATGGACACCACCACCCACATCCGCACCTTCGTTGAAGTCGTGCGCTGCGGCGGCTTCTCCGAAGCCGCGCGGCAGCTCGGTGTGGTGCCCTCGGTGGTGGCCAAACGCATCGCCCAGCTGGAGGCCGAACTGCAGGCCCGGCTGTTCGAGCGCACCACGCGCAAGGTGACGCTGACCGAAGCCGGCGAAAGGCTGCACCTGCGCGCGGCCGGCGTGGTGGCCGAGTTCGAGGACCTGCTGCACGCCGTGCGGCGCGACGAAGGCAAACCCGAAGGCCACTTGCGCGTGATGGCCCCCACCACGCTCACCATGGAGCAGCTCGGCGATGTGTTCTGCGCCTTCCTCGCCATGCACCCGCGCATCACGCTGGAACTGTCGCTGGTCGACCGCTCCACCAACCCGGCCGAAGCCGGCTTCGACCTCGCCATCAGCGGGCGCGCGGCCAGCTACGAAGGCGTGGTGGACGTGCCGCTGTGCCCCGTGCAACCGGTGCTGTGCGCGGCGCCGGCGTACCTGAAAGAACGCGGCACGCCCATGCACCCGCGCGACCTCGCGGACCACGCCTGCATCGCCTTCGCGCCTACCGGCACCAGCTGGGCCTTTCAGAGCGCGCGCGGCGTGGTGACTGTCGACGTGCACCCGCGCCTGCTCGCCGACGACAACCGCACCGTGCTGCGCGCCACGCTGCAAGGCCTGGGCGTGGCGCTGCTGCCGCGCTACATCGCGGGGGCCGAGCTGGCCAAAGGCACGCTGGTGCCCTTGTTGCCCAAACACGAGCCGCAGGAAAACTGGTTCAAGGCCTATGTGCCGCGCCGCAAGATGGGCACGGCGCGGGTGAAAGCGCTGCTGGCGTTTCTGCAGGAGCACTGGGCGGGGGCATCTCTGTAGTGCTTACGTGGCTATGCGGGGTGTGCCGAGAGCCTCACTCCCAAGGCACGCGCCACCTTCAGCACGGTGTCGAACCGTGGCTTGGCGCCCGGTGCGAGCGCCTTGTAGAGGCTCTCTCTGCCCAGCCCCGCGTCCTTGGCCACCTGTGCCATGCCTTTGGCGCGCGCAATGTCCCCGAGCGCCAGCAGCAGAAGATCGGGGTCGTCCATTTCGAGAACGGCCGTCATGTACTCGGCAATCGCCGCATCGTCCGTGAGGTAACGAGCGGCGTCGAAAGGGAGCAGCTTGGCTTGTGCCTTGGTCTTGGATGTGTTCATGGCTCCAGCTCCAGTTGTTTGAGCAGCCTCTGTGCTCGCTTGATATCTCGGCTCTGGGTTGACTTGTCACCACCAGCGAGCATGACGATGAGAATGTTCTGACGGCGCGTGAAGTACAAGCGATAGCCTGGACCGACATCCACCCGCATCTCTGAAACCTCTTCGCCGACCGGCTTCCAGTCGCCGAGGTTGCCGGCTTCCGCCAGCCGCAACCTCGCCGCGATGCGGATCCGGGCCTTGATGTCTTTGAGGTTGTCGAGCCACTCCTGGAACGCCTGTACTTGAAGGACCGCGAACATTGAAATGTATCTAATTGGATACTAACACCAAACTGCCCGAAAGACAGCGTCTGAGCCCTCCAGCCTGAGGGAGCAGGATGCGATCCAAACCATGGCGACACCGTCGCCCTCTTCAACAACACCAATGAACTGAAAGCTGCCACGAACGCTGCAGCTGGACTCACGAGTACGCAGAATCCAGAAACGCAAACGCATTGCAAGCCGCCACAAAACTCTTCGCGGCATCTTGCCGGCCAAAGCCATAGACCGGCACATCGGCTTCACGGGCGCGGGTGACCACGCCCGTGTAGTCGCTGTCCGATGACACGATGCAGAAGCCGTCCACCTTGCGTTGCGGGGCATGCAGCATTTCCATCATGTCCATGATCAAGGCCGAGTCGCTGGCGTTCTTGCCGTGGCGGTAGTGAAACTGCTGGACGGGGCGTATCACGTTGGCCTCCAGCACCTTGCGCCAGGAAGCAACGTGCGGGTTGGTCCAGTCGGCGTACGCGCGGCGGATGAGGACGTTACCGCGTTCGGCCGCCAGCTTCATCACGGGTTCGCAGCATGTCCAGCTCATGTTCTCGGCGTCGATCAGCAACGCGAGTCGGAGCGGTCGGGGGAAAAAGAACGGTGCTTGCTTCATGGGCCTTCCTGTTGCGATGAGTTCCACCACCACCCTTTTGAGGTGGCGGTGGCCCGAACAGGTTGGCGTACCGAGACAGCTTGCACCATCGGCGAGACTTGCGTCTCCCCATCCGGGCCACCATAAACAGGAAAGCACAGACGAAGAAGATGATGGCCGCAACGCCGAAACATTGCAGCCATCTCAAAACGCAAGCTGTCAGCAGGACGCCAATCCTGATCGCACTTTTGTACGACGAAAGAAGTATAGCTTCGGCGTTCAGCGCCGCCGATACGCCCCGCAGTGTTTCCCCGTCCACTTCTTGAACGCGCGCTGAAAGGTCGGGCTGTCGCTGAAGCCGAGCTCGCTCGCCAGCTGCACCAGCGACACGCGCGATGACGACAGGCGCGAGATCGCGAGGTCGCGCCGCAGGTCGTCCTTGAGCCATTGCAGCGAGGTGTGTTCGGCCGAGAGGTGCCGCTGCAGGCTCGACGGCGAGGTGTGCAGGTGCTCGGCCACGGCCTCCAGCGAGGGCCACTGCGGGTAGCTGCGCATGAGGTGGTTGCGCACCCGCTGCGCCACGGCGCCAAAGTCGCGCGGCGGCGAGATGACCTGCGTGTACGCGTCGGTGAGGAACACGCGCAGGGCCGGCTCGTCGCGGCTCACCGGGGTGTCCAGTTCCTTGGCCTTGAACCAGAAACCGAACGCCGCCTGCCCGTAGCGCCGGGGCGCGGGGAACACGAGGTTGTAGCCCTCCTGGCCGTCGGGCTCGGGGTAGCTGAAGTCGAAGTGCGTGATGGGCAGCGGCGCGTTCAGCAGCCAGGCGGCCAGGCGCCAGAGCACGCGCACCATGGTCTCCTGCGCGAACACGGGCGTGGGGTGGCCGGGGGCGATGGTCTGCATGTGCAGGCCGGCTTCGTCGCCGTTGACCTGCAGCGAGAAAAAGATGTCGTCCTGCAGCAGGTTGAGCGCCGCGCTCATGCGCTTGAGCGCGCGCCGCAGGTCGTGCGCGGACAGGCCTTCGCGCGCTGTCAGCGCGAAGCTGCCGGGCTTGAACGGGCGCGAGAACAGGCCCATGCATTCGTCCTTCATGTCGTTGAGCAGCGCATAAAAAAGCGCGACGTACTGCATGGGCGTGACGCCCTGGTGGCCGGGTTGGCGCAGGGCATGCGGGTCCACCCCGACTTGACGTAGATAGCCATCCATGTTCATGCCCCGGCTTTCCGGCCCGGAGAGCATGCCGAACACGAAAACAGGGGCAATGAAGGCCCCCGGGTTTTCCCGAGGTTTTCGCTGTTTGAGGTCTTTTGCCATGGTTTCAGGGTGTTCGGCTATCGCTAGGAAATGGGGCGAAGCCTAGCATCCGCCCCGTCTTCCAACCAATTTTTCGGGGCCGCCGCCCCGCCGCACAAAGGACCGTTCATGAAGCAAGACGTGTATGTCGTGGGGGTCGGCATGGTGCCGTTCACCAAACCCGGGGCGAGCGAGCCCTATCCGCAGATGGCGGCCAAGGCGGTGAACGCGGCGCTGCGCGACGCGGGCCTGGACTACGCCAAGGTGCAGCAGGCCTATGTGGGCTATGTGTACGGCGACTCCACCGCCGGCCAGCGCGCGCTGTACGAGGTGGGCATGACGGGCATTCCCGTCGTGAACGTGAACAACAACTGCTCCACCGGTTCCACCGCGCTCTTTCTCGCGCGCCAGGCGGTGATGAGCGGCGCGGCCGACTGCGTGCTGGCGCTGGGCTTCGAGCAGATGAACCCAGGCGCCCTCGGCTCGGTGTTCAAGGACCGCGCGAGCGCCTTCGAGCGTTTCGACGACGCCACGGAAGAACTGGTGGGCCATGGCGAGATTCCGCTGGCGCTGCGCTACTTCGGCGGCGCGGGCCTGGCGCACATGGAAGAGTTCGGCACGCCGCTGAACACCTTCGCCAAGATCCGCGCCAAGGCGAGCCGCCATGCGTCGAACAACCCGCTCGCGCTGTTCCGCACCGTGGTGACGGAAGAAGAGGTGATGAACGCGCCGGTGATGTGGCCGGGTGTGATGACGCGCCTGATGGCCTGCCCGCCCACCTGCGGTTCGGCGGCGGCCATCGTGTGCTCGGAGGCCTTCGCGAAGAAGCATGGCCTGAACACGGCCGTGCGCATCCGCGCTCAGGCCATGACGACGGACGGCCCCGCCACTTTCGGCGCGAAGGACATGCGCGAAGTGGTCGGCTTCAGCATGGCCAGGGCCTGCGCCGAGCAGGTGTACGCCGAAGCCGGCCTGGGCCCGCGCGACGTGCAGGTGGTGGAACTGCACGACTGCTTCGCGCACAACGAGCTGCTGAGCTATGAAGCCCTGGGCCTGTGCGAACGCGGCGGCGCGCAGAAGTTCGTGGAAGACGGCGACAACACCTACGGCGGCCAGGTCGTCACCAACCCTTCGGGCGGCCTGCTCTCCAAGGGCCACCCGCTGGGCGCGACCGGTCTGGCGCAATGCACCGAGCTCGTGCAGCAGCTGCGCGGCCAGGCCGAGAAGCGCCAGGTGGACGGCGCGCGCATCGCGCTGCAGCACAACCTGGGCCTGGGTGGCGCCTGCGTGGTGACGATGTACGAAAAGGTGGCCGCATGATCGACAGGAAATTCATCGGCTATCAGCTCAAGCCTTCGGTGCTCACGGTGGACCGCACGCGCCTGCAGTTCTTCGCCAAGGCGATTGGCGAGAAGAACCCGGTCTACGTGGACCCGGCCGCCGCGAAGGCCGCCGGCTACGCCGACGTGCCGGCACCGCCCACCTTCCTTTTCGCGGCCGAGCTGGACAGCGGGGCCAACGACCAGCTGCTGGCCGACCTGGACATTCCGCTGGCCAAGCTGCTGCACGGCGAGCAGTCGTTCCGCTACCTCCGGCCGGTGTGCGCGGGCGACACGGTGACCGTGCAATCGACCATCACCGACATCTACGACAAGAAGGGCGGCAAGCTGGAATTCGCCGTCAAGGACTCCAGGGTGACCAACCAGCGCGAGGAACTCGTCGCCGAGCTGCGCACCGTGCTCGTGGTCCGCCACTGAAAGGGAAGAGAACACCATGACCGCATCGATCAAGGTCGGCGACCGCCTGCCCGCCCTGCAACTCCCCCCGGTGGACCGCGCCACGCTCGCGCTGTTCGGCGGCGCCTCGGGCGACCACAACCCCATCCACATCGACCTGGACTTCGCGCGCCGCTCGGGCATGCCCGACGTGTTCGCGCAGGGCATGCTGGGCATGGCCTGGGTGGGCCGGCTCATCACGCAATGGGCGCCGCAGTCGCGCCTGCGCCAGTACGACGCGCGCTTCGCCGGCATCACCCACCTGGGCAACGCCATCACCTGCAGCGGCGAGGTGGTGGAGCTGATGGACCTCGACGGCGAGGCCTGCGCGCGCGTGGCCGTGAGCTCTTCGAATCAATACGGCCAGAACAAGATCGTCGGCGAGGCCATCGTGGCACTGGCCTGAACGCACACCGACACACACAAGAGGAAAGACACAGCATGAGCAAGAAACTCGACGGCAAGGTGGCCCTGATCACGGGCTCGGGGCGCGGCATCGGCCGTGAAATCGCCCTCAAGCTCGCCCAGGACGGCGCGCGCCTGGTGATCAACGACCTCGACGCCGATCCGGCGCAGGAGACCGTGGAGGCCATCAAGGCCCTGGGCGGCGAGGCCGTGGCCTGCGTGGGCAGCGTGACGGCGCCGGACTTTTCGGAGCGCTTCATCGGCACCGCCGTGGAGAACTTCAAGGGCCTGGACATCATCGTCAACAACGCCGGCTACACCTGGGACAACGTGATCCAGAAGATGACCGACGAGCAGTGGTACGCCATCATGGACTGCCACCTCACCGCGCCCTTCCGCATCCTGCGCGCGGCGCAGCCGGTGATCCGCGCACTGTCGAAATCCGAGATGGACAGCGGCGTGCGCAACATGCGCAAGGTGGTGAACATCTCGTCCATGGCCGGGGTCTTCGGCAACGTGGGCCAGTCCAACTACTCGGCGGCCAAGGCCGGCATCATGGGCCTCACGCAGGCGCTGGCCAAGGAATGGGGTCGCATGAACGTGACGGTGAACTGCGTGGCCTTCGGCCTCATCAAGACGCGGCTGACCGGCAGCACCGCCGACGGCGCCACCACGAACATCGACGGGCGCGACATCAAGGTGGGCGTGAACCCCGGCCTGCTGTCGATGATGGAGCAGACCATTCCCCTGGGCCGGGGCGGCACACCGGAAGAAGCCGCGGGCTCGGTGTACCTGTTCTGCATCCCCGAGTCGGACTACGTCAGCGGCCAGACGCTGATCTGCTCCGGCGGCCTGACGGGCATGTGAGCATGCTGCCGCGCCTGCACCAGCATCCCTGGATGGATGCCGACATCGAGGCCTTTCGCGAGCAGGTCCGCCGCTGCGTGGCGGACAAGCTCGCACCCAAGCTCGATGCCTGGCGCCGCCAGGGTTTCATTCCCCGCGAGTCCTGGCGCGCCCTGGGCGAGCTGGGCTTCCTGTTGCCCGAGATGCCCGAGGCCTATGGCGGCCCGGGCGCGAGCATCGCCTACCAGCTGGTGGTGCAGGACGAGCTCTCCAAGCAGGAGATCCCGGCCAACACCGGCGTGCACTCCATCGCTTCGCACTACATCCTGGACTACGGCACCGAAGCACAGAAGCAGCGCTGGCTGCCCAGGCTCGTCAGCGGCGAGATGCTGGCCGGCATCGCCATGACCGAACCCGGCGCGGGCTCGGACCTGAAGGCCATCCGCACCAAGGCCCGGCTCGAGGGCGACCACTACGTGGTGGACGGCGCCAAGACCTTCATCACCAACGGCTTCACCGCCAACCTGCTGGTGGTGGTGGTGCGCACGGGCGAGGCCGGTGCCAAGGGCGTCTCGCTGCTGGTGATGGAAACCGAGAACCTGCCCGGCTTCAGCGTGGGCCGGCGACTGGAGAAGCTGGGCCAGCACGCCTCGGACACCGCCGAGCTGTCCTTCGACGGCGTGCGCGTGCCGGCTTCGCAGCTGCTCGGCGGCCAGGAAGGCGAAGGCTTCAAGCAGCTCATGAGCCAGCTCACCTACGAGCGCCTGCTGCTCGCGGTGAACGCGGCGGCGGTGATCGAGCGCGCGGTAGAGCTCACGGTGGACTACACCAAGCAGCGCAAGGCCTTCGGCCAGGCGCTGGCCGACTTCCAGAACACCCGCTTCAAGCTGGCCGAGTGCGCCACCATGGCGCACGTGGTGCGCACCTTCGTGAACGACTGCATCCAGCGCCAGCTGGACGGCACGCTGGACAACGAGGCCGCCTACATGGCCAAGTGGTGGTGCTCGGAGCAGCAGGGCAAGGTGACGGACGAATGCCTGCAGCTCTTCGGCGGCTACGGCTACATGGCCGAGTACCCGATCGCCCGGCTCTACGCCGATTCGCGCGTGCAGCGCATCTACGGCGGCGCCAACGAGATCATGAAAGACCTGATCGCGCGCAAGGTGCTCGGCTGATGCAACCGCTGAACCACCTCCACGTGATCGAGTTCGAAGGCATCGGCCCCGGCCCGCTGTGCGGCCGGGTGCTGGCGGACCTGGGCGCGCGCGTCACCGTGATCGCGCGGCCGGGCACCTCCTCCGTGGTCGACAAGCTCTCGGGCGGCGGGCAACCGCCGCTGCGCGAAGGCAAGACCGTGGTCGAACTCAACCTCAAGCACCCCGACGACGTGACCCAGGCCCTGGGCCTGGTGGCCAGCGCGGACGCGCTGATCGAAGGCAACCGCCCGGGCGTGATGGAGCGCCTGGGCCTCGGCCCTGCCGCCTGCGCGGCGGTGAACCCGAAACTGGTCTACGGCCGCATGACGGGCTGGGGCCAGCAGGGCCCGCTGGCGCAGGCGGCCGGGCACGACATCAACTACGTGGCGCTCAGCGGCATGCTTTCGCTGTCGGCGGTGCACGGCCAGCTGCCCGTGTCGCCGCCCACGGTGCTGGGCGATGCCGGTGGCGCGCTCGGCCTGGCGCTGGGCATCGTCAGCGGTGTGCTGCAGGCGCGCCAGAGCGGCCAGGGCTGCGTGGTGGACGCCGCCATCGTGGACGTGGTCGCCATGCTCGGCGGCCTGGCGCAATGGATCGCCGGCACCGGCGGCCTGGGTGGCCAAGGCAACGACCGGCCCAGCGTGTTCCACGACTCGCCGTTCTACGACGTCTACCGCTGCGCGGACGGCGGCTTCGTCACGCTGGGCGCGATCGAGCCGCAGTTCTACGCGCTGCTGGTGAAGAAGCTCGGCCTCACCGACGTGGACCCGGCCGCCCAGTTCGACACCACGGCCTGGCCGGCCTTGAAAGCGCGCCTGCGCGCCCTCCTCCTCAGGCAGCCGCGCCAGCACTGGTGCGATCTGCTCGAAGGCACGGACGCCTGCTTCGCCCCGGTGCTCACGCTGGACGAGGCCGCCCGCCACCCGCACAACGTGGTGCGCGGCCTGTACGCGCCGACGCCGTCGGGCGAACGCCGCACCGGCGCCGCGCCCCGCTTCACCCCCTTGCAAGAGGTCCCTACCCATGACTGAAGCCCGGCGTTCCCACGCCGCCATGCTGGAGGCGCGCGACCTCACGCTGAAATTCGGCGGCGTCACCGCGCTGTCCGAGATTTCGGTGGACATCGGCCACCAGGAGCTGGTGGCCCTCATCGGCCCCAACGGCGCGGGCAAGAGCTCGCTGCTCAACGTGCTCTCGGGCTTCTACCGCCCGAGCACCGGCACCGTGCGGTTCGAAGGCCAGGACATCGGCCGCTGGCCGGTGCACCGCGTGGCCCAGGCCGGCCTGGCGCGCACCTTCCAGGGCACGCACCTGCTGCCGCACATGAGCGTGCTCGACAACATCCTGGTGGGCCGCTACATGCACATGAAGAGCACGCTGACCACGGCCTTCCTCTACTACCCGTTCGCACACCGCGAAGAGGTGGCGCACCGCGCCGTGGCCGAGGAGATCCTGGGCTTTCTCGAACTCGAGCACCTGCGCCACCACACCGTGGGCACGCTGGGCTACGGCATGCGCAAGCGCGTGGACCTGGGCCGCGCGCTGGCCATGGAGCCGCGCATGCTGCTGCTGGACGAGCCCATGGCCGGCATGAACACCGAAGAGAAGGAAGACCTGGCGCGCTTCATCCTGGACATCCGCGAATCGCGCCAGATCCCGGTGGTGCTGGTGGAGCACGACATGGGTGTGGTGATGGACATCGCCGACCGCGTGATCGTGCTGAACTTCGGCCGCAAGATCGCCGACGCCTCGCCCGCCGCCGTGCAGAAGGACGAGAACGTGATCTCCGCCTACCTGGGGGCCCACGCATGAGCGCGACCCCGAACAAGACCCCGCAGACCCTGCCTCAATGGCTGCTGCACAACGCCGCCACGCGCGGCAGCGAGGTGGCGCAACGCCACAAGCGCGACGGCGTGTGGCACGAATTCACCTGGGCCGACGTGCACGACGAAGTGCGCGCCCTGGCCCTGGGCCTGCGCGCGCGCGGCGTGCAGCGCGGCCAGACCGTGGTGCTGCTGAGCGAGAACCGGCCCGAGCTGTACTGGGCCGAGTGGGCCGCGATGGCGGTGGGCGCCAAGGTGGTGGCGCTGTACCCCGACGCGGCGGAAGCCGAGGTGGACTACATCGTGGCCGACGCGCAAGCGGTCTGCGTGTTCGCCGAAGACCAGGAGCAGGTGGACAAGGTGCTGCCCGTGATGGCGCGCCACGGCGGCCTGCACACCGTGGTGTGGTGGGAGTCGGGCGGCCTGTGGTCGTACCGGCACGAAGGCCTGCTGGGCTGGGACGCGTTCCGCGCGCCGACCGAGGACGCGGCCTGGTTCGAGCAGGCGGTGATGCAGGGCCAGGCGAGCGACATCGCCGTGCTGTCCTACACCTCGGGCACCACCGGCGCGCCCAAGGGCGTGATCACCACGCACGCCTCGCTGATGCACAACGCCGAGCTGATCGGCCAGACCATGCAGGTGCCCGAGGGCGGCGAGTACCTGTCGTACATCCCGCTGTCCTGGGCCACCGAGCAGTGGGTGGGCGTGACCATGGGCCTGATGCGCCCGCTGCGCGTGAACTTCGCCGAGCGGCCGGACCAGATCCAGGAAGCGATCCGCGAGCTGGCCTGCGAGATGGTGTTCTTCGGCCCGCGCCAGTGGGAGAGCCTGGCCGCGCGCGTGCATGCCCGCATGCTCGACGCCGCGCCCTGGCGCCAGAAGGTGGTGGACTGGGGCCTGCGCATCGGCAAGCTGGCGCGCGCGGACCAGATGGACACCCGCGCGCGCTCGTGGTGGGTGCGCGCCCAGCTGCCGCTGGCCGACGCGCTGGTGCTGCGCCCGCTGCGCGAGCAGCTGGGCCTGAAACGCGCGCGCATCGCCTTCACCGGCGGCGCGGCGGTGGCACCCGACATCTTCCGCCTGTTCGCGGCCATGGGCGTGATGCTGCGCAACGTGTACGGCTGCAGCGAGTTCGGCCTGATCACGGTGCACCAGGGCGAGCGCGTCAACGCCGAGACCATCGGCGAGACCGTGGCCATGGCCAGCCCCTGGGGCGTTCCCATGGAGTGGCGCGTGACCGACGGCGGCGGGCTGGAGGTGCGCGGCGGTGCGGGCTTCTCGGGCTACTGGGGCAAACCCGAGAAGAGCGCCGAGAAGATGAACGAAGGCTGGTTCCAGACCGGCGACGCGGTGGGCCAGGGGCCCAGCGGCAACGAGCTGATCTACTACGACCGCGTGGAGCACATGAACCGGCTGCAGGGTGGCCACCTGTTCTCCAAGCAGTTCATCGAGGTGCGGCTGCGCTTCTCGCCCTACATCCGCGAGGTGATGGTGGTAGGCGACCCCACGCGCTCGCACGTGACCGCGCTGGTGAACATCGACGGCGAGGTGTTCGGCCGCTGGGCCGAGCGCAACGGCGTGTCGTTCACCACCTTCACCGACCTGTCGCAGCGCCCCGAGGTGCTGGCGCAGGTGGCCAAGGAGATCGCCAGCGTGAACCGCACGCTGCCCGAGGCCGCGCGCCTGAAGCACTTCGTGAACCTGCCCAAGGAGCTGGACGCCGACGAGGGCGAGCTCACGCGCACCCGCAAGCTCAAGCGCGACTTCATCGAGCAGCGCTACGGCGCGCTGATCGACGCGATGTACGGCGAGCGGCCCGGCACCACCATCGAAATCCCCGTGCGCTACCAGGACGGCCGCGCCGGCGTGCTGCGCGCCGACGTGACCACCGGCCATGTGCCGGCCGCGCGCGCCCAGGAGACCTGACCCCATGACCGACTTCTTCAACTACCTCTTCAACGGCTTCCTGCAAGGCCAGATCTACGCCCTGCTGGCGCTGGGCTTCATGGTGATCTACCGCGCCAGCAAGGTGTTCAACTTCGCGCAGGGCGAGCTGATGATGCTCGGCGCCTACGCGGTGTGGACGCTCACGCTGGGCGCCAACCTCCCGCCCTGGCTGGCGATTCCGCTGGCCTTCGTCTGCGCGCTGGTCTACGGCTGGCTGATCGAGCGGCTGTTCTTCGAGCGGCTGGTGGGCGAGTCGGTGTTCTCCATGGTGATGGTGACCATCGGCCTGGTGATCCTGATCCGCGGCATCGTGCTGGTGGTGTGGGGCGCGGCGGACCGCCAGTTTCCCGTGCTGCTGCCGCCCACGCCCTTCATCGTCGGCGACATGATCTTCCCGTCGTCGCTGGTGATCGGCGCCATCCTCACGCTGGTGGTCACGGTGGGCATGTCGTGGTTCTTCAACCGCACCCGCGCCGGCCTCACGCTGACCGCCGTGGCGGAAGAGCCCACCACCGCGATCTCGCTCGGCATCTCGGTCAAGCGCGCCGTCACCCTGGCCTGGATGATGGGTTCGGTGATCGCCACGGCCGGCGCCATCGTGCTGCTCAGCGGCCGCTCGCTCACGGTGGGCACGGCCGACGTGGCGCTCGCCGCGCTGCCGGTGGCGCTGCTCGCCGGCCTCGAATCCATCGGCGGGCTGATCCTGGCCGGTGCCATCGTCGGCATCGTGCAGGCCCTGGTGGCGGCCTATGTGGACCCTGCGATCGGCGGCTCGGCCTCGTCCATCGTGCCCTTTGTTTTCATGCTGCTGATCCTGCTGGTGCGCCCCACCGGCCTGTTCGGCTGGCGCCATGTGGAGCGTGTGTGATGGACCCGTCCGGCATTTTCTTCACCAGCCACGCGGGCGACCGCTCCCTGATCCGCACGCGCGCGCAGTGGGTGGGCCTGCTGATCCTGCTGCTCGTGCTGGCCACGCTGCCCTGGTGGGCCTCGGACCGCTGGGTCAGCATCGGCTACACCACCTTCATCACCGCCGTGGCCGTGATCGGCCTGCAGATCTGCACCGGCTACGCGGGCCAGATCAACCTGGGGCAGTCGGCCTTCATGGGGGTGGGCGCCTACGGCGCGGCGCTGGCCATGTCGGCCGGGTGGGACGCGCTCGCGGCGCTGCTCATCGGCGGGGCGGGCGCGGCCCTCTTCGGCGTGATGTTCGGCCTGACGGCCGCGCGCATCAAGGGCTTCTACCTCGCGCTCACCACCATCGCGGCGCAGGCGCTGTTCCACTTCCTGGTGCTGAACCTGCCGCAGGCCTGGCTGGGCGGCGCGGGCGGCCTGCACGTGGAGTCGGCCACCGCCCTGGGCATCTCGCTGAACAACGACCGCGCGATCTACGGTTTCTCGTTCATCGTGCTGGTGGTCATGACCATCGGGGCCTTCGGCATCGTGCGCTCGCGCCACGGCCGCAGCTTCGAGGCGGTGCGCGACGACGACGTGGCCGCCGGGATGATGGGCATCCCCGTGGCCGCCACCAAGGCGCGCGCCTTCCTGGTCAGCGCCTTCTACGCCGGCGTGGCCGGCGGCCTGTGGGTGGTGGCGCTGCGGCACGTGTCGGTGGAGCAGTTCACGCTGTTCAACGCCATCTGGATGATCGCCATGATGATCGTCGGCGGCCTGGGCTCCATCGTGGGGGCGCTGATCGGCACCGTGCTGATCCAGCTGGCGCGCGAGGGCGTGACCAGCCTGGGCCCGAGCGTCATCCAGTGGGTGCCCGCCGTGGGGCAGGACTTCGTCTTCGCCGCCATGAACGTGCTGCTGGGCACCGTGATCATCCTTTTCCTGCTGTTCGAGCCCAAGGGCGTGATGCACCGCGTGCAGATCACCAAGCAGGCGTACCGACTCTGGCCGTTCCCGTACTGACCGCCGGGGGGCGGCACCCATCACGACAACAGGAGACAACATGCAAACACTCAAGAGCTGGGCGGCCCGCACCGCCACCGTGGCCGGGCTGTGTCTGTCGGCGGCCCTGCCGGCCACGGCGCAGACCGTGTACCAGGTGCCCGCGATGTCCGATTTCTCCGGGCCGTTCTCGTCCATCATGCCGATGATGGCCGGCGGCCGCGAGGCGGTGGCGACCTGGTGGAACGCCGAGGTGGGCGCCAAGATGGGCGTGAAGGTCGAAGTGAAGAGCTACGACACGCGCTACGACGCCGCGCAGACCGCCAGCCTGTGGCCCGGCGTGCTCGCCACCAAACCGCTGGTGGGCCTCTCGGCCGGCGGGCCGGACACCGCCGCGCTGCAGCAGCGCCTGCCCACCGACAAGGTGGTGATGATCTCCGGCTCGGCAGCCAACGGCTCGGGCTGGCGCCCCAACCAGTGGGTGCTCACGCCCCGGCCCACCTTCGTGCACGAGATCGCCGGCTTCATCGAGTGGTACCAGAAGACCAAGACGCCGGGCCGCCCGGTGAAGGTGGCGATGTTCACCACCGAGGCATCGCCCAGCTTTGCCGACATGGCCAAGGGCGTGTCGGCCTACGCCAAGGCCAGCCCCAACGTGGTGAACCTGGTGGAGATGGTCTTCGTGGACGTGCAGCCCACCGACGTGACGCTGCAGCTGCGCCGCGTGCTCAACGCCGGCGCCGAGGTGATCCTGGTGCCGACCAACATCCAGCAGGCGGTGGCGGTGAAGCGCGCCATGCAGGCCCTGGGCAAGAACGTGCCCATCGTGCACGGCCTGCAGAACTCGCCCGGCATGTTGCAGAAACTGGTGGGCAGCATGGCCGCCATGGAAGGCGACTACGAGGTGCACGGCGGCGTGATCACCAGCGAGGAAGACACCGAAGCCAAGCGCTTCTACGACCTGCTGGTGGCCAAACACGGCATGAAGGTGCCCTGGCACGCCATCACCTCGCTGGGCATGACGCAGACGCTGCTGGCGGTGCGCGCCATCGAGGTGGCCGCGAAGAAGCATGGCCCCGACAAGCTCAGCGGCGAGCTGATCTACAGCACGCTGATCGAGACCACCTTCCCAGCCAAGGACTTCTTCGGCCTCACCGGCGGCGACCTCGACTTCTCGGTGGAGGCGCCCTTCCCCACCAAGGACCCGCGCATCAACATCGGCCAGGTGGTGGGTGGCAAGCTCGTCACCGTGGCCAAGGGCGTGCCCGTGCCCAGGCTGGGCAAGTGGTGAGCCGCTTTTTCCGCAGACCTTCATACCAACCAGGAGACGTCATGAAAGCACTGAAACACTGGGCCACCCAGGCCGCCCTGCTGGCGGGCATCGCCGCCTCGGCCGTCGCGCCCGCCGGCGCGCAGACCGTGTACCAGATCCCGGCCCTGTCCGACTACTCGGGCCCGTTCGCGGCCATCATGCCCATGGTGGGCCCGGGCCGCGAAGGCGTGGTGAACTGGTGGAACGCGGAAGTGGGCAACAAGCTGGGCGTGAAGCTCGAGCTCAAGACCTACGACACGCGCTACGACACCGCGCAGACCGCCAGCCTGTGGCCCGGCGTGCTGGCCACCAAGCCGGTGATCGGCCTCTCGCTCGGCGGCCCCGACACCTCGGCCCTGCAACAGCGCCTGCCCACCGACAAGGTGCCCATGATCCTGGGCTCGGCGGCCAACGGCTTCGGCTGGCGCCCCAACCAGTGGGTGCTGGCCACGCGGCCGACCTTCGTGCATGAAGTCTCCGGCTTCATCGACTGGTTCCAGAAAACCAAGACCCCGGGCCGCCCGGTCAAGGTGGCGATGTTCACCACCGAAGCCTCGCCCACCTTCGCCGACATGGGCAAGGGCATCATCGCCTACGCGAAGGCCAACCCCAACGTGGTGACCCTGGTCGAGATGGTGTACGTGGAGCCCCAGCCGGCCGACGTGACGCTGCAACTGCGCCGCGTGCTCAACGCCGGTGCCGAGGTGGTGCTGGTGCCCTCCAACATCCAGCAGGCGGTGGCGGTGAAGCGCGCCATGCAGACCCTGGGCAAGAACGTGCCCATCGTCTACAGCCTGCAGAACTCGCCCGCCATGCTGCAGAAGCTGCTGGGCAGCCTGTCGGCCATGGACGGGGACTACGAAGTGCACGCCGGCGTGATCGCCACCGACGAGGACACCGAGGCCAAGAAGTTCTACGACATGCTGGTGGCCAAGCACGGCGTGAAGGCGCCCTGGCACTCGATCACCACCATCGGCATCAACCAGACCCTGGTGCTGGTGCGCGCGGTGGAGGCGGCGGCGAAGAAGCACGGCGGCGACAAGCTCACCGGCGAGATGCTCTACAACACGCTGATCGAGACCCACTTCCCGGCCAAGGACTTCTTCGGCTTCACCGGCGGCGGCGACATCGACTTCTCGGTCGAGGCCCCCTTCCCCATCAAGGACCCGCGCGTCAACATCGGCCAGGTGGTGGGCGGCAAGCTGACCACGGTGGCCCGGGGCGTGCCGGTGCCCAAGCTGGCGAAGTGGTGAGCGAGAGCGTGGCCGTGTCAGACCAAGCGCTGATCGCCCTCAACAACGTCGAGGTGCTCTACGCCGACGTGATCCTTTCGCTGAAAGGCATCACGCTGGAAGTGGCCGCCGGAGGTTGCACCGTGCTGCTCGGCCCCAACGGAGCCGGCAAGAGCACCACCCTCAAGACCATCTCCGGCATGCTGGACGTGGAGGAAGGCCGCGTCGCCTCGGGCAACGTGCGCATGCTGGGCCAGGACATCACCGGCGCGTCCGCCGAGCGGATGGTGGCCGACGGCGTGGTGCACGTGGTCGAAGGCCGCAAGGTGCTGCGCCACATGACCGCCGAGCAGAACCTGGTGGTGGGCGGGCACCGGCTCACGCGCATGGCCGATGTGAAGCAAGGGCTGGAGCGGGTCTACGGCCTGATCCCGCGCCTGGCCGAGCTGCGCACGCGCACCGCCGGCTACCTCTCGGGCGGTGAACAGCAGCTGCTGCTGATCGGCCGCGCCATGATGGCCCAACCCAAGTTGCTGATGATCGACGAGCCCTCGCTGGGCCTGGCGCCCATGATGGTGAGCGAGATCTTCGGCCTGCTGGCCAAGCTGCGCGCCGAGGGCGTGTCGCTGCTGATCGTGGAGCAGCACGCCCAGGCCGCGCTGGAGCTGGCCGACCACGGCTACATCCTGGAAAACGGCCGCGTGGTGCTCGAAGGCACGGCCGCCGAGCTGCGCGCCAACGAGGACATCCAGGAGTTCTACCTGGGCCACCAGGCCAGCGGCGAGCGGCGCAACTACCGCGAAGTCAAACACTACCGCCGGAGAAAGAGATGGCTGGGCTGACGCCCACCCCCCGCGCCGCCTTCGGCGTCGCCCCCCCGGGGGCGATGCCTGCCGACTGGCGAAGCCAGATCGGCGGCATCTCTGGAGGGGGCATTTCAAGCGTTGCGTGTCGTGCTTCGATGCGCTGGACAAACGGAACAACACCATGACAGAGATGAATGGCATCGAATGGAACGTGGACGGCCAGGGCGTGGGGCGCATCGTGCTCAACCGGCCCGAACACAACAACGCGCTGGGCCCGTCGAACGCGCCCGCGCTGGTGCGCGCCATCGACGAGGTGCTCGCGGGGCAACCGCGCGCCGTGGTGATCGAGGCGCGCGGGCCGATCTTCTGCGCGGGTGGCGACATCCGCGAATTCGTGAAGGCAGGCGACCGACTCGATGAGCTGGTGGACGAGATCCTCGACGAGCTGCTGCCGGGTTACCTCAAGCTCGCGCAGGCCACCTGCCCCATCGTCACGGTGGTGGGCGGCCCGGTGGGCGGCGCGGGCGTGGGCCTGGCGCTGTGCGGCGACTTCGTGCTCGCCAGCGACACCATGAAGCTGCGCACGGGGTACGCGGCGATCGGTCTCTCACCCGACGTGGGCGCCTCCTACTTCCTCGCGCGGCGCGTGGGCCCGGTGCGCGCGCAGCAGTGGCTGATGCTCAGCGACCCCATCGACGCCGCGCAATGCCTGGCCGCCGGGGCGGTGGACCAGGTGTTTCCCGCCGCCGAACTGGAGGCCGCCGCGCAGGCCCTGGTGCAGCGCCTGTGCGCCTCGGCGCCGGCCTCGCTCTCGGCCATGAAGCGGCTCTCGCTCGAAGGCCCCGCGCTCTCGCTGCAGGCCTACCTCTCGCTGGAGCAGCAGTTGCTGAAAGCCTGCGCCCGCACCGCCGACGCGCGCGAAGGCACCTCGGCCTTCGTGGCCAAGCGCGCGCCCATGTTCACCGGCCGCTGAGTCGCCATGGCCCTGCCCGCCGAATGGCGCACGCGCCTGCGGCTGCCGCTGATCGCGGCGCCCATGCTGCACGTGTCCGGGCCGGCGCTGGTGGCGGCCGCCTGCCGCGCGGGCGTGATCGGCGCCTTCCCGGCCGCCAACTGCCGCCGGCACGGTGAACTGGCGGCGTGGATCGCCAGCATCCGCGAGGCCATCGGCGACACCACGAAGGCCGCGCCCTTCGCCGTCAACCTCATCGTGCGCAGCGCCACGCTCGCCGACGACCTGGCCTGCGTGCTGCGCGAGAAGGTGGAACTCGTGATCACCAGCGTGGGCTCGCCAGCCGCGCTGGTGGAGCCGCTGCACGGTGCGGGCTGCCGCGTGTTCGCCGACGTGGCCACGCTGGCGCACGCCGAGAAGGCGCTGGCCGCCGGCGTGGACGGTCTGGTGCTGCTGTGCGCGGGCGCGGGCGGGCAGACCGGCTGGGTCAGCCCCTTCGCCGGCGTGCGCTCGCTGCGCGCGCTGTTCGACGGCCCGCTGGTGATCGCCGGCGGCCTGAGCGACGGCCACGCGCTGTGGGCCGCGCAGGCCCTGGGCGCCGACCTCGGCTACATGGGCACGCGCTTCATCGCCACGCCCGAGAGCCTGGCGAACGAGGCCCACCGGCGCATGCTGGTGGACGCGGGCTGGGACGACATCGTGCCGTCCAGCGCATTCACCGGGCTGCCGGTGAACTGGCTGCGCGCCTCCCTCGTCGATGCGGGCCTCGACCCCGATGCGCTCGATGCCAGCGCCTTGAAAGCCGACGCCGCGGAGCTGTACGGCACCCGCGACACCCAGCAGCACCCCAGGCGCTGGACCGAGCTCTTCAGCGCCGGCCACTCGGTGGCCGGCGTGCACGGCGTGTTGCCCGTCGCCGCGCTGGTGGACGAACTCGCCGGCCAATACGATGCCGCGCGCCAGCGCGGCCTGGGTTTCGCACCCGCCGGTCCCTCCCGTTTTTAGGATGACTCCATGACCTCCGCCCTGCCCACGCTGATCGACCTGCTCGCGCACAACGCCGTGGCCCACGCCGACCGCCCCGCCGTGATCGACAACGGCGCGCCGCAGTCCCACACCATGCTCTACGAGGCCGTGCAGCGGCAGGCCGCCGCGCTGTCGGCCCTGGGAGTCGGCCAGGGTGACCGCGTGGCGCTGATCGCCGGCAACCGCGCCGAGGTGCTGGTGATGCTGGGAGCGCTGGCCTGGCTGGGCGCGATGCTGGTGCCGCTGAACCTGCGGCTCTCGCCGGCCGAAATGGCCCAGCAGGCGCGCGACGCCGCACCGGCGCTGGCCGTGGTGGATGCCGCCTGCGCGCCCTTGTGGCAGGCGGCCTGGCCCGAGGGCATGCCCGGCGTGCCCACGGTGGTGCTCGGCGCGGCGAACTGGCCTTCGCTCGCCGTCGCCGGCCCGCCCACCGCGCCCCCGGTGGCACGGCGGGACGCGCCGGAACTCGGCGCGGCCATGCTGTTCACCGCCGCCGTGGAAGGCCACGCGCGCGGCGCGGTGCTGGCGCAGTCGCAGCTCACCGCCTCGGCCCGGCAGATCGGCGAGGTGTGGTCACTCGGCACGGACGACCGCTGGCTCGGTGTGCTGCCGCTGTTCCACGCGGCCGGCATCGGCCTCTCGCTCGCCTTGCTGGCCGCGGGCGGCGCCTGTGTGCTGCTGCCGCGCTTCGACCCGGCCGCCGCCGTGGCGGCGGTGGAACAACACCAGGTCACCGTGAGCGCCACCTTCGCGCCCATGCTCGGCGCCATGCTCGACGCGGCCCAGGCCAGCGGCGCTTCGCTGGCCAGCCTGCGCATCGGCATGGGCCTGGAACCCCCGGCCACGCTGGAGCGCCTGGCCGCGCTGTGCCCGGGCGCCGGCTTCTGGTCGGCCTATGGCCAGGCCGAGGTGTCGAGCATGGTGTGCCTGGGTCTGCAAAGCGAACGCCCCGGCGCCGCCGGCCGCGCCGTGCCGCCCTCGCAGATCCGCATCCAGGACGCGGCCGGCCAGCCCGTGGCCGCCGGCGTGGAAGGCGAGATCGCGGTGCGCGGCCCCACGGTGTTCCTGGGCTACTGGGACGTGGCGCAGCAACGCCCCTTCAAGCCCGCCGACCCCTGGCACCGCACCGGCGACCTGGGCCGCCTCGATGGGGACGGCTGGCTGTGGTTCACCGGCCGCGCGGCGCACAAGCAACTCATCAAGAGCGGCGGTGAAAACGTCTACCCGGCCGAGGTGGAACAGGTGCTGCTCGAACACCCGGCCGTGGCCGAGGCCTTCGTGTTCGGCCGGGCGGATGAGAAATGGGGCGAGGCCGTGCACGCGGCCTGCGCGCTCAAGCCCGGCGCGGCAGCCACCGAAGCCGAGCTGATCGGTTTCGTGGAACAGCGGCTGGCGCGCTACAAGCGGCCGCAACGCGTGAGCTTCGGGCCCGCGCCACTGGAACGCGTGGCGCGGACCTGAGCAGCGCCTGCCGGTGCTTCGAGGGCTCGCCGGGGTCGGGCCACCATGCGGCGCACGGAAGCTGGTTACAGTTCTGCCCAGCCCGACAACCCTCATTCATTCATTCAGATCCCATGTCCATGGACTTCACGCTGGTGCTCGTGCTCGGGTTGGTGGCCGGCACGGTGGGCGGCGTCGTCGGCTTCGGCACCTCCATCATGTTGATGCCGGCCCTGGTGCTGGTGTTCGGGCCGCGCGAGGCCGTGCCCATCATGGCGATCGCTTCGATGATGGCGAATGCCTCGCGGGTCGCCGCCTGGTGGCGGGAGGTGGACTGGCGCGTGGTCGGCGTCTACAGCGCGACCGGCATGCCCGCCGCGGCACTCGGCGCGGCGACGCTGCTGGTCCTGCCAGGCCGGATCGTGGAGGCGGTGATGGGCCTGTTTTTCCTCGCCATGATCCCCTTGCGCCGCTGGATGGCGCGCCAGGCCCTGGTGCTCCGGCTCTGGCATCTGGCCCTGGTCGGCCTGGGCATCGGCTTCCTGACAGGCATCGTCGTCAGCACCGGCCCCATCAACGCGCCCTTCTTTCTGGCGCACGGACTGGTCAAAGGGGCCTACCTGGGCACGGAGGCGATGAGCTCACTGGGTGTCTATGCCGCCAAGACGCTGGCCTTTGGCACGCTGGGCGGGCTGCCCCTGGCGTCCGTGGCGAAGGGCCTGGTGATCGGATCGTCGTTGATGGCCGGCGCGTTCATCGCGAAGCGCTACGTGAGCCAGCTCGACGCGGAGAGATTCCGGCTGCTCATGGATGGCCTGTTGCTGGTGGCGGGCGGCACCATGCTCTGGAGCGCCGTGGCCAGCCACTAGGCCGCGGCTACTGCGCGGCACGCTCGCTGGCGGCGTGCAGCCATGCGAGGAACTCGCGCAGGTGCTTGGGTTTGTCGGAGTCCAGTGGCACCAGCACGAAGTAGGCGCTGCCCGGCACCTGCCACCGCGGGAACGGCGTGACCAGCCGGCCGAGCTCCACGTCGGCCGCCAGTGTGGGGAAGGTGCCGATGCCGAAACCCATGCCATCGACCACGGCCTGCAGCGTGACGAAGAAGTGGTCGAAGCGCAGCGTCTGCATCGGGCGCAGGTCCGCGCAGCCCGCCGCGCCGAGCCAGTTCTCCCAGTCGCCAGGCCGGGACTCGGTGGACAGCAGCACCGCCTTCTCCAGCTGCCGCGGTGTTTTCAACGCGCGCCCCCCGAGCAGCGCTGCGCTGGCAATGACGGTCGTGTTTTCGGTGAACAGCGGCGCCACCTCGAACTGCGTCTGGTCGCCGGGCGCCCGGCGAATGGCCACATCGAAGCTGCCCTTGAGGACCGGGTCGTGGCTGAAGGCCGTGGAAATGCGCACTTCGGTGGCGGGATGGCGCGCGCGGAACTCCGCCAGCTGCGGGATCAGCCAGCGCATCGCCAGCGTGGCCGGGGCGTTGACGCGGATCACCTTGCTCGCGGCGTTCTTGCCATAGCGCCGGGACGCGTCGCTGATGTGGTCGAACGCGGCGCTGATCTCGCGCGCGAAGGCTTTGGCATGTCCCGTCGCCACCATGCGCTGGCCTTCCTTGCGGAACAGGGGTTGGCCCAGCGAGTGCTCCAGCAGCTGGATCTGCCGGCTCACCGCGCCGTGGGTGAGGTTCAGTTCTTTCGCGGCCTCGGTGTAGCTGCCGGCGCGTGCCGTCACTTCGAAGATGCGCAAGGCGTTGAGGGGCGGGAGCTGGTGGGGCATGGTGGGCGGGCCAGGTGGGTGAGGACGGAAACCAATTGATCCGTGATTTTTACTCACGGCAAGACGATTATTTATCGATGGTGTCAGTTTATCTACCAAAATAAGCTTCGACCCATGAACACAGCCACCCTCACCGTCAACCAGCGCACCTACAACACCCCCGGCACACCGACCGTCATCGTCTGCATCGACGGCTGTGAGCAGGAGTACATCAACCAGGCCGTGCAGGCGGGGCATGCGCCCTTCTTCGCCCGGCTGTCACAAGGGGGCACCGTGCTGTCGGGCGACTGCGTGATGCCCTCCTTCACGAACCCGAACAACCTGTCGATCGTCACCGGCGCGCCGCCCAGCGTGCACGGCATCTGCGGCAACTACTTCTTCGACCCCGAGCAGAACGCCGAGGTGCTGATGAACGATGCGCGCTACCTTCGCGCGCCCACCATCCTGGCGCAGTTCGCGCAGGCCGGGGGGAAGGTGGCGGTCGTCACGGCCAAGGACAAGCTTCGCAGCCTGCTCGGCCACGGGCTCGAGGGCATCTGCTTCTCTGCGGAGAAGGCCGACCAGGCCACCCTCGTGGACAACGGCATCGAGGACGTGCTGGCCAAGGTCGGCCTGCCCCTGCCGTCGGTGTACAGCGCGGACCTCTCGGAGTTCGTGTTCGCGGCGGGGGTGATGCTGCTGCGCACCGAGCGGCCGGACCTCATGTACCTGTCGACCACCGACTACGTGCAACACAAGTTCGCGCCGGGCACCGAAGGCGCGAACAGCTTCTACGCCATGATGGACCGCTACCTGCAGGAGCTGGACCGGCTCGGGGCGGTGATCGGCATCACCGCGGACCATGGCATGAACGCGAAGAGCGATGCGCTGGGCAAGCCCAACATCGTGTTCCTGCAGGACCTGCTGGACCGCACCGCCGGCCCGGGCAAGGCCCGGGTGCTGCTGCCGATCACCGACCCGTACGTGGTGCATCACGGCGCCCTGGGTTCGTATGCCACGGTCTATGTGTCGAACCCGGCGGACATCCCTGCGATCCGGCAACAGCTGCTGCGGATCCCCGAGGTGGAAGACGTGCTGGACCGGGCGAGCGCCGCCGCCCGCTTCGAGCTGCCGCCCGACCGCATCGGGGATCTGGTGGTGCTGAGCCACCGGCTGTCGGTGCTGGGCACCTCGAGCAGCCAGCACGACCTGTCGGGGCTCACGGTGCCGCTTCGCTCCCACGGCGGGCTGTCCGAGCAACGCGTTCCCCTTCTCTTCAACCGCGTGCTCACGGGCGTGCCGCAACGGCGGCTGCGGAATTTTGACGTCATTGACCTGGCGCTGAACCACACAGCCTAGGCCACTGGCCCTTGGTGCGTTCGAAACTTCAACAAAGGAGACATCCCCCATGATCAGCTGGAAGCAAAAAGGAATCCTGGTTTGCCTTGGACTCTGGGCGGCGGGATCCGCCACCGCCCAGGCCTTCCCGAACAAACCGGTCCGCATCGTGGTGGGGTTCGCCGCCGGAGGGTCCACCGACAAGCTCGCCCGTGTGCTGGCCCAGCGCATGACCGAACTGCTGGGCCAGTCGGTGATCGTGGACAACCGGCCCGGCGCGGCCGGCAACCTCGCGGCCGAGATGGTGGCCGCGGCGCCGCCGGACGGCTACACCGTCTTCATGGCGACGCTCAGCAGCCAGGCGATCAACCCCCATCTCTACAAGCTCAAGTTCGATCCGATCAAATCGTTCGAGCCCATCGCGCTGGTGGCCAAGTACCCCTTGCTGCTCGTCGTGCCGCCCCAGCTGCGCGTGAACTCCGTGCCCGAACTCATCGCCCATGCGAAGGCCAACCCGGGCACGTTCTACGCCTCGTCGGGCAACGGCTCGCCGGCCCACCTCGCGGGGGAGATCTTCAAGAGCGCCACCGGCACCGACGTGCAGCACATCCCCTACAAGGGCGGCGGCCCTGCCATGGTCGCGCTGATGTCGAACGAGGCACAGTTCGGCTTCGAGACCATGCCCAGCGCCATCGGCCACGCGCGCGGCGGCAAGCTCAAGGGCCTGGCCGTGACCTCCGACCGGCGCTCCACCGCCGCCCCCGAGCTGCCGACGATGCAGGAGGCGGGCGTGAAGGACTTCTCGGTGACCTCATGGGCCGGCCTGCTCGCGCCCGCGGGCACACCGAAACCGGTGCTCGAGCGCCTGACCCAGGCGGCGCAGAACGCGATCGGCAGCCCCACCGTCAACGCGGCCCTGGCCAGCGATGGCGCCGAACCCGGCACGGGCGGCGGCGCCGAATTCAAGCGCTTCATGGACGACGAGCTCCAGGCCTGGGGCAAGGTGGTCCGGGCATCCGGGGCGAAGGTCGACTGAGCTTGCGATCGGCTGCCGACATGAAACACCTGTTGAATCTTCTGGCAGCGATCGCCCTGCTCGTCTGGTCCACCCAGCTTGTGCGCACCGGCATCCTGCGCGTGTTCGGTGCCAACATGAGGCAGGTCCTGGCGCGCAGCATCGGCAACCGCATCACCGCGGCCCTCTCGGGCCTGGGCGTCACGGCCCTGGTGCAGTCGAGCACGGCGACCGCGCTCATCGTGTCGTCCTTCGTCGGGCAGGGGCTGCTGAGCCTGCCGGTGGCCCTCGCGGTGATGCTGGGTGCCGACATCGGCACCAGCCTGATGACGGTGGTGTTCTCTTTCGACCTGTCCTGGCTGTCGCCGCTGCTCATTCTCGGTGGGGTGGTGATGTTCATCTCCCGCCAGCAAACGGCCGTCGGCCGCGTGGGCCGGGTGCTGATCGGCCTGGGGCTGATGCTGCTGGCGCTGCGCCTGGTGTCGCAGTCCACCGAGGTGCTGACCCAGTCGCCTGTGGTGAAGGCGCTGCTGGTCTCCGTCAACAGCGATCTGCTGCTGGAGATCACGGTGGGCGCCGCGCTGGCCCTCATGGCCTATTCCAGCCTGGCCATCGTGCTGCTGACCGCCACCCTCGCGGCGTCCGGTGTCGTGCCCCCGGACATGGCCCTGGGCATGGTGCTGGGCGCCAACCTGGGCAGCGGTCTGCTGGCCGTGGTGACCACGGCGCGTTCGGCCATCGAGGTGCGCCAGGTGCCGCTGGGCAACCTGATGTTCAAGGCGCTGGGCGTGCTGCTGGCGGCGCCGCTGGCGCCGGAATGGCTGCACGGCATGCAGCCCTATGTGCCAGACCCGGCGACGCTTGTGGTGTTGTTCCACCTGAGCTTCAACATCGCCGTCGCCCTCCTGTTCATCGGCGTCACCCAGGTCGTGGCGCGCTGGGTCGAGCGCCTGCTGCCCAAGCCCGACAGGAACCGGGTGGCCGGGCGGCCGCACCACCTGGACCCGTCGGCGCTGGCCACGCCCTCGCTGGCGATCTCCTGCGCGGCGCGCGAGGCCATGCACCAGGCCGACGTGGTCGAGACCATGATGGTCGGCCTGCTGGCCGTGATCAAGAACAACGACCTGCGCCTGGCCGAGGAGTTGCGCAAGCTCGATGACTCGGTGGACGAGCTGTACTCGGCCATCAAGTACTACCTGACCAAGATCTCCCGCGAGGCGCTCGCCGAAGAAGAAAGCCGGCGCTGGGCCGACATCATCAGCTTCACCATCAACATGGAGCAGATCGGCGACACCGTCGAGCGCGTGCTGCTGGACATCGAGGACAAGAAGATCAAGACGGGGCGCAATTTCTCGGACGCCGGCATGGCCGAGATCTGCGAGCTGCACGCCCGGCTCATCGACAACCTGCGCCTGGGCATGAGCGTGTTCCTCAACGGCAACGTGCGCGACGCGCAAAAGCTGCTGGAAGAAAAGGCGCGCTTCCGGGACCTGGAGCGCGCCTACGCCACCAGCCACCTCGTGCGCCTGACCGACAACACCGTGCAAAGCATCGAGACCAGCTCGCTGCACATCGACCTGATCAGCGATCTCAAGCGCATCAATTCGCACATCTGCTCGATCGCCTACCCCATCCTGGATTGCGCGGGCGCGCTCGCGCCGAACCGCCTGCGAGCGAGCCAGGGCCTGACGGAACACGGCCTCCGAACTGAGGCGATACCCCTGCGGGTTCTATAGTCGCCGGCCGGTTCGAAGGTGTCTCGCAGCCAGCCACGGCGGCATGCCCACAACGCTGCTCGGACTGAGCCCGACCCGGGTCATTGCGCTCGCCGGCGCGCCAGTTCGATGAAGGCCTGCAGGTAGTCGGTCTGCAGATCGGCCTCGCGCGCGCCGAGAAAGATCTGCTTCGCGATGCCGCGCGGCCCCAGGCGCACGGGCACCACGTCGACCTTGGCCGCGTACTCCTCCACCAGCCAGCGCGGCAGGGCCGCGACGCCCCGGCCGCTGGCCACCATCTGCAGCATGATGTCCGTGGTCTCGATGGTCTTGTGGCGCCGCGGCGTGATGCCGGCAGGCTGCAGGAACTGGTTGTAGATGTCCAGGCGGTCGGTCTCCACCGGGTAGGTGATCAGCACCTCCTGCGTGAGCTGCCGGGGCTTCACGTAGGGCACCCCGGCCAGCGCATGGCCCCGCGCGACCACCAGCACCTGTTCGTAATCGAACACCGGCTCGTAGCGCAGCCCGGGCTTGTAGAGCGGGTCGGGCGTGACCAGCAGGTCGATCTCGTGGCCGAACAGCGCGCCGATGCCGCCGAACTGGAATTTCTGCTTCACGTCCACGTCCACGTCGGGCCAGGCCGCGAGGTAGGGCGAGACGACTTTCAACAGCCACTGGTAGCACGGGTGGCATTCCATGCCGATGCGCAGGCTGCCGCGTTCGCCTTTCGCGAACTGGCGCAGCTGGTCTTCCGCCTGGTCCAGCTGCGGCAGCACGCGCCCGGCCACGGCCAGCAGGTACTGCCCGGCCTGCGTGAGGCGCAGGCTGCGGCCTTCGCGCAGCCAGATGTCCGTGCCCAGCTGCTGCTCCAGCTTCTTCATGCTGTGGCTCAGCGCCGATTGCGTGACGCACAGCACCTCGGCCGCCGCCGTCAGCGAGCCTTGTTTCTCGACTTCCTGCACCACGGCGAGATGGATGCGTTCCAGCATGATGAATGAGTGAAATTCATGAATACGTGAGATAAGACCATTTTACTTCATCGATTCATTTGCCTACCATCCGCCGCTCTTTCCTTTCAATTTCCACCTCAGAGCGGCCCATGACCACCCTCCACAACCTCGGCTTTCCCCGCATCGGCGCCCGGCGCGAACTCAAGTTCGCGCTCGAGTCCTACTGGAAGGGCGAGTCCTCGCGCGACGCCCTGAAGGCGCTCGGCGCGCAACTGCGCCAGCGCCACTGGGCCGACCAGGCCGGCCTGGACTTCGTGCCCGTGGGCGACTTCTCGTTCTACGACCCGGTGCTGGACATGAGCTTCACGCTGGGCAACCTGCCCCAGCGCGTGAGCGGTTTCCATGGTGATGCGCTGGACAACCTGTTCCGCGTGGCCCGGGGCCGCTCGGCCCAGGCCGTGGACGAGCACGGCGCCTGCGGCGGCGGCGTGGCCGCGGGCGAGATGACCAAGTGGTTCGACACCAACTACCACTACATCGTCCCCGAGTTCACGGCCACCACCGACTTCCAGCTCGACGCCTCGCGCCTGCTCGCGCAGCTCGCCGAAGCCCAGGCCCAGGGCGTGAAGGCCAAGCCGGTCATCGTGGGCCCGGTGACCTACCTGGCGCTGGGCAAGGCCAAGGACGGCAGCGACAAACTCGCGCTGCTGCCACGCCTGCTGCCGGTCTACGCGCAGCTGCTGGACGCGCTGGCCGCGCAGGGCGTGGAGTGGGTGCAGATCGACGAACCGCTGCTCGTCACCGAACTCGACGCCGAGTGGCAGCACGCGTTCAACACCGCCTACCACCACCTGAAAATCTGCCGCACCAAGCTGCTGCTGGCCACCTACTTCGGCCCCCTGCTGGAGAACAAGTACCTGGCCGCGAACCTGCCGGTGGCCGGGCTGCACATCGACACCCTGGACGCGCGCGACGACGTGCTGCCCCTGATCCACCTGATGCCCGCGCACAAGGTGCTGTCGCTGGGCGTCGTCAGCGGGCGCAACATCTGGAAGACCGACCTCACCGAGGTGCTGGACTGGCTGGAACCGCTCGCGCAGCGCCTGGGCGAGCGGCTGTGGATCGCGCCCTCGTGCTCCCTGCTGCACGTGCCGGTGGACCTGGGCAGCGAACAGAAGCTGGACGCCGAGGTGAAGTCCTGGCTGGCCTTCGCGCTGCAGAAGCTCGACGAACTGAGGCTGCTCGCGCGCGCGCTGAACGAAGGCCGCGACGCCGTGCGCGACGAACTCGCCGCCAACCGCGCGGCGCTGGCGGCGCGCCGGGCGTCGGCGCGCGTGCACAAGCCGGCGGTGCAGGCCGAGGTCTCGGCGATCGACGCGCGCCTCGGCCAGCGCCAGAGCCCCTATGCCGAGCGCGCGCCGCGGCAGGCCGCGCTGCTGAAGCTGCCGGCCTACCCCACCACCACCATCGGCTCGTTCCCGCAGACGGCGGAGATCCGCCACGCGCGCAGCGAGTTCAAGGCCGGGCGCCTCGACGCGGCGGGCTACCGCGCGGCCATGCAGGCCGAGATCGCGCGCAGCGTGCGCGAGCAGGAAGCGCTGGGCCTGGACGTGCTGGTGCACGGCGAGGCCGAGCGCAACGACATGGTGGAGTACTTCGGCGAGCAGCTCGACGGCTATGCGTTCAGCCAGTTCGGCTGGGTGCAGTCCTACGGTTCGCGCTGCGTGAAACCGCCCATCCTGTTCGGCGACATCGCCCGGCCCCGCCCGATGACAGTGGAGTGGATCACCTACGCGCAGTCGCTCACGGACAAACCCATGAAGGGCATGCTCACCGGGCCGGTCACGATCCTGAACTGGTCCTTCGTGCGCGACGACCAGCCGCGCTCGGTCTCCTGCCAGCAGCTCGCGCTGGCGATCCGCCAGGAGGTGCTGGACCTGGAACAGGCCGGCGTTCGGGTGATCCAGATCGACGAGGCGGCGCTGCGCGAAGGCCTGCCGCTGCGCCGCTCGTTGTGGCCGAACTACCTGGGCTGGGCGGTGGAGGCGTTCCGCCTCACCGCCAACGGCGTGCGCGACGAGACGCAGATCCACACCCACATGTGTTATTCGGAGTTCAACGACATCCTCGCCTCGATCGCCGACATGGACGCCGACGTGATCACCATCGAGACCTCGCGCTCGGACATGGAGCTGCTCGACGCGTTCGACCACTTCAACTACCCGAATCAGATCGGCCCGGGCGTCTACGACATCCACTCGCCCAACATCCCCACGCAGGACCACATCGTGCAGCTGATGAAGAAGGCGGCGCGGCGCATCCCCGCCGAGCGCCTGTGGGTGAACCCGGACTGCGGGCTCAAGACCCGCCAGTGGCCCGAGGTCATCCCGGCGCTGGGCAACATGGTGGCCGCGGCGCGGGCCTTGCGCGCATCGGCCTGAGGCCAGCCACCCCGGCCGGGATCAGGCCAGGCCGCCGGCCGCGCCGGGCAGGTCGCGCCGGGGCCGGGGGTGGCGCTTGCCATTGAGCAGCTGGCTGATCCAGGTGTGGCGCACGAAGAGCTGGTAGCTGCCCAGGCAGACCAGCGTGGTGGCTGTGATGTTGATGGCGATCTTGAGCAGGGCGGGCAACGGCAGCTGGTACAGCAGCGCGCCGAACAGGATGGTGAACGGGAAGTGCACCAGGTAGACCCAGTAGGCGCTCTCCGCGAGGTAACCCAGCACCCTGTGGCGCGACTGCAGGAAGCGCAAGGCCAGGCCGATCGACGCGAAGGCCCAGAGCCAGGCCGCGCAATGGAAGCTGTAGGCGCCCAGCAGCATGGGGCCGTGGCGCTGCGTCACCAGGCCGGACAGCAGGTAGAACCCCAGGCCGAGCGCCGCGAAAAGCCCCCAGCGGCGCTGGAACTGCGCGAACAGCACCGCCTGCTGCCCATGCAGCATCAGCCCGAAGCCGAAGTACACGCCGTAGTGCACCCACTCGTTCCACGGCGGCAGGAAGGAGCCCGAGTTCACGATGAAGCCACGCGGGTAGCCGGCGGTGGCGGCCAGCAGCGGCAGCGCCAGCAGCGCGAAGCCCCAGGGCCGGCGCGCCACCCAGGCCAGCACCGCGCCAGCGGGCGCGAACCAGCGCCGGGGCAGGCGCATCAGCCCGGCGGTGATCACGCAGAACCACAGCAGCAGCCACAGGAACCACATGTGCATGGTGCTGATGCCGCGGTCGGGCACGTTCGCGGCCACGGCCAGGTCGAACCCCCATTGGTTGAGCGCCAGCCGGTTCAGGAACAGCAGCGCCGCCAGGCTGGTGAGCACCCACAGGATGGGCCAGAAGATCGCGAACGGCAGGGCCAGGCGCGCGAGCCGGTTGCGCAGCAGGCCGCCCGGGCCGCGCGATTCGGCCAGCAGCGCCGCGAAAAAACCCGCCAGGATGAAGAAGGCGGGCATGCGGAACACGTGGATGAAGCTCACGAGGGCATCGGCAAAGGCCGTGCGCTGCTCGTCGAGCCAGACGTTGGGCATGGGGTGCGTCGTGTAGACCGCCGCCACGTGCAACACGATGCCCAGCCACATGAGGATGGCGCGCAGGTTGTCCAGCGCGTGGAGGCGGACCCCAACGGGCGCGGGCGCAGCGTGTTCACTCATGAGAGCGCGACATTAGCAGTTCGCGGGCGTTCGCGCCACCACCCGCGAGACCCCGCCAGCTGGCGGGGAGCGGCCGCTCAGCCCGGGCGGATGTGGTTGCGCTGGATGACCTCGGCCATGGCGGCCGTGTCGCTCTTGATGCGGCGCGCCAGGCCTTCGGGGCCGGTGCCGGCGACCTGCCAGCCCTGGCCGAAGATTTTCTGGCGGATGTCCTCGCGGCGCACGATCTCGGTCAGCAGGGTGGCCAGGCGGTTCACGTGCGCCTTGGGCAGGCTGTTGGGCGCGGCCACGGCGTTCCAGATCTCGAGCTGGAAGTCGCGCACGCCGGCCTCGCTCAGGCTGGGCACGCCGGGCACCAGGCTGCTGCGGCCGGTCGACGTGACGCCGATGGCCTTGAGCTTGCCCGCCGTCACCTGCGGCATGGCCAGGCCCGGGGGCAGCAGCGACATCTGTACCTGGCCCCCCAGCATGGCGGTGATGACCTGCGGGTTGCCCGGGTACGGCACGTGCACCGGCGCGATGCCGGCGCGGCTCTTGAGCAGCTCCATGCCCAGGTGGGCCACGGTGCCCACGCCGGGCGTGCCGTAGTTCCACTTGTCGCCGGAGGCGCGCGCGGCGGCGATGTAGGCCGCGCCGCTCTCGGCCACGCCGGCGGGCACGCTGAGCACCAGGGGCGCGACGGCGATCAGCGAGACGGGGGCCAGCTCGGTGATCGGGTCGTAGGTGGTGTCGGGGTTGAGGATCTTGGCGATCGTCATGTTGCCGTTGATCATCAGGCCGATGGTGTGGTCGTCGGTGGCGCGCGCCACCGCCGCGGCGGCGATGTTGCCGCCGGCACCGGGCCGGTTCTCGATCACCACCGGCTGGCCCAGGGCCTGCTGCAGCGGCTCGGCCAGGAGCCGCGCGGTGAGGTCGGGCGAGGAACCGCCGGGGAAGCCCACGATGATCTTCAGCGGCCGGCTGGGCCAGGCGGCCTGGGCGTGCGCGCTGGGCAGCACGGTGGAAGCGGCCACGGCGGCGGCGGTGGCCAGGGCATGGCGGCGGGTGACGGGGGTGTTCTGGAAGTTCATGTCTGCCTCTGGTTTCGGGATGGATGCACAAGGATTCTCACTGCTCCGGAGCGCGACCCGCAACGAAAGAAGTGCACCCTCCAGAGGCATCAAGGGTCCGGCTGCGCCGGCCCGAGATGCCGTCCCCCCTCGAAGCGCCGAAGGCGCGCCACGGAGGGGGGAAGCCGCGCAGCGGCGCAGGGGGGTGTCTCATCATCTCATCGGCTCGGGCGGTCCGTCGTAGAGCCACGTATTGTCCAGCAATCGTTCGCCCAGCATGCTCATGGCGGAGTCCCGCGCCCAGCGCAGCATGCCCTGGGCGTGAAAGACCACGCCGTTGCGCTGCGAGAGCTTCTGCACGCGCGCGTTGCGCTGCCAGCGGGTCCGGGCGTAGCGCGACAGCCGCAGCGCCCAGTCGCTGCCGGCCTCGCGGTCCTGCACCAGGCGCCCGAGCGTCCAGGCGTCCTCGATGGCCATGGCCGCGCCCTGCGCGAAATAGGGCCGCATGGGGTGGGCCGCGTCGCCCAGCAGGGCCACGCGGCCGCGCGCCTGTTCGTGCGGGCCGCGCAAGGCGGGCCGGTCGTTCAGCGGCCACAGCGTCCAGTCGGGCACGGCCGCGACCATGGCCATCAGCTCGCCGCAGGCCGGGCCCAGGGCGCGCCGCAGGTCGCTGGCGTGGGCCTCGTGCGTCCAGCCCTGGGGGTCGTCGCCGGGCGGCAGCTGGCCTTGCACCACCGCCACGAGGTTGAACCAGTCGCCCTGCTTCACCGGGTAGTGCACCACGTGCAGGCGCGGCGCCAGCCAGGCCGTGACCAGGTTGGCGCGCAGGGGCGTGGGCAGGTCCACCGAGCGCACCATGCCCCGGTAGGCCAGGTGGCCGGTGGCGCGCACGGGCGGCCCGCCGAGCAGGCCGGCGCGCACCCGGCTCCACAGGCCATCGCAGCCGATCAGCGCCTCGCCCGACAGCGTCTCGCCATCCTCCAGCGCCACCTGCACGCCCTCGCCGTCTTCCGTCCAGCTCGCCAGCCGCGCGCCCAGACGCAGCTGCACCTCGGGTCGGCGCTGCACCGCGCTCAGCAGCAGGCCGTGCAGGTCCGCGCGGTGCAGGGTGGCGTAGTGCTGCCCGTGGCGCGCCAGCGCCAGGGCGCCCAGGCGCAGGTGGCCGAGCTGGTTGGCCCGGTGGGCGTCGCGCACGCGCAGCGCCTCCGGGAACGCGGCGCAGGACTGCAGGGCGTCCATCAGGCCCCACTCGGCCAGCACGCGCACCGCGTTCGGCCCCAGCTGCAGGCCCGCCCCCACCTCGCCAAAGGCTTCGGCCTGTTCCAGCACCACCGAGCGCACGCCCGCGCGGGCCAGCGCCAGGGCGCAAGCCAGTCCACCAATGCCACCGCCCGCCACGATCACTTGTTGGTTCATGCGCGCGATTGTGCCGCCCCGGCCGGGCTGCGTGAGGTAGCGCACCAACAAGGCTGGGGGAACGCGATAGGCTGGCACTTCGATCACCCGCAAAGGACCTCCGATGACCGCCTCGCTCCAGCCCGCCACCGAACTGGCCCGGGCGGCCAGCCAGCCCTACCCCAACGACAGCAGCGAGTACCGCGCCGCGCGCACGGCGCTGCTGGCCGAAGAGATCGAATTGCGGCGCCACATCGAGCGCGTGGCCGCGCAGCGGCGCGCGCTGCCGCCGGGCGGCGTGGCGGCCGATTACGAGTTCCGCGACGAGAACGGCAAGACGGTGGGCTGGAAGGCGCTGTTCGGCGCGCACGACACGCTGGTGACCTACTTCTGGATGTACGGGCCGCAACGCGAGCGGCCCTGCCCGATGTGCACCGCGTTCATCGGCTCGCTCGACATTCCCGCACGCGACCTCTCGCAGCGCGTGGCGCTGGCGGTGATCGGCCGCTCGCCGGTGGAGCGGCAACTGGCCTTCGCGCGCGAGCGGGGCTGGAAGAACCTGAAGTTCTACGCGACGGTGGGCGACCGCTTCGCGCGCGACTACCGGGGCCTGGCACCCAATGGCGAGGAGTGGCCCGCGCTCGATGTCTGGGTGCGGCGCGACGGCCAGGTGCGGCACTTCTGGGGCTCCGAGCTCGGCGGCACGGCCGACCCGGGCCAGGACCCGCGCGGCGCGCCCGACCCCACGCCGCTGTGGAACATCCTGGACCTCACGCCGGGCGGGCGCGGCACGGACTGGTACCCCAGGCTGGACTACGGCAACGGCGCCTGAACGCGCGCGTGCCGAGGGGCGAAGGGATCAGGCTTTCAGCCGGTCTTCGATGAACGCGACGACGCGCTCGAGACGCTGCACGACCAACAGCTCGCCCGGCATGTCCGCGAACTGCGCCCGCGGCCCGAAGCCGATGACGGGTTTGTGGAACGCCAGGCACAGGCGCACCTCATCGCGGGTGCCGTGCGCACCCGGCAAGGCCACGACGACGTCGCTGCTCAGCACGTTCACGTGGTTGCGCGTGTGCAGCCCGGGTGGATCGGATGCGGCGCGGCGCGGGAGCGGCGTGACGATCCGGATGTCGACATGCGCGTTGGGGTAGCCCTCCAGCGGTCGGAAACCGTGCTCGGGGTCGGCCAGGGTGGGCAGCACCCCGATGGCGCAACCGCGCCGGCCGGGGTGTTCGTGAAACGCCTTGCCCACGCTCGCCATCACGCCCTGGCCACCGCCTGTGAGCAGGTGGTGGCCGGCCTCGGCGATCCACGCGCCCAGTGGTCTGGCGAGCCGGTTCCAGGGTCGGGAGCCCGAACCCATGACGCCGATGACGGCCATGGCACCCGGGGATGTTCAGAACGCCTGGACGTTCCACTCGTAGTCGAGCGCCACGGCGCTCACCGCGGCCAGGCGCTCCTCGGGCGACTGGGACAGCGACGCCAGCAAGCGCGCATTGAAGGCGTCGAGCGTCGCCTTGGCCTGGTCCGCCTGCGCGGGGTCCACCGCCTGGTCTTCGAACTTCTGCACATAGGAGTGGGCCGCGACGCCCACCACGAAATACAGCGCGGCGTTGTCCGGATCCGTCTTCATGAGGGCGAACGCGCCTTTGTAGAACGCCTTGAACTGGTCGGTTCCCGCCAGGCCCTGCGCAAACGTCTGCGCGATGTGTTGAAAAGTCATGCCGGAGGTTCTCCTTTAAGCGGGGACAGGGGACACGGGGGAGGATGCGATGCCACCATGGGCCTCGGACCACGCCCCCGGGGTTCGAAGAAATGCGGCCCATTCCGCGAGGGCCGATGGGTCGAACCCATCGCGCCCGCGCGCGGCATCCAGCACGTCCTGCCAGGTGCACAGGGCATGGACCCGCATCTGGTGCGCGTGCAGCATCGCGGTGGCATCGAAGGTGCCGTAGTCGAAGACCACGAAGACGTCGCGGACCACGGCACCCCGCGCGCGCAGTGCCTGGCAGAAGGTGAGCTTGGACAGGCCCGCGGCCATCAGGTCGTCCACCAGCAGCACCGCCGAGCCGGGCGCCACCACCCCTTCCACCTGCGCCTGGCCCACGGCCCGCTTGCGAACGTATTGCAGGGGCAGGTTCAAGGCATCCGCCATCCAGGCCGCGAAGGCGATGCCGCTGGACTCTCCTCCCGCCACGGCGGCCAGGCCCTCCAGGGCGCCGGCGGCGCGAAGCCGGGCCAGGGCCTGCTCCAGCAGCACCTGCCGCGTCCGTGGAAACGAAATCAGTCGCCGGCAATCCATGTACACCGGGCTGGCCCAGCCCGATGGCAAGCGGAAAGGCTCGTCGGTCCGGCAGCTGACGCAGCCCGCCTCGATCAGCAGCTCGGCCACCGCATGGGCGGAGGATGGGTTGGGCATCATGGCAACTCCGTCAATGGATCCACCCGCTCCAGCAGGCGCCGCAAGCGCTGCGCGCCCGTGCGGCCCTTGTAGGCGCTCTTCCAGAGGCGGCCGATCATGTCCTCGTACAGGCGCACGGCTTCGGGTGAGGCGGTCACGGTGGCAATGCCGTTGCGCACGTTGGGCAACTCGCCCAGCCGGAAAGGGCTCACCGCCAGCACGGTGCGCTGGTTCCCGGAGAACAGCTGGAAGGTCGACGAGGGCATGGCATCGTCGATCAGGCCGATCTGCACATTCAGCGGCTCGCTCTCCATCAGATCGGCAATGCGCACCACTTCGTTGCGCGCGGCCCGCACGCGCTGCATCCGGACCTCGTGCGGGAGATCGACCCGCCCGACCAGCCCCGTCAGCACGAAGCGCTCCAGCTCGCGCATGCCGATCAGGCTCACGATGCTCATGCGGCGCTGCTCGAAGAACCGCCGACGCTCGGCCAGGATGGTCAGCATGTCCTCCACTTCGCCCTGGCGCGCTTTGCCCTGGGACTTCGGCGAGGCCTCGAGCAGCATTTCCCGCAGGTGCGTCAGGTACTCGTCGGAGGTCAGCAGCAAGGAAATGGGTTCGAAGTGGGCCAGGATGCGGTCGGATGTCTGCTCGAGCTGGCGCATGCGTTCGAACAGACCCAGGGCGTTCGAGTAGTACTCGACTTCCACTCCCAGCAAGGAGGCCAGCGACGTGTTCAGCAGCTGCGCCAGCCTTTCCAGGGTCTCGATCTTGACGATCTCGCCCTTCTCCATGCGGTACACCACCGCGCGCGACACGCCGAGCTGCTCGGCCACATCCTCGGCCTGCAGCGACGCGCCGATGCGGTAGGCCTTGAGCCGGTTGCCCAGGTCTGCATAGTCAATCGAGGAAGCTGGCGGCAAGACGGGTGTGCTCATCTCTTTTTCACTCGGTCGAATCAAAAAAGAGAATATAGGGCACCCGCTGGAAAAGACATACCCGCGTCGAACGGGCGCCCTCCCCCGGTCGCGCGCCATCCGGTGGCGCACCCGCGGTTCATGGCCCGGAACGGACGGGCTCATGGGCGGGCTCCGGACAGGAAGACCCGAGGCCGCGTGAGGACGTCGTGGTGGAGGGCTTCGTTCAGTTCGGCTTCGGTGAGCAGGCGGCGCGCCAGCACGACGTCGCGCACAGTCGTCCCGTTGGCGAACGCCTCGGCGGCCACGGCGGTCGCCGCCTGGTAGCCGATGAGCGGGTTGAGGGCCGTCACCAGCGCGATCGAGCGCTCGATGTTCTCGCGCAACCGGTCCGGGTTGGCCGTGATGCCGTCGATGCAGCGGTCGGCCAGCGCCATGCACCCGTGGGTCAGGTGTTTGAAGCTGCGAAAAAGCGCGTTGGCGATCACCGGCTCGAAGGCGTTGAGCTGGAGCTGGCCTGCCTCGGCGGCGAAGGTCACGGTCGTGTCCGCACCGAAGACCTCGAACGCGATCTGGTTGACCACTTCCGGAATCACCGGATTGACCTTGCCGGGCATGATGGACGACCCGGCCTGCATGGCGGGCAGGTTGATTTCGCCCAAGCCCGAGCGCGGGCCACTGGACAGCAGCCGCAGGTCGTTGCAGGTCTTGGACAGCTTCACCGCGATGCGCTTGAGCACGCCGGAGAGTTGCACGAACGCGCCGCAGTCCTGCGTCGCTTCGATCAGGTTCGGTGCCGTGCTCAGCTCGATCCCGGTCAGCCGCACCAGATGCCGCAGCGCCCGTGCGGCGTACTCGGGGTGGGCCGTGATGCCGGTGCCGATGGCCGTGGCCCCGAGGTTGATTTCGCGGATCAGCGACGCGGCCTCGCGCAGGCGCGCCATGTCCTCGTCCAGCATGACGGCGTAGGTCGAAAACTCCTGGCCCAGCGTCATGGGCACGGCGTCCTGCAGCTGGGTCCGGCCGATCTTCAACAGCGGCGCGAATTCGGACGCCTTGCGCTCGAAGGCCGCCTTCAGGTGCCGCATGGCCGCCAGCAGGCGCTCGATGGCCCAGCAGGTCGCGAGGCGGATCGCCGTGGGATAGACGTCGTTGGTGCTCTGCGCCATGTTCACGTCCTCGTTCGGATGCAGGTGCTGGTACTCGCCGCGCCGATGCCCGAGGATTTCCAGCGCGCGGTTGCACACCACTTCGTTGGCGTTCATGTTGGTCGACGTGCCGGCGCCACCTTGCAGGACATCCACCACGAATTGATCGTGCAAGGCGCCCGCGCGGATTTCGTCGCAGGCGGCGGCGATGGCGTCGCGCTTGGCAAGCGGCAGCAGGCCCAACTCCGCGTTGGCGGCGGCGGCGGCCGATTTGACCGTCGCCAGCGCCACCACCAGATCGGGAAAGGAGGCGATGGTCGCGCCCGTGATCTGGAAGTTCTCCTGCGCCCGCAGGGTATGGACACCGTAGTAGGCGTTCGCGGGCACCTCGCGGTCGCCCAGAAGGTCGTGCTCGATCCGGAAAGGGGTCGTGTTCATGGATGCTTTCAATGCGGTGCGGCGGGCCGCGCCGGGCGCACCTGCCAGGGCACGGTGCTCCCGCCCAGGAAAGGGTGGATCGCCGCGCCGCCGGGCAGCGCCACGTTGTCGGGCACCGCTTGCGGCGCACGCAGCAGGGTGAGGGTGTCCTCGTTGGGCGAGAGGCCGTAGAACCGGGGCCCGTTGAGGCTCGCAAAGGCCTCCAGGCGATCGAGCGCGCCGGCCTGATCGAAGACCGTGGCGTAGGCCGCCAGGGCGGTGGGCGCGTTGAAGATCCCGGCGCAGCCGCAGGCGGATTCCTTGAGCGCGCGCGCGTGCGGCGCCGAGTCGGTGCCCAGGAAAAAGCGCGCGTCGCCCGAGGTCGCCACCTGGATCAGGGCCAGCCGGTGGCGCTCCCGCTTCAGGATCGGCAGGCAGTAGAAGTGCGGCCGGATGCCCTGGGTGAAGATGGCATTGCGGTTGAACAGGAGGTGCTGCGGCGTGATGGTCGCGCCCAGGCGCCCGCTGTGATCGGACCGCACCACCTGCGCCGCCTCTTCGGTGGTGATGTGCTCCAGCACCACCTTCAGCGCGGGGAAGTCGCGCAGCAGCGGCTGCAGCGTGCGCTCGAGAAACACCGCCTCGCGATCGAACACGTCCACCGCCGGGTCCGTGCTCTCACCGTGCAGCAGCAGCGGCATCCCGATGGCCTGCATGCACTCCAGCGCCGGGGCCACCTTGGCCATGTCCGTCACGCCAAATTCCGAATGCGTGGTGGCGCCCGACGGGTACAGCTTGACGGCGCTGAACACGCCCTCTTCGTGGCCGCGGCGCAATTCGTCGGGCGGCGTGTGGTCGCAGAGGTAGGCGGTCATCAGGGGCATGAAGCGATCGCCCGCGGGCACCGCGGCCAGGATGCGCGCCCGGTACGCACGGGCCGCCTCCACCGTGGCCACCGGCGGCTGGAGGTTGGGCATCACCATCGCCCGGCCGAACGACCCTGAGGTGTAGGGCAGCACGGTGGCCAGCACGTCGCCATCGCGAAGATGCAGGTGCCAGTCGTCGGGGCGTCGGATCGTGATCAGGTCGGTCATGGTCGGCCTCTTCAGGCGATGCGGCTGGCCGCGACGGAGAGCGCCTGCACGCCCAGCATGAAATCGTCGAGGTCCATGGACTCGTGCGGGTTGTGCGAGCCGTTCTGGTTGCGGATGAACAGCATCGCGCTGGGAATGCCCGCGTTGGCGAACAGCGCGGCGTCGTGCCCGGCGCCGCTGGGCAGGACCTCGTAGGCCGCCCCCTGATCCGCACAAGCCTGCGACAACAGGGCGCACAGGCGCTCGTCCATAGTGGCGGGCTCGCTCAACAGGCGGCGGTCGAAGCGGAAGCTCACGCCCCGCTCACGGGCGATCGCGCTCACCTCGGCCTGCACCAGCTGGTAGAAGGCTTCGAGCGTGTCCGTGCTTTTGCTGCGCGCCTCCAGGCTGAAGCCCACCTGGCCGGGAATGCGCGAAATGGAGTGTTCCGCCGGGTCCGTCTGCAGAATGCCCACCGTCACCACCAGGTCGGTGCCGCGTTCCAGCAAGGCCCGCCAATGGGCGTCCAGCCGCATGACCAGGTCGGAGACGGCGAAGACGGCGTCGTGGCGGAGCCAGCGCGGCACCACGCCGGAGTGCTGGGCATCGCCCAGGCACTCGATGCGGTTGTGCCGGACGTTGCCACGGATGCCCGACACCACGGCCAGCGGCAGCTGGCGCGCCACCATCACCGGCCCCTGCTCGATGTGGAGTTCGATATAGGCCTTGACCGCCGCCTTGTCGATGAGCACGTCCTGCGCGCGGACCGCCTCGATGTCGGCACCGCTGTGCTTCATGCAATCGGCCAGGCACTCGCCGGTGCTGCGCTGGCGCAGCGCCAGGTCCTCGGCGCCCAGCTTGCCGAACAGGGCGCCGGAGCCCATGTAGGCCTTGCCGAACCAGGCGCTTTCCTCGCCCCGGAAGGCGATGGTCTGGATGGGCACCGCGGGACTGACGCCCTGGCGCCGCAGGGCCACCTGGCACAGCAGGCCCGCCACGACCCCGGCCAGACCGTCGAAGTTGCCGCCTTGCGGCACCGAGTCGATGTGCGAACCGATCCAGACCGAAGGCCGGTCCATCGGCGCGTCCGGCAGCGAGAACACCACGTTGGCGGCCCGGTCCGAGGTGGCCACCAGCCCTTCCGAGCGCGCGAAGTCCCGCAGGTAGTCCGCCGTGGCGGTTTCGCCCGGTCCGTAGCTTTCCCGTGTCACGCCCACCCCGTCGAACGAGAGTTCACGGACGTCGGCAAAGAGTTTTTCGGCCAGGGGCCGAAGTTCAACAAGGTTCATGGCAATCGCCGGCGGTGGGCATCAACCCGATTGCTGGGCAAAGCGCAACCAGCGGTCGGACAGCTGCCGATCCAGCCGGACCTGGCCGGTCAACTCGCGGACGTGGGTCACACCGGTCTCATCGCAGAAGGCGTGAAGCCCGTCGACGATCTTCTGCATCGCACCGGGGTCGATGAACGACGCGGTGCCGACCTGGACGGCACTGGCACCGGCCAGCATGAACTCGACCGCGTCCTCGGCGTTGGAGATGCCGCCGCAACCGATGACCGGGATGCGCACGCTGCGGTAGCACTGGTGCACCATGCGCAAGGCAATCGGCTTGATGGCGGGCCCCGACAAGCCGCCCATCACATTGCCCAGCTTGGGCTTGCGGGTGCGGACGTCGATGGACATGCCCAGCACCGTGTTGCCCATCACCAGGGCGTCCGCCCCGGCCTCCTCGGCGGCTTTCGCCACGGCGGCAATGTGCGATGCGTTGGGCGTGAGCTTGACCCAGAACGGGTGCTGGGTTCGCCGCCGGATGGCGCTCACCACCTTGTAGGTGGTTTCGGGCGTCATCGCGAAGGCCATGCCATCGGCCTCCAGGTTGGGGCACGAGATGTTCGCCTCGATCACGGCGACCTCCGGCAGCGACATCTCCTCGATGGCCTGCGCGAACTCGTCCACCGTGTCGGCCGAGATGGACACGACGACCGGCGTGTCGAACCGCGTGTAGGGCGGCAGCACCTCGCGCCGGTAGTGTTCCAGGCCTTTGCTCGGGATGCCGATGGAGTTCATCATCCCGCCGTGGGTTTCGGTCACCCGCGGCGTGGGGTTGCCCGCGCGCGGTTTCGGCGAGACGCTCTTGATCACCAGCGCGCCCAGGCGGTTGAAGTCCAGCGCTTCGGCGTATTCGATCGCGAAGCAGCCGGAGGCGGGCATGACGGGGTTGCGCAGCGCGACGTCGCCCACTTTGACATTGAGATCAGCCAAACTCCACCTCCCCCACCACCTGATCGATCGAGAACACCGGGCCTTCGCGGCAGACGCGCAGGAACCGCTTGTCGCCGCCGTGATCGAACAGCCGCACACAGGAGAGGCAGACCCCCATGCCACAGGCCATCCGCTGTTCCATGGCGACTTCACCGCGCGTCTGCGGATAGTCCTTCAGCACCTGCTGCAGCAACATGAGCAGGCGGTGCGATCCACAGGTGTAGACCACATCGTGGTGCTGCGCGTCCATCAGCCGGCGCACCAGCACCTCGACCGCCTCGACCGACGAGCTGCCATCGCTGTCATGGACCACGTGCACATCGGCCTGCGCACCGCGCAGGAATTCGTCGCGCATCAGGTCCTGGGGTGCGCGTGCCGACATCACCGCCGTGATGGCGATGCCCGAGCGCGCCGCCAGTTGCAGCAAGGGCGCCATGGTGGCCAGGCCGACACCCCGCGCCACCACCAGGATGCGTCGGACACTGGCGTCCAGCACGAAGGTGTTGCCCAGCGGGCCGACGATGTCCATCTGCCCCCCCACGGCCAGGGTCGCCAGGGCCTTCGTGCCCAGGCCGGTCACGTTGTAGAGGAATTCGATCGTGCCGGGCGCGGGGCCGACGCCATAGACGCTCATCGGCCGCAGCAGGAAGGGCTTCATGTCGTCGGTCGACGGGCACTTGAGCTGGTAGAACTGCCCGGGCCGGGTGATGGCCGCGAGATCCACCTCGGCGGTGAGCCGGAGGTACTTGTAGCGGTCGTTGACCCAGCGGTGCTCCACCACCTCGCAGCGGTGCGAGGCCACCGCCTCGGCATTGCGCTGGAAGCAGGCGCGCTCGGTCATGGTGGCGCAGGCCCGTGGTGCGGCCGGGAGATGCTGGAGCGCTTCGGTCATTCCAGCTCCTTGCCCTTGAGTTCGGGAATGAGAAACACCGTGGCCACCATGTCCAGCAGGTAGATGGCGGCCAGCAAGGCGATGGCGATCTGGAACGAATAGGCACTGACCAGCGCCCCCACGACCACGGGCCCGAACCCACCCACGCCACGGCCGATGTTGAACAGCACGTTCTGCGCCGTGGCACGGGCCTCCGTCGGGTAGGCCTCCGACATCAGCGCACCGTAGCCACCCAGCATGCCGTTGACGAACATGCCCAGCACGGCACCCGCCCACAACATCTGGATGGGGTCGGTCAGTTGCGAATAGAACAGCACCATGGCCACGGCGCCCGCCTGGAACAACAGGAAGCTGGGCTTGCGGCCGATGCGATCGGCCAGCTGGCCGAAGATGAAGATGCCGGCCATCATCCCGAGGATGGTCACCGAGGTCCACAGGGCCGATTTGGTGAGGTTGAATCCGAGCTGCTTGGCCAGAAAGCTGGGCATCCAGATCATGATTCCGTAGTAGCCGAAGTTCTGCACCGAGCACAGCACCACGATGCCCGCGCTGATCTTCGCGGTCGCCTTGTCCTTCACCAGCAGCCTGAAGGCCTGCCCCTTCGACGCCGGCCTGGCGGCCTGGCGCACGAACACCTCGGGTTCATGCAGCTTGTTGCGGATCACCCAGGCCACCAGGGCGGGCAGCACCCCCACCAGGAACATGCCACGCCAGCCGATGACGGGCAGGAGCAAGGGCGTCAGCAAGGCGGCGCCGAGCACGCCACATTGCCAGCCCAGCGCCACGTACGAGGACACCCGCGCGCGGTGTTTGGCGGGCCAGGCCTCGGCCGCCAGCGCCATGCCGATGCCGAACTCCCCGCCCAGGCCGATGCCCGCGATCGTGCGGTAGATCAGCAAGTCCCAGTAGCCCTGCGCGAACGCGCACAGGCCGGTGAAGACGGCGAACAGCACGATGGTCCAGGTGAGCACCCGGATGCGCCCGTACCGATCGCTCAGCGCCCCGAAGACGATGCCGCCGAAGACCGCGCCCACCAGGGTCCAGGTCACCAGGGACCCGGCCTGGCTGGGCGTCAGTTGCAGCTCGGCCGAGATCGCGCTGAGCATGAAGCCCAGGATCAGCAGGTCGAATCCATCCATCGCATAGCCCACCGCCGAGCCCGCCAGGGCTTTCCAGCTGTAGCCATCCACCGCATCTTTCTTGCTCATTTGAGTCTCCACCCCACAGGGCTTTCGTTGCACGGGACATCGCCGCAAGGCTTCGGCGAGGTTCGACATCTCTTCTATGTTTTGATACTAGTATCTTTTTTGATACTTGTCTCGATCATGAGATAAGTGTTTTCCCGGATGCGACGGCCGGTGATGCGGCGTCAAGGCGCGCGCAGAGGACCGCGCCTCATGGCCGAGGGCGCGGTGCGATGGTGGGGAAATGGGAGGCGCTCAGCACCGGTTCTGCAGGCGCAGCCGGTGGGCCGGAACGGTTCGCCGTTCAGGCCTTCTTCGTGGCGCGCCGACGCACGGGCCGCTGCGCCACGTGCCGGCGCGTGCCCTCGGCGTTCAGAGGATGCGGTTGAACCAGAGCACCGACAGGCCTGCCGACAGCAGCGCGAGCAGCGAGGCGGCCAGGGCCAGCAGGCCGGAGATTTCGGTTTCCTTCTTCTCCACCGTCAGCCGCGAGCTCAGGGTCTCGTAGACCTTCTTGAGGTTCTCGGCGGTGCCGGCGTAGTAGTACTCGGCCTGCGTGGCGCGCGCCACTTCCTTGAGGCTTTCCTCGTCGAGCCGCACGCGCATGGACCAGCCTTCGAAGCCGATGATCTCGCCGTCCACCGTGCCCACGCCCACGGTGTAGACGCGCACCCCGCGCTCGGCCGCCATCTTCGCGGCCTCGGCGGTGTCCACGCCGGTGGTGCGCTGGCCGTCGGTGAGCAGGATGATCGCGGCCGAGGTGTAGGAGCCCGGGGCCACCGGCGTGAAGGTCTTCTCGTCGGGCTTGGGCTGGTCGAGCGAGCGGCCCTTGGGCGCGAACGGATCGGTGTTGCGGCTGTAGGTCATGTCGCCGAGGTTGATGCGCTGCTCGGGGAACAGCTCGGAGAGCGAGACCACGATGGCGCTGCCGATGGCGGTGGCGCGCTGCAGCTGGAACTTGTCGATCGCGGTGACCAGGTCTTCGCGGCTGAGCGTGACGGGCTGCACCACCTGCGCAGAGCCCGCGAAAGCAACGATGCCGACCTTCACATGGCGCGGCAGTTCGGCCAGGAAGGCCTTGGCCGCGTTCTGCGAGGCCACCAGGCGGTTGGGCTTGACGTCTTCGGCGCGCATACTGCCCGAGACGTCCATCGCCAGGATGATGGTCTGCTGGGTCGAGGGCAGCACGATGGTGGCCATGGGCCGCGCCGAGGCCAGCAGCATGATGCCGATGGCCAGCAGCAGCAGCACCGGGGGCACGTGGCGGCGCCAGCCCGGGCCCTTGCCCATGGCCTCGCGCACGATGGACAGGCTGGCATAACGCAGCGCGGTCTGCTTGCGCCTTCGCAGCAGCCACACGTAGAGCAGCACCAGCAGCGGCAGCGCGAGCAGCAACCACAGCAACTGCGGCCAGAGAAAGGTGACGGGCCAGTTGTTCATGATGGACGGGCTCCTTCGCGTGGGACGCCGCTGAAGCTGCGGCGGTCCCGGGTAGGCAACTGGGTGGGCACAGGGCGTGCGCCGGTGCCGTTGCGCGTCTCGCGCAGGCGGCGCTTGCGCAGGTCGATGAAACGCAGCACGGCCTCGGCCAGGTCGTCGTCGGTGGACAGCTCCAGGGTGTCGACGCCGGCGCGGCCCAGGCTTTCGCGCAGCTGCGCCTCGCGCTGCGCGGCGATGCGCGCGAAGCGCTGGCGAAAGCCGGCGTCGTGCGTGTCGACCAGGAGCTGTTCGCCGGTCTCGGCATCGCGGATCGGAATCAGGCCGAGGTCGGGCAGGTCGAGTTCGAGCGGGTCGAGCAGGCGCACGGCGACCACGTCGTGGCGGCGCGCGAGTTCGCCCAGGGGTTTCTCCCAGCCGGGCTCGCTGATGAAGTCGGACACCACGAACACGGTGCCGCGCTGGCGCACGGTGTGCACGGCGGCCTTGAGCAGGTCGGCGAGCTGGGTCACGCCGTTCTTCGCGTTGGCGTGCACCGGCGGCTGCAGCACCATCTGCATGAGCCGCAGCACCTGGGTGCGGCCGCCGCGCGCGGGCAGCACCGCGTCCACCACGGGCTGGCCGCGCGAGCCGTAGAGCACGGCGCCCACGCGGTTGCCGTGGCGCCCGATCAGGCGCGCGAGCACGGCGGTGAAGTCCAGCAGTACCTGGCTCTTGCGCTGCTCGCCCGAACCGAAGTCCACCGAGGGGCTGAGGTCGAGCAGGAACCAGGCGGCCATCTCGCGGTCTTCGGTGAACACGCGCACGTGCGGCGTCTGCAGGCGCGCCGTCACGTTCCAGTCGATGTGGCGCACGTCGTCGTGGTGCTGGTACTCGCGCAGGTCGGCGAGGTCGAGGCCGGAGCCGCGCATGAGGGTGCGGTAGTCGCCCTGCAGCAGGCCGTCGAGCCGGCGCAGCACGGTCCATTCGAGCCGGCGCAGCAGCGCCTCGGCCCGGCGCGCGACCGGCGTGGCGGCGGCCGCGGCGTTGGCCGGCGCCCCGCCTTTCCTGCCGAACAGCCGACTGAGCATGTCAAGCCACCTTTTTCTCGTGTTCCAGCGGCCGGGCCGGCGCGGGAATGTGTTTCATGATGCGGCCGATCAGGGTTTCGCTGGTCAGGCCTTCGGACAGGCCCTCGTAGGACAGCACCACGCGGTGGCGCAGCACGTCGGGCACGAGGTCGGTCATGTCTTCGGGCAGGGCGTAGCCGCGCCCGCGCAGCATGGCCAGGGCGCGCGCGCCTTCCACCAGGCCGATGGTGGCGCGCGGGCTGGCGCCGAAGGTGATGAGGTGCGCCATGTCCTTGATGCCGTGTTTCTCGGGCGTGCGCGTGGCCGAGACCAGCTTGACCGCGTACTGCACGAGCGAAGGGTCCACGTACACCTGCCGGCATTGCGCCTGCAGCGCGGCGAGCTGGTCGGTGGTGGCCACCGCGTTGACGTTGACGGCCGGGCCGGTGACGCGCTCGACGATGACGAACTCCTCTTCGTCGCTCGGGTAGTCCACCATCACCTTCATCATGAAGCGGTCGACCTGCGCCTCGGGCAGCGGGTAGGTGCCTTCGGTCTCGATCGGGTTCTGCGTGGCCATTACCAGGAAGGGGTTGGGCACCTTGTGCGTCTCACCGGCGATGGTCACCTGGCGTTCCTGCATCACCTCCAGCAGCGCGCTCTGCACCTTGGCCGGCGCGCGGTTGATCTCGTCGGCCAGCAGCAGGTTGGCGAACACGGGGCCCAGCGAGGTGCTGAAGTCGCCGGTCTTCTGGTTGTAGATGCGCGTGCCCACGAGGTCGGCGGGCACCAGGTCGGGGGTGAACTGGATGCGCTTGAAGCGGCCCTGCACGACGCAGGCCAGCGTCTTCACGGTGAGGGTCTTGGCCAGGCCAGGCACGCCCTCGACCAGCAGGTGGCCCTGGGCCAGCATGGCGACCATGACACGTTCGAGGAACCGGTCCTGCCCGACCACCACGCGCTTGACCTCGTACAGGATCTGCTCCATGAGCTGGGCGGTGTCGGGGGCGGTGCTTTGGTCCATGGAACGCTCCTGTGAAGAAAGGAAGAACTAGAACGGGGGCAGACCGGCGGCGCTGGCGGCGCTCTCGATCGGCACTGCAAAACCGATGCCAAGGAAGGTGCGGTGGCTGGTCGGGTTGAGGATGCCGGTGACGATGCCGACGACCTCGCCATCCATGGTGACCAGCGGGCCGCCCGAGTTGCCGGGGTTGGCCGCGGCGTCGAACTGGATCAGGTTGCCGATCTCCTGCTCGCCCTCGGGCGACTTGAAGGCGCGGTCGAAACCGGAGATGACGCCCGACGAGGTGGAGGGGCCGATGCCGAAGGGAAAGCCCACCGCGACCACCTCGTCGCCGGGCACGAGGTCGCCAGTGGATCGCATGGTGGCGGCGATCAGGTCGTCCGGGATGGTGTGGGCCTGCAGCACGGCCAGGTCGTTCTGGGCCTGCACGCCGGTGATGCTGGCGCCGGATTCGGTGCCGTCGGCGAACACCAGCTTGATGGTCTGCGCGTGCTGCACCACGTGCAGGTTGGTCAGGATGATGCCCTTGTCCACGATCACCACGCCCGTGCCCACCCCCATTTCCTGCTCCTCGCCCTTCTTGTCCTTGCCGTAGGACATGACGCGCACCACGGCGGGGCGGATCTTCTCCGCCGCGCGCGCGGCCTTGGACGGGATGTTCTGGGTGGTGAGGGTGCGCAGCACGGCCGCGTCGATGTCCTTCTGCGTCAGCGCCTTGGGCCCGTTCGCGCTGCCCTGCCAGGCGCTGGCGGCCAGCAGGGCCGCGAGCAGGGCCAGGGCCGACCACATGACGCGCGGGCTGGCCGCCCAGCGGGCGGCGGCGGCCCGCCAGCGGCGCCGGCGCGGGATGGGTGCCACCGGGGCGTCGGCCTGTGCCTCGACCGGCCCGGCGCCTTGCGCGCCCGCCTTCGGCACCCCGGGGCGGGTGGACGGGCTGTACAAGGCAGGCTTTCGCATGGCGACTCCCGAAGGGCAGAACGAAAACACATCATGCCGCGTTGCGGCATCGGGCTCAAGCGCTCAACAATTGCCTGAGGACGTAGGGGAGGATTCCCCCGTCGCGGTAATAGTTCACCTCCACCGGCGTGTCGATGCGCAGAATGACGTTCACCTCGCGGCGCTCGCCGTTGGCGCGGGTGATGACCAGCCGGGCCTCGCTCTGCGGCAGCAGGTCGGGGTGCGGGACCACGTCGATGGTTTCGTCACCGGCCAGGCCCAGGCTTTCCCAGGAGTCGCCGGCCTTGAATTGCAATGGCAACACACCCATGCCGACCAGGTTGGAGCGGTGGATGCGCTCGAAGCTGCGCGCCACCACGGCCTTGATGCCCAGCAGCTGGGTGCCCTTGGCGGCCCAGTCGCGGCTGGAGCCGGTGCCGTACTCCTCGCCCGCGAACACCACGGTGGGCACGCCGGCGGCCTGGTAGCGCATGGCGGCGTCGAAGATGCTCATCTTCTGGCCCTGGCCCACGCCGTCGAGCTGGTAGATCGTCCAGCCGCCCTCCTCGCGCGATCCGCCGGGCAGGGGGGCCAGCATCAGGTTCTTGATGCGCACGTTGGCGAAGGTGCCGCGCATCATCACCTCGTGGTGGCCCCGGCGCGCGCCGTAGCTGTTGAAATCGGCCTTGAGCACGCCATGCGCCAGCAGCCACTGGCCAGCGGGCGAGTTCTCGGCGATGTTGCCGGCCGGCGAGATGTGGTCGGTGGTGATGGAGTCGCCGAACAGCGCCATGACGCGCGCGCCACGCACCGCCGGCGGCTCGGCGGACGCCGTGGCCGCGAGCTGGAAGGTTTCGAAGAACGGCGGCTCGGCGATGTAGGTGCTCTTGGGCCAGGTGTAGGCATTGCCCGAGACGCCCTTGATGTGCTCCCACAGCTTGCCGGGCTCGCTGGCCACGCGCGCGTAGTTCTCGCGGTAGGCCTTGCCGTTCATGGCGAACTTCATGAGCTGGTAGATCTCGTCGCTGCTGGGCCAGATGTCGCCCAGGAACACCGGCTTGCCGCCCTTGCCCTTGCCCACCGGCTCGGTCATGAGGTCTTTCATGACGTTGCCGGCGATGGCGTAGGCCACCACCAGCGGCGGGCTGGCGAGGAAGTTGGCCTTGAGGTTGGGGTGGATGCGGGCCTCGAAGTTGCGGTTGCCCGAGAGCACCGCGGCGCAGATGAGGTCGTTCTGCGTGATGACCGCGTTGAGCTCGGGCGCGAGGTCGCCCGCGTTGCCGATGCAGGTGGTGCAGCCATAGCCGGCGAGCGCGAAGCCGAGCTTTTCCAGGTAGGGCAGCAGGCCGGTCTGGGTGAGGTATTCGGTGACGATGCGCGAGCCGGGGGCCAGCGAGGTCTTGATGTGCGGCTGCACCTTGAGGCCGGCTTCCACCGCCTTCTTGGCCAGCAGGCCGGCGGCCAGCAGCACGCCGGGGTTGCTGGTGTTGGTGCAACTGGTGATGGCGGCGATCAGCACGTCGCCGTTGCCGATGGTGAGGTCGCCACGCGGTTCCTTGACCGGCGCGCTGGCGCGCACCGGCCGGTTGGCCACCATCTCCACCTCGAAGCGCGGCGCGCCTTCGGGCGTGGGCTTGGCCGAGGGCACGGCCACGGGCGCCATCTCGTTGTCGATCGCGTGGTAGCGCGTGTGCAGCAGCTCGGCCGGGCGGTTGAAGCCGTTCTGCTCGTTGGGCTTGCTGAACAGGTCGCAGAACTGGCGCGCCACCTGGCCGAGTTCGATGCGGTCCTGCGGGCGCTTGGGGCCGGCCAGACTCGGCGTGACCAGGCCGAGGTCCAGTTTGACGACCTTGGAGTAGTCGATCTCGCCGCTGGCCGGCACGCCGAACAGGCCCTGGGCCCGGAAGTAGGCCTCGAAGGCCTCGATCTCGGCCGCGCTGCGGCCGGTGCCGCGGAAGTAGGCCAGCGTCTTCTCGTCCACCGGGAAGAAGCCCATGGTGGCGCCGTACTCGGGCGCCATGTTGGCGATGGTGGCGCGGTCGGGCAGCGCGAGCGAGGCCGTGCCTTCGCCGAAGAACTCGACGAACTTGCCCACCACCTTGTGCTGGCGCAGGATCTCGGTGACGGTGAGCACCAGGTCGGTGGCGGTCACGCCTTCGCGCAGGCGGCCGGTGAGCTCGAAGCCCACCACGTCGGGCGTGAGGAAGTACACCGGCTGGCCCAGCATGGCGGCTTCGGCCTCGATGCCGCCCACGCCCCAGGCCACCACGCCGATGCCGTTGATCATGGTGGTGTGGCTGTCGGTGCCCACCAGGGTATCGGGGTAGTACATGCCGCCCTTCATGTGCACGCCGCGCGCCAGGTACTCCAGGTTCACCTGGTGCACGATGCCGAAGCCCGGAGGCACCACGCCGAAGGTGTCGAAGGCCTGCATGCCCCACTTCATGAACTGGTAGCGCTCGTTGTTGCGCTGGAATTCCAGCTTCATGTTGAGGTCGAGCGCCTGCTTGGTGCCGTAGTGGTCGACCATCACCGAGTGGTCCACCACCAGGTCCACCGGCACCAGGGGCTCGATCTTCTTCGGGTCCTGGCCCAGGCGCTGGGCCACGCTGCGCATGGCGGCCAGGTCGGCCAGCAGGGGCACGCCGGTGAAGTCCTGCAGCACCACGCGCGCCACGGTGAAGGGGATTTCGTCGGTGCGCGCGGTGTTGGGCTGCCATTGCGCGAGCTGCGCCACGTGGTCGGGCGTCACGCGCTCGCCATCGCAATGGCGCAGCACGCTCTCCAGCACGATGCGCAGCGACACCGGCAGGCGCTTCACAGAGGGGTACTGTCTGGCCAGCGCCGGCAGGGAATAGAAGCGGCCGCTCTTGCCCGAGGCGGTCTTGAAGGTCTTGACGGTGGAGGCGAAGGGATGGGCGAAATGGCTGGTCGTGGGCATGTGGGGCTCCTGACGGAATCGGTGAAACACCGGTCCATTCTGTCAGGAGCCCGCTAATCCGTGCTGACGGCCATGAATTGCGTCACAAACGGCCGGTGAGCAGCAGCACGATCACGATGATGAGCACCACCCCGAGCACCCCGCTGGGCCCATACCCCCAGCCGCGGCTGTGAGGCCAGGTGGGAAAGACGCCGAGCAGGATCAGGATGAGGATGATCAGGAGGATGGTTCCAAGCGTCATGGTTGTTTTCCTTGTTCAAAAAGACCGACGGGCGCCCGCGACGGCCGGTCCGTCGCGGGCGCCCATCCAGCGTAGGCGCTCGGTGCGCGCACATCTGTGCGCTGGCGCACACGCCTCAGGCCAGGGCGGCCGGCCGCTGGCGACGCAGCGCCATCCATTGCAGCTCGGCCAGCACCAGCACCGCCACCGCCTGCACCACCAGGTAGGCCTGGCCCAGCGGCGTGGGCGAGACCTGGCCGCCGAACAGCAGCGCGAGGCAGGCCGCCATCCAGGCGAAGTTGCCGAGCACCAGCACGCCCAGCAGCGCGCGCGACGGCGTGGCCTGCAAGGCCAGCGTGCCGGCCAGGGCGACGTAGAGCAGCAGCAGGATGCCCGAGGCGCTGAGCAGCGCGCCGGGCAGGCCCAGCAGGGTGGACAGCGAGCCGGTCAGGACCAGGTGCAGCACGGCGGTGCCGGAGCCGGACAGGGCATCGGCCCAGAGCACGCGGCGCAGGCCGACCGGGGAAGTGAGGGAAGCGATGAGGGACATGGTGCACTCCTTGATGAGGTGAGGACGGATGGAATTCAGGGCATCCGGGGTGCATGGTCGGCCGGCGGGTGCTCGACGTCCATGACGTGGCAGGTCATGGCCGGGCGGCGCCCGGGTGCCCTACCATGCCGCCCATGAACGCCCTGACCACTCCCTCCCCGTTCGGCGAACGCCTGCGCCACTGGCGCCAGCGGCGCCGCCTGAGCCAGCTCGACCTGGCGCACGTGGCCGATGTGTCCACCCGGCACCTGAGCTACGTGGAGACCGGCCGCGCCAGCCCCAGCCGAGACATGGTGCTGCGCCTGGTCGACCGCCTCGAGGTGCCGCTGCGCGAACGCAACGCGCTGCTGGAAGCCGCCGGGTACGCTCCGATGTACCGCGAGCGCCCGCTGGACGCGCCCGACATGGCCTCGGCGCGCGCGGCGGTAAAGCGCATCCTGGACTGCCACGAACCCTGGCCCGCGCTGGCGATGGACCGGCACTGGAACCTGGTGATGGCCAACCGCCTGGTGCCGCTGCTGATGGTGGGGGCCTCGCCCCGGCTGCTGGAGGGCCCCGTCAACGTGCTGCGCCTGAGCCTGCACCCCGAGGGGCTGGCGCCGCGCATCGCCAACCTGCGGCAATGGCGCGAGCACCTGTTCGAGCGCCTGCGCCAGCAGATCCACGCCACCGGCGACGAAGCGCTGGCCGCGCTGCTGGCCGAGCTCAAGGGCTACCCGGCATCGTTCGGCAACGACGCCGGCACGCTGCCGGGCGAACACCATGGCGTGCTGATGCCCTTCCAGTTCAACACCGGCCATGGCGTGCTGAACCTCGTGAGCACGACCACGGTGTTCGGCTCCCCGGTGGACATCACCCTGCAGGAGCTGGCGCTGGAGACCTTCTTCCCCGGCGACGAGGCCTCGGCGGCGCTGCTGCGTTCGCTCGCCGCTCGGGCCTGACGCCGCACGACCTCAGTTGGACAGGCGGATGGGGATCTTCAGGTAGCGCACGCCATTGGATTCGGCCTCGGGCAGCCGGCCCGCCCGGATGTTGACCTGGATCGAGGGCAGCAGCAGCGTGGGGGCGGCCAGCGTCGCGTCGCGGTGCTGGCGCAGGGCCACGAACTCGTCGACGCTCACACCTTCATGCACATGCACCTTGCGCGCGCGTTCGTCGGCCACGGTGGTCTCCCAGGCAAAGTGATCGCGCCCGGGCGCCTTGTAGTCGTGGCACATGAAGAGCCGCGTCTGCGGCGGCAGGGCCAGCAGCCGCTGGATCGATTGGTAGAGCGTGCGGGCGCTGCCGCCGGGGAAGTCCGCGCGCGCGGTGCCGTAGTCGGGCATGAACAGCGTGTCGCCCACGAACACCGCATCGCCAATGCGGTAGGACACGCAGGCGGGCGTGTGGCCTGGCGTGTGCATGACGCCCACGGTCAGGTCACCGATGGCCAGCGTCTCGCCATCGCGCAGCAAGCGATCGAACTCGCTGCCGTCGCCCGAGACATCGTCGAGGTTGAACACCGGGCGAAAGAGGATTTGAACCTCGCGAATGTGCTCACCGATGGCGACCTGCGCGCCGGTGCGCTCTTTCAGGTACGGCGCCGCGCTCAGGTGATCCGCATGGGCATGCGTTTCCAGCACCCAGACGATCTCCAGCGCCTGCTCGTGCGCCGCCGCCAGCACCCGGTCGGCCGACGCGGTCGAGGCCTTGCCACTGCGGTGGTCGTAGTCGAGCACCGGGTCGATCACCGCCGCCTGCCGGGTAGCAGGGTCGGCCACCAGGTAGGTCACGGTGTGGGTCGCTTCGTCGAAGAAGGCCTGAATCTGCGCTGAGGAAGGCATGGCTTGTCTCACATCGATGGGTGGGGCTGAACTATTTATTAGTTTATGCTAAATTAGAAACATCTAAAATACAAACGCCATGGCCACCCGCAAAGACACGCAATTTCTCCAGACCGGTGCCGCCCAGGCCGCCGCCCTGCTTCGGGCCGTTGGCAACGAACACCGGCTGCTGGTGCTCTGCCTGCTGATCGAGCATGGGGAGATGACGGTGGGCACGCTGCTCGAGCAGGTGCCCCTGAGCCAGTCCGCCTTGTCCCAGCACCTCGCCAAGATGCGCGACGAGGGGCTGGTGGCCTATCGGCGCGAGTCGCAGACCCTGCACTACCGCATCGAAAACCCCGACGTGGCCCGGCTCATCACCACGCTCAAGTCCATCTTCTGTCCCTGACCTTGCTTTGGAAAACCCCACCATGTCCTTGAAGCCCCTCTCTCCTCAAGCCGCGCAGGCACTCGTGAAACAGGGCGCGATCCTGATCGACATCCGGGCCGCCGACGAGCATGCCCGCGAGCGCATCGCGCTGGCGCGCCATGCGCCCATGGAGCAACTGAAGAACAACGGCCTGCCGCTGGAGGACGGCGCGTCGGCCGTCATCTTCCATTGCCGCTCGGGCAACCGCACGCAGGTCAACGCGTCCGCGCTGAGCGCCTGCACGGCGTGCGAGGCCTATGTGCTCGAAGGCGGGCTGGATGCCTGGAAGAAGGCGGGGCTCCCGGTGATCACCGATGTCTCCCAGCCGCTGGAGCTGCAGCGGCAGGTGCAGATCGTGGCGGGCTCGCTGATCGTGCTGGGCGCGGTGCTGGGCGCCACCGTCTCGCCCTGGTTCCATGCGCTCTCGGGCTTCGTCGGGGCAGGCCTGGTGTTCGCGGGCGCCTCGGGCTTCTGCGGCCTGGCCCGCGTGCTGATGCGCATGCCCTGGAACCGGCGCGCACTGGCAGGATAAAAAAAAAGCCGCTGCAACCGCAGCGGCTTTTTTGAATCCAGGGGTTCGGCTGCGTCGGCCCTCCAGCGCCACCCCTGAGGGGTGACGCCGAAGGCGGCGCGGGCGGCGCCCTTTACGCGGTGACGCCCTTCGCGGCTTCGGCGTACTCCTCGATCTGGTCGAAGTTCATGTACTGGTAGATCGCGGCGCCGTCCTTGTTCACCACGCCCATGGCTTCGTGGTACTCGGCCACGGTGGGGATGTGGCCCAGCTTGGAGGCGATGGCGGCGAGTTCGGCGGAGGCCAGGTACACGTTGGTGTTCTTGCCCAGGCGGTTCGGGAAGTTGCGGGTGGAGGTGGACACCACGGTGGCGCCTTCGCGCACTTGCGCCTGGTTGCCCATGCACAGCGAGCAGCCGGGCATTTCGGTGCGGGCACCGGCGGTGCCGAACGCCGAGTAGTGGCCTTCCTTGATCAGCTCGCTCTCGTCCATCTTGGTCGGCGGTGCGACCCACAGCTTGACGGGAATGTCGCGCTGGCCGCCCAGCAGCTTGGCCGCGGCGCGGAAGTGGCCGATGTTGGTCATGCACGAACCGATGAAGGCTTCATCGATCTTGGTGCCGGCCACGTCGGACAGGGTCTTGGCGTCATCGGGGTCGTTCGGGCAGCAGAGGATGGGTTCCTTGATGTCGGCCAGGTCGATCTCGATCACGGCGGCGTACTCGGCGTCCTTGTCGGCTTCGAGCAGGCTGGGGTTGGCCAGCCAGGCTTCCACCTTCTCGATGCGGCGCTTCAGGCTGCGGGCATCGGCGTAGCCCTGGGCGATCATGTTCTTCATCAGCACCACGTTGCTGGTGAGATATTCCTTCACCGGCTCGGGGTTGAGCTTGATGGTGCAACCGGCGGCCGAGCGCTCGGCCGAAGCGTCGCTCAGCTCGAAGGCCTGTTCGACCTTGAGGTCCGGCAGGCCTTCGATTTCCAGGATGCGGCCCGAGAAGATGTTGATCTTGCCGGCCTTGGCCACGGTCAGCAGACCGGCCTTGATCGCGTACAGCGGGATCGCGTGCACCAGGTCGCGCAGGGTCACGCCGGGCTGCATCTGGCCCTTGAAGCGCACCAGCACGGATTCGGGCATGTCCAGCGGCATCACGCCGGTGGCGGCGCCGAAGGCCACCAGGCCGGAGCCGGCGGGGAAGCTGATGCCGATCGGGAAACGGGTGTGCGAGTCACCGCCGGTGCCCACGGTGTCGGGCAGCAGCAGGCGGTTGAGCCAGCTGTGGATCACGCCGTCGCCCGGGCGCAGGGCCACGCCGCCGCGGTTGCTGATGAAGGCGGGCAGCTCGCGGTGGGTCTTCACGTCCACCGGCTTGGGGTAGGCGGCGGTGTGGCAGAAGGACTGCATCACCATGTCGGCGCTGAAGCCCAGGCAGGCCAGGTCTTTCAGTTCGTCGCGCGTCATCGGGCCGGTGGTGTCC